>Ga0209723_1000066_pt1 | contig 197542 bp, 147 predicted proteins | sample BiotimSIPDNA_2_FD_185750 | JGI IMG/M metagenome (GOLD analysis project Ga0209723, IMG submission 185750) | Anaerobic biogas reactor microbial communites from Washington, USA - Biogas_R2 time_0 SIP DNA (SPAdes) (version 2) | ecosystem: Engineered > Bioreactor > Anaerobic > Unclassified | place...
TTGGGTCGGCAAAAGTAACAACCTTTTTTATTCCTGCAAAATTTTGAAGAACTTTTTTTTAACTTTCCCGGGTCCTGCTTTTCAACACTCCCCCGGAGGCCTCTTTAGCTCTCCTCTCTTCTTCAGGCCAGGATATCCTTCCTCTCCTTCCCGTTTCAACCATCCAATGAACTTCGTTTTGCGGCTGCAAATGTAAACCCCTTTTCCGAACTTCCAAATAATATTAAAATGTTTAGGCCACCTTTTTCATTTTACCACTGGGAATGAACCTATTGCGGAGGTCAGAAATAATTAACATTGGCAAATCAACAGTCTTCTTGGTGCGTACTTGGTACGTACCGGAAGGAATTTTCATGTCCGGGCAGGAGGGTCCCATACCTGCAGGCCTCACCGTGAAGGTTCACAAGAATGGTTTGCACAGGCCTTCTGAGTCAGGCACACCATGCATTCATAGGAGGGAGCCGATTGAAATGCGGGGAGTTACTTCCCCGTGTATAAAAAGAAAAGTGTATTTTCGTAGCTTGAAAAGCGTTAAACCATGAGAATTTCCGAAAGAAGCCTGGTGATTATTCCCACCTATAATGAAAAGGAGAATGTTGAAAAGATCATCCGCAAGGTATTTTCCCTGGAGACTCCCTTCCATCTCCTGTTCATAGACGATCACTCGCCCGACGGTACAGCGGGCATCATCAGGTCACTTCAGCAGGAATTTGAAGGGAAGCTGCACCTTTTGGAGCGGCCGGGAAAAATGGGGCTGGGCACGGCATACATCACCGGGTTCAGGTGGGCCATTGAACAGAAGTACGATTACATCTTCGAGATGGACTGCGACTTTTCACACAATCCCGACGATCTGGAGCGGCTTTTTATTGCCGTTCACAACGGGGCTGATCTGGCCATAGGCTCCCGCTATATATCCGGGATCAATGTAATCAACTGGCCCCTGGGCAGGGTATTGATGTCGTATTTTGCCTCGGTGTATGTCAGGATAATCACCGGCATGAGGGTAATGGATACCACGGCCGGTTTCAAATGCTACCGGCGGCGGGTGCTGGAAACCATTAACCTGGATGCCATCAGGCTCAAAGGCTACGGATTCCAGATTGAAATGAAATTCACCACCTGGAAGCTGGGATTTAAAATCGTGGAAGTCCCCATCATCTTCACCGACCGCAAAGAGGGTACCTCCAAAATGAGCGGCGGGATCTTCAGTGAAGCCCTCTGGGGGGTCCTGAAAATGAAAGTCAACAGCTGGATCAACCCTGTCAAACCGTTCCAGAAGGCAGGAGAATAAAGAAAGATCAGAATATCGGAATATCAGAATAATTCATAATATCAGAATGAAGACACTGATAAAAGACGCCACGATCCTCAACGACGGGTTGCGGTACAGGGGGAGCCTGCTTATCCATGGGGAGCGCATAGAGAAGATTTATCCTTACCGGTTGCCGACTGATTTTGATTTCACGGGGGTCAGGGTAATCGAAGCTGAAAACCGTTATCTCTTGCCCGGAGTGATTGACGACCAGGTACACTTCAGGGAGCCTGGCCTGACCCACAAGGGGGAGATATTTACTGAAAGCAGGGCTGCCATAGCAGGGGGAGTCACCTCTTTCATGGAGATGCCCAACACGGTACCTCAGACAGTCACCCAGGAGTTGCTGGAGGAGAAGTACCGGCGGGCGTCGGAGGTTTCGGCGGCCAACTACTCCTTTTTCATGGGGGTGACCAATGACAATCTGGAGGAGGTTCTCAAAACCGATCCGGCTACGGTATGCGGGGTTAAGGTATTCCTGGGTTCTTCCACCGGGAACATGCTGGTTGATAACCAGGAGGTGCTTGCAGCGCTCTTCCGGCAGACCCCGATGCTGGTGGCCGCGCACTGTGAAGACGAAACCATGATCAGGCAAAACACCGAAGCGGCCCGTCTGAGATTCGGGGAAGAGGTTCCCTTTTCATGGCATCCCCTGATCAGGAGTGCAGAAGCCTGTTATGCTTCCTCCTCCCGGGCGGTGGAACTGGCGGAGAAATACGGCACCCGGCTGCATATCTTCCATCTTTCGACGGCCCGGGAAGTGGGCTTGTTCAGGCCAGGTCCCGTCAGGGAAAAGAAAATCACCGCCGAAGTATGCGTTCACCACCTCTGGTTTTCAGATGAGGACTACCAGGAGCTGGGATCGCGGATCAAATGGAACCCTGCCGTGAAAAGCACGGCAGACCGGGATGGATTGTGGAACGGACTGATGCTGGACCAGATTGATGTGGTGGCCACCGACCATGCCCCCCATACCCTTTCAGAGAAAGCCCAGAGTTACTTCCGGGCTCCCTCGGGCGGGCCGTTGGTTCAGCATGCGCTGGTGGCCATGCTGGAGATGACCCTCCGGAGAAGAATCACCCCCGAAATGGTGGTAGCCAAGATGTGCCATGCCCCGGCCGACCTCTTCCGGATCAAGGACCGGGGTTACCTGCGCGAAGGATACTTCGCTGACCTGGTCCTGGTGGATCCCGGCAGGCAGTTCACCGTTTCGGCAGACAATATATTATATAAGTGCGGATGGTCCCCTTTCGAGGGGGTCACTTTCCGTCATGCGGTCACCCATACCTTCGTCAACGGACAGCTGGTCTTTGAGAACGGCCTGATCAATGAAGGGATCAGGGGGCAAAGACTGCGCTTCGGTTAGTCCGTTCAGGCAAAGGCCGGTTCACCACAAGCCTGTCAGGCCCAGGTTCATCCGGAAAAGGCCGGTCAGACAAAGGTTAGTCCAGGACGATCAGTAGATATTTTGAGGCCTTCCAGAATTCCTGGGCATTGTCAACGAAGAGGGTGTCGGCTCTTTTATCCCCGGTAATATGGAAGGATTCGGAGGGGTGCACCGATACCACCCTGGCTTTTTTCACCATCAGGGGGAGCATCTGGAAGGTGCGGATATCCACCTCGGAGAAATAATCACGGTTGAAGTCCTTTCTCATTTTCAGGGTGCGTCCCACTCCCAGTACACCTCCTGATTTTTCCAGCACGTTGTTGTCGGCCAGCTCCTTCACGGTACCCATGGCATACCAGGCCTTGTTGAGTTCGACGGTCTGGGTCTCGATAACCTGGGTCTTCTCCTGCACCTCCTGGGTGACCTGTTGCACCTGGCTGGTGAGTTGGCTGACATCGATGTTCAGGCGCTGGATGTCCTGTGAGAGCTGGGCAATCTCCGCGTCCTTAGATTCGATTTGTACATTTAGGCTGGCCACCATTTTTTCAAATTCAGCCACCATCCCCTGCAACTGTCCTACCTTGGCGTTGGCACCGCTCAGCTTCTTCTGCAGGTTGGCCGTCAGCTCCTTGTTCTTCTGAAGAAGCTGGCTCAGGAGGGCGATGTCCTCGAGAATCTGCTGTTTCTGGCTTCCCTTGAGTTCTCCCGACTGGGTACTGGTTACGGTCACCAGCTTTTCGACCGCCTTGATGGAGTCAAGATTTTCCTGGATCTCATTGAAGGAGGTCAGAAAATCCATGATGGCCGAATCCTTCTCATAGGCGACCTGGGACAGGCTGTCACGCACCACGTTCAACCGGTCAATCTGCTGCTGCTTCTGCTGGCATCCGGCCAGGGCAACCACCACAAATAACAAAATCCACTTTTTCATCATTCAGATTATTAGATAAATACCTTTATTTCATTTCTCAATTTCCTTCCGCCGGGGATGTACCGGAACCTTCCGGCCCGGGAGGAACCATCCCCCTTCCCCTGATTCCCGGGAAGCCGCGGAGGCGGGCTTTCGCGGCAAAAGTAATCAATACGCCCCTTAATCCTCTTTTTTACAGTCTTTTATTCACATAAATATAGCATTTTCCGCCCGACCATTCGACACGTTTCCGAAAAAAAAACGGAATCTGGTGCCGTTTTATTATCCGGAACGGAGGCCATCTTCCCGCGAAAATGTTTGGATCAGAGGCCAATATCGTGTAACTTTGAAGAAGAGGAAAGCCTGTAAATCCGGGAATGACCGCAATGAGGGGGGGGCACTTCCGGAGGGGAAAAAGGAAATACTATGCGCGGGATCATGGCATGGGGAGTATTGGCACTGATGTTAGCGGCAGGGGCCCCGCAGTCCGGCACGGAGGCTGTCCGTCGCGGGGAAATGGTCAGAACCCAGCTGATTGCCAGGGGCATAACCCAGGAGAAGGTGTTGGCGGCCTTCAGGAAGGTTCCGCGACACCTCTTTGTACCGCCGGTCTACCGCCAGCTGGCCTATGCCGACCAGCCCCTTCCCATCGGGGAAGGGCAAACCATCTCCCAGCCTTACATTGTGGCATATATGACCGAGGTGCTGGCCATCAAACCCGGCGAAAAAGTATTGGAAATCGGTACGGGATCGGGATACCAGGCAGCCATACTGTCTGAAATGGAGGCTGGGGTGTACACCGTGGAAATCAATAAGTCGCTGAGTGAAAATGCCCTGAAGTTACTCAGGGAAATGGGCTATCAGACCATCCGTTTAAAAACCGGCGATGGGTACCTGGGGTGGCCTGAACATGCCCCCTACGATGCCATCCTGGTAACCTGCAGTCCTTCGGCTATCCCTGAACCGCTAAAGGAACAACTTGCCGAGGGGGGAAGGATGATCATTCCCGTTGGGGAACAGCATGCCGTGCAATACCTGGTTCTGCTCGAAAAAAAGAACGGAAAGATCAGGCAGAAGAATGTCCTGCCCGTCCGTTTTGTTCCCATGATAAACGGACAGGGGAAGAACTACTGATACAGGGGTTGATTTACGTCAGGGAACTTCCGTCAGGGTGAAAGCCAGTTAAAGGGTGGCAAGGGGATATTCCTGGCAATCCAGAAAACCGACACTACCACCAGGATCACCCGGGGGGTGTTCTTCATGTAAAGAATATCGGGTAATTGCCATCCCAGAAGGTGGTTCAGCCACCTGTGAACATAATGGTACAGGATGAGCAATGCGGCCGGGAAAACCAGGAAATTATAGGCCACCACATCGTTGAAGCGGCCATGCAGAAAACTATGAACAGCCCGCTGGGAACCGCAACCTGGACAATACCAGCCGGTCAGGACATAAAAGGGGCATTTTGGGAAAAGGGGCGACTTTACGGGATCAAGTATAAAAAAAAGGAGAGCGGCCGCTACCACCAGCAGCATGAGGAACCAGTACCTGTATCTCCACATTTTACCAGTTGAAGACGTCACTCAGGAAGGCCATACCGATACCAAAACTCAGGGCGATGACAATAAGGAGTGCCGATATTCCTATTGACACCCAAATCCAGGTCAGGGCATTCTTGCTGGCTTGCCTGGCTCCGTCATAATCGCCCGCCTGCCACTTCGAGTTGACCTGTGCAGCATATATTATGGAAACGATCCCCAAAATCTGACAGCAGAAAATGGTCGCCAGAATGGCCCCTATCAGGTAATTGGATGGTGGCACCAACGGATTTACCGGTTTGTTTAATTCTTCAGTCATGGTCTGATGCTTTTCAGGTTAGTCTTCAAAACTACGAATTAATTACAGCTTTTTTCATAAGTAACGACATTTCGATTAAACCTTTTTAAGATCTTTTTGTCTTATTATTGTTTTAAAAACGACAGAAAAGATTAAACAGATGAAAGAGTTTGCAACGATCATATTACTATTGCTCATGCAGGCAGGATTTTCCCAGACGGCAGAAGGGCCGCGTGGAGCTGACATGGAAGCCCGTTCAGGGCGGATCAGGGGCACCATTATAGATGCCGGTTCCAGCCAGCCCATGGAGTATGCCAATGTGGCCATTTACAATAAGGCCGATTCGTCGCTGGTCACCGGAGGGATCACCAACAGCCTGGGGGAGTTTGAGATTGGAGGGTTGTCGTATGGGCAGTATTATGTGGAAGCCAACTTCATAGGCTATGAAAAGAAAGCGTTTCCGGAGGTACGGCTGGTTCCCGCGCGGAACACAATCGACGTGGGGAAAGTGGAGCTTTCCCCCTCCACTCTGGAGATCGGAGGCGTGGAAGTGGTGGCCGACCGTCAGCGGGTGGAATACAAGATAGACAAGAAGGTGATCAACGTAAGCCAGGACATCAACGCCGCCGGTGGTACAGCGGTGGATGTGCTGGAGAACACGCCTTCGGTGGAGGTGGATATTGAGGGAAATGTCTCGCTCAGGGGCTCTTCGAGTTTTACGGTCCTGATCGACGGAAGGCCCAGCGTGCTTTCGGGGAGCGATGCCTTGCGGCAGCTGCCGGCCTCGGCCATCGAAAACATCGAGATCATCACCAATCCCTCGGCCAAGTATGATCCCGACGGCATGGCCGGAATCATCAATGTGGTGATGAAAAAGAACGTACTGGCGGGTTTCAACGGCATCATCAACGCCTCGGTGGGAACGGGTGACAAATACCGTTCCGACCTGACCCTCAACTACCGGACAAAGAAATCGAATCTCTTTTTCGGGGCCGACTGGAGTGACGACACCTTCTATGGAAAGTTTTTTTCGGACAGGGAAACGATCCTTGGTGACACCTCATTGTTTGTCATTTCGCGGGGGAACCGTGATAACAACCGCGGGGGGTTTAACCTGAAGGGGGGTGTGGACTTTTATTTGAGCGACCGGGCCACGCTGACGCTCTCGGGCACCGGAGGGCGCTACGCTTTCAGTCAGGAAGGGGGTTCCAACCTGCACGAGTATACTTTACCCGCCAGGCTTGACCGTTATATTTCCAACCGCAATCTCTCTTCCCGTGAGGGGAACCAGTACAACGCAAACATCAGTTTCCAGCAGAAATTCAACCAGGAGGGGACCCACAAGCTTGACCTCCTTGCTTATTATGCCAACCGGAACGGGGACGACACGGAGACCCAGGACGAATATCTCTCGAACAATGGCTTTACGCTCCTGGGAGATATCCTGGAGCGGATCAGGACCACAGAGACAGACCATTCCGACGATTACCGGTTCAAGGCCGACTATGTAAGGCCGGCCGGGGCGAACGGCCGTCTGGAAGCGGGCTGGCAGAGCCTTCTGGAGAGGGAATCGGAAGATTACCGCTTCGAGAATTTCGACCCAGAGTCGGGAGGATGGCAAAACAATACCCTATACAGCAGTTCGATGGAATATCAGCATGATGTGCATGCGGGTTATTTCACCTGGGCGGGCAAAGCAGGGAAGTTGGATTTCATGGCGGGCCTCCGGGCGGAATACACCAACCGCTCGATTGACCATGCCAAAGTTGCCGAGCCTTACACCCTCGACCGGTTTGACCTCTTCCCCAGCGGGCATCTCTCCTACGGCTTCGGCAAGGGCACCCAGCTGATGGCCAGCTACAGCCGCCGCATCAACCGTCCGGGCGGCCGCGACCTCGATCCCTTTCCCAACTATATGGACCAGTATACCATCAGGGTCGGGAATCCGGATCTGAAACCCGAATACACCAACTCCTGGGAAGCAGGACTCATGCAGCGCTTCGGAGGGTCCTTCCTCTCCCTCGAAGCATTTTACCGGACGACCGACGACCTGATCAGCAGGATCCAGGAACTCCGCGATGACGGCATCATGGTTCTGACCTCCACCAACGTGAACAGCGACGCTTCCCTTGGAACCGAATTGATGGGCAACATCAATATTACCAAATGGTTCCTGCTGAATACCAGTCTGAGTGTCTTCAACTACAAAATCAAAGGGGATCTCAACGGGCAAAGCATCGACCGCGAAAGCACCAACTATTCGCTGCGCGGAAACGCCACCTTTAAAGTGGGACCCACCAGCCGGATCCAGTGGATGTCTTACTTCCGCGGTCCGTCGGTTTCTGCCCAGGGCGAAACCGGAAGCTTCTTCTTCTCCAACCTCTCGGTGCGGCAGGACTTCCTCAAACGCAAACTTACCGCTACCCTCGCCTTGCGCGATGTCTTCGGAACCATGAACTTCGAAAACAGCTCCTCGGGTCCCAACTTCAACTCCAAATTCAGAATGGAAAGGGAATCGCGGGTCGTCCAGCTCACCCTAAGCTATACCATCAACAACTACAAAAGTGAACGCAATGGTAACCAAAGCGGCGACAACGGTGGAAACGGCATGAACATGGAAATGGAGTTTTAGGAAGATTTGAATCTGGAATCTTGAATCTTGAATGGAGGAGTCGGGAATCTGGAATCCTGAATGTGGGAGTCGGGAATCTGGAATCTGGAATCCTGAATGTGGGAGTCGGGAATCTTGAGTCGGGAATGTGGGAATCTCGAATCTTGAATAAAGGAATATGTGAATATCAGAGGATTAGAATAGCGGAGAATTAGAATAACAGAGGATCAGAATAATGAAAGGGAAGAAGGTCAGCCTGGAAGAATAAGGGTGAAATCAGGATTAACATTTATTAACTGAAAAATTCGTTATATAACTGTTTTTATAGTTGGCAAACTGAAAAATCAGTTATATGTTTGTGGTGGTTAAACATTGAATTCAGCCATGCACAAACTGACACGAAAAGAGGAGGAGCTGATGAAGATCCTCTGGAAGCTAAAAAAAGGTTTTGTCAAGGACCTTGTGGATCAGTATCCTGATCCGAAGCCTCATTACAACACCATTTCGTCGCTGGTCCGCCTTCTGCAGGAGAAAGGAATCGTAGGATACACCCAATACGGGAACACCTATGAGTATTATCCGCTGGTTTCGCGTGAGGAATACCGCAAATCCTTCATGAAGGGGGTGATCAGTGACTATTTCGACAACTCCTACAAGAATGCGGTGGCCTTTTTCGTCAACGAGAAGGGGTTGAAGCCGGAGGAACTGGAGGAGATTCTCAGGATGATCAGAAAGGAGTAGTTATGGAAGAGTTGCTGTTCTATCTGGTCAGGGTTTCGGTGGGCACCGCCGCTTTTTACCTGTTCTATCTGGTGTTTTTCAGCAAACGCAGGCAATTCCAGTTTAACCGGATTTACCTGTTAATTTCCTTCCTGTTAAGTCCCCTCATTCCGCTTATTACGATTACTGTCACCCGGCAGGCCACGGGGCAGGTGGTTATTTTACCGGCTTCCGCGGAGGTTTTGCTCCCCGTGGAGGAAGCCGTAGAAAGCGTGATTTCCCTGAACGTCGTTTTAATGGTGCTGTATGGTACCGGAGTGGTCATTTTTCTGGGGCACCTCATCACGGGGCACCTCAGGGTATGGCAGATTTCAAGGAAAAGCCGCCCCGGGACGACAGGTGGAATAGGCTATTTCGTAACTCCGGAAGATGTTCATCCCTTCACTTTCTTCCGCAGAATTGTGGTTCCGGAGGAGAGTACCCTCCAACCTTACTTTTCCATGATCCTCAGGCACGAGAAGATCCACGCCGACAACCGTCATACGACAGACATTCTCTTGTCCGAAATCGTGTTCCTCATTCAGTGGTTCAATCCTTTCGCATGGCTGATGAAGGACGCCATCAAAAACAACCTGGAATACCTTACTGACGCGGAGGTGATCAGGGAAGCCAACCCGCATGCCTATCAGCTGGCACTGGTTGCCCTGGCCGATAAGAGAGGGATGGCTCCTTTTCTCAACGCACTCAATGGCAATGACTTAAAAAACAGAATAATTATGATGAAGCAGAAAACAGAAAACAGAAACAGTGTGATTCGCAAACTGATGGTCGTTCCGCTCACGGCCCTTCTCATCACGGGTCTTTCAGCCCGGGAGTACAAAACCGTGTCCGCTACGCCCTCTCTGGTTGCTCTTCCGGCAGAAAAGCCCACAGAAAGTTCCTTAATGCCGGCCGGAGTGTCACAAAGTGCGCTCGTCGCGCAACAGGACGACCCGCAGCTCCGATCTGTACGTGCAATTTCGGGTGCCGCAGAAATCGGGGTTCTTTCCGGAGATACCGTGCTGAAAGCCACCGATGTAACCGTCGTCACCGGATACGCCGTGGGGAATGGCCAGGATCCGGTGACCATTAAAGCCGATGTTCTTCAAGGATCTCACATGGGAAACGGAATCCAGTTTATCAGGCAGCTAAACTATGAAAAAGGTCCCGAAACAGGGAAAGTGGTCAGTGACACGATCAGGATCAGGACCACCGGGGGAAAGAATGGTCCGCAGCCCCTGTACATCCTCGATGGCAAAGAGATCCTCTCCATCGAAAACATCGAACCTCAGGATATTGAGAGCATTTCTGTCCTGAAAAATGAATCCTCCACGGCATTGTACGGAGAAAAGGGAAAGAACGGGGTAATCCTTATCACCACAAAAAAAGAGAGTTCAGGAAAGGATGAATCCCAGCCATCCTCCTGGGGGAAAAAGGTGGTGCATTTCACAGAATCCACGGATTCGAAAGATGCGCTGATCATCATTGATGGCAAGGAATCAGAGACCAAGCTGAACGAGATCAATCCCGACCATATCGCATCGGTGAAAGTGCTGAAAGGGGAAGCCGCCACAGAGAAATATGGTATAAAAGGAGAACGGGGCGTCGTGGAAATCGTGACCAAAGATGGAGCTCCATCTATCTCAGGCAGGGTAATCACGTTAGAGCGGAAGAGCAAGGGAGCGGTTCCGGCCGGGGAAGCAGGCATCACCAATGTGGAGCAGTTACGGCAAGCCCTGGCGCGGTCAATCCGCTATCCTGTCAAAGCCCAGGAAAGCGGCCAGCAGGGGGATGTCACCATTTACGCTTTTGTGAATCCGGAAGGGAACATTACACAGATCACGGAAAGGAAACCCGGCGGGAAAGTGGTTCCTCTGGATGAAGTGGTCATCGTGGCTTACCGTTCCATGGAAGAAAAAGGGAACAAAAAGGGGAAAGATACGATGGATCTTCTGACCCAGGAAGGGGCGTTGCAGGTCAAGCAGCTTCCGGCGCTCCAAATTCCGGAGTACAACAACAAATGGGTGATGTTCCGGTTTAAATTTATCCTGCAGTAAAGGCCGTATCCAGGCAATTCCCCGCATCAGGCAGGGAGGCTGTACCGGTGCAGGGCACACGCTGAAACAATCTTACATTTCACTGAAGGTCCCGCCATTTTCCTTGTGGAAAGTAGCGGGACCTTTCCTGTGATAAATCCTTTTTGAAACGCCTTTTTTTGCTTATATTGTGCTGATTTTATAATCAAACAAAACCATATTAAATATTTAATCACTACAACTTTCTAGCTATGAGCGAAAAAAAGGAATCAAACGGGATTTCCCGCAGGGCATTTCTGGGGACGACCGCTGCTGCGGCAGCCGGATTCACGATTCTTCCGAGCAATGTGGTGGCGGGATTGGGGCATGTTCCCCCGAGTGACAAGCTGAACATTGCCGGCATCGGTGTCGGAGGGATGGGTAATGCCAACCTGAAAAACCTGAAATCCCAGAACATTGTAGCCTTATGCGATGTGGATTACGGGTACTGCAAGCAGAACGGCCTGTTCGAAGAGTATCCCGGGGCCAAGTGGTACAAGGATTGGCGCAAGATGTACGATGAGATGGGCAAATCGATCGACGGGGTGGTGGTTGCCACGGCCGACCATACGCATGCCATCACCGCCGCGCACGCCATGACCATGGGCAAACATGTATACGTCCAGAAACCGTTGACCCACACGGTGTATGAGTCGCGGCTGCTGACCAAACTGGCTGAGAAATACCAGGTGGCCACCCAGATGGGGAACCAGGGATCTTCGGGCGAAGGGGTCAATCTGGTCTGTGAATGGCTGGCCAACGGTGAGATCGGGGAAGTCACAAAAGTGGAAGCCTTCACCGACCGTCCGATCTGGCCGCAGGGTCTTAACCGTCCCGAACCGGGGCAGTGGGTTCCCGACACCCTTGACTGGGATCTCTTCATCGGGCCGGCCCCCATGCGTCCTTACCACTCCCTTTACACGCCGTGGAACTGGCGCGGATGGTGGGATTTCGGCACCGGCGCCCTGGGCGACATGGCCTGCCACATCCTGCATCCCGTATTTGTAGGTCTCGAACTGGGCTATCCCACCAAGGCACAGGGGAGTTCCACCCTGTTGCTCAACGACTGTGCCCCCAATGCCCAGATGGTCAAGCTGACCTTCCCGGCCCGCATGCCCAAACGGCCCTGGAAGGGGATGAAGAAAGGCGCCCAGTTCAAGGAAGTGGAAGTCACCTGGTATGACGGGGGACTCCAACCCATGAAACCCGAAGGATGGCCTGCAGGACGCAACATGAACGATGCCGGAGGCGGGGTGATCTTCCACGGCACCAAAGACAAGCTGATTTGCGGATGTTACGGGATCAATCCGTGGCTCCTCTCGGGCAGGGTTCCCGAAGCGCCTAAGTTCCGCCGCCGCATTGAGAAAGCCACCGCCGGTGGCCATGAAATGGACTGGGTGCGCGCCTGCAAGGAGAGTCCCGAAAGCCGCGTTAGGACCGCTTCCGACTTCAGCGAAGCAGGGCCCTTCAACGAAATGGTGGTCATGGGCGTCCTCGCCGTCAGGCTCCAGAGCCTCAACAAGGAACTGGAATGGGATGGCCTCAACATGAAATTCACCAACATCGGCGATGAGAAGATCAGAACCGTGGTCAAAGACGGCTTCTCCATCCACGACGGGCATCCCACTTTCAATAAGGATTGGACCGATCCGATACCTGCCGCCGAATTCGCTGCCGAACTGATTAAACACACCTACCGGAAACCCTGGTCGCTGCCCGACATGCCGGCATAAACCTGGTTTCCTGAGGCGCTCCGGCTCTCCGGAAAGCCTTGCCTTTGATATGACATGCACAGAGCGCACCGGTTCCTTCAAGGAATTCCGTGTTCTCTGTGCCTGTTTTGTATTAAGAAATACCTATACCCATGAAATTTCTGCACATTTTTCTTTTTGCGGCCCTCTTTTCTTCCTGCGGAAACCGGAAACCCGCCGCCACCGGAAACGAATACCCCATTCAGCCGATACCCTTCACACAGGTGGAAGTCACCGACGACTTCTGGGCACCCCGGATAGCCACCAACCACCAGGTGACCATTCCCATTGCCATTCAGAAAAGCAGGGAAACCGGACGTATCGACAATTTCAAAATTGCAGGCGGATTAATGGAGGGGGAGTTCAAGACCCTCTATACCTTTGATGATTCCGACATTTTCAAAATCATTGAGGGGGCAGCCTACAGCATTCAGATGTTTCCTGACCCTGCCCTGGAAGCTTCCATCGATTCGCTGGTCACCCTCATCGGGCTGGCCCAGGAGGAGGACGGGTATCTCTATACCAACCGTACCATCATGGGGGAGAAGAGCCATCCGTGGGCAGGGAGCAAGCGTTGGGAACTGGTCGATGACCTGAGCCATGAGCTCTATAACCTGGGGCACTTTTACGAGGCGGCGACCGCCTGGTACCAGGCCACAGGGAAACGGGAGATTCTGGATATCGCCATTAAAAGTGCCGATCTGGTGGACAGGGATTTTGGTCCGGGTAAGATTGAGAACTGGCCCGGGCACCAGGAGGTTGAAATCGGGTTGGTGAAGCTCTACAGGGTAACCGGGGAAAAGAGGTACCTTGATCTGGCCAGGTTTTTTCTGGATGTGAGGGGCCGTGGCACGGGGACACCCAAGACCTACAACCAGTCGCATCTGCCGGTGACACAGCAAAGTGAAGCTGTGGGCCACTCGGTACGGGCAGCCTACATGTGGAGCGGCATGGCCGATGTGGCGGCCCTCACCGGGGATACCGCCTATGTGCACGCCATCAGCCGGATCTGGGAGAATGTGGTCCACAAAAAACTCTATATTACCGGAGGTATAGGTGCCGAAGGGGGCCACGAAGGCTTCGGGGGCCCCTATGAGCTCCCCAATGCCCGTGCCTATTGCGAAACCTGCGCCGCCATCGCCAACGTCTTCTGGAACCACCGCATGTTCCTGATGACCGGAGAATCGAAATATATCGACATCCTGGAGCGATCGCTGTACAACAATGTTCTGTCGGGCGTGGCGCTCAGCGGAGACCATTTCTTTTATCCCAACCCGCTGGAATCACATGGCCAGCACGCCCGCAGTGAATGGTTCGGCTGCGCTTGTTGTCCATCGAACATCTGCCGGTTCATCCCTTCCATGCCGGGGTATATCTACGCTGCCAACGAACATGATCTTTATGTCAACCTGTACATCCCCAGCCAGGCCGCGCTTTCCCTGGGTGACGATTCCCTGCGTGTGGAACAGACTTCCCGGATGCCTTGGGAAGGCCACTCTTCCATCACCCTGCATACGGGAAAACCAGTCAGGGCAAGACTCCACCTGCGTATTCCCCACTGGGCGACATCCGATGCCTTTCCAGGTGACCTCTACGTTTATGAAAACAGCCCTGCCGCTGAAATCAGCATCAAGGTCAACGGCGAACCGGCCCGTTATGCCATTGAAGGGGGCTATGCTGTGATCGACCGCAAGTGGAAGGCGGGTGACGTGGCAGAAATCTCCCTACCCTGGGAGGTCAGAAAAATTACCGCCCACTCTGAGATTGCCGACAACCGGGGGAAAATGGCTCTTCAACTGGGGCCCCTCGTCTATTGTGCTGAATTTGCCGATCAGCCAGACAGCACGGTTATGAACCTGGTGATGGATAAAAAGAGTGCACCTGCCTTTGCCTGGAATGATACCCTGCCGGGTCCTGCCCTGATGATCACAGTCAACGGATGGGCAGCACCCAGCCCTCAGGAGAATGGGCCTTTGAAAGAAGGTGCGGCCCAGGCAGAAAATCAAAGCCGGACGCCAGTGGAGATCATGCTGATTCCATATTACGAATGGTCACACCGGGGTAAGGGGGAAATGGCTGTCTGGATGCCGGCCGAATAAGATGTAACATAAAATTCATCATGGAATGGCCCGCCCAAACCCGAATTGCCGTAATTTTACCTTGTCAAATGTGAAGCCATGAGTTATTTTTCGAATCCAATCCAACGCAGGGAATTCCTGAGAGACATGGCCCTGGTAACAGGGGGATTGTTGCTTCCCGGAGCGGTTCCTGCGGCCCCGGCCAAGCCCAAAAAGGTCAGAATGAAATTGGGCATGGTGACCTATACCTGGGGGGCGGACTGGGATATGGCCACGATTCTGCAGAATCTTCAGGAAGCGGGGATCAGCGGAGTTGAACTCCGCACGGGGCATGCCCATGCCATCATTCCTGAAATGGATAAAGCACAACGCAAGGAAGTCAGGAAGCGGTTCAGGGGCAGCGACGTAGAATTCGTTGGTTTCAGTACCGACCTGAGATTTGACCATCCGGAACGGAAACTGTTGCTGGAATCGATAGAGAAAACCAAGGAATACATCCGTTTGAGTGCTGACATCGGGGGATCAGGGGTCAAGGTTCAGCCCAACCAGTTCCATACCGGTGTTCCCAAATCGCGGACCGTCGAGCAGATCGGCAAATCCATCAGCCAGCTGGCCCGATACGGCGCCGATTACGGGCAACAGGTGCGGCTGGAAGTTCATGGCCCGGAGACCCAGGAAATAGGCAACATGAAGGCCATTATGGATGTAGCCGACCACCCCAATGCAAAAGTGTGCTGGAACTGCAATCCTGAAGACCTCCATGGGGCGGGATTCAAAGCCAACTTCAACCTGCTCAGTGACCGCCTCGGCAATACAGTGCATGTGAGGGAACTCGAAGACCCCTCCTACCCTTACCAGGAACTCATGAACCAGCTGGTCGGCATGAACTACAGGGGATGGGTCCTGCTCGAATGCCGCACCAATCCCGCCGACAAGGTGAAGGCCCTGACAGAACAGCGAAAAATTTGGGAGGAGATGGTGGAGAAAGCGAGAAATAGTTAAATTTGCCGCCATATTCACAAAGCCTCTTTAGCTCAGCTGGTAGAGCAGCTCATTCGTAATGAGCAGGTCGTGGGTTCGAGTCCCATGAGAGGCTCAAAAATAATCTTAAATCTTGAGTCTTAAGTCTTAAATGACGAAAGAACCGAAGCCTGAAGAACGCCTGATGTCATTGGATGTCAGGCGTTTTTTAGTTCAATAAAGCTTTCATTCCAACCCTGCTCTGAAGGTGACCTGTCAGTTCAAAGCACCTCAAGGGCGCCGCCATAAGGTCACCACTCAGGAAATCACCGAAAGTGGCAAAACCAAATAGCAATCCCATTCCATCCTGAAGCTTATTAGTTCTGGCATGAAAGGGCAAAAGCCTCAACCGCTTCAGATAAATTTGAAATTCCGGAACATTGTGCTTAATTTATGGGTATGATCATGATCAGGATTTAATCAGGAGCAACGGATATGAACAAATTACGGGACAAAATCATGAACCTCCTCAGGGAGGAAGCTGAAGATCAAGAAGTTTCATTTGACGACCTGATCGCCAGTCTGACCCTGACATCCGAATCCCCGGGAGGGAATATGCCCGCCAAGCAAGGGAATCACGGAAGTCTCACATTTGACCAATATGAGGAGGTGGAGGTAGACGAAGAGACCGAAATAAAAATCAGGGAGCTCAGAAAAATCACCGACGCCATTCCCTCCCGTTTGCTGCCGGAACAAGAGTTTAAGCCCCAAAGAAAATACCGGATCGATTATGCCGGCGAGCTCAACCCGCAGCAGCTGGCTGCTGTTTTGGCCGTAATGGTCCCCCTGCTGGTCATCGCGGGTGCAGGAAGCGGAAAAACCCGGGTCATCACCTATAAGGTGAGCTGGCTGATCGAGAATGGCCTCCATCCCTCGCAAATCCTCCTGCTGACCTTCACGCGGAAGGCGGCCAACGAAATGCTCGACCGCGTCGAAAAACTTCTGGGCGATAAATCGATCAGCAGCAACGTCATGGGGGGCACCTTCCACGGATTCTCCAATACTGTCCTGAGGCAGTACAGCAACCTGATCGGCCTCACTTCCAACTTCTCCATCATCGACGACAAGGATGGGGAAGACATCATTGACCTGCTGAAAAACGAGATGAAGCTGGCCAAACAAAAAAAGGAGCGCCCCTTTCCGAGAAAGGAACTGGTTCAGGAAATCATCTCCAAAGCCCGCAACCACGAATTAAGCATTGCCGATACCCTGGTGAAGTATTTTGACGGCTATGTCTCTTTCCTGGCGGAACTGGAAATCCTCAGCCGCGCTTATGAAGCCTATAAAAAAGCATCGAACCTGATGGACTATGACGACCTCATGTCGGTGCTGCGTGACAAACTCCGCGACCATGAAGTCTTCCGTAATAAGCTCAGGGAGAAGATCAAATATGTGCTTGTCGACGAATACCAGGATACCAACAACATTCAGAGGGAAATCGTCGAGCTCCTTTGCGGGGGAAGGAGCAACCTGACGGTGGTGGGCGATGATGCACAAAGCATATACTCCTTCCGGGGCGCCAACTTCGAGAATATCCTCCGTTTTCCGGTCTCTTTCCCCGATTGCCGGATCGTGAAAATCGAACAGAATTACCGCAGCGGACAGGGGATCCTCGACTTTGCCAACGACGTCATCGGAAACGCCCGGATAGGCTTTAAAAAAAAGCTCTTCTCCACCATTCCGTCCTACAAAAAACCTGTGGTGATCAGGTTTCCCGATGGTATCGAAGAGGCACAATTCATTACGGAGAAAATCCTGGAGATCCGCGGGAACGACCTCGATTTCTCCGATTTTGCCGTGCTGACCCGGGCCTCCTGGCAAAGCAATTATGTGCAGGCTGAACTCATGAAGCGGCAGATTCCCTTTGTGGTGGTGGGTGGCATCAAATTCAGCGAACGACGCCATGTCAAAGACATCATGGCCTTTCTCAAAATCTCTCAGAATCCCCTGGATGCCGTGGCCTGGCACAGGATACTCCAGTTAAACGAGGGAATCGGAAAAGTCAGGGCCAGCGAAATCGTGACCCATCTGCACGCCCTCGCTGGGAAAATCAACTTCGGGCGTTTTCTCGGAAGAAAGTACTTCGGAGAACTCTCCCTGATTGAAACCCTGTATGAAGATTTGTCGCGCGACGGGCTCTCTCCGGTGGGAATGCTGGACATCATTTATCCCTATTACATTCCCCGGCTGAAACAGATCGAAGACGATTACGAGGTCAGGATCAAGGACCTGGAAACATTCAGGATCATCGCCGCGAAGTACAATGACCTTCAGAAGTTTCTGGCTGATTTTACGCTGGAACCACCTTCAAACCGATACCAGGAACAAAACACTCCCCTGGTCAGTGTCGATGAGAAGCCGGTGGTCGTCTCCACTATCCACTCGGCCAAGGGACTCGAATGGCACTCGGTATTTATTCCCCATGCCCTCGACGGGCTCCTCCCCTCGGTCAGGTCCATGGAGACCATTCAGGAACTGGAAGAGGAACGCCGCCTTTTTTATGTGGCCGCCAGCCGCGCAAAAGAAAACCTCTTTATTACCATGCCATCTTACATCGCCTCGTGGGATGCCATCTTCAACCGTCCCTCCAGGTTTCTGGCCGAAGTGGATAAAAACAAGTTTCTGCAGCCCTGAGTACAGGCTATCATTTCCTATTCTTCAACTTCCAGGGAGAAGTAAACCCGGAACTCGCCCTCCCCCTTTTTCATGAGCCAGTGGCGGTAGCCCAGGCTGGTAGCTTTGTCAATGAGCGGGGCCGGCACAAAGGGAGCCACCACCTCGAGAATCTCATAATAACTAAGCCGTTTCAGGGCGCCCAGCACCTCGTGGACAGGCTGTTCGCCCCGGTTCAGCGTCACCCTGATATCCAGGCTCTCCACGACCTCTTCATCAGAGTACCAGTCGGGACGGGCAGTATTGAACTTATTGCCCCCGTCGTCGATCTGACCGATCTCTTCCTGCCCTGCCTCCCGGCGCAAACGGTTCACCAGCTCCTCCACATTCAGTCCGCCCACAGCCGCCGCCTGCCCGATGTTGGTCACCCGCGCTATGGTGCGGCGCAACACCGGATTCCTCAGCTTCTTGAATTCAGGGGCCGCGGCAATCAGCACCTCTTCCAACTGGGGATAGGCCTCAAGAAGATCATATATCTTCGTCTTGGGTGTGATGATCAGCTTTTCCATGTTATTTTTTTGATGGGTATTTACTTTTTCATTTTAGGGAACACACTCCGGAAACCAAAAAGAAAGTGCGTCCCTGATCAAATCTGTGTATCCACGAAAGATTCTTCCGGAAAGCCGGGTTCGCGGGCAAGGGTTATCATGGCTGTTCCTTTCCGGAGGAAACGGTTGTCATGGCTGTTCCTTTCCGGAGGAATAACTGAGAATACGTTGCTCTCCCTCCAGGCTCCTGGCATGGGTCAGATCCTGAGACACTTCGAGCGTTCCCAGATATTCACCGTTTTCATCACGCAGGGCATAATATTCAATCAGAATGAATTTACCCCGCATCTGGATCCAGAAGGGCGCATGGGAGGCCTTCCCCGATTTGAAATCCTCGAGGATCTTCTCCACGATGTGGACGCTTCCGGGAGGATGGCAGAGCCTTACGTCGCGGTTGATGATGGTGCGGCTGCGGGCAAAAATCCGGTGCTCTCCCTGGGTGAAGTATTTCACTTTATCATGCTTGTCGACAAAAGTCATGTCGACGGGAATGGTGTTGAGGATGGCCATGATCTCTTTAGCCGTGAAACTGCCTGAAGGAAGCCTGACCACCCCGTCGGCTCCCGTGAAACTCTCCCCTTCTCCTCCGGCAGGGGCCATCCCTTCAGGCCGCCATTCCACCTGCGGATCATAGAGCGTAAATCCGAAATCGAGGGTCTGCTGATCCACATTCCACCAATCCTCTTGTGTGAGCACATCCATGGCCATCGGAAAGAGAATGTCCCGCTCCTTTTTGGTCATATCGGCGACAGCCTTCAGCACAGGAATGAAAAGTAGCTCCAGGGCATCGTCGACATCCTGTTTCTTCAGTTCGGGATGACGTAAAATCTCAATGCACCCTTTCAGCTGCTCCCTGATCTCGTCGTGCTTGCCCCACATCACCATGGGCGGACCGGTAATACCAGCCTTCTCCAGAAAGGGAAATACCAGGTATTCCTTCCTTTTGTAATGCTTGTCGACATCCATCAGATCGTTAAAACAGGCCTGGATCTGGTGGGCAAACGCCCGGAACCCGGCCTCATCGATGGCATACAGGGTGCCCAGAAGGCTCTCGGCTTTGTCCACCACCTTCAGAAGCTCCCTGTTCTCCTGTGTGAACACATCAATGGGGTGCCCCGGTGGAACATACTGCGCCCCGCTCTGGTCGATATGACCATCGAGAACCTCGCCGTGAATGTCGCAAAGCCGCAACACCTCCGACTCAGGAAGCCCTTCACTGATCAGCTCCTGCTCCACCTCCACCACCTCCCCGTAGGGAATCTGCTGTAAAGTGCCCAGTAGCTCCTCCCGCACCTTCTGCGGATTCTCACCTTCATGCAACTTCAGGATCAGCTCTTTCAGCCGCTCTTTCCTGTGCCTAGAATTATCTATCAATTCACTCATGACCGTATGTTTTGTGTAATCTTTTTTTTCATTTTTATCATAAAACCCGGGTGGCCAGTTCGGGCCGGGGAGCCTTAATGACCAGTATCCGCGCCGGCACACTTCCCGGGTTGCTCAGGTAATGAACGATACTGGCCGGGCTTTCCACCAGATGGTCGGCACCCACCGCCAGGCTCTCCTCCCCGATGTGAACCATGGGGGTTCCCTCCAGAACATAAAAAACCACATCAACCGGTGTCTTGTGCGGTTTCAGACTTTCACCAGGCTGCAGCGTGATGTGGTTCACCTGCGCCGATGGATCATTGTACAACTGCCTTACGTCTACCTTGTGGGGATTTTCCCCGGGCGTTTCCGTTTTGTAACTTCTGATGATCATTGGTTGAGATCTTTATGCTGATTATTTTTGTAAACAATTTTCTTCATGCAAGTTATGAAATATTCCCTCACTTTCTCCTCTTGTATTTCCTTCTATAAAGCAGATAGCCGCTGATGACCACAGTGACAGCGGCCAGTCCGGTAAGGGGGACAATTAAAATATAAAAACCTCCCAGCAGGAATTCCCAGATGCGTCCGGTATGTATTTCGAGGGTAAGGTTCCACAGGGAGATGTCTGCCTCCTCCCGGAGGTTTTCCGGCATTTCAGGCAACCGGCGGTCATGCCCCACGGGAATGATCCCATACCCGTATTCGGCAATGTAAAGCCTTCCTGCCGGATCGGTGAGGTGACCGGTCACCCTGATCTCTCCGACTGGCCGCCCCCCGGCGGGTTCCTGGTAGGGTTCCCCGCTCAGGTAGTCGTAAACCACAGGATGGGAGGGGTTCCAGAGAAACAACCCGCTGAAGGAACCCACCATGAAGCTGCCATGGCCCACCGGTTCAAAGGTGTTGATCCCCATCACACTCACCGGCGGCTGGTAGGGCACCGGCACCATCTTCAATCGCTCCCGCTCCATCTGGTACATCCCTTCGGAAGTCGACACCAGAAACACTCCTCGGTCTTCATCCCAGCGCAAATCCCTCAGTTTGTCGTACCACGGATTGGGCTGGTCAAGACGGGAAAACCTGAGGGGGTCTACCCTCGCCGAAGCAATCGCAATCAGCAGCGGCGGGCGCAGAAACATACCCGTAAAATAGAGCAACGCCAGTAAAACAAAAGTCCAGGCACCTACCTTGTTGTGCCATTTCAGCGACCATTTGTTGACACAGACCAGTTGGCCAACCGGTTTTTTCTTCTTCCGGAAATGCCTGATGGCCGAAGGAAAGAAAAAGTAAACGATACCGGTCAGCGACAGGAAGATGGTGACCACTCCCAGAAGGTCGACAAAGAGCTTTCCGGGAAGGCCCAGTATTTCTCCGCTGTGAATCTGCCAGATGGTCTCAAAGAGGGTGACCTTTTGCTCATACCCTTCCGGAGCGGGCAACTCCTTTCGCCCGAAACGGGTGCCGGTTCCTTCGGCCACCCCGGTGAAAAGATGACTTCGGCTCAGGGCAAACACCGTATCCCCGATGCCTTCGATACCCGTAAACCTGTCAATATCGGTTTCCAGCTGAAACTTCTTCCATACCCCGCTCCCTTCATCCCACCCCCACAGACCAAAAAGGGTCGCGGCAAACAAGGATCCGTTGGAGGTTTGGTGAAGATCGAAAATCTTGCGGTTGTCGGTTCCCGGCGGTAAGCCATGGTTATAGGAGGTGTATTCCGAAAAGGTGGAGTCGGTCAGCCATATCCCGATGTTCCCGTATACCAGAATGGAGTCGGGCGACAGCACCAGGCTCCCCTTCAGAGCGGCATTGTTCCAGTTGGTATAGGCATAGTTTCCCGGCAGCATGTCACGGTCCACATCAATCCCCGACAACCCCTCCCGGTGATTCATGACAATACCTGTCACCGCATAAAAGAGCAGCACAAAAGATAAGATCAATCCCGGCCACCGGTGCAGCTTCTTGAAAATACCTCCCCTTTTCCTTACCATCCGCTGTCGCACAAACTGATAAAACAAAGCATATTTCTCCGCACAGCAACTCCTTTTCAAGCCATTCCGGCCACCGGAAATCCGCGGACCTGTGCCCGGGGCAAAACTAATAAATTATTCCGGGCACAAAAAGACCATTTTATCTTCTTTAAAGAATTTTCAGCCTGCCGGCAAATCCTAACAGCACCCCGCAGCACCCTTTGAGAGGCTCCGGTAAAGGATCAGCGCAAAGAAACAGCGCGGTTTGTGAATCCGGAATTTCAGCTTAATTTTGAACCCGGGAATCCATGATTTCATGTTGGTCTCCTCCGGAAAGGAAGGCATTTCAGTGATCACGGAATTTCCACATCACAGAAAATCTTATCGTATGGCATTACAGGAAGAATTTGAAAAACGGGGCACCTGGCTTTTCAGGTACCGCAGTTTCATTCCCGCCATCCTGCTGGTGGCTGGAACCGCAGTATGGTTATACACCGAAAGGTACCCGGGAGAGGCATGGGTAAAAACTGCTCCCTGGGACGGGTATTATCTGCTTTTCTGCATGCTGGTGACCTTCCTGGGTTTCGGAATCAGGATCTATACCGTGGGGCATACCCCTGTAAACACCTCGGGCCGGAATGCCAAATACCAGATCGCCGACACCCTGAATACCACGGGAATTTACTCCACGGTCAGGCATCCCCTCTATCTGGGTAACTTCTTCATGTTTCTGGGGCCCATCCTGCTCACCGCCCACCCCTGGTTCATATTTGCCTTCTGCCTGGTGTACTGGCTGTATTATGAAAGGATCATGTTCTCCGAAGAACAGTTCCTCCGCAGGAAATTCGGTGAAGTCTACACTTCATGGGCCGAAAAGGTGCCCCCTTTCATCCCCTCCTTCAAGAATTTTGTGGCTCCTTCCCTCCCCTTCAGCTGGAAGAAAATCCTCAAAAAAGAGAAAAACGGATTTGCCGCCATTTTTATCATCTTTACCCTGATGGACATCTCAGGCGAACTGATCAAGGGAGAAACCCGCTTTAACCTGGTGCTCCTGGGCTTCTGCGCCTTTTCCTGCATCGTTTATCTTATCCTGAAGTATATGAAATGGCGCACCAACCTCCTCAATGAGGAAGGAAGGTAAAGGTGTCCGCACTTAATCCACCACACTTATGAACACAAAGCAAAACCATTTCCGCATGGCAGCCAATGGATTCAGGTCGCTGGTGTTTCTGGCCGGCTTTCTGTTTCTTTTACCGGGGGCACATGCGCAGAAGGACGTCACCAAAAAGTTGGACGGCTATTTCGCCAAATCGTTACCGGCCTGGGGCACTCCCGGGGTGAGTGTCGCCGTGGTCAAAGATGGCCGTGTGGTTTTCAGCAAGGGGTACGGAACCCTGGAAACAGGGAAACAGATTCCTCCCGACGGGAATACCCTCTACGCCATCGCCTCCAACACCAAAGCCTTCACATCGGCCATGATGGCTATGCTTGTGGAGGAAGGCAAAGCCGGGTGGGAAGATAAAGTGAGGAATTACCTCCCCTGGTTCGAACTCTACGATCCCTGGGTGAGCCGGGAAATGACCCTGCGCGACCTCCTCTGCCACCGCTCGGGATTGGGTACCTTCAGCGGCGATTTCATCTGGTATAAATCAGACCTCACCGCGGAGGAGATCATCCGCCGCGCCAAATACCTCCCCGCCCGCTTCGGCTTCCGCGACGGATACGGCTATTCCAACCTGATGTACATCACCGCAGGAGAGGTCATCGAAAAAATCACCGGAAAAAGCTGGAGTGAAAACCTCAGGGAAAGAATACTGGAACCCCTGAGCATGGACCGGACCCTCATTTCCCTGTCACAACTTCCCGTCAAAGGCAACTTCGCCACCCCCCATGCCCTCGAAGAAAACAGGAACATCCCCATCCCCTATACCGACTGGGAGGAGATAGCCGCCCTGGGAGGCATCATCTCTTCGGTCAATGACATCGGCCGGTGGATGATCTTCAACATGAACCTGGGCATCCACGGCAGCGACACCCTTCTGCGTCCTGCCTCTTACAACCAGTTGTGGAAACTCCACACCCCCTACGCGGTCGACCATACCCGCTCCAACGACTTCAACACCCATTTCAGGGGGTACGGACTCGGTTGGGTGCTCAGTGATTACCACGGAAAGATGATGGTCAGCCACAGTGGAGCCTATGACGGCATGATCTCGGCGGTGACCATGATCCCCGAAGAGAAACTGGGTGTGGTGGTCCTCACCAACGGACTCAAAACCCCGGCCAACGCCTTCTCCCTCTATGCCCTTGACACCTATCTCGGAATGCCTGAACGCGACTGGTCACAAGAACACCTCCAGCGCACAGAAGCCTCCGGGAAAAGGGATACCCGCATCGCCGACCGCCAGGCCGCCAGGATCCTTCATACCCTCCCGTCTCTGCCCCTCGAGAAGTATACCGGCCAATACCACTCCGACATCTACGGAATGATCACCGTATCACTTGACCCTGCCCATAAGGATTCACTCAGGCTGGAATTTGAACACTCCCCCGGATTGTCGGCTACGCTCGGCCATTGGCATTATGACGTATGGAAAATCAATTGGGACGAAACCCATGCCTGGTTCAGCTTCGGCACCGTGAAGTTCAATATGACCAACAATCTGGAAATCACAGGCCTCGACTTCGACGTCCCCAACGACGACATCTTCTTTGAGGAACTCAAACCCGTCAGGGTAAAATAAGATGCTCAGGGAATGGCGGGTTTCTCACAAACCAACGGTGAACCAACCTCCTCTTCCATCTGCCACTCCACCACATAATGGTAAGGTCCCGGCCGGTATCCAATCCTGACCGGCTCTATATCCTTCTTCGGGCTAATCCCGTAACGCTCATACCCCACCCCCTGGACCTGGGTTAAGCTCATTCTTCTTAATGTTTTCTGTTCTAAGTTCATGGCTGTTGTTTCTCTTCGTTTTCCTGATCTGTTTCTGCTTTCTCCTTCAATACGTTATCGCATCAGAAAATCCCAATGACCAAATAATTGTAATGGTGAAACTTGAAATTACTTTCTCCCGGGATTTCCCTGTATCCAAAAGTGTCCCTACGCTTTATTAAACGAGCAAATTCCGATTTGGATACATCATGGAGGAAGGTTTTTGAAAATTTTAACAGGTCAGCCCTTAGCTTTTAACACTTCAGGCTCCCCTCCCATTTTTATTTTTAGTCCCTATTTGGAAATAATGACCATTTTTCACTATTTTTGCCCCTGTCATTGCGGGAGTAGCTCAGTGGTAGAGCATCAGCTTCCCAAGCTGAGGGTCGCGGGTTCGACCCCCGTTTCCCGCTCTAGAGAATGAGAGAGTTAGATGAGAATCTGGCTCTCTCTTGTTTTTTGGGGGCAACATAGGTGTAACATTTTCCGTTTTCTCCTCTTGTCCGCCCATCCCGTCCGCGTCAGGAAACCACTCCCCCAGCCGCTTTTTTCTCATCCGAAAAAGAAGTAACTTTAGGACCCGTTGGGATGCCGTTTCCGCGCGGCATCCCCTTTATTTGCCAACCTTTGCCAAATGATATGAATATAAAAACCCATCAACTGCTATGTTCAGCGGTGGCCCTGACGGCCGGAATAACTGCCTGCAGCAGCGGCATTAACCCAAAGAGCGCCACCCGGAACGAAAAACCCAATATCATCTTTATCATCGCCGACGACCTGGGGTATGGCGACCTGAGCTGCTACGGCCAGAAGCTCTTTCAGACACCCCACATTGACAAACTTGCGGCCGGGGGCATCCGGTTTACCCAACATTACTCCGGGACCACCGTATCGGCCCCGTCGCGCTCCTCCCTGATGACTGGAATGACCACCGGCCATACCCCCGTCAGAGGAAACAAAGAGTGGAAACCCGAGGGGCAGTGGCCATTGCCCGACTCCACTTTTACCCTCCCGGAAATGCTCCGGGCTGCCGGATATACCACCGGCGCCTTCGGGAAATGGGGCCTCGGATACCCCGGATCAGAAGGGGACCCCCTGCGACAGGGCATAGACGAATTTTACGGCTACAACTGCCAGCGCATGGCCCATAACTACTACCCCGGCCACCTCTGGGACAATGACCGCAAAATCCTCCTTCCTGAAAACAGCGGCGACGCCCTGGTGACCTACGCTCCGGAGCTGATCCACCAACACGCACTCCAATTCATTGAAAAAAACAGGGACAAACCCTTTTTTCTCTTCTATCCCAATGTGATTCCCCATGCTGAACTGCTGCTCCCCAACCAATACATGGAAGAATTCCGGGGAAAACTGCTCCCCGAGAAGGCCTATAAAGGATCGGAGCCGGGGGATGCCCATTTCCGGACCGGGGGATACGGCAGCCAGCCGGAAGCCCATGCCGCCTTTGCCGCCATGGTGACCCTCCTCGACCGACAGGTGGGTGATATCGTCGCCAAGCTGAAAGAACTGGGACTCGAGAAAAACACGCTGATCATCTTCACCTCCGACAACGGTCCCCACCAGGAGGGAGGCGCCGACCCCGACTATTTCGACAGCAACGGCCCCTTCCGTGGGTATAAACGCGATCTCTACGAGGGAGGCATCCGCGTTCCCATGATCGCCTGCTGGCCCGGAACCATCAAAGCCGGCACCACCACCAGCCACGTCTCCGCATTCTGGGATGTGATGCCCACCCTGGCCGGTGTGGCCGGAACCACTCCCCCCGAAGTGACCGACGGCATCTCTTTCCTCCCTACCCTCACCGGTAAAGGAGATCAACCCCTCCACGATTACCTCTACTGGGAGTTCCACGAACTGGAAGGGCGCCAGGCCCTCCTCCGCAACCACTGGAAACTGGTGTGCTACCAGGTAATGAATCCTGAGAAAACCACCACCGAACTATACGACCTGGCCACCGATCCCGGGGAAACCCACAATGTGGCCGCCGGTCACCCCGAAGTGGTGGAGGAACTCCTGCGCATCATGGCTGAAGCCCGGATCCCTTCAAAGGATTACGCCTTCTGACCGGCAGTACGCAGGCCCTGTGACGCCCTGATCCCAGGGCAGATTCTTTCGTTCGCACAGATTTCCTTCCACGCATCTAAACAACCGTTCACCATGGACCATCCAACTATCTGCTCCATCAAACCCGGGTACAAAAATCCTATTCTGGCGGTCACCTTTCTGGCCGCCGCGGCGGCCTGCACACCATCTGAGATTCCCCTTACCGGGCAGAAACCCAACGTGGTGATCATCTACGCCGACGACATCGGCTATGGCGACCTGGAATGTTATGGGGCACAGGCTGTCAGGACCCCCCACGTCAACCGGCTGGCTGAAGAGGGAGTACGCTTCACCCACGCCCACGCCTGTGCAGCCACCTGCACACCCTCCCGCTATGGGATGCTCACCGGCGAATACCCCTGGCGACGTAACGATACCGGCGTAGCCCGCGGCGACGCTCCCATGGTCATCAGAAAGGATCAGTATACGGTGGCCAGCCTGATGCGTGATGCAGGTTATGCCACCGCCGTGATCGGCAAATGGCACCTGGGCCTCGGTGAAGGAGAATTCAACTCCCAGAACTGGAACGGCCTGATCACCCCCGGCCCACGGGAAATCGGGTTTGATTACTCCTATATCATGGCGGCCACCGGCGACCGCACCCCCTGCGTATTCATCGAAAACCAGCAGATCGCCCACCTCGACCCGGCCGATCCCGTAGAAGTCAGCTATACCCACCCCTTTGAGGGGCTGCCCCTGGGCAGTACCCACCCCCACCTGCTGACAATGCACCCCAGCCATGGCCACGATATGGCCATCGTAAACGGCATCAGCCGTATCGGCTACATGCGCGGGGGGACCTCCGCCCTCTGGGTCGACGAAAACATCGCCGACTCCATCACCGCCAAAGCCGTCCGCTACCTCGAAACCCACCAACCTTCCGCCACCGGGAAACCCTTCTTCCTTCTCTTCGGAACCCATGACATCCACGTGCCCAGGGTTCCCCACCCCCGTTTCCGGGGCATGACCGGAATGGGACCCCGCGGGGATGCCATCGCCCAGTTTGACTGGTCGGTGGGCCAGATCCTGGAAACCCTTGACCGGCTGGGACTCTCCGAAAACACCCTGGTCATCCTCTCCAGCGACAACGGCCCTGTCATCGATGACGGCTACAGGGACCAGGCCGTAGAATTGCTGGGCGACCACCTCCCTGCGGGCCCCTACCGGGGAGGAAAATACAGCGCCTTCGAGGCCGGCACCCGCGTCCCCTTCATCGTCAGATGGCCCGGAAAGGCCTCCCCCGGCACCTCCGGCGCACCCATCAGCCAGATCGACCTCTTCGCTACCCTGGCCACCCTGACCGGTGTATACGAAGAAACAGGCATGACCGGCAAGTTCCACCTCGTCACACCCCCCGAAGATCATGGCGGGAACCGCGACACACCCCCGTCCAGGACTTCCCCGGTACCCCCCGGCGCTGCTCCCGACAGCCACAACGCCCTTGAAACCTGGCTGAACCATTCAGCACAAGGACGCCCCTTTATCGTGGAACAATCTACCGGCACCCTCTCCCTCCTCTCCGGCCCGATGAAATACATCGCCCCCTCCAGGGCCGCACGCTACAACTCCTTCACCGACACTGAACTCGGGCACGACACCATTCCCCAGCTCTACAACCTGACTAGCGACCCCGGGGAAACCACCAACCTGGCCAGCCAGGATACCCTGATCCTGCGACGTCTGCAGACGACCCTCGACTCCCTCCGCCGCATGGGAACCCCACCGGCACCATGACACGAGGGAACTCCTCCCGGCACCAGGAAAGCGGCCAGATCCACAAGTGCCACCACAACTAAACCTGTTTGAAACGGCCACCTAAAAACCGAATTCCATGACCACAAGAAATTCCAGCCCGTTCTCCCGCCTCCTCCCGAAACGGGCACAGCGCCCCCTGTGGCTCTTTTTTCTTCTGTTGGCGACAGGGCCGCTTCTCTTCTCCGGCGCCTGCCAAAATGACCGGGAGGTATCCCCGGAACCAGGCTGGCCCGGGATCACCCGCGAAACCAAACCATGGAGCCGCTGGTGGTGGATGGCCTCGGCCATCGACAGCACCAACCTGACCGCCGCCATGGAAGCCTATGCAGAGGCCGGACTGGGCGGACTGGAGATCACCCCCATTTACGGAGTGCATGGCTATGAAGAGCGTTCCGTGAAATTTCTTTCTCCCGAATGGGCAGATTATTTCGGATATACCCTCGGTGAAGCGGCCCGCCTTGACCTGGGCATCGACCTGGCCATGGCCTCGGGATGGCCCTTCGGTGGCCCCTGGGTCACTCCCGGCGACGCCTGCAGAAACATGGAGACCGAAACCTGGACCCTCCGCGAAGGAGAAAGGCTCACGGCCAAAGTCGCCAAAATCCAGGAACCCCTGCTACGGGTCATCACCCGTAAAAACCTGCATATCGACCAGGTCAGGGATCCCATCGGCGCCAATGCCGACAGCCTCCAGGCCTGGGCCATCGACCAGGTGCGCTTCCCCCGCCCCATGCCCTTGCAAGCCCTTATGGGCTACTCCTCCGGCGGACAAATCCTTGACCTCACCAGCAGGGTATCCTCCGACGGAACCCTGGACTGGACCGCCCCCGCCGGGAACTGGACCCTGGTGGCCCTCTTCGGAGGCTGGCACGGCAAACTGGTCGAACGCGCAGGCCCAGGCGGCGAGGGCGACGTCATCGACCACTTCTCAGCCACCGCCATCGACCACTACCTCCACCATTTCGACACTTCCCTTGCCAACAGGGACCTCTCAGGCCTTCGCGCCTGGTTTAACGATTCCTATGAGGTGGACGACGCCCGCGGAGAAGCCGACTTCACTCCCCACCTCTTCGACGAATTCCAGAAACGCCGCGGATACGACCTCCGCCATTACCTGCCAGCCCTCCTGGGCCGCGACTCCGCCGACATCAACGCCAGAGTCCTCACCGACTACAGAGAAACCCTCTCCGACCTGATCCTCGAAAACTATACTCAGCGCTGGCACGACTGGGCCCAAAAGGGCGGCCACATCATCCGCAACCAGGCCCACGGCGCCCCAGCACACATCCTCGACCTGTACGCCGCCGCCGACATCCCCGAAACAGAAGGCGAAGACATCATCAAGGTCAAAACAGCCTCCTCGGTGGCCCACGTCACCGGTAAAAAACTGGCCTCTTCGGAGTCGGCCACATGGCTCAAAGACCATTTCGAAGCCTCCCTGGAAGAAGTCAAACAGGCCGTCGACCTCTTCCTCCTGGCCGGCATAAACCATATCTTTTACCACGGTACCACCTATTCCCCGGTGGAGGCCCCCTGGCCCGGATGGATGTTCTACGCGGCCGTCCACTTTGGCCCCACAAACCCCTTCTGGAAGGATTTCGCCACCTTAAACGGGTATATCACCAGGGTGCAATCCTTCCTTCAGAAAGGAAATCCCGACAACGACATCCTTCTTTATTATCCCATCCACGATGAATATGCCCGCAGGGGACGCTCCCTGCTCCTCCACTTCGACGGCGCTGCCCATGGCTCCTCCCTCCGGCCCGTCGCCCTCAGCCTCTGGGAAAAAGGATACGCCTTCGACTACCTCTCCGACCGGCAGCTCCTCACCACGGATTTCCACGAGGGCAGCCTCCTCACCGGTGGTAACCACTATAAAACCATCCTGGTACCCCCGGCACGGCTGATGCCCCCCGAATCCTTCGAAAAACTGATTGCCCTCGCCCGCAAAGGAGCCACCATCCTCATGGCTCACCTCCCCGAAGAGGTCCCGGGATGGGGAAACCTCACCCAACGAAGCGGGAAACTGGAGAAACTGAAAGGCGAATTGACCTTCACCCCCGCCGGCCAGGGGATCCAAAAGGCCATCATCGGCAAAGGATCCCTCCTCACCGGCGATCCTTCCCTGCTCCCGGCCATGGCCAACATCCCCAGGGAAACCATGACCGACAATGGCCTCCAAACCATCCGCCGGATCCAGGGTAACGTCACCACCTGGTTTGTGGCCAACCGGAGTGTGGATTCCGTCGACGATTGGATTCCCCTCAGCAAAAGGGGAACAGCTGCGGTACTTTACAACCCCATGAACGGCACCTGGGGAAAGGCCCGTATTGAATCCTCCTCATCCGTCACAAAGGTACGCCTCCGGCTTCACCCCGGTGAAAGCTGCCTGATCCAGCTCTTCCCCTCCGGGGTCAATGTGCCTGACTATGCCTATTACAAGGAAACCGGGGAAAAAACCTCCGTGGGCACGCACTGGACGCTCACCTTCACGGAGGGAGGGCCACACCTTCCCGCCACGACAGAGATGGACCAACCTGAATTGTGGTCCAGCCTTGACGGCGACGACTGCCGGGCTTTCTCCGGAACAGCCCATTATACCACTTCATTTCCCCGGCCCGCCGGAAACGCCTCCCAATACCGCCTCCGCCTGCAGGAAGTATATCATTCGGCCACCGTCACCCTGAACGGAAGGCCCCTGGCCACCCTTATCTCCCCCCCCTGGCAGGTCGATATTCCGGCAGCCCTGCTGACTGATAACAACACCCTTGGCATCGCCGTCACCAATCTGATGGGAAATCGTATGACCGACATGGAAAGAAAAGGAATCCCCTACAAAATCTTTTATAATGTGAATTTCCCGGCCTACCTGGCCCATAACCGGGGCCCCGACGGCCTCTTCACCACCCTCGGGTGGTCAGTGCGACCTTCGGGACTTGCCGGACCGGTGACCCTGCAGCCTCTTGTGGCAAATTGACAAACAAGCTATATTTGTGAAACCGGAAGCCACTTTATTACCAACCTTCCCGGATCACCACTGAATACTCATTCAAATACCTTAAATAATGAAACGTACCTCTTTAATCCTGACTATTCTGATGATGACCACCCAGGCTTTTGCCCGCGATTACCACCTGTCGTCACCCAATGGGAAACTACAGATAACCATCGCCCTCACTGACCAGATCACCTGGTCGGTGCAACATGAAAATACCCCTGTTCTCACTCCCTCCCCCCTGTCGGTCACCCTCGGCAACGGTACCGTCTGGGGCGTCGCACCGCGACTGAAAAAGGCCACCAACCACTCCGTCAGGCAGGAGGTGACCCCCCCTCTCTACAAAAAAAAGGTGATTCCCGAAGTGTACAACGAATTACGCCTTCAGTTCAGAGGGGATTTCCTCCTGGTGTTCAGGGCTTACGACCAGGGCGTGGCCTACCGTTTTGCCGATGCCGGCAAAAGCGGGCTTACCGTGAAGAACGAGGAGGTGCGCCTTAATTTCCCCGACGACCTTCACACCCTGGTTCCCTATGTCAACAACTTCAACCCCGCCGATCCCGACCGGCAGTTTTTTAACAGCTTCGAGAACACCTATACACATGCCCGCCTGAGTGAACTGCATCGCCAGCGCCTGATTTTCCTGCCCCTGCTGGCGGAACTGGCCGACGGCAAAAAAATGGTCTTCACCGAAGCCGACCTGGAGAGCTATCCCGGGCTCTACATGGCCAACCCCACAGGAGAGAACGCCCTGACTGGGGTGCATGCCCCCTATCCCAAAACGACGGTCCAGGGCGGCCATAACATGCTGCAACAGATCGTCACCGAACGGGAACCTTTCATCGCTCAGGTGAAAGCCGGAGCGGCCCTCCCCTGGAGGGTCCTGACCGTATCCACCTCCGACCGGGAACTCCTCGATAACGACCTGGTCTATCTCCTGGCCTCCCCCTCCCGCATCGAAGATCCTTCCTGGATCAAACCCGGAAAAGTGGCCTGGGACTGGTGGAACGACTGGAACATCGATGGCGTGGACTTCCGCGCGGGCATTAATAACGATACATATAAATATTACATCGACTTCGCCTCCGAAAACAAAATCGAATATGTGATCCTCGATGAAGGGTGGGCCGTCAACAAAAAAGCCGACCTCCTGCAGATTATTCCGGAGATCAACGTGAAAGAACTGGTGGACTATGCCAAAGAACGGAATGTGGGGATCATTCTCTGGGCCGGCTACCACGCCATGGACCGTGACATGGAGCAGGTCTGCCGGATCTATTCGGAAATGGGGGTCAAAGGGTTCAAAGTCGACTTCATGGACCGCGACGACCAGCCCATGGTCGAATTCTATTACCGTTGCGCCGAAACCGCCGCCCGCTACAATCTGATGGTCGACTTCCACGGGGCATATAAACCCACCGGTCTTCACCGCACCTGGCCCAATGTGATCAACTTCGAAGGGGTCAACGGCCTCGAACAGGTCAAATGGTCGCCCGTAGAGGTCGACATGGTCGGCTATGACGTCACCTTCCCCTATATCAGGATGCTGGCAGGACCCGTCGACTATACCCAGGGCGCCATGCGCAATGCCAACCGCTGGAACTACCGCCCCATCAACAGCGACCCGATGAGCCAGGGAACCCGTTGCCGCCAGCTCGCCCAGTACGTCATCTTTGAATCTCCTCTCAACATGCTGTGCGACAACCCCTCCAATTACCGCAGGGAGGCCGAATGTACCCGCTTCATCGCCGAAATTCCCACCGTCTGGGATGAAACCATCGCCCTCGACGGCAAAGTAGGCGAATACATCGTCATCGCCCGCCGTAAAGGGGATACCTGGTATGTCGGAGGACTCACCAACTGGCACAAACGTATGGTGACCGTTGACCTGGGTTTCCTCGGTGACCAGTTTAAAACCGTCGAACTCTTCCGCGACGGCATCAACGCCGACCGCGCAGCCCGCGACTACAAACGGGAAACATTCCCTCTCCCCACCGAAAGAAAAATGACTCTCACCCTGATGCAGGGCGGAGGATTCGCCGCTAAAATCACCAGGTAACCCTCTTTGCTGGTTTCCTCCGGAATCATACCATGACCCTGGCCGAAAAAATCATCCGTTTCAACGCCTCACTCTCTTTTGAAGAGCCCCTGCCTGAGGGCATCCGGATCATGAATCCCTACCGGGAAAATCCGGATGCCCTCAGGGTCTCCTCTCTTTTCTACCGGAAATATTACACCACCCCACATCCCCGCCGCCTCATCCTGGGGATCAACCCCGGACGACTGGGCGCCGGCGTCACCGGCATCCCCTTTACCGACACCTACCGGCTGAAAGCATTCTGCGGCCTCGAAATCCCCGGCCTTACCTCCCGGGAAACCTCCTCCGCCTTCGTATACGACATGATCAGCGCCTATGGCGGCCCGGAAAGCTTCTATCAGGATTTCCTCATCTCGGCCACCTGCCCCCTGGGATTTGTCAAAACCAACCACAAAGGCACTGAGGTCAACTTTAACTACTACGACGACCCCCGGCTGCAGGAAATCATGACCCCCTTTATCCTCCGCACCATCGAAGAACAACTCGGCTTCGGCCTCCTTACCGACCGCTGCTACTGCCTCGGCAGTAACAAAAACTACCGCTACCTCCTTCGCCTTAACCAGGAAAAACAATGGTTCGGTGAAATCATACCCCTCGAACACCCCCGCTTTATCATGCAGTATCGCCTGAAACAAAAAGAATCCTACATCGGACACTACCTTTCCCGTCTGAAACCATAAAGCTTCCGCCTTCACAGATGCCCGGAAGCGAAACCGGGCATGATGTTCTGTTATGCAGCAGCTCTTGTGACCGTCAATGCGACACCTAACGCAGGCGGCAAACAGATCCCTGCACAAAGCCTTGAATTACAGCGGAAAATTCAAAAAAAATCCGTAAATTGTATAGGGATCCTTCTTCATTTTCCACCCGGCAAAGGCCCCGGATGTATCCGCTCCCCTGTATGTTTTGTCAACCATTTACGTATTAAATTATACAGATGATGAGTACGCATTTTGACAAAAACAACCTGTGGCTTGCTTTAGAAGCAGGTTACGGAGCAAAGCTGCCCCAGGTCAGGGGCTGTATTCTTGCAGCTGCCATACTGCTGCTCTGTTCAGGGATGCCTTCTGCCCAGACCGCCATCCCCGACCCTTCCCATCCTTCGCCGCAACAAGTGCAAGACACGGCCATCACCAGGAAATACACCAGGGAAAAAATCCTCCGCAGAGCTGACATCAACCCGGAGCAGCCAGTCCCCATAGAGGTACAACGGGCAGGCCGGATTGACATCGTCAACAGGCCGGCCGGAAATTACACGCTTCCACAGGATGCCAAAACGGCAGTGATCAAGGGAATGGCCACCAGGGAATTCACCTCCGGCGGCTACGTGACCGAAAACAAGGAAAACAAACCCCTGAAAGGGGTATTAATGGGTGATGTGTATATCGGAAAGGCCATCGGTGAAAGCAAACCCCTCCATTTCCAGATTCTGGTCGACACCCTCTCTCCGATGAACTTCAACCAAGACCTGCAGCTCTATGAAGGCCATCTGGGAATTCTCCTTCTTGAGGACGGGGAAGGTAAATTGGTGCTTAAAAAACTCGAAGACCCGGTCATGCTGGAAATCTCATCCGGGAATCAATCGGTGACCGATCCGTCACAACTGCTCATTGACCATACCAACCTTCCCACCATGATGGTGCGCATCACCGATAAATCTGAAACCTCACCCTTGCCTGTGTTGATCAGAACCCCTTTCAGACCGGAAGGTCTCCGGGTGTCGGTGAATAAAGAACCGGTCATCACCGTGGAAACACCTCCCCAAAAGCTGGAGGGGCTGGGAGTTGAAGCCCTCCCTGTGAGAATTTCACTTTCCGGGCAGGCCACATCGGGCCCGGTAGTCGTTTTCTTCGTGCAAAACAAGGGAACCGTCACGCCTGACACCCTTACCCTCAGGGCGGGACAAACCGGATCGGTCACACTCAGGTCAAAGGGCCTGGGTAATGCCACGCTGACCGCCCGGGCCGATGGCGCCAGAGAAGGAAGCGTGACCTTCCGGTTCGTCTTCCCCTGGATGTTTATCCTCTTCTCCCTCATTGGTGGACTGCTGGGGGCCCTGATCACCACCAATAAAAACCAGAAAGACCGTACCGGCAGAATCATCCTGACCGGCCTCATCACCGGCTTTATCGTTGCAGTCCTCTATTATGTGCTGGGATTAGAACTCTTCCGCTTCGAACTCAGCAAAACCCTGAATGAGTTCGCCGTCCTGGGAGTCTCCTTTCTCGGGGTCCTTCTGTGGGACAAAATCAAGGCTCTGCTTTCCGGAGAGGGTTGATCCCGGAACTTCCGGCAGCTGTTGACATATGATGGACACGCGCCGCCGCCGTCTCTGACCCCCATGAAATATTTGACCCGAAATCAGGCAGTTTGCCGATCACTGTGTATATTTGTTCATGAACTTATTAACCTTGGTTTTATGAACAGGAAGCTGCTTAAAGGAAGTATACCGCTGCTGATGCTGGCGGTCATGGCCGGTGGGGAAAGCCGTGCCCAGGAAACACCGCCCCCCCCAACTACCAGAAAGGAGATCAGAACCATCCTCATCAACGAGGGTGGGAAAACTGTGACCGATACGGTCATCACGGAAAAGGAGATGAAGATAACCCGTTTTAAGGATAATGCTGATGCCGTGTGGGTCGCTTCCGATGCAGAGGCCGGCAACGATTCCCAGGTGGAAGAGTTGATCATCAGAAAAGGGGATGGAACCGAACGGCGGATTTCCCTCCGGAAAACGGGAGATGCCCCGGAAGGAATGGTGTTTCATGAGGAGATCATGGATGGGGACAGTGGGAAGATGGTAAGGGTTTTCGTCAGAAAGGCCGGTTCCGGCGAAGAAGATGTACTCATCAGGCGTGACGGCCGGCCGGGTTCCCGAAGGATGGTCACCCGCCGGATGGCCCCCGGCACTCCTATGCTCCCAGGATTCAGAACCGTAAGGAGGCAACACTTCCAAAATCCTAACATCATTGACCTTTCAGATCCGGGCATCCTCTCTTTTAAAAAGAAAAAAATGAGTGGCGGCCGTGAAAAAATTACGGTGATCAGAAAGGAGGTACAAGAAATGACCCTGGAAGAAAATCAGATCATGCAGATTGACCGCAACCTGGAAACCGGCGGGGATGAGGAGCTCGAGAGGATGAACGCCCCGCGCGTGGTCCGCGAACTCGATATCCGCCGCAAGGACCTGCCCGCGCCAGCGGAGGTTCCCGCCCCGGCAGAAAAGAAATAATACACGGGGCCTGACCTGGCCACAGCAACGACCACTGACCGGCTCTCCCCTGCAAAACGGGTCATCGGTAAGTGGAAAAGCCTATTCCAAAAAGAGGAACGGGCAGCTGAGAGGAAAGAAAAAGAGCTGCGATCGCAGGAAATCGCACATGGGAAAGAGGCTGCCAGGGTACCCTGGCAGCCTCTTTTATGGATCAAAGGATTAAGGATTACCTTAATCCTTTGTTAAGCATGTAATAGACTTCGTTCCAGCGAAGTTCCTTTTTGAAATCGGTGAGGTTGGTATTCTCGTCGATGAGGAGGAATTCAATGTCGGCGATTTCTGCGAAGTCTTCGAGGAATTCCTTGTTGATTTGCTGGCTGAAGGCGGTATGGTGGGCGCCACCTGCAAGGATCCAGGCCGCTGCGCCGGTCTGCAGGTCGGGCAGTGGCTTCCACATGGCACGGGCCACGGGCAGCTTCGGGAAATCGGCATCGGGACTGACCACCTCCACGGCATTCACGATCATCCGGAAGCGGTTGCCCATATCGATGACCGAAGCGTTGACGGCAGGACCATCAGGAACGTTGAAGACCAGCCGCGCGGGGTCGGCTTTCCCGCCGATCCCCAATGGATGCACCTCAAGCCGGGGTTTGGCCCTGGAGGTCGACGGACAGATTTCCAGCATGTGTGCACCCAGGACCTTCATACCCGCAGGATCGAGATGGTAGGTGTAGTCTTCCATGAAGGAGGTTCCCCCCGGTAAGCCAGCCCCCATCACCTTGACGGCACGCACCAGCGCCGCATGCTTCCAGTCCCCTTCGGCACCAAAACCGTACCCCTGGGCCATCAACCGCTGAACCGCCAGCCCGGGCAACTGCTCCAGTCCGTACAAATCCTCGAAGGTGGTGGTAAACGCCGTAAACCCGCCGGCATCCAGGAAAGCTTTCATCCCCAGCTCATAACGGGCCTGCACACGCACGTTGGGATGGTATTCCCCCCCGGGCCTGCCCGCTTTATCTACGTCATACAAGGTCATATATTCATCGACCAAACGGGCCACCTGGGCCTCTTCCACCTCCTTGATCGACTTCACCAGATCGCCGATCCCAAAACCACTCACCGTAAATCCCAGCCTGATCTGCGCTTCCACTTTATCCCCCTCGGTGACGGCCACTTCACGCATATTGTCACCAAAACGGGCCACCTTCCCCGTCTGCCAGTCGTGCCAGGCCACGGCTACCCGGGCCCAGATGCCTACCCGCTCCCTGATCTGCTGGTCCTTCCAGTGACCTACCAATACCTTCCGGTTCTTCCTCAGCCTGCTCACAATGAACCCATATTCACGACCCCCGTGCGCCGACTGGTTCAGGTTCATGAAATCCATGTCAATGTCGGCATAGGGAATGTCCCTGTTGTATTGCGTGTGCAGATGCAGCAACGGCTTGTTGAGTACTTTCAATCCCGCAATCCACATCTTGGCAGGCGAAAAGGTGTGCATCCAGGTGATCACCCCTACACAATTCGGCGCAGAATTGGCCTCAATGCACAACTTCAGTATCGATTCCGAGGAAGTCAGCACCGGCTTGAAAACCACCTTCACCGGTATGGCTTCACATTGGTTCAATCCCTGAGCGATCTCCATAGAGTCCTTGTCCACTTCATGAAGGGTCTTCTCTCCGTATAGGTGCTGGCTGCCTGTGGCAAACCATACTTCCAGATTGGCGAATTTTTGCATCGTGATATTCTTTTAGTTGTTTGACGTAAAGGTAATAAAATTCTTAAAGGTAAAATTAACTTTTATGAATAAAACTGCCGCCAGAAAAGGCGGTCTGGCTGGCCCTGGTTTACGGTACCCGGAGCAGGGATCAGGTTGTCCCGGATCACGCCTGCCGGAATGCATATGGACAGGGCCTACCCCGGAACGGTGGACCGGATCACGTCGTCGGCAATGCATGAGGGCAGGGCTTACCCCGGAACGGAGGACCGGATCACGCCTGCCGGAATGCACATGGGCAGGGTCTACCCCGGAACGGAGGACCGGATCACGCCAGCCGGAATGCACATGGGCAGGGTCTGCCCCGGAACGGTGGACCGGATCACGCCTGCCGGAATGCATATGGGCAGGGTCTACCCCGGAACGGTGGACCGAATCACGCCTGCCGGAATGTACATGGGCAGGGTCTACCCCGGAACGGTGGACCGGATGATCTGCCATGCTTTTTCCACATCGGCCCGGGTGGTATGGGTTTGGGCGATGCATAGCCTGAGGACCACCCTTCCGTTGAGTTTGGTGTGGGTGAAGTAAATCTTCCCCCCGGCATTGATTTTCTGCATCAGGACCATGTTTTCATCGTCGCTTCCCTTGTAGCGGAAGCAAACCAGGTTGAGCGGCGGCGGGGTGACCAGTTCGAAATCCCCGGAGTCAAGGATCCAGCCGGCGAATTCGCGGGCCAGTTCCACATGTCTGCGGATATGGAACTGCAGGCCTTCCACCCCGTAATGGCGGATGACAAACCAGAGTTTCAGGGAGCGGAAGCGTCGGCCGAGCTGAACGTGCCAGTCACGGTAGTCGAAGACTTCTCCCGATTCGGAGGCCTGGTTGCGCAGATATTCCGGAAGAATGGAAAAGGTATGGACCAGGTGGCGCCGGTCGGCCACCCAGAAGCAGTCGCAGTCGAAATTGGTGAACAGCCACTTGTGGGGATTGAAACAGAAGCTGTCGGCAAGTTCAAGTCCGTCGCTGAAATGGCGGAACTCGGAGCAGAGGAGGGCGGCGCCTGCCATGGCGGCATCTACGTGAAGCCATACCCCCTGGCTGCGGCAGATCTCCCCGATAGCGCGGAGCGGGTCCATCCCATTGGAGGAGGTGGTTCCGATCGTGGCACATACAAAGAAAGGCACCATTCCTGCTTCACTGTCGCGGGTCATCTGCTCCAGGAGCAGTTCAGGGCGCATGGCAAACCGGTCGTCCACATCGATGATCCGCAGGTTCTCACGGCCGATGCCTGCGATTTTCACGGCTTTCTCCACCGAGGAGTGGGTTTGCGAGGAGACATAGGCCGTATACCTGGCGGAAATCCCCGACTGGTTGGTAGCAAAGCCTGAAGCGCTTTCGCGGGCCGCCACCACGGCCGCCAACGCCGCCGAAGAGGCCGAATCCTGGATAACCCCGCCCCCCGTAGAGGAGATCCTGAAAGAGGACGGCAAGGCCAGCATCTCCGCCAGCCACTCCATCACCCGGGTTTCCAGTTCCGTGGCGGCCGGACTCGTGGCCCAGAGCATGCCCTGGACCCCCAGTCCCGACGAGAGCAGATCGCCCAGAATGGCCGGAAAGGAAGCGTTGGCAGGGAAATAGGCAAAAAAACCGGGCGACTGCCAGTGGGTGATCCCCGGCATGAGGATTTTCTCCACATCAGCAAGCATCGCATCAAAGGATTCTCCCGTGGCGGGAGGCTCTGCAGGCAGCTGCCCGTACACCTCCCAGGGTTTCACCTGCGATAAAACAGGGTATTTGTTTATCCCTTCATAATAATCGGCTATGAAGTCGACCAGTTTTTTCCCTTCCACCCTGAACTGGGCAGGGGTCATGTGATAACTATCCATTATATCTTTTAATATCTGATGTCAAACCGGCAGAAGCCTCCGGTAAAGGGGGACCGTTCCAGGGTGAGCTTTTGTACGCGGGCCATGGAGGGGCCTATCCTGAGATGGTCGGCAAAGGTCTCCAGGGAGGACAGCTCCCCTTCGGCCACCACACGCAGGGTTCCGTCAGGCATGTTCCGCACATACCCCGTCAGCTCCAGCTCTTCGGCGCGGGCGCGGGCATAGTAACGGAACCCGACATGTTGAACCCTGCCGCTGATGATCATGTCAAATTGCATCTTCATGGTGAAAAAATCAGGCGCTTCCCGGCCAGCCCGACACAGAATGGCCTATAGGGAAACGACCACAGAAAAGAAAGGCGAATCCTGAACAGTCGTCACCCTGATCACTCCAGCTTCTTTCCGCCCCCCCGGAAGAGGGCTACCACCTCATCCTGCACCAGAGCCCATATGGAATAGGCGCCCACCGCCGTTCCCAATGGGAAATTGAGCAGATTAATCACCGACAGGATGAGGGTGAGGATCCGTGCCCACTCCTTATGCGCCAGAAGACCTATGCCCGCAATGACGCCAGGTGCACTCATCAGAAAGAAAAAGCCAGCGGTAATGTTCCCGATCAGATGCAACACAAAACTGGCCTGATGATCACCCGCCAGGCTCCCGATCGTGTTCAGCACCACCAGTATGATAACCCCTGCGATAATCCCGAAAATACTCAGCCCTATCTGCAGTGCGGCTACGACATTCACATGTTTCTCCATATCGTCTGTTATTTTTGCCCTAAAGTTACAAATTGTACCCCAATGGAAACCTTTTCGTATCCTTTTTTGTTTTAAATGGGGACACACCTTCCCGAAGGTTCTCTTATCCCCGTAAAGGTGTTACTTTTGTCTTCCGAAATGAAACGGATATGAATTTTCTTAGCATACTGATACTGGCCATTGTTCTGGTAGCCCTGGCTTTTGCGGGATTAGGCATTACCATCCTCCTCAAAAAGGGCGGAAAGTTCCCCAACACCCATGTGAGCGGTAACAAGTACCTCAGGCAAAAGGGGATTTACTGTGCGCAGACCCAGGATAAGCTGGAGCAGAAGAAAGCCCGGGAGGAGTTCAATTTTAAAAATCTGAAGGTCGGAAAGGCGGAATAGGTGGGCAGGTCTGTTATTCCTGGTCTGCAGGTTGGAGGTATTGCGAAAAACCGTCAGACAGGTAAACCTGGTTGAATCCTGATTCACCGGCATAGATGAAATAGACTTCCACTCCGGAAAGTTGGCGTGCGAGTTCGACGCCTTTTTCCAGCCCCATGACCATGAATGCCGTAGCCAGGGCGTCGGCAGTCATGCAGTCTCCGGCCAGCACGGTGGCGCTCAGGAGGCTATGCTGCACCGGATAGCCCGTGGCAGGATCTATGGTGTGGGCATACCGTTTCCCGCCCTCCTCATAAAAATTTCGGTAATTTCCGGAAGTCGCCAGTGCCTTCTCCGTCAGAAGGACCACCGCCTGGAGATCGGCGCTCCCGAAAAGGGAAGTCTCATCAGGTTTGCTGATACCGATGCTCCAGGGGCTCCCGTGGGCGTTTATCCCTTTAGCCACCACCTCGCCGCCGATCTCCACCATGTAATTCAGGCAACCCCTGGCCGCCAGAAACGCCCCGATCAGGTCACAGGTATACCCTTTTGCGATGGCACTCATGTCGAGCATCGTCGCAGGATGGTCCTTGATGACCCGGCCCCCTTCCAGCCTGACCTTCCGGAATCCGGTGAACTCCAGCAAACTGTCGATCAGGGGCTGGCTGATCTTCTCGCGGTGCCTGAAACCGAAACCCCAGGCATTGACCAACGGGGCCACCGTGATGTCAAAGGCCCCCCCCGACCATTCTGAAATCTCCATGGCCTTGTTGAAACAGGAGACAAACAGAGGATCCAGCTCCACGGGGCGGTTCATATTGACCTTCGAAATCTGCGAGGCAGTGTCGAAGGTGGAGAAAATCGCATTCAGGCGCGCCAGTTCCTCATCGATCTCCGCATGAAGATCCTCACCACGGGGATGCTCATAGACGATGTGGTATACCGTCCCATAAATCTTACCCTCATTATATAAATACCCCGGCTGCCGGCAGGATGAGAGAAAAAGCATCCCCCCTATCCCCAACAGGACCACGAAACGCACCAGCCTATTCATTAGTATCTATGTTTGTTAATAACTTGTTCTTCAATTATATAACGAGGTGAAGCCAGTTTAGTGCTTCACGCCCGTGGAAGTCGCATGGAGCAAATATACATGTCCTTTTGTGGTCGGAGCACCATGCGATTTTCATAAATTCAGATATCAACCGGCTACAGGAAGCGTCATCACCGCTCCGTCCATCCCTCACGGGGAGGAAAGGGAAAAGATCTTCCGGTGCCCGGAGGAGCGGGAAAGAAGACTATTCCTTTTTCTTTATGAACTTAAAAACCAGGTAAATGACAAAAACCACCCCGAGGGCCAGCATGCCCCAGGTGAGCTCCGTATAATAACGATGAAGAAGCTCTTTCTGGGTATGGAGGAAGTACCCCATGGCCGCCAGAATGATGTTCCATGCGCATGAACCGATGGCCGTGAAGAGGATAAAGTCCTTCAGGTTCATCCGGGCCAATCCGGCTGGCAGCGATATGAGCTGTCTGACAGCAGGGACCAGCCGGCCGATCAGTGTGGAACTCTTACCGTGGCGTACGAAATAGGCTTCCGCCTTTTCCACCCCCTCACGGCTCAGGAGCATCATCCGGCCCAGTTTCGATTCGGCAAAACGGTATACAATGGCCCGCCCAAGATACAAGGCAAAATAGTAATTGAAAAGGGCCCCTATCAGCGCGCCCAGCGTCCCGAACACCACCACGAGGAAGATATTGAGGTCTCCTTCGGCGGCCTTCCATGCCGCTGGGGGAATGATCACCTCCGACGGAAAGGGAAGGAATGAGCTTTCTATGGCCATAAGCAGGGTAATGGTCCAATAGTTGATATGGGCCATGTACCAGTCGATGATGGTGCTGAATAATTCCTGGATCATAAAATAGAGTTAAGCTCCAAAAATAGGAAAAAGCAAGTATATAACGCATACCCGGCAAGGGCATAAAAAAACCGCAGAGGCACAAGGGCACGGAGAAATGGATTCGTGGTGTCTTTGTAGCTCTGCGGTGAAAGCTCAAGCGGTCAAACTATCCTCCAAAGTCGTCGTAAAGGATGTTTTCATCGGGCACGCCCAGGTCGTAGAGCATCTTCTGCACGGCGCTGTTCATCAGCGGAGGGCCGCAGAGGTAATAGTCGACCTCTTCAGGTTGCTCGTGTTTGCTCAGGTAGTTGTCATAGATCACCTGATGGATGAATCCTTTGGGGCCGGTCCAGTTGTCCTCGGGTTTGGGCTCCGACAAGGCCAGGGTGAATTTGAAGTTGGGGAAATTCTTCTCGATTTCCTCGAACTGCTCCTGGTAAAAGACCTCCCGGGTGGAGCGGGCGCCATACCAGAAGCTCACCTTGCGTTTGGTCTCCTTCATGGTATGGAAAAGGTGGAAGAGGTGCGACCGCATGGGGGCCATCCCCGCTCCACCGCCGATAAACATCATCTCGTTGTCGTTGTTCTTGAGGAAGAACTCTCCGAACGGACCGGAGACGGTCACCTTATCGCCTGGTTTACGCGAGAAGATATAGGAGGAACATACTCCGGGGTTGACGTCCTTAAAGCGGTTGTTGGCGCGGTCCCACGGTGGTGTGGCAATACGGATGTTGAGCATGACGATATTGCCCTCGGCAGGATGGTTGGCCATCGAATAGGCCCGGAAGGTAGGCTCCGGATTCTTCATCTTCAGGTTAAAAATGCCGAATTTCTCCCACTCCTCGCGGAACTCAGGTTGCACATCCATGGTCGAGAAGTCCACCTCTACCTTCGGAACATCGATCTGAATGTACCCCCCCGACTTGAATTCCAGGTTCTCACCTTCGGGAAGCTTCACCACAAACTCCTTGATAAAGGTGGCCACATTCCGGTTGGAGACCACCTCGCACTCCCATTTCTTCACGCCCAGGATCTCCTGATGCATGTGGATTTTCATGTTTTCCTTCACCTTGACCTGGCAACCCAGCCGCCAGTGGTCGGCCTGTTCCTTGCGGGAGAAAAAACCGGTCTCGGTAGGCAGGATGGACCCCCCCCCTTCGATAACCTGGCAGCGGCACATGCCGCAGGTGCCCCCGCCCCCGCACGCCGAAGGCAAAATGATCTTGTTGTTGCTCAGCGTACTCAGCAAACTGCTCCCCGGCTCGGTCTCCACCACCTTGTACCCATCGTTGATGTCGATCTTCACCACCCCCGAGGGCATCAGTTTCTTTTTGGCATAAAGCAGCAACGCCACCAGCAGGATTATGACCAGCAGGAAAATGACCACACTGGTGATCACCGTGGCCGTTTCAATGGATAATATCATCATGATACGGTTCAATTATGCAGTTACAGTTTAATTCCCATGAAGCCCATGAAGGCTATACCCATCAGACCCGTCACGATAAAGGTAATCCCCAGTCCGCGTAAAGGCTTGGGCACATTTGAATACTGGATTTTTTCCCGGATGGCAGCGATGCCCACGATGGCCAGGAACCAGCCCACCCCCGACCCCAGGGAGTACACCGTGGCTTCACCGATATTCTGAAACTCCTTCTGCTGCATGAAGAGCGAGCCCCCCAGGATGGCACAGTTCACCGCAATCAGCGGAAGAAAAATCCCCAGTTGGTTGTAAAGCGCCGGCGCAAATTTTTCCACCACCATCTCCACCAGCTGCACAATGGAAGCAATCACGGCGATGAACATGATGAAGCTCAGAAAGCTCAGGTCAACCGCGGCAAATGAGGATCCCAGCCACGCCAGGGCCCCCTCCTTCAGCACATAATTCTCGAGCAGATAGTTGACCGGCAGGGTGACCAGCAGCACGAAGATCACGGCAATACCCAACCCCGTGGCGGTCTTGACCGACTTCGACACGGCCAGATAGGAACACATGCCCAGGAAATAGGCAAAAATCATGTTCTCGATGAAGATCGACCGTACGAATATATTTATCAGGTTTTCCATACAAATGCCATTTTTACCGGTTAGTTTTCGATGAGTTTGCGGTTTCTGCTCCGCTGCACCCAGATGATAAGGCCAATGGTAATCAGTGCCATGGGAGGAAGGATCATCATGCCATTATTGGCATATACGCCACCGTTGGTGATGTACCAGCTTTCAGGGATGATCCTGAAACCCAGAAGCGATCCTGATCCGAGCAGCTCACGGAAGAATCCCACGATGATCAGGATCAGTCCATAGCCGGCGCCGTTGCCCAAACCATCGAGAAAAGACTGCCAGGGTTTGTTGCTCATGGCAAACGCCTCGAGACGCCCCATCAGGATACAGTTGGTGATGATCAGTCCAACAAATACCGACAACTGCTTGCTCACGTCATATACAAACGCCTTCAGCACCTGGTCGACCAGGATCACCAGGGCGGCAATGACCACCAGCTGCACGATGATCCTGATGCGGTTGGGAATGGTATTGCGCAGCAGGGAAATGATCACATTACCCAGGGCGATCACTACCGTCACTGAAATGGCCATCACAATGGCCGGTTTCAGCTGGGCCGTGACGGCCAGCGCCGAACATATCCCCAACACCTGCACGGTAATGGGATTGCTGCTGTTCAGCGGATCAGAAAGCAACTTCAGGTTCTTGGCTGAAAATAAGGGATCTTTATCGCTCATAATGCTGATTTTTTCCGGGTGATGAATTTTTCGTAAGAGGTGAGATCATCCAGCAACATCTGCTGTAACCCCTTACTGGTGATGGTCCCGCCTGAAATGGCGTCGACCTTGTGTTCTGCGGGGGCCGTCTCATTCGACTTGGCCACGATGATGGCCACCAGCTTTCCCGCGGCATCGAAAATGGTTTTTCCCCTGAAAGGCTCCTGAAAAGCCGGGGTATTGATCTCTGCTCCCAGTCCGGGCGTCTCTCCCTGGTGGTCGAAATTGACCCCGTAAATGGTATTGAGGTCTTCATTCAGGGCCAGATAACCCCAGATAGGCCCCCAGAGTCCTGTACCCCGCAACGGCAGGATATACTTCAGTCCCTCAGGAGTCTGACACTCAAATACCGGCAGTATCCGCTGCTCCAGGGGCTTCGACCTCTCCTTTTTCAGATCCACGGAAAAAGCATCGCCAGCTACCTCTTCTCCTGCCGCATTGACCACATAGGCCTTTTGAATATTCTGCTCATAGAGTGACTCAGCATCAGTGGCCGTGGCCTCTATGTGCACCGAAGCCAGAATATTCTGTTTTTTCTCTATCTCAGCGTTCTTGACCTGCTTCGGTTTCAGCGAAATGGCCGCCGCCGACAACAGGGCCGCCACCACCACCACCATCACCGATGCATAGATGAACGTATAGGAATTGCCGTTTTTGTTCATATTCTCAGTTTTTTACGATTAGGCTGCAACTTGGGCTCTTTTCAGGCGCCTTTTGATGTGCCCCTGTACCACATAATGGTCGATCAGGGGGGCGAAGGTGTTCAGGAGCAGGATGGCCAGCATCATTCCTTCGGGGTAGGCCGGGTTGAGTACCCTGATGAGGACAGCCATCACCCCGATCAGGAAGCCATAGATCCATTTTCCTTTTTCGGTTTGGGCAGCCGACACCGGGTCAGTGGCCATAAAGACGGCGCCGAAGGCAAAACCGCCGATGATGAAATGGTGCCAGAAGGGCATCTCCATGTAGGGATTCACGGCAAAGAGGTTGAGCAGGATGCCCATGGCGGCACCGCCCAGAAAGGTGGAAGCCATGATTTTCCAGCTCCCCACGCCTGTGATGATCAAAAACAGCGCCCCCAACAGGATGGCCAGCGTGGAGGTCTCCCCGATGGAGCCGGGAATGAACCCCAGAAAAGCATCCATCACATTAATCTGGGTGTTTCCGGCAGCCGCCTCACCCAGAATCGTCGCCCCCGAAAAACCATCCACGACCTTATCGCCCTCACCCAGAGCAATCCACACCTTGTCGCCCGACATCTGCGCAGGATAGGCAAAGAAGAGGAATGCCCTGGCCACCAATGCCGGATTCCAGATGTTCATCCCCGTTCCACCGAAGACCTCCTTCCCGAAAACCACCGCAAAAGCCGTGGCCACAGCCACCATCCACAACGGGGTATTGATCGGCATCACCAGCGGAATCAGCATCCCCGATACCAGAAAACCTTCGTTGACTTCGTGCCCGCGCGACTGGGCAAAAATAAACTCAATGCCCAGTCCGGTCACATAGGAAACCACGATAACCGGGAAAACCTTCAGGAATCCATACCCGAAAACCTGCCAGAAACCGGTGGCCGCCAGCTCCCCGATGGCCTTGAAATGCTGGTATCCCGTATTGTACATCCCGAAAAGCAACGCCGGCAACAAAGCCACAATCACAATCGACATGGTCCTTTTCATGTCAAGATAATCATGGATATGCGTACCCGATACAGATGTTTTCTTGGGGACAAACGCCAGGGTAAAAAAGGCATCATAGGTAGAATGGAGCCAATGGTATTTGGCCCCCTTCTGCACATGAGGCTGTAGTTTTTCAAAGAAATTTCTGAGCGATTCCATCTTTTAGCAATATTTCATTTACAGGTCCACAAAAAGTGGTAACTAAATTTCCCTCCCGGCAGGCTTAACCCAGTTCCTTCTCCATCAGTTCCAGACCCTGGCGCAGGATATCCTGCACCTTGATTTTGGAAGGGCAGGCATACTCGCATAAAGCCAGGTCCTCACCGATCACCTCATAGATGCCCAATTGTTCCATCTTGTCGATGTCATTGACCAGGATGGCTTTGAGCAGATGGACCGGGAGGAGGTCCATGGGAAGATATTTCTCATACTGGCCTGAAAGGACGAAAGAACGCTCTCCTCCATGCAGGTTGGCATTGAGTTCATACTCCTTTTTCGGAAAGAGGGAAGAGAGAAAGGTTTTAGAGGCGCTGAACTTGTCGACACCCGGTTTGGCCCATCCCATGAATTCATACTCCTCCCCTTCGGCGATCACAGTCACCTGGGAGTCATAGAAATTCAGGAAATTGTCGCAAAGGACCTTTTTCCCGGTCAGGGCGTTGCCGCTGATGACCCGTTGTTTGCTTTCCTCTCTGAGGTTCCCCTCGAGCAGGGGGCACAGTCGTGTGCCGAGGCGGGTTTTCAGGTAGCGGGGGTTGATCACCCCGGGGCCGGTGAGGGCCACCACACGGGTGAAATCCAGCTTTCCGGTCAGGAAAAGCCGCCCGATAATGGCCACATCCGCCGGATTGACCGTCCACACCACCTCACCCTTATTGACCGGATCGGTATGGTGAATATGCACTCCGACATTTCCGGCAGGATGGGGTCCTTCATAACGGGTGACCTCCGCATTCCGGATCCCGCTGAACATCTCCCCTCCCGTGGCAGGGAGCCCCAGGTGAACCTTCCCCGGCGTGAGCCGTGTCAGGGCATCCACCCCGGCCTGGAAATCCGCTTCACGCCCCGCAAGAACAAAGTCGTAATCGGGAGCCAGGGGAGCCGTGTCAAAACAGGATATGAAAATGCTCTTGGGCACCTCTGAAGTGCGCGCAATCGTGCCGTAAGGACGTCGCCTCATAAAAGGCCACAACCCCGCCTGCAGGATCTTCTCCTTTACCTCTTCGGCACCGGCCTGCAGGGGATCGGTTTTCCCGAAATCCACCTCGCCCACCCCGGCGGAAACCCTGACCAAAACCTCCAGAATCCTGCGCCTCTCCCCCCGGTTCACCGTCTCTACTATCCCCCCTACCGGCGACACGAAGACCACTTCAGGATGATACTTGTCGTAAAACAACGGCTCTCCGCATTTGACCTCATCTCCCTGCTTGACCGACAAACGGGGCGTCAACCCCGGAAAATCGGTGGGCTTCAGGGCATAGATCTCCGACGCGGAAACCTCTTCCAGAACAGCACCGGCTTTCCCTTTCAACCTGATGTTGAACCCTTTCCTGAGTTTGATGGTTTTTGACATATTTGATATTAAAAATGATTCTAAAATCAGAGCCAAAATAAATAATTAAACTTCATTTTCCCAATCATTACCCCATAAACTTATGCTTTTCAAAATATATGGCCCCCTCTTCCGTTCTTTCCTGGAGGCCCCTGCGGAGCTGATAATGAAACCGGTATTATTTTTGCCGGGGGAATATTAATTTTAAGTGATTATGCACGTCAGATTATTATCGTTGTTTCTGGTCATTATCCTGTGCGGTTTCGCAGGAAGAGGGGAAGAGACCCGTTTTTACCACGGCAATGCCGTATATCGCGAGGATATCAAATCGGTGAGGTTTCACCGGCAGGGATTTGAACTCTCCAATCCGGTGCTGAATCTGGGAGAAGAGGCCCGGTTGGTCCTGAAATTCGATGATCTCTCGGGCGAAGCCAAAAGGTATTCCTACACCATTCTTCACTGCGATCCCGACTGGAACGAAAGTTTCCTCTCCCAGAGCCAATATCTCGAGGGATTCCCCGACAATCCCATCGACGATTATGCCCGCTCCTTCAATACCACCTTCAGTTTTGTGAATTACTATCTGGAGCTCCCAAATGAAAGGGTGGGTTTCAAAATCTCGGGGAATTATATTTTATTGGTATATGAGGGTAATGACCGGGAGAAGCAGGTACTCTCGCGCCGGTTTCACATCGCCGAACCGCTGGTCACCATCGAGGGGAGGGTCCGCAGGGCCACTACCGATGCCTTCCGCGGTGAGAACCATGAAGTCGACTTCACGGTCATCCATGACCAGCTCCGGATCGAAAATCCCCGTGAAGAGGTCAGGGTGGTGATCATGCAGAACAACCGCTGGGACAATGCCATCAGAGGATTAAAGCCGCTCTTCATCCAGCAGAACCGCCTCGTTTACGACTATTCGCGGGAGAACGTTTTCAGTGCCGGCAACGAATTCCGCTATTTTGACACCCGGAACCACACCATCAACGGCGAAGGCGTGACCTCCACCACCTTCCACCGGCCCTACTACCACATTACCCTTTCCCCGTCGGAAGTCAGGAACGGAAAACGCTATTTTCCCTACCGGGAGATGAACGGCCGTTATGTGATTGAAAGCCAGGAACGCGTCGAGGATTTCGACCTGGAATGCGACTACCAGTTCGTCCACTTCTCACTGCCCCTCGAAGCCCCGTTGTTGGGCGGAACCATCAACGTTTTCGGGGAACTCTCAGGTTGGAACGCCAACAAGGGCAACGAAATGACCTGGAACTTTGAAACCGGCAGGTACGAGCTGACCCTCCTTCTCAAACAGGGCTATTACAACTATCTCTACGTGTATGTCCCCGAAGGATCGGCCGTCGCCGACCATGTCAATCTGGAAGGCTCCTACTGGGAAACCGAAAACGATTACCAGATTTTTGTCTACTACAAGCCGGCAGGGGCCAGGTACGACCGTCTGGTGGGCTATACCCAGCTTAACTCCAAAAACCTGTAATTACCTGACCACGATTTTCTCCTTGTGGGAATACTCCCCGTCGGTGAAGTGAAACAGATACAACCCCGGGGCGATTCCGTCGAGGGAGATACGCTGCCCCGGAGAGGGGATCCTGCGCACCAGCCGCCCTTCTGAGGTGAATATTTCCAGCATGGCGTTTTTAGCGGGTTCCGGGAAGGCCAACCAGACGAATCCCGTGGCCGGAGAGGGCCAAATGGCCACCTGTGAGCGGGGAATCTCCCCGGCAGGGGTGGAGACTCCTTCCTGGATCACCTCCACGTTCCGGGAGGAAAAACAACCCGAAATCCTGATCCAGCCGCTTCTTTTTTCTGCGGAATTTCCATCGGCGGAAACTGTTACGGTGGCATCCCGCAGCCCCGAAGTGGCCGACAAATTAATCCAGGGAAAGGAATTCAGCAAGGTCCAGGAGGCGTTGGAACTGATTTCCAACACTTCTGTACCTCCCTCCGGAGAAAACAGCAGCTTATCGTCATCCAGTTCAAATGCACAGGCTTCCTGTTCCACTTTCAGTATGCGGTTGGTGTTGCATCCTGAAAAGACCACGGTGCCGGTGCGGGGGATCTCCCCGCTGTGCATGGCCACGTCGACCTTTACCTGGCCTCCTTTTGTACCTGAAGCCGGGGTGAGGGTGATCCAGGCGTCGTCGGTGTGGGCCTGCCACCGCGATGAGGTGTTCACGGAGAGGCTTTTGCTTCCCGGCATATAGGTGAAATCGAGTACCTGCGAGGAGAGGTCGAAAAGACATGAGGAGCGCTGGACCAGGGAAATGGCATAGACGGTTCCGCAGCCATTCACCAGCACCACGCCGTTGCGGGCTGCAGATCCCTTGTTTTCGGTCACGGAAATCCGGAGCATGGCCGTCCCCTCGCCCGAGGCGGGAGAGAGGGTGATCCAGGTCTCGGCGGTGGTGGCTTTCCAGCTGTTCCCTGTGGATACGGTCACATAACGGTCGGAGGCCGCCGGTGAAAACTCGAGCGCCAGGGGGAGCACCTCCAGAGAACAGGCCCCCTGCTGCGTGACCTGGATGGTCCGCGCAATTCCGCACCCCCTGAGGGTTACCGTTCCCGTACGCTTCGACTGCCCTTCATTTCCGGCCGCCCCGATGAGCAGAACCCTGTCCCCGTCACCCGATGCCGGCTCCAGGGAAATCCAGGTGTCGGAGGTTTCGGCATGCCACTCCCCGTTTGATAAGATCTCCACGGAAGCGGTCCCCCCTGCGGCGCCCAGCTCCACACTGTGTGCTCCGGGAACCAGGTAACAGGAACCTTCCTGACTGACTTCCACCCGCTTGGTCACACTGCAGCCGGTGATTTCCAGGGAACCGCTCCGGGCCACGCCTCCTTCATTTCCGGTGACGGTCACCGTGATGGTTTCGTCGCCGTTTCCCATATCGGGCGACACCCCGATCCAGGCTTCCCCGGAAGTGATCATCCAGGAAGCGGTCGAACGGAGGGTAAAACTCTGGCTGCCGGCACCAACCTCAAAGAAGAGTTCTCCGGTGGAAGGTTCCATCGCACAGGTACCGTCCTGTACCACCCTGATTTCATGGGTAAGGCCGCACCCCTTGACGGTTACCTTTCCGCTGCGCCCCAGAAAACCGGCATTGGCACGCGCTTCAATCACGAGAGTGGCATTTCCCTGCCCCTCACGCGGCGCAATGCTCAGCCACCAGGCATCGGTGGTCACCGCCCAGCCTGCATTGGCCCTGATCTCAAGGGAGTCGGCACCCCCTGTCACCGGAAAGGTGACCTGCGTCTTTTCCACCGACAGAAGACATTCGAAATCGGTCACCGGCTCAATTCCCGCAATGACCATATGGGAATGGCTGTAAGTGTATTGTTGGGCACAGTCGGAAGGGTTGATCAGGTCGAGGCTGTAATAGCCATCAGAGCAACCGCCCCAGCCCCAGTTGATATGGAAAAGCCCCTCACTGTCATAGCCATCCACCACAAAGGCATGGCCAGCGGCCACATCTCCGGGCACCGCGGGATCCAAAGGATCGAGGGCGCTGTAAATGACCGGCCGGCGGGCGTTGATCTCATTCATGATCAGGTTTCTCCATGCCTCCTGAGAATAGACCGAGCGGTTGGCCTGCGTGGGCTTCCTGTATTTGAAATATTTCTCCAGGGCTCCGGTCACCTGCCCGGCATAGGTGGAACTGCTGTAAGGGCCGAAAATCATTTCCACGGCTACGGCGCAATGATAAGTGAGTTCGGCAATCTCGGGATTGGGGACGCCCGGCCAGGGAGCGTCGGCCATCTCCTCGTAGCGGTATTCGGCTTTCCCGAAGTCGGCACTCAGGTATCCGTAGGGGGAGGTATAGCCGAAGCTTCCTGTGCCTACCCGGGGATACTTCCAGTAATAGATGACCTGGGCCATGGCTGTGGCCACGCACCCCGCAGGGCAAATTCTTCCGGTAGCCTCATCATAGGGGCATAGGGTGTTGAAGGGATCGGGATTCTGGTTCCAGCGGATATCCTTCAGCAGGGGTTCCGCAGCTGCCCCCTGCACTGTTTCCGGGGAAGTGATTCCATAAGCACGGGCCAGGCCGGTTTCCAGGGCATACTGCGACAACAGGGCCTCCAGTTGCGGAGGAAGGGCACAGATGTCAGAAGTGGCCGACCAGGCCAGCACCTCTTTCACGCTGCTTTCCGCCGAAAGAATGACAAATCCGGGGCGATCCAGCCGGTTGAAAATGTAAAAGGCCGTCTCCCGCTGCCGGGGAGCCGACTTGAGCGGAGCGGGATATCGGACAGGCCAGGTCACAAAGGTGTCGCATTGCACCGCACGCCCCGACTTGAGGGCCGCACCCCCATCCAGTTCCGCAAAAAAACGCTCCGCACGATGCAAAGCCTCCTCGTAGCCCACTTCCGCAGCCCATAGCGACAAACCCCACACCATCAGGGCCATCGTGACGATTCCTCTCCTCATAAATATTCGCTTCGTATTAAACAACTGCAGCAACCTCATCCTGCGAATTGCTCCAGTAATCTGATCCGCTTTTCAATGGGCGGATGGGTGGCAAAAACCCGGTCAATGGAAAACTCCTTATTGACCAATTGTGGATTCTCGATGAACATCTGTGAAACATCCCTGCTTTTAACCGCCTCAATGAGGGGGTCGCCTGAGATTTTCCGCAGGGCTCCCGCCAGGGCCCAAGGTTTGCGGGTGATCTCCGCGGCACCGGCATCGGCCATGTATTCGCGCGAACGGGAGATCCCGAACCGCAACACCAGGCTGATCAGATAGGCTACCCCTGACACCGCCAGGGCCACCAGCAATACGGGAGCGTTGTTTTTCCCCCGGTTCCCGAAACTCCCGAAACGGGCGCTCCTGAAAACCATGTTGGCAATGAAGGAAAAAATCCCCACAAAAATGACCGAAATGATCAGCAGCCTGACATCCCTGTTCCGGATATGGGTCAGCTCATGGGCGATCACCCCCTCCAGTTCGTCATCTTCCAGTTGGTTGATGATCCCCCGGCTCAGGGAGATCGCGTAGGTGCGGTCGCTGATGCCGCTGGCAAAGGCATTCAGGGAATCGTCTTCGATGATGAAAATGCGGGGAATGGCCATTCCAGTGGAAATACAGAGATTCTCGACCAGGTTGTAGACCCGTTTGTTTTCTCTCCGCTCCAGAGGCCTGGAGCCGGTCGCCTGCTGTATGATGGAAGTATGGAAGAACCAGGCTACGGCGAACCAGATCAGGGTGGCGGCAATCACCAGGGGGGCCACTCCCGCAAAGGTGGAACCCACCGGAACACCTCCTCCCTGCGGAGTGGAGAAAAAAAGAAAAACGTAAACCATGCCCAGCAGAAGCAGGGGAAAGGCCACCAGCATCAGCACCGAGTTCAGGTTATTTTTCCTGATTTGAGATTGTATTCCGACGTATTGCACCTGCCCTGGTGTTAAAACTGGATTTTAGGGGGTTTCTCGGCTTCGGCTCTTTCGGTGCCCAGATCAAAGAGGGTTTCCCTGCGGAATCCGAAAGGCCCGGCGATCAGGTTGGCCGGGAAGACTTCAATGGCGTTGTTGTATTCGGTGGTCGCCGCATTGAAGAACCTTCGGGCGGCAGCCAGCTTGTTTTCGATATCGCTCAGTTCCTCCTGTAACTGGAGAAAATTCTGGTTGGCCTTGAGGTCAGGGTAGGCCTCCACCTGCACCTTTAATCCCTGAAGGGCCGAGGAGAGCTGGCTTTCAGCCGCAATTTTCTGGTCAATGGTGGAAGCTCCCATGGCAGCCGACCGCGCTTCCGTGATCCGGGTGAGAAGCTCCATCTCATGCTTGGCATACCCCTTGACCACCTCCACCAACTGTGGCACCAGATCATGCCGCTGCTTCAGTTGAACGTCAATGTCGGCAAATGCATTCTGACGGTTGTTGCGAAGCCGGACCATCCGGTTGTACAGGCCCATCACCCAGAAAACAACCAGAACAACCAGTCCGAGTAAAATCAGAAATCCCATAGTTCATGTTTTTTTAGTTACCAGCAAATATAATCGATTTTTGACGTCTGTGACCGAAGAGACTCCCTCCGTTTTGGTAGATAGGAACATAATCCTTAATTTTAACGTCGGGAATATCCCATCGGGTGGTGATGGACACGCTTCCCTTTTCACCGACAACCGGGCAAAATGGAAAACGAGGAAAAACAGGATCTTGAGATCTACCGGAAAATGGCGGCCCTCTGCAGCCGCTCGGAACAGTGTGTGGCCGATATCCGCAAAAAGATCAGGGCGCTGGGGGCAAACTCCCTGGCCGAAGAACATATCATCGCCAAACTGGAAAAAGAGAACTTCCTCAACGATGAACGGTATGCCATCAGCTTCGCCGGCGAAAAATTCAAAATCAACAAATGGGGAAGGGTCAAGATCAGATATTACCTGAAGATGAAAGGGATCGGCGACAAGGAGATCAGGGCCGGACTGGACTCTATTGATAATGAAGCCTATGTGGCATTGCTGGTCAAAACCATGAAGGAGAAAGCCAAAGGGCTTAAAAAGGTGGAGAAATACCAGAAGATGGCCCAGGTGATCCGTTTTACCCAGGGCAGGGGCTTTGAACCCGACTTGATTCACCGGCACCTCGAGGAGGCCCTCGGCTGAGCAATTCCGGCAGGTCACTCCCCCGGTGACCTGCGCAGGGCCCATCATTCCGGGCTTTCTGGCCAGGGCACGCCGCAGGCCTTATCAAAAAGTTGTTACCTTTGCCCCTCAGAATTTAAAAAATCAGACACATGGTCTTAAAGGAACAGGTCAGTGACCTTGTACAGCGCAGGAACGCGCTGAGGAGGCATCTTTGACTACGATGGAAAACTGACACAACTCGAAGAAGAAGAACTGAAGACCCGGGATCCCGGGTTCTGGAACAATCCCAGGGAAGCGGAAACCCAGATGCGGGTGATCCGCACCATAAAGAGCTGGACCACAGGCTTTGAAGAGGTGAACCGGATCACCGATGATTTTCTGGTTTTGTGGGAGTTTTATGAAGCCGGGGAGGCCGGCGCGGCAGAAGTGGACCAGGCCTATGCCGAAGCGGTGGAAGCCATTGAGAAACTGGAAGCCCGCAACATGCTCCGCAATGAGGAAGATCGCCTGGGAGCGGTACTCAGGATCAACGCCGGGGCCGGAGGCACCGAAAGCAACGACTGGGCCAGCATGCTCCTGCGGATGTATACCCGCTGGGGAGAACAAAACGGCTATGCGGTAAAAATGATGGATATGCAGCCCGGAGATGAGGCCGGTATTAAAAGCTGTACCGTGGAGTTCGAGGGGGATTACGCCTATGGCTACCTCAAGAGCGAGAATGGGGTCCACCGGCTGGTGCGCCTTTCGCCCTTCAATGCCCAGAACAAAAGACAAACCTCCTTTACATCGGTCTTTGTGGCCCCCCTGGTCGACGATACCATCGAAATCGAAGTCAACCCGGGCGACATCACCTGGGATACCTTCCGCAGCAGCGGCGCCGGCGGACAAAATGTCAACAAGGTGGAAACGGGAGTGCGCCTGCGCCATGCCCCCAGCGGCATCATCATAGAAAATACTGAAAGCCGCTCCCAGCTGACCAACAAGGAAAATGCCCTGCGCCTGCTCAAATCGCAGCTCTATGAGATCGAACTGAGGAAAAGAAGGGAGAAAATCCAGGAAATCGAATCCAATAAAAAGAGGATCGAATGGGGATCCCAAATCCGCTCCTATGTGTTACAACCCTACAAAATGGTCAAGGATCTGCGAACAGGCTATGAGACGGGGAATGCCCAGGCCGTCCTCGACGGAGAACTTGACGGTTTTATCAAAGCCTATCTGATGGAATTCGGCGGGGATTGACCCACCTCCGCGAGTTGCCCCGGGAGCCGGCGCAGAGCAATCCTGACCTTCTCCTGCCAGCGACCCGATAAGAGGCGGGGTATGGGCTCCTGAAGCGGTCTTTCGCGCTATGTAGCGATGAATCAGAGGAGATGAACCAGGAGCGATGAATCAGGCGAGATGAATCTTGGGAGATGGCGATTTCTCACGATGCAGGGAGAGGGTAATTCAGCAGCTTATATATGGCCAGGCGGCTTTGTTCAAACCTGAAACCGGCGAAGGCTTCCTCCTTTTTACGGGTGATCTCCTCCAGACAGAGGTTGCCGATGCTTCCCTCATGGGTGTGCTCCACCGTTTTCACGGGAAAGAATTCCCCTTCGGTGACCTGGCGCCCCACCTCCCTGTAGGCATCACGGAAGGGCATCCCAGCCAGTACCAGCCGGTTGACGGCTTCCACGGTGAAGAGATAATCATATTTCTTATCGTCGAGTATGGAGGGGTTGACCCTGATGTTTTGCAGGGCATACAGAGCCATGTCGAGACATTCGCCCAGTTCCCCGAATGCGGGCAGCAACACCTCCTTCATCACCTGCAAATCACGGAAATATCCCGAGGGGAGGTTATTGGAGATAAGGGTCAGCTGGTAGGGTAATCCCTGAATTTTATTGCATTTGCCCCTGATCAGCTCAAAGACGTCGGGGTTTTTCTTATGGGGCATGATGCTGGAGCCGGTGGTCAGTTCGTCGGGCAGGGAGACGAAATTGAAATTCTGGCTCATGTAGAGGCATACGTCAAAGGCGAATTTGGAGAGGGTGGCGGCCAGGTTGGCCAGGGCGAAACTGACGACCCGTTCTGACTTGCCGCGTCCCATCTGGGCATAGACCACATTGTAGCTGAGGTCCTCGAATCCCAGCAACCGGGTGGTCATGGTCCGGTCGAGCGGAAATGAAGATCCATAACCGGCGGCGGAACCCAGGGGGTTCTGGTTGACGATCCGGAAGGCTCCCTGCAGGAACAGGAGGTCGTCGGCCAGGCTTTCGGCCCAGGCCCCGAACCAGAGGCCGAAGCTGGAGGGCATGGCCACCTGCAAATGGGAATACCCCGGCATCAGGATCTCTTTATATTGGTTGCTCCTGGCGAGGAATTCCCCGGCCAGGCGGTTGGTTTTATCCGCCAGCTCCCCAATGCGGTCACGCATAAAAAGCTTCAGGTCGACCAGCACCTGGTCGTTGCGGGAGCGCCCGCTGTGGATTTTCTTTCCCGTATCGCCCAGCTGCCGGGTGAGCATCAGTTCCACCTGGGAATGGATATCCTCCACCCCTTCCTCAATGACCATTCCCGGGCCCGCCGCATGGTCGTACATCTCCCGCAGGGCCGCGTGGAGCCGGGCCAGTTCCTCACGCGTCACCAACCCTACCGACTCCAGCATGATCACATGGGCCATCGACCCCAAAATGTCAAAAGGGGCCAACAAGAGGTCCAGCTCCCGGTCGCGGCCTACCGTAAAAGCCTCTATGGCCGCATCAGCACTTATTCCTTTTTCCCAAAGCTTCATGACTGCGCTTTTTGAGCAAAGATAGCAAAAATGAGGTCATCCTGCCGGCCCGGAAGCTTGTAGCGGGAAGTGACGAAAAAGCGTTACTTTTGGCATGACCATGGGCATTCAGGCCATTATATCGCGTTTATTGCCCCCCCGTAGCCGGGGCATTCTTCTCTTCCTGCTGGTGGCGGGAGTAGCGGCCTATGCCGCCGGCCTTTTCGTCCATGTCACCCGCGATGCCAGCAAATATGCCGCCCTGGCCCGTGAAATCTACGACACCGGAGAGTTTATCAACCTGAAAATCCACGGAGAACCCTATGTCCAGAAACCTCCCCTTCTCTTCTGGCTCAGCGCACTCTCTTTTCATCTTTTCGGCATCTCCGACCTGGCCTTCAAACTGCCCCTCCTGCTCTTTTCCTTCGCCGGAATCTTCTTTACCTTTAAACTGGGCAGCGCCCTCTATGACCAGAAAACCGGAGTGCTGGCCGCCCTTCTCACCGCCAGCTCCCAGATCAGCTTCCTCTATAACATGGACATCCATACCGACACCCTGTTGCAGAGCCTGGTCACGTTCAGCCTCTGGCAGTTTTACCTCTTCCTGAAAAATAAGAAAACACACCATCTGGTGTGGGGGTTTACCGGGCTGGGACTGGCCATGCTCACCAAAGGGCCGGTGGGAGCCGCCGTTCCCGCCACGGCACTCCTGGGCTGTATGCTCTTTTCCGGCCAGGGAAAAAGAGTCCTGGACTTCCGCTGGTATGCCGGATTGCTGATCCCCATAATCCTGATCCTCCCGGCTCTGGCCGGCCTCTATAACCAGTTCGGCATGGAAGGCATCCGGTTTTTTTTCTGGGACAATAACGTGGGGAGAATCCAGGGCACCCTGGTCAGCAAAGACTCCAACTATCTCTTTTACCTCTCCAATCTCCTTTATCTGTACGCTCCCTGGACCTTCCTGCTGCTTACCGCCCTTGCCTTGCAATGGAGAGCGCTGTTCCTGCGCCGCATGGATGAACCCGGGTGGTTCCTTTTCTGGGGCATCTGGGTGTACCTGCTCATCATTTCGCTGGCCCACGGCAAACTGCCCAATTACATCTATATCCTGGTGCCCCTCTTTTCTGTGGTGACAGGCCGGATGCTCACGGCCCTGCTCCGGGAGCCAAAACAACTCCTTTTCAGATGGCTTCTGCCGGTGCAAACCGGTGTGGCCGCCCTCACCGGGATCCTTCTGCTGGCGCTGCTCTTTTGGCTGTTTCCCTTTCAGCGGGCCTGGATGGGCCTCCTGACAGTACCCTTCTTCCTGGCAGCCCTGCACCCCCTGATACAGGGAGGCAGCCCCGCCACCCGCCTGCTGATCCCCTCCCTGGCCATGGCCATCGCCCTCAACCTTTTCATCAACAGCCACGTGGCACCTCACATCTTCAATGACCAGGCATCGGTAAAAGCCGCCGCCATCTTCAACACCCAGGCCGGCCCAAAGGAACAATTGGGCAACTACAACTATTTCTCCCATGAGCTTTTCTTCTACTCAAAAACTCCGGTAAGGCAGCTGGTCAACGATCTGGAACTTTTCGGAAGGATGCGTACCCCCGGTAACTGGGTGCTCACCACGCGCGAGGTGGTCGACCGGATGCCCCCGGGTGAATTCCCGCCCCCGGAGATCACCCCCCTTTCCCACGTCTGGATTAACAACCTCACCCTGGAATACCTCCTCCCCCACACCAGGGTAAACGCCCTCGATACCCTCTTTCTTCTCCGGTCCACGCCTGTCACCCCCGACCAGCACATCCAAAGCCGGTAAATGCCCCTGACCCCCAATCGAGTATGAGGAAAAAAAGATGTAGCCTGCTTGATTCAAACGGGTGTCCAACTATAAAAACTAAAATGGTCTGAGCTTTTCAGCAAATCCCAGATCGTCCAGTCTCGCTCGCTCCTCGCTCAAACAAGGACGATTCTTTATGCCGTTCTTACTGATTTTTCGGCTCATTAGCCGATGCAATCTTACATCTTCACCTACGTCCACTTAAACTCCAACTCCTTAATTATCTGGTTTACAAATGAAATTAGTCACAATATTTTTTAAAATTTTCCGCTTGTTCCAATACCTGAGTAAATACTTCTTCATCCCATTGTGGTGGGTAGCCGTTTTTGTAGAGCAATTTGGTTAAATCCCATCGCAAGGAATCTTTAATGTCGCTCCGGGTTGACCAGTCGACATATTCCGCTTTATCGTCCACCAAATCTTTAATAGCTTTGGCAAGCACAATACATTTGTCGTCGGAGTAGTCAAATTCGTGGGTATCGCGAACACGAATCAGAATATCGTAAAACGCTTTTTCCTCGAAAGAAATACCCAATTTCACAAATGACTTCTTATCGTCTTCAAGTTGTGTAAAGATATTCATCAATTCATCCGAAAGGGAATCGACAAAATCGCCAACTACCTGATTGGTGAAAACCAGATTGTCGCGGTTATTGTATCGTTCCACTACCCTCTTCAACATTTCATCAAATTGGTTGGCCTGCGTTCTATTCTTGCGACGGTAATCATTAATTGATTTTTTGAGCAGTTTTAACAGTGCGTTGAATTTTGTCATTGGCATTTTGACATCATCCAACTTTTTCTCGAATTCTTCACTAAAAATACTTTCGGCTTCGGAAGCATTTACGATGTTTTCCACTCCATTGCACGAGATGGCCTGTTTCACCATTTCTTCCACATGCCGGTTCATGGTTTCGGCATCGGGTGCATAACCTTTCGTATGCTTGTAGATTATTGACCGGATAGCCAAATAGAACTGTGCCTTTTCCGTTTCATCATCAGTCAGTAAGCCGGAAGGGAAACAAATTTCATAAGATGCTTTCAGTCGTTTGGTAATGTCCATGTACCGTAACTGGTTTTCCTGAACCGACATAACAAATTCGGTCGCCCTGTTGAGGCAATGAAGCCGGGCAAGGGCATTCTTGTTTTTAAAGAAGTCTGAGGCATCGAAACCGTGCAGCATGTTTCCGGCCAGTTCAATGTGGTTGCGTGTAATTTTCAGGGTGGCTTCGAGGTCCTCGATGCTACCACCACCTTCACCACCATATTGCTTGATGGCTTTCATCATGTTCTCTTTGATTCCAATGTAATCGACTACCAATCCACTATCTTTCCCCGGGTACACCCGGTTTACACGCGAAATAGTCTGAATGAGTGTAGCGCTGCAACGGTTTGTCGATGTACATAACCGCAAGAGAAGGGACATCAAAACCAGTGCTCCACATATCGACCACGATGGCTATTTTAAAATTGGAGTTGTCGTTTTTGAACTGGTCATCCAGCAGGGAACGGAACTTTTTATCACCTAAAAGGTCGTACATTTCTTCTGGGTCGTCCTTATCGCGTGTAGCGACGATGTTGACCAACGGCAGAGGGATTAATTTATTCAGTTGCTCTTTTGTCAAAAGCGATTCATCCTGGCATCTCCTCGCTTCAAACCACTGCGGGCGTATTTTTTTTATCTCACTATGCAGTAAGTAAGCAATGGTGCGGTCGGCACAAACAATCATGGCTTTTTGCACCACCTTCGGTTTTTCAGCACAGAGCTTCTTGTAGTGTTGAACCATATCGGCAGCCAGTTTTCGCAGGCGTTCCGGATGCATCAGGATTTTGGTCATCTGGCTCATTGCATTCTTGCTCTTTTCGACCTGCTCTTCGGTTGAGCCTTCCTCTTCGCACTGGCGATAATACATTTCAATATCTTTCGCCTGCTGTTCGTTGAGCAATACCCTGGCCAAACGTGGTTCATAGGCAATGGGCACCGTAATACCATCTTCATATGATTGTTTCATGGTATAGGTATCCACAATTCCTCCAAAAACATGGATGGTCTCGTCTATTGGCGTTCCGGTAAAGCCAACGTAAGTTGCCATTGGAAAGGAGTCATGCAGGTATTTGGCAAAACCATATGAAGTTTGAACCCCTTTTTCATCCGATATGGTGAGTTTACTGCCCGTATTAATTTGCGAGCGGTGCGCCTCGTCAGAAATACAAATGATATTTGAACGGCTGGAAAGTAAGCCGGTTTCGGAACAAAATTTCTGGATGGTGGTTATAAAAACTCCGCCACTCTGACGGCTCCCCAACTCATTTTTCAAGTCCTGCCTGCTTTCAATAGCCCGAACGCTGTCTTCATTGAGGTATTTGGTTGAAGCACAGAACAGTTTGGAGGTTTGTGTTTCCAAATCCTCACGATCGGTTATGACTACAATGGTAGGATTGCCGAATGAATTGTTGTCGCGCAAAGTGAGTTGCCGGGATAAGAACAACATGGTATAGGTTTTCCCGCAACCGGTAGCACCAAAATAGGTTCCACCTTTACCATCGGCCTCACCTACATCTAAAGCCTTGACCAATGTTTCGGTTTTTAAATGGCGGCGAATGTTATCGAATAGCAGACGTGTGGCAAAAAACTGAGGGTAGCGGCAAACTATCTCCATTTCTTTCGACAACGAAGGGTCGGGATAATACACATAGTCGCGGATAATTTCGAGGAGCCTTTTAGCAGCCAAAGCGCCACGAACCAGTGTAATTATTTCGCCAATACCGGTTGAGGTAGGATCTTCGTTATTCACCTTCTTCCAGGCATAATAATACTCGTAAGGGGTGAAAATGGTACCGAGGCGGGCATTGGCACCATCGGAAATTACAGAAAGAAAACAGTACCGCAGCAAGATTGGGATATCGCGTGTGTAGCGGTAATGTATTTGCTTCCAGGCATCTTCAATGGTGGTTTCCTCCTTTATAGCACTTTTCAACTCGATAATCAGCATGGGAATGCCATTGATAAACAATAAAATATCGGGACGGCGCTCGGCGATGTTGACAACCGTAAACTGGTTTACACAGCGAAACTCATTGTTTTCGGGTTGTTCGAAATCAATGTATGTAATAAGCAGGTTCGGTAAATCGGCATTGTCGCGCGGCAAATAAAAACCAGAACAAATGAGGTTGAAGATGTTGCGGTTTGTTTGAAAAAGTGATGGTTCGTTTTCGTACTTCACGCTAGTGATGATGGTTTGCAGCTCCTTTTCGGTTAAATGCTCGTTTTTGTACCGGGCATTTATATAGGTGCGCAAATCATCTTCGAGCAATACATCCTGAGGGCGGCGGTGGATGGTTTCGCCGTTGGTGTAATCCCAGCCGTTCTGGGTTAAAAGCTCAATAAAGGCATCCTCAAACTCGGATTCGCTAAAGGTTTTCATATGCGGTTTGGGTTTCGGTTAGTTCGAAAGGCTTTGCCGGATGAACACCGGGCAACTTTCTTTCAGTATTTGGTTTAGTTCTTCGGCAATTCTCTGACGCTCGTATTGAGCGTGGTATATATCTACAATACTTTGCTGCATTTTTTTTGGTGGAATCGGAATTTTCACCTGGCACATATCGGCATAAGAAAAAACCTCACGGGCACTCCCCCACGAGTTGTAACGTGCATAGCGGTCAAACTCTGGGCGACTGAGCCACAAAAACAGGTATTCTGGCACTAATTGTTCAAAATATTTGACTTTAAAAACTTCATAAGAGGAGGAAACAATATAGGTGTCAGAACTATGATTCAATGCAATCGTTATTTTCTCTCCGTTTCTTGAAGTAGTTGGAACAAAAGCAAATGCATCAGGCTCTACCAAAACATACGGTTTCAACGAAACGTTTTCCATATTTGCTTTAGTTTCGATAAAGCATTTCTGGATTGAAATCCCTTTTAGGGCATCCAATCCATATTTCTCCGCAGTGTTATTTTCGCTACAAGGTTCAATGTATTCGCCAATTTCCTCAGCCGGAAATTCTTTGGCCAATTTTTCGATATACGCCTGACAGGTCAGTTTTAAATCATCGATTCCATCGGTGTAGGCTGCCAGGTTCGTCTGAAGGGCTTTATAAGCATCAACGGCTTTTTGCTGAATTTCGAGAGAAGGGAGTTTTAACGATATGTTGCACATGTCTGAAAATGAAAAGACTTCTCGCGCACTCCCCCATGAATTAAAACGGGCATAGCGGTCAAATTCTTCCCGCTGTAACCAGATATGCAGATAATCGGGTATTAATCGAGTTGTATCTATTACTTTAAAAACTTGATAAGAAGAAGAAACTATAAATGTTTCTGGTGTTTGATTAAAGGCAATTGTAATTTTCCCTCCATTACGTGAGGTAGTTGGCACATAAGCAAAACTATTGGGTTCTACAAGGATGTAAGGTTTTAATGAAACACCTTCCATGTTAGCTTTTGTTTCTATAAAGCACTTCATAATAGAAATGCCTTTAACAGAACTCAACCCATACAATTCGCCACTATTGTTATCATAACAAGGTTCAATCAATTCCCCCAACAATGCTTCATTCAATCCCTTATCCGAGGTTTATAAAGGCGTTTAACAGTTGGGTTTGACTGAGCTTTTCACGTTTCATCAGCTCTTTTAAATCGGCCTGAATGCGTTGCATTTCAGCTTCGTGGTCAATCTCCAAATCGTGGTCGATAAATTCGATATATTGGCTGGGCACGAGCGAGTATTTTTTCTTTTTGATTTCGTCGAGTTTTACAGCACGGTACAACTCTGGCTGCCCGTACTTTTCGGGGCGGTCAACTGCTTGAAAATCATTGTAAATCTTTTTAACCGCTAAGATCTGTTCATGTGTGAAATAGACGTAGCTTTTCTCATAAATGTTCTGGTTCCAGGTGCGGAGGTCAACAAACAGAATTTCGTGTTCGCGGCTCCGCAACTGGCGGCCATTCCGTATGCCTGCCCGTTTGTTGTTGTTCAGAATCCAGAGGGTTACACTTATATCGGTTGAGTAAAACATTTCGCGCGGAAGTACGATAATGGCTTCCACTTTGTCGTTTTTAATGAGTTGTTTTCTTATTTTGATTTCTTCGGCATCAGCACCCAATGCTCCGTTTGCCAGCAGGAAACCAGCAATCCCATCGGTAACATCGAGTTTGGAAAGCATGTGTAAAATCCAGGCATAGTTAGCATTGCTTACCGGAGGCGTAGCATAGCCGCTCCATCGTACATCGGTGGTCAACTCATCCTCGCCGCGCCACTTTTTCAGATTAAAGGGGGGATTTGCCATTATAAAATCGACCTTCAAATCTTTGTGCTGATCGTTGGAGAAGGTGCTTACCGCTTCTTTTCCCAAATTGTGCGAAATACCTCTAATAGCAAGGTTCATTTTGGCCAGCCGATAAGTACTCGGGGTGCTTTCCTGCCCGTAAACGCTGATATTTGAGGTATTGCCTCCGTGGGCTTCCACAAATTTCATGGATTGTACAAACATGCCGCCCGAACCACAACAGGGGTCGTAAATTTTCCCCTGATAAGGTTCTAGCAGTTCGGCAATCAGTTCAACAATACATTTGGGCGTGTAAAATTCGCCTTTGTCTTTTCGCTCGTCAATGGAAAACTCCTGTAAGAAGTATTCGTAAACCCGGCCTATTAAGTCTTTTTCTTGAAAACGTTCGGAGGAGATTTTATTGATTTCGTCAATCAAAGATTTGAGCGTTTTGGTTTCGACGCGTAGCGAAGTAAAGAACTTTTGTGGCAAAGCTCCTGCCAGTTGTGGGTTCTGTGCTTCAATATCTGCCATGGCCGTATCGAGAATATGGGCAATGGTGGCATCGCCTGCCTTCTCGACAATATATGACTAACGGCAATGTTGTTGCAGGTAAAACACATTCACTTTGGTATAAGCTGCCGGACTATCAGAAAGTGCTATGAGCATTTCTTCAGCGAAGTCCTCTTTTTTCAATTCTTCGATGATTTCATCTCTCCGGTTGAGAAATTTATCTCCGGCAAACTTCAGAAACGATAGAGAGAGCACCGCATTTCGGTTATCAGCTTTTTCAACTTTTCCGCGCAAAATATCGCGGCAATTCCAGAGTATCTGTTCGAGCGTCAGTTCTTTGGTTATATATTGCTTCTTAGCCATTATTGGGTTACTTAACAGATCTAAAAATAATCATAATATATACTTATTGACAATTCAATTTTAAATACTGAACATAGTTTAGCCTGCAGCCAGCCTTCCAATCTCATTCCAGTAGAAAAATGCTTCAATATTGGTACGCTTTAGCCGGTTCAACCGGTTGGGTAAAGGTTCCGGAATAGTAGCATCGCGAAGGGATTCTATGTTATCAGGGTCGAAATGATTTACTTTTGCTATCCCTTTAGCCATTAGCGTTGACAAATAGGCTGCTTTTGAGGCATTCACAGTAGCGCTTTCAATCCTGTATTTTTCGCTGTGGATAAAACTCTGAATACGCCGGATACCATCCTGTAATAATTTGAAATTCTCGGCATCGGCCGTTCCCTGCATACAGATGCAAAGTGAAGTTTGAAAAATGTCGTCGAGTACCTGTTGGATATTCTCGGGATCGAGTCCACGGTAACCTAGTTCAACGGCAGCAAACTTGCGGAAGGTTTCGGAAACCACCGTCAAATCATTGGTGATGTCGAACAGCGAAGCAACATCAAACAGTTGCTTGATTATCTCCATGGAGCAGTTCTTTTCGCCTTTGAAATAGGGTATTCCGGTAGTATTAGGTGCGAATGCTGTGAGTTTATCGCCCAATAAATCGGCACTGCCCGGCACATTTACCAGAAATGGCTCTCCTTCGTTTTTTAGAAAACGGCTGACAATGGGCAGTTGCTCCACCTTACTGTAATGCACATCTTCGAACAATACGTCAAGCAGAATATTTCCCACATCCGTGTTGGTATAATAACTTACCTGGTAAAAATACTTGGCGTGGCTTTTGGGTATATTTCGGGCGCTCTGGCGTTCAACGAGCTGCACTTCTTCGAAGCCATATTCGTGCGCAAACTGATGTATATATAGTTCGATGTCGGTTCCGGGCGGACAAATAATGTCGATGTCAATCGATAGCCTCCGGGCGCTATTGAGATGTAACATCAGTGATGTACCTCCTTTGAAAACAAAGGGGCAACCCGAGCGAACCAACGATTCGAGCAATGAAAAGGCACGAATGGTTTTCTCAATTAGCGCGATGTCTTTAAAATTGTTTTCTGCAGCAACTTTATGCATCCATTCTATGCTGCGGCTATCGGGGTGTATCATAATGAATTCAGGTACAATTGTTCGACTTGCAGGCGTCGGCCACGACGGGTTGCGTATCGCAGGAGTTTGCTTTTACTGATGTTGTGGCGCTGTACAACATTCCGGTAGAAATATGAAATTTCTGCGCCCTGCAGGAAATCAAACTCCAGGTCTCCGGCCACATCTACCAAAATCTTCTCAATGGTAGGAGCACTAAATCCTTGTATGGTCTGTAACGGCGCTTCGGAAATTAATGGACGAACTATCACCGATTCGTTCCCCGAAATGTAACGGCTGAAATCATTCTGGCTTGGGCACAAAAAAACACGAACTAAGCTGTCACTGTTCAGTAAATCGAAAACTGCTTCGGTTACATCGCGGTCCACATCAACATAGGTGTAATTCAGGAATGGAATGTGATGCATGTAAGGAGCAATGGATTGGCTGCTCCACACACAATAATTGACAAACGGAAACTTTGCTCTGAGTCTCAGATTTAGTTGCATGAGTTCGTTTGAAAGAAACGGAATAAAAATATTTTTTGAAGCGCCGGACAAGCTGTAAACGCCACGTTCTAACCGAACCAAATGATTGGATTTTAAAAGCCGGTCCAGTTGTTCGGATAAGGAACTTAGTGAATCGTCTTTGACCTGACTTTTTAAATAGTCGGTCAATTCTTTCCGGGTAAAGCGTTTCCGGGTAATGGCAAAATTTAATATGTCCTTTGTTGTTATCATCTTTAATGTATACACACAAATATATCACATAACCGGCAATAAACAATCTATATTGCCTGAAATGTGATATTTAGTTGTCCGGCCAGGCTAAAAAAGTAATCTTAAGAGTTGGTTTCTGCCCTTTACAAACAAAAAAAAACCGCTGTATAAAATTCATATACAGCGGTTTTAATATTTTTAGCAAATGCTTTTCGCGGGCATTTACTTCACTTCTTCAAAATCCACGTCGGTCACTTCGCCGTCGGGTTTGGACTGGCTGTTGCCTTGTCCCTGCTGTGACTGGCCGCCGGTGAAATCGCCCTGCGGGCCGCCGGCATAGCCACCCTGGGGTCCTCCCTGGGCTCCGGAGGCGTTGTACATCTCCTGCGAAGCCGCCTGGAACACATTGTTCAGCTCGGCCATGGCCGCATCAATGGCCCCCAGATCCTGGTTCTTATGCGCTTCCTTCAGGTTGGCCAGCGCCGCCTCTATGGGCTGCTTTTTGTCGGCAGGAATCTTATCGCCAAACTCCTTCAGCTGCTTCTCGGTCTGGAAAATCAGACTGTCGGCCTGGTTGATCTTCTCCACCCGCTCCTTGGCCTGACGGTCGGCTTCGGCATTGGCGGCCGCCTCGTCCTTCATCCTTTTGATCTCGGCATCGGAGAGCCCCGATGAGGCTTCGATCCTGATCGACTGGGTCTTGCCGGTCGCCTTGTCACGGGCCGTCACATGCAGAATCCCGTTGGCGTCGATGTCAAAGGTGACCTCGATCTGGGGTATTCCCCGCGGCGCCGGCGGAATACCGTCGAGATGGAACCTGCCGATGGTTTTGTTGCCCGAAGCCATGGGCCGCTCTCCCTGCAGCACGTGAATCTCCACCGAAGGCTGGTTGTCGGAAGCCGTCGTGAAAGTCTCGGTTTTCTTGGTGGGAATCGTCGTATTGGATTCGATGAGCCGGGTCATTACCCCTCCCATCGTCTCAATCCCCAGCGAAAGAGGCGTCACATCAAGCAGGAGCACATCCTTCACCTCACCGGTCAGCACACCACCCTGGATGGCAGCGCCCACGGCCACCACCTCATCGGGGTTCACCCCCTTTGAAGGTTTCTTGCCGAAGAATTCTTCCACTTTCTGCTGCACCGCGGGAATACGTGTGGAACCTCCCACCAGGATCACCTCGTCGATGTCGGAAGCACTCATCCCTGCATTCTTCAGGGCCTTGCGGCAGGGCTCGATGGTCGCATTGATCAGTTGGTCGGCAAGCTGCTCAAATTTGGCCCGGGTCAGCGTTTTCACCAGGTGCTTCGGAATCCCGTTCACCGGCATGATGTAGGGCAGGTTAATCTCCGACTGCGTCGTGCTCGACAGCTCGATCTTGGCCTTTTCGGCCGCTTCCTTCAGGCGCTGCAGGGCCATGGGATCCTTCCGCAGGTCAACGCCTTCCTCGCTCTGGAATTCGGCAGCCAGCCAGTCGATGATGGTCTGGTCAAAATCGTCACCCCCCAGATGGGTATCCCCATCGGTCGACTTCACCTCGAAGACGCCGTCGCCCAGCTCCAGGATGGAAATGTCAAATGTACCACCCCCCAGGTCAAACACGGCAATCTTCATATCCTTGTGCATCTTGTCAAGGCCATAAGCCAGGGATGCCGCCGTCGGCTCATTGATGATGCGGCGCACCGTCAGCCCGGCAATCTCACCCGCCTCCTTGGTAGCCTGGCGCTGCGAATCATTGAAATAGGCCGGCACGGTAATCACCGCCTCGGTCACTTCCTGCCCCAGATAATCCTCGGCCGTCTTTTTCATCTTCTGCAGAACCATAGCCGAAATTTCCTGCGGTGAATATTTCCGGTCGTCGATTTGCACACGCGGCGTATTGTTGTCACCCCTGACCACATTATAGGTCACCCGCTTGATCTCCTTTTCGCAACGGTCAAAGGTCTCCCCCATCAACCGCTTGATAGAGTATACGGTTTTCCGGGGGTTGGTGATGGCCTGGCGTTTGGCCGGATCACCGATCTTCCTCTCCCCGTTCTCTACAAAAGCCACAATGGAGGGGGTGGTCCGCTTCCCTTCACTGTTGGGTATTACCACAGGCTCATTGCCCTCCATGACGGCCACACATGAATTGGTGGTTCCCAAATCGATACCAATAATTTTTCCCATTCTATTTTGAATTTAAATGTTTATGCTTTGAAAACTACCTCCTTCAAGCAATGATTATGCCATAGCCCGTGAGAGGGGATTGCTGGCAATTCTGGCATAAACCCCAGGGGTGGGACGAACGGCATGTCACGATTTCTGCCAAAACGACAGCCCCGCATAGCCCCACACAACTCCTCCCTGATCTCTTGGGCCGCAATGCAAAAACACCCTCCCGGGGGTGCAAACGCACACGATGGCTTCATGATTTCCGGAGTAAATCTTAATTTTGCTGTAATTATGGAGATCATATTTGAAGATAACCACATTATAGCCGTCAACAAGGCCTGCGGGGAGATCGTGATGGTGGACCAAACGGGTGATACGCCCCTGCTGGATGAGGTAAAAGCCTACCTCAAGGAAAAATACCACAAACCCGGGGAGGTTTTCCTGGGTCTGCCCCACCGGATCGACCGCCCCACCAGCGGCATCGTGCTGATGGCCCGCACCTCTAAAACCCTCGCCCGCTTCAACAAGATGTTCCAGAGCAGGGAGGAGATCCGCAAAATCTATTGGGCAGTGGTCGACCACCACCCGGAACCACCTGCCGGAACCCTGGAACACTGGATCTCCCGCAGTCCCGATAAAAACAAATCCTACGCCCATACCTTCAGGGCTTTTGACGCCAAACACGCCCTCCTGAACTACCGGACCCTGGCCAGTTCCGACCACTACCACCTGCTGGAGATTGAGCTGCTGACCGGACGTCACCACCAGATCAGGGCGCAGCTGGCAAAAATTGGCGTCCACATCAAAGGGGACCTTAAGTACGGATTCCCGCGTTCCAATCCCGACGGAGGCATCCACCTCCATGCCCGGAGAGTGGAATTCATCCATCCGGTGAGAAAGCAACCGGTGGTGATTACAGCTGCCCCTCCCAACGATCCGCTGTGGAACGCCTTTCTGCAACTTACAGGAGAAGAACCCCGACAGGAAAAACCTCTTCCCGGAGACCACCACTCCTCACCGCTGATCTGAACCCGGAGAGGAAGCCTTCTTCATGGCCGGGACTGCGGCCCTGCCCACATCAGAAGGGAAAAAGAAATCCGCCGGGGGCCTGGTCGGCTCCGGGGAGCCCCGGACAGGGGAGTCAGGGGAACATGGGTTCCTGGCAGTGCGCCTGACAGTGAAGTCAGGGGCGGTGTTTACGGCAGTGCGTCTGACAATGGAGTACGGAAGTGGAGTACGGGGGTGAAGCCGGTTAACCTTTGAGGGATGCGGGTTTGAAGCTGAAGGGAAGCAGATCGTCTATCCCGTTGAAAACCTGGATCCTTTTTTTCCCGTCAAGAATCATCCTGATCGGGTGGCTGTAGCGGGCTTCGGTTTCGAGGAGGACCTGCCGGCAAGCCCCGCAGGGTTTCACCGGTTCGTTCACCTGTCCGCGCGCATTGGCAGCCGTGATGGCCATGGCCTCCACAGGCACCCCCGGGAAGTTGGCATTGGCATAGAAGAGGACCGTCCGCTCGGCACACAATCCTGATGGATAAGCCGCATTCTCCTGATTATTGCCCGTCAGCACCGTTCCGTCGGCCAGCAGAACTGCCGCTCCAACCCTGAAACCCGAATAGGGAGAGTATGCCTGGTCAGCAGCCTTCCTGGCCGCTTCCACCAGCCTGGCCCAGGGCTCAGGCAACGCTTCCGTACCCGTATATTCACTGTACTGGATCCTCAGTTCTCTGCTGATCATGGTCCGAATTTTCCCTAAAAGTACAATATTTGAGGTAAGAAAATTATATTTACCTGATTTTTTGACCCATCTAGCATCATGACCATGCGGAAATCAACCCTGGCCCTGTTTCTTATTATGCTGGCCCTTACGGGGGTGGCACAACGGCTCACCCGTGCCGAATATATCCGGAAATACCAATTGCTGGCCATCAGCGAGATGAACCGCAGCGGCATCCCTGCCAGTATCAAAATGGCCCAGGCCTGCCTGGAATCGGCCGACGGCAACAGTGAAATGGCCCGTAAATCCAACAACCACTTCGGCATCAAGTGCAAGTCCAACTGGACAGGTGCCCGTTCCTACCACGACGACGACGAGAAAAACGAATGCTTCCGGAAATATAAAACCGTAGAGGATTCCTATGTCGACCATACCAACTTCTTGATGAGCAATCCCCGCTACAGCGCGCTGTTCCGGTTGGCGCCTACCGATTTTACGGGATGGGCCCGGGGCCTCAAACAGGCGGGGTATGCCACCGACCCCCGCTATGCCGAAAAGGTGATTGAGATCATCGAGCTCAACCAGCTCTGGCGCCTCGACCACAAAATGACCCGCGAGGAAATGGCCCAGGTCGAAAAAATGAGAATGGGCGACCAGTTCAACCGGCAGCTGATCATCAACCCCTACAGCACACGGGAGATCACCCTTCACAACGGTCTGCGCTCAGCCATCACCCGCGAAGGCGACAACTTCGAACTGCTGGGCCAGGAATTCGGCCTCAAAACCTGGGAACTGCGCAAATTCAACGACTACCCCGAAGGGTATGAACCCCTTGCCGGTGAAATCCTCTACCTGCAGAACAAGAAGCCCCGGGCACAGGGCATGTATGAGCTCCACCGCGTCGCCGAAGGAGAATCCATGCATTATATCTCCCAATATTACGGGATCAGGATGAAGGCCTTATACCGGATTAATAAACTGAAATACGGCGATGTAGTGCCTGTGGGCACCCTTCTGAAACTCCAGAAAAAAGCCGTCCTTCCGGCCGCGAATTAAAGCCCGGCCCTATTTTCCGCGGGCGCCCTTATGACTGCCGTAGAAGAAAAAGAGCCAGGGAAGCAGCACCTTGTCGGCAACAAGAAGGAAGAAAAGGATTCCCCCGCCCCCCACGAGGAAGGGCCTGGCAGTATCCCACCATGCCGCCCATTCCTGTAATTGCTCCCGGCCTGAAAAATAGAGGACGACACCCAGTACGCCCAAAGGAAGAAGGATGGCTGCGGTATAGCTCAGAAATTCGAGTAGGTGCTGGCGCATGACCAGCCTGCGGGCCGCCTTGCGCCCCACACGGGCCGCAAAAGAAGAGGAGAGCGGAGACATCACGTCGCTCCGCAGAAACTGCTCCAGCAAACGGTCTGCTTCTTCATTCCGTTCCGGTTCACCGGGAAATAACTGTTCTTCCTTCATGGTCAAGCACTTTTTCTAGTTGACTTTTTAACAACTGCCGGGAACGGTGCAGGTAACTCTTGACCGTCCCTTCGGGCATCCCCGTGATCTCCCCGATCTCCCTGTAAGAAAACTCCTCCAGGTAAAAGAGGGTCAGTATGGTCCGGTAATGGACCGGAAGCTTCTCTATGGAAGCCTGAAGCAGCCTGCGCACCTCCCCGGCGTCAGCCATATCGCACGCGGGAAGATCGCCGTCTTCCAGGGCCATCACCCCGCCATGGTCCAGACTGGTCTCCTTCCGCCCCTTGTTCCGTTTCAGGTAGGTGGCCGTGGTATTGTAGGCAATGGTGGCGATCCAGGTCGATAAACGGGCATCCCCCCTGAATGTGTGAAGACGCCTGAATACCTTCATAAATACATCCTGGCAAAGGTCTTCCACCACCTCCTCCTGCAAAACCATTCTGCCGACCACATGCTGGACCAGCTTCTGGTATTGGGCTACCAGAAACCTGCAGGCATGTTCGTTGCCGTTTAACACCCGTCCGACCAGTTCCGCGTCACTCATTGGTTCATACGACTCCAAAGCTACCAAAAGGTTGCAGTATGATGTATAAAAAAAAACTTCTTTTTCCTGCAACCTTTTTCACGCAAACAGGTCACATGGGGCATAACAACCATTTAAAATAAGGAATTATGGAAGCCATTTTTATTACAGGCATTGTCTTTTACGGATTCTATCAAATTATCCGTGTGATTTCGGAACATTTCCTGAAAAGGAAACTCATCCAGAACGGGCATGTGGAACAGGCTGGGATTCTGGTCACTCCCGATGCCCCTGCCGGGGAAACGCAGCGGTATCCTTCACTGAAGTGGGGACTGGTGGCCTTCACGGCCGGACTGGGGCTGATCATCATTGAGATCATCAGGTCATACCCTACCGTCAACACTACCGACCTTTATGAGACCGCCCTCCCTTACGGCATTGAGCTGGTCTTCATCTCCCTGGGGTTTCTGATTTACTTCTTCCTGGTCAACCGGCTGAAAAAACAGGAAAACCCGGGATAAAAGAACCATTGCCAGGCCAAGCGGTGGCCTCCCGCGCCTGATATCGGTGGCTGGCACACACCAGACCGGAAGCATTTATACAGGTCACCAGGATTCCGTCATCTGCAGCCTTTTTCCACACGGAGGAGGGCTGCTGCTTTTTGGAAAGGCCCCATCAGAGCCATCCTATTCTGCCCTGAATTCTTCCGCCCCGGGGAAACCCCGCAGGAATTCCTCCGTCTTCATTCTCTTGCGGCCTGAAAGCTGCAGGTCGGTGATACGCAGCCAACCGTCGGCACATGCCACCTCGAGGTACCGTTTCCCGTCGGTACGGATGGTTCCCGGAGGAATCGTGGTTTCAAAAAGAGCACCGGTTTTCAAGGGGCCTTGGGATGCGCCGGGGGTATTGGTTTCCCCGGGCGTACTGGGTACCCCGGGTGCGCCGGTTTCGGCACCATAAATCTTCATCTCCATATGAGCTGTGCCGGCCCTGTGCCGCAGCGTTGTCCATGCTGCCGGCCAAGGCGAGAGCCCCCTGATCAGATTGCGCACCTGTTCTGCCGGGGCATTCCAGCTGATATGCATATCTTCCCTGAAGATCTTGGGAGCGGCTTTGAGTGCCCCGGCAGCAGAAATCAACGCTTCCTGGGGAACGGGAGCATAATCTCCGGTGGCCAGGGCCTCCACGGTTTTGACCACCAGCCGTGCCCCGCGGAGCATCAGCCGGTCGTGCAGGTCGCCCACCGTATCACTGGGGTGAATGGGTTCCTTCTCCCGGAAGAGGATTTGCCCGGTATCGATCTCGTGCGACAACAGAAAGGTGGTCACGCCGGTTTCGGTTTCACCGTGGATAAGTGCCCAGTTGAGGGGTGCGGCCCCGCGGTACTGGGGCAACAGGGAGGCGTGCAGGTTGAAGGTCCCCAGCCGGGGGGCCGCCCACACCACCTCCGGAAGCATACGAAAGGCCACCACCACCTGCAGGTCAGGATTCAATGCGGCCAGTTGCCTCAGGAATCCGGGGTTTTTCAGTTTCTCGGGTTGCAGCACGGGAAGCCCCACCGATACGGCATACTTCTTCACCGCGCTTTCACTCACCTTCAGCCCCCGCCCCGCAGGCCTGTCGGGGGCCGTCACCACCCCCACCACCTGATGGCCGCTCTCCACCAAAGCCCGCAGACTCTCCACGGCAAATTCGGGGGTGCCCATAAATACGATTCGCAGCTTTCTGGCCTCCATACGCATTCTGACATGTATTGACATCCGAAAGATAGGGCTTTTTTAAAGAAGAAACCCGGCACATTGGCCGGGTTTCTTCGGTTATCCTTAAAAAGGCCGGAGGGCAATTCCCTTAAAAACTAAGATTGAAGGAGAAAGTAGAGACTGACCCCCCCGGCCCGAAGTTCTGTTATTGTACACCCGTGCGGGTATCCCACCACATTTTCTTGCCCCAGAAGTAATCGACGGCTTCATTGGCAAAGGGTTCGGCGTTATCCTTGTTGTAAGTCAGCTCATTGGCCGGATAGGGATAACGGAAAGGCGGTGAGTTGTGTCCGGTGTAGGAGGATCCCGGTGCCACATAGTGGGTCGTGGGGATGCCTGTACGGCGGTAAAGTGACCAGCCTTCCATGCCTTGTTTGTAGAGGGCGATCCATTCCTGGAGATAAATCTGCTCCAGGGTGTTGTTGAACTTGCCACGTCCGTTGAGATAGGCGGTGATGTCGGCCTGACCAAGGCCATTTTCCTCGAGGGAAGCCGCCACGGCTTCCTCATAGGCGGCCTGGGCGGTGATGCCTGTGGCATACCCCTTCTTGGCCGCTTCGGCCGCGTGGAACATCACTTCGGCGTAGCGCATCCAGGGTGAGAATCCGGCCGGATCATCACGGAACCGCTCTCCAATTCTCGAGATGGTCGTCAGGGCCGGCTGGGCCTTGGCACCAATCTGGAAGCCCCTGAACTGGCCATCGGACTCCGCAGGATAAGCATACACCGGCAACCGCGGATCATTCAGCGACTTCAGAACATCAACCAGCACATCGCTTACCCCGTGATCATCACGTCCCTTGGAATCGGCATACCAGGGCTCCTCATAGGGAGCAGAACCCGGCCACCAGAAGAAGGCATTGTCGTCGTTGCTCTCCATGATGGGATATTTTGAGGGATTCCCCATGATCTCCTCCACGGTGCTTTTGGCCAGGCCGTTGTTCACGCCCGATATGCGCATGGCCAACCGCAGACGCAGCGAGTTGGTGAATTTCTGCCAGAGCTCCACATCTCCCCAGAACAAGACGTCTCCATCACCCAGGGCATCCCCGTGATCGGGATCATACATGTCGGCAGCCGCCTTCAGCTGGGCCAGCAGGGCAGGATAAATATCCTCCTGCTTGTCGTACTTCGGCGTGAGAATTCCCTCGCTCAGCTTAATGGCTTCCGTGAACGGAATGTCACGCCAGGTGTCGGTCATCAGCTGATACACCATCGCCTCCAGGGTCTGGGCCACCGCCATCAGGTTAGCGGCCCCGTCGGTTTCGGCCTTCTTCTTGATTTCATTGATGTTGTTCAAGATGATATACCCGTAATACCATTTGTTTTCCACCACCGTGGTACGATAGGTATAACGCGCCTCATCGATATACTGGATCTTGGCCAGGTACCCGGCATAGGTACTGGGCTCGTTCATGTCGTTCCAGGGATCAAACATCGTCGCCGAATAGTAACGGAGCACAAAGGCCAGCACATTGGTGGCAGGGGCATCCTTGGCCCGGTCGGGGTCGGTGTTGATTTCCTCAAACTTATCTGTACATCCCGCCACAAGGAAGATGGACAAGAAAGTCACTGCGAAAATTCTTCCAAATATTTTTTTCATAACCTATGCAATTCAAGTTAACAATTAGAAAGTGAAATTCAATTTAATACCCATGCTCCTGGAGGGAGGATAAGTAGTCGACTCAAGACCGACACCGCCGTTATCACTGTTCACTACGTTTTCAGGATCGAGGCCTGAAAGGTTGGATTTGTGGCGCCAGAGGATGGCCAGGTTGGTTCCCACCAGGGCCACGGAGCCGCCCTTCACGAAACTGCCCTGTCCGAACAGGCTTTTGGGCATGCGATAGGTGATGTGGGCTTCGCGCAGTTTGAGGTAGGATCCGTCATACACACTCAGCTCACGGTTGCCGTAATAGCTTTCGAAGAAGTCCTGGGCTCCGGTGACAATATCGTTTTCCGCAAACTCGGAATCCTGGATATTGGCAGCAGGTGTACCGACGATCTTCACAAACTTCTGGTCTTTCAGGAAATCTTTACCCAGCACGAGGCCGTTTTCGCGGAAGTCAGCCAGGGCGGTATATTCGAGCAAACCGCTGTAAGCACCAAACATGTTACTCACGCTGAAGATGTCGCCACCTTTGCGCATGTCAAGCATAAAGCCGGCGCTCCAGTTTTTGTAAGTGAACTCGTTGCGGAGGCCTCCCAGCCAGTCGGGTGTGACGTTCCCCAGTTCCATGTTGGCCTGGGTACGGGGACGGCCACCGGCATTGACGATGACGGCACCCTCTTTATTGCGGAGCATCCCGGTTCCCCAGATCACCCCCCAGGGTTCTCCCGGGCGAGCCTGCACGTAGGTACTCCACTGGTTACCAATCGTATAGGACTGCAGCGGCTGACCTGTGATGGGATCGGTGTAAAGCTCAACAATTTCACTCTGGTCTTTGGCCCAGTTCAGAATCATATCCCAGTTGAAGCCGTTGTCGTTTTTCAGGATGGATCCGCGCAGCTGCACCTCGATCCCCTTGTTGTTGAATTCACCGGCATTCACCAGGGTAGTGCTGTATCCGGTAGCCCGGGAGATGGCCACCGAAAGAATCTGGTTGGTGGTCGTCTTGTCATAGAGTGCCACATCAAGGCCAATCCTGTTCTTCAGGAAGTTGGCTTCCAATCCCACCTCGGTGGTCACCACCTGTTCGGGTTTGAGGGCCGCAGGCGGAAACTCAGTGGTCTGGTTGTACTGGGTCACCCCGTAAATGGTGGAAGCCCCTGCCGAGAAATAGGGATCGGTACGATAAGCACCTGTTGCGGCACCCACCTTCGCCCAACCGGCACGCAGCTTCAGGAAGGAAAGCACATCTGACTGCACATTGGCCATATCGAGGGGCAGGATGCTTAAACTGAAGGAGGGATAGAAGAAGGGATCCTTGATGGTCGAGGACCAGTCATTGCGGATGGTGGCATCGAGGAAGATGTAATTCCTGAAACCGAACGATCCCGATCCGTAGACGCTGTTGTTGCGGATCCAGACGTTGTCCATGGCCGTCACGGGACTTCCGCTGACGTTGGAAATGGTGAAGAGGTCGGGAACCGTCAGAATGTCAGCACCCAGGGTCTGGCTGTCCCACCGCAGGTTACGGTAATTGGCACCGGCCAGCAGGTTGACATTCAGGTCACCGAAAGTTTTGTCATAATAGGCGATCAGGTCGGCATTCACCTCGGTGTTGTTCAGCGAGTTAAGCCGGAACCATCCCCCGTCCCAGGCCCCGTAACCCGCCTGCACTTCGTTGGAGCGGTAGGTCGTGATGGGCTTATTCTTGGAGGCATAGTAGTCAAGACCCAAACGGGCTTCCAGTTTTAACCCCTTGGCAGGCATGATGAACAGGGAGGTCTTGCCGAAAACCCTGTCCTTCTGGAAGGAGTTGGTATTCTTGTACAAACTCCAGTAGGGGTTGTTGTGGTAATTGCTGTTCCAGTTGTAGGGATAGCCATTGGGCATGGTGGTTTTCCAGTTGGCCTTCAGGGCCTTCATGTCGACCTGGCGGCCGCTCCACTGACCCAGCGACTGCATGGGGTTACTGGCATTGTACTCGGTGATGGGGAGGTTATCACTCTGGTTCCTCGAATAGTTGAGGGCCAGGTTCAGTTCAACCAGCTTGCCCAGCCGCATCGTCGAGTTGATGGCTGCCGTATAACGCTTCATATCGGTATTCGGGAGTACTCCCAGCTGATCACGGTATCCCAGCGAAAGACGCGTGTTCGAATTATCGGTGACAGAAGTCAGGGAGATGTTGTGGTTGGTACTGTGCCCCATCTGGTAAAGGTCCTTCACGTTGTCGGGATTGGAGACCCACGGGGTGGGCTTGTATGCACCGTTTTCGTAAGGACTGTTGAACTGCGGGATCATCAGGCCGATGTCGAGGCGGGGACCCCAGCTCTCGTCCACACCGTCGTTCACACCCGAACCATACCCGTCAACATAGGCAAAACCGTACCCCGGATCGTAGCCTCCGAGAACGAAATCCTGGTAGGAACCGGTATAGCCGTCGGCCTGGGCTTCCTTGTAGAACCATTCGTCGCCCAGGTAACCCTGTCCGTATTTGTTCTGGTACTTCTGGATGCCGTAAACCTGGTCAAAGTTAAAGTTTCCGTCATAGGAGACTTCCACCCCTTTGGCCCGGCCACTGCCCGACTTGGTGGTGATCAGGATCACCCCGTGACCGGCACGCATCCCGTAGAGCGCCGCGGCAGCCCCACCCTTCAGCACCGATACCGACTCAATGTCCTGCGGGTTGATGTCATACAAACCGCTGCCATAGTCCACGGCATTGGCCGTAATCGAGTTATTGGCAATCGGAATCCCGTCGACAACCACCAATGGCTGGTTATCACCCAGGGAGCTGTTTCCGCGGACCACGATACGGGAAGAAGCCCCGATCTGGCCACCGGCCTGGTTCACCTGCATCCCGGCGACCTTACCGGCCAGGGAGGAGATCACATTGGGCGATCCCGCCTTGATCAGCTCTTCGCTCTTCACATCCTGTACGGCATAACCCAGTGACTTTTTCTCCCTGGAAATACCCAGGGCGGTCACCACCACTTCGTCCACCCCAAAGGTGGCCGGATACATCAACACCTTAAAGGTGGTCTGGCTCCCAATGGGTACTTCCAGACTGTTCATACCCACGAAGGAAAACATCAGGGTTTGTGCATTGGCCGGGATCCTTAAGGTAAAGGCCCCGTTCATGTCGGTGACCGTCCCCAGTGTGGTCCCCTTGACCACCACAGACACACCCGGAATGGGGGAACCGTCTTCCGAAGAAGTCACGGTACCCGAAATATCCCGGGTTTGAGCAAACAAGCCCTGCAGCCCGAACAGAAGAAGGGCCAGTAACAGCGCAACTTTTTTCATAGAGATAATTTTAAGTTAATAAATAGAAATAGATAAGTTTTATATACCCTGTCCCCATTCCGGTCTCTATGTATCCTCCGTCTTTCTCCCCGTTCTTTCCCGGATGATACTCCCGATATGTAGGACATTTGAGTCAGATTTGAAATTCATAATAAATCCCTGAGGCCACTTACGAAAATCAACGATTACAAATGTAAAAAAAGAAATCCGACACAGCCAAGACAATTCTTAGATTTTTTTGACCTTTATTAATAAATTTTAACAAATTATGCAGAAAAAGGGGCGCCACAGGGGGAGTATCAGGGCGTGCCATCCTAAACAAAATACTGATTAACAGTATTCTGATTCTGTAATGATGTAAAAATTACAATAAAAGAGGGATGAGGTCGGTTAATTTTTGGATACGCCGGGTAAGAGTACGGTTTTTATGGAGGGATTCGCTTTCTGCAGGGGTAAAGGAGGCATCGGGGAGGTCAGGGGCGTAATGGATTTGGTCGATACCGGCATTCATGGCGCCGAGGATATCTACTTCCCAGGAGTCGCCGATCATCAGGCTCTCCCTTTTGCGGGCGTTACATGATTTAAGGGCGTGCCGGAAGATTTCGGGGGCCGGCTTGGGAGCTTTGATCTCCTCGGAGACAAAAACTTTGCTAAAGAAGGGGGCCAGACCGCTGTGGCCCAGTTTTTTATACTGCACCTCGCTGAAGCCGTTGGTGATGATATGGAGTTGGTATTTGCAGGCCAGAGGGGCCAGCACCTCCATGGCGCCTTCGCAGAGGCGGGTTTGCAGAGGCATGCCCGCCAGGTAGGCCTGGTTGAGTTCCCTCCCGTCAATGCCACTGATCCCCATTTCCTCCAGGGTCAGGTTAAAACGGGCCTTTGAAAGATCTTCCTTGGAAATACCATTGCGCCGGTAAAGTTCCCACAGGGCATCGTTATGCAGATTGTAAATCCGGAAAAACTCCTCAAAAAGAGATAACTCCAGCCCGAAAACCGGAAAACAACCCATCAGGGCATCACGCGAGTTGCGGTTGAAGTCCCAGATGGTGTTGTCAAGATCGAAAAAAAGATGGCGGTAATGTGTCATACCTCAGTTCCTTTATCCTGCAACCTGTCAGAGGCCGGCCTTTCACACCCGAAGGTGGCCAATGACAGAGTCCCGGCCTGCCGAAAGCCAAAGGTGGCGAAAAAATTCCCTCCGGCAGGGAATTCATCCACAAAAACATCACGGATCGGTTAAATTGATAATTTTGAGGTTTGAGGTGGTTATGGATTCTGAAGAATTGTTCATCAACAGGGAGATCAGCTGGCTCTCGTTTAACGAACGGGTGCTCCAGGAGGCTGAAGACCCTGCCACGCCGCTCTTTGAGCGGATCAGGTTTATCGGGATTTTCTCCAACAACCTGGATGAGTTTTTCCGGGTCAGGGTGGCTACGGTCCGCCGGATGGTTGATTTCGGCAAGGACGAAGAGGCCCTGCTGGGGGAACTGACCCCCCGGGAACTCCATGACCAGATCCAGGAAATTGTGGGCCGGCAACAACAGAAAGTACTCAGGATCTTCAATGACATCCTGGAGGAACTCCGCAAGGAAGACATCTACCTGCTCAACGAGAAACAGCTCACCCACAAGCAGGGGGTGTTTGTCAGGAAGTACTTCCAGCGCAGGGTGCTGCCCAACCTGGTGCCCATCATGTTGTCAAAGAAAAACGCGTTTCCCTATTTACGTGACCGGTCGGTTTACCTGGCCGTCAAACTGACGGGAGCCCCCCAGGCTGACGATTTTGCCTACTCCCTGATCCGGATTCCCAGCCGGTCGGTGCCCCGGTTCCTGGTCCTCCCCCCTTCGGGCACCAAAAAATTCGTGATGCTGCTCGACGATGTCATCCGGTACTGTTTCGATGACCTCTTCTATACCTTTGACTACACCCGTTACGAAGCCTATACGATCAAGATCACCCGCGATGCCGAGATCGACATCGACGATGACATCTCCAAGTCGTTCATCGAGAAGATGGAAACCGGACTGAAGAAACGTAAAACCGGCCGCCCCGTCAGGCTGATCTACGACCGGGAGATGCCCCCCGACCTGCTCCGTTTTATCCTCAAGAAAATGAAAATCGAGGGAGAAGAGGATGCGGTTCCCGGAGGGAAATACCACAACCACAAGGACTTCATGGAGTTTCCGGAGATCGGTAAGAAACACCATTATTATCAGAAACTGCCTCCGTTCCGGCACAAGGATCTCCCTTTGCACACCAGTATCCTGAAGGTACTGCGCCGGAAGGACGTGATGCTGCATTATCCCTACCAGATGTTTCTCCACTTCATCGACCTGCTGCGGGAGGCAGCCATTGACCCGCAGGTCGAGGAAATCGGCATCACCCTTTACCGGGTGGCCTCCGACTCCAAGGTGGTGAATGCCCTGCTGAACGCCATCCGCAATGGCAAGAACGTCACCGTGGTCATCGAGTTGCAGGCGCGCTTCGACGAGGAGGCCAACATCTTCTGGTCAAACAAGCTGCAGGAGGAGGGTGCCAACGTCATCAACGGGATCGCCGGACTGAAAGTGCACAGTAAGCTACTGTGGATTAAACGCCTGGAAGGATCGGTCACCCGCAATTACGCCTATATCGGTACGGGTAATTTCAATGAAAGTACCGCCCGCATTTATGCCGACGAGGGACTGATGACTTCCGACCCCCGGCTGGCCGACGAAGTGGCCAATGTCTTTGAGTTCTTCAAGCACAACTACAAGCACTTCGAATACAGAAACCTGATCGTCAGCCCCTTCAACATGCGCTCCTTTTTTGTGAAGATGATCAACAGGGAGATTAAGCTGGCCCGCAAGGGGAAACCTGCCTGGATGATCCTCAAGATGAACAGCCTGATCGACCCCCAGATGATGGAGAAAATCTATGAAGCTTCGCAGGCGGGCGTTCAGGTCAAGCTCATCGTACGTGGCATTTTCGGCATGAAAACGGGCCTGCCCGGGCTCAGCGAAAACATTGAGGGGATCAGCATCGTCGACAAATACCTGGAGCATTCAAGGATATTTGGCTTCGGCAACGACGGCGACGAACGGTGGTTCATCAGCTCTGCCGACTGGATGCCCCGCAACCTCAACCGGCGTATCGAAGTGGCCATACCTCTCTTTGACCCCGACATCCGCCAGGAACTGAAGGAGATGCTCCAGATCCAGCTGCGCGACAACACCAAGGCCCGCATTCTCGACCCCGGCCTGCGCAACCTCTACGACCGGAGCGACCCCTTCCACAAATACCGCGCCCAGGAGGACTTTTACAACTTCATCCGCAAACAGCACCATGTCATCATGAAAATCTACCACAACCCCCGGTGCGCCCACAGTCGGGCCGGCCTCAAATACATGGAAAAGAAAGGTTATGACCTGGAGATCCACAAATACCTGACCGAGGGGATCACTGAAGCCGAAATCAGGGAGATCGTGGCAAAAACCGGTAAACACCCCCTGGAACTGGTACGCACACAGGAATCCCTCTACAAATCGGAATTCAGGGGAAAAGAGTTGTCGGCGGAAGATTGGATCAGGGTATTGGCGGCCCATCCGGGATTGTTACAGCGCCCCATCGTGGTCAACGGCGACCAGGCGGTGGTGGCCTTCCCCCCCGAGGAAATCGAAAAAATCCTCTGAGACGAAGGGTCTCCCGGTCACCTGATGTGTAACCGGGAGATCTCCATCGTAAGCTTTTTTTCTTCCCTGAGCGCTGCGGCCAGTTCTACGGCCTCCCCTATCGCCTTGATATCCCTCTCCTCCAGAAAAATAACGTACTGGCTTCCTTTTCCCAGAAAAGCCATCTTCAGGCGCTTCCCGGCATGTGCCACGATAAAGGGGGCCATCCCGTCCTCCCTGCCACTGCGGAAAGTGACCCGTTCCCAGGTGGTTCCCAGAAAACTGCCGTGGTACACATCGGCACTCTCCAGGGGTACGGTGTCGGTAAACGCTTCCTGTTCACCCTCCCAGACCCTGATCCGCTGATGGGCCAGCCGCCCGCTGCCGTAATACTGGCTGGTTAGCACCACTTCTCCGGCAGGCGTCACATCGGCCCTCAGGTAGGACCTGGAGAGGTTTTCTTCGGGGATCTGCCGCTGGTGAACATAACGGGGAGTGCGCTCAAACTCCCCCTGCGTCAGCACAAAACTGCGCTCCAGACGGGCAATACGGGCTCTGGCTGAGTCCAGTGCCAACTGTTTCCGCTGGTAGACATCCCAATGGATCTCCCGGCGAAGGTTGGTAGCGGCATTTCCTGATACGGCTGCTTTGGGATGCAACATTAAAACCGAGTCAAGGTGCAAAAGGGCTGCGGTGGTGTCGCCGCCCTGCAGTATAGCCCGGGCCATACGCAGCCGCGCCGATGCCTTCTCCTCCTCCGTAGGACCGCAACCCCACAGCCATAGGAGAGCCAGCAACACTATCCATCCGGTGACCATCCGGTCTGACCTCTTCATCATGTACGTCAATAAATAGATTAATAATCCTGCACGGTGCAGGGGATACGGCTCCCCAACCGGTCATGATCCGCCTGGCCTTCCATCGGGCAGATTCATCCTTTGCAAAAATAGGGAATTATCCGGTTAGAAATTGACGCCAATCCCCAGGAAGAATTGCCTCCCCGGGGTTCCGGTATTGTATCCCCCCGAAGGATCGGTATAGTCAAAAATATTGTCGATCCCGGCCTTCAGGTAATAATGGGATATAAAAGTATGCGTCGTGGTCAGCTTCCACAGGGAGAACCGCTCCAGGTCCACCACCGTGGTCTGGTGGGTACGGTCATCCATCAGGTTAAGCTTCTTCTTCCCGTACAGGTTGCTTTGCAGGTTGACATTCACCCCGTAATCCCCGGCCGTGAGGCGGTAATCGGCGTTGAACTTACCGGTGAAATTCCTGACGTTATCAAAAGCCTTGTTATCGATCTCATCGTACTTTTTGGAAAAAGAGAGCGCCCCCGTAAAAAGGAGGTCACGGAACACCTTGGTTTTCAGCAGAACGTCTATCCCTCTGACGGTGACATGGTCATAATTGCGGTAGGTATACTCGATGATGCCTCCGGGTTTCACGTTGTACTCATCGAGGTCCTCGGTGATCATCCCCGAAATGTCGTTGTGAAAGGCTGAGACCGAAAAGGAGACTCCTTTGCGGGTATACTCCATGGAGAGGGAAGCGAAACGGGAGTCTTCGGGTTTGAGATCCTCATTCCCGAGCAGGTACATGGGCGGACCGGGAACGGGCAGCTTATAGGACATGTATTTCTCCTTGAGGGTGGGGGTTTTGTAACCCAGTCCGTAATTTCCGCGGAAGGTAAAATGCCAGATATGGTACATGGCTGACACCTGGGGGGTGAAATGCCACCCGTAGAGGGAGTTGTGGTGTGCCCGGAAGCCACCGGTGAAGTTGAGGTTATCCGTAGCCTGGAGGTCCTCCTGGGCAAAAAGGATATAATCGCTGTTGTTTTTCTCAGCGATATTGTTGCGGGCAGCCGTGAGGGTTTCCTGGATATATTCGGTGCCCACGGTGAGCAGGTTCCACTCGGCCAGCCTGAAATTCCCCAGCAGCCGGGCATTGTTATACCGGTTGTCGTAGTCATTGACCAGTGAGTCGGGGGTGATCTTGTTAAAAAGCTCGTAATGGTCGGAATGCCAGCTCAGGGTAAGGTCATTTTTGAACCCCGGGAACCAGGTGGCCCTGGCCCCCCAGGTCAGGTTTCTGTTGTTACGGTCATACAGTTGCTCTGCCGTGTTGTCATGGTTCTTGTCCATATAGGAGAGTTTGCCTTCCACCAGGAATTCAGGGGAGAAGGTGTAACGCAGCTTTTGGTTGACCACGACGGCATCCTCCCGCTCCTGGGTGCGGTAGGTATTCCCCTTGAGCAGGTCATAGCCTTCGGTCTTATCCATGACCACCGAGGTCTGGGAGGAGATCCTGCCCCATTTCATGCCGCTGCTCAGTTGGTAGTTCTGGGTGTTGTACCCCGAAAAACGGGCCGAGGCCGAATGGCGGGCCACCTCCGACGGGGTGCGGGTGATGATGTTCACCACACCCCCCAGGGCATTGGATCCGTAAAGTGTGGAACCAGCCCCCTTGACCACTTCTATACGCTCCACATCGGCCATATTAATCCGGCTGTAATCGATATCGCCATAGGTATCCCCGGCAATGCGCTCCCCGTCAACCAGAAATACGGTATACTGGGGATCTATGCCTTGAAGGGTGAGAGATTTTCCGGCCGCCGTGGAGGCGAATTCCATGCCCGGAACGACCATCTCCAGCGCCTGGGTGATGTCGGTCGCATCACGGCTCACCAGCTCCCTGATCCCTACCGACTGGGTGAGCACCGGTGTGTTGCTGAGGCTTTTCTCGGTGCGGGTACCCGTCACCACCACGGCATTCAGGTCGACGGAAGTCTCTTCCATTTCAAAATCAAGGACCACCTCCCGACCGCTGAGTTCCACCTCCCTTTCCTGGGTCTGGTACCCGAAATAACTGACCCGGAGCGTATAGACCCCGTTCCGCAACCCTTTAAGGCGGTACTGCCCCAGTGCATCCGAAGCAGTGCCCAGCGTGGTATTCTTTATGATAATGTGTGCCCCGGCCAGAGTTTCTCCACCGCTGCCCCTGACCACGCCTGAAATGGTGTTCTGACCACTCAGGCCCAGGGTAGCCATCACCATCATGATGACCATGATGTATCCTGAAATTATCACTTTCATCTGGTTAGAATTTTAGAATGAACAGGGACCGTGCAATGAAACACCTGCCCTGTTCGTATAAGAAAATGGTTGATTTGTAAGTTCGGCGGAAGTCACCCGCCGGAAAGAAAATGGCCATGTCGTGCAGTCATGCCCCATGCAAGGCTTTTACACCAACACAGGGGCCTTCCGGAAGACTCCGGAAACATAGGGGCACGCCCGACCCGGCGGTTACCTGCAGTGGGGAGGGGCTTTGTTGCCCGGAAGAAGGTGAAAGGGAGGCGCCGTACATCCCCGGGCATCGGGAAGAGGATAGCTCACCACCATGCAGGGTGGGGCCCCTGGCAAGGGTTCCACCACCGGAACCCCCTGAACGGAGGCAGTATCCACGGTGTCAGCGCGGTCACAGGGCGTGACCATCTCCATCCTGTCCACAATCGTATACCCATCCCCTTTACCCCCGGGAAATGGAACCAGCTCCTTCCCCGTCATCAGAAAAAGAAGGGGAAAACATACCGTGAGCAACAACGGCAGCATCTGACCGGCAACTGTGGAAAAAAACATCCCTGTTTTGGATTGAACGGCCAAATATACCATTTTCACGACAAACTATTCACGATTAAATCTCTACTTTTGGGAAATAACAACCACATCCATGATTACCCTTACCCAGCTGGAATACATCGTGGCGGTCGACACCTACCGTCATTTCGGGAAGGCCGCCGAGCAGTGTTTTGTCACCCAGCCCACCCTCTCCATGCAGATCAGAAAACTGGAGGAGGACCTGGAGGTGATTCTCTTTGACCGGAGCAAGCAACCGCTGATTCCCACCGACGTGGGGCAAAGGATTGTGGAGCAGGCCAGGGTGGTGCTCACCCAGGCTGAAGAACTGAAGAACATCATCAGGGACCATAAGAACCAGGTATCGGGGGTTTTGCGCATTGGGATCATCCCCACCCTGGCCCCTTACCTGCTGCCGCTCTTTATCGGGCGCTATAAACGGGCCTACCCCAATATCCTGATCAGGGTGGAGGAACTGACCACCCGCCGCATCATCGATCTGCTGCACAAAGATCTCCTTGATGTGGGACTGCTGGTCACCCCTCTGCGGGAGGAGAAAATCATCGAGAAACCTGTCTTCTATGAGGAGATGCTCATCTATGCCCACCCGGAACATCCCCTGCATGCGAAAAAAGAGATCTCCCCCGCCGATATCGCCACCCCCGACATCTGGCTGCTGAGCGACGGGCATTGTTTCCGCAACCAGGTGGTCAACCTCTGTTCCTACATGAGCGGAGCCGGCGGGGAACTCCCCTTCCAGTTTGAAGCCGGATCCCTGGAAACCATCATGAACATCGTCGACAAGGAAGGCGGCCTCACCCTCATCCCCGAACTGGCCCGGCTCGACATGAATCCCGACAGAAGGAAAAACATCCTCTCCTTTACCACCCTGAAACCCTTGCGCGAGGTGAGCCTGGTCTACAGCCGCCATTTCGCCAAACACCGCCTGATCAACCTCCTCTGGAAAGAGGTCAGGGAAGCCGTACCCCCCGGAATGACCGGCGCTGGCAGAGGTTCTGTCGTCGAATGGAAATGAGAAAAAAATTTTTTAGGCCCCTCGAAATTTCAGAAAAAGTTATTTTCTTTGCAGCGCCAAAAAAACAGGCAGGTACACCATACCTCCGTTGAAGGCAAAAAAGTTCTTTCTGTTTTGCAGGATTACAAAAAACATTTATCTTTGCAGTCCGATTTTCAGAAAAAGATCAAAACGGTCGGTTCATCTAAGGGTTAGGATTCAAGATTTTCATTCTTGCCATAGGGGTTCGAATCCCCTACCGACTGCAGTTTTTCATTAAGGAAAGAGTTAAAAATGGCAAATCACAAGTCAGCATTAAAGAGGATCAGGCAGACCGAAACCAAGCGGCTGAACAACAGGTATTACGCCAAGACCACGCGCAATGCCATCAAGAAATTCCGTTCAGAGACCAACAAGGAGGAAGCGGCGAAACTGTATCCCGAAGTGGCATCTATGATTGACAAGCTTGCCAAGCGTAATGTCATTCACAAGAACAAGGCTTCCAATCTCAAGTCGAAGCTGGCATTACAAATCAACCGGTTGTAAGGCAACAATTTCATAAAGAGACGAAAAAGCCTCTCCTGAAAAGGAGAGGTTTTTTTTTGTGCTTTCCGGAGAGATTGCCGCCGGCTTTTCCCAACATTAAACGGGTTTAAACGGCTCTTTTCGTCATAATCGCGTAAATTGGAGTTCAGAAAGCCACCCAAATGCACCGGCGATGGAGAGTTACAAAAAACTGAACCTGAAAGAGTGGGCGGTGGAGGATCGTCCGCGCGAGAAGATGTTGTCACGGGGGCCACGGGCCCTGAGTGATGCCGAGTTGATCGCCATTCTGATCGGTTCGGGGAGTGCGGAGGAGACGGCGGTGGAGCTTTCACGCAGGATACTGCATGCCGTGGACAACGACCTTGACGACCTGGGGCGCCGGAACAGCGATTTCCTGACCCGTTTCAAGGGCATCGGTGAAGCCAAGGCCATCAACATTCTGGCGGCCATGGAACTGGGCCGCCGGCGCCGGGAAATCACCCTCCCAGGAAAACCCGCCATCACCGGCAGCCACGAGGCCGCAGCCCTTATGACCCCCCTCCTGGGCGACCTCAACCACGAAGAATTCTGGATCCTCCTGCTCAACCGCAGCAACCGCGTCCTCGACAAATACATGGTCAGCAAGGGAGGAATCACCGGAACGGTCATCGACGTGCGCACCATCATGAAATGCGCCGTCGAAAAATCAGCCACCTCCATGATCCTCTGCCACAACCACCCCTCCGGTAACCTCTCCCCTTCCGACGCCGACCTGCAAATCACCCGGAAAATCAAAGATGCCGGCCAACTCATGGAAATCCAGGTCCTCGACCATCTTATCATCACCCAGAGAAGCCATTTCAGTTTCGCCGACAACGGCCTCCTCTGAAGCACCAAAACCCGGCACACCAACATGGAAAATATGTTTCGCACTATGCAGAAAGCTGGATGTGAGCACGTTGGGGGCAAATGTTTTTTTCGTATATTTAGGCCACAACTTGGGACACTGATGATACTGATTTTTGCGGAACAAAAATATCCACGCCTGGAATACATCAGCCAATTGATCTTCAGGGAAATTCTCGGCTCGGAAGTGAACATAATCACTGACCGGGAGGCGTTTCTGAACTCCCCTTTTCCGGGCATCTGTTACGCCACGGCTCCCGCCGGCGATGGTTTATATATGGGATCACATTCACTGCTGACGACCACCACACGGGAGATGCCCCCTCTCACCCCGGTTTCCTATAAGGGTGAAACCGGGTTTTTCCCGGCGGCCCCCGGCTCCTTTTTGCCCTTTGATCCCTTTGCCTCCGCCTTCCTGGCCGTCTCCCGCCTCGAGGAGTACGGCACGGAAACGCGTGACCAGCACGGAAGGTTCCCCGCCGCCGCATCCTTCCTCCACCGCTACGGACTGCTCTCCAAAGCGGTCGTCAACCGCTGGGCCCGCCTCATCGCCCGGGCCCTGGAAGAAAAATACGGGCAACCTCTCTTTGCCGCTCCCGCCTGTCAGCTCCTCACCACCATCGACGTGGACAATGCCTGGGCATACCGCCACAAGGGATTGTTTAAAAACAGCGCAACCCTGCTCAGAAAGATCTTCACCGGAAACTTCAGCGCAGCCTCCGAACAATTCCTGGTGCTTTGCTGCAAAAGGGAAGACCCCTATGACAATTACAGATTCATCTCCACCGTTTACAAAGGAAACGAAGAGAAGCTCATGTATTTTTTCCTTTTGGGGGACAGGGCCCGTTATGACAAGCAGGTGACATGGCGGAACCGCCACCTGAGGGAACTCATCAGGCAAACGGCCGCCACTTTCCTGACGGGGATTCACCCCTCCTATACCGCAGGGAAGGATCCCACCACACGACGGCTCTGCATGGAAAAGGAGAGGCTGGAGCAGATCACCGGCACACAGATATCGGCCAGCCGTCAGCACTACCTCCTGCTGGAGTTTCCCCGCACCTATCGGAAACTGCTTGAAGCAGGCCTCACCGCAGACTATACCATGGGATACCCCGATGCCACCGGCTTCAGGGCCGGCACGGCCACCCCCTTCTTCTTCTATGACCTGGAAAAAGAAGAGGTCACTCCCCTCAAAATCCATCCATTCGTGGCCATGGACGTCACCCTCAGACAATACCTTCAATTGTCGCCCCGGGACGCCATTTCCACCCTCAACGCCCTGCACGCGGAGGTCAAAGCCACCGGAGGCCTGTTTTCCACGATCTGGCACAATGAGTCTCTCAACGACAGAGGATTCTGGAGAGGATACAAAATGGTTTTCGAACGTTTGAACAAGGAAGGGATCGGGAATGGCGGAAGCTGAGCATACTCCCCTCAGGCGGATAAACCGGAAAGCGCTTTCTCTGGTCAGGTATGAAGCCTGCCTGGAGGCCGGCGGGCCGGCACCCGTTTACGCGTGGCCCTGGTTTCTTGACGTGATGGCCGGTGCCTGGGAAGCCCTGGTGTGGGACGATTACCACTATGTGATGCCGGTGGCCTTCCGCCGCAAATGGGGAATCTCATATGTCTATCAGCCGATGTTTGCCCAGCAGCTGGGCATTTACCCATCTCCTCCCCCCGGGGTGGCCCGCGCATTTTATGAATTCCTGGCCTCCCGCTATCCTTACATCCGCTATTCCGCGTCAACAGGCGCCGAAGAGGCCACAGCGGCTGGCTTTTCGGTCACCCCGCTTCACACACGCACCCTGCCCCTCCATCTTGGCTATGCCGCCATTGCGGCACACTACGACGACTATATCACACAAAACCTGAAAAAAGCCCGCAGTAACCAGATCAGCGTGGTCAGCGAAAACCACCCCGGCCTCTTTTTTGCCATGCTGCGGAAAGCCCGGGAGATTCCCGTGCCCCCGGCCGCCTGGCGCAACTTCAGAAAACTGATGGAAGCCACCCTTCCCGACGGCCGGGGTCTCCTCCTGGCCGCCCGCACCCCCGGCGGTCAACCCGTGGCCGCCGCCTTTTTCATCCTCTGGCGCGAAAAAGCCTACTACATGGCCGTGGCCTCAGACCCAATGGGCCGGAAACTGAGGGCCGGCTTCGCCATCCTCGACACCTTCTTCAGGGACCACGCCGGGAAACCCCTTACCTTTGACTTCGAAGGCTCCTCCGTCGAGGGCGTCGACCGCTTCTTCGCCGCCTTCGGCGCAGGCAAAACCCCCTATTATCTGTTTCATCTGAACCGTCTGCCCCGGATCCTGCGGCTGATCAAAAAATAACCTTCGCCATGGACACCCGGAATTTACTCCGCACCTTCACCCGCGTGGCTGCCTCTCCCCTGCCCCTGCCCGGTCTCCTCGCCCTTTCAGGCCAAAAGGTGATCCTTCCCTTTTACCATGCCGTGAGCGACGACCCTCCCCCACACCTCCGCCATGTCCTGAAAACCAGGGATACCCGCACCTTCCGCCACGACCTCGATTGGCTCTGCCGCCACTTTGAACCCATCGATGCCCCCACCCTCGAAGAGATCGCCACCGGCCGCAGGGCCCCCACCAGGCCCTCCTTTCACCTCTCCTTCGACGACGGACTCAAGGAAGCCGCTACCATCATCGCTCCCCTGCTCAAGGATAGGGGAATCCCCGCCACCTTCTTCCTCAACACGGGATTCATCGGCCAGAGGGACCTCTTTTTTCGCTTCAGGGTATCCGTGCTGATCAGCCGTTTGGACGCCACGGGCGAAACTGCCCGCAAAAAGGCCGCCACCCTCCTCGCCGGTAAAGGGATTCTGGCCCCCACCCTGCGGGAACAGCTCCTGGCCGTCGACTATCCCCGCCGGGAGATGACAGGGGAGGTGGCCCCCCTCCTGGGCGTCGACTTTGACGCATACCTGCGGAATCAACCCATATACCTCGAGGAAGAGGATATTGCCCATCTCTTGCGGCAGGGATTCACCCTCGGGGGCCATGGCCTCGACCACCCTCTGTTCCGGGAGGTCCCTCCGGAGGAACAGCTCCGCCAGGCCATGGAAAGTACCCTCTGGCTCAGGGAACGCTTCGGCGTGAAGCAACTGCTGTTCTCCTTTCCTTTTTCCGACGAGGAGGTAGGGGCCGCTTTCTTTCGCCGTGTCCACCCCCCGGAAGGGGAAATCAGCCTCACCTTCGGCATCTCGGGCCTTAAAAAGGAGGCCTTTCCCCGCCATCTCCATCGCATTCCCATGGAAAAGGGTGCCCTGAGTGCCCGGAGCCTGATCAAAGAGGAATACCTCTATTTTCTGCTAAAAGCCCCCGCGGGCCGAAACACCATTCACCGCCTATGATCCGTCAACTGATCCGCACCCTCCTCCCGGAAAGGCAGCGCATCGCCCTGCTGATGATGAAACTGCGCCTGAGAAGCCTCACCCTCCGCGGAAAGGGCGTCACCTGCAACTGTTGCGGCAGAAGCTTCCGGAAGTTTTTGCCCTACGGGAATATCCCCCGCGCCAATGCCCTTTGCCCATGGTGCCACTCCCTGGAAAGAACCCGGGTGCTGATGATTTTCCTGGAAAGGGAAACCCGCGTCTTTGAACCGGGAACACGCATTCTCCATTTCGCCCCGGAAGCGCCTATCCTCCGCAGAATCAAACGGTCGGCCCGCCCGGGCGATTATGTGGCCGCTGACCTCAATCCCGCCCTGGGAGAAGCGGTCATCGACATGACCCGCATCCCCTTGCCCGACGCATCTTTCGATTATCTCCTCTGCTCCCATGTCCTGGGGCATATCCCCCACGAAGCCCGCGCCATCGATGAAATGTACCGGGTGCTCAAAACGGGCGGCCAGGCCCTGGTGATGACCGACATGGACCTGAATAATCCGCAGACCCTGGAAGACCAGTCCGTGACTACTCCCGCAGAAAGACTCGCCCGCTACGGGGAACGCGACCTGGTGCGGCTCCATGGCCGCGACTTCGCCACCCGCCTGAGCAGACCGGGAATCACCATCGAGGAAATCGACTATGCCCGGCAACTCACCCCCGAAGAACGACAAATCATGAGCACCGGAAACGGCGAAAGAGAACTGATCTTCCGCTGTACCAGGATACAGCCCTGACCGGGCCCATGTGCGCTTTTTTCCGGAAGACAGGTGCGGAACGGCTAATGCGCACCGGCAGACACCGGCTTTTCATACAGGATCATTCTCACCTGCACACAGCGCAACTCCCTGACCACCTTCCATTCAGCCTCAGCCTCCGCTTTCAGCGCCTCCGGAAAATCATTGAACACATTTGACCACAGCAGGTAACGAAAGGGAGTGCCCTGCTCCCCTGCTGTACCGAAAGACCGGGTATCGTCAGACAAATCAATGTACTTGAAGGAGATGTTGTTGGGGAAAGAGGTTCCGACAGTTTCGGGAGGGACATCCTTCTCCTGCAGAAAGCGGACCATGTCGCGGCGCAGCGGCTGGTAGGGCAGGTAAGCAAGGCTTGCATCCCACCCTTTTGCAATGGAATCGGGGTATACCCAGAAGTGGCCCGACAATTCCCCGGCCAGCAGGAAGAGCAGGACAAGGACAACCCTGTGTTTGTTGGCCACAAAAAGAAAGAGGTGGTAGGAGACGGTAAGGGCGGCCATCAGGAAAAGGGGCAGGAGGTAGCGGTGGCCGGCCAGGTTGCGGTAGGTCAGGGCCGAATAGCTGAAAACGGCGGCCAGCACCAGCGTGAGGGTGATCAGCAGCCGCCCGTCAGGGGTGGTTCCCGGGCGGGACCGGAGCGCGCGCAGGAGAAGGGCGGCACCGGTGATCCAGATGAAAAGACGTCCCTGGTCGGCCAGGCGCCAGGTGAAAATAAGGAGATTGCGCAGGAAACCGGTCAGGTCGACGCGGGCAAAGTGCTCTGCCCAGGGCATATCGGGGTGGTACCCCACCCATCCGGTGCGCAGGAAGTGGGCACCCAGGTAGAGGAGTACAGGCAGGGCAGCAGGAAGGTAAACGGGGAGGGCCCTGAAAAGGATGCTGAGACCCTGCCGCAGGAAAGAACGCCCCTCCGGAAAGGAAGGCCCCTGTGGATTGGAGCGGTCCTGTGGCCGTAAAAAGGAATCCTGTGGCTGCAGGGAGGGATCCTGTGGCCGCATAGAGGGGTCATCCGGCCGTAAGAAGGGATCCTGCCTCCTTTTTTCGGGAAAGAAAAGCAGGATTGCCTCGGTCAGGAAGAAGGCGGCAACGATCATCATGCCCCGCATGCTGGTCAGGGCCAGGAAAAGGAAAGCCACGGCCATGGTTTTCCGTTTTTGTTCCAGGAAAGCCCACAGGGCCATGGTGAAAAAGCAGGCGATCCAGATATCGGGGGAGACCAGGGAAAACTGGGCAAGCAGGGTGGCGTCGGCCACCATGAGAAGGGTGACCAGCCAGGCTTGTTCCCGGGGGAATAGCCGGCCGGCTATCCGGCGTGTAAACCAGAGGGTCCCTGCCACAAAAGGAAACATCGCCAGGTGGCTCACCCACAAGCTCCGGCCCAGGAGCTGCCATGCCATGGCCACATACATCCCGAAGGCAGGAATATGGCCGCTGTCCATGTCATTGGGCAAGAAGAGACTTTCGAAACGGTTCTCATAAAAAAAATGGGCATGGCGGGATGCCAGCTGTAGGGTATCCCAGAAAAATGGAAGTCCCCCCGTGGCCAGGACCACGGCAGCAACCAGCAACCAGGGGAGCATTTCCCCAAAGGGCCTCACTGGCCTGCAGATTCTTTCTGAGGATGGATTCATCAGGATTCCGGATTCAGGCAAAATTAGGCGTTTCACCGGGAGAACCACCCACTGAAGGCTATTTTTTACTTAACTTCGCCTGGGTTCACCCGGGAGGGGGAATCTCCTTCCCGGGAGCCCGTACTAAACTATAACCCAATGGAAATCATCGTAACCGGCAACCGCCATTCCATCCTCGACCAGTATCTCGCCGAAATCAGAGACCACCGTATCCAGGCTGATCCGCTGCGTTTCAGAGAGAACCTGCAGCGGCTGGGGGAGATTTTCGCCTATGAGATCAGCAAGACCCTGCCCTACGAAACCAGGGAGGTGATCACCCCCCTGGGGGTGGCAGCGGTACCGCAACTGGCGGTCCAACCTGTGCTGGCCACTATTCTCCGGGCAGGGCTTCCCATGCACCAGGGCATGCTCCGCATCTTTGACCACGCCGAAAACTGTTTTATCTCGGCCTACCGGAAATACACCGAAGACCACAGCTTTCAAATCGAATTTGAATACATGTCATCACCTTCCCTCGATGGTAAGGTGGTCATTCTTTCAGATCCGATGCTGGCCTCGGGCCTTTCGATGGAGATCAGCTATCATGCCCTGCTGAGCAAGGGAACACCCGGGCATATCCATCTGGTGTCGCTGATTGCCAGCCGCCAGGGCGTCGATTACCTCAGGGACAAGATCCACGATGAGCGGGTTACCCTCTGGCTGGGGGCGATCGACGAGGGGCTCAATGCCAAATCATATATCGTACCCGGACTGGGAGATGCGGGGGACCTGGCCTATGGCGCCAAAATCGATTCCAAATAAAACAGAGTCCGGGATTTCATTTATAACTGCCTGCTGGGGTAAGGGTTTCAACAAGCCCCTTGCGGAAAACGTAAAGAGTGCCTACCCAGGGCAGGTTTGACGAACGGGGCACTGACCTGACCTCAGAATCCTTCAAAGCGGCCCAAGCCGAAGAGGGCGAAGTCGTACTTTACGGGATCGCGGGGGTCGAAGAGGCGGAGTGCAGCCGTGACCTCTTCCACGGCTTTCCAGTCGTTTTGGGTACGGGTGAGGATCCCCAGTTTACGGCTCACATTTCCGGTATGCACATCAAGGGGGAGCATCAGAGCCGAGGGGGGAATTCCTTTCCAGAGGCCCAGGTCGACCCCCCGGTGGTCATCGCGGACCATCCAGCGCAGGAACATGTTAAGCCGTTTGGCGGCCGAGCCGGCGCGCACGTCGGCGACATGACGGAGGCTCCGTGCGGGGGCTCCCGGCTCCAGAAACACCTCCCGGAAATGACTCAGCGCCGCCGCCACACTCCCCCCCTCGCGGTACCCCCGGGTGAAAACCGCCTCCAGTCCCCCGTGCCGCAGGTAAAGGTTCCGCAGGGCCAGGAAAAAGAAATGGGCATCCGCACCGTTGAAAGTGCGGTGGCAGAAGCGCGTAGCCACGGCGAGTTCTTCAGGGGAGGCCCCGGTTAGAAATCCGTAGGGGTCATGGTCCATGATCCCCATGAGGCGGCGGGCACTCACCAGGATCTGCTCCCGTTTGCCCCAGGCCAGGGTCGCCGCCAGAAAACCACCGATTTCAGCGTTCTCCTTTCTGTCAAAACTGCGGGGAACAGACACCGGATCCTGGGCGATGAATGCGGGACGGTTGTACAGGCTGCTCTTTTCCTCCAGGAATTCCCTGATTTCCGCCAGTGTCATGGAAGGATCACGCCGTCTTTGATATGGATGATGCGGTCGGAGCGTTCCGCAAAGGAGTCGTCATGGGTGACGATCACGAAAGTCTGGCCCAATTCGTTACGTAGGGAAAAAAGGAGATCGTGCAGTTCGTCGCGGTTACGGGAATCGAGGTTTCCGGAGGGTTCGTCGGCCATGACCACCGCCGGTTTGTTGACCAGGGCACGGGCCACGGCCACCCGCTGTTTCTCACCTCCTGAGAGCTGTGATGGCTTATGGTCACACCGCGCTTCCAAACCGAGAAAACGGAGGAGCTCCCTGCTCCGGGCATCGGCTTTCGCCTTGGAAAAACCGGCAATGTAGGCGGGAATGGCCACATTTTCGAGCGCTGTGAACTCAGGCAGCAAATGGTGAAACTGAAATACAAAACCCAGTTTACGGTTCCGGAACCGGGAAAGCTCCTTCTCCCCCATCCCCGACACTTCATGACCGTCGATCCACACCTTTCCCTCATCGGGAAGACTCAGCGTCCCCAGAATCTGCAGAAGGGTTGTCTTTCCGGCTCCGCTGGCGCCCACTATGGAGTAAATTTTCCCGGCAGGCACTTCCAGATCAATGCCCCGAAGGACCTGGAGATTCCCGAATGACTTCCTGATGTTCTGAGCTTTGATCATGACCTTACCGTTTTGAGGGAAGCCCTTCCGGGCACCGGTTATCCGGCGGGTTCGTCTTCAACCTGCTTTTTGATCGTATCGGCTTCCTTTTTGACCTCCTCAGAGATCTTGTTGAAATCCTTCCTGAGGTCGCCCGTGCTGTCGCTGATCTCACGCTGAATTTCGTTGGTGGCTTTCTTGAACTCCCGCATTCCTTTGCCCATCATACGGGCGATATCGGGAATCGACTTTGCCCCGAATAGAAGCAAAATCACCAGCACTACCACTATGATTTCTCCTCCGCTCATATTTCCATATCCTTAAGGATTCTCACTCCATTCCCGGGGTTTCCCCCACTGATTAAACCCCGGCGTCTCTGCAGGCGCAGGCACTTGGCCGGCCGGCGCCTTCCCTTTCCGGAATCAGAGTACCTGGGCCACTTCAACTTCGACAAACGACTCGATATTGTCGCCCACCTTCAGATCATTGAAATTATCGATATTCAGACCGCACTCATAACCGTTCTTCACCTCCTTGACGTCCTCCTTGAAACGTTTCAGGGAGCCCAGGTTGCCCGTATAGATGACGATACCGTCACGAATCACCCTGATCTTGTTGTTGCGGGTGATTTTCCCGTCACGGACGATGCATCCGGCCACGGTGCCCACCTTGGTGACCTTGAATATCTCCAGAATCTCCAGGGTTCCGGTGATTTCCTCCTTGATTTCAGGTGAAAGCATCCCCTGCATGGCCGCCTTAATCTCGTTGATGGCATCGTAAATGATGGAGTACAAACGGATATCGATCTGTTCCTTTTCGGCAAGTTTGCGGGCGCTCAGCGAGGGGCGCACCTGGAAGCCGACCACGATGGCCTCGGAAGCCGACGCCAGCATGATGTCCGATTCGGAAATCTGCCCCACTGCCTTGTGGATCACATTGACCTGGATCTTCTCGGTCGAGAGCTTGATGAGCGAGTCGGAGAGTGCTTCGATGGAACCATCGACGTCCCCCTTGACGATCAGGTTGAGCTCCTGGAAGTTACCGATGGCGATGCGACGGCCGATTTCGTCGAGGGTGATGTGTTTCTGGGTACGGAGGCCCTGTTCGCGGGCCAGCTGCTCCCGCTTGTTGGCGATCTGGCGGGCATCCCTCTCATTTTCCATGACATGGAATTTATCACCCGCCTGGGGAGCCCCGTCAAGACCCAGGATAATCACCGGTTCCGAAGGCCCGGCACTCTCTATACGCAGATTCCGCTCGTTGAACATCGCCTTCACATGGCCGTAATGCTGTCCCGCCAGCACGACATCGCCTCCCCGGAGGGTTCCCGACTGTACCAGCATCGTGGCCACATAGCCCCTGCCCTTGTCAAGCGACGATTCAATGATGGCCCCGCTGGCATGCTTGTCGGGATTGGCCTTCAGATCAAGGAGTTCCGCCTCCAACAACACCTTTTCCAGAAGTTCGTGGACGCCTGTCCCTTTCTTGGCAGAGATGTCATGCGACTGGTACTTGCCACCCCACTCCTCTACCAGGTAGTTCATATTGGCCAGGGCTTCCTTGATCTTCTCAGGATTGGCTCCCGGCTTGTCGATTTTATTGATGGCAAACACAATGGGCACCCCTGCCGCCGAAGCGTGATTGATGGCCTCTATGGTCTGCGGCATCACGCTGTCGTCGGCCGCCACGATGATGATCACGATATCGGTGATCTGGGCACCACGTGCCCTCATGGCCGTAAAGGCCTCGTGACCGGGTGTGTCCAGGAAAGTGATCTTCCGCCCGTCGGGAAGCTGCACATTGTAAGCCCCGATATGCTGGGTGATTCCTCCCGCTTCCCCGGCAATCACATTGGTGTTCCGGATGTAGTCAAGCAGAGAGGTCTTCCCGTGGTCAACATGCCCCATCACCGTGATAATGGGCGGCCTGGGTTTCAGTTCCTCAGGCTTGTCGGCCTTCTCCTCGATGGCCTCCTGGATGTCGACACTCACAAACTCCACCTTGTACCCAAACTCATCGGATACCACCGACAAAGTCTCTGCATCGAGCCGCTGGTTGATGGAAACAAACAATCCCAGACTCATGCAGGTGGCAATGATCTTGGTCACCGGCACATTCATCATGGTGGCCAGCTCGTTGACCGTCACAAACTCGGTGATCTTCAATATGTTCTTCTGCTGGTCCTTGAGTTCCGCCTCCGCAGCCGCCCGCTCACTGAAAACAGCTCTTTTCTCACGGCGGTACTTGGCCCCCTTCGACTTGGTCCCTTTGGAAGTGAGCCGGGCCAGGGTATCCTTGATCTGCTTCTGCACATCCTCCTCATTGACCTCCTTCTTGAGCAACTTTTTCTTGCGACCCGGCTTTTTAGCCTCGTCGCCCTTTTTATCCTCGTGGGGCTTGGACTGCAGGTTGACTTTTTCGGTATCCTTTTGTATCCGTTTACGCCGTTTCTTTTTCCGGTCCTTGTCGCTGTCGGCGCCCTTTTTGTCTTTTTCCACAGGCAGTTCGATCTTGCCCACGATGGTGGGCCCCGCGAGCTTCTCCGCTCGGGCTTTGATGAGTTCGGGTTCCGCAGGGGCAGCCACCTCGGGCTTCACCTCCGCAGGGGCTGCGGCTTTCTGGCGGCTCTCCCTTTCCTGGCGGATCTTCTCCCGCCGCTCCTGGTCGCGTTCCTCACGGGTTTTCTTATCAGGCCGGGTGCGGGTATTCAGCGCGTCAAGGTTAATTTTTCCCACCACACGCGGCTCGTCGACCCGCGGCACATCGGTGGATATATGCGCCTCCGCGGCGCCTGCCGATGAAGGCTCCTCCTGTACCACAGGCGTTTCCGCCACAGGGGCTTCCGTTCCGGAACCTGCTCCGGCACCAGCTTCACTGACTGCCTCCGCAGCAGCAGGCATCGCTGCTGCCCCTTCCTTTTCCACAGGCGGCACCACACTGCCCCCTTCCACGGGTGCAGTCACTTCAGGTGACACAGGCCCCGCTGATACTTCCTCCTCCTTCTTCGGCAACACCTTGCTCCCGGTTTTGGCCACCGGTTTCTCCGCCGGCTTGTCGGCCCCCTTCTTCCTGGCTCCCGGAAGATCATCGAGCGCAATCTGATCCACGACCTTGTATGGCTTGATGAATGCCTCACGGGGTATCTCCTCGGGCTGCTCCGCAGGTTTGGCTTTTTCCTTCGGCTTCGTGGCCGAGGCGGCAGCCGCCGTCTTCTTCAGGTCCCTGACTTCCAGAATATCTTCCGGAAAATCCTCATCGGATTCATCCTTCCTGGAAATGTCATCCAGGGTGATCACCTCCTTCCTGGGACGCTGCTGGCGCAATGTAATCTGCTCTGCATCCCGCTTGACCTTGACATCGCCCTTATACTCCTTTTCCAGGAGCTGGCAAACATCCTCGGGGACCTTGGTATTGGGATTGGCATCCACAGAAATCCCCTTCTTGTGAAGAAACTCGACGATCGTCTGTATCCCCACATTGAACTCTTTTGCCAATTTGCTTAAACGCTGTGCGTTGCCTAAAACCATACTTCTCTTTTATAAATTTTTATGCGGGCTGTCCCGTCAGCCCTCCTCTTCAGGTCATGCCCCGGGGGGCTTCCTGCGGTATTCCTTACTGTTCAAATTCGGCCCTGAGGATCCGCCTGACCTCATCGATGGTTTCCTCCTCCAGGTCGGTCCGGGTGATCAGATCCTCCCGGGAGAGGGCCAGCACGTTCTTGGCCGTATCACAACCGATGGCCTTGAGTTCGTCGATGACCCAGCCTTCGATTTCATCGGCGAATTCCTCGAGGTTCACATCCTCGTCATCCTCTTCGATTTCACGGAAGACATCGATTTCGTATCCTGTGAGCTGGCTGGCCAGCTTGATGTTAAGGCCGCCCTTGCCGATGGCCAGGGAAACCTGGTCAGGCTTGAGGTACACCTCGGCCCGCTTGGCCTGCTCGAGAATCCTGATCGAGCTGATCTTGGCGGGACTCAGCGCCCGCTTGATGTATAACTGCAGGTTGTTGCTGAAATTGATCACGTCGATGTTCTCATTGCGGAGTTCCCTGACGATCCCGTGAATACGCGATCCCTTCATGCCCACGCAGGCCCCTACCGGGTCGATCCGCTCATCGTACGACTCCACGGCCACCTTGGCACGCTCCCCGGGAATCCTGACAATCTTGCGGATGGTGATCAGCCCGTCGAAAATCTCGGGGATCTCCAGCTCAAAAAGCCTCTCCAGAAACACCGGCGACGTCCGCGACAAAATGATCAGGGGCGTGTTGTTACGCAATTCCACCTTGATGACCACCGCCCGCAGGGAATCCCCCTTCCGGAAATAGTCGGAGGGAATCTGCTCACTCTTGGGAAGTATCAGCTCATTCCCCTCATCGTCCAGCACCAGCATCTCCTTTTTCCACACCTGGTAAACCTCACCGGTGATGATATCCCCTATCCGCTTCTTGTATTTGCCGAAGATATGGTCCTTCTCCAACTCCATGATCTTGCTGGCCAGGTTCTGGCGCAGGTTGAGAATGGCCCTCCGGCCAAAATCGGCAAACTTCACCTCATCGGTCACGTCTTCTCCCACTTCATAATCCTCATCGATCTTTTTGGCTTCGGTCAGGGTAATCTCCTTGGCAGGATCTTCCAGCATGTCATCTTCCACCACCACGCGGTTGCGCCAAATCTCAAAGTCACCCTTGTCGATGTTGATGATCACGTCGAAATTTTCATCCGTTCCAAATTGCCGGATCAGGACACTTCTGAAGGCATCTTCCAGAACACTCATCATAGTGGCCCGGTCGATATTCTTCAAATCCTTGAATTCGGAAAAAGTATCAATAAGATTCATGTTCTCCATGGTTCCCGGTATTATTTAAATGAAATAACAACTTTAGCTCTTTTAATATCCTCAAAGGCCAGCGATACCCTGCGGATCACCAGCTGTTTCTTGTGTTCACCCTCCTTTTTCTCCCTGGAGGTGACTTCCAGCACAATACCCGTATCACCGGCCTCGGCCAGTTTACCGCGATACTCCGGCCCCGCCGCCGTCACCACATCCAGTTCCCGGCCCACATGACGCAGGTACTGGCGGTTTACCTTGAAATACTGGTCAATGCCGGGTGAAGAGACCTGCAGTTCAAAATCTTCCTCCTCCCGGTCAAGATGACTCTCCACATGGCGGCTGATGGCCACGCAATCGTCGATGGTCACCCCATCCATGCTCTCTATTTCCACGTGAATCACCTTCGAAGGCGTCACCTGGACATCCACCAGAAACTGGTTCTCACTCAGTTTTCCGTTGACCAATTCTTCTATTTTCTCTCTGGTAATCATGATCAGTAATAAAATAGGGGACATTTTGCCCCCTACCCTCAGCCTGTCTGAAAATACGCCGCAAAGTTAATAAATATCTGCATATAATCAACGGCAAAATAAATAGTGGGAAACGAAAGAATTGGTTGTTAATTAATTTACTCTATTTTTGCATCGCTAAATATATCGTCCATGAAGTTCAAAGCCGGGGAAATTGCACACTATCTGCATGGGGAGGTCATCGGCGACCAGGAGGTGACGGTCTCCACCCTGTCTAAAATAGAGGAGGCCAAGGCAGGAAGCCTGGCTTTTCTTTCCAATCCGAAGTATGAGCATTATCTCTATGAGTCGGAGGCGTCGGTGATTCTTGTGAGCAAGGATTTCACGCCACGGAGCGGATTTAAGGCCACGCTGATCAGGGTGGAAGACTCCTATCAGGCATTTACGGCCTTGCTGCAGTTGGTTGCAGAGGCCAGGAGGAGCGAAAAGAAAGGCATAGAGCAGCCCTCATTTCTTCATGAGACGGCGGAAGCGGGCGAAGAACTCTATTTCGGGGCATTTGCCTATGCCGGCCGGAATGTGAAGATCGGCAAGCGGGTCAAGATTTATCCGCAGGTGTATATCGGCGATCAGGTGACCATTGGCGACGACACGGTGATCTATGCCGGGGCAAGGATTTACCAGGACACCATGATCGGGGAGCGCTGCATCATCCATTCGGGTGCGGTGGTCGGATCCGACGGTTTCGGTTTTGCCCCCCAGAGTGACGGAAGTTATCAGAAAATACCCCAGCTGGGGAATGTCATCGTGGAAGATGATGTGGAGATCGGGGCCAATACCACCGTTGACTGTGGCACCATGGGGCCGACCATCATCCGCAGGGGGGTCAAACTCGACAATCTGATCCAGATCGCCCACAACTGCGAAGTAGGGGATCATACCGTCATGGCGGCACTGACAGGCCTTGCCGGGAGCTCCAGGGTTGGGCGGCACTGCCGCTTCGGAGGGCAGGTAGGGCTTGCAGGCCACCTGACCATCGGCGACAACGTCCAGATCGGCGCACAGAGTGGCGTGGTCAAGGACATCCCCTCCAATCAGACGGTTCTGGCCTCTCCGGCCATCGAATATAAGCAGGCTATTCGCATGTATACGGTGATGCGAAACCTGCCCCAGCTCAGGCAGGAGGTCATCGACCTGCGCAAGGAAATCAAGACTCTGGAAGAACGCATATCCAAGTAAACAGAACAGACACATTATGGCACACATGCAGCGGACCCTGGCCCGGCCGTTTTCCATCCACGGGCGGGGCCTTCATACGGGTGTGGACGTGACAATGACCTTCCTCCCGGCACCCGAAAACCATGGTTTCAAATTCCGCAGGACCGACCTGCCCGGCCAACCTATCATAGAAGCCGACGCAGACCTGGTGGTCGACACCTCCCGGGGCACCCTCCTCGAGAAAAACGGCGCCCGCATCGGAACCATCGAGCACTCCCTGGCTGCCCTGGTGGGCATGGGCCTCGACAACGTCCTGATCGACGTCAACAACGAGGAAGCCCCCATCATCGACGGCAGCGCCCGCGTCTTCGTGGAAGGGATCGAACAGGCCGGAATTGTCTCCCAAAAAGAGGAGAGACGCTACCTCGAAATCAAAGAGAAAATCGTCTTCAGGGATGAAAAAACAGGCTCCGAACTGATCGCCCTCCCCGACGAAGACTACGCCCTCAACGTCAATATTGCCTTCAACAGCAGGGTTCTCAACAACCAGTTTGCCGTCCTCAATTCCATTGCCGGGTTCCGCAAGGAGATCTCCATGTGCCGGACTTTCGTATTCCTGCATGAACTGGAATTCCTCCTCAAACACAACAACCTGATCAAGGGGGGAGACCTGAGCAGCGCCATCGTGATCATTGACAAGGATATGAGCCAGGAGGAACTCGACCGGCTGGCCGACCTCTTCAACCACGAGCGGGTCGCCGTGAAAAAAGAGGGAATCCTCAACAATGTCGACCTGCACTTCGACAACGAATGTGCCCGCCACAAGCTGCTCGACGTCATCGGCGACCTGGCGCTGACCGGCCGCCATATCAGGGGGCGCATCATCGCCACCAAACCCGGGCACGGAGCCAACACGGCCATGGCCAGGGCTCTCAAGAAAAACTTCCTTAAAATGGAAACCGGCGCCCCCACCTACAACCCCAATGCGGAATCGCTTATGGACGTCAAAAAAATCACCGAATACCTCCCCCACCGCTACCCTTTCCTTCTCGTCGATAAAATCATCGACATCAGGGAAAACCAGATCGTGGGCGTCAAGAACGTCACCATCAGCGAGCCTTTCTTCCAGGGCCATTTCCCCGACGAACCCGTCATGCCGGGAGTCCTGCTGGTGGAAGCCATGGCCCAAACCGGAGGTCTGCTCGTACTTAGCCAGCTGGAAGGAAAATACAATACCTATTTCATCCGTATCGATAACGTCAAATTCCGCAAAAAAGTGGTTCCGGGCGACACCCTCCTCTTCAGGCTGGAGCTGACCACCCCCATCCGCCGCGGTATCGCCATGATGCGCGGAGTTTGCTTCGTGGGCGACAAAATCGCCGCCGAAGGAGAATTTATGGCCCAGATCGTCAGAAGCAACTGACCGGTCATGTGATATACAAATAGAAAAGAAATACCATTACAAAGAAATAGCCAGATTAAATGAAACAGCCTTTAGCTTACGTTCACCCCGAATCGAATGTCGCAGAAAACGTGGTCATCGAGCCTTTTGTGACCATTGACAAGGATGTGGTTATCGGAGAAGGGACCCGGATAGGATCCAATGTGACCATACTGCCCGGGACAAGAATCGGGAAAAACTGCAAGATCTTCCCCGGAGCGGTTCTGGGGGCCGCACCCCAGGATCTCAAGTTCAGAGGGGAATACAGCACCGTGGAGATTGGCGATAACACCACCATCAGGGAGTTTGTGACCGTACACCGTGGCACCTCCGCCAAGGGGAAAACCATCGTGGGGAACAACTGTCTTCTGATGGCATACGTGCATGTGGCCCATGACTGTATCGTGGGCAACAATGTGATCCTGGTCAACAATACGCAGCTTGCCGGGGAGGTGATCATTGACGACTGGGCCATCCTGGCCGGCATGGTGGCCGTGCACCAGTTTGTACATGTGGGCTCGCATGTCATGGTGGCCGGAGGTTCCCTGGTGAGAAAAGATGTCCCCCCCTTCATCAAGGCCGGCAGGGAACCCCTTTCCTACGTGGGCATCAACTCCATCGGCTTGCGCCGCCGGAACTACTCCAATGAGAAAATCAGGGAAATCCAGGACATCTACCGTCATATCTACCAGCGCGGGCTCAACACCTCGCAGGCCCTGGAAGTGATCGAAGCCGAAATGCCCGCCTCACCCGAGAGAGACGAGATCCTCCTCTTCGTCAAGGATTCCAAACGGGGCATCATCAGAGGGTACTTCCCCGATTAACCCAGGGATTAAAATCTTACAAATACCAATGCGGGTACCACGATGGCTGCCGGTTTTCACCGGCATAATGATTACTTTGGTTTTTACGGCCGCAGGAGAGCAAAATCCCGGGCAGCAGAGCCGCCGGCCTTCCCCTGAAGGGCAGGAACAGAAGCGCCCTGACACAGAGGAACACCCACACGATCACGGCCATTTCACCCACGAGGATCCACACGCCTGGCATCTGGGAGTGGGGTTGGCAGCGGTCCGCATCAGCGGGGAGGCAGGCCTGACCCCCGGATACCATCTTCACCTGATCAGGCAACTGGGGCAACAGCACCGGTGGGGCGCCGGCCTCGGCTGGGAGATGATTCCCGGCGACCACGCCCATCACGGCCTCAACCTGCTGCTATCCTCCCGTATTTTTCACTTCCTGACGTTGACCGCCGGCCCGGGAGTGGCCATCTCCCGCCATGAAGGCAACCGGGAACTTCTCCCCGCCCTCCATACCGAAGCCCAGCTGGAATTCAACCTGAGAGGCATTCACATCGGGCCCATGGCCGGCTTCGGCTTCGACCGTGTGGAAAGCCACTTCTCCGTTGGGCTGCACATCGGCCTGGGATTCTGATTACCCTGAAAAGCAACACATCCCGGGAATCCCCGGAGACTCCGGCCTCCGGCTCTGCTTCCTCTGATCAGTCCTGGGTTTTATCGGCCACCACGGGCTTGAGCGTTGCCAGCTGAAGAACCACGGCCAACGCCACGGGAATGGCCAGCATCGCCAGATCCTGACCCAGGTTGCCCGCATCGGTCGACTTGCCCAGCCAGCTGGTAATGAAAGCCCCCGCAAATACCCCCGTCATGTTCATCAGCCCGTAACCGGCTGCCCTGTGACGCGGAGATACAAACTGACAGAGAATCGGCATGTTGTTGGCATCAAACATCCCATAGCCCACACCAAAGAGAATCCCTCCCCCTACGATGGGCACCAGTGAGTGGCCGAATCCCAGCAGAAACAAGGCGGGAATGGTCAGGGACAAACCGATGGCCCCCGTAAAAATACGGCCCCGGAGGTTACGCGTGATCCACCTGTCGGCCAGGATTCCCCCGGAAATCACCCCCACAAAAGAGGAGAAGGCAATGGTGATGGTGCTCAGCGGTCCCGCCTTCGCCATGTCAATTCCCAGACTGTCAGAGAAAAGCGTCGGCAGCCAGTTTTTGGTGGCCCACCCCGGGAAACTGGGCGCCGCAAAATAAAACAGGATAACCCAGAAACTGACGGTCCCCAGGAGCATCCCCAGGCTGTGACGCACCGAATCCCATCCGGCCGCAAACCCTGACTTCACAGCACCGGAGGGTGCCACCGCCTTCCTTTCATTACTTACCTGACCGTTCGACCGTTTTTCGCGCAACAGGAAAACCAGCACCAGGCTGTATGCCACCCCGATCAGTCCGAAGCTGTGAAAGGCGGTTTGCCACGACCAGGTGTGGGCGACGGTCGCCCCAAAGCCACCCAGGGCCTGCCCCACATACAACCCGGTCATGTGAATGCCCACCGCCAGGGAACGCGTATTGCCCCGGTGATAATCGGCAATCAACGCCAGTCCCGCCGGAATGTACAACGCCTCACTTACTCCCATAATGGCCCGCAACACATACAGCTGGCTGAACGATGTGGCATATCCCATCATCAGGGTGACAAACGACCATACACCCAAACTGCCCACAATGAGCCACTTGCGGTTGATACGGTCGGCAATGAGCCCCGCCATGGGACTCATCAGTCCGTAAATCCAGAGGAAAACGGCCATCAGCCGCCCGAAATTCTCTGCGGTTTCCAGTTCCCTGATGTCGCCCATCATGGCCACTTTCATCGTCGAAAGCATCTGCCGGTCCATGTAATTAAGCAGGGCCACCACCCACAGCAGCGCAACCACTGCCCAGGGATACCATGTTTTATGCTCTATCTTCATCATGACTATTTATGGAAATATTTCATTGTCAGATTTTTTCAAGGGTGGTGTAGACCTGGTACAAACCACGTGGCACATGGAAGAAGCCTTTCCACTTGCCTCCCTTGAGGGGCAGGAGCACCTCTCCGCGGCGGTTGAGGTATCCGAACCACTCGCCGTACTGCGGATCGGGGAAGTGTGACCAGGTGTAATCGTGCACCTTTTCAAACCAGGTCAGGCATTGAGGATTACCGGTAAGCTGATACCCCTTGGCCAGGGTGATCAGTGTTTCCATGTGCACCCACCAGAGTTTCTGGTCCCACTCAAGCTGCTGCACCGGATGACCAAGGAGATCCATGAAATAAAAGATGCCTCCGAACTCCTCATCCCAGCCATATTCCAGGGTGCGCAGGGCGATGTCCACCGCCTTTTCAGCCAGAGCTGGCCTGTTGAGCCGGGTCGATAGATCCATGATAAACCACATCGCCTCGATGGCATGCCCCGGATTGAGGAGCCTCCCCTCATAGGAATCACTGAAGCTCCCGTCGGGCTGTACATTCTCCAGGATCAGCCCCGATTCAGGCTGGTAAAAGACCTCCATCACCTCGTGCAGCACCTGATCGATAGTCGCCTCCACCCTTTCACGTGTGAGCAGGTGCTCGATTTCGAGCGAGAGGTTGCACAGGATCATGGGGAGGCTGAACCCTTTCAGGGGGCGCGTGCCAGCCACAGCCTTGCTCCAGCGGCCCTTGGGATTTCCGGCGCGGCCCAGAATATTCCCGAAAGTCTTCAGGGCAATCTCCCCATACTGTTCGTCACCCGTGGCCCTGAAAAGCTGACCAAAAGCCATGGTGGCAAAACAGTCACTGAAAATATTATAGGGCTCCACCAGGGGTTTCCCCTCCCTTGTCAGCGAAAAATACCAGTTCAGCTCTCCGTCGTGGCCGTATTTCTGCAGAAATCGCGCCCCGTGAAGGGCCATCTCCAGCCAGGCCTCCTTTTTCTCCACCCGGTTGTACAGCGAAGAGAACATCCAGACCTCCCTCCCCTGCAGCCAAATGAACTTGTCGGTGTCGTACACCCTCCCCTGCCGGTCAAGGCAGGTAAAGTAGCCCCCATACCGCTCATCCTTCGAGTTATTCTCCCAGAAAGGGACGACATCGTCAAGCAGGGCCGATTTGTACTGATGTATGAGTTTTTCCTTTTCCATTTTTTCCGGAATTTCAGGTTTTTCCTGGCCGGCTGACCAACCTGCTTTCGCAGGCGGGTTCTGCAAACCTGGTTTATTTCATTTTAAAAGCGGTGACCCCGGGCGTCCTGACTCCCGGACGGATCTCCCCGCCGGGAATGACAACCATTTCCCCCCAGAAAAAGGCCACCGTCGTAGCGGGAAGTCCCTCCGGGGCCTCCCCGATCACAGACCACTCTTTACGCAAGGTGTGATAGGCCAGGATCTCACGGAGAAATCCCGGATGGCCGCTCAACAAGGCCTCTTTCTCGGCCAGAAGCTCCTTCTTCAGGGAATCCCCGGCCACCGCCAACGCGTTGTTCAGCGTTTCCGTGCGGTTGAAATAGATCCCGGGATCGCCGCCGAAAAGAAGTACCTGACAGCCGCCTGCCGCCAGGCCTGTGCCTGCCGCTAACGGAAGAGGCTGGCCTTCCTTCATGATCCTACCCTCCCTGGTCCATACAGCCGTGGAGGGTGTGAATTTCCATATGTCGCTGAAAAAGGTGTGCACCGCGGTGGTTTTGTTCCGCCCCCCAAAGAGGTAAATACACCACTCCTTCCCGTCGGACTGGGCCGCCACAACACCATGCGAAAGGGGTACCGGCAGCGGAGGAAGCATTTGCCACCCTTTCCCCGGATCCCCCAGGTCCAATACCATAAAGACATCGGTCGCTCCTGCTGCATCCAAACCACCTGCAAGATATATTTTTTCACCGTACTGTGCAGCACCAGGTGAGGAGAGCGGCACCGGAAGAGGTGGAAAATCACGGATCAACACCTTCCCGTGGTCAACCGTCAGCAGGAAGACCTCAGCCAGCGGGCCGCTTTCGGTTTCACCTCCCATGCACAGGATGCCCTCCTCCAGAGAGAGGCAGGCCGGATAGGCCATGGCGTGGGGAAGCCTTTCGGCGGCCATTCTCCAGGCAAATCCCTCCCCGTTGCCATTCTCAAGCAGGAAAATCTCATCATGGTAACTCTTGGCACCACCCCGCCAGGGCATCTCCCCTTCGAAGTTGGCCCCACCGGCCACCAAAAGGGTTCCCCCCGAAACACCGGCCACAGGTCCCGCCACTCCGGGCTGCACCGCCTTCCCTTCGACAGGGGGCATCTGAGGTAACTCCTCCCACTGAAGTGCGGTAACCTCCTTTTCCCGGTTATCACACGATACTGTCAAAACTGCCGTCATGGTCACCATTATTAAAAACCGGAAACTACCTTTTCGAGAAGAGGTGTTCCATCTGAAGCGCTTGCACATCACCCTTGAATTTATCGTACATGCCGGCAGTCATATTCTTCACAGGAAGCCTGAATCCGCCAAAATCGAATCCGAGATATTTCATGTAGGCCTTTCCGGTGGCAATACCGCCATATTTACCCAGCAGGCGGATCATATCGATCGATTGCTGCTGCAGCCTGCGCGCAGTGACCAGGTCACCCTTGTCAAAGGCGTCAATAAGTGCATAATAGAGGGGTGCGGCATAATTAAACGTGCTGCCCACACCACTGCGGCAACCCAGCACCAGGGCCGACAGCATGTTCTCGTCGCGGCCCCACATCATGTCGTACTCCCCCTCCTGGAAATGGATACAACTCAGGAAATCCATGAAATCCTCATGGGTGTATTTGATTCCGGCCAGGTTGGGAATCATCGCCGAAGCTTCCTTCAGGAAATCGTACATGCTGACATAACATCCTGTCAACACCGGAATATGGTAAAAATATACCGGCAATTGGGGAACGGTTTCGGCAATGCGCGCGCAGAATTCGGCCAGTTGCGGGGCTCCGGCAGGCTTGAAATAGTACGGAGCCAGGATGGCAATGGCATCCACGCCGGCTTCCGCCGAGTGAATCGCCGCCTCCGCCGACTCCCTGTACGAAGTACCCCCCACCAAATTGATGATTTTGATGCTTTTATGCCTCGCGGCAGCCGTCCACGCTTCCGTAACCACCATCTTTTCCTTCATGGAAAGGGAAACCCCTTCCCCTGTGGAACCGTTGATAAAGGCTCCTACCACCTTGTTCTTTTCCAGAAACTCACAATACCCCGGAATCGCTTCCGTCATGATCTCTCCGGCTCCGTTAAAAGGAGCAAACGGAGCTGCGATCAAACCTTCAAACTTTTGCATAATGGTCTGTTTTTTACCTGAGTTAATATTTTTTATACTCTTGCTCACTTCTCTTTAACTTCTGAATATCGCTTATATCAGGGGCCTGATCACCCTGACCCATTGCAGGTATCCCTCACCATTCAAATGTAATCCGTCATTGGTATACCTGGAATCCATATAGTGATGATCACCGCTGATGAAATGGGTGAACAGATCGACATAAACCACATTCGGTTGCCTGCACCAGGCCTTGAGTCTTTCATTGATCCAGATGATCTCCTCTGTTTTGGAACAGTGTCCCGGGAACCTGCCTATTTCCGGGTTAACCGGTAAAATACTTTGCACAAAGATTTTGGTACTGGGTGAATGTTTCCCCATGGTGGCGGCAATGTGGCATATGCGTGCCAGCACGGTATCCCTTGAAATCCCGCGTGCAAGATCATTGATGCCAATGAGGAGGAACACTTTTTCCGGTTTTGAGGCGGTCACCTCCGCGAGCCGGGCGAGGACACCTCCGGTATGGTCTCCGCTGATCCCCCTGTTTTTAACCCGCTTGTTCTGAAACAGTTCCGACCATTCGGCCCCGTCGGTTATGCTGTTGCCCAGAAAAATGATTTCCCTTTTGGTGTTGGGAAGCATTTCAAACAAAGTACGCCGCTGCGCATAGTAGGTGGAGGGAGCCACCTCCTGTCCGGAAGGGCATCCGGCTTCAAAGGTGGAGGCGGGCCATCCCGATGGATTGACCAGGTTTCCCCGGGTGTAAGGACGCCATCCATAACGGACACGGCTGATGGAAGCTTCCCCGGTCTCCACGATAAGCCTGTTCCCCACAATTTGTGCCTCTCTCAGCGTAAAGAGGCCATCCGGCCCGGCTGTTTCCAGTTCCCTGACAGGCAGGTTGTCGGAAGTGTGCAGACTTTCCGCATTGGAGAAGGAAAGGATCAGTTTCCCGTTTTCCATTTTTACCGATTCGACTTCGGGGCCCCCTGAGGCTACGCCCGCCACCCGGTAGGTATGGGCCAGGGCCGTGGCTGCAAACCGCCGGCCAATTTCTATTTTCCTGACCGGATGCACATCAAGGGAATCACCCAGGTCGGCAGTGACCACCATGGCCGTGTGCGGAACACTAAGGGCCAGCCTGCGCTGCACATCTCTGAAATAGGGCCATGACGGCCGGTCAATCCCCGACAGCTGGGCAAAATAAAAGGGCAGATCGGACTGGTTAAAGGTGGTACGCCACGACTTCACCAGCGCCCTGAACGCATTTTGGTAATGCAAGGCGTTGTGGGCATTGGACTCTCCCTGGTACCAAATTACCCCGGCTATGGGTAATCCCTTCCATTCGTCCACTGCTGCCTCATAAATATAGGCCGGTTCAAAGGGGTGGCGCTGCAATTTGGCGGAGTTGCTGGCCAGATTGCGGGCTGCACGCGAACGTACCCAATCCATGTAAAAGTCGTTCTGTTTCCAGTTGGTGAGCACATCCACCAGGGTGGGATCAAACTCAAGGGTTCCACGGTCGATAAAGGCTTCGACGGGCGCACCGCCCACGCTGATGTGGATCAGCCCCACAGGAACCCGCAGCGCGTCAGCAACCATCTTGCCAAAGCTGTACCCGATGGCCGAAAATTCTGCGGCTTCTTCCGGTGTCGAAGGTTTCCAGAGGCCTTCAAAATAGTGCAGCCTGTTAATGCGGGCCAGGGACAGACTGTCCCAAACCACATCATCGGGCCGCACGATGCCGGTTTTGTTCAGGAGCCGCAGCTGGTCGTTACCGGCCGCCGATATCATCTGTTGTGCGTTCCGGGCCTGCTTTAACCTGAACTCCATATTGGACTGCCCGGCACAAACCCACACTTCGCCCACCAAAATATTGTGCAGGGTAACCTCAGAAGTGTCGCCGGCGCTCACGGTAAGGGAGAAGGGCCCCCCGGCGGGAACAGGCTGAAAAACAACCTTCCACTGGCCGTTTTGACCAGCCACGGCGGTGAGCCGCTGATTCCCGAAAGCGACTTCTATGGTCTGACCGGCATTGGCTTTTCCCCAGACCGGGATGGGCCTGTTTTGCTGCAAAACCATGTCAGACATGAAAACCGGAGCCAGCTCCAATCCGCCAAAATCACCGGTCAGCATCTCATACACGGTTTGGGCAATGATCCCTGCGCCTTCCGCATTGGGGTGAAGCGCATCCTCAAATAAATCGGGGCGTTGGGCTAACGGCGTGTGCAAATCAATCAACGGGGTACCTGTACTGGTGGCCACCTGTTCAATGGCCTCCTGAATCTCCCAAAACCAGTCGCGCGTACCCGACTTAAACCGGGGATGGGCATTGAAAATGGGAGACATCCGGCAAATGAACACCTTCGGAGCCGGATGACGGTTCTGCTTAAAGGATTCAATGAGCCGCAGGTAATCGGCAATAAACGCGTCACGGTGGTTGGGCCAGTTGCGCGGGTCGGTATCGTTCAGTCCCAAATGGATCACCACCACATCGGCGTTGAAATCGAGCGCCCCGGCATATTCGGGAGTCAGCACATAAGGACGGTGTCCCTTGGAGAGAAGCGTGGCCCCACTGTGACCGAAGTTCCCCACCACATACTCTTCACCCAGCAGTTTCTGCAGTTGTGACGGGTAGGCCTCATCAGCAGGATCAGCCAGACCATAACCACGGGTCACCGAATTGCCCACGCATGCCACTCTGGTGGGTTCAGCCGCCGAAGACTCCTGCACAGTCCCCCCTGCAGGTGCCATCCCGGCCATACACCACCATCCCATTAACAAGTACAAAAACCTGGTTATCATTTTTCTGCTATATGATCATTCAAATTGTGCCGAATACCTCAGGCCTTCCACCTCACGTGCCTGACCCCGGGATTGGTCCACCGGAACAAAAGTGAACATGCGCTTCCAGGTACTGGCCTGGACCGGAATTTTCAGCAGCACCGTATTCCATCCTTTCCTCAACCCAACCTGCGAGGGTGGACGGAAGTAGTAGTTTTCGTCGGCAAAGGGCACCTCATCGGATTTCACCTCCACACCCGGTTGCTTCCAAACCGGTGGTTCCACCGGCATGCCGTTTACCCAGACTTTGGGGTGGGTGTTGTGCCATTGGCCCTGTTCGGGAAAAGGCCCGCCCCTTCGCCCTCCTGACCGTGACCAGTCATGAAAGCTGATCCAGGCATCCACGGTCTGCTTTTGGGGCGACCATATCCGTGTCCAGGCATAGTAAGTCCCCTCCTGACTGGCAAAGTAGGAAGGGTATCCGAAAAAATGGGTGAGGTGTACGGTGCCGCCGGTCACAGGTTCAGACCAGCCAATGGTGTCCATACCATCCACATATCCGGCCACAATCGATTCTTCAGGCTGAAAAGAGCGATTCACATCGCCGCCGTGGTCAAAGGGCCCTGCAATGCGCCATTCCATATTGGTTTGCCTCACGTAGGGGAAAGGCAGACGGGTAAAATAGCGGTCACGGTGGGCGATAAGACGCTCTTCAAAATGGGCGAAACGAATAAAAGCCTCATCGTTTACAGGTGGGAATTTGGCCAGATATTGCTCCCCAAAGTCGAGGGACTGGCCAGTCCAGGAGGTTTCGCTGTAAGTGACAATACCGGGGTAGACCGGATTGTGGAGGATGACATCATAGGGGTCGGCCACCAGGTTGTCGTTCCAGTTGCACAGTATGCCTCCCAAGCGCAGTGAATCGCCGTGGGGTGCCCCGCTGATCCGTTCGAAGTAGAGCTGGGCTATACCTGCCAGCGGATCGAGGTGATTCAGGTAGTTGAGCCGTGCGTCGAGGTAACGGTGCCCCGGCTTGGGATGGCCATTGGACGACCAGAGGTGGGTAATGGAAACCGAATCGGTGGCAATGGCCTGTCCGGGCCGCCAAACTACCACTTCGCGGCCATGATGGGTGGTGATGCGGTCAACCAACGCCGGCAACAGGGTCGGCGAGGGCTTCTCGTAATTGTGCCAAACCTCATCGGTACCGATATGAATGTAAGGCATAATATCGGCAGGGGCCAGACTGCACAACTCATCTACCAGAGCGATCAGAACCGGCTGTACCCCCGGGTCGCTCATGGTTTCAAAACCCATCGCCTTGCGGAAGGCGGTACTGTGACCCGGGACATCAAACTCGGGAATCAGCGTGATGTGCCGCTCCTGGCAATAGGCTACCAGCTCCCTGAATTCGTTCTGCGTATACAACCTTCCCGGCCACCGGCTCATCGTTGCGGGATGGCCCAACTGAGGGTAAATCTTGCTCTCCAGGCGCCAACCCGGATCTTCGGTCATATGAAAATGAAAAACATTCATTTTATAGGCGGCCAGTACGTCAATCTGCTCTTTCAGCATCTCCATTGGCTGATAATTACGGCCCACATCCTGCATAAATCCGCGGATGCGGAAAGCCGGCCAATCGGTGATGGTACACCCGGCCACCAGCCGCTGGCCCTTTTCAACCGTGGTGAGTTGCCGCACGGTTTGCATGCCGCGGTACAACCCCGTGGGGGTTATGGCTGTCAGAATCAGGGAGTCGTGGGTCACCACCAGCGAATAGGCTTCGTGGTGGTTCATGGCGACCCCTTCCAGGTGCGGGACCAACCGCTGAATAAAACGCGTACTGCTGTCGGCAAGGTTAAACTGCTGTTGGTTCCAAACCATCTGCCGGGGCATGGGAATTAATGCCGGGGCCCCATGATCCGCCACAGGGACGCCGGTCTGGCAGCCGGCAACCAGCTCAGCCAGCAACAAGATGGCAATGGGTAAAAATGTGGCCCTTTTCACCGGTCTTCTCCCTGGTTTATAATCTCGGCGACCGGAACTTTCTGGAAAAAGAGTTCCTTCACGCCTTCATAAACGATCCCCACGTGGTTTTCATCGACCATGGTAAGGCAGGAGTAACCATAGCCGGCAGATGCAAACAGTTCCACCTGCAGTGCCTGGGGCCAGCTGTTTCCATCGTCGAGACTGGCCTTAATGGTCATATTGGTGCGCTGGTTTTTGTTGTTGGGGTTGCTGAAAAAGAGCACCCGTTGTTTGTTCCCGTTGACGGTAAGGTCGGCACCAATGATACTGGCCATGCAATTGGGTTCCGGCAATGCTGCGTTCGATGTGGGATGCATCGTCCAGGTCTGCCCCAGGTCGTTGGTGACAGAAACAGCCCGGCCGTTGGTGTCGTCCTTCACGCGGCGGTTGAGGTCGTCGCGCATGTTGAGCATAAGGCTCCCGTCGGAAAGCTGCACCACCTGTGCTTCGGTGGTGTTGGGTTTGGCCCCGGTACCAATATGCCAGCTTTGGCCGCCGTCTTTGCTGTACACAATGGTCGAATGACAGGTATATTGGCCGCCATCAAGGGATTTGCTACCCGTATCCATTTTAAACTGCGCCGCAAATACAAGCGTTCCGTCGGCAAGGGTAATGCCCGCCCCGGGACCCTGAAAGAGCAACTGCCACGCGGGATCTTTAATCTGTTCGGTAATATTGATGGGGTCGGACCAGGTCAGGCCGTCGTCGGTACTTTTCACCAGAAGAAACTGCCCGGTTTCATTGGGCTTCATACCCGGTTTCGAGGCCCACCACAGCATATCCTTTTCATTGAATCCGCTGATCCAGAGTGCGGCAACCCAGATGGTCCCGGTGGTGTGGTCGTACAAAACCGCGGGATCGCCCACGCCGTTAAGGCGTTGCGGACGGCCACCCCACTCACCCAGGTCCATGATCACCCGCATGGGCTCCCAGCTCTGGCCACCATCGGTACTCCGGCTCATGCCCACGTCAATATCTTCCTGCAAATCCTTGCTGTTGTTGTAACGGTTGTCGTACACCGCTATAAGGGTTCCCTTACCGGTGGTGACCAATCCCGGTATACGGTAGGTATCACAGTTGTCCTGGCCGGCTGCCCGCAACCGAAGGGCCGTCCGCGTCACATAACGCTCTTCCGGGGTAAACTTCCATGTTTTATAATTCCGGAAGGAGAGTTCCAGGCCTTCCAAACCGAAACGGGTCATCAAACCGGCCTCCGGCTTCAGGAAAAAATCAACACTCAACCGCAGGGCTCCGGGTTCCAATACGACTTCAGCTGGAACCTCCAGATGCGTCGATACCGCTGAGACAAGCCCCAGATGCCCCACCTGATCACCGTCAGTCCACCTGACCCTGACCGAGTCAATGCCTGACAGGTCACTCTTCTGCGAAAAATCAAGGGATACCCTCTTCAGAACCGGAAGCGCTCCGTTTTCAGGAACCTCCAGTTGCACGGTGACCATCCCTTCATTCCAGGTGCCGGCAAACATGGGAATACGGGGCTGAATAACTTCTATCTCCGGAATGATTTCGACGATATCAGGCTTAATCATCGTTTTACACTGCCATGAAAGCCCGGAAATCATGATCAGACTGAGAAAAACCGGGAGAATGTGAGGTCTGGGATGCATCTTCATCTCTAATCGTTTTAGTAGTTCATAGTGTCATTTATCACAAGCGGAGAAAATATCCTGTTAGAGGATGGTCTTTGGGGGGAGAAGCCTATTACATTCCGGACAAGCCCCCGCATTCAGTTTAACCTGCAATTTAACATACTTTTTACAGGGTATATCCTGCTAAATCAGAAAAGAACGGCATCATGGAGGATTCATCAGGAAAAAGAACCCGGCGGACCGGGTTCTTTCCTTAAATCAAATCTATGAAAACAGGGTCAGTAAAGAACCTTCCCAACTGCTTTTAAGAACGATTAACCTGATGAATGTGGCCATGTGGTTCCCTTATTACGGTTTTACCGAAGGATAGCCCGGAGTTTGGTCCACCAGGGGATCGTTGGTCCAGATGGCCTTTTCGATGGGCCAGAGGACCATATGGGCCTTTGTGGCTTTGTCCAGCACGCCATATCCGTGGTTCGGGCTCTTGAAAACCAGGAAGTCGGAGCCGTATTTCATACGCCTCAAGTCATACCATGCTTTTCCTTCGTGCACAAACTCCTTGTTGCGTTCGGCAAAAATGGCCAGCTCGTTGTTATCCTTTGAGGAATTCACGAAAGGAGCCGGATCGGCATCAGGGTAGAATGCACGGTCGCGGATCTGTTTGATGTATGAGGAGGGATCCCCGCCTTCGGCATTGACAATCTCAGCAAGCATCAGCAGCCGGTCAGCCTCCCGGTAAACCGTCCAGTCGTCTGAGAAATAGCGCTTGTTGGCACTGATGGTCCCCAGGAATTTGACCAGGGCCGTATTCCGGATATTCACCTGATAGGGAGGATTCCCCGTCTTGGTCACCTTGTAATAATCGTAGAAGGTGGCATCCCTTCTCTTATCCTTGAGGTCATAAGACTGGAACAGCTCAAAGGTGTATCCGTATCGCTGAATGATCTGGGTGGAATTGGAGGCCACAATCACCAGGGGATCCACCAGCAGCGGCCCGCTGGCCAGAGAGTCCTTGTAGTGAAGATTATCGAAATTATAGGTCGAATAGAGGAAATAGGAATAGGTCGACATTTCGGCTTCTCCCACCTGGTAGCGCAGGGCAAAAATGACTTCACTGTTGTTTTTCTTGTTATAGGCAAACACGTCGGCGAAGTTCTGGACCAGACTGGTACCCGAGATGGCATTCAAAGCACTTTTAGCCTCGGCCAGATCGGCAGTGGTTCCATACACCTTGGCCGACCATAGGAAGACTTCTCCCTTGAGCATCAGGGTAGCACGGGGACTCCACTGGCTTTTGTCGGCCGGACTGGCGGCATTTCCGAAATTGGAGATGGACTTGGCCAGGTCGCTTTTGATGGCGGCAAGGACATCGGCTTCAGAAGAACGGGCTTTGCGCAGTTTTACCGGATCGGTATTGCCGTTCAGCACTTCAGGCTCCAGCCAAAGAGGAACACCACCATAGGTGCGCAACAGGTGGAAATAGTAGAATGCCCTGATTCCGTAAGCCTGCCCCAGAAAGTACCCTTTTTGGGTTTCACTCAGAAAGGTACTGGCTTCCACTTTCTGGATGAAGAGGTTGGTCTGAAGAATGGGATTGTAAAAACCCGCCCAGTTGGTCACCCCCGTGGAGTTCTCATCAATACGCTGCTCGATGATGGGCAGTTCGTTCAGGGAGGTGTTCTGGCGGTCGATGTTGCTGTAATTGCCGCTTCTCATTTCACCCAGCCTGACAAACATAAACTGCTGATCGCGCAACTGCTTGTGCATACCGACCATGAAATTGGCCACCTGTGACTCATTCTGCCAGTAATTGCCGTCACCGAAATAATCGATGGGAGCCAGGTCAAGCGCCTCCTGACAGGAGACCGCCGTCAACAGGAAAATTACTGTTGCTCCTATTAAATATCTTAACTTTTTCATTTTATATACTCATTTAAAGTTGACAACTCCTGCTTATAACGTAATATCCAGGCCAAAAATCAGCTGTGTCGGAATGATATAGGCCCCGTTGGTATTACCGGTACGTTCGGGAAGGTTCAGCAGCCGGTCGGTAAGATATCCCAGGTTTTGACCCGTGACCGAAAAGACAGCCTTGGGAATTTTCACCCTGGAAAGCAGGGAGGCAGGCAGGCTGTAGCTCAGGGTCACTTCGCGGAAAGCGAGGTAATCTGACTTTCTCCAGAACATGCTGCTCGGGCGGTCGAAGTTTTTGGTATTGAGCTGGTCGGCCCACACGTATCGGGGCAGTTCAGCCTCCGGATTGTCGGGGGTCCAGGTATTCCTGACATCCTTGGTCATGTTGAATTCTCCCTGGAAGCACCCCAGAGCCCACATCTGCATCTGGTCCTGCTGGACATGACCCAGTGCAAAGTCCATTCTTGCGGCCAGTCCGATTCCCTTGTAAGTCAGAGAAGTGTTGATACCGCCGGTGATTCTGGGAAGTTGGCGGCCCAGGGAAACCATATCACGGGTATCGATGGTGTCGTTCTGATCAATATCCTTCCACATCACATCGCCCTTTTTGGCGGAAATCCAGCCTCCGGCCACGGTAAGTCCGCGCTCGGTCATCAGTTTCTGGCTGGCCACCCGCTTCCCTGCGGAAGCACCGTACCAGGCCTGCCCTGCAGCCAGGTCAATCTTATTGTACTTGGCCAGATCTTCATCGGTACGGATAAGCCCTTCGCTTACAAAACCGAAGACCTCACCCCACTCCTGACCTTCCTGATAGCCGCCAACCCAAATCAGCTTCCCGGTTTTGGGATCGTAGATCTGCTGTCCGCCCTGACGGTTGTTTTCATTGCCGTTGAAGGGGAGTTTAAGCACGGTGTTCTTGACCCATGCGCCATTCAAACCAATTTCCCATTTCAGGTCCTTCTTCTGGATCACCTTGATGGTCGATTCCAGTTCCACCCCCCGGTTGCGCATACTTCCGTTGTTGGTGCGGATACTGCTGATCCCCGAAGATGTGGGAAGGAGTACGCTGGCGATCTTATCGTCGGTAACCCTGTTGTAATAGGAGAGAGAGGTATACACCCGGTTGTCGAAGAATCCCATGTCGGCACCCACTTCAACGGTATTGGATTTCTCCCACCTCAGGGCAGGATTGGCCAGTCCGGTCTGTAAGAATCCGATGGCTCCGTTGTAGGCGGTCTGGGATCCGTAGGAACCCTGAAGTTCATAAGTGCCGATTCCGCCGACGTTCCCGTTTTTACCCCAGCTGGCACGCAGCTTCAGGTAAGAAAGCCAGTTTTCTGTGGGTTTCATGAATGATTCCTTGTGAAGGAGCCAACCAGCCGAGAAAGCGGGGAATGTTCCGTAACGGTTGTCTCCCAGGAGGCGGGAGTACCCATCCCTGCGGATAGTCATGGTCAGCAGGTATTTCTCATCATAGTTGTAGTTGACCCGGCCAAATCCCGACATGATCCGTTCATTGCTGTGCCACGAGTCGGTACTGCGGGTCTGCTGATCCTTGTTGTTCAGCGTCAGACCAAGATCCTGGAAATCGTCGGTAGGCGCCAACGATCCGGCGGCATACACCCCCGTGGAGTAGGCATCATAAAACTCAAACCCGACCATGGCATTAAGGTTGTTTTTCCCGAGGAATTTGGTCTCATAATTGGCAATGGCGTTATAGGTCTGCCGGGTCGTCCGCCCGAACTCTGCCGCGGAATTCCTGTTTCTGTTCCATCCGGTATTGGGATTGGTGTAACTCATGATGCCCGTGCGGAAATCTTTATTGAAGGATTCCTGGAAATATTCGTCATACATCCAGATGGCACTGGCCCTGACATACAATCCCTTCATGATGTCGGCCCTCAAAGCCTGGTTCAGGGTGAACTTGTCGGACTGGTTGTCGCGTTTGTACTGGTCAATATTAAAGGCGGGATTTCCGTCGCTGGCATCGCGGCCCAGAATCCACTCTCCATTTTCATTGGTACCCCGGAGGGTGGGAGGCGCCGAAAGCATGCGGGCCCAGTAATTGGTCTCCCCATTCTGCAGGGACTGGTCACGCCATTTGGCACGGGCGTACTGAACCCCGCTTTCCGAAGTCAGCCAGTTGTTGATTTTATAATCCCCGTTAAAGGCAAAGTTGAGCCTGTTATAATAGGTAGCCAGTGAAAGTCCCCCTTCGTCATAGTAACCTAAATTGGCAAAGTACTTGCCCTTGTCGTTACCACCACTGAACCCGACGTTGTAATCCTGGGTGATCGCGGTCTCGTTGAGCCCGTAATCGCCGTAGTTGAAATCCTTGTAGATCAGGTCATAATAGGTTCCATTGGGATCATAGTTCCCGGCGGGATTGGTTGGGATCACATCCTTCATGGATTTCCAGCCCGGTTTATTCAACAGCTCCTTGGTGACGTCATTCAGGCGCATTACGCTCCAGATGGCGGTGGAGTTGTAGTTTCCGTCAAGGATGTTACCGTTGGCGTCCTTGTACTGGTTGCCGGTACCCCGGGGACCTACCCCAGCCACATTGGTGACCGGAAGGGTACCATTCAGGATGGCCTGTTCAGCACCGAGACGGGCCCACTTGATATAGCCGGCGGCATCTTCAAAATCATAGGGGACATTCAGATAGCTGACTCCCCTTCTCACTTTGACATTCACCTGGGCGGCCCCGCTTTTTCCCCTCTTGGAGGTGATCAGGATCACCCCGTTGCTGGCACGGGCTCCGTAAATGGCTGTGGCAGAAGCGTCTTTGAGCACCTCGATACTGGCGATCTCCTCCGGATTGATATCACTCATGGAACCTCGGATCTGGCCGTCCATAATGATAAGCGGGCTGCCCGACCCGTCGAAGTTGGTACCCCCCCTGAGGACAATGGTGGGAAGCGATCCGGGGCGGCCTGAGGTGGTGGCCACCCTTAAACCAGGAATGGTCCCAGCCAGCGCCTGGGCAGGATTGGAGCGAACCCCCGTCTCGAGAAGCTTGGCATCCAGTTTGGTCACCGATCCGGTGATGGTGCTTCGCTTTTGGGTACCATACCCTACGATCACCACCTCGTCAAGCGCCTTGGTGGCTTCCTTCAGCGCAATGTTGAATACCTGCGTCTCCCCGATAGGCAGCGTCAGCGATGAGTATCCCACCATGGAAACCATGAGCTCTTTGGCGCTGGCCGGTAGTGCCAGGGTGAAATTACCGTCGATGTCGGTAATGGTCCCTGCGGTTGTTCCCACAACCACGATGTTGACTCCGGGAAGTGTGGATCCGTCGCGCGCATCCGTAACAGTCCCGGAAACCGTCATCTGGGCCAGAACCTGTCCGAACGACAGCAGAACTGCCAATGCCAGTAAAACCGGCTTCAGTACAGAAAATTTGTTCATAGCATTCGAATTAATGGTTTTAAACTAGACACAATGTCTTATGTAATACATAACGCAACAAAGGTAGATGCATTTATGAGAATGACAAATTTTTTCTGCTTTTTTTTATTCTCTTTTTTTTATGATTTTTGTCACCCTTTATTCCCCTTCATGGAAGGAGGTTAAAAAAACGTAAAAAGGATTATGTAGGACATATTCGTATTGTAATTTTTCATAACTTTGGATTTGTTTTCTCCTAAAATAGAATAAGGATATGATGACGCAGGATATGATAGCAGGGATAGGGGCCGTGGATACAAGGAGCCTTGTGGACAAGGTGGAGATGAATCTGATCGATTTCTTCATCAAGCAGGAACTGAGCCCGGGTGATGTGATTCCCAAGGAGTTGGAACTGGCCCAGGTGATGGGGGTGAGCCGCACGGTAATCAGGGAATCCCTGAACCGGCTCAAGACGATGGGTTTGATCGAATCCATCAAGCATAAGGGCACCCTGATCAAGAGTCCCGACCTGCCACAGATCCTGCAGAAGTCGATGATTCCCAATATCCTGAACCAGCGCTCCCTCAGGGATGCCTTTGAACTCAGGCTGGTCCTGGAAGTCGGCATGGCCGATCTGGTCGTCCGCAGAATTACCGACCAGGACCTGGAGGAACTGAGGCAGATTGTCAGCAATGAAGACTCCCCCTCCGCGGATACCTTGTTCGATGTCGATTACGAGGTGAGGTTCCACGGCAAACTCTATGACATCACAGGAAATGAAACCCTCAGGGGATTCCAGCAATTACTCCTTCCTGTTTTCAACTATGTCTATTCCAGCGGATTGATCCATAAAACGGGGGTGCATAAGAAATACGTCTCCCACCGGGGGTTGGTGGAGATTCTGGCAGAGCGTGATGCTTCCCGTTTCCGGAAGGGGATGCGCCAGCACCTGGAAAACCATTTTAACCGGATTTTCAACTAAGAAGCGGACCACCGGCAGCCTGCACCCTCCGGGACTTTCGCCGGCCACAGCCCGTTAAAGGGGATGGCTCATCTTTTCGAGATAGAGGGCTCTGATGTCCTGCAGGTATCCGATATCGAGCTTGCTGGAGTAAACGCGCACGAACTCCCTGAGTTTCCCCTCAGCCACAAAGGAACCTACAGCAGCGTCAAACTTGCTCCCAAACCAGTTGTATTTCACCTGGCGGGTGACTTTTTCGAACAGTTCCCATTCCAGGAAACGGGGAATTTCAATATAACCATGGAAATCCTCCTTCATGTCGATATACACGCCGGGTTCCACCTGCTTGATCCACATCATTTTGACGATACGCACCAGCGCGGGGTATTCGCCCTGTTTCCGGCTTTTCCGCAAATAACCGATACCGGCTTCGCTGAAGGCTTCCTGGAGGGGGGCCACCATATCGTAATTGCCGAAATGACGCAACCTGATCACCGGAATCTCTTCGGCGCCCATGTACACAATCCCCTTTCCGGCGTCGAAATATTCCTCAAACCGGGGTTCGATGAGCTGGGATGCCCTCAGTATCTCCTCTAACCGGTACATTTTGTCAAGCGCCAGATAGAGGTATACCGGCGGAGCACTGTCGGGGGTGTCGCTGTAATACCCCGGAAAGGGATCCAGCGATTCGAATACCAGACTTCCGGCGACAATTTTACCCTCCACGGGAAAAAGCTTCTCCTGCTTAAGCAGGTTGCCGAAGACCTCCAGCTTCTTGTTGTATTCCATATTGGTTATCTTTGGTTCTAAATATACTCTTTTTTTTATATATACGCATGTCGGTAAAAGTGGTTCATATCAATCCCGTGGGTGAGGTGATTTTTCGCCGGCATGCCGCCTCCAGAACCATCAAACTCAGTGTCAGACCGGGAAGAAAGATTCTGGTTTCCTATCCGGTTCATGTCCCCTTCAGGGAGGCGGAGCGGTTCGTAGGGCAGCACACCGAATGGATCCTCGGCCAACTGGAACGGCAGCGGCAGGTTTCCCCCTACCCCGAAAACATCCCGTTTAAAACCCGTTATCATACGGTATTGATTGTCAGGGGCGGACTGAAAACTACGGTCAGGCAGAAAGGTTTTGAAATGGTGATCACCCTCCCGGAGGCTGGTGAACGCACCGGACATGAAGGAATGGAAAAGGTGACCGCCATCATGACGGAGATCTACCGCTGGGAAGCCCGGAAATACCTCCCCGGCAGAGTAATGGAACTGGCGGGCCAAACCGGCCTTTCCTTCGGAAAAATAACCATCCGCAACAATAAAAGCAACTGGGGCAGCTGTTCACACCGCAACCACATCAGCCTCAACCTGCACCTGATGAAACTCCCCGGCCACCTCATCGATTATGTCATACTCCATGAACTGGCCCATACCAGAGTAAAAAACCATGGTCCTGAATTCCATCGCCTCCTCGACGAACTCACCGGCCATCAGGCTGCCCGGTTAAAAGCTGAAATCAGAAAATACTCCCCCCATCACCTGCTGCCTCACCTGAATCAGGAGACTTAGAGGGGGAGAGACGGAGAGACGGAGAGCGAAGAGACTGAGAGCGGAGAGCGGAGAGACAAAGAGACTGCAGGCCCTTGACCTTAACCTCACTCTTCAATTGACCTGGCATGCGGGAAGATATGGCTATCCGGCTGGTGTTAAGGGGAAACCCCAGGGCCCGTCAGGCGAACCACCGGCGTTTTCTTTCGGGGAGGTTCCCCAGGGTGTGGAGGACGATATTCACATCGTCGACCACCTGAAAATCGAACATGCCCACGCAGATAAAATCGGCGCCGTTTTCAAAGGCCCATCTGAAACCATCCTCGGGGGCGATGGCCCCAGCGGCCAGTACTTTAAACCCCATGACAGGCAGCGTGGTCCTGTTCACAAATTCAACAGTCCGCTCGGGAAACAGGCAGAAACAGTTGTCATGGAACCGGTCGTGATCGGGATATTTCATGCCATCGACCTCAAAGGGAACCCGTTTTTCGCGCGGGTGCGCCGACCAGTATTGGTCATGGTGCATGGTCTGCATATAGTAGTCGGGAAGAATGCCCTTTTCTTCACAGGCGATCAGGGAATCTACCGTATGAGCCCCCAGTCCGGCCAGGTATCCCTGGCTTCGGATGCGCTCAAGCATGGCGGCGATCACTTCACTCTTCCCGTCGCGCACCAGCCAGTCGCACCAGTTTCCCTGGACCTGCAGAATATCGGCTCCTGCATCAATAGCGCCATTGATCTGCCCAAAATAGTCCCCCTTGTCCATGTCGGGGGCCACCTGTGAAATCACCTGCAGTGTACTCCCCGTGATTTTCTTGTATTTGGCAAGGAGTCCGTTTGAGGGATACCCTATATTAATGGTGTTGATACCGGCCTTTTCACACAGGATGAGGGTATCAAAGATCTTCTTTTCGGTGTTGTAAGCCCGGAAGAGGGAGGGTACGTAAAGCAGGTCGCGTGAGTGGGCCCAGCCGCCGATAAGGTTTCCGCCCATCACCAGCCGGCTGATCTGGTGGCCGCCGATTTTTCCGAAGGGCAGTTTCCCCTCCAGTTTGCGCAGGTCAGCCGTTTTGAGCTGTATGGTGGCTCCAGAGAGGGTGTCTACGCCCATCTCCTGGCTTACCCGGTGGGCCCCCCAACCCATGACTCCCAAAAGAGGCAGGGAGACCAGGTTCCTGACCACCTCCCGCCGCGTCGGCGATACTTCGCCGGCCGGCTCATCTGCGCCTGCCTGGCCATTCCCGCCGGCGGAGGCTTCCTCTCCGAAGGAGGCTTCCTCTCCCGCCGGAGTACCCTCCTGTTCCCGGGTTCCGGAATCTCCGGAGATCCTATCGTCCGTCGCAGCAACAGGAAGTCCCCCGGAATGCGACGGGGCCCTGCCCCGCAGGTGACCTGCCAGGGCAAACAATCCATATCCTTTTTCAGGAATGACAAGGAGAAGCAGCAAGGTCAGGGATTCCAGCAGATTCCGGTCAACCAGAAAAAACTGCCCCCCGGTATTGTGGAGCAGACTGCTTCCAAAAGGAGGATAGGCTGCAAAATAGAGCAATAAAAGCAGGATGCCGCCCGCCATGGCGCCTCGCACCCACACCCCCAGGAAAAGGGCCGCCCCAATAAGCAGCAATCCCCATATATTGAGAAAATCGACCGCCCTGAGCAATGACGGATCCGAGGCCAGCCAGTGAAAGAAACCGGAAAGCGGTCCGGAGGTGTTGGCCAGGTAACTGAAAGAACTCCAGTTTCCGGCCACGAGCTTTACAAATCCTTCATACAGGAAATGCCAGCCGATGGCCATGCGTAATAAGGTGATGGCCCATTTGCCCATTTCAGCCCTTAGGATTTTCATGGTGTGGGATTTTAGGTTGTCGCTGGTGTTTCTTTTCCCGGTGGCCGGCGGTGGCATTTTCCACCCCGAGCTGCCTCAACCTGCGGGGTACGAGGAAACCGGTAGCGTATTCCGCATTGATATCGGCGATGAAAAGGGGAAAATCTTTTTGGGTGACCTGCGTTATTGTGCGTCCGGGGAAAAGCCTCCTGACGGGAAATTTCCGGTTGACACTTACAGATAAGGTATAGTAACCGGTGAGGGTATCGCCCTGGGTGGTCAGGGTGGGAAGCAGAAGCGGGGGCAGGGATTCCGGAGCTGGCTGATCATAGCCCGTCAGAATGGGGAACACGGGACGATAGGGCTGGACATTCCGGAGCATCACCACCTTGGCACTGGGGTATCGTTTGACACGGGTCCACCAGATGTCGCGGACGCTTTCCATGGCGGCGACCGTCTCTTCCGTGGTGAGCACGCCCCCGAGGTCCTGTAATTTTGCGGCCACCAGGGCCGTCATGGCCTCCTCATAGGGAAGCTCACTGCGAATGGCTTCCATGCCCAGAAGAATGCCCAGAAGATTGGAGTAGGTATCCTCCACCGAGAAACTGGAATATTGCTCAGAGACCAGGGGTACGGAGGAGACCCCATACCAGGTGGCGATTTCATGCCATACGGCCAGGTCATAAGCCATGCGACCGGCCAGAAGGAGCAGGTCCTCATCTCCGGCTTCCCGCGGAAGAACCACCTCCAGCCGCTTTTCGCCCCCCTCGTACCCCAGTTCCACCTCCATGAGAGAATCATCGCGGTGAACCAGCAAGAGTGCATAAAGCCATGCCGCCCAGTCGGCATTGTCACGCAGGTGACCCATGTCGATAAATCCCCCCTTCCGGGTATACACCACCCCGTTGTTCTCAGAACTTCCACCCAGAAAACGGTGACTCCCCATCTTGTCCAGACTGGTCACCGCCGACAGTTTAAGAAAGGGGATCCCAAAAACCCCTACCCTGGTGCCAAACATACAGCAGGTGCGTATAATCCGCGGAGGATGGGCCCCCGGATCAGCCCCTGCGGGCTTTAAACCATAACTGGCCAAAGGAAGCAGCACCCAAAGCGCCCCCACGATCATGGTCACCACTTTCTTTAACATCTGAAGGATTTGTTTTCGCTCATAAAAATAGAATTAATCCGGCAACCTGTAACAGCACGTACATATTCGAAGCGAAGTTTGTTAATTTTGGACCTTACAGAACATAAACCTTTGGAAGACCCAAGGGGCAGCCGCCCGGGTTTTCCCTTTGCGGAAAAATATGATAACCTTTACTGTAGCCCTGATCATCCTGCTGATGGGGTATTTCCTCTACTCCCGGCTTCTGGAACGCATCGAAGGGGCCGATGGATCACATCCCACGCCGGCATTGACCATGGCCGACGGTGTAGACTATGTACCGATGCCATGGTGGCGGGTTTTTCTGATCCAGTTTCTGAACATAGCCGGACTGGGTCCCATCTTTGGGGCTGTAGCCGGGGCCATGTGGGGGCCTGTGGCCTACCTCTGGATCGTCCTGGGAGGGGTCTTTGCCGGCGCCGTCCATGACTATTTCAGCGGCATGCTCTCCATCCGTCACCGCGGGATGAGCATCACCGAAATCATCGGCATTTACCTGGGGAAGGCCACCAAACAGGCGGCACGCGGATTCACGGTGCTCCTGATGGTCATCGTGGGCGCAGTCTTCATCACCGGCCCCGCAAAAATCCTGGAAAGCCTCACCCCTGATGTGCTGACGATGACCTTCTGGGTATGGGTCGTGTTCATCTACTATATTCTGGCCACCATGCTGCCCATTGACAAGATCATCGGCCGCATTTATCCGGTCTTCGGCTTCGCCCTGGTGTTCATGGCTGTAGGATTGATCGGGGCGCTGCTGGTCAAAGGGTATCACATCCCGGAGCTCACCTTTGACACCCTCCGGAACTTCCATGCGCAACCCGAAAAATTCCCGGTCTTTCCGATGCTGTTCATCACCATAGCCTGCGGGGCCATCTCCGGTTTTCATGCCACGCAATCGCCCCTGATGGCACGCTGCATAACCGGGGAGAGACTGGGGCGACGCGTCTTTTATGGGGCGATGATCACCGAGTCGGTGGTGGCCATGATCTGGGCCACAATCAGCATGAGTTTTTTCGGAGGCATCGGACAGCTCAACCAGATCATGGCTGAACACCAGGGAAACGCCGCCTGGGTAGTCAATCTCATCTCCAACTCCCTTCTGGGAAAAGTGGGAGGAGCCCTGGCCCTGCTCGGCGTGGTGGCCGCTCCCATTACCTCGGGCGATACCGCCTTCCGGAGCGCACGCCTGATCGTGGCCGACTTCCTGAAACTAAGGCAGGGCCCCGTGAAAAACCGGCTGCTGATCTCCCTCCCCCTCTTTGCCGCAGGATTTGTGCTGACCCAAACCGATTTTGACATCATCTGGCGCTATTTTGCCTGGGCCAACCAAACCCTGGCAACGCTCGTGCTCTGGACGATCACCCTTTACCTGGCCCGACGACGGTGGGCTTACCTGGTCACGTTTTTGCCGGCCCTCTTCATGACGGCCGTGATTACCGCTTACCTCCTTTTCGCTCCGGAAGGATTCGCCCTCTCCCTGAATATCGCTGCGCCTGCCGGCATTCTGGCCTCACTTGTGGCCGGAACCGCATTCCTCCTCCACAGGAAAAACCATCTGATCACAAAGCCATGATCCACATCCCTTATCTTCGTCCCAAAAGAGACCTTTTTATTTCTGCCATACTACTGATCCTGGGTCTGGCATTTCTGATCCTTTTACCTGGTCTGGCTGAAGCCAGTCGAATGCCTTCATCCCCAGTAAACGGGAGGAGGGTGGTCCAAGCCGATGTCGTCATCTACGGTGGAACATCGGCGGCCATCATCGCCGCGGTAGAAGTCATCCGCTCCGGGAAAAGCGTGGCGGTGGTCTCCCCCGACCTCCATCCCGGTGGGCTCACCTCGGGCGGACTGGGATACACCGATACGGGAAGGAAGGAGACCATCGGCGGATTGTCACGTGACTTTTATCACCGGGTATGGCTTCACTACCAGAGCGATTCGGCCTGGAGATGGCAGAAATCCGCAGAATTCGGAAACAAAGGGCAGGGCACACCCGCCATCGATGGCCAAAACCGCACCATGTGGCTCTTTGAGCCCCATGTAGCCGAACAGATATTCGAGGATTATATCCGCGAATACGCTATCCCTGTATTCCGGAATGAATGGCTTGACCGGGAGAAGGGGGTGATTCTGAAAAAGGGGAGGATCGTTTCGATCACCACCCTTTCGGGCATGATCTTCAAAGGCCAAATGTTTATGGATGCCACCTATGAGGGGGACCTGATGGCTGCGGCAGGCGTAGGTTTTGTCACCGGCCGCGAAAGCAACGCAGAATTCGGCGAACAATGGAATGGGGTCCAGAAAGGGGCCTGGCACCATCGCCACAACTTCCTGGTGTTGAAGGAGCCTGTAAGCGCTTACAAGATTCCGGGGGACCCCGGAAGCGGACTCCTGCCCCTGGTAAGTCCTGATCCACCGGGTGAAAACGGATCGGCCGATCACCGCATCCAGGCTTACTGCTTCCGGTTGTGCATGACCGACCACCCCGCCAACAGGATTCCCTTCCCCCGCCCCGCGAACTATGACTCCACCCAATATGAACTGCTGGCCAGGGTTTTCGAACGGGGATGGAGCGAAGTCTTCGACAAATTCGATGCCCTTCCCAACCGGAAAACCGACACCAACAACCACGGCCCCGTCAGCAGCGACTACCTCGGCATGAATTACGACTATCCCGGGGCTTCCTATGCACAGCGCAGGGAAATCATCAAAGCCCATGAGGAGTACCAGAAGGGGTTGCTGTGGTTTATGAGCCACGACAGGCGAGTTCCGGAAACCATTCGAGACAAAATGGGAGCGTGGGGACTGGCGGCCGATGAGTTTACAGACCATGGCGGATGGCCCCATCAGTTGTACATCAGGGAGTCGCGCCGGATGCGGGGTGGATATGTGATGACCGAAAACGAACTGACACGTCGCTGCCCTACTCCAGAATCGATTGGCATGGGTTCCTATACCATAGACTCCCACAACGTCCAGCGTTATATCGACGAAAACGGAAACGTTCAGAATGAGGGGGATGTGGGCCTGGAACTGCCTGGGCCCTATGCCATCGCCTATGGATCAGTCGTCCCCAGGAGGGAGGATTGCACCAACCTGCTGGTCCCCGTTTGTGTGTCGGCAACCCATATCGCTTACGGCTCCATCCGGATGGAGCCGGTATTTATGATCCTGGGACAATCGGCCGCCGTGGCGGCTTGTATGGCCATCGACCGTAACATTGCGGTGCAGGAGATCCCCTACCCTGCACTGAGAGAAGCGCTGCTTTCCAAGGGCCAGATTCTGAATGAATAAGGCTTCTCCCGGCGGAAAGGCCTCTGGTAACGGGCTGTCTGGAGGGAATCTGCCCTGACCTTCCGGAGCCCGGCGACAGCCTCTAGTTCATGGCCGGAAGGAGATGTTCCCAGATCAGGTTGATCTCCCCCTGCATATCCTGGATATTGGCGGTGGTAACCACGACGGCATCCTTGTCGGGGATGACGATGATGAATTGTCCCACGGCGCCGTCAGCCCTGAAGGCATTGTGCCGGCAGCGCCAAATCTGGTAACCATAACCCTGAACCCAGTCACTCTCCCGGGGGTTGCCGTCTTCAGGGAACCACTGCGGGGGTTGCGTAATATGTGCTTTCGTAGCTTCTTCAAACCAGGCTTCGTTCAGCAGCTGCCGGCCGTTCCACTTGCCTTTCTGTAAATAGAACTGCCCCAGTTTGGCCATATCCTCGGTTTTGATATGGAGTCCCCAGCCGCCGCAGTTCACCCCCGACGGACTGGTTTCCCAGACGGCACCGGTGACCCCCAGGGGGCGCAGCAACCGCGGGTAGAGATAGTCGAGTACCGTCTGACCCGTCACCTTCTGCAGGATCGCCGCCACCATATAGGTGGCCATGCTGTTGTAAAGGTATTTCGTGCCTGGTTCATAGGTGATGGGATGGGCCAGAAAGATCTCTTCCCAGCTCATGTCAGGCCGCGTCCTGTCGACCGAAGGCTCCGTGGCATGCCCCACCGACATGGTGAGCAAGTCCCGGATCTCCAGATCAGCCAGCCAGGGAGTCACCTCTTTGGGCAATTCCTCAGGGAAAAACCTGATGACCTTGTCGCTTACCTTCAGGAGTCCCTCCTGCACGGCAAAACCCACCGCCGTGGAAGTCCAGGTTTTACTCACCGAATGCATGACATGGGGAATGGCCGGGCCATGCCCGTGAAACCACCTTTCAGCGACCACCCTGCCATGACGCAACACCATCACACTATGCAATTCCTGGCCGCTTTGCTTCACGGCCCCAAAATAGTCACTGATGCCCCGGGGATCCACCTTCTCGGCTTCCGGAGTACTCCGGGGGAGCGCCTTGGTCACCGCATTATAGCTGACCAGGGATATGCCCCTCTCACCAATGACCTGTTTAACCCGCTCACTGGTGAAAAGGTCGGCAACCCCCTGCCGGTCGACGGCCACATCCTCATACCCGATGTGGTGAACCGCCTGCATCTCGGGGGTATTGTAAGCCGGATGCTCCACAAATACATATGTTTTTCCCTTTTCCAGGGTGTTGAGCATGGCGATGAAACTTTCGGTTTTCTCCCGCTGAGTGGCATGGGGCCCGGCAAAACCGGCAAAATGGATCTCAGGCCCCTCAAAGGCAGAAGCCCCGGAACTTTTCTTCTCTCCGGAACCGGATTGGTCCCCGCCCTCCTGATTAACATAAGCCATCAGATTGCGGTCCACACAGGGCAGATGAAACTCTTCGGCCAGGCGGGCGGTGATTTCCGCCACCCGGGGGTCAAAAGCCGTGGATCCCATATGGCCTGAGAGGTGGGTGATGTGGGGGATATTCTTCAGGGCCAGTTCAATCTGCGCCCTGAACTCCCGCTCTATCTCCTCAGTGGTCCATTTTTGTTCCATGATGGCTCCTCCCGGATAGTTATTGTCGGGGAAGAGCCGGGGCTGGAAATAGCCGTTGCCGTCGGTGAGTCCGGGGCAGTGGGTCAGGGGCCTCCATTTGACAAGATCCCATTCGCTGGTGAGGACCAGGTGAAGTCCCACGTCAATACCCGGGTTTTCGCGTAGCATCCGCGCAGCCTCCGGGAACCAGGGAGCTACCGCCATCACCTCCACAGAGGTGACGATTCCGTGGGTGGCGCTGCGCAGGGATGCCCCATTGCTGGCCTGGAATGAGCCCATGTCGTCGGCGCGAACTATCAGCCGGGGCGGAAGGACCTGCTGCCCTATCCCTGTCACCGAGAGACATATCAGCACTAAAACAACAATAAGTTTCTTCATGGTTTTGGTTTTAAGAACTACTCAGGTTTTTGTGGTAAAATTATGAAAATGGACTTAAATTTAGGCAGTATTCCGGTTCCGGTTGATGCAGCAGGATCATCATCCTTCCGGCAGGTCTTTTAAGGCTCTCTTAAGGACTTATAAATCTGAAGAGTAATAATTATTTTGAAAAATAACGTCATGCAAAAAAGCAAAATTTATCTTCTGGCCATTTTTCTGGGTGCAGTAGTGCTGGCCACGCCCCGTTTTTCAACGGCACAGGTTTTCAGGCCGGGACCGCAGGTGGCCACCTTTTACTCGGAAATCGACGATTCGGAGCAGCCCTTTGGGCTTTACATCCCTCAAAATTATGATCCGCAGAAGAAGTATCCTCTGGTGGTGATGCTCCACGGGGCAATGTCGAATCACCGGCTGGCCCTGAAGCGGGTTTTCGGGAAATCAAATCTTCCGGGTGAAAACGATGCCCTGGCGTCGCGTTATTTTCCCCGGTGGAAGGAGGAGGAGTATATTGTGGCCACCCCCTGGGCCCGGGGCACCATGGGATATACGGGAATTCCGGAGGAGGATGTCATGGCAGTGATAGAATCATGCAAAGCCCATCTCCACATCGATGAGGAGCGGCTCTTCCTGACGGGTTTGTCGATGGGAGGCGGGGGTACCCTTTACATCGGGTTGAGCCGGCCCGGGCTTTTTGCGGCGATCGCTCCCGTATGTCCGGCACCCCCTGAAGAGGCTTACGGCCTGATGGGCAACGCCCTGAACCTCCCCGTGGCCATCTACCAGGGAGGCGCCGACCCTGTAGTCAGACCTGAAGGAGTCAGGCTGATTGCCGGGGACCTCCTCAGGGAGGGAGCCTCCGTGGAATACCATGAATTTCCGGGTGTCGGCCACGACGTGTGGGTCCAGGCTTACGAAAACGGCAACATCTTCCGCTGGTTCGATGGGCTGAAGCGCAATGCCTTTCCACCGCGGGTGAAATATACCACCAGGTGGTACAAATACAATACGGCCTACTGGGTGCTCTTTGACAAGATCACACCCGGCACGCCGGCCACCATCGACGCCCGGTTTACGGCGCCCAACACCCTGGATATCAAAACCAATGATCTGGAGGCTTTCACCCTGGCCCTCAAGGGGCATCCCTCTTTCAGCGATTCTGAGGCACTGATGGTGAAAATCAACGGGATTCCCGTTCAGAGTGCGCCGAAAATGAACCACTCCTTTCAGCTGAAGGAGGGCAGGTGGATCTCCGGCAAATACCACTCTCCCGTGGTGGCTAAAAAAAAGGGGATGGAAGGAGCGTTGTACTCCGCCCTTACCGGGAGGGTGATTTTTGTATACGGAACCGCCGGAACTCCCGATGGTAACGCCCTGGCTGCGCGGCGGCAGCTGGCCCGCGAGGCCGCCGACTTCTCGGTGGCTTTCGGCAGCTATGAGCAGCCCTCCCTGGTCAATCCCCGCATCGTGGCCGACAGGGAAGTGACCGCCGAAGATCTGCGCAGCTCCCACCTCTTTCTCTTCGGAACCCGCGAAACCAACCAGGTGATCGCCCGGATGGCCGACCGGCTGCCCCTCCATCTGAAGGAAGGTGATACCGTGCACGGACTGGTCTACACCTATCCTGTAAACGGGAAAATGGTGGTGGTCGCCTCAGGGGTCCCCTTCTGGAAGGCCAAAGCCACCCCTTCCCCCACACCCGCCGACCCGGTATCCGCCAGGGCCCGCACACGCATCAGCTTCGGAACCGGCCCAGGCGCCAAATCCCTGGCCGGCAGAATGGACTTCCTCCTCTTTACTGAAGAGGGCGAAGTAATCTCCGAAGGATACTTCGATCACGATTGGCAACTTCCGGCCGAAGCCCGACAGAAATTGAGCATCTGTTTACCCTAACTTTTTTTGAACTGGCTTTGTCAGCCTATTTCGAAAAAATCAAAAAGGCGGAATATATCCGTTCCTTCAAGGCGGCAGCAGGCGATGAGGAACAACTTCTGCTGGCAGAGGAGGGATTGGAGGAATATCTCAAAATTCTGGATGAAGGTCAGGACCGTACCAAGAGAGAGATTCAGAACCCGCTTGGGAGAGATTACCGGGAACCAGTTACGGGTAATTATAAATGGGCTCAATGAGATACTGACCTATTAAAAAAAATAACCATATAAAACCTGACTTATGCAAAAAACGATTTTTTGGTTGATGCTGGCCCTGGTGGCCTTATCGTCGTGTACCCACAGGACGGTCACCCTGGAGTCACTGCTGAAAGAGATGACCGACCGGGACGCCATCGCGCGCTATCCCGCCCCGGAGTACAGGCTGAAGCAGTTCAGCAGCTACGACCGGGCTACCATAGCTCCCGGCGATCACACCTGGTTTGCCAACTGGGACCGTTCCATGTTTATCCGTACCGATACCATCAGCGGCCGTAAGGAGTACGTGATGATGGATGCTGAAGGTCCGGGGGCCATTGTGCGCTTCTGGATGACCTTTGCCGGTGAAAATTCCGGAAGGGGAATTCTGAGGATCTATTTTGACGGAGACATGGTGCCTGCCATCGAAGGGACCGCTTTTGACGTGCTGAGCGGCACCCTGCTCACAGGGGCACCCCTGGCCACCTCGGTTTCCGACTCCACGGAATATGAGCACCGTGGCCACAACCTCTACCTTCCCCTCCCCTATGCACGCCGCTGCCTCGTCACCTACCAGAGCCAAAACATCAAAGATCCGGGGGCTAAAACCGGTGGGGAAGCCGCCTACTACAACATCAACTACCGCACCTATCCATCGGGAACCAAGGTGACCACCTGGTCGCCCGGGGAAATGTATAGATGCAGAACCACCCTCGACCAGGTGCAGGACTTTCTGGCCACCCGGGGGCGGGGAGTGACAGATCTGAAACCCGACTCCCTGAAATTTGATGCGATACTGGCCCCCGGGACGCTTCGTTCCGACACCCTGGAAGGCAGAAAGGCCATCCGCATGATCAGGGTGGAGGTAGATCCGGCCATCGACCCCCAGGCGTTGCGTTCTACAGTGCTGAAAATCGCCTTCGACGGTGAGACTACCGTCTGGTGCCCCCTGGGTGATTTCTTCGGAACCGGCTATCAACTCCGACACAGCAACACCTGGTACACTTCCACAGATCCTGGCCGGGGTATCCTGACCGCCTGGTGGGTGATGCCTTTCAGGGAAAGGGCGGTAATCACCCTTGAGAATTTCGGGAAAGAACCGGTAGAGATCGGGGAGGTGACCCTTTATACCACACCCTGGAAATGGGACCGACGTTCCATGCACTTCGGATCTTCATGGCACCAGTTCACCCGTTTGCAAACCGGCAATGCCAAGGAGAACGACGGCCGGGGCGGCGCCTTTGACATCAACTACGCCTCCTTTTCAGGGAAAGGGGTTTACGCCGGCGACGGCGTCGCCCTCTTTAACACCATGTATGGCTGGTGGGGTGAAGGCGACGAAAAGGTGTTTGTTGACGGAGAAACCTTCCCCTCCCACATCGGCACCGGTACCGAAGACTACTATGGCTACGCCTGGTGCCGGCCCGAGAAATTCGCCAACCACGCCTTTATTGCCCAGCCCGACGGCAGCGGCAATTTCTGGCCGGGATATACCGTCAACCTGCGGCAGCGGAGCCTCGACGCCATCCCCTTCGGATCCTCCCTCCGCTTTGACATGGAGATGTGGCACTGGAACAAGGCCACCATTCACCATGCTCCCGTCACCTGGTACTACCTGATGCCAGGCGGGAAAAGCCACATCCTTCCCGATACCGCAGGAGTGCGCGAACCTGTAGCCCTGCGACGCAGCGACATCATCTCCCCCTGGATCCGTAACGGCAGATTGGAAGGAGAAAACATGGTCTTCGGAGGAGCTTCACGGGGAAATATTGAATTTCAGAACATTCCCCGCTTTCACTGGAGCGAAGATATGCAGGTTTTCTGGCAGGGTGGGAAAACAGGCGACCACCTCGACCTCCTGTTCTATTCCGCCGATTCCGTGATAACCCAGGTCACCGCCGCTTTCACACATGCCCCCGATTATGGAACCTTCAGGGTAGAACTCAATGGGAAACCCCTCCCCGGCGTCTTCAACCTCTTCCATGAGACGGTGACCACCCGGGAGGTTCCCCTGGGGACCCTCCCCCTCCGCAAGGGAAGAAACCAGCTCAGAGCCATCATCACCGGCACTTCAGGGAACGAGGGGAAAGCCTTCTTCGGAATCGACTACCTGAAATTGGGAGAATAATGCATGCCGTTCACCCTCAGGCTCGGGTGAGCATCCACCCCGTTCCTGTCAGGGAACTTCCGGAACGAAGTAATGGTTCGCCAATCAAGGCAAACAGCTGGCCCTATCGTTTTATATCATTATAATACAGTCGTTTAAATATATGAAGACTATTTGTCAAGCGCTCCTTCTGTTGATGGGCGTGGCGGGCAGTCTGGTCCGGTCGTCAGGCCAGGGACTGAATACCCTCGGGATTGCAACGCCTGAAAGGCTGGTTGTCACTTCCATTAACGGATCACACGCTTCAGACCATCCTCTGCCCCTGGTGTCCTTCCGGATTGGAAAGACCCTCTACACTTCTGAGGAGTGCACGATCACAGAGGGCAGGCTCCGTCTCTACGACCTCCTTGAGCTGGAATTTAAGCCTGTGAAGGCCCCCCACGGATACAAAGCCACCCTTACCTTCACCAACCTTTCAGGCGACACGCTCCTGCTGCACAACGTCGTGCCCTTCGGGGAGTCGTCGGGCCATGTGTACCTGACTGGAAAGGGCGACCACCCCCTCTCAAGAAGCCATCTGTTCCTCCCCGGAAGGGAACCAGTCAACGTCATTCTTCCTGACAACGCCTGGGAACTTGGCTTTTCAGCCGTGGAAATCACTGCGCTAAAGGGCGGGACAAAAAGGACCGAAGAGATTGAAGGGACTGGGCTTTTGGGAGGTTCCGCGGGTATGGGGGTATGTGCGCTGGTTCGCCGCGACCGGGAGTCGGTGGAGAAGGGCCGGCGCCGCCGCTTTGAGACGGAGCTTTTTCCGGGCGGGAAGGTCTCTTACACCCTTTGGGCCGACACCTACCAGGGCGACTGGCAGAAGGGACTGGAGGTGATGTTCAGGGAGAGGATGTTATACGACGTGGAACCCGGTACTTTCGACCATACACTGTATGAGCGACCCGATCTGGTGTGGGTGCGGCAGGCCTATGTGGCCCACCTCCTGCAGGCCTGGGACCGCGATTTCTTCGATGCCACGCAGGGGGGGTACCGGTTGAAGGAGTTCCTTGACCGGGGACGGCGTCTATACGGCGGTGATGACTTCACGGGCATCTGGCCCACCTGGCCCTCCCTGGGGATCGACCAGCGCAACCAGTGGGACCTTTTCCGTGATCTCCCGGGGGGATTGCCCCGTATAAAACTCCTGGCAGAGCAGTGCCGCGAGGCCGGGTCGGCCCTTTTCATCTGTTACAATCCCTGGGATGAGAGTACCCGCAGCGAAAACCACACCGAAGGGATGGCCGCCATCCTGGAAGCCACCGGCGCCAGTGGGGTCGTCCTGGATACCCGCGGCGCCTCAAGCCGGGAGTTTCAGGAGGCCGCCGACAGCGTAGCCCCCGGCATCATCATGTACAGCGAAGGGATGGCCGTACCCCGCGACATGCAGGGCATCGTCGCCGGAAGGGTACACAATGCCCTCTATTACCCGCCGCTTCTCAACCTCAACAAGTTCATCAAACCGGAATTCGCCATCTTCCGCGTCGCAGAATTGTATAAAGAGCCCATCCTGAGGGAATACAACCTCTCCTTTTTCAACGGCTACGGCACCGAACTCAACATCTTCGCGCCCGGGAAGCCGGTATGGGCGGAAGAACAATACCGGTACCTGGGGCGCACCTCCCGCATCCTGCGGGAGAACAGTCCCCACTTCACCTCCCGCGATTACCGGCCGCTGATCCCCACCCTGCGCGACAGCATCTGGGTCAACGAATGGCCGCTATCAGGAAAAACGCCTGAGAAAACACTTTATACCATTTACAGCATCCTTCCGGAAGGGTCGGCTGACCCCCTCTTCGAAGTAAAGCCCGATTCGGCCTTTCACTTCATTGACCTCTGGAACCACACAGAAGCCCTCCCCATAAAGGCAGACGGAAAATGGTGGATGGCCCCCGTCGTGGAGGGATTCAGCGGCCGCTGGCTGGGCACCAACAACGAAGGAGCCGTGGGGTGCGTGGCCCGCCTGCCCCGGTTGCTGGACCTCTCCCTGCACGGGGATGCCCTGAACATCACCCTGAAAAAGACAATTGCCCCGGGCACCGCTCACAACGGCATAGATACCGCATCTTCCCACACCGGAATCCCACCATACCAGAACACCCCCGCCAGGGCAGAAAATCAGAATACCCATCGGGGACCGGGAGAATCTCCCGGCCATCTTTCAGAAAAAGACGACTCCCTGCTGGTATGGACCGGAAACCCGGAATACGGGAAAAACCCCCTTTGCCTTCCGGCATCAGACACCTCCCTGTTCCTGTCAGACCACTTCGGAAGGTATGAAGGGAAATTTGTCGTTCAATTGTTTCAGAAGGGTTTTCTGATCGATGAGGGTATCGTGACCATCCTTCCCGGCACCCCCAGGCTGGTCAGCAATCAGGAGCGCCCTGCCGCCTTTCCGTCAGGTGACCGGGATCTGACCGGTGCCCGGGACCTGACCAGAGCCCCGGAACTCACCGGAGCCCCGGAACTCACCGGCGCCTCAGAACTAAATGGCCCCTCAGCGTCTGTCCGGCCAAAGATCAGAGAGGAGAAGAAGAGAGCCATCCCCCGGAAGATCCCCGGAGAAATGGTGCTGGTTCAGGCCGGAACATATGTTTTCCAGGCCACCGCCGGCGATGATTTCATTCCCTATCCAAAGGATAACCTGGGCAGGGAATTCGCGATGCCCTCCTTCCTGATGGACCGCCACCCTGTCACCAACCGGGAGTACACATCCTTCCTGGAGGCCACCGGGTACCAGCCTGCCGACACCGCTAACTTCCTTAAGCATTGGAAGAATGGCACTTTTCTCCCCGGGGAGGGGGATTTTCCGGTGGTTTACGTTGCGCTGGAAGATGCCCGGGCTTATGCCCGCTGGGCAGGAAAGCGCCTCCCCACGGAGGTGGAGTGGCAGTATGCCGCCCAAACCCCCGCGGGAAACGAATGGCCGTGGAAACAGCGCCAGCCGGTGAAACGGGTGGAACAGGCCATCACCGCCACCCTCACCGTCTCCTCCCTCGAAGGCCTCGAACCGGGGATGTGCAACCCAGGCAACGGCCTCCCCTATCCCGTGGGTAAGTACCGCAAAGGGGCCAATCCCTTCGGACTGCAGGACCTGGTGGGGTGTGTCTGGCAGCTCACCAACGACGAATATCTTAACGGAAGCTACCGGTATGTCATCATGAAAGGGGGCAGCTATTTCAAACCCTCTGCGTCGTGGTGGTACGTCCAGGGTGGCCCCCGCGAACTCCACTACCGGCAGATGCTGCTGCGCATCTCCCCGGGATTCGAACGCAACGCTACCGTCGGCTTCCGCTGTGTCAGAGACCTCCGGTAACCCACATTTCACCGGGGAAACACCCCTGGAGAGGGGCAAAATGCCTCAGCCATCCAGCCCAAAATGACATTAATTTGTATCTTTAACAAAAAACCATACCTGATTTCCAGCCTGAGCAACTCATCCTTATCATGAAGTACCCTATATCCTTAACGGCGCTGGCGTTGGCAGTGCTCCTGAGTTTTCCGGTTGTGGCCACACCGGATGGAAAAGAGATCCAATATCTCTCGGGAACCGGGAGTGACGACACGCGCACCTGGGAGTTTTACTGCACCACGGGGCGCAACAGCGGCCACTGGACCACCATCGAAGTACCCTCCCACTGGGAACAGCAGGGATTCGGGGAGTACGACTACGGCCGCGACTACCGTACCTACGGCCGGAAATTCCGCTTCGCCGACGAGAAAGGGCTCTACCGCCATACCTTCCGGGTTCCTCCCGCCTGGAAGGGGAAAAAGGTAAAGATCGTCTTTGAGGGGTCCATGACCGATACCGAAGTGAAGATCAACGGCCACCCGGCCGGGGAGATCCACCAGGGGGCCTTTTACCGTTTCAGCTATGACATCACCGGCATGCTGAAATTCGGGGATGTCAACCTGCTGGAAGTTACCGTCAGCAAGATGTCGGCCGATGCTTCGGTCAACCGGGCGGAGCGGTACGCCGACTACTGGGTGTTCGGGGGGATCTTCCGGCCGGTCTACCTGGAAGCCTGCCCCGCGGAACATGTGGAGAGAGCAGCCATTAACGCCGGGGCCGACGGCACCTTTGAAGCGGACCTCGTCCTCCAGGGGATCAAGGGGGCCTGCCAGGCCGAAGCGGTCATTCTGGATCAGGACCAGCAACCGGTCGCCACCCTGACGACACCTGTGGAATCCGCCGACACCCTGGTCACCCTCCGCGGAAAGGTGGAAAATCCCCTGACCTGGAGTGCCGAAACGCCCCATCTTTACACGGTCAGAATCACCCTGAAACGGGGCAGAAAAAATCTTTACACTCTCACGGAGTCCTTCGGATTCCGCACCATTGAGATCAGGCAGGGCGACGGTATTTATATCAACGGGATCAAGGTCAAGATGAAGGGGATCAACCGCCACGCCTTCTGGCCCGAAACGGGCCGCTGCCTCAACGACCGCATCAACCTGGAGGATGTGCGACTGATGAAATGGATGAACATGAATGCCGTCCGCTGCGCCCATTATCCTCCCGACAAAGCGTTCCTCCACATCTGCGACTCGCTGGGGTTGTATGTCCTCGATGAGCTGGCCGGGTGGCAGAATGCTTACTCTACGGCGGTGGGAGAAAAGCTGGTCAGGGAGATGGTGTTGCGCGATGTGAACCACCCATCCATTATCTTCTGGAGCAACGGCAACGAGGGAGGCACCAACAAGGAGCTCGACGATGATTTCGGCCGGTGGGATCCCTCGGGCCGGCCGGTGATCCATGCCCACCACCGCCCCGGCAACGACTTCAACGGCATCGACTGCAACCACTATGAGAATTATTACAGCTCCCGGAAGATCCTTGGCGAAGGGAAGATTTACATGCCCACGGAGTTCCTCCATGCCCAGGACGACGGGGGCGGGGGGGCCGGACTGGCGGACTTCTGGGAACTCTTCTGGAACACCCCGAATTCCGGGGGTGGTTTCCTCTGGGCATTGGTTGACGAGGGGGTAGTTCGCACCGATCTGGGGGGTTTCATCGATGCCAACCGGGTGAATGGTCCCGACGGGGTGGTGGGACCCCACCGTGAGAAGGAGGGCAGCGCCTATGCCATCCGTGAGATCTTCTGCCCGGTAAAAATAGCCCTTCCGGAGTTGCCCGGAACCTTCAACGGCACGATCCCCATAGAGAACCGCTACCACTTCACCGACCTCAGTGCATGCCGTTTTGAATGGCAGCTCGTTGATTTCAGTACCGTGACCGACCGGCAACCCTTCCATTCCGTGGCACAAAGCGGCACCGCCGTGAGTCCCGCCATTCCTCCCCTGGAAACGGGATTTCTGACCATCGCCCTCCCTGCCGGCTATGACAAACACGACGCCCTTTACCTGAAGGTGTTCGATCCCACGGACCATGAAATTTACTGCTATAGCCGCAAAATCAACGGCAACAAAAAGGCGTTGGAACAAATGGTCTTCACCACACCCAGCGAACAGCAGCGGCAGTTGCGCGAGCGCCTGCGGGCCCAGGGTGTCGAAGAGGACAACATCCTCCCCATCGAGCGTCAGGCTGCCGATATGCGCCGCGAATCAGCGGCCCCTGAAATCCTGGAAACCGACACCCTGATCACCCTGAAAGCCTCGGGGATCGCGGTCACCTTCAGCAAAACCGACGGCACCATCCGGTGGATCAACAATGATCTGGGGTTGCCCATTCCCTTCGGCCAGGGCCCGCTGCCTGTCTCCGGAAAAGCCCGGTTCAACGGTTTCCTCCAGTTTTCCACTCCGGAATATGCCGCACTCACCATGAACTACACAGGCGACCTGAAGCAGGTGACCTGGAAGATGTACCCCGGCGGGTGGCTCGAAATGAACTACGAATACTTTCTGGAGAATTCCAATCCCTTTGCCGGCATCAGCTTCACCTTTCCGGAATCGGATATCATCGGGGTGAAATGGCTGGGCAACGGCCCCGCCCACGTCTGGAAAAACCGCATGACAGGCGGGGTACTGGATGTGTGGCAGCGGTTTTACAACAACCGCCTGCCCGGCGACAACCACTGGGGACCGCCACAGTTCAAGGGGTATTACGACGATGTCTCCTGGATGGAATTCAACACTGTCGACGGGAAATTCACTGTCGTGGCCGCCGAAGAGAAACTGTTCGTCAGGCTCTTTGATTTCCACGGTCTCTCAGGCCCCCGCCACTATCCGGCCCTCCCTTCCGGCAACCTCTCCTTTCTCGATGCCATTCCCCCTGTGGGCACCAAGCTGGCCATGGGCATCAGCAACGACACCTGGAACCTGGGCCCCGCCGGAGAAATGAATACCATGAAAGAACCCGTCAGACGCACTCTTTTTTTCTACTTCGGAATTTTTTAACTTTGAGTGACATGTGGTCAAGGCGCTCTTTTTTAGGCAATTCGCTGATCATGGGAGCAGGGGTTTCCCTGCTGCGGTGTTCTGTGGCCAGTGGAACCGGCCGGAAGAACTACCGCCGGTCGGATGTTTCCGGTTTTGCGCGCCGGTTGAAGCCCCTGAACAGGATACTTGAACTCGAAGGCTACTATGTTTGGGGGACCTCCCCCATTTATGGTCCCGACAGGCGCATCCACGTCTACTTTTCGCGCTGGGAGGCCCGCAAGGGGATGGGTGGCTGGATCAACGGCTCGGAGATCGCCCATGCTGTCGCCGACCACCCCGGAGGCCCCTACCGCAACATCCAGACCATCCTGGCCCCCCGGGGCGGAGCGTGGTTCGATGCCACTACCTGCCACAACCCCCATATCCAGTGCGTCGACGGAACGTACTATCTTTTTTATATCGGCAGTTCCAACGGCAAAACCAACTCCAAACGGATTGCCGTGGCTACCGCCCCTTCTCCCGATGGGCCCTGGGAACGCCCCGACCGACCATTGCTGGAGGCCGGTCAGGCAGGAGCCTGGGACGACCATTGCACCTCCAACCCGGCCTTCCTGGCTTTTCCCGGAGGGGAATACCGCCTTTACTACAAGTCATGGAACAGTTATGAGTACGACCACTACACCGACCCGGCCATCCGCGGGAACCGTAAATACGGGGTGGCCATGGCCAGTGATCCGGCGGGGCCTTATGTGAAATACCCGGGCAATCCCATCATTGACTACGCTTCCCTGGGCCAGAACAGGCAACTCGAAGATGGCTATCTCTTCCGCGAAAATGGCCGCATTTATATGCTGGCCCGCGACATGGGCCGCTTCGGACACCAGGAAGGGATCCTCCTGGAATCGGGCGACGGTCTCCATTGGTCGGAACCCCGTATTGCCTGGTTCGGGGTCAGCCATTATGTGCAGGAACCCCCCGGGCCTCCTTACCTGAAAAAGTACGGCCGCTTTGAACGCCCCCAACTGCTCATCCGCGACGGAAAACCCACCCACCTCTTCCTGGCCTCCCAGGGAGGGAAAGTGATGACCTCCTCCGCTTTCGTCTTTGAAATATCTCCTGCCTGAAAGTAATTATTGGCTGCCTTTTGTGACCAATTGGATGGATCTTTTCGCTGTTTTTCGTAAATTCCATCGACTGGTTTTTCCATCCGAAAAGGGTGGGCACATGCATGGTAATCGATTAACCTCATAAATTACAACCCATGAAGCGCACGCTTTCCGTTTTGTTTCTGATCATTCTGATGATTCCGGTGCCGATAATCCTTCAGGCAGCCGGGGAAAAGCCCACTGTGTTTATCATCGGTGATTCCACGGTCAAGAACGGAAGGGGTGACGGGGCCGGCGGGCTCAGGGGCTGGGGGGAAAAGATTCACCTGTTTCTGGACACCACCCGTCTTACCATCAGGAACCATGCGCTGGGGGGCACCAGCAGCCGCACCTTCATCACGCGCGGACTTTGGGATCAGGTACTGGAGCAGTTGAAGCCGGGTGATTTTGTGCTGATGCAGTTCGGCCATAACGATGGAGGGGCCATCAACGACACCCTGCGGGCCAGGGGTACCATCCGTGGAACCGGCGAGGAAACCGTGGAAATCGATAACCTGCTCACCCAAAAGCACGAGCGTGTGCACTCCTATGGCTGGTACCTCCGGAGGATGATCAGGGAAGCCAAAGCCAAAGGGGCTATCCCGGTGGTGGTTACCCCCATTCCCCGTAACGACTGGGAGGATGGTAAAGTCAAACGGACACCGGTCAGCTATCCCCAGTGGGCCATGGAAGTCGCCCGCGATGAGAAGGTGAAATGCATCGACCTTAACCGGTTGATGTCGGAAAAGATGGACACCTTCGGGGAACAGCAGGTGACCGGCCGGTTTTTCCTTTCCTCCGACCATACCCATACTACAGAAGAGGGAGCGGTCATGAGTGCCTCCCTGTTGATCAGGGGGATGAAAAAGAGCAAGAAATGCCATCTCGCCAAATGGATGGTCCCCACCCGGAAACTTCCCTACTAATCCTGAAACTTCCTACCTCAAAGGACGCCCCATTGAACAACTTTCCGAACTTTGCATCCGATGTCCAAAGTCCCATAAAAAGCCGCCTGAAACCAGCCGGTTATCCAGGTCAGACCAGGGTGATGATCCTGCCCACGACCCCCAGGAAACCGTTGACCACCCTGAGGATCTCCTCCGTTTTTTGGAGATCGGCCAGAACGCCTTCCACCTGGGTAGCGCCGGCGGTCAGCTCCGCTTCCAGGACGGTCAATTGATCGCGGAGGTCATCCAATTCTGCTGCTCTCATCTTCAGAAGGGCCATCTGCACCTGGTGCTGGAGGAGTGCACTTTCGTGCTGTTTTTCGGGAGGAAGCTTATCAAGCGAAAGTAAATAGGCCGGTTTGGCCATCCCATTCCTGATCTTTCCGAGCTGCCTGATGGTGAGGTTTCTCAATTCATAAGGTGCCATAAGGGTCTGTGTTTATTTGGTTTCTGACTGTTTGCGGAGCATTTCGGCCAAATCGAGCATAGCGTGGATATCCTCGAACAAAGGGGTCCATCCCGCGGGACCCATCCTTTTTTCCACCAGCTCCAGAAATCCCTTTTTCAGGGTTTCGGCGGCGGTGGCGGCTTTGTCCACCGCATCGAGCGAAAGAAAGCCCGTGAGGAGTTCCTTCCGTTTGGCCTTCCAGGGATCTCCCAGCGTGGCCGCTTCCACGAAAGGGCGGGTAACGGCATCAAAATCCTTCAGGTCGAGGAGCAGTTCCATATCTTCGGCCATTTGCTGTGAAAGGGCTTTGAGGAGGGCCGATTGAAGTTCCAGTTCCCGCTCGATCACGGGGCCGTTGCGGCGTAGTTCCTGCTCCAGGGCCTGTACTTTGATGCCTGAAATCACCAGGGGCGTCGCCGATCCGAGGAGGTCAGCGACAGATGCATCGCCGATGGAGGCTTTCTCGAGTTGGGGGCGCAGGGCCGACAGGGAGCCCATGACCGATCCCAGTTCTGCGGTGATGATTGCCGGGGACCCGGAAGCGGCCAGTGCCCCCAGGGCCGCAAAATACCTCTCCAGCAGCCGGGTATGCTGCCTGATCCCCTGAAGACTCCCCAGCAATCCCTTTAGTGCCTCAGAACGCTCCAGGTAGATTTCTCCCCTCTCCTCCGCCGTTAAATGCTCCCTCTCTTTCAGCAACAATTCATTGTCGGCATCAATGGCCAGTTTGCCCGCCTCCATAGTAAGGGCTTCCATGGCCTTGGAATAATTCCGCCCTGCATTGGCAAATACTGCAAACTGGTTCACCCGTGTCGACACACAGGAGGTAACCGAAATCAGCAATAAAAGGATTAAATAGCGTCTCATCTGCTTATTGTGTTTAGTAATAAAGGTCATCACCTCGTTCTCATCTTCTCAACCAGAATACAATTTACACAAATAGAGTGAGATTCAAATATTAATCGCCATCTTTATAAATGGTTTCGACAGGCCATTGAAGATGAACGTTTAAAATCACCGTACGTCATGCAAAAATGGAATTTTGCGGCCTTTTTGGCCGTGATGATATGCGCAGCCTCCTGGTCATCGGCCCAGGATCCGCGGGAGCGGACCTATCTTTACCCGGTGTGGCAGCCTTCGCATGAGGAAAAGCCCAAAGTGGAGGGGTGGGCCAAGGAGCGGGTCAGGGAAAAGCTGAGCCGCGGATTAGTGGCCCTTCCGGCCGGGGAGGGGAAGGTGTTCTTCTCCTGGCGTCTTCTGGAGGAGGACCCGGCTGATATCGCATTCAATCTCTACCGGGAGGTTCCGGGCAGGAAGCCCGTGCGCCTGACGCGGCAGCCCCTGCAAACCGTCACCTGTTTTACCGATGGGGGACCTCTGCCCAAAGGTCTATGTTCCTGGATCCTGCGGCCTCTCCTCAACGACCGGGAGGGGGATCCCTGCGGAACCGTTTCTCTCGATTTATCTGCGGAACCGAAAAACTACCGCGCCATCCGCTTCCGGGGAGATTACAAGCCCCAACGGATCGCAGTGGCCGACCTCAATGGTGACGGGGAGCTCGATTTTGTCATCCGCCAACCCGACCGGGGCATCGACCCCGGAGGCCAGCCCGACAGAACGGGGCTTACCTATAAGATAGAAGCCTATCTCCATGACGGAACCTTTTTATGGCAGAAAGATCTGGGGCTGGGCATTGAACCGGGCATCTGGTATGCTCCTTTTATCGTCCATGACCTCGATGGCGACGGCAAGGCCGAGGTCGCCGTCAAGACTGGCCCCGCCAATGCCCGGGAGGCCGACGGCAGGGTGCGCAGCGGCCCGGAATGGGTTTCCATTTGGAACGGCATGACCGGTGAAGAGATCGCCCGTGGTGACTGGCCGGCCCGCAATCCCCGCTTTGGCGACTACAACCGCAACAACCGCAACCAGATGGGCATCGCCTGCCTCGACGGCAAAACTCCTTTCTTGCTGGTAGCCCGCGGCACCTACAAACTGATGGTCGTCGACGCCTGGATGATGAAAAACGGGAACCTCGAACGGACCTGGCACTGGGATGGCGACGAAGAGAATCCCGTCATCCGCCATCAGGGCGCCCATAACATGCATGCCGCCGATGTCGACGGCGATGGCCGCGATGAAATCGTCCTGGGCTCGGTGGTCCTCGACGACAATGGTACCGTCCTTTGGTCGACCGGACTGGGCCACCCCGACAAATGCTTCGTCACCGACATCGACCCTGAAAGACCCGGACTGGAAATTTTCTACGTGATGGAGGACTGGCACGACAACGGGAACGGCATCTGTCTGGCCGACGCCCGCACGGGGGAGATCATCTGGGGAGTGGGCCGCAAAACCCTCCATGTGGGCGATGGCATGGTGGCCGATATCCTTCCGGAGGTGCCCGGCCTCGAATGTTTCGCTTCCGAAGATCCCAAAGGGGGTTCCCGCGAAAAATACCTCCTCTCGGCCAAAGGAGAACTGCTGGCCACAGGCGATGAGGTCCCTGGCTGCCGCAACTGGATCTGGTGGGATGGCGATAAGGTGAGAGAGACCATCATCACCCCCGGATGGCAAAACAGCATGTGGGACCGCTTTGAGGCCCGGAAGCTGTCGATAGCCCAATACAAGGGGGATACCCTGACCACCCATATCGAGGGTTCCGTCATCTTTATGGCCGACATCGAGGGGGATTGGCGCGAGGAATTGATTACCATCCTTCCCGGGGAAATGCGCATTTATGGCACTACCCTCCCCGCCACCGACCGCAGGGTCACCCTCCTCCAGGATCCTTTCTACCGCAACCAGGTCACCCACCGCTCCATGGGCTACGAACAATCCCCCCTCCCCTCCTTTTACCTGGGTGAGGAGTAGTCTTGTCGATAAATAGTATATTTTGTTTCTATAATTCACTATAAATGCAGCATAACAGAAACAAAACATATAAATGAAATCTTGGGAATTCAGATCTCAAATGTTCAATCTGGCTTGCATAAATATCCATCAGATATATGCATGGCAACCGGGTTTTGATAGCAACAACCTGACGCGTTGGATTAAAAAAGGGTATATCAAAAGGTTACGGCAAGGCTATTTTGCTATTTTTGAACACTTGCTTTTTAATAAAACAAAAAGCAGCATGATTTTACTCTTTGGAGAGTTTGTAAATTCACTGGCAAATTGACAAAATGATATACTATGAAGCGTTTAGTAACCTTAATCCTTTTCCTGGTCTCAGGGTATTTCCTTTGGGCGCAGAACCAGACCGACGCCAACACCCCGCTGCACCTGCTGAAACCTGATTACAAAACCCCTTACGGAAAACCTGATATCGGGGAGGTGACTGCCGTTCTGGACAGGGTATACAACTACCTCAACGGAAGCACCCCGGCCACGCTGATCGACAAGGAAACCGGCCGGGATATCAACGATTTCTCCGGAATCGATCAGAACACCATCTTCAAACCCGGCGATTTCCGACTGATCAGCTATGAGTGGGGCGTCACCTATGCCGGAATGCTGTTGGCCTCGGAAGCCACCGGCGATCCCAAATATGGCCGCTACACCAGGGAGAGGCTTCAGTTTCTGGCTGACATCGCACCAGGATTCACTCAACTCGAAGCGAAAGCTCCCGGATTCCGCCATCCCCTCTATTACACCCTTCATCCGCACGCCCTTGACGACTGTGGTGCCCTGTGCGCCGCCATGATTAAGCAGCAACGGGAGGAACCGGTGCCCGGACTGGAACCGGTGATTACCAACTTTATTGATTACATCAGCCATAAGGAGTTCCGGCTGAAAGACGGCACCCTGGCCCGGAACCGTCCCCTGCCCAATACCATCTGGCTCGACGACCTCTTCATGAGCGTTCCGGCCCTGGCACAGATGGGCTCCCGAACCGGGGAGAAGAGATATTTTGACGACGCCGTCAAACAGGTGCTCCAGTTTTCACGCCGCATGTTCGATTATGACAATGGAATATTCATGCATGGCTGGGTACAGGAAATGGAAGAGCACCCCCCCTTTCACTGGGCCCGTGCCAACGGCTGGGCCCTGATGACCATAGCCGAACTGCTGAGTGTGCTGCCTGAGGACCACGAGGGAAGGGCACAAATCCTTGATCTTTTGCGCCGCCATATCAGGGGCCTCGCCGCCTGCCAGTCGGGAGAGGGATTCTGGCATCAGCTCCTCGACCGCAACGACTCCTATCTTGAAACCTCAGCCACCGCCATCTATGCCTATTCCATCGCCCGGGCCATCAACAAAGGGTGGATCGACGCAAAGGTGTATGGTCCAATGGCCTTCCTGGCCTGGAATGCCGTCACCACCAAAGTCAACGGCCAGGGACAGGTGGAAGGCACCTGCGTGGGAACCGGGATGGCTTTCGACCCCGCCTTCTACTACTACCGCCCCGTGAGTCCCTACGCCGCACATGGCTACGGTCCAGTTCTTCTGGCCGGCGCTGAAATCATCAGTCTGCTGAAAAACCACAACCCCGACATCAACGACAGCGCCCTCATGCTCCAGGGGCAGGTCACTTCCCCTCCGGAATCACGGAAGTTTTCCTTTGGAGAGGGACCTGATCAACCCGGGTTTATCCTTATCACTCCGGGAACATCCTGGTCCGGTGATAAAGGATACGGTATTCTTGCGGAGAAGCCTCCGGTTGCAGTCACCCGGAAAGTTAGAAACAGACCGGCGGCCACATTTATGACCAGCGACCATCCTTTTGCCTTTGCTTTGCGCGTGCCCGAGGGCCGGTATGAAATTACCCTGACCCTCGGAGATCCTGCCGGAACGTCGGAAACCACGGTGAAAGCTGAGTCGCGCCGGCTGATGCTCGAAAATGTCAGAACCGCAAAAGGAGAAGTGGTCCAGAGGAAAATCATCGTTGACGTGCGCACCCCCCGCATCAATCCGACCGAACAAATCCGTCTCAAAGCCAGGGAGCTGAATTACCTCAACTGGGATGACCAGCTCACCCTGGAATTCAGCGGGAGCCGCCCTGCCGTATCCGGTATGGAAATCAAAGAAATCAGGGATCTTCCGGTGATTTACCTCGCCGGAAATTCCACGGTGACCGACCAGGAGGAGGAGCCCTGGGCTTCGTGGGGACAAATGTTTCCCCGTTTCCTGAAGCCGGAAGTGGTGGTGGCCAACTATGCCGAATCGGGGGAGTCGCTGCTCAGCTTTAAACGGGAAAAGAGGCTGGAGAAAATACTGAGCCTGATCAAACCCGGCGACTGGCTCTTCATTGAATTTGCCCACAATGACCAGAAACCCGGGGGCAACCACCTTGATCCCTTCACCACTTACCGCGATGAGTTGAAATCAACCATCAGGGAGGTCCGAAATAAGGGGGCCCGGCCGGTACTGGTCACCTCCATGCACCGGCGCCGTTTCAACGAAACGGGTAATATCATCAACTCCTTAGAAGACTATCCCGAAGCAATGCGCCAGACCGCCAAACAGGAGCAGATCCCCTGCATCGACCTGAATGCGATGAGTAAAATTGTCTTTGAAGCCCTGGGGACTGAGGAATCAAAAAAGGCTTTCGTCCACTTCCCCGCCAACAGTTTTCCCGGGCAGAAGGAACCCCTGGCCGACGACACCCATTTCAGCAATTACGGGGCCTACCTGCTGGCGCAGTGCGTGGTGATGGGCATCAGGGAGGAGATTCCGGAACTGGCGGCTTACCTTGAATCCGGACTGCCATCCTTTGACCCGGCAAAACCAATGCCCTATGATCAATTAAGGCTGCCACAGAGCATGAAACACAACACCCTCCGACCCGCAGGTAACTAATTATCACATTGACTCCCGGAAGGGATACAACTTCTCATTCCATAAAAAGCATATCTTTTAAGGAATGTAATCTACAATATGGTTATCTTTACAGGTTGTAAAAACCTTCATTTCAGCACACATTGGCTAATTACAATATCAAATATTATCTTTTATATTGTCTTCTCGCAATTGGATTTTCATGCCATAATAGGTCAGACAGAGCAGAAAATATCCTTAACAAAGCAGAAATGCTGGTTGACACTCTGCCCGACAGCGCATTGGTATTGCTCAATAAGATTCAAAACCCTCAACGCTTAAACAAACCGCAGTATTATGACTATTTTCTGTTAAGAGTACGGGCAAAAGACAAGACCTTCAATGACATCACACAGGATACCCTTATTTTTAAGGTTAAAGAATACTATATCCATAAAAAGAATGTAGAAAAAATCCTCCTGGCGACCTTCTATAGTAGCAGGGTCTTGAGGGAACAGGGAAGATTCGGGGAAGCACTGGAAACACTCTTAAGTGCAGAACCTTATCTGAGTAAAAGCAACAATATCAATCTAAAAGGACTGGTCCAAGGTTCAATCGGTGAGATATATTATCAGCAACTTCTGAAAGATAAAGCCATCACCCATTTTAAGCATGCAGAAAGGTTCTTTCATCTGGCAGAAAACTTCAGGAATGAAATAATTGAATGTAACTATATTGGAAACTGCTATTTGTTACAGGGGAAAAGCGATAGTGCCTTTTTATATTACTTCAGGGCATTGGCTTTGGCAGACAGGCACCAGTTTCCCAGAGAACAAGCCGGTATTAGAGAAAGCATTGGCGTAGCTTACCTGGAGAATAAAGATTATATAAATGCAGAGAATTATTTCAAAGAGGCCTGGGATTTTTCTGTCGATTCGTTAAAAAAAGCCAGTATTTCCACAAATCTGGCACATCTGTTTGAATCTCAGGGGAAGAACGATTCAGCCATCATATATCTCAAAAAGGCGTTAAGTTATTTACCCTCAGACAAAGAGAATTTTCTTTCAGCGAACATTTATAAAACCTGGTCCGCCATTGAAGAAAGCGAAATGAATTTAGAAGGTGCCCTGGAAATGTACAAACTTTACAACAAGCATCTTGCCTCCATTTTGAATGATAATAAAAATAGCGCTGTTCTGGAAATCGAAGGTAAGTACAATTTTCAACGCCTTGAAAACCACAACAAACAACTCCTCATCGACAAACAGAGAATCTTGATGTATTCACTTGGGCTGCTAATTGTATTAATGCTGACAGTTCTTCTGGGTTTAAGACGATTGCATATACATGAGAGGAAATTAGAGGAAGCAGAAAAGAAAATTTATCACATGAAAGAGCTGGCAAGAAAATACAATGAAAAAGAGGATTCCTTCAGGAGTATTTTGCTACGCCATTTCGATATCCTAAAAAAAACGGCGTTATTGGAAGGTTATTTGAATGAGGGAGAAAAAGGAAAGGGGAAAAATTTGCTCCGGAAATTTAATGAAGTTGTATATGGTCGTAAGGACCTGGATTGGGACGTTTTGCACAAGACCCTTGATAATCTGCACAATGGATTTTTTGAACGACTAAAGAGAAAATTCCCTGATCTTGATGAAAGCGAGTTCCGCATTTGTTGTCTGACGTACGATGAGTTCGACAATACGGAGATGGCCATCATTTTAAACTACAGCATTAACACCATTCAGACCAAAAGAAGCAGCATAAGAAAAAAACTTGGGATAAGATCCTACGGAGATATCCGCGATTTTCTGATCCGGGAAGTTGAAAACAAGCCCCAAACTTCTACCACACCAGAAAACGCCAAATAAAAAAGCTATATATCCCGGAAGGAACTTTGTTTAATAAGTAAATAAGAGTACCATTTGACGGTTGTACCCGGCAAATATTCCTGTTGCATTTTTTAAGTTAGTGTGCACTATAACTGGTTCAGAATAGGGATTTATACGCTGGCTTACTTGCAAAATATAGGAGCGGTAATAATCGATATAATCTTTACTACCTTGTGTTATTTCTAACCAAAATTCTACATTACGCTTTTGGCTATTCTCCATTGAGTATTTAAGATTTGCATTGGCATATAATAAATTCGCCGAACCAATGTTTTCCCCCTCACCAATTACTGTGGTCACATCGTATGAAATATTATTTAGCCAGAAGTCATTTCCGAAACATACCGTTGACCTAAAAGCTTCGTTCTCACGTGTGGGTACACTTTTTTGTTTTATTTCCTTATGTAAAAGAGATAATAACCTCTGCCTTAAATTAAAATCCCCAACAAAGTCAAAGAGGATTTTATCAAATTCGCGCTGACTTATTTGCCACTGGTCGACAAACCTTAACAATTCCTTGGAAGCGTTTCCCGGTAAACCCTCCTGTTCGAGTTTTTCCAGAGACTCTGAGGTAAGCATATACCTATTATATCCATAGCGAGGATCAAAATTTTGGGCACGAAACAGGAACCGCGCTTCTTGTATGGTTTCACCAAAGTTTACTTCCAGCGGAAATGCATCGTAATCCATCAGGTTGTTGGGATAGAGGTATTTTATCCATTTTATTTCAAAATCGGGAACTGTGGCTTTAACAAAATTGGGGACCTTACTTTTTGCAGTAATTTCCTTATGCCCCGGAATATTTACTTTCAATGTATAATTTCTACCTGACTCCGGATACTCATCACTAATATAAAGCCCATTTTCTCCCGAATAAGTAAGTGTGATGTTTTCTCCGGTTTCCGAGGTGATTTCAACGCTTGCATCATCAATAAAAATGTCTTCATCCTCTACTAACAATTTCGTTTCTGAAAGTGTAAGTTCCCATTTGTCCTGTGGATTAAACAAACAGGCAACAACAATTTCACGGTGAGTGTCGGGAATATCAATTTCCATGTCTTTAACACAAGCCGTCAATGTTAAAAACACAGTAAACAAGATAAAGGAATATTTTACTATTACTTGCTTCATCAATAATCAGCTTTTAAAATTTCAGATGATAACTAATTGATGGAATAAATGGGAAAATACTCACTTGCCTGTACTTTGTTTCGCCGGTGGGTGATGTTTGCGGATAGTACACGTATGCATTCTGACGGGCATAGGCATTATAAACTCCAAATTTCCACTCGCGGTAAAGATTTCCTTTTTGCTTTTTAAATGTAATCCCAAGGTCTAAATGATGAAATGCAGGCAGCCGGTAGCTGTTGTATTCTTCGAAATATTGAATACGGTGGGTGTCTTCAATGTCAATGCTGGTGATAAAGTCGGTAATCGTATAGTAGATTGGTCCTGCGGCCTGGTAGTCCTGTACAGGAATTGTGGCAGCCATACCGGTTTGATAGGTCCATACTGCAGAACACTCCAAATTATCGGTTAAATTAAACATGAAGCCTAAACTAAGATCGTGGCGGCGGTCGAATTTAAAGGGGAACGCCTTGTTGTTATTAATGCTTTCAAACTTCCGATTGTTCCATGAAAGCGTATAATTTAGCCATGCATTTAGTCTTGAAGTTTTATAGCTCCATGAGTTTTCAAAACCCCAGGCTTCTCCAGTACCGATTTTAACCAGATCTTCCCAATTGTCGTAAATATCCATAAAGCTGTTTCCAGCTTTGTAATTTATTACACCGTCCATGGTCTTGTAGTACGAGTCGAATTGATAAGAGAACCTGTCGTTAACTTTTAAATTCGCGCCAAAGGTGATTTGTTGCGATGTTTCGGGTTTCACATTTTCGGTAGCGGGCACCCAAATATCCGATGGCAAGCCCACACTACTGTTGGTTAACAAATGTAGAGGCTGCACCATTTGGTCGTAGGAAAAAAAGAGGTCTAGATTTTTATGTACCGCCAATTTTACATTTGCCCGTGGCATTATATAACTGTGCCACTTACCACCTAAATCGAGCAAGTCGAGTCGCACTCCTCCCTGCAAGGTTAATTTGTCGCCCATATTAAGCTGGTCGTCCATAAAAAAGGCAAGTGCCTTATTATTTACCTTGACGTTCCCCCTTTTTATATTTTCACCGTCGTGACGTTCAATTTCCTGTTCACCGGGTAAGTAGCTATTTAATTCTCCGCTTGTACCAATCTGGATTTTATTTTGGGGCAGATACCAATCAAAGAGAAGTTGCAGTTTGTTGTTGTTTATCTGGGTTTTGTACACGACCTCAGACCAGATTTCTTCTTTGCCATCCTGGTTTTTGAGGGTTTGTTCGTACTTGTTGTGTATGTAATAGCGAAACGAACCACTGGAAAGGGTTGTGTTTAAATAGAGCCGGTTTCCCAACTGGCTTGTCCAACGCAGTGCCCCGATTTTGTTTCCCCATTTAAGTTTTACTTTGGTGCTTTGTTTGGTTTCACCCTCTTGATAGGTATATGAATCTTTGAAGTTAGAAGATAACCGGTCGCCACCACCATAAAAGCTTAAATACAATTGATTTTTAGGATTAAGTTCGAAATTGAATTTTGCATTGAGGTCGTATAAATTTAAGCTTGGCACCACGACTTCATTGTCTGACATCTGAGAGATTTTAGCAATACCGGTTACAAACAAATCGAGCAATGTTCTCCGGGCAGAAAATAAATAGGACGATTTCCCTATTTTTATGGGTCCTTGATGTGTAAACTTTGAAGTTATCGGGCCAATGGTGAGATCGGTTTCATCATGGTTTTTATTTCCTTCTTTCATGCGCACATCAATAACCGATGACAGTCGACCACCGTAACGTGCAGGGAAACCACCTTTATAAAAATCGACACTTTGCAGCGCTTCGGGGGTAAACACCGAAACAAAACCAAACAAATGGGTTGCATTGTAAACAGGTACACCATCAAGCAGGATCAGGTTTTGGTCGGGGCTGCCGCCGCGGACAAATACTCCGGCACTTCCTTCATATCCTTGTTGAACTCCGGGTAAAACGGTCATGCTTTTCAGTACATCTTGCTCTCCGGCAAAGGCAGGCAGGGCTTTAACCGTCTGCATATCGATCTGTTCATATCCGGAAAATGTGGTTTTTTGTTTTAACGATTGTGCTGTTACAATTACTTCTTGTAAATCGTTATTAGTGCTTAACTGAAAATTAATGGTTGTGTCGTTGGCGGCATAAAAAGTCAAGATTTGTTCTTTGTACCCAACAAACGAAATACGTAACTGCACCTTACCTGCCGGTAGGCTTAACGAATAAAAACCGTAGGCATTACTTATCGTCCCCAGTTTATTGTTTTGCTCATATACAGTTGCATGGTTTAGGTTTTCTGACGATACGGAATCACGAATGTACCCATAGATAGTTATGCTCTTTTGCGCTGAAACCTGAACAAGGGTGCTAATAAACAAAAGTGAAAAAACTAATTTTAGTTTGGGCATTTTTAAAACTGGATAAAGGCACGTTTTTAATAAAAACCACAAATCGACATGGAAACCCTTAGCTCATAAATTAAAACACTAGTGTCCACTAAAAATTAAAGCACAATTGAACGCTTCCTTTTTCTGTAATATCATCCATTGGTTCCGCTCGTTCAAAGAGTTCTCTGATCGGAGTTTTGTCAAAAAGCGACAGGCTCAGGATCCGGAGGACGTCAAATGTGCTGCGATTAAGTCGAAGATCATGTTCGACAATGGCGACCAGGCAATAAGCCGTGATCGCCGAATAGATCTGGATTCTGACAGCATTCTCAGTTACACCCCAGAAGGATTTAATGTGCAGATGCTGTTTAATCCATTTGTAGAACAACTCCACCTGCCATCGGTTCTTGTACAGCAGTGCAACATGTTTCGAGCTGATTCCGAAGTTGTTAGTCAGGTATGTGAAAGTCCTTTTGTGTTCAACCGAATAGTAACCCACACGACGGAGAAGACTCGGATATTTTTTACCGGTTTGTTGTCCGGTAAGTCGTATCGTCTGGTCATAGAGAATGTTGTCAGGACTTTCAAGAAGGTCCTCACCCTCAATGATCTCATATTGAAGGTTACCTCTCTCCCTGATTACAAAGTTGGATCCAATACTGTTAATGGTAAAAAGGCGTGCCAAATCAAAGTAAGCCCTATCAAAAATGTAGTAAGCATTCTGTTCATACGGGATCTCATCCATGGCATTAATATCATGGACTTTAGCTGCCGTGATGTGGAGAAAAGCCGGGATCTGGGTAACGACATCAAAAAGGGTATGTACTTTGATCCCACCTTTCGTCTTGCGAAAGCTGGCCCACCAGAAAAGACTCAGGCACAGATCAATCGTTGTGGAATCAAAAGCATAGAACCGACCGGGAATTTCAAATTCCTTGGTAATACGCTTCCCTTGGGCGATAGAAATCATTTTATAGGCAAATTCCTCAAAGATCTTGCAGTCCCTGTTCGCATTAGCCTTAGCCAGATTGCTGCGAGTTATAACAGATTTGCCGAATCCAAGATGATAGGACTTTGGGGTATGTGCAGTTGTTACACAAACGAGCTCTCTAAGGCTTTCACAGCCAGCCAACTGACCATACATCATGATCAGAAGCTGATTCCAGCAACTGAACGACTTAATGTATTTGTCCCCTTGATATCTCATTACGATACAATCGAAAACCCTTTTGGGCAGAAATTCTACGAGTTGGCTGAAAACATATTTTCCTTGGTTCATTATACCCGATTTAACAAATCGGATACTATTTACAAATTCAAATCGACACGTTGAAAAAACTGTTGTATATTTCTTATATTTAGACTGTTATAACGAATTTTAAAAAACTTTAGTGGACACTACTGAAATTAAAACTCTAATTGCCCAATTGGATAGGCAAGTTGTAGTTGGAGCATATTGTTTTTGTTTATTGAGCCTTTGTAGTGTCCGATAATTTCTTTGGTTTCATTACCAAAACCCTGTTCTTTAAATCCTTGGATGTAGTTAATCGACCATTTCAGCTTATGTTTCTGGCTTCCCAGTCCAGTTGTCCAGTTAAATTCTGGCTTTTCATTTACTATTTTGTAATTCGTTAGCCAAGTGGATTCTATACCCGCTTGAACAAAAAAGTCTTTACTCAATGGCATCTTTAAATGAACGGGAACAACCACGTAATGCATTGGAAGCTTGTCCCAACCTTCGGTGATGATAGGATATCCACTATCAGGGTCATTTGAATCAGAAGATACTGAGTAATGCTGTTGCATCAGTTTGTATCGGTAAACAATGCCAATGTCAGCAGAAACCCTCCAGAAAAGATGGCGTGAGGCATAAACCCCTATGCCGGTTCCAAACCCGTTTTTGGTTTCCATTCCACGATATTCGGTTACTTTGTGCGGCATAAACCATGATCCTTCGGTGGTTATCCCGAATTCTGTTTTTTCTTGTGAAAAAGAAAAATAGCTGCCAAGCAGCAAGCATAAAGTAATTGTAATTTGTTTCATTTTTTCTATTCAAAATGGAAACTCAATATTATATTGAGCTTCCATCGAAGTTATTAATTGATGGTTAAATTTATAACTAAATCATGAGAAATGAGTTTCCCATTGCAGGAAAAATTGCTTATGATTGGAGCAGTACCAGGATAAGAAGAGGGTATAGGTGATAAAGGCCACTCAAAAATCCATTCTTTAACATCAAGATAGACATTTGAAAGTTCTGAAGTATTGATTTGTGTATAATCAGGCGCAGGAGTCATATCAGTGAAATTAGTACTATAACCTCCTTGATATGAATCATAATTACCGCCCAAATTATAACTTAAATGTTGATGACAAAAATAACCTTTGGAATCACGCCAGCCAAATGTTCCTTTTTTCTCTTTATGAAAATACAAATAATATTTAAGGCCATTTTGTACAGTTATTAGATTCCCCCAAGCATCGGTAATTAGGAAAGTTTTCTCACCATAACGGAAGTAGAATGTCCACCTAACCCCTCCTCCCTCGGAATACATCCTTTCACTTTTCACTGTACCATAATCTGTAGGCAATGTTGATTTCAATTTTTCATATGAATATACTCTAACAAGAGATGTATCACAGTTTTCCGGATACTTTAAATACTGGTTTAATGTCTTCTTATTACCATCAGTAATTGCAATCTGCGCATCTTTTTGAAAACAGTATAAAACATCCCCAATTTTTATAATACCATCTTTATTTAAAATACAATCCCAAGAATAATCTGAAAACGGATAACATAATGAGGAATCTATCATATTAAAATAACCTTCTTCAACCAATTCCTCAGCATATCTTTTAGCATCATCATAAACCTCAAAACCAGCTAGTTTATCTGATGCTTGAGCCCTGAACATTTTAGCAGATTTAAACCCGATTTGATCTTCCCAATTAGATTGCTCTTCGAGAGATTTGTTTTGCAACAACATTCTTAAACTGTCAGCAGTTACAAAATTTTGAACAACTAGATACCCATTTTCAGAATAAATTTCCGGTTTAATCACATAAACCGACTGTTCATCGATAAGCTTATCACTTTTTTCACAAGCATTATAAATGCCTAAAGCCACTATCAGGGTAGCTAAAAAGAGTAATTTTTTCATTTCCTTTTAAGGTTTTGTGGAGCAAGGAGCCACAACCTCTTACTCCGGGTTCATATAATATTGTTTGATAGTCTCTGTTGTGTTTGTTTATTGACGTTGTTTTGATAAACTAAACTGCTGGCGGTTGAATAAACCTCAACACTAGTAACTCCGAGTTTAGATAAAAATTCAGTATTTAAACTGTTTTCGTTTTTCGTTGCTAGGATTGAATCTGGCAGCCAGGATTCTATTGCTACATTAAATAAAGTTTCTTCTAAATCATTTTTTACCTGATCATTATCAATTAAAGAAGATAATTGACCAAAAATCAGAATTAAAACTACAGATACTAATAGACAGATTCGGAACAAACTTATCATATTTTCTTGCTTGTAGATTATTGGGACAAATTTACTAGCCGATCATTTTACAAACAAGGAGATTTCGGGGACATATAGCTTTTCACAAACTCCAAAAATCAGCATCATACTAATTTACATATACTTGCACTTCCACTGAAGATCATTTCATGAAGCTTTTTCTAGTCTCACAATTTAATAAAATCGAGTATCTTCCCTATTTCCCATGTTTATTGCTATAAAATCAAAGACATTTCCTTATGTATTAATTTTCTTTTGTTTTGTAAGGAAAGCCTGGACAACATGAGAACAAAAACACCTTCAAGTTTCTACTGCACCAGAAAACGCCAAATAAAAAAGCTATATATCCCGGAAGGAATAAACTGCGTATAGTATTGGCTCTATAGCACTTACACAATATCTGTCAGAATAAAAAGCTATATAGGCTACGGCAGACCGAATCATCCAAGGTTACATCGCCTACCTTCGGATGATCAAACCAATAATTCTGTTTCTATGAGTAGAAGACTTTTCACCATTTTAATCCTTTCAGGGATTATGGCCTTTTCAAATGTTAAATCATCGAACTCGATCCCTCCAATATGTGATGATGTTCAAAAAGAAATAGAACTAAAAGGTTCTTTAAATGAAGGATCAATCAGGTCCCTGGTGCAAATTCCAGTACTGGCAAACATTAGTTCTTCTACACTGGAAGTAATTTTTCTCACCAACATAGGTGTTGTCCAAGTGGAAATAATCTCACAAAATGAAGGAGGGATCTATGATGAAAGCGTAGATACAAACTTACAGAACTATTTATCTATTGATATTTCTGGTTGGCAAAGTGGTATATATCAACTTCGTATCATCAATACCAGTGGCCAGTATTTATATGGCACATTTACCATAGAGTAGAATCCATTTAAGCCTTCTTTCGACCAAAAACATGTAACATTATGAGAAATAAGAGAGCCATTTTGATTTTGAGCTTCATTGCCCTTTCACTCACAGGTTATTCGCAGCTCAATGTGGACAGCTACGGAAATACAACCATAAAATATGGAACATTCAGTCAGGGTGTTGATGCTGTTCTTAATTTCGGTAACTCCGACCATTATATTAAGAGCATTTTCGGCTACGGAATTAAAATTGGAACCGTTGGAGCCACCGATATTCTCAGAATAAAACAATATGGGACCATTGGGATTAACCGGGATCCTGATTCTTCGTTTAAGCTGGACGTGAACGGGAATATCAGGGTAAACACAACGACTTATTCTTCCGATCAACGGTTAAAAACTGACATTAAAGTAATTACAAACTCATTTGATAAAATCAACCAAATACAAGGGGTCTCCTACAAAATGACTTCTGATGATTCATCGCTGCAAGGTGAAAGTCTTAAGCCGAATGCAAACAGGCAATTTGGATTTATTGCCCAGGATTTCCAAAAGATATTCCCAGAGCTTATTTACCAGGATTCCGAAGGATATCTCTCCATTGATTACGTTTCTATGATCCCTGTGTTAATCGAAGCCATAAAAACACAACAAATCCAGATCGAGGATTTGAAGAAGCAGGTTGATAGCTTAACCAAATAAGACCCACTGATATGAAGCATCTTAATATCTGGGTATTGTTTCTGGTTGCTTTGTTTCCTCTCGTGACCAGCGCCCAAACCTTGTTTGAATTTACATACAATGAAAGTGGCCACCGAGAACTCAGGGAAGTTATTCTATTAAAGAGCGCTGTAGCAACTCAGGATACGCTGATTTCCAAACAAACAGAAATGCCACTGTCCCGTGAAATCGGGTTACAGGAGTTATTGATATACCCCAATCCAACCAAAGGAATAGTACGGATTGAATTCCCCATGTTGGATTCTGAAGCATTTATAAGGGTTTATGACGCCAATGGTAAAGCAATTATTCAAAAAGCCGTAAAAGAGCCATCCTCTGAGATAAACCTTTCCGGAGAACCTTCGGGGATTTATATCCTGAGTATTCGCATCGGGTCAAATAAAAAGGAATGGAAGGTCATAAAAGAATGATGCTTTAAGACCAAAACCATTTAGCAGATCAGCTATGAAAAGAACTATTCAAACCATTCTTTGTGGGGTGTTCTTCACCTTTACGGCATCAGGACAACCGTTTGATCTGACCCTGAATAACCCCGAGAGCGGAACTCAGTTACACCAGGCCTATAACAGCATTACCTTCTCCGCGGGGTATTCTTACACTCCGGCAGGGGGCAGCTTGCTGGCCGAAATTCTTCGCCATTCGATCAATGGTAATGTATCATACTCTTCTCCAGTAAATGCTGACACTTATTCAATAAACACGAATCTGGCAGCAGGAAAAACTCCGGGTCAAATGATCGTGGGCGGATCTGCGGCCTATTCCATACCAATTGAAATACCAACAGGTACCAACGAACTACACCCTTCCATCAGTTTGAATTATTCAAGCGGTTTCGCTGACGGGATCATGGGAATCGGATGGAACATCGGAGGAATCTCTGCCATCACCCGAACAACAAAGACTATTTATAATGATGGTATATCAGATGCTATCCGGGGGGATCTGACCGATAGGTTTGCCCTGGACGGTAAACGTTTGGTTGTCTTGAGCGGGTATCCTTACGGAGAAGACAACAGTGTATATGGAACCGAACTCGAAGAGTTCTCTAAAATCATATCCAAGGGGTCTTCCGGTACAAATCAGGGACCGGAATACTTTATTGTTTACACCAAATCAGGCCTTATCTGCGAATATGGAAACAGCGCCGATTCTAAACTTAAAAACGGAACCTGTATCATTGCCTGGAAACTGAACAAAATTACCGACAGGCATAACAATTACATCAGGTTTAGTTACATTGCCACCGATGATGAACTGCCTGTTGACAAGATTGAATACACCGGACACGGCACATCGCAAAACCCATTTGCTCAAATCCTGTTCAACTATAAGACCCGGTCAGATGTAAGCAGTTATGTTTATGCAGGCAAAGAGTTCTGGCGTGATTTGCTTTTAGACAACATTGAAGTACGGTGCAACGGACAGCTTTTCAAAAAATACGTATTGGATTACATGCGTGACACCTTTGCCCAGTTGCAGAAAGTAACCCAGTACAGCAGCCAGAATGTGGCATATAATCCGACGGTGTTTACCTGGACCGACCAGATGGAATCGTTTACCCAGTCTGCAAATTATTCCAGCAGCATAGATGAACTGTTGTACACCGGCGACTTCAACGGCGATGGCCGTGAAGACCTGGTAACAGTCCCAGTAAAATCATCCTACTCATCTTCAGACAAATGGAAGCTTTACCTGGCCGATGCCGGCGGTAACCTGGGTAATGCCACCGCACTGGGTGATTTAAATGTGGCTTTTGAATCCTTCCTGGTCAATGATTTTGACGGGGACGGACTGACTGATCTGATGATGAAGGAGAAACATCCTGATTCAACCTATCCCGATAAAAAGTACTTCTACTTTTACCAATCCTCAGGAACGAATTTTTCAAGAAGTTCTACTTATTACCTGTGCTATAACGATACAGCAGTGGATGTGGTAGATTACGATGGCGACGGAATACTTGAGTTCATGTTTCATAATAGCAATAATACCTGGTTCTTACATACTTACTCTGGAGTTTATATCTACAGCGGCACTATTCCTTCCTTTGGAAAATACCTGGTCATAGATAACGGCATGCACAACCGGATTCTCGATTTTAATGGTGACGGATGCTCTGACTTGTTAATCCTGGATGGCTCTGGATATAAGGTTTACGAGTTTAAAGGCACATACAATGTTCTGATTGAAACTTATTCAGGAACGGTCATGGATAATAACGACTTTCTGCTTTTTGGTGATTACAATGGAGACGGAAAGATCGATATTATCAAAAGTGATGGTTTTGCAACTGGTTCCAACTGGACCATGTTGTTTCTGACTACCAGCGGTTTTCAGGCACATACAATTACTGCATTTAACAATTTTGATATTAGTTCTAACAATAACCGGATATATGCACGTGACATGGATGCAGACGGAAGAACTGATGTTGTTATAATAGGAAGGGGTACAAATAACAGCAACAGCTATAACCGGATCAACGTAGCCCTGAGTACGGGTGGTAGTTTTAACATCACAGAATACACTTCTTCAATCAACATGGCCTGGACAACATACGATCCATACGACACCTATGGCAGATTCTATCATTTTGGTGATTTTAATGGGGACGGACGTTACCAGTTGTTATATAAATATTACTCCGCCTCGAACTTGTTCTCATTTGCCAGCGGTACGCCCAGCCATTTGATTAATAATGTTATTGATGGCTTGGGGGCTAAATCAACCCTATCTTACCTGCCTATGTCCAACAGCAGCGTTTATACCCGGGGAACAGGCGCTGCTTACCCGGTAAACGATTTTTCATCTTCCATGCAACTTGTTTCACAGGTAGCAGCTGATGATGGCATTGGCGGCACCTCTTCGGTTGCCTACAAGTACGAAGGGGCTAAAATACACCGGCAGGGAAAAGGATTCCTTGGGTTTTCCAGGCAAACATCATCCGATGTCACGGCTTGCTTGCTTACTGAGACCCTGTCTGCATTTGACTCCACCTACTTCTATCCCCTGGTGAAGACAGTGACCAAGAAGGCTAACAATTGCACAACTAATGAAGCGGATGACATAACAATAGAAACAACAACCAATACCTGGAACCATTCGATTCTGGATGCTTCCGCAAAACGGATTTTCCCGTATATATCCGCTTCCACGCAAACCAATTCTTTGACCGGGCATTCCGTGACCGCTGCCACCTCTTCGGTAGACAACTATGGCAATGCCGGACAGTTGGTTAAAAGCTACAACAATGGAGTAACCGAAACCACCGTAAACAATTATACAACCTGGCTCAGTGCTACAGACTGGCTGGTAGGACGTATCGGTAGCTCCACGGTAACCTATTCCAAAAGCGGTGAAACTTCAGTGAGCCAGACAGTGCGCTACACTTATTCCTCTGACGGAATTGTTAAACCTGATTTCACTTATTACTTTGAAGGCACACCCCTGGCTTATGCCACAAACAATGATTACGACAGCAAGGGAAACCTTGTCCAGGTTTACATGAACGGAACCAGTATTGGTGAAAGCCATACCAATTACACTTACGATAGCAATGGGGTCAGGATTTTGACTTCAACCGACGCACTGGGGCATATGACTACAAGGGTTTACGACCCCGCTTTCGACAGGTTGATATCTGAGAATGATTACCTGGGAAATGTCACAACTTTCCAGTACGATTCCTCCGACAGACCAGGCATTGTTACGAATCCTGCCGGCAGTCAGATGGTCACCACCTACGTATGGTCCGGTACAAATAAACCATCCCTGGCGGTTTACGGGGTAACCCAGTCCGGAAACGACGGCTGGGTGGCAACGACCTGGTACGATATACTCGGGCGGGCCATTCGCTCAGAGAAAAAAGGGTTTGCCGGGTCGATGATCCTGACCGATACCCAGTACAATGCCAAAGGACAGGTTTACAGGGTCTCCGATCCATACTTCGCAGGAAGCAGCCCGGTGTGGGCCGAAACATATTCATCTTACGACAATTACGGACGCCCGGCCACCATCAACCGTAATACAGGACGAAACACCACCTATTCCTACAGCAGTTCCACGGTTAGCGAAACAACAGCGGGGAAAACTTCCTCAAAAACTTACGGGCCCGATGGAACATTAACTTCGGCCACCGACAATGGCGGAACCATTTATTACACCTATTTCCCCGATGGAAAGGCAAAGACTATTACCGCTCCCGGTGGCGTCATAACAACCATGCAATACGCCGATGCCGCCCGCAACCAAACCCAGTTGGTTGACCCCAGCGCCGGTACAATCAACTTTACATATAACGCCCTGGGACAGATCAAAACTCAAACCAATGCACGCAATCAGCTTACCTCCTGGAATTATTTTGCCGACGGGCGCATTAACACGGTGGTAACTCCCGAAGGCACCACCTCATATACCTATAACTCCAATAAACAATTGACCGGTATCAGTTCCCCAAACAGCGTGAGCCGCTCATTCGGGTATGATACCAAAGGCAGGGTGAATAGTGTGGTAGAAACCATTGCAGGTACAAATTTTTCCACTAGTTTTACCTTCGATTCATTTGGCCGGGTTAGTACACGTACCCATCCTTCCGGTATCGTGGAGACTTTGGGTTATAACGGTTACGGGTTCCTGGCGACCATCTCGGCCGGTGGATCGACCCGCTTCACAATTACAAGCATGAATGCTCGTGAACAACTTACCGGCGCCACTTACGGCAGCAACCTGGCGGCATCCTTCGGGGTTGACTCCTTTGGTTATCCCAACGCCAGCTCTGCAGGTACGATTCAGGATTACCGCTACGCATTCAACCCGGTGACCGGAAACCTCGATTCCCGTCAAAACTTTAAACGCAGTTTATCCGAAAGCTTCTCTTACACCGACAACCTCGATAACCTGGATCGACTCACCAGTGTTTCAGGACCACGGAACCTGACCCTGACCTATGCTCCCAACGGGAACATCCTGACTAAGTCAGACATTACCAGCGGTGTCGCCTTTACTTATGGAGACAACGCCGGACCTTACGCTTTGACCGGAGTAACATCCTCTACCGGTGTAATCCCGGCAATTAACCAGACGGCCACCTATACTTCGTTCGAAAAGGTAAACACATTAAACGAAGACACCTTATCCGCTACCTTCGTTTACAACAGCCAACACCAACGTGCCAAAATGGAGGTCACCCAAAATGGAACCAACATCCTCTCCCGTTGGTATGCCGGAAGCAAGTACATAAAAGAGACCGCGGGTGGGGTTACCAAAGAATACACCTTCCTGGGGGGTGATGCCTACACCGCTCCCGTGGCTGCTGTGACCCAGGCAGGAACCACGTCATTTTACTACCTGCTGCGTGATTACCTGGGCAACATTACTCACCTGGTGAATACTTCAAACCAGGTGGTGGCCGAGTATAACTTTGATGCCTGGGGAAGACGCCGCAGCGCTGATGACTGGAGCTACACCCTGGATGCTAATGATCTGGAATTGTTTGCCGGTCGTGGATTTACTGCCCATGAAGCCCTACCATGGTTTAACCTGGTGAACACGAACGGCAGACTTTACGACCCTCTGGTGGGCAGGTTCTTATCGCCTGACCCATTCGTCCAATTGCCCGATTACACTCAAAACCTGAACAGGTATAGTTATTGCGTGAACAATCCATTAAAGTACACAGACCCCACTGGAGAGTTCTTTTTAGGGACAATATTAACATTAGTGGGTGATTTATTAAAGACTGCTTTTATTGATGGAGGATTAGACCCAACAAGCAAGAGTGCAAGACAAAATGCGTGGAAAGACTTTGACCCAACAGCCTCATGGTCACCAACGAATAAAGCTTGGAAAATTGACATTGGCGGCTTTAAAACAGACCCAAACAGAAACTTCTGGGGCAGGTCATGGCAGTTAATTTCAAGATGGACATGGGAATTACCTCAAACAGTGCTTGGAAAAGGATATTCGCACATTAGAAATATGACCGGAAATGTTGATGATGTAAGTTATTACGGAGGGGCTACCTTGGTTAATAAAAATGATAATTCAGGTTGGAGATGGGGTTTAACATTAGGCCCATACATCAATTCTAAGAATGTTGTTGCAGACCCATACACGGATGATTTATTTAGACATGAATTTGGTCATACTCTTCAAAGTCGCTTAGTAGGTCCGCTATATCTAACCCATGTTGGAATCCCTAGTTTTATTGGCTCCGGATTAGAGAATTTAGGGCTAAATGACCATAACAGAGAATGGTATGAAACACAAGCCAACAGAATGTCAGAGAGGTATTTTCGCAATCATGACCCAGGTGCTTTGACCGCTTTGCCTTGGGACGATAATGAATACCCAAGAAATTATAATCCAAATTGGTACTGGTTATTTGCGCATCCACCTGTACCATTTATGTGGTGGTTGTTTTTCTAATTTATAAATAATTAAAGCAATGAAAATGAATATTTTATCTACAATATTATTAGTATTGTGTAATGTGGGTTGCGATAAACTTGCAGACCATGTATATAGCATTAAAGTTCAGAATAATACAACTGACACAATACAATTTTATGCCAGTTACGCTTATCCTGATACGGCTATTGCAAATGAAAAGCCGAGATTAAAAATGGCATATCCTTCAAAGTACAGCTATTGGGATAGTAAAGAAAAATGGGAAGATGTTTTACCTTCAGATACAATCTCTATGTATATTTTAAGCAAAGATACTGTCGATAAATATAGTTGGGATTTGATAAGAAGCAGTAATAGGATACTGAAACGATATGATTTAAGCATAAAAGATTTGGAAAAACAAAATTGGACAATCACTTATCCATAACAGAAAAGCCGGAGCAATTCGGCTATTGTTTTATAATGCTGCAACGTTTTTCTGAAAGAAATTTTTAATTTTCTTGCCGTTTACTTTACCGTCTAAAAAGTTTTCCTATTTTTGTTACACGTTCTTTGAATAATAAAAAAGTGAGAGGGTTTTAACCGCTACAGCTACTGCCTTAATAACCCACTGTCTTATGTAGACCCATCGGGGGAAATTGCTTGGTTTGTACCAATTATAATTGGAGCGGCAATATTTGGAACTGGAAACCTTACAGCACATGCCATAAGGGGTGATGTTAACAGTTTTGGTGATGGATTGAAATATTTTGGGCAAGGTGCATTAGTGGGGGCAGCACTTGGTGCAGCATGGCAATTTGCGCCATTAATACCAGGTATAGGGCAAGGCATTCAAACTGGTATGAATATTTATGGGTATACCCAGCTTGGAGGTGCTGCACTAAGTACAGTTAGCGGATTAGGGCAAGGAATTTTCGGGGGAGATTGGAGTGCTTTAGGTAATGCTGGTCAAATATTTTTAGGTAATTTTTATCTTGATGAAAACAGTTCGTTCTTTGGTGGAATAGGTCAGGGTATTAGCAGACATACTTGGGAATTTATACAAACTGGACTAGGTCATTCATTTGCACAAATAAGAAACACATTTGGAGCAGTTGATAATGTAGAGTATTTTGGTGGAGCAACATTAGCAAATCGGAATACGGACGATGGTGGTCTGGCAGGAATGACGCTTGGTAATTTCATAATGGGTACTAATTTGCGAGCCCGAACCGATGATTGGACTTTTATGCATGAATATGGTCATACGCTTCAAAGTAGAAGTTGGGGGCCACTATATTCATTTGTCCCTGCATTGCTAAGCGGAGCAGATATGTTATTTAACTGGGATGAACCATGGGAAGATAATCCAAGATTTATAATGCATGATATACGTTGGTATGAAACAGGGGCAAACAGAAGAGCTGCCAGATACTTTAATCGACATTTTGGGACTGAGTGGGATGATGTTGAAAATCCTAGAAGTAAAGATATTGCACGTTCACTAATATTAACAAGATAAACATGAAAAAGAATATGAATATAATAGCAACCATCATTTCAATATTTGTTTTGTCTAACTCATGTGAAAAGGTTATGGAGAAATGGTATACGATTAAAATCCAAAACAATACTGATAAAGTTATATTTGTTTCTGCCGGTTGCGATAAGTATGGGTTATTTAGTTATCCAGACACAATTTTAACCACAACTAAACCCTCTTTACTGTCAGTATCTCCAAATGATTACAATAATTTAAGGAGTTCAATAATATGGGAAGAGATAGTAAAAGAACAACCAGAGGGTAAACTGAGCATTTATTTTTTTAATTCGGACACAATCAATTCTTATGATTGGGCTCAAATTAAGGATGGTAATAGGGTGATGAAAAGAATAGATTTGAGCGTTGAAGAATTAGAAAACATGAACTGGACAATAACATATCCATAACAGAGAATGGTATGAAACACAAGCCAACAGAATGTCTGAGAGGTATTTTATCAATCATGACCAAGGTGCTTTAACCGCTTTACCATGGGACGATAATGAAGACCCAAGAAAATATAATCCAAATTGGTACTGGTTATTCGGACGAAACACCACCTATTCCTACAGCACTTCCACGGTTAGCGAAACAACAGCGGGGAAAACTTCCTCCAAAACTTACGGGCCCGATGGAACATTAACTTCGGCCACCGACAATGGCGGAACCATTTATTACACCTATTTCCCCGATGGAAAGGCAAAGACTATTACCGCTCCCGGTGGCGTCATAACAACCATGCAATACGCCGATGCCGCCCGCAACCAAACCCAGTTGGTTGACCCCAGCGCCGGTACAATCAACTTTACATATAACGCCCTGGGACAGATCAAAACTCAAACCAATGCACGCAATCAGCTTACCTCCTGGAATTATTTTGCCGACGGGCGCATTAACACGGTGGTAACTCCCGAAGGCACCACCTCATATACCTATAACTCCAATAAACAATTGACCGGTATCAGTTCCCCAAACAGCGTGAGCCGCTCATTCGGGTATGATACCAAAGGCAGGGTGAATAGTGTGGTAGAAACCATTGCAGGTACAAATTTTTCCACTAGTTTTACCTTCGATTCATTTGGCCGGGTTAGTACACGTACCCATCCTTCCGGTATCGTGGAGACTTTGGGTTATAACGGTTACGGGTTCCTGGCGACCATCTCGGCCGGTGGATCGACCCGCTTCACAATTACAAGCATGAATGCTCGTGAACAACTTACCGGCGCCACTTACGGCAGCAACCTGGCGGCATCCTTCGGGGTTGACTCCTTTGGTTATCCCAACGCCAGCTCTGCAGGTACGATTCAGGATTACCGCTACGCATTCAACCCGGTGACCGGAAACCTCGATTCCCGTCAAAACTTTAAACGCAGTTTATCCGAAAGCTTCTCTTACACCGACAACCTCGATAACCTGGATCGACTCACCAGTGTTTCAGGACCACGGAACCTGACCCTGACCTATGCTCCCAACGGGAACATCCTGACTAAGTCAGACATTACCAGCGGTGTCGCCTTTACTTATGGAGACAACGCCGGACCTTACGCTTTGACCGGAGTAACATCCTCTACCGGTGTAATCCCGGCAATTAACCAGACGGCCACCTATACTTCGTTCGAAAAGGTAAACACATTAAACGAAGACACCTTATCCGCTACCTTCGTTTACAACAGCCAACACCAACGTGCCAAAATGGAGGTCACCCAAAATGGAACCAACATCCTCTCCCGTTGGTATGCCGGAAGCAAGTACATAAAAGAGACCGCGGGTGGGGTTACCAAAGAATACACCTTCCTGGGGGGTGATGCCTACACCGCTCCCGTGGCTGCTGTGACCCAGGCAGGAACCACGTCATTTTACTACCTGCTGCGTGATTACCTGGGCAACATTACTCACCTGGTGAATACTTCAAACCAGGTGGTGGCCGAGTATAACTTTGATGCCTGGGGAAGACGCCGCAGCGCTGATGACTGGAGCTACACCCTGGATGCTAATGATCTGGAATTGTTTGCCGGTCGTGGATTTACTGCCCATGAAGCCCTACCATGGTTTAACCTGGTGAACACGAACGGCAGACTTTACGACCCTCTGGTGGGCAGGTTCTTATCGCCTGACCCATTCGTCCAATTGCCCGATTACACTCAAAACCTGAACAGGTACTCCTACAAGAAGAGGTTTCTTCTCCTGGGAGTCGGAGAATATGCAATAATTAAGCTAAGAATATAGACATAAAAGTTCCCGTATTGGGAATATTTTTGTAACTTTGCTTCATGGCTTGATATAAATGAAAAGGATATTTGTAAAAAGCAGATTGAAAGAATTTTGGGAGAAGTTTCCAGACTCTGAGCAATATTTGAAAACATGGTATGATACAGCAATGAGTTCCAATTGGAAATCTCCATTAGATGTAAAACATACGTTTGCTAATGCAAGTATTCTGAAAGAAGGTAGAATTGTTTTCAATATTAAAGGCAATTCATACAGACTGATAGTTAAAGTTAATTTTGAGAAGCAATGGATATTCATTCGATTCATTGGATCTCACAATGAGTACGATAAAATTGATGCAAATACGATTTAATTTAAAGAATTATGAATATCAAACCTATAAGGTCAGAAGCTGATTATAATTTTGCTATTAAAAGGCTTGAGGAAATTTTTGACGCGCCTGTTGGCACTTCTGAAAGTGACGAAGCCGATATACTTGGATTATTGATTGATGAGTATGAGAATACTCATTACTATATAGAAGCTCCTGATCCAATAGAAGCTATAAAGATCAGAATGGAAGAACTGCATTTAAAACAAGTTGATCTGGTTGATGTTATCGGCAGCAAAAGCAGAGTCTCAGAGGTTCTTAATCGGAAACGCAAATTAACAATTGAAATGATCCGAAATCTAACAAAACGTCTCAACCTTTCTCCTGACCTGCTTATTAACGATTATCCGTTAGCATCATAAAGGAAATATTCTCCTTAAAACAATCCACCACTAGCCCCAATGCGATGAAGATCACTTGTCATGGTCAACCTCCGCCTTAACCTTAGTATTTATTGTAGTGGATCATCCAGCCGTCAAAATCGAGCGACTGGAAATTGGCTTCCTTGTAAATGAAGTTGATGGGAAACAACTGAAAATAGCGGACCGGATTGCCGTCGAGGAACGCCGGTTTCCATTTGAGGTCCAGATTCCGGAGGGCAGTGACCGCCACCTCATTCAGCCGGGGGTTGAATCCTTCAATGATTCTGATCCCAGCCAGGTCGCCGGTTTCCATCACTACAAAACCCAGCACCATATTCCCCGTCAGGGCAGTCAAGTCAAGCCCCGATTCCTCCAGGGCCTTTTTCATATGCTGATGCAAAAGGAGATTACCACCCGTTAGCATGGGTTCCTCATCCACACTGTAAAAAACCGAATCGATATATTTGCTTCCGTTTTCAAGCCAGTTGAGGTTTTCCTGGAGTTCATTCCGGCGATATTGCGCCATCGACCGCGTTTTGCCGCTAGGATAATAGTCGGTTACCTCGCCGTCGAGGAGCAGCGGGAACCGGCTCAGGGTAAATCCTTTTCGCATCAGCTTTCCATCGGCCTGCTCCAGAAACTGCCATTTCCCCTCTCCTGCCGGAATATACTGCCGCAATAAGATCCCTTCCCTCCGTCTGCCACCCTGGCTGATCTCCCAGGTATTCGCCTTCAATGGACGGATTTTCAGGGTAGTGGATTTTTCCCACCGGCCGTTGACCTTCTTCCATCCTATTTCTTCCATCCTGCCACGTTTGCCAGTGACCACCTCCTTTTTAAACAGAGCTCTTTCCTCCGGAACCAGCCTCCCGTTAGCCCCAAGGTACAGCACTGTATCACGGGAATCTTCTCCAGCCAGGAGTGCCCCGGCCATCATGACCAGAAAAAGTGATAATAAGGCAGGGATTAATCCCCCCAGTGAAAAAACCGGATGAATGGGTTTGTTGGCTGAGTTCGTATGGTTAACACTATGAAACAGATGTAAATTGAATTTTAAATCCTTGTCTTCCATTGGCTTATAATTGAAGTAATGGCTGCCTATAGCCTGAAAAGAATGGGTAATCCATTTCATGTGAATAAATTGTTTGTTTTTAAAGGCCACATGCAATAGCCATGATTGGTTTGTTCATTCCTATTGGTGATTCAGTGATCATGGCTATTTCATTATTTTAAACAATTAAGTTGCTTTGGTTGATACCGCAAAACAGATGTAAGTTGCATGTTATAACTCATGGCAGTTGTTGCATAATTCACATGTAGATATTTCATGGTGTGTATTACATGCTAATTGAACAGATATTTTCCCCTGCTAAATTACAGAATTCCTGTTTCATTCCGTTCCGGAAATAACCCTTTCCGTTCCCGGATTGAAGTTAAGGGATCAGGGAAGGATAAGATGGGGCTACACCGGCAAGGCTGTCTACACCCTCCCCGGGAATGTTTGGAATCCGTCGAAATATGCTATTTTTAAGGGCATCAAAGAATGACTAGCGTATCGCAGTTATGGTCCGACGTATATTCCGTTTTTTACTGAAAGCTGCCGCCTGGTTTATCGGGCTGTCACTTCTCTTTGTACTGCTATTCAAATGGTTTCCGGTGCCGGTCACTCCCCTGATGGTGATCCGGACGGTCCAGCAGGCTACCGCGGGAAAGGAGATCCGCATGCAGCACGACTGGGTGGCCATGAAAAAGATCTCCCCGCAACTGCAACTGGCGGTCATCGCTTCCGAAGATCAGAACTTCGTTAACCATTGGGGATTCGATCTGGAAGCCATCGACAAGGCCATTAAGGATTCTGAGAAGCGGAACCGGAAACCCCGGGGCGCCAGCACCATTTCACAGCAAACCGCCAAGAATCTCTTTCTCTGGCCCGGGCGGAGCTGGGTCCGCAAGGGGCTGGAAGTTTGGTTCACTGGTTGGATTGAGCTACTCTGGAGCAAAAAGCGGATTCTCCACGTCTACCTGAACATCATCGAGATGGGTGACGGCATATACGGCGCCGAGGCGGCCGCCCGTCATTTCTTCGGGATTCCTGCGGAAAAGCTGACTTCCCGCCAGGCTGCCACCCTGGCCGCCGTATTGCCCAATTCACGCAGGTACAACGCCGCCTCTCCCGGACCGTATGTCTCGGGACGGATCGGCTGGATCCAGGGACAAATGCAACAATATGGCCCCCTGGAGCTCAACCCTTCCCGGAAAAACGAAAACCAGAAAAAGAAATAAGGCCCACATGAAAGATTTATCTTAACATCAGAACAACAGATATTTGCCAGGTTTCGTCTTATGGGGAAATTCATTGTAAGAAGAATTTGTCTGACTTTATTAAAATTTCGATACCATGGGAGCTATTATCGTGAAAGCTGACAGAAAAAGCAACAAAATACTTTCAGAACTTGCCCGAAGATTGGGAGGAAGTGTAATTAATCTCGAAGACGAACAATATGAGGAAATTGCGCTTGGAACGGCGATGGATGCCGTTAAAACTGGCGAATTGGTCGATCGGGAAAGCATAATGCAGAAATTATCCGGAAAATGAAGGTTTTACCATTGATCTTGTTACTGGCCCTGATGGCAGGGTGCAGCACCGAAAAGAGTGCAGAGGCTCCGCTTTATCCCGGCAACCGGGCACCCCTGCGTGCCAACCCTTTCCTTGAACTGCCCCTGGGGGCTATTGAACCGGAGGGGTGGCTACGGGAGATGCTCCTCCGCCAGAAAATAGGAGCCACAGGCCACCTCGATGCGCTCTATCCTGCCGTCATGGGGACCCGCAACGGCTGGCTCGGGGGCGATGGCGACCAGTGGGAACGGGGCCCCTACTGGATCGACGGACTCCTCCCCCTGGCATACCTTCTCAAAGACGACACCCTGATCGCCAAGACCAAACCCTGGATCGAATGGGCCCTCCAAAGCCGGCAACCCGACGGCCACTTCGGCCCCTCGGCCGACTTTCCCCCTGAAAAGGGACTCCAGCGCAACAACAGCCGCGACTGGTGGCCCAAAATGGTGATGCTTAAAATCCTGAAGCAGTACTATCAGGCCACCGGCGACTCCCGGGTTATCGACCACCTCACCGCCTATTTCCGCTACCAGCTGGAGAACCTGCCCAAAACACCCCTGGGCCACTGGACCTTCTGGGGAGAGTTCAGGGCCGCCGACAACCTGATGGTGGTCTACTGGCTCTACAACCTCACCGGGGAACCTTTCCTGCTGGAACTGGCTGACCTGATCCACAGCCAGGCCTTCGACTTCACTACCGCCTTCCTTTCAGGAGATCACCTTTCCACGCCCGGAAGCCTTCACTGCGTCAACCTGGCCCAGGGAATCAAATTGCCCCTGGTGGTGTACCAGCAGCACCCCGATGAGAAGTACCCCGAAGCCACCCAAAAAGCTTTCCGTGATTTGCGGCAGAACTTCGGACAGCCTTACGGTCTTTTCGGGGGCGACGAGGCCCTTCATTCTGCCGATCCCACCCAGGGTTCGGAGCTCTGTTCCGCCGTGGAGATGATGTTTTCGCTGGAGACCATGCTGTCCATCACCGGGAACATCCAATATGCCGACCATCTCGAGAAGATCGCCTTCAACGCCCTGCCGGCCCAAATCAGCGACGATTTCCTCGGGCGCCAGTATTTCCAGCAGGCCAACCAGGTGATGATCACCCGCCAGATGCGCAATTTCGACGTCAACCACGACGGCACCGACATCTGTTTCGGCCTCCTCACCGGCTACCCATGCTGTACCTCCAACATGCACCAGGGCTGGCCCAAGTTCACCCAGAACCTCTTCTACGCCACTCCCGACCGGGGCGCCGCGGCACTGGTCTATGCCCCCGCACAGGTCAGGCTGAAGGTGGCCGGTGGAGAGGAGATCCTGATCAGGGAAGAGACCAACTATCCTTTTGAAGAAAAAATCACCTTCCATTTTGAATTGCCCGAGGGCTCCAGCCCCCTTACGTTCCCCTTCCGGCTGCGGATCCCGGGATGGTGCTCCAGCCCTACCCTGCTGGTCAACGGCGAGGAAACAGGGGCTGAAACTGTGGCCGGACTGGTCACCCTGCACAGGGCATGGAAAACCGGCGACCGGGTCGAACTGAACCTTCCCATGGAGATTTCGCTTTCCACCTGGCATGAGAACAGCCAGGCCGTGGAACGCGGCCCCCTGCTCTATGCCCTGAAAATCGAGGCGGAAAAACGGGTGGTCACCAACACCACCGATCCGGAAACCTATGGGACCGGATATGAGGAGTATCTTCCCCTTTCCCCCTGGAATTACGGACTCACAGAATCGGAAGTGAAGGACCCTTCCGGGAAACTGCAAGTTCTGACGAAAGCCCCGTCCAGTTATCCCTGGACCACAGAAAATGCCCCGGTGGAAATCAGGGCACGCGGCATCCGGATCCCTTCGTGGCAGCTCTACAACGGCAGCGCCGGTCCCCTCCCCTGGAGCAATATGTACAAAATGGAACTAGGCGATCTTCCGGAGGAGAAAGAGATCACCCTTATCCCTTATGGCTGCACCACCCTGCGCATCACCGAATTCCCGGTCATCAGAGAGTGGTAATTCGGTCCTTATGTAATATTTCCGGCGTTTCTGAATTAGGGAGGTGTCCAAGTCAAAATCAATTTACCTTTCGTATATTTGTAGTAATAGATAATGAAATGAACATTCAGGCAAAAAAACTGGAATTAATTGAAGAGTTTCTCAGGATAAGCGATGAGAGTCTGATCTTAAAACTTGAGGCTTTCCTTAAAAAAGAAAAGAAAAGCTCCATGTACAGAAGTATCAAACCTATGACAATCAATGAATTTCGGGACATGATCGATACAGCCCTGAAGGATAGTGAAAACGGCCATGTCCTATCACAGCGGGATTTGGAGGAAAGAGTAAAGTCATGGAAGTGATCATCAAGTGGTCAGCGATTTCAGAAAGACAGCTCAGAGAAATTTTTAAATACTATTCAACCGAAGCAAATCAAGTAATAGCCCGCAAAGTTATTGCCGGGATAATCAATAGGGTTAGCATCTTAAAAAACAACCCGTTAGCCGGTCACAAAGAAGAATTACTTAGCAATTATCCTGAAGAATTCCGGTATCTGGTTGAAGGCAATTATAAAATCATATACTGGATAACTAACAATATAATCACGGTTGCATCAGTGTTTGACTGCAGGCAGAATCCTGAAAAAATGAAGAACATCTCCGAAAAATAATAACCTGGCATTCCGTTCAGGAAGACTTACCGTGTCCAGCCACTATTAGTAGACCAAAGTCTGGATGGCGTGGGCCGGAATGGTGACGGCCGTCTGGAACGCCCCGGCAAAAAGCTGGTAGTCAGCCTTCACATCGCCCTGGTTCATCACCACCGTCACCATCTTTCCGTCGGGATTCAGGAAGGAGGTGCTTAGCAACATGCTTCTGCTGGAGGCCGTGCTCACCCTGACCGCCCCCGGGCGGATGAACCTGGAGAGGTGGCCGATGTAGTAGTATGAGGGCGTATAGATCAGCTCACCTGTGCGGGTGTCGGCATGGACGGGGGCAAAACAGAAATTGCCCACATGGTTGGGGCCTCCCGTCTCATCAAGCAGGATGTTCCAGTCGGTCCACCCCACCGTTCCGTTGTTGAAGTCGTTAATCATGGAACGGCCGTACCGCTCCCCGTTGGGCCAGTAAAGGTAGCGGGCCGTGTCGAATTTCTCGACGCACCCCTCGGTGAACATCAGCTTCTTCTCGGGATAGGCTTCATGGACCCTTCTGACGTTGTCAAACATAGGGTCTCCCCCGGTCCAGGTCTCATACCAGTGGAAACCCAGGCCCCAGGCATATTTGGCCGCTTCGGGATCATCGAAGATCACGTTGGCCCGGTAATTCATCAGGTCGCGGTTGTGGTCCCACACGATGATATTTTTGTCACCGAGTCCTTCCCGCTCCAGCGTGGGTCCCAGATAATTCTTCAGGAAATCACGCTCCTCTTCGGCGGTGTAAATGCACGACTCCCAGGTTTGAGTGGCCATGGGCTCGTTCTGGACCGAGATCCCCCAGATGGGCATTCCTTCGGCTTCATAGGCCTTGATGAACTTCACATAATAGTTGGCCCAGGCCTGGGCATAGCCGGGCAGCAGCTTGCCGCCCCGCAACATGTTGTTGTTGTCCTTCATGAAGGCGGGGGGACTCCACGGACTGGCATAGAGCATCAGGGTTCCCCCGGCGGTTTCCGTGGCCCCCTTGATCAGCGGAATCCGGACCTGCCGGTCATGGTCAATGTTAAAAGTGGCCAGCGCCGAGTCCCCCTCCTCAATATAGGTATAGCTGCCGCTGCTGAAATCACTGCTGTGAATGGTGGTCCGCATCAGCGAGTAGCCGATGCCCTTCTCCCGGTCGTAGTAAGCCGTAAGGAACTCCTTCTGTTTTTCGAGCGAGAGCCGGGCAAACACCTCGGCGCTGGCATCGGTGATGGCTCCCCCGATGCCCAGAAATTCCTGGAAGGTAACCGAGGGATTTACGAAGACACAAATCTCGGTTTCCTTCGGCTGCTGTGCCGGGGTAAAAGAAAGCGTTCCCGTGGGGGTCAGCCGCAGATCACTGCTGTCGGCTGTCGTGTAAACTTCCACACTCTTGCCTTCGGCAGAATAGGACACAGCCTGTTGCTGTTTCATTCTGTCCTGTGCGCAACCCACCAGAAGAAGCGCAGAAAAAACATAAAACACATACTTGCCCATGAGATTTCATTATTGGTTAAAGAGATATAACCAAAAGTAATCACTCCATATGATTTCAGCAAGACCAGTGGGGAATAATGTTTTTCCATTGCCGCGAAATAGCCGGGGCAATGGCGGCATGGGGACCATGCCTGAGTAACAACGCGTTGGTGAAACCGGAACACCCTCCACGGAAAAGTCCTGCCGGTTCTTCCGGAATACATTTTGGCATTTCCCTGTGAATTCCCTATTTTAGGGGCATCCGGAAAGATCCCTCCTGCTGGCAGACCACAGTTCTGGTGTGTCGTGAGGGGAGGAATCCGCAAAGATTTCCGGACTGCCGAAGTTATGATTATAAACCAACTTACCATGAGACAGCATGTTGTGATTGTATTGCTTCTGATATCCCTTGCGGCCACCGGTAACCACCCCTGGGAGCCTGCCGGAGACCGTATCAAAACGCCCTGGGCGGAACAGGTGGATCCGGCCCTTCCGCTGCCCGAATATCCCAGGCCCCAGATGGTGCGTGACCAATGGCAGAATCTCAACGGTTTATGGGATTATGCCATCCTCCCCAAAGGGCACTTTTTACCCGACCAGTTTGACGGAAAGATCCTGGTGCCCTTTGCCATAGAATCCAGTCTGTCGGGAGTCCAGAAGATGGTGGGAGAACACAAGGAGTTGTGGTATCACCGCACCTTCACGGTTCCCCCCGCCTGGAAGAACAAAAAAATCCTGCTTCATTTCGGAGCTGTCGACTGGAAGAGTGATGTATGGGTCAACGACATCAGGGTGGGTTCCCATACGGGAGGCTACACCCCTTTTTCGTTTGACATCACGCCCTTCCTGCAGAAGGGGGGTGACCAGAAGCTGGTGGTCAGGGTTTGGGATCCTTCCGACCGGGGCTATCAGCCGCGGGGCAAACAGGTGGAAAGGCCACAGGGGATCTGGTATACGCCCGTGACCGGAATCTGGCAGACGGCATGGCTGGAACCCGTCGGGGAAAGCTGGATATCAGGACTGAAGAATGTGCCTGATCTGGACGGAGGGACGGTGTCGGTGAGGACGGAGATCAGCGGTGCCCGTCCGGGGGATATCATGGTGGTCAGGGTCCTGGACGCTGGCAAGGTCGTAGGTGAAGGGAAGGCCGCCGCCGGCGTGGAGGTGCTGGTTCCAGTTCCGGAGGCCCGGTTGTGGAGCCCCGAATCCCCCTTTCTCTATGATCTGGAAATCACCCTGCAACGCGCAGGCACAGTCCTTGACCAGGTAAAAAGCTACTTCGGAATGCGCAAAATCTCTACCCACAGGGATGCCCGGGGCATCGTCAGGCTTCAGCTCAACAACCGCGATTATTTCCAGTTTGGTCCGCTCGACCAGGGATGGTGGCCCGACGGCCTCTATACCGCCCCCACCGATGAGGCCCTCCGCTTCGACATTACAAAAACCAAGGAGCTGGGCTTCAACATGATACGCAAGCATGTAAAGGTGGAACCGGCCCGCTGGTACTACCATGCCGACCGGGAGGGCATCCTGGTATGGCAGGACATGCCCAGTGGGGACCGTTCCCCCCAATGGCAGACCCGCAATTATTTCAGCGGACAGGAACTGCGGCGGAGCGCTGAATCGGAAGAGAACTTCCGGAGGGAGTGGAAAGAGATCATCGACCTGGCTTATTCCAACCCTTCCGTGGTGGTGTGGGTCCCTTTCAACGAAGCCTGGGGGCAGTTTAAAACCGGGGAAATCACAGAGTGGACTAAAAATTACGATCCTTCACGGCTGGTAAATCCTGCCAGCGGGGGCAACCATTACGACACCGGAGACATGCTCGACATGCACAACTACCCCGAACCGGTGATGGGGCTCTACGACTCTAAAAGGAGCTGTGTTCTGGGGGAATATGGGGGCATTGGCCTGGTGGTGGAAGGCCACCTCTGGGAAAAGGAACGCAATTGGGGTTACGTGCAGTACAAGACCTCAGAGGAGGCCACCGCCGCCTATGTGGAGCTGGCGCGAAAACTGAAATCGCTCATTCCCGCAGGATATTCGGCAGCCGTCTATACCCAGACCACCGACGTGGAGGTGGAGGTCAACGGACTGATGACCTATGACCGGAAGGTCGTTAAGCTCATCGAAGAAGAGATCAGAAAAATCAACCTTGAAATCTGCCGCTCGCTTTAGAATCTCTTCATGGTGGCAAACTTCAGCAAATAGCGGTTGCGTGCTTCCCGGGGATCTTCCCCGTATGGAATGTAAATTTTCGTTCTGAGGTCAATGACGACTTCCTGCATCTTCTTCAAATCTGGTGATTTGATTTCACCGGCTTTTTTGTCAAACATAAATAAATTCCTTTCTTTTACGGGAAACGATACGAAAACACACGGGACACGGTGCAATAAGGTGAGGGCACCTGGTGACGACTTTACCGGGTGGTTCGCATTAATGTGAAAAATATTATTTGTTCAATTTCCCGTTGCCTTGCCCGGCTGGTCCTTCACGAACAAATATAAGCAAAATTCCCGTAAAAACCTTATTTACAGAAACCAAAACACCACTCCCGGGGAATAACTTAACGCGGGGCGGATTCTCAGGGGAAAAGGTCCTCAATAAAATTCAAAAGAAGCCGAGTTCAAGGCGGGCTTCCTCGCTCATCATGGTTTTGTCCCAGGGGGGGTCAAAAGTAAGTTCCACGTGGGCTTCCTTAATGCCTTCGACGATCATGGCCGAATGGCGGGTTTCCTCGAGGAGCATGTCGGCCACGGGGCATCCCGGGGCGGTGAGGGTCATGATGATGTGGGCGGTATCTTTTTCGTCAACGTCAACGTTGTAAATCAGTCCGAGGTCGTAGATGTTCACCGGGATTTCGGGATCATAGACGTCCTTGAGGTTGGCGATGATCTGGTCAATTCTCTTATCCATTCTGTTCGGTACTTTTACTGATCTGTTTGTAAGCAACAGCGTAAAGCCTGATTTGTTTAACCATGGAGAGCAGGCCGTTGGAGCGCACGGGGGAGAGGTGCTGGCTGAGGCCGATTTCATCAATGAAGTGCAGCGGTGCGGAGGCCAGTTCACCGGGGGTACGGCCCGACACCACCCTCAGCAGAAGGGCAACCAGGCCCTTCACAATCACGGCGTCACTTTCACCCCGGAACCACAGGAGGCCGTCGCGGAAGTCAGGGACGAGCCATACCCTCGACTGGCACCCGCTGATCAGGTATTCAGTGGTCTTCACCGTCGGATCAAGGGGCGGAAGCGCATTCCCCAGCTCGATCAGGTAACTGTATTTGTCCATCCAGTCGTCAAAGGCCGAAAATTCACTGACAATCTCCTGCTGTACCTCTTCAATGGTCATGGTTTCTTTTTTTCAGGGCACAAAGGTCGTAAATTTTCGTCTGGTAATCAAACGGCGCGGTCAATATTCACGAAGCAAAAAGGCGGAGCCTCAGAGGCTTTTTGCAGCTGTTTTGACCCCTTCTAAATTACACGCCAGAGGCCGGAGTTCCGGGATATTGGCTACTTTTGGAGGAGTGATCACAATTTTATATTATTCAATATGGAATCATTAGCAGGAACACGCACCGAGCAGAATTTGCTGAAGGCTTTTGCCGGTGAGTCGCAGGCGCGTAACAGGTATGAGTTTTTTGCCAAGGAGGCCCGCAAGGAGGGATTAGAGCAGATCGCCGCCCTGTTTGAGGAGACCGCCGTGAATGAGAAAGCCCATGCCAAGAAGTTTTTCAGATATCTGGAGGGGAGGATGGTCACCATCACCGCCACCTATCCGGCAGGGAAAATCGGGAATACCCTTGAAAATCTGAAGGCCGCGGCCGAAGGGGAAAACGAGGAGTGGACCCAACTGTACCCCGAATTTGCCCAAATTGCAGAAGAGGAGGGATTCAAACAGATTGCCGTCACTTTCAGAACCATCGCCAAGATAGAGGCCCATCACGAGAAAAGGTTCCGGAAGCTGTATCAGAATCTGGAAGAGGGGAAGGTCTTTGAGCGCGATGGCAAGGTCGTATGGAAGTGCCGGGTATGCGGTTTTCTGCATGAAGCGGCCCGCCCGCCGAAAAAATGCCCGGCCTGTGACCACGACCAGGCCTATTTTGAGCTGGAATGTGAAAATTATTGACACGAGTCCGATTATCGTGTAAATTTGCTCCATAATCCTATGCGAGCAATGCCTATTCTGCGATACTTCCTGTCAGTGACCACGGGCCTGGTTTTCCAGGCATGGTTAAGCTATGCCCAGCCGTTACAGGTCCATCCGGCTACCATCGTCGAATACGACGGAGCACTTTTCATGCCTTATCATGAAACGCCGGTGGAGGTTTCCTATTTCACCGATCCGGGGATTGCACGACGCTCTCCCTCCCAGGTGACCATCCTGAAAAAGAAATTGGAAGCGTGTACGGCTCTTTTCAGCCAGGACTCCCTGCTGAGGTCTCCACGGGGTTTAAAGGTCACTTACAGGGGTACGGTGCTGCCACCTCCGGCGATACAAACCGGCCAGAAGAGCATCATGGCCTCCTTTGAGACAGCCCTCTATACCACCCTGGCAAGAGATTCGGCCCCGGCCTGGGAAGCCACCCCCGATGCCAGGGTAACCATCTGGTTCAACAACCCCGCCAAACTGGCCGGAAGCCCGGTCATCAATGACATTTATGTGGAACCCCGCACAACGGGGGATTTCTTCGGGCATCCCGAGATGGACCGGATATCGGCTCCCTACAGGATTGTGGCCGTTAAAAATAACACGCTCCCCTTTTTCCTTCCCGTCACCCGGGAGGATTTCGTCCTGACGCTGATCAGTTACTTTCAGAGTTCTATTGAAAAAACCGAAAAGACAGGCAACCGCCTGCCCACTGCGACGGTTCACGACACACCACATCAAAAACGGGAAGATGGAAGGGTGAAGTTTTACAACGACCTGGAGAAAATCAGGAAGATGGATCCCGAGTTGGCCGACAAGCTCATGCAGGCCTATCTGGAAGCGGGAGTACCGGGGGCAGGAAACGGACAAGGGGGAAGCGGCCAGGGAAGCGGCCAGGGAAGCGGCCAGGTCGACCAGAACATCGTGCTCAACTCATGGCGGGAGGCCGTCCGCAAACTCAAAACCGAGATGAATGCCATGTCGCCCACGGAAAGGAAAAGCCAGGCCTGGTGGTCGAGCACCGAGGAAACCAACGTGTCGGGACTTACCTATCCGGGAGCCAGCGGATCACGGCCGCTGGTCAGAATCAACCGCGCCCTCATCGACCCTACCCTGGCGCCATCCTCCATCCAGCTCATGGTCGTGGAATGGTCTATGGTGCCCGGAACAGGATTCAGTGAAACCACCGGCTACAACCTGGCCTTCGGAACCCTCTCCCATCTAAGCACCGAGGAAAACCTCTGGATACCCCTCTTCAGGTTGTCCGACCAATAACCGATAGAAAAATCCCCCCCATTGCAGAATATTTAACAATAATGTTTTACCTTGCATAAAAGATAAACCGGATCAGGATATTAAAACCTTTAAAAAGCACTAATATGAAACGAATCTTATTGTTAACGGCAGTATTGCTGACCGCCATGGTCCTTCAATCACAGAATATCTTTTTCCCTTCGAAGGAAGGGACGCAGCTGACCTATGAGAACTACGACAAGAAGGGGAAGCCGACCGGGAAAGTGATGTACACCATCAAAGAGGTCAAAAAGATGGGTGATGACATGGACATTACCTACAAGATTGAGATCCTTGATGCCAAGGAGGAACAGCAGTACATCGATGAGGTGACCATTCAGAAGAGGGGTGACCAGATGATCTTCGACATGAGCAAGTTTCTGAACAAGGCTGCATTTCCGCAACAGGAAGGTGGGGCAGCGTCAGCCATGGAGGTCACCGGGAACAACATGGAAATGCCCCTGGTGCCCGTTCCGGGGATGGCACTGCCCGATGCCAGCGTGCAGATTTCCATGAAGATGGGATTCATTAACATGAAGATGAGCGCCAACGTCACCAACCGGAAAGTGGAAGCCATCGAAGATATTCCGGTAAAGGGACGGAATTTCAAGGCTTTTAAGCTGACCAGCGATGTAAACAGCAATGTTCTGGGGGTTAAGGTCAATGCCAAAAGTGCCGAATGGTATGCCTACAATATCGGGGTGGTCAAGTCGGAAAACTACAACAAGAAAGGGGAATTGGAAAGCTCCATGGAGCTGGTAGATATCAGGGATTAATCCCCGGGGGAGTGCCCGCATCCTGAAACATTATATCATATAAGGCGTGCCTTTCCCCGGCTACTGATTTCCGTGTGTTTTTCCGGTTGGCCATCACTATTCCGCCAGAGAAAGATTAGAAAGTGGGAAAGATGACTTCTTCAGTCGTGGAGAGGGTTATTCTCTTTACCCATTCTCCGGGCTATCATGCTGATATAGAAGAGCTGGAAAGCATGATAGATCATGATAGGCAGGAGGTAAAGGCCGGTACCTGCGGTTCCCCCGAAAAGAAGGGTAGCGAACACAGAACCGTGGACCAGTGATTTTTTGGTTCCGGCGAAGCGGGTGGTGATGGTATCTTCCCTGCTGAAGCCGAGGAAGGCCGCCACTTTGCGGGTCATCCACCAGATGCCGAAGAAGAGGGCCACCACGGCCATGGCCAATGTGGCCAGTACGCCCGGGCCGACCGAACGGAACATCCCCGAAAGAAAGGAGTGGCTGAAGGATTCGTAGACGATCAGCAGAATGATCAACTGGTCAAAGCGGGCGAGTTGGCGCAGGTGGCGTGTTACCCATTTTCCAAGCCAGCGGTGCAACAGCAGACCCATGATCACCGGAAGAATAATCTGCACCAGCAGCTGAACCAGTATGGTCCCGTAACTGAAATCCCCTCCGGTACGGTTCAGGAAAAGCCCCATCCAGAGCGGGGTTACTACGATGCCGATCATCCCTGAGATGCTGGCATTGAAAATGGCCCCTGGAATATTACCCCGGGCCATGCTGACCATGACCACCGAAGAGGAGACCGTGGAGGGAAGTACGGCCAGGAAAAAGAGGGCCAGCCAGAAGAGTTCCAGGGAAGTCCCTTTAGCCAAGGGATAAAAGGGAAGTACACACAGGGGAAAGAGCAGGAAGGTAGTCAGCTGAATGACCAGGTGCATCCTCCAGTTGCGCATGCCCTGCCTGATCTTCTCCGGATTAAGTTTCAGTCCGTACAGGAAAAAGATAAGGAAAATTCCGGCATCGATCACCATTACCAGATGGACTTTTCTCTCTCCCATTCCGATACCGGGAACTACCCACGCCAGAAAGATCATCAGGATCAACCCCAGGATAAAGGGATCAGGGATTATGCGGGAGAACCTTTGCTTCATAATTTTGGCGCAACTATTTCAAGGGGCACACGGTGCAGCCCGGAATATCTGTGAAACAGGTCGATGTCTGAGAACGGCTGATGGCTTCTCTTCTCTCAGGGCCTCAAAATGGAGATGACTTTGTTCAGGGCTTCTGCGAAGCGGTCGATCTCTTCAGGGGTGTTATAAATCCCGAAGCTTACGCGTATGGTACCGGGGATCCCGAATCTGGCCATGACCGGGTCGGCGCAATGGTGGCCCGTACGAACCGCAATTCCCATTTTATCAAGGAGGGTTCCGGCGTCGTAGGGGTGAATTCCTTCAATATTAAAGGAGATCACGCCTGATTTGACCGGGGCCTGGCCGTAAAATATGATTCCGGGGATCTGCCGGAGGCAGGCTGTGGTTTTCTCGATGAGCATCTGTTCATGAGCTCTGATCTGATCGAATCCCACCTTTTTCAAAAAATCCACCGCCGCTCCCAATCCGGCCACTCCCGTGATGTGGGGGGTTCCTGCCTCGAACTTAAAGGGCAGTTCGTTGAAGGTCGTCCCGCTGAAACGTACTTCGGAGATCATCTCTCCTCCTCCCTGGTAGGGCGGCATGGCTTCCAGAAGTTCCCGCTTTCCGTAGAGAATTCCCACCCCGTTGGGTCCATACATCTTGTGGGAGGAAAAGGCATAGAAATCGGCATCGATCTCCTGCACGCTGAACGGGAGGTGCTGGATGGCCTGGGCACCGTCAATCAGGACTTTCACTCCGCGATCATGGGTTAGGGCCGTGATTTCCCTGACGGGATTGACGGTTCCCAGAACGTTGGAGACATGGCAGAAGGCCACCATTTTGGTGCGGGGGGTAATCAGGCTCCGGAGGGTGGCGGGGTCCAGTTCTCCTGAATCGGTAAACGGCCAGGGAACAACGCGGGCGCCCCGCCTTTGCGCCATCATCTGCCAGGGCACGATGTTGGAATGGTGTTCCATCTCCGAAACGATGATCTCGTCGCCCGGGCCGATAAAGGCTTCCCCGAAGGAAAAAGCCACCAGATTGATGCTTTCCGTGGTTCCCTTGGTGAAGATGATTTCCTCCCGGCTGCCGGCCTGTATAAAATCCCGGATCTTATCGCGGACACCTTCGAAAACCTCCGTAGTCTTGTCGGCCATGTAATGGGCGCCCCGGTGAATGTTCCCATAGAAATCAAGGGTGACGTGCCGTTCGGCAAGCAACACGTCGATGTTTTTCTGAGAGGAGGCAGCACTGTCAAGGTAAACTACCTGTTTCCCATACACCTCCTGTTTCAGCACCGGAAATTGTTTCCTTATTTCGTAGAGGTCCATAGATCAGCATTCACATTGATAGGCGCATTCATGACAACGTCCCACATCCCCCCGGAGTCTTTTATCGACCAGTTCGCTGATTCTGTCGCGCAGGGGTTCGATGCGGATTTGCTGGACCACCTCATAGGAGAAGGCGTTCATCAGCATCAGCCGGGCCTGGGATTCTTCGATGCCCCGTGACCGGAGATAGAAAAGGGCGTTTTCGTCGATCTGGCCCACGGTGGCGCCATGGCTGCACTTGACGTCGTCGGCTTCGATGATAAGCTGGGGTTTGGTTTGCATCAGGGCCTTGTCGGTGAGCAACAGGCTGTTGTTGCGCTGGTAGGCGTTGGTTTTCTGGGCGTCGCGGACCACGTGGATCCGCCCTGAGAATGCCCCCGAGGCGGCATCATCGAGCACGTTCTTATAATGCTGGTTACTCAGGCAGTGGGGAGATGCATGCACCACCTGCAGGAAGTTATCGACATGCTGACGCCGATCGAGGAAGGCCATCCCGTACATGTTGGCTTCGGCATTTTCCCCGTCAAGGATGACCTTCAGGTTATTGCGGACCATTCCCCCGTGAAGGGTCACGGCATGGGTGGTCAGATGGGCATCCCTTTCAAGATGATGGTAAACCGCATGGACAGCCGCCGTCAGGTTATGCTGGTTCTGGACCGCACAAAGGTCGACCGATCCGTTCCGGCCGGTGAAAACTTCTGTGACCGTATTGGCAAAATAACGGTTGAGGTTAAGGGTGTGGTCACATACGACCAGTTTGAGTTCCGCCTCCGGTTCTGCGATCACCAGGTTCCGCTGGGTCACAAAGGTATCCCGGTCCGATTCCAGAATATTGATGACCTGGACAGGTTTTTCCAGTTTTACGCCCCGGGGTACATAGATGAAATATCCATCGCGGGCCCAGGCGGTGTTCAGGTCTGCCATGGGATCCCCGCCAGGTGTGGCCAGCTGTCCATAGCGGGAATTGACCAGCTCAGGATGTTTGCAGGCCATCTCCGCCAGGCTTCCGATCAACACTCCTTCGGGGAGCTGGTTTCCCTGAAGGCTTACCGAATGGAACCAGCCGTTGACCACAAGAAGAAGAATGGTGTCGAGGCGCGGGATGTCACACTTAAAGGCTTCGGTGAGCTCAAAACTCCCCGCGTTTCCGGCAGGTACAAAATGATAATCCGCAGAAAGGAATGGAATCAGCGAAGTGTATTTGTAGTTTTCGTTTTTCCGGTCGGGAATCCCTGCCTGCATAAAAGTGCGGAGAGCATCCTCCCGCAAAAGGTGCATGGCCTCCGGGGAAGCAGCCTTCAGGAGAGGCTCCTCCTCCCTGTAGCGGGCCAGGAAGCGCAATGCCAGCTCTTTGTTGTCGGTTACCGTACTCATGTTCAATCCCCGTTCTCCATTTTAATCCATTCATACCCCTTCTCCTCCAGAACCAGGGCCAGCTCCCTGCCTGCCGACTTGACAATACGCCCTTTGTAAAGGACATGGACGTGGTCGGGAACAATATAGTCGAGAAGACGCTGATAATGGGTAATCAGAATGGTTGATCTTTCTGGTGATTTGAGGGCATTCACCCCGTTGGCCACAATCCTGAGCGCATCGATGTCAAGACCTGAATCGGTTTCATCAAGAATGGAAAGACGCGGTTCCAGGAGAGCCATCTGAAAAATTTCGTTCTTCTTTTTCTCCCCGCCTGAAAAGCCCTCATTCACGGAACGGTTGGTGAGTTCGGTATCCATTTCCACCAACCTTTTCTTTTCACGCATCAGCTTCAGGAATTCTCCGGCGGTGAGCGGAGCTTCACCGCGGTACTTGCGATGTTCATTGACGGCCGTTTTCAGGAAAGTGACCATGGGCACCCCCGGAATCTCCACGGGATACTGGAAACTAAGAAATATCCCCTTCCGGGCCCGGTCTTCAGGTGACAATTCCATGAGGTCTTCACCGGAATAGGTAATTTGCCCCCCGGTGACCTCATAGCCCTCCTTTCCGGCCAGAATATTGGCCAGGGTACTCTTTCCCGAACCGTTGGGGCCCATGATGGCATGCACCTCGCCTGGCCTCACCTCCAGGTTAATCCCGCTTAAAATCTCCTTTCCTTCTACGGAAACATACAAATCCTTGATTGACAACATATCCTTTTATTCTAATCTTCCTTTTGATATTTCTAATTCCAAATTCCAGACTCCAGATTCAAGATTCCAGACTCCAGATTCAAGATTCCAGACTCCAGACTCCAGATTCAAGATTCAAGATTCAAGATTCCTCATTCCAGATTCCAGATTCCTGACTTTTTTACCCCACACTTCCTTCCAGACTGATAGCCAGCAGCTTCTGGGCTTCAACGGCGAACTCCATGGGCAATTTGTTCAGGACCTCCCGGGCATAGCCGTTGACGATCATGCCGATGGCATCCTCGGTGCTGATTCCCCGCTGGTTGCAGTAAAAGATCTGGTCTTCACCGATTTTGGAGGTAGTGGCCTCGTGTTCGACGACCGCCGATTTGTTACCCACTTCGATGTAAGGGAAGGTATGGGCTCCGCACCTGTCCCCCATCAGCAGGGAGTCGCACTGGGAGAAATTGCGGGCATTTTCGGCCCCCGGCATCACCTTGACCAGCCCTCGGTAGCTGTTGTTGCTCACGCCTGCCGAAATCCCTTTGGAAACAATCGTGCTTTTTGTGTTTTTTCCGATGTGGATCATCTTGGTTCCTGTATCGGCCTGCTGGTGATGGTTGGTGAGGGCGACTGAGTAAAATTCGCCCACCGAATGGTTCCCCAGAAGGATGCAACTGGGATATTTCCAGGTGATGGCCGAGCCGGTTTCCACCTGGGTCCAGCTGATCTTCGAGGACTCCCCGCGGCAAATGCCCCGCTTGGTCACGAAATTGTAAATGCCTCCCTTTCCCTCCTTATCACCAGGATACCAATTCTGAACGGTACTGTATTTGACCTCGGCATGGTCCAGGGCAATGATTTCCACCACGGCGGCGTGCAACTGGTTTTCGTCGCGCATGGGGGCCGTGCACCCTTCGAGGTAGCTCACATAACTTCCCTCGTCGGCCACGATGAGCGTCCGCTCAAACTGGCCCGTATTGGCGGCATTGATCCGGAAATAGGTGGAAAGTTCCATGGGGCAGCGCACCCCCTTGGGGATATAACAGAAAGAGCCATCACTGAACACCGCCGAATTAAGGGCCGCAAAATAGTTGTCGCCTACCGGCACGGCCATGCTGATGTATTTCCTGACCAGGTCGGGATGGTCACGGAGCGCCTCACTGAAAGAACAAAAGATAATCCCCTTTTCAGCCAGCGTATCCTTGAACGTGGTTTTAACCGACACACTGTCAATCACCGCATCAACGGCCACACCAGCCAAATGCTTTTGCTCCTCCAGGGGAATACCCAGCTTGTTGAAGGTCTCAATCAGTTCCGGGTCTACCTCGTCCAAACTGGCATACCTGGGTTTTTGCACAGGTGCCGCATAATAACTGATCGCCTGGAAATCAATGGGAGGTATTTTCAGATAAGCCCAGTCGGGCATCTCCATTTTCAGCCATTTCCGGTAGGCGTTCAATCTGAATTCCAACATGAAATCGGGCTCTTTCTTCTTCTCCCAGATTGTTCGGACCACCTGTTCATTCAGACCCTTCTCGATAATATCGGTCTCAATATCGGTGTAAAACCCGTATTTATATTCGCTCTGAGTAACCTCATGCAAAATTCTATCCTGGTCTTCCATTATTTTTCAGTTCATTTCCAAACCTTTAAAACCGGACCAACACCCTTTCTTCCGGCATAAAGGAAATTGCAAAGATATAAATTTAGGACTACTTTTGCGGGGTGAATTTTCTAAAAAATACCTTTTTATCCTGATTAAAATGGCTGAAAAAGAGAAGAAGCCCACGATTTCCACCCTGGGGGAATTCGGGTTGATAGAGAGGCTCACGGGTGGACTGGAGCTTAAACAGTCGAGCACATTGAAGGGGGTGGGTGACGATGCGGCGGTTATAGCCTGCGGTGACCAGGGTCTGGTGGTGACTACCGATCTGCTTTTAGAAGGAATTCATTTCAACCTGATGTACATGCCCCTCAGGCATTTGGGCTATAAAGCGGTCATGGTCAATCTCTCCGATGTGTTTGCCATGAATGCCACACCGAGGCAGATCACGGTCAGCCTGGCGGTTTCCTCGAGGTTCACCCTGGAAATGATTGAAGAACTCTATGAAGGGATCAAGCTAGCTTGCGCCAGATACGAGGTAGACCTGGTAGGCGGAGACACCACCAGTTCCGTAACGGGAATGATGTTGAGCATCACGGCATTGGGGACCGCCCCCCTGACAGAAATCACCTATCGTTCGGGAGCCCGCCCCAATGATCTGCTGTGTGTGACAGGGGACCTCGGGGGTGCTTATATGGGGCTTCAGCTGCTGGAGCGTGAAAATGAAGTGTTTAAGGTCCACCCGGGCATGCAGCCCCAATTGGAAGGACATGACTATATCCTGCAGAGGCAGCTCAAACCGGAAGCCAGAGGCGATATGGTGGCCCGTTTCAGGGAACTGGGCATCCTCCCGACAGCCATGATCGACATTTCCGACGGCCTCTCCTCCGAAATCGGCCATCTGTGTAAAGCTTCAGGAGTGGGATGCCACCTCTATGAGGAACGGATTCCCTATGACCAACAGACCCGCGACATGGCCCTGGAATTCAACATCAACCCCCTGGTGGCCGCCCTTAACGGCGGGGAAGACTATGAACTGCTCTTCACCATTCCTTTAAATGACCATGACAAGGTAAAAGAAGATCCCGACATCACTGTCATCGGACACATGACCATTCCGGAAGAAGGAACACAGCTTGTCACGGCCGGAGGAGCCATGATTCCCTTGCAGGCACAGGGATTCAATCACATGCAGGGCTAAAAACCGGAGCCGGCACCTTCAGGAAGGTCCAGTTGCGGTTTTACTGTAGACCAGGTTCTCTCCACACAAATTTCAGCGGTACATGATCAGTGGACAGATCCATCCCCCCGAGGAAAAAAAAGCAGGAGCTGAAAAGCCCCTGCTTTTTTTTTCATAAAACCAGATGAATTACCTGATGACCAATCTTTCGGTTTGAACCTGGTTGTTTCCTTTGAGTACGACCAGATACATTCCTGATTTGAAACCGCTGGTATTTAAGGAGACTCTGCTTTCGTTCATCACCATCTCGCTGATTATCCGGCCTTCCATGGTAAGGATGGTCAATGTGGACCCACGGAGTTCGCGGTCACCATTCACTTCAATGGTCAGGTTGGTAGTCGCGGGATTGGGATAGAGCCGGAACTGCATTTCATTGTTCCTGGTTGCATTAGCGCTGGTCACAGGAGGAATCAGCACCGCGTCGATCACATGCACCACACCGTTGTCGGTCATGATGTCGGCTACCGTCACCTTCGCATTGTTGATGAACACACCGTTGGCGTTAATGGTCACCTTGATGTCCTTGCCCAGAAGGGTCGTGGCAGTCATGCCGTCGCTCAGGTCGGTCGATTTCACGCTGCCGGCCAAAACGTGGTATTTGAGGATGTCGGCCAGGGCGCCCGTGGGGTCGGCCAGCAAGGCAGGGATCGTGCCCTCGGGAAGGGCTG
>Ga0209723_1000067_pt1 | contig 196936 bp, 179 predicted proteins | sample BiotimSIPDNA_2_FD_185750 | JGI IMG/M metagenome (GOLD analysis project Ga0209723, IMG submission 185750) | Anaerobic biogas reactor microbial communites from Washington, USA - Biogas_R2 time_0 SIP DNA (SPAdes) (version 2) | ecosystem: Engineered > Bioreactor > Anaerobic > Unclassified | place...
ACCCCGTCGCGGATGCCTGTTACTATGAAGCCGCGGACCTCAACGGCAACGGCAGGGTGGAATCCTTAGACGCCGATACGATCACGGCGGTATACGACTGGGTGCTGGCCATTGACCAGGCGACGGGCACTGTCTCGTAACAGTTTATAGTTTACCAGGGGGCCCGGGACCGCGAACCGGGGCCGCTTGGTTTTTCGGCAGCGATCGGAAGGGGTTGTGGTTGTCGTGAACGCCAAAAAGCGTTGTGTCCTTTCCTTCCTGTGCGCGGTTCTGCTGACGGGAATGGCACAGCCTTTCCTGAAAGCCGGGGCGTTGTTCGACGGCACGCTTCAATTGCTCCGCTGATGGCCGCCAACGTGAAGTTTGCCGTTACATTTGGCAATATTGACCAGGTCACGGGCGCCGTCTCATAAAAGTGACAAGCATTAATAGCGGCGGCCGGGCGCGAGCGCGGCCGCCTGTAAATTTTTATAAGTTTTACTTGATTTCCTACTAATCCTATGGTATATTGGGGTATAGGAGGCGGTTTCATGAGAGTTTCCACCAAGGGACGGTACGCGCTGAGGTTAATGCTCGACTTGGCCGGCGCCGGCAGCGGCGAATATGTCTCTTTGAAAGACATTTCCGCCAGGCAGGGTGTTTCCATAAAATATCTTGAGCAAATTGCTTCACAGTTGTGCAAGGCCGGTTTCCTTAAAAGCGTCAGAGGCCCTCAGGGAGGCTATATGCTTTCCAAAGAGCCCGCGCAGTATACTGTCGGCTCAATTTTGAGAGTAACCGAAGGCAGCCTGTCACCGGTAGCCTGTATCGAGGACGAACCCAACCAATGCCCGAGGCGCTCGATCTGCCCGACGCTCGGTTTTTGGCAAGGCCTCCGTGACGCCGTCAATCAATATGTGGACGGTTGCACGCTGCAGAATTTGATGGATTCCGGTCAAAATATATAGGAACAAACGGACAGTTTACGGATGACCCGAAGCGGCAATGGATGAGCGGGTCACGGAGGGAAGAAAGATGGAAAGAATTTATGTCGATAACGCGGCCACAACGGCCATGTACGCGGTAACTGTTGAAAAAATGCTGCCGTATTTCTCGGAAGTTTACGGCAACCCGTCAAGCCTGCATTCGTTCGGCCGCGAAGCCGCCGCGGCGATCAGCGAGGCAAGGGAAGTCATAGCCAAAAACATCGGCGCCACGGCCAAAGAAATTGCTTTTACCTCCGGCGGGACGGAAGCGGACAATTGGGCAATCGTTTCCGCCGCGAAACTCAGCGCCGAATCCGGCAAGAAACACATCGTCTCCACAACAATCGAGCACCACGCCGTTTTGCATACGTTGCAAAGGCTTGAAAAAGAGGGCTTTGAAGTTATATATCTCAATGTCGGCGCGAACGGAATTGTCCGGGCCGAGGATGTAAAGAACGCCATCCGGCCAGACACGGCTCTTGTCACGGTCATGTACGCGAACAACGAGATCGGAACTATTCAACCGATAGCCGAAATCGGAGCGGTATGCCGGGAAAAAGGCGTGTTGTTCCACACCGACGCGGTGCAGGCCGCGGGTCATCTGCCGATCAATGTCAAGGCCGAAAACATTGATTTGCTTTCCTTGTCCGCTCATAAATTTCACGGCCCCAAAGGAGTCGGCGCTTTGTTTTGCAGAAATGATATCCGCCTGCAAAGCCTGTTAACCGGCGGAGCGCAGGAAAGGGGACGGCGGCCGGGTACGGAAAATGTCGGGGCGATCGCGGGCATGGCGGCGGCTTTTGTAAAAGCGTGCGGCAACATGGCAAAGAACGCGGAAGTCCTCTCGCGCATGAGGGACAAGCTCATCGGGGAACTGCTGAAAATTCCCCGTTCCAGGCTCAACGGCGACAAAGAGAAGCGGCTGCCGGGCAACGCGAGCTTTTGTTTTGAGGGGATTGAGGGCGAGTCGCTGCTGTTGATGCTCGACATGAAAGGCATCTGCGCGTCATCCGGCTCCGCGTGCACATCGGGCTCCCTCGACCCGAGCCATGTGCTGTTGGCCATCGGCCTGCCGCACGAAATCGCGCACGGTTCGTTGAGGATTTCGCTGAGCGAATTCAACAAGCCGGAAGAAATCGAGTATATTGTTAAGACACTGCCGGGTATCGTGCGAAAATTGAGGGATATGTCTCCCGTGTGGGAACGCATTGAAAAGGAAGGTGTATGAAATGGCATACAGCGAGAAGTTAATGGAGCATTTCGCCAACCCGAGAAATGTCGGCAAAATCGACGACGCCGACGGCGTTGGTGAAGTCGGCAACGCGAAATGCGGCGACATCATGAAGGTGTTTATCAAAGTTGCCGACGGTATCATCAGCGATGTGAAATTCAATACATTCGGCTGCGCTTCCGCCATAGCGACAAGCTCCATGGCAACGGAAATGATCAAAGGCAAATCCATCGAAGACGCGCTCAGCCTGACCAACAAAGCGGTTGTCGAAGCGCTCGACGGCCTGCCGCCCGCGAAAATCCACTGCTCGGTTTTGGCTGAGGAAGCGGTGAAAGCCGCCATCGCGGATTACTGCAACAAAACCGGTAAAGAACTTCAAGGCGGTCCGAAAAAGTGTGAGGGATGCTGCCGCGCCTGTGAAGTTCACAACGGTGATTGAGGAGAGACAGCCATGCCGAAAATATACAAAAGCCTGACCGAATTGATCGGCGGGACGCCGCTGCTTGAACTTGCCAATTTGGGGAGAGCGAACGCGCTGAAGTCCGTGATATTGGCGAAATTGGAATATTTTAATCCCGCCGGCAGCATCAAGGACAGAATCGCGAAAGCGATGCTTGACGATGCCGAAGCGAAAGGCCTTCTCAGCGAAAATTCCGTAATCATAGAGCCTACAAGCGGCAACACAGGCATCGGCCTCGCGGCCGTCGCCGCGGCGAGGGGGTACCGGCTGATACTGACCATGCCCGAAACCATGAGCGTCGAGCGCCGGACGCTCGCGAAGGCTTACGGCGCTGAACTGGTGCTGACCGAGGGCTCTAAGGGCATGAACGGCGCGGTGGAAAAAGCAAAGGAACTCGCGCGGCAGATACCCGGCAGTTTTATACCCGGTCAATTTGACAACCCCGCGAATCCGGCTGCCCATCAAGCATCCACAGGACCCGAGATTTGGGAGGATACGCAGGGTAAACTCGATATCTTTGTCGCGGGCGTCGGCACCGGCGGCACGATAAGCGGCGCCGGCGCCTTCCTCAAAGAAAAGAACCCCGCCATTCAAGTCGTCGCGGTCGAACCGGCTTCATCGCCTCTGCTTTCGAAGGGCGCGTCCGGTTCCCACAGAATACAGGGAATCGGGGCCAATTTTGTGCCGCAAACTCTCGACAGAGCCGTTTATGACGAGATTATCCCGGTCGAAGACGAGGACGCGTTTGAAACGGGGAGAACAATCGCCAAAACCGAAGGTATTCTGGTCGGCATATCCTCGGGGGCAGCTCTTTGGGCAGCATTGCGGCTTACCGAAAGGCCTGAAAACACCGGCAAAACGATCGTTGTAATTCTTCCGGATACCGGCGAGCGGTATCTGTCCACCCCGATGTTTTCGGAATAAGAACATAGTTAATCCGCCGCTTCAATAAGAAGCGGCGGATTGCTTTTTGCGACTTTTATTCCGGCTTTTCCAAGGCGTATTGCCTGAGTTCCGGAATGTCGAACACCCGAAGGGCGCCCGGCATGGCGACAGCCATGATGTTGTTGTGGTTGTAGTATTTTTGCCCGGCGAGCGTCCGTATGCTTTCCAAAGGCTCTTTTTCGGTTACGCCGGTTATTCTGCCGTCGATCAGTTTCGCCATCAGAGCGTACAGATTGAAAGAACCGTGCGTCAGCAAACGAACTTCGACATCCCCGCCGGCGTATTGCAGCGCCGCGTCGACCGCTTTGCGGATTCCGCGCACTCTCATAGCAGGCAGGCTGTCACCGTTGACAAGAAGGTTGTTGCAGAAGGTCACAGCCCGCGTGTAGTAGTAATCCGGTTGCGACGCGCTGTAAAGCCCGTCGCTGACGGTGCCGGTGCCGGTCAGGTCTACGACAAACACGCTTTGCCCCGCCTCGCAAAATTCCATCACTTCACCGAGCCTCGAATGCAGAAGGGTAGTGCCGCCGTCCCAAAGCGCGATGGTCACCGTTTTCGGCTGCGAGCCGTCTTTTTTGAAGAATATGCCGAAGTTGTGAATATCCTCCTGTTGGTACCAGGTCAACAGTTCCGCTTGAAGGTTATAAACCGTATCATCCCCGCTTTTTGAATAAGACCGTTTCAGATACAGCGGATACGGCTCGAAATTGTCCGCGGCGGCTGAAATGAAGTCTATGGCTTTTTTCCGTTTTTCGGTATAGGACATTTTTTCATTCGCTTCATCGATCGCCCGCAATTCGTCGAGAACGAAGTCATGAACGATTCGCGAACGCAGCGACTTAACGACATTGCCGCCATCCGAAGCGAACAGTGCCTCGGCGCCGAGCGTTTCAGCGCCATCGACGGGCGCGAACGGCTCTCCTATGAGAACGCGCGAAAAGAAGTCGGCGGCCGCGTTGGCCAGGGGCAGGGTATAGGCGTGTTTGGAAGCGTCCGTGAACAGTTCGAGGGCGTTCTCTTTGCCGAAAAGTTTCCACAGCCCGCGGGCTTTTTCCAGTGACCGGTGCGTTCCCTCAAGAGGAAAGAAATCCGAGTCGACCGCAAGCACCAGAACCGGTTTCGGGGCCATGCAGGCGAGAATATCGGCGTGGTCAAAGCCGTCTTTTACCATACCCGGCCAAATCTGCTCGGCGTCCTGCGCCTGCCGGCTGTAAAGAATCGCCTTCCTGTCCGATAAAAATGTCGCGGGCGCCGCCGCGGCGATCTTTTCCGGCGCGTACATCATCAGCATCGATGTCTGGGTTCCGCCGCCGCTTGAGCCGGTTAAGCCGATTCGGGCGGCGTCGACATCGGCGCGGCCGGCAAGATAGTCGAGCGCGCAGACGCCGTCATATACAAAGTAGCGGGTGATGGGTATCCCCGCCAACAGGCACTGCGCGCCCGCGTAGTCGTGTTCACGGGTGCAAGGCGGAATAACAGGCTCATCAAACCCTTCCTCCCAATAACTGATTCTTTCTCCCTGGCCTATCGGGTCGAGCCCCATGACGACGAAACCGGCCGAGGCGATAATCCGCTGCACTCTTTGGTAAACCGGATTCATCCGCCCTTCGGGGGAATGGCCGCATACCATCAGGACGGCCGGCAACCGGCCCTCGGCGCCCAAAGGCTTGTAGACATTGGCTGTCGCGTAATAACCGGGCAGCGTTTCCAGCAGAAGGTTTTCGCAAACCAGGTTGCCGGTTACAAAAGAACGGACGGTTTTCGTTTTCACCGCCGCCGGTTTCGGCATTCCCCCGACAGCCCGTTCAAAAGAAGCTTTTACGGCCGCTTGGTATGCCCGGAGCTTTTCGGCGCTGTCAATTGCGCGGCGAAGCTCGTCGCCGTTTTTGAGGTTCTCCAAAGTGGTATTGTCCGCGTATGTTTCCAGTTGATTCGGGTTGACGCTGACGATGTTTTTCGCGCCCAAAGAGCTGATGCCGGATATGTTCGTTCCAATCCCCTCCTCAAAGATATCTTCTTGGGAAAATCATACCAGAAAACAAACACACAATCAAATACTTCCGGTGTTTGACATTTATACTGTCCGGGATTATAATGGGTAAAATTTGAGTATCCAGCGTAAAGGATTGTACTGTGAGGGAATGAGCCTCACATGTTTTTTGTCCAAATCAAATACCGTTACAATAGGGTAAACTAACACAGCGGAGAATTACACTCAATATATAAGGAGTTTCTGTATGGTTAATCAACTGCAACTCTTTCAAATCCTTTCCGCGGCGGTTTCGGTCGCGGCTTTCGCCGCCGCGCTGCTTCTGTACCGCTGGGTTAACACCCAGCCGTCGTCCAACCGCGAAATCGCGAGAATCGGCAGCCTGATTCAGCAGGGCGCCAACACTTTTTTATCGCGGGAATACCGCTTGCTGGCTCGTTTCGCGGTCGTGGTAGCGGTTTTAATGTTCCTGTTCCTTCCCAAACCGGTTTGGGAAGGGGAGATGTTGGATAACGCCACCATGGCGGTCGCGTACCTCTTCGGCACGGCGTTCTCTGCCGCCGCCGGAAAAATAGGCATTAAGGTCGCCACGGTTGCCAACATGAAAGCGGCCGAAGCCGCGCAGAAAGGCATTAAACTGTCCTTTATGGCGGGCTTCCGCGGCGGAGCCGTCATGGGTATGGCCGTGGTCGGCAGCAGTCTTCTGGGCGTGTCCCTGCTGATGATGATCACGGAAGATTCCTCCACCCTGCTTGGCTTCAGTTTCGGCGCGAGTTCTCTGGCCCTGTTCGCGAAAGCCGGCGGCGGCATTTTTACCAAAACCGCCGATATCAGCGCGGACTTGGTCGGCAAGGTGGAAATGGGCATTCCCGAGGACGATCCGAGGAACCCCGCCGTTATTGCCGACAATGTCGGTGACAATGTCGGCGATGTCGCCGGCATGGGGGCGGATCTGTTTGACTCTCATGTCGCGTCCATGTCCGCGGCTCTGGTTATGGCCGTGGCGCTCGACAACGCCGCCGGCGGGGTTAAAAACGCCGCGATTGTGTTCTGCTACGCCGCGGTCGGCCTCTTAGCGTCTATCATCGGCGTCGCCACGGCGAGAATCGGAAAAAACGGCAACCCGACCAGGGCTTTAAACAGCAGCACCTATGTTACCACCGCGATATTCGCCGCCATCACGGCCGCGGCCACCGCCGCCTTTGACTTTGAGTGGCGGATTTGGGGCGCAACCGTTATCGGCCTTGCCGTCGGTGTCATTATCGGCATCGCCAGCGACTATTTCACGAACGACGAAAAACCCCCGGTGCGGGCCGTCGCCAAAGCGTCCGGTTCCGGCCCCGCTTTTACCATTCTCTCCGGCATGTCCTACGGTATGCTCAGCGCCCTTCCGGCCATGGTCGGTATCGGTGTTTCGGCTCTGGCGGCTTATAAAATTTGCGAAAAACTCGGGGCGGGGTACCCGATGTTCGGCATTTCCATGGCGGCTGTCGGTATGCTGTCGATTGTCGGCATGATTATTTCCAACGACGCCTACGGCCCGATTGTTGACAACGCGAGAGGCCTCGCCGAGATGGGCAGCCTCGGTGATGAGGTGCTGAAAATCACCGACACGCTTGACAGCGCGGGCAACACGGTCAAAGCCGTGACAAAGGGGTTTGCCATCGGCGCCGCCGGCCTGACCGTCATCGCCCTTCTCGGCGCGTTTATCAGCGAGGTCAATGTTGCCGCGAAGGAACTCGGCAAGGCGCTCATTGCCGGCTTTGATTTGACGAATCCGCGGGTCTTTTTCGGCCTGCTTGTCGGCGCGGCGATTCCCGCCGTGTTCTCGGCGATGCTCATGCTCGGTGTCGATAAGAACGCGCAGCGCATGGTTGCGGAAATTCACCGGCAGTTCCGTGAAATCCTCGGGCTCAAAGAAGGCAAAGAAGGTGTCACGCCGGAATATGACAAGTGCATAAAAATCGCCACGGACGGCGCTTTGAAAGAACTCATCCCCGCCGGTGTCGTTGCCATTTCAGCGACTTTGGTTGTCGGATTTGTCGGCGGCGTTGACGCCATCGGCGGGTTTTTGACCGGCAACATCGTCAGCGGCCTGCTGCTCGCGCTTTTGCTGTCGAACGCCGGCGGCCTCTGGGACAACGCCAAGAAATATATCGAAGCGGGCAATCACGGCGGCAAAGGCTCCGACGCGCACAAATCCGCCGTTGTCGGCGACACGGTCGGCGACCCGTTCAAAGACACCGCCGGCCCGTCCATCAACACCCAGATTACGGTTGTTTCGCTGGTTTCTTCCCTGATGGCTGCGCTTTTTATACGGCTGTCAGTGTTTTAAAACGAAATCGAGCCGCCGGCTTTTTAACCGGCGGCTTTTGCTTTATAACGGATTGAACGAAACGCATAGGGGGCGCGGATAATGGCGAAAATGGCTTTCGAACGGGAACTGGAATTGCGGTATGATGTGGATGTTTTGATCGCCGGCGGAGGCCCGGCGGGCTGCGCGGCTGCCGTAGCGGCAGCGCGTGGCGGTGCGGATGTGTTTCTGATAGAAGCGAACGCCTGTCTGGGCGGCCAGGGCACGGCCGGCATGGTTCCGGCCTTCATGCAGTTCGGCGACGGCGAAAACTTCCTCGCCGCCGGTTTGGGCCGTGAGTTTCTCGAGCGCATGTGGTTTTACGGCGGCATGGAATACGCGGGCCGCAAGACCTTTGCCATTCAGCAGGAGGCGCTCAAAAGAGCCTATGACGAGATGCTGGCCGACGCCGGCGCGCAATTCTCATTCGGTTCGGTTTTAACAGCGGTCGAAGTTGCCGACGGTGAAATCCGGTACGGCGTCGTCTCGGCGAAAAGCGGACTGTACGCGGTTCGAGCCAAGGTCTATATCGACTGCACGGGCGACGCCGACCTCGCCTTTTGGGCGGGCGTCCCGTGCGACAAAGGCGACGGGCAGGGCAACATGATGGCCGGCACCCTTTGCAGCCTGTGGACGGGTATCGACTGGGAAAAAAGGGACGGCAGGGACGGCCGGCATCTCGAACAGGCTTTCCGTGACGGTCTGTTCGAGAAACCCGATTTGCACCTGCCCGGTATGTGGAAAATCTCCGACAAAATCGGCGGCGGCAATATCGGGCATACCTTCGGTGTCGACGGAACCGACGAGCGTTCGCTGACGCAGGCGCTGGTCTATGGCAGAAAACTGATTGACCAATACGAAACCTATTACAAGAAGTACCTGACCGGCTATGAGAACATGGAACTCGCCGCCACCGGCGCTATGCTCGGCATTCGGGAAACGAGGCGGATTCAGGGCGAATACCGGCTGGTTCTCGACGATTTCGTCAACAAATCGGTTTTTGAAGACGAGATCGGCCGCTACTGCTACCCCGTCGATATTCACGCGAGCGACAACTCGACGGACAGTTTTGAAAAGTTTTATACCGCGCATACCTCTTACCGGTATGAAAAAGGCGAAAGTTACGGCATACCCTACCGGGTGTTGGTGCCGCTGAAAATCGACAATCTTTTGGTCGCCGGGCGCTGCGTGTCAACCGACCGCCCCATGCAGTCCTCCATCCGCGTTATGCCCGGCTGTTATATCACCGGCCAGGCGGCCGGCGCCGCCGCCGCGCTGTGCGCCAAAAACAATGTCAAACCCCGCGGCGTTGATGTCCGCGAGGTTCAAAAAAAGTTGTTTGAGTTGGGCATGTTTCTGCCGAATTTCAAAAAATAATTTTTCTTTTCAACCACGGGAGCCCTCAACCGGCGCCCGTGATTCATTTTATCTTTATGCCCATAGCGACGGCCCCAACCGAACGTTCCAGTTCGATAAAGCCGTATTTCTTATAAAAAGAGATCCCTTTCTGATTGCCTTTGCCGACAGTCAGCATAAGGCCCGGCACCCCTTTTTTTCTCAAATGCTCCGCAAGAGTATCAACCAGCCTGCTGCCGAGTCCTTTTCTCCGGTAATCCGCGAGCAGGTCTATATGCAAATGGGCGGGGTAATCCGCGGAATACTTTTTCTGAGGCCCGTAAGCGAACCTGGAAGCAAAATATTTTGCCAAGCCGTGTTTCCGGTTTCTGGCCGGGTATTCGGCAAAATATGTTTTCGCGAAACGCCGGTAATCCTCGGCGCAGAAAATATAGCCGATCGCCTCGCCGGCGTCGTTTGCCGCCACAAAACAGTTTCCGGGTTCTTTTTCAATATAATAATCGCAGTAAGTGCTCAGGATAAAGGCTTTTTGTTTTTCGGTATGGGGATTACCGGCATTGCGCAAACAGATGTCTCTGACTCCGGCGCAGTCCTTTTTTTCGTAGGGCCTGATCGTTTCCATGGCCGCGCTCCCTTCAATTAAACAAGTAGCAGCTTGTGAAAGTAATCGTCTGCGGGCCGTTGTTGTAGGCGATCGATGATAGGGAACAGACCTTGCTGACAAACAGGCCGTAGGCCTCCATCGGGGGCACGGCGCGTTCGGGAAAGCGGCAGGGCGCGCCGGGGTAGGTGCATTCCTCGCAGATGTTGCAAGCACCGACTCCCATGGGCATCATGTCGGGGAACCGGCTGCGCATGAGCGGCGTGAACCGCTCGAATGTGTCCCTGTGTTTGGCTGAAGTTTTCTCGATTCCTTCCCAGTCAAAGTCGTCCTCGAGTATGCCGACCGTTTGCACAAGCAGCCCGCGGCCGTAGCGGGCGGCCTTTTCGGCAGCCTCCTCCAGCGTGCCGCAGGCCGGCGGGCAGTTCCAACTTTTGCCGTAGCTTCGACACCGGTCCGCGGCGCACATGTCCCTGACCTCGGGCATGAATTCCAAAGCCCGCACATTCAACTCGCCCGCTTTCGAAAAGCCGGTTTCCAGCGCCAGGGCAATCAAGTCTTCCATAGGTTGTCATCCCTCCGTTCAATACGACAATTATACAGAAATCCCGGCCGCTCATCAAGATAAAAAACAATCGTTTCACGGCGTTCACAAACAGATCGCGTCACTCATATTATATTGTATACAAGAATATTGACGGAGTGATGATTTTGAACATCCTTTATACGGTCAGGGCGGGAGATACTCTTTATACCATCGGCAGAAAACTGGGCTCTTCGCCGGCCGCGATTATGGCGGCAAACAGGCTGGCATCCACCGTGATTACCCCCGGCCAAAGGCTGACGGTGCCCGTCGCGCCGCTGCCGCAAGGCGTTTTCGGACCGGGCAGCCGGGGCGAGGGTGTCAGGGCTTTACAGCAGGCGTTAATCCGCATGGGTTTTTCATTGGCTCCGACCGGCTTTTATGATACGGATACCGCTTTCATAGTGGCCTCAATTCAAAAAAAATACCCCGAGCTGCTTGAAATCGACGGCTTTTACGGGCCGAAAACGAGGGCGGTTTTGCAAAAACTCATCGACGAGGGGTATTCGATCGTCGAAAACCCCTCGTCCATTCTGGTTCTTGTCAACAAAAGGCGCGCTCTGCCGCCTTCTTATGTGCCGGAAAACCTTGTCTATCCGGTTTTTCCGTCGGGCGAGGATTTTATCATGAGGGAAGACGCGGCGAAAGCGATCAGAGAACTGTACAACGCCGCGGCGGCGGATAACATTTCGCTGTTTGGCGTGTCGGGCTACCGCTCCTATAACAGGCAGGCGGATTTCTTCGCCTCCAGAATCCGCCAAAACCCGGATGCCAACCGGACCACCGCGCGCCCCGGAGAAAGCGAGCATCAGACGGGCTTGACTGCCGATATTTCAAGCCCTTCCGTCAATTATGCGTTGGATGAATCGTTCGCACAGTCCGACGCGGGCAGATGGCTGCGGGAAAACGCCCCCAATTCCGGTTTTATTATTCGCTACCCGCGCGGCAAGGAGAATATCACGGGTTACGCCTACGAACCCTGGCATATGCGGTATGTGGGCAAGCAAGCGGCTCAAAACATCGCGTCGCGCGCTATAACGCTCGAGGAATACCTTGGCACGGCTGAACAATAACAAATCAGATACCGCGACCGCCTCCTTAATTATGCTTCATTCTACATAAAAATGTAAAATATTATTATAAAAAATTGTTAATAATTTGTTGACAATGCGGTAATGGTGTGCCATAATTAATGCGTATAATTGAGGGTTATTGTACCGTTTCCTGGATTCTTTTAGTGTCGGCATTGAAAGTGAGGGTATCCGATGAAAAAAATCATCTTTAAGCGGCAGGTGAGTGTTCTGCTGGTCATCGCGGTCATTTTATCGTGTGTCGCGATGGGCTTCAACTACACATCAACCGCCTTGTCCGGCGGAAGCTGGCGCGTCTGGGTCAGAACGCGCGACAACAACACGGCAAACGGCCTCGACCAGGGGACGAACGACAATGTCGTCGTTAAATTCTGGACCGGGGACAACGGAACAGGGACTTGCCTTTTTACATCGGGAGATTTATCGGGAACGGAAAACGGCGGCAACTCCGGCAATACAACGTTTAACTTTTCACCGCCGGTTTCTCTCCGGAGTATTACCTGCGGCAAGAACGGTGGTTCGGACGGCTGGGGCATCGACAATTTCCATATCTATTACACGCCTGCCGGCGGGGCGGAGCAGGTAATCATTGAACGTGACATCAGCGAGATGTGGGACAATAACGACCAGCGCACCCAGTATAACGGGCCGTGGTTTTACTCAACGCATAACCGTTCGATTACTTTTAACGGCAACGGCGCCGACGGCGGTTCGACTGCCACGATGAACCTGGTTTGGGGCACCGGCGAGTACCTCAGCGGCAACGGGTTCTATAAAACCGGTTACAGTTTTGCCGGCTGGGCAACGACGTCGGGTGGCTCCGTAGCGTATTCCAACGGAGCCAATTACCAGTACATGCCCGACAGCAACGTGACTCTATACGCCAAGTGGAATATCAACAATTACACCATGACCTTCGACGCCAACGGCGGGAACGGGGGCACCAGCACATCGATGACCTACGGCTCCGCTCTGACCGCGCCGACGGTGACGAGAACCGGCTATACCTTTACCGGCTGGTCACCGAGCGTTCCGTCCACGGTTCCGGCCGCCAACACCACATTCACCGCGCAATGGAGCATCAACAGTTACAATATTTGGTTTGACGAAGCCGGCGGCTCGGCTGTGTCCGACATCTATCAGCAATACGGCTCCGCGGTGACGGCGCCCGCCAACCCGACGAGGACCGGATACACCTTCGCGGGGTGGTCCCCGGCGGTCCCGTCGACGATGCCGGCCAATAACACGAACTGCGTCGCCCAATGGAACATTGGCCAGTATACGGTTTCGTTTGAGTCCAACGGCGGTTCGGCAGTCTCGCCGATTACGCAAAACTACAATACCTCTGTTTCGGAACCGACCGCTCCGACGAAAACCGGCAACACATTCCAGGGCTGGTATTACGACCCCGGCCTCACAACCGCGGTAACCTGGCCTTACACCATGGGCGCGTCGAGCGCCACTTTCTACGCGAAGTGGTCCGTAAACAGTTATTACATAACCTTTGACGCCAACGGCGGCAACGGCGGCTGGAGCCAGTCGATGCAATACGGCGCCGCGATTACAGCACCGACAGTCACGCGAACCGGCTATGACTTCGGCGGCTGGTCACCCTCGGTGCCTTCCACCGTACCGGTCGGCGGCGGGGAGTATGTTGCGCAATGGACGCCGAAACAATACACGGTCAGTTTTGAGTCCAACGGCGGCTCGACCGTATCGCCGATCACCCAAAATTACGGAACAAGCGTTGCCGAACCGGCGGCCCCCTCAAAGACCGGCAGCACCTTTATCGGCTGGTGCAGCGACACGGGTCTGACGACTCCGGTCTCATGGCCATATACGCTCGGCGCGGTAAGTGTTACTTTCTACGCGAAGTGGAGCGTAAACAATTACACCATCACCTTTGACGCCAACGGCGGCTCGGGCGGAACAAGTTCATCGATGCAGTACGGCGCGGCGCTTTCGGCGCCTACGGTCGTGAGAACCGGTTACACCTTCAACGGATGGGATCCGTCTGTTCCGTCAACCGTGCCTGCGGCGAACTCCACCTACACCGCGCAGTGGACGATCAATCAATACACAATCACTTTCCATACCAACGGTGGCGAGGCCGTCGCACCGATTACGCAGAATTATTACACCCAGGTGTCCGAGCCGGCAGCCCCGGCCAAGACCGGCCACACCTTTGACGGTTGGTATTCGGATGTGGATCTGACGAATCCGGTCACCTGGCCGTACACTATACAAGCGTATGACGTCGATTTCTACGCCAAATGGTCGGTCAGCGATTACTCCGTCACATTCGACGCGAACGGCGGTGTCGGCGGCTGGAGCGATTATTTGCCGTTCGGCGGCGCGCTTGAAGCGCCGGCGGTCGCAAGGCTCGGTTATACCTTTAACGGCTGGTCACCGGCGGTTCCCGCGACTGTCCAGGAAGGCGGCGGCACATATGTCGCGCAGTGGGTTGCGAATGGCTACACCGTCAACTATGACGGCAACGGCAGCACCGGTGGCTCGACGGCCTCTTCTTCGCATACCTACGACATCGCCGCGAATCTGACCGCGAACGGCTTTACGCGAACCGGCCACAATTTCCTCGGCTGGTCGACGACCCAATCCGCGCAAACAGCCGACTACACCGACGGCCAGAGCGTCACCAACCTCTCGTCACAGGCGGGCGGCGTCGTGACCTTCTACGCGGTTTGGTCCGTCAACAATTACACCATTACCTTTAACGCCAACGGCGGCGAGGGCGGAAGCAGCGCTTCCATGACCTTCGGCGAAACACTCACCGCGCCGAGTGTGATAAGAACCGGTTACACGCTGACCGGGTGGTCACCCGCGGTTCCGGCGACCGTGCCCGGCGAAGACTCCACCTATACGGCGCAGTGGAGCGTCAACAGTTACACCATAACCTTTGACGCGGACGGCGGAACGGGCGGAACGAGCGCTTCTATGGAATACGGCGCGACGCTAACCGCGCCGGAAGTCACGAAAGAAGGGCATACCTTCCTCGGCTGGTCGCCCGCGGTGCCCGCGACGGTTCCGGCAGGTGACGCGACCTACACAGCCCTATGGAGCGTGAACAGCGTCACGCTGACATTCAACGCCGGCGCGCACGGCCTCTTCGACGGCCAGTCCACCGTTGTTCTGACGCTCGATTACGGTGCCGTTGTCACGGCTCCCTCACCCGACGCCGATTTCGGCTGGGCATTCTCCGGATGGGATAAGACAGTCCCCGAGACAGCCTCGCAGGACGACACCTTCACCGCGCAATACGCTGAAACACTCATCGGCGTCACAGTCGTCGAGACCGGCTTGAAAATCAACATCCAGGGTTGGAACGAAGACTATCAGTATCAGATTTGGAGCTGGCAGAAGGTCACGAGCGATATTCTCCTCGATGTCAATTCCGATGTGCCTGCCAACCAGTGGATTCTTTCGATGCCCTATACATTGGGCAGCGATGAGAGCGCCATTCAGGAGTTGGACGGCTCCATCAGTTTCATCATCGGCTCCTTTGTTTCGCCGGATAACAACTACACCGTAGCCGTTCGAATACTCGACGACAGCGAGCAGTTCGAAAACGAACTCAGAGATACCTTCACACCCGCGGATGTGCAGGAAGTCGAGATCACCAAGGTTCTTGTAGATGGCGAATACGCTAAGAACACCATGATCAGCGAAATCACAGAAACATCCTCCGTCCTTCTTGAAGTCATCGGCAACGATGTCGAAGGCACCGTATACACAGCCACGGTCATAGAGACCTCCGAGGCCATCGCGGCCAACGGCAACGAGTTTGTATGGAACACCTCCGCGCTGCCGCCCGGCAAATACACGGTGAAGATTGACGCGACCAACAACATCACGTCCGACACGGTGTCGATTCCGTTCCACCTTTACTCGAACGACAACAGCATTCAATACGGTGTCATCAACGATCTTGTTGTCACCGCTGCCGCCGGCGATCTGCCGATAGAAGCGGACATCACGCCAACCTTCCAAAACGGAACCTTCTACTACCAGTTAAGGGAACCCGGCAGAGATGTCCTGTTTAATTCGGCGCAATACACCATGTCGGGCAACCCGATTACGCACACCGTCTCCCAGTACGGCACCTACTATTTCTACGGCTATGTCAACAGGATCGGCGTGGCGATAAGCGGCGAATCCTATGACGACGGAAGCATCCGGACACTAAGAGTGCTCAGGGGCGGCCCCGGTTCAGGCGGGTCATCCTCTTCTTTGACGCTGACGGCCAATGTCAACCTCGACAATCCCGTCGCCAAAAACACGGCGATTGTCTTCACCGCGAACGCGGTTATAGCCGGCCTTGGCAGCACGCCTGTTGAGTATTCGTACTGGCGCCACGACGCCAAGGGTTACGCCCTCGTCAAAGACTGGAGCAGTGACAACACCCTTGATTGGACACCGGCGCGGGTCGGCAAATACACTATAGAAGTCCGGGCAAAGGGTGAAGACGCGGGTTCCTACGAAGTGCTTAAGAGCGTAGTCGTCTATGTCAACGACAGCGTTGACGAAATCGCCGAAAATGTCAGCATCACGCTCAATCAGGCTCAAATCAACGCCGGCGCCCAGGCGAGAAAGCCGATTGTACTCAGGGCGAACGCGACAAGCACCAACGGCGACGACCTGCTGTATAAGTTCCTGGTCTATGATGACGACATGATGACGAGGATGATACAGGACTACTCGGTCAACCAGGAATGCCTGTGGGTGCCCAGAAAAGCCGGCGACTACACCATCTCGGTGCTCGTGAAGAACAAGGTTTCCTTCGGCAGGTATGACGCGATCGCTGAGTTTGATGTCACGGTGAGTTAGCCGAAAAACGGTAAGGGTTCCATAACAGTTTTCGCAGCGAGTCCGGCGTTTCGCCGGGCTCGCTTTTTTGACGCGCGCCCGCGCTGACGCGGCGCGTTCGATTCGACCATACGAAAGGCGAAGCCCCGGCCGAAAAGCCGGGGCTTCGAAGCGTTTGCGAGCCGCCGCGGTTACATTGAGTATTTTTCCATGAGCCGCTCGAAATTGGCGTGCAGAATCTGTTCCTTCTCCTTATCGTCCCGCAGAATTTTCATCAGCATATCCAACTCGTCCGACGCGTCCCACATCGGGTAGTCCGAACCGAAAAACACCTTTCCCTCACCGAATATATCCATCAGTTCCCGCATTGTCCCCGGCGGCAGCCAATGCCGGCTGCTCGAAGTGTCGACATAGACCCCGCGATCGGCAAGTTCGCCGGCATAATCGCCCCACTCCGACCAGCCGCCCAAATGGGCCGCGATGACATCAAGTTTCGGGAAGGTCTTCATCACATTGACAATCCGCCCCGGTTTTGAAAAATCGGTGCGGTAATCCCCGGCATGAATCAACACCGGCAGCCTACCTTCGATCGCCTCAAACAGTTTCATCGCGCGCGGCCCGTCGATGTGAAACCGTTGAAAGTCCGGGTGAAGCTTGACGCCTTTCAGGCCGAGAGCCATCGCGTTGTCGATGTGCCCGGCAATGTCCTCGTCGTCCGGGTGAAGGGTGGCGAATCCGATGAATTTCCCGCCGCTCGAATTCACCGCGCCGGCAATAAACTCATTGATGGCGTTGACCTGGCGCGGCAAAGTCGCCACGGAATGAACGACGTATTTTTCCACACCGGCTTTCCCGCCCATAGCCAGCAGAGAACCGACCGTTCCGTTATACCTCATGTTTAAATCATAAAAATCAGAAATATTCTCTGCGGCTTTTTGCGCGATGCTGTCGGGATAAATGTGTGTGTGTGCGTCGATGATCATGATGGCCCCCGTTTTTGCGCCGTAATTTCTTTGAGTTTGCCCCGCTTGGCTCGCACGCGGCGTTTGCCGAGTTCCATCATGTACTTGTCGTTTTTGAGCGAATCCGAATACACGCTTTCAAATTCATAACCAGGCAATTCCTCGCGTATCCGCCGGACCTTCTCGCGCCCCTTGCAGTTCTCCCAAAGAATCTCACCGGTTTTCGGGTTCATTTTTGTGGCGATCAATTTTTCGACTTCCAGCCTTTCGCAGACAGGGCGCAAAAAGAACTCCGGGGAGGCCGAGCAAACGACCGCCGGCAGTTTTCGATTCTCCGGCCGGAAAAACGGGTAAATCTTCTTATGGTACTTTGACCAGAACTGCTTGGCCAGAGCCTCGCCGTTGACCATGCGCAGGAAGCAGAAAAATCTGCCCTTCATTCTCGATTTATTGCCGAGACCGAGAACGAAACAAAGGATACTGGCCGCCTGATACGGTATCAGGACGGCGATCTTCGGGTGCTTTCTCAGGCAGAACAACCAAAACGCGGTTTCCGAATCGGTGGGGAAAACGGTTTTGTCAAAATCATATAAATCCGCTTTCATAGAATTACCTTTGCCTGTTTCTTATTTCCTCAAGTCAACGGTGAGCGTATTGCCGTCAAGGTCATGCTTTGCCGTATACTCTTTGTAAATAACCGTGACGGTTCCTTTGCCGGTCAACTCGTATTGTACCAATTCTCCGCTCTCCCACGCTATAGCGACAGTAATACCGCCTTTCGCAAACAGCCCCTTCACGCGGCCGTTTGCCCATCGGCCGGGCAGCGCCGGCAGCAGGCGGATGGTTCCGGGCGTTGACTGCATGAGCATTTCGACAATGCCGCTGACCGCTCCGAAGTTGCCGTCAATCTGAAAGGGCGGGTGCGCGTCGAACAGGTTGGCGTATGTTCCGCCGCCGTTGCGGTAGTTAAACCCGGAGGACTTGACAAAACGCAACTGTTTATCAAGCAGCCTTAACGCGTGGTTGCCGTCGCGAAGCCTTGCCCAGAAGTTGATTTTCCACCCAAGGCTCCAGCCGGTGCCTTCGTCGCCGCGCATCATCAGCGTTTTTCGGCATGCCTGCGCCAGATCGGGCGTTTCGTCGACGGTTATGAGGTTGGCCGGGTGCAGGGCGTACAAATGCGAAACATGGCGGTGATGGGGTTCCGCTTCTTCGGCTTCCTCGTACCATTCCAGCAACTGCCCCTTGCTGCCGGTTTTGAAGGGTGGCATTTTTACAAGCGCGGCAGTCAGTTTTTCACGAAACCCGCCGTCGCAGCGCAGCTGTTCGCAGGCTTTGACGCACTGCGCAAACAGGTCTTTGATGATGGACATCGTCATCGTGGTGGTTTGTGACACCGCGCAATGCCGGCCATCGACGATAAAGCTGTTCTCCGGCGATGTGGAAGGCGCGAATATCAAACAGCCTTCCGCGTCCGGTACGAGCATGGCCAGATAAAATTCGGCGGCCGCTTTCATAACGGGCCAAGCCGTATCGCGCAGGAAAGCCCGGTCGAGAGTGTATTCGTAATGCTCATAGAGATGCCGGCAAAGCCAGCCCGAGGCCATCGGCCAAAACGCGTACACCGCGTGGCCGGCCACGGGGATGGTATGCCGCCAGAGGTCGATGTTGTGGTGGCAGACAAAGCCTGGCGCGTTGTAGTGTTCCATGGCCGTGCGCCTGCCGGAGACCGCGATGTCTTTGATCATTTCAATCAAAGGCCCGTTGAGCTCGGGCATCGCGCACGGGAGAACCGGCCAATAGTTCATTTCCGTGTTGATATTGACCGTGTAATTGGCGTGCCAGGGCGGTGTCAGCAGGTCGTTCCATATGCCCTGAAGGTTCGACGGCTGGGTACCCTCGCGCGAACAGGCGATGGCCAGATACCGGCCGTAATTGAACAAAAGAGTGTACAGCCCCCGGTCGTCTTTCTTCCTGAGAAAGTCCCGCAACCTCTTGTCGGTGTCCGTTTCCGCCTTGCCGTCGCTGCCGATGTCGAGCGCGACCCGGTCATAATAGCGTTTGTAGTCATCGATATGGCCTGCTTTCAATTCCTCATAGGAACCGGCGGAAAGAACGCGGTTGAGGCAGGCGTTTTTGTATTCCTTTCCCTCGAGAAAAGGCTGTTTGTCCCAGCCGTTGAAACTTGTTTCGCAAGCGAAGACCAGAACCGCTTGCGTCGCGTCTTGTATGGTAATACGGCCGTTTTCGGCAAACGCCGTCCCGTCGGTGTCGGCGCGAACAGCCGCGCGGAATTGAACGCCGCGTTTTTCCGCTTCATCAAAATACACGATGTCGCGGTCGTTTCCGTTGCGGTTGTATTCCGACGGGCACTCGCCGTCGGCGATAAGCAGGCCGTTTTCCGTAAAAACGGCGCAACGAAGCTCGCTGTCAAAGGCAACCGTGAAGTTAAGTTTTCCTGGCCCATGCGCGGTCAGCCTGATGAAAACCGCTTTCGCGGGGAAGGAGGCGAAAGCCTCCCGTTTATACACTGTCTCCCCGGTTTGGTATTCGACGGCCGCCACAGCGTTGGTCAAATCCAGGCTTCGGCGGTAATTCTCCGCCTTCGTCTTCTTGCCGAAGTTCAGTTTCAGGTTGCCCAGCGGCATATAGGCCTGCGTCCATGTGCCCAGGCACTTTTTTTCAATGAGTTTCTGCGCCTGCAGAAGCTCGCCGCCCAGAGCGAGGTCGCGCGCTTTGAGAAAGTGTTTATAACTGCCTTTGTTGGTTTTGTCCTGAGGGAAACCGCTCCAGAGTTCGTCGTGATTGAGCGCGATGATTTCTTTGTCCGTTTTTCCGTAAATCATGGCTCCGAGCGAGCCGTTTCCGATGGGAAGAGCCTGTGTCCAGGCCGATGCCGGCTTGCCGTATTTTAGAAGCGCGCTGTCGGAATTCATTGTATATCCTCCCGGCTCATTCATCAAACGCCTTTCTTCGCTTTGCGTGTTTGCTCGACGGGCGTGTAGTTGACGGTCGGCGTATGGCCTTTCAACGGCAGTATTTTTTCATGCACGGCGTCGATAATCCAGGATGCCTGCGGGAAGAAATACTCGTCAAACTCAAACGGGGGCGTAATCCAGTTTTGCGCGCCGACGACAACGGGAGGCGCGTCGAGGCTGTCAAAACAAAGTTCCGTGATGTTTCGCGCGACATCGTTGAGGAAGGAACCTCTCGCGCAGGCGTCCGAGGCGAGCACGACTTTTCCGGTCTTTTGGACGGATTCGATGATGCCGCTGTAATCGAGAGGCACGAGGCTGTGCAGATTGATCACTTCCGCCGAGAGATTGTATTTCTCCTCCAATATCTTTGCCGCTTCCACCGCTCTGTAAAGCGTCGCGCCAATGGTGAGGATTGTCAGATCGGAGCCTTTCCGCACAAGGTTTGTGTCGCCCATGCGAATTTCATACGGCTCGGCCGGAACGCCGCCCTCCCGGAACTGTTCCCCGACGTCGTATATGCGCTGGCTTTCAAAGAACACGACCGGGTCCGTGCCGTTTAACGCCGCCGTCATCAACCCTTTCGCTTCATACGGCGTGGCGGGGAAACAGACCTTCAAGCCCGGAATGTGGGCGCAAAGGGCGACCCAATCCTGGGAGTGCTGCGCACCGTATTTGGAACCGACCGAAATCCGCAGCACGACGGGCATCTTCAGTATGCCCGCGCTCATCGCCTGCCACTTGGAAAGCTGGTTGAATATCTCGTCACCCGCCCTGCCGATAAAATCGGCGTACATCAGCTCCACCACCGCTCTGCCGCCGCACAAGCCGTAACCGACCGCCGAACCGACAATCGCCGCTTCGGAGATGGGGGCGTTGAAAAGCCGCGAATAGGGGACGGACTCCGCGAGCCCGCGGTAAACAGCGAACGCGCCGCCCCAATCCCTGACATCCTCGCCGAAAGAGATGAGCGTCGGGTCTTCATAGTATTTCTCCGCGAGCGGTTCCGTGATCGCGTCGCGCAGATTATACATTTTCAGCTTCGGCACGGGTTTGCCGTCAACCGTGGGGGAGCGGAACTTCTCTTTGATTTTTTGAAGCGTCGCGCATTCGTCTTTCGGCGTCAGCATTTCCGGCTCACGGCTGTCAAGCGTCGGCGCGCGGCTGTTGGAAAACATCACCTTTTCCAATATATAACAATCTTTTTTGAAGTCCGCGTAAGGGGATATGGCCGTATCCGCGGCGGCTTTGCAGATGTCCGTCAACCGCCCGCGCGTTTGCGACCAGATTTCGTCAAAGGTTGTGTCCGCGGCGATGCCGTTGTTGACAAGCGATTCACGGTAGGTAAGGCAAGGGTCGATTTCCTGCCACGCGTCCATTTCCTCCTTGGAACGGTAAGCGTTTTGGTCAGAGGTGGAGTGCCCGCTGTAACGGTAGGTCACCACATCGAGCAGGGCAGGGCCTTCGCCCGTTTCGAGCAGCGCTTTTTTGCGGCGCACGGCGTCAATCACGGCCAACGGGTTGAAGCCGTCGACGCGTTCCGCGTGCAGTTGTGTCGGGCTGATGCCCGCGCCGATACGCGCGAGCATATCGTACGCCATGGTTTCGCCGCGTGTTTGGCCGCCCATGCCGTAACTGTTGTTAAATATGTTAAATAAAAGCGGCAAACCGCCGTTTTTACCCTCTTCCCAGAGTGTTTTGAACTGGTCCATGGCGGAAAAATTCAAAGACTCCCATACCGGGCCGCAGCCCAAAGAACCGTCGCCGATGTTGCACACGACGATTCCCGGTTTCCGGTTGCACTTTTTATACAGCGCGGCGCCGGCCGAGATGGTGGATGAGCCGCCGACGATCGCGTTGTTCGGGTACACCCCGAACGGCAGGAAAAAGGCGTGCATGGAGCCGCCGAACCCCATGTGAAAACCGTTCTGTCGGGCGAATATTTCCGAGAGGGTCCCGTACAAAATAAAGCGGACAGCCAGTTCCTTGACATCGCCGCCTTTTGTAAAACTCTCGACCGCGAGCAGGGTTTTGCCGCCCAAAAACTCTTTCATGATGGCCATAAGATCGTCGTCGTCAAGTTTTTGTATGCAGGAAAGGGATTTCGCTAGGATCTCGCCGTGGCTGCGGTGGCTGCCGAAGGTGAAATCCTCCTTGCCAAGCAGATAAGCCTGGCCGACAGCGGCCGCCTCCTGGCCGGCTGACAGATGGGCCGGGCCGGGGTAGGTGGTCTCAATCCCGTTATAAAGGCCTTGTTTTTTAATTTGGTCAAGCATCGTTTCGAATTCCCGCAATATGGTCATATCGCGAAATATTCTGACCAGGTTTTCATCACCGAAACGCTGTTTTTCTTCGGCCAATGGTGTGTTGTAAGCGTTGACGGGAATATCCGTGAAAGTGATTTTTCCGCCGGAACGCAGCTGCTGCGGGTCGACAAAGAGTGACTTTGGCATACTTCTTTCTCCTTCGCGATTTATCTGTTATAGTTCGAACAGGGCTTCCCGGATAACCTCCGAAACCGTCGGGTGGGGGAACACAACTTCTTTTAGCGCGTCGATACTCATTTCGGTTTCAATCATAAAGGCGGCTCCGTAAATAATTTCGGACGCGTAACTGCCGATAAGGTGTACGCCGGCGAGCCGGTTGTGCCGGCTGTCCGCGACAATTTTCGCGATGCCGTTGCCCCCTTCGACCTCGGCTATATACCGCCCGCTCATGCGCATGGAAACGCTGGCTGTTCTGACATCCAGCCCTTTCTCTTTGGCGCTTTCCTCGGTTTCACCGGTGCCGGCCACCTCGGGATTGGTGTAGATTACCGAGGATATCGCGTCATACCGCATGGTGTCCTTCTTACCGAGCATATGGTTGACCGCCACCTCGCTTTCACGGTAGGCAGTGTGCGCGAGCATGGATTTGCCGTTAACGTCTCCCGCGGCGTATACTCCCGCGATGTTCGTTCTCATATTGCTGTCCGTGACCACGGCGCCCCGCTCGAGATAAACACCGATGCTTTCCAGGCCGATGCCTTCGGTAAAAGGTTTTCTCCCTACCGAGAGAAGAACCTTCGAAGCGTTTAAAACAGCGGTTTCGCCGTTTCTGCCGTATGTCACCGATCCGTTCCCGATTTCGGTAACCGTGCTCGAAAGCCGGAACTCGACACCCTTTTTCATATAGTTCTTCATCAGAATATCGGAGATTTCACGGTCGGTCGGTCCGGCAATCTTGTCAAGCATCTCAATGACCGTCACCTTGACACCCGCGGAGTTGAAATAGGAAGCCATTTCCAGCCCCACGACGCCGCCTCCGATTACGGCCAGGCTTTCCGGCAGAACATCGATGTCAAGAATTTCCCGGTTTGTCAGGATATATCCGCTTTCGAGCCCCTCCCGTATACCCGGTATCGGGGGCACGGCCGGCACCGAACCGGTAGCGATAAGCAGCTTGTCCGCGGCGTAAGCATTGACCCCCGCCTCGACCGTGAAACAGCCGTCTTTTTTTCCGGTGATGACAGCCGATTCGCTGACAACGGTTACGCCTGACTTTTTCAAGGTCATGCCGATTCCCGCGACGAGTTGTTTTACCACCTTGTTCTTCCGTGCGATAACCGCGGCATGATCAAGATTAACGTCCTTTGCCGTTACACCGTATTTCCCGCCGTGCGCCGCGTAATCATAAATTTTCGCGGAATTCAGCAGGGCTTTTGACGGTATGCAGCCTTCGTTAAGGCATACGCCGCCCAACGCGCGTTTTTCAAAAACGGCGGTTTTCAGTCCTCCCTGGGCTGCTCTTTCCGCGGCGAGGTAGCCTGCCGGCCCGCCGCCCAATACGATTAAGTCAAATTTATCCAAATTCGCGCCGCCTTTCGTTATATCTTCATTGCCCGCGCCGTTTATTTTGCGGGCGGCTGTTTGTCAGGGGCTATGCGCCAGCAGTAAAGAAAAATTCTCCAGGCAGCCGGCAAGTTCAAGAGCGAAACGAGCTTCGGGCGCCCCGTCGACAGCCCTGTGGTCATACGTGACAGAAAATCCCATGGCCGGGTAGGGTTTGTATTCGCCCGCCGATTCCCTCCAACGTGTCGTTACGCAGCAAACCCCTAAAATGCCCGTTTGGGGCGGGTTCAGCACAGGCGTGAACATCTCAACGCCGAGCGCGCCGAGGTTTGAAATCGTGAAAGTCGCGCCCTGAAGCAAGTCGGGGTTGATGATGCCCGATTTTGCCTGCGCTGACAATTCCTTGGCTTCAGCCGATATTTCAGCCAGTGTTTTTCGGTTGGCGTTGAAAAGGGTGGGAACCATCAGACCGCGCGGAGTATCGACAGCGATACCAAGATGCACGTCTTTGAACCGTCTTAACACATTGCCTTCCAGAAGGTGGGCGTTCAGATCCGGATGGTTCGGCAATACGCGCGAAACGGTATACAGTATAATATCGTTGATTGTGATGTCCGGCAGGCCGAGAGCCGCGCCTTTTTCCTTGACACCCCTTCGGAAGGCGAGAATATTGGATGCGTCAAAGGAATGGTGGTGAGTCAACTGCGCGGCTGTGGAAAGAGAGCGGCTCATCGCCTCGGCAATGGCAGACCTGATTTTTGTAAACGGTAAATCTTCATAGAGACCGCGAGGGGGAGTGGCAGCGGCCGTTTGAACAGGAACGGCTCTGTCAGCCGCCGTTATTCTGCCGCCGATTCCGGTGCCGCCCGCCCCTTCAAAAGCCAGCTTGCGTATGTCGGCCTCAATAATTCTGCCGTAAGGCCCCGTCGCTTTGGCGAGCAAAGGATTGACGCCTGTTTTTTCCGCGAGGTTTCTGGCCCTCGGCGATATTTTCAGTTCTCCGCCGGAAGCGTCCGGCACGGCCGAACGCTCGCCGGCCGCCGGGGTATCTCCGACGGCAACGGTGTTTTGCGTGTTATCGGCTTCCGCCGGCGTTTTCCCAACCGGAGGGCGAAGTGATGAAATATCCTCGCCGGGTTCTCCCACGGCGCAAACATTGATGAGCACGGGAACCTCGGCTCCTTCATCGTAAAAGATCTCCAAAATCTCGCCCTCGGCCGTGCTTTCGCATTCAAAAGCCGCCTTGTCGGTTTCGTAGGCGAACAGTATGTCGCCGGCCTTGACCCGGTCACCCGGTTTTTTCTCCCAGCGCGTGATGACGCATTCTTCGACGGTAATTCCGGCTTTCGGCATTAAAACCCCGACTGCCATTTCTCATTCCTCCGTTTCAACAATCTTCTTCGCGTTTTCAAGCAGGTACTTTTCCGCTTCCCCGTTCCAAAGGCCTTTTGTTTCGGCGGTCAGACTGTGAAGCCTTTCGAATAAAGGGTCTTCCTTTCCGAGCGTTTCAAAATCGGCGATAGCCGTCAGCGGAAGGGATATCCCCGTGTAGATGAGCTTTTTCCCCCCGGGAATATTGGGCAGGTTCAAAGTCGTTTCCACCGCACAATCCAGCCCCCCGATGTGCGTGACGAGAATAGCCGGATTTAACAGCCCTTGGTTCATCATCTCAAGGCTTTCCCGCATATCGTCGAAGTTGCCGCCCGAAGTTCCGACGATGTGCGTTGAGGAATAGTGGACGTTATAAAAATTTAACCGTGCGCTGAAAGTTTGGTCCATAGGGCCCGCGAAAAAGTTCAGGCACCCGTCCGCGGCGAGGATGCTGTCACCGAGTTCCACAACCGAAGCGACAGGCGCGAAGATAAGAACGTCGTCGTATCCGCCGCCTGCCAGCGCGGTTAAATATTCCGCCGGATTCTTTATGGAAGAAGTGTTTATGTATTTCAGTTCGACGCCGTTTTTCCCGGCATCCGCGGGCTCCAGCAGCCTCTCGGCCCTTTCGAGCCTCGCGCTGTCGATATCCGTAACAGCCAGGAATCCCGGCTTGCGCGGGCAATGCAGAATATAATCGATGGCGGCCAGGCCCATCGGGCCCGCCCCGGCAAGGATGGCCATCTTGCCGCCCGCTTTTATGCCCATCGCGTGCTCATAACTGCCCCGGGCAGTGTGATACATCGCGTGGAAGGAGCCGACGACGCAGGAAAGCGGTTCGGTCAGGGAACCCATAAACCATGCTTCGCCGTCATATGGCAGCAGGCAGTTCATCAGCATAACCTCGTTGGGGATGATGACATAAGTCGCGTTGCCGCCGATGTAACGGAACGAGTAGCCCGGCGCGTCAAGGCTGCCTTTGTAGTTGAGCGAGGGCTGAATAACGAACTTGTCGCCGGCTTTGTATTGATCGGCCCATACGGAACCGACGGCGAGGATTTCGCCGCAGAACTCGTGGCCGATAATGACCGGGTTGGCCGCCACATCGTCGGGCACGCGCTTGTGTGCCGCGCCTTGCTCGGCCGCTTTGTGGGAGGACATGCAAAGGCTGTCCGAAACGATTCTAGCGAGAATTTCGTTCTCGGCCATCGAAGGCAAATCAAATCTCTCAAGCCTCAAATCGTTTTTGCCGTATAACCTGACAGCGGTTGTTCTCATGTTTTTCAACGCTCCTGTCTTCTCTTTAAATAACCGTTATGTTGAGTTTGCGTGATTCCTCGAGAAAGTCTTCGGGCAGCCGGCCGTCGTCGATAACGATGTGGAAGTCCGCGAGTCGCGCGAAAGTGAACGGCAGAATCCTTGAAAGTTTGGAACTGTCAACCATCGCGACGACCGTGCGGGCTTTGCGAATCACCAGCTCTTTGACCTTGGCCTCGCTCTCCCGGCCCCCGGTGAAACCGCTTGCGGACGAATACCCTCCCGCCCCGATGAACGCCGTGTCAATGTTGACATTTTTAAGCATATCCAGTGTGCTTTGACCCGACACAGCCAGATTAGCGCGGTTGATACTGCCGCCGCATATGTTGACGGAAGGCTTGTTCAGCCGCATGAGCGCCAGCGCGATGTTTGGGCCTGTCGTGAAAACGCTGATGTCCATATCCGGCAGAACCTCGGCGAGCGCGCTGCAGGTTGTTCCCGAGTCGAGAAATATCGCGTTGCCGGGCTTTATCAGGGGCAGGGCTTTTTGAGCCATTTTTCTCTTATAGGCGCTGTTTTCGTTTTCGCGCGCCTCAAATCCGGGTTCTACCAAATTTCCCACAGCCTGGGCCCCTCCATGGACACGGTGGATAAACCCGTTGACTTCAAGAAAATCCAGGTCCCTGTGAATGGTCATCAGGCTGACATCGGGGAAAAGCGCGTGCAGCTCCTTGAGGGTTGCCGCCCCTTTCTCCTGAATATGCGCCTGCAATTTTTCGCGCCTCAAGGTCTTCATAGTTCACCACAACATGTTATGTTTTGTTAAATATAACATTTTATAACATTCCGGTCAATAGGGTATTAAAATGATACTATTGAAGGCGGAAAAAATTATGGTAATATAAAACAAATACTGAAATTATTATCTTTATTAACAAACTCTGTTTACATTTTATCGCAAACAGTGGTAAAATATGAAAAAAACAAGGCGTTGCCGGACGGTGCGATATGGATAAAATTTACCTGAAAACTATCGATTGTCTCAGGGAAAACGCGCGGGAGAACGCGTCGGTTATCGGAGCGAAGGTCAATATGTCCGTATCGGCCGTTATCGAGAGAATCAAAAAGCTCGAAAGCAGCGGGGTTATCAAAAAATACACCGTGATTCTTGACGCGAAAAAGGCGTTTCCGTTACCAAGACCCTGGTAGTGCTGTCGACCGTTAAAGAATACTATTCGGTTAACCCCGAATTGGATGAATATGAACGGAGGTCTGGTCAATGATTATCGGCGTACCGAAAGAGATCATGCACGAAGAAGGCCGTGTTTCGGTGATTCCCGATACGGCAAAAAAACTCGCCGCCCTTGGGGCGGAGGTGTGGGTTGAAAAGGGAGCCGGCGCGGGTTCGTTCTTCGCCGACGAGTTGTATGAACAGGCGGGCGCGAAGCTTGTCGGGGATGTGGCCGAGATTTACGAAAAAGCGGATGTCATTCTAAAAGTGAAAGAACCTCTTTTCAACGAAAACAAAGGCCGGCACGAGGCCGATATGATGCACGCGGGCCAAATCCTGATTACTTTCATTCATCCCGCGTCGTATGTCAATCACGAAATGGTGAAAAACCTCGCGGCGAAAGGCGTTATCGGCCTGACGCTCGACGGTATTCCGCGCATCTCGCGTGCCCAGGCTATGGATGCCCTGACGTCCATGAGCACCGTTGCCGGATACAAGGGCATGATGCTCGCGGCCAACGATCTCGCGAAGTTCATACCGCAAATCTTCAGCGCCGTCGGTATGATTAAGCCCGCCAATGTTTTGGTTATCGGCACCGGCGTCGGCGGCCTTCAGGCGATTGCCACGGCCAAACGCCTCGGCGCCGTCGTCTATGCCGCGGATATCCGGCCGGACGCCTGTGAGCAGTCCCGAAGCCTCGGCGCGAAAATCATCGATACGGGCGTGCCGCAGGATGTGGCCATCGGTGAAGGCGGCCCAGGTCAGCATCGCGTTAGGGTTGGAATAGTTTAAAAACAGCACATCAGGCCGCGAAACCTCGCGCATATCCTTGCAGAAATCGAGAATCTGGGCGATACCGCGCTGGCCGTACATGATGCCGCCGATACAAAGCGTGTCGCCGACGCATTGGTCCACGCCGTATTTCAAAGGAATCTCCACATCGAGCTTAAACGCGTCGAGCAGGCCGATGCGCGCGCAGCATATGACATACTTGGCGTCCTTCAAAGCCTCGCGGCGGTCGAGCGTCGCGTGAATTTTGCAGTCAAGGCCGTTTTCGTCCATGTCCCGCCGGCACAGCCTCGTCACCATGTCAAGGTTCATCGGGTTAATATCCATAAACCAGATGTCGAGCTCGCCGCGAAACTCCGGAACACTCATCAAATCCGTCACCAAACGCCTGGTGAACCCGATGGAGCCCGCGCCGATAAACGTGACTTTGAATCTCATGCGAATCTATCCTTTCAATCGAATAACGTTCCACGATAAAGGCGGCAGCGCCACGGCGACATGGCCGTTTTCCGCAACGGGCAGGGGAGCGCGGACGGGAACAACGGGAGCGTTGTCTTTGCCGTTCGTCTGCGTCAGTTCGTGCCCGGCCATGACGGTGTGCTCAACCGGCTTGTATCCGGGGAAGTCCGTCAATTTGATGTCGAGCTCGTTGCTTTCGGTGAAGTCGCGGTTGACGGCAAAAACGGTCAGCTCCGCGTTTTCTTCGTTGAAAACGCTCATGGCGTCCATGTCGGGCACATCCGTAAAATCGACCGTGTCGTGGCGGGTTGTTTTGATAACGGGAAGAAGCGCGGTGCCGCGGCCGTAACGGGATACCTGCATGAACGGGTAAAAAATCGTCTGCGCCCAGGCCGCCCCGCCCGTTTCGGTCATAATGGGGGCGATGACATTGACAAGCTGCGCCATGCACGCGACTTTAACCCTGTCACAATGGCGCAGCATGGTTATCAGCATCAGCCCGACGAGCAGCGCGTCCGCGAAATTGTAGACATCCTCCAGAATCGACGGCGCTTTCGACCATTTGTCAAATTTAGCTCCGTGGGAATGATACCATACGTTCCATTCGTCAAGCGACAGGTTGACGGCGCGTTTTGAATGCTTTTTACCTTTGATGTAGTCACAGATGCAGACGACTGTTTTAATATATTCCTCAAGCTCGAGGGACCGTGCCAGGAAATTTTTACTTTCCTTTTCCCAATCCGTATTGAAATTAAAACCGAAGTATTGGTGCAGCGAAATATAATCGACTTTGTCAAACGCCAAATCAAGTGTTGCGGCTTCCCATTCGCCGAATGTTTTTATCCCGCTGCTCGAGGAGCCGCACAACACAAGTTCCACGGAAGGGTCGGTCCATTTCATGACCTTGGCGGCCTCGACCGCGGTCCGGCCGTATTCATGGGCGGTCTTCGCGCCGATTTGCCACGCCCCGTCCATCTCGTTTCCAAGGCACCAAAGTTTGATGTTGTGCGGCTGTTCAAAACCGTGCGACCGGCGAAGGTCACTCCAATAGGTGCCGCCGGGGTGGTTGCAGTATTCGACCAGGTTTCGCGCTTCCTCCGGGCCTTTCAAACCCAGGTTGACGGCCATCATCGGCTCCGCGCCCGCGGAGCGGCACCAGGCGACAAACTCGTTGGTGCCGAACTCGTTGGTTTCAGTCGATTCCCAGGCAAGGTCCAGGCGCGCGGGCCGTTTCTCCAAAGGCCCGACGCCGTCGAGCCAGTTATAACCGGAAACGAAGTTTCCCCCGGGGTAGCGTACGACCGGTACATCCAGTTCTTTAACCAGAGCGAGCACATCTTTGCGAAATCCGTTTTCATCCGCCGAGGGGTGCCCTTTTTCGTAAATACCGCCGTAAACGGCACGCCCGAGGTGCTCGATGAACGAGCCGTAGAGGCGCTTGTCCACTTCGCCGATGGTGAACTCGCGCGCGAGAGTCATAGACGACTTTTTCATAACATCACCTGTCTGTATTGAATAATACTTTGCGCCGCTTCGATATTTTTTTCAAAGCCGGCGGCGGCCAGCCCGAACAGGACCGCGCCGAAAGCCGCTTCCTCGTTGTGGGCGGGTATCATTAATTCCATGCCGAAGCATTCGGCGAACAGCGCCTGCAGAGCGGGGTTCTTTCTCAGCGCGTTGCCCGAGCCGACAAGCGTGGTGTGCTTTTGGCCTTCCGCGGGGTGATACATGGCGCGCAGTTCCCCGGCCATGCCCTCGAGAACGCCCCAGATAAAATGCCCGGGGGTAAAATTGTCCGTGCCGAGGTTTTCAACGGAACCCCTCAAGGCGGGGTTGTCGCGGGTGCCGCAAAACAGGGTCGAAACCTTCAGAGGATTCTCCGGCCGGCTGCCTTGCGCGAGATAACGGTCAATCGCCGGGTAGGCGCTGTTGCATGGTTCGCCGGTTATCAACACCGCCGTTTCCCTTAAAAAGCCTTCGAGCGCGGCAAAAGCCCTTCCGCCGCAAAGCGAAGAGCCCACGCAAAGGTATTTGTCTCCGAAGCAGGGGCGGATTTCCGTCCCCGCCGGCGCGTCCGTATCCCCGGTTAAATAGGAAATTTGGCTGCCGGTCCCGACATTGACAAGAATGCTGCTGCCCATATCGCGGACGGAACCCAAAAAACTTGCCTGGTTGTCACCGATGGCGACCGATACCGGGATTCGTTCTTTATACAAACCCGCGGTCTCAAAGCCGGCGGTGGTGTCAGGGAACAAGCGGAAATCCAACGCCGCTTTGTCAATGGCGGCCGCGTCGAAGGCCAGCGTGTTCAAATCAAACAAACCGAAACTCGCGGCGTCCGACGAGTGAACGAGCGGTTCCTTCCGGCCGCAGAGCTTCATGGCGACATAATCGTGTATTGTGCAGAACTTCACGGCTCCCGAGGGAACCCTGCCGTTGCGCGCGTGGTAAAAATAAGTCGTGCATCCGAAACCGCTTGCCATCTTAAAGCCCGTTTGCTTCGACAGAAACTCCGCGAAGCTCATCGAGTCCGAATACGGCTCGTTGCCGCTTTCGTCCTGCCAGTAGTAAAGCGGGCTTACCGCGTCACCGTTGTTGTCGAGGTAAACGATGCCGTGCATCTGGCCCGTGACACCGACGCAGGCGATCGAATCGAGCGGCATTATCAGCTCCTCGAGGATGCGAAACACTTTTTCAAGGATCCGCGCAGGGTCCTGAAGCCTTTCAAAGGAATACGGGCTTTTGATGACGGTGTCGTTGGGGACGGTGCGCGTTTGCAATATGGTACCCGTGTCGATTTCAACCACAACCGCGCAGATGGTGGTCGTGCCGATGTCCAGGCCAACAGCTTTCATCGGAACCCTCCTATAATTTTGTGGATTCCAAATCCAGGCGTTTGATAATATCCTGCTGAATGGCGGGGGACAGGTCGAGGAAGTTGACGAACGTGCCGTGAATCCTCATGATATAAACGCCGCTCGGCGCGTACTTTTTCGGGTCGGCCAATACTTTCCGAAGCGTTTCGGGCGTCGTCACATTAACATACAGGTAGAAGGGGCAAAGCGCTTCGTTCTGTTCGTTGAAAAACAGCGGTTCGATGATCTTTCCGGCGAATTCTTCGCCTTTGCCTTCGTAATCGGGCGCTTTGAAGAATTTCGGGTCAATGCCGAAATGCGAGGCGTAGCCGCCGCTGAATTTCGCGAAGGGGAGGTGCATATTGGAAAGCATACGAAAACCGATACCCGAGCCGGCCTCTCCGAACAGCGGGTCGACGCCGTAGTTGATTTGCTCGCGTGCCTTTCGCCCGTCCGGCGTCGCGCCCACCCAGTAGCCGTATAGCAGATGTGTCGAGGGGCTGCTCCAGTCCGGACGGAAGGGGTTGCCCAGGTAATTCTTTTGAGAGGCGACAATGGCGGAGACCTTCTGCGCGACAACCGCCGCTTCGCTGTCAACTTCGGGAATGTTGTTGCCGAATTTGGGCTTTGACAGCATATATTGGCGCAGGTCCTCATACCCTTCGTAGTTGCCGCGCAGCGCTTCGAGCAGAGCGGCCGCGTCGCCCGGGCGCTCTTTGACGAGGCAATCGATCGCGATAAGGGAATCCGCGACCACGGAAAGCCCGTGAATCAGGCAGCCGCTGCCGTTGTATTTGGTGCCCTGCCTTTTTGTGTCACGCAAGTCAATGCCGCTTTCGGCCCCGCCCATAAACGCCGACAGGAAGGGGACAGGCAGATGGGACAGCGCCTTGGAGGCCCCGTTGGCCGCGTCGGCCATCCTGCCCGCGAAGTAGTCCACATTTTTATAGAACGCCTCGCGTATGTTTTGAAGCAGCGCGAGGGGTTCCTGCTCTTGAGCCGCGGTGTCGATTCGGTTGCCTGTTATGGTGGAAAAACCGTTATTGAGCGTCAGCTCGAGAATTTTCGGCAGGTTCAGCCAGCTGTTTGTGGTGTTGCCGTTATCCCTGCCCATAATCAGAGGCTCCTGGCAGCCGGCTACGGAGTAATCTTCCAAATCCCGTTCGTCCACACCGGCCGCGCCGAGTACCTCAAACACGGAGTCATCGTTAAATAACGAGGGCGTCAAACAGCCCGGCGTAAAGAAAAACCGGCCCAATTCGCGGTAAAGCGCCATGGGTGTGTTTCTATGCAGTTTGACCGAGAGAATCGGCTGTGGCAGGTTCATGTCATAATACGCGTCCAAAAGAGCGTATGTCGTTTCGTTGGTCAAATCCTCGCCGGCGTTGGATTTGCCGCTTATCAACAGGTTCTGGGAAATCGCCCAGCTTCTGTCGCCGACATTGTAGAAAACAAGCAAATGCTTCAGATAGGCGGCGGCTTCCTCCCGGCTTTCACCGCTCATAAGGCGGTAAGGCTCGAACATACGGTCAGCGTTGCCGACGGAGAAAGCGAACGGGTTGGGCGCCTGCTCAAGGCACATAACCTGCCAAAGAAGCATATAAGCTTGTATGGCCTCGTACAGCGATTCGGCGCCTTTTTCGGGGACTTTGCGCAAAGCCGCTTCCATTCTTTCGAGTTCCGCCGCTCTTTCGGCGCCGGCCGTTTTCCGCTGAGCGGCGGCGATGTCGGCGTAACGGAGCGCCAACTCAACGGCGGCGTCGAGCGTTATTCCGATGGCCGTATACACTTGCTTTTTTTCTTCGTCGGTTTCTTCGGCGAGGCGTTGGAGAACCTCGCTTTTAATTGCCGAAACGCCGTATTTCAAGGCCGGGCGGAAATCCGGAATCAGATGGCCGGTGACCTGTTCGATAAAGAAGGCGACCTCCGCCGTGTAATCGGAAAACTCCTTATAAACAGCCGACAGGGATTTGACATAATCGGTTTGGTTGGTAAACGCGCGCAGCTTTTCAATCCGTTCGCGCCCGATGTCCTCGTTTGGAACGATGTCGTTAAACACCGCCGTCGGGTCGCAGTAACCGCTGAATGTCTCGACTTCAAACGCGGGGTTTATCAGGGCGTAACTCCTCGCGAAAGCGTCCCGTTGCGTGCCCGCGAACACCGCGTGCTCGCTTATGGACAGGGGCAGCGCCTCGATCATGGCGCGCAGCTCAAGCGCGGCGGCGATTGCCTTCGGCTGCCCCGCGTTTTGGCCGAAAACAGCCGCTGCCGCTTCCCTGGCCAGAAACCAGCCGTCAAGCCGTTTGAGGCTTCGCTCCTCTTTGAAAAGAAGCTTCGCCTTCTCCGTGATTCTCGCGGGGTCAGTTACCATACTTCTCATCACGCAATCCTCCTTGCAGGACAATTTATGTGCTGACGATATGAAAATGCTTTTCGGCCAAAGTGTCCCGGAACTGCCGGTACCTGCTGTCGCTGACTTCGGCGCTTTTTATTGTGTATTCCAAGCCGCATTGGACCCATTTGTCTTTGCCGTATTCGTGATAGCGCAGCAGCTCGAATTGGCAGTTGCCGGTGTTTCTGCCCTCGAAAAGCGCCGCGAAACCTTCCGCGTCCGGTTTGCCTGCGTTAAAGCCTTCGATAAGCGGTATGCGGATAAGCAGCTGGCTTCGCTCTTCCAACGCGCGGTAGATGTTCGCAAGGACCGTTTCGTTGCCGGCGCCCGTCGCTTCGGCGTGTTTAGCGCTGTCATAATGCTTGCAGTCTATCATCAGAAAATCAATCAAGCCGAACAATTCCGGAATACGCGGGTGGCATCCGTTTGTCTCGACGGCGGTATGTATACCTTCTTCTTTCAAACGAGCCAGAAAAAAGGCCGTCGCCTCAAACTGCGCGAAAGGGTCTCCGCCCGTCAATGTTACCCCGCCGCCGTCGAAAAAAAGCTTTCGGCTCCTTCCGGCCTCGTCGAGTAGCGCTTCTATGTCTTCCTCGGCGCAACTCCAAACAAGCCCGCTGCCCGGGACGGCCGCGCACGGTTTACTTTCACAGCGAGCGCAAACGGCTCGGTCAAGCGCTCCGTCTTTTACGGCGCCGAAAGGGCAGGCCGTGTCCTCCGGCCTCCCTTTTTGAAGAAGAACGCCGCCGGCCGGTATGCTTTCGGGATTCGAGCACCACGGGCAGTGAAGCTGGCAGCCCTGCAGATGATAGACCAGACGGTTGCCCGGGCCGTCCTGGGAGTAGTTGAAGCCTTTCTGAAGAACCTTCAGCGTCATTGGAGTTCAAACGCGCTTTTCGGCGCGCCGCAAAGCGGGCAGGTCCAGTCGTCGGGTAGTTCCTCAAACGGCGTTTTTCCTTCATAGACATACCCGCAAAGTGTGCAGACCCACTTTTTTTCCGCCGCTTCGGGCGCTTCCGCTATTGCCGCGGCGGCTTCAACAGCGGGAGCGGAGGCAGTTTTCAACGGGGATATTCCCGTTGCCTTAAACTCTTGAAAAGCCTGCATAACGGAGTTTTTCAGGCCTTTGAAATAATCGGCGTAAATCAGCGGTTCTCCGCCGCTGCCATGCCACGCGTCCAATGTGGTGCCGGTAAAAATATGGTGGGTGTCGGTAATGCGCATATCTTCAACCTTGCACCGGAAATAGGAAACACAACCGGCCAAAACCGGCAGGCCGTCTTTTATATCATACGGGACATTAGCCCATTTGTCCGTGTCGCGGGCGGTTTGATAACCGAAGTTCGCTATGACAAACGGGTGGACATCGGTGCCGAGTACCGAAACGGTAAACTCTCCCTGTTCCCGGATAAGTTTTGTCGTGTGATTGCCGTTCATGCTGCCGAGGATGATATGGGGAGGGTCGCTGGCCGTCGCCTGCATCAAGGCGTCGACTACCGAACCGCCGAACCTGTCGCCGTTCTTTACCCCCGTTACATACAGCCCATAAGAAAGCTTGAACAATGCCGTCGCGTCCATTTGAATCCTCCAAAAGTTAATTGCTTTGCTCTGTTTCGCCGGTGTCCTTAATATCTTTCGCATACAGGAAATTCCGCAGCGAATCGCGGTTCGCGCCGATGTCGGTTTCGAGCACAATCTGCCCCTTGATGACCGCATCCTTCCAGGTGCCTTCGACCGGCACGCGCATTTGCTCGACGTCGTAGCGCATATAGGAAAAGAAGGTGCCGAAAGCAAGCTTCGTCAGGTCCAGCGGGTTAAGGTCGGTTTCGATGCCCGGTATGGTTGCCTCGACGATGTCCGCCAGATCGAATACGCTTTTCTCACCCGCTGTTTCAATAATCGACGCGATGACCTTCCTTTGCCTGTAGGTGCGCATGAAATCACTGTCAAGGAAGCGGATGCGGCAGTACCAGAGCGCTTCCATGCCGTTAAGGTGTTCACGACTGCCGGCTTGAACGTTCAGGTGCACTTCATCCCGAAGGTATTTTGCCTCTTTTTCCGTAACCTCTGTTTCAATCCCTCCGAGTTTGTCAACGATACCCTCAAATGTATCGAAATCAAGCAGCACATACTTATCGATGCGTATACCGAAATTATACTCTATGGTGTCCATAACAAGCTGAGCGCCCCCGTAATTGCAGGAAGCGTTGAGCTTTGCGGAATCATTGCCGGGGATGTACAACCAGATGTCCCGCAGGAATGACGTCAGTTTAATCTTTTTATTTATTTTATCAACCGTGAAAAGAATCATGGAATCCGATCTTGCGGAAGCGACCTCCGGCCTGCGGTCGATGCCGATGAAAAGAATGTTGACGACCTTGCTGTCGCCGGTCAGTTCGCTGTTTGTGACATACACATTTTCTTTATGGCCGGCGGGATTGTAGTTGGTTTTTCGCATCATATTATACACATACCCGAACGCGCCAGTAACAACCATTACTATAACGAGGAGTAAGAGAAACAGTGCCTTTGAAAAAGAACGTTTCTTCCCGCGCGTTGGCGCCGGCTTTTGATTTGACTCGCTTTTTCGGCCTTGTTTCGAAAAATAAATGTCGTCCATCCGGTTTTTTAAGACTCCTTGCAATACGTTTAATACCATATTAACGCATTTTACAGGAATTCTCAACGCTTTGTAAAAAAATTAACAAATTGTTTCCGCGAATATGGTTTGACATAAAGGAAGGTATCAATTAGAATAAATACTGCGAGCAGACTGGGCAGTCGCGGGAGCGGATACGCTCGCGAGGAAAGTCCGAGCTCCACAGAGCGGGATAACGGCTAACGGCCGCCGAGGGCGACCTTAGGGAAAGTGCAACAGAGATATACCGCCCGCTTAACGCGGGTAAGGGTGGAAAGGCGAGGTAAGAGCTCACCGGCGCGCGGGAGACCGCGCGGCCCTGCAAACCCTATCCGGAGCAACACCGACAGGGGATGACCGGCTTTAAGCCGGCCGGCGCTTGCTCGGCGCATTCCCCGACAGGTGGCTAAAGCTTTGCGGCAACGCAAAGCGTAGATAGATGATTGCCTTCAATGACAGAACTCGGCTTACAGGTCTGCTCGCATTTATAAGAAGAGGCGTTTGTGTGTACCCTGTGAATTTCAGCGGTATGAAGGAATCTGTCGGCCGTGTCGGCTTTCGGACCGAAAAACCGCGGCTTTTCATTTTGCCGGCATTTATCAAATGCCGGCCCGCGCGCCGGATAACACCGGTTGCCGCCCATATCTCGAAGGAGTGTCAGGAAACCCCGGTTATCACCAAGTATCCCCCGTTTCCATAAAATACATACGGGGGTGGTTCGCGTGATGGATGGTATCGTTTACGGAATCCTGACTGTCTTTATATTTATAGGCCTCGTTTCGACAGCCTGTTTCATACTGCTTCGGCTTCTTCATCCGAAAAACGCCGGCAAATATGTTCTGCTGATCACTGCCGGCGCGAACGCGGAAGACATTGAGGGCTTGCTGTGCGCCGCGAAGATGAGGATTACCCTTATGGGTGACTGCTGCCGCGGCCGCGTCATCGCCGTTGACTGCGGGTTGAAAACAAGGGAACGCCTCCTCTGTGAGGATCTTTGCCGCGGCTGCGGCGATATCTGCCTTTGTTACCCCGAAGACTTGCCCGGGCTCGTTCGCGAAGATGGATGTGAAGGTTGACCCTTAAAAAGTACAGGGAAGAAAACTATGCCGGAAACGGAAGACCGAAAGGAACTGCGCGGTAATGTCGAGGATGTGACATTCCGCCGCGAGGATAACGGCTTCACTGTGCTGGAGCTGATGAGCGAAGGTGAACTCGTCACCGTCGTCGGCGTTTTGCCGAGGATCAACGCCGGTGAGGAGCTTCGCCTTTTGGGCACTTGGGATTATCATCCGTCATTCGGCAGGCAATTCAAAGCCGAACTCTGCGAGCACAAACTTCCAGCGACTTCCGCGGATTTGCTGAAATACCTTTCTTCCGGCGCTGTCAAGGGCATCGGCCCGGTGACAGCCGTTAAAATTGTCGAAGCGTTCGGTGAAAATACATTTGATGTACTGGAAAATGACCCTGTCCGCCTGTCGAAAATCAAAGGCATCTCCCCGGCAAAAGCCAAAAACATCAGCGCGGAATTTAAAGCGCAGTTCGCCGTCCGCGAGGTGATGATTGCCCTGGAACGGTTCGGAATGACCTATTCGGAATGCCTGGGCGCTTACAAGGCTTTCGGCGCGTCAAGCGTCGAGACGATAACCAGAAATCCTTATCTTCTTTGCAGCGAACTTATCGGCGTCGGTTTTGAACGCGCTGACCAAATCGCCGCGGTATTGCCCGAACCGCCCATGGAATCATACAGGCTTCATGCCGGTATTCTGCATATACTCAGGCATAACCTGTCCAACGGCCATACCTGCATCCCCAGGGAAAAGATGTATGCGCCCTGTTACGAGCTGCTCGGGTCGGGCATGGAAAATACCGATGCGGCGCTCAACACCCTGACAGCTCAAAGACAAATTATCGCTAAAACAATAGAGGGCAGGGAGTTTTTGTTTTTACCAAACATTTACCTGGCCGAAAAAAACGCCGCCGACCGCATCGCGGTTATCCTGCGTTTCCCGCCGGCGGGCAGGGCGGCCCTTGACAAGGATATTGAAAAAGTTGAAACAGCCCGGGGCATACGCTATGAGGGCAAGCAGCGCGAAGCCATTGTGACGGCTGTCAAGAAAGGGATTCTAATTCTGACCGGCGGGCCGGGGACGGGAAAGACCACGACGATCAACGCGATACTGAAACTCTTCGAGTCCGACGGGCTTGACGTAACGCTAGCCGCCCCCACCGGCCGCGCCGCTAAACGCATGAGCGAAGTGACCGGCCGGGAGGCGAAGACGATCCACAGGCTTCTTGAATGCGAATGGGACGCGAACGACCGCGCTGTTTTCAACAGGAACGCGCGAAACCCGCTTTCCTCGAACGCGGTCATTGTCGACGAGCTGTCGATGGTCGACATCAGCCTTTTTTCGAGCTTGCTTGAGGCTCTTCCTCTCGGCTGCCGCCTGGTCATGGTGGGCGACTCCGACCAACTGCCCCCGGTCGGGGCAGGCAATGTGCTGCACGATTTAATCGCTTCGGGGCTGCTGCCCGTCGTCGAGTTGAAAGAAATCTTTCGCCAAGCGATGGAAAGTCTGATTGTGATGAACGCCCACCGGATAGTCCGCGGCGAAATGCCCGAACTGCGGCAAAAGGACAAAGATTTCTTCTTTATCCAACGGGCGTCCGCTTGCGAGGCCGCCGGGCTTGTCGGTGAGCTTTGTTCCAAGCGGCTCCCGGCCGCATACGGTTATGACCCGTTCAGGGATATACAAGTGCTTTGCCCTTCCAGAAAAGGCGAAGCGGGCACAAAAAATTTGAACAAACTGCTTCAGGAACGCTTGAACCCGCCGCACAAAAGTAAAAAGGAAGCGGTGTTCCGAAACGGCGCCCTTCGCGAGGGTGACAAAGTCATGCAAATCAAGAACAATTACGATATCGTCTGGACCAAAGGCGATGAAAACGGCGCGGGAGTTTTTAACGGCGACATCGGCATTGTTACCCGCATTGACACAACCGGGCAGACAATGACGATCGAGTTCGACGAGCGCGAAGTTTCGTACCCTTTCGAAGCGGCGGCCGAACTGGAACTCGCTTACGCGGTAACGGTTCATAAAAGCCAGGGTAATGAATTTGAGGCCGTTGTTATGCCGGCTGCGGGCGTTTCGGGTCGGCTTGCTTACCGCAACTTGCTTTACACCGCGGTTACCAGGGCAAAAAAACTCATGGTGATCGTCGGCGCCCGGTCACAAATACAAGCAATGGTCGAAAACGATAGGCAAACGAAGCGGTATTCCGCTCTTCGCGCGTTTTTGACGGAGGCGATGTGACATGCCGTCTGCCGCCATCCTTTTCAACCATGTGCTGTACGCGTTTTTCCCCCGGCGCTGCCTGTCATGCGGTAAAGTCGTTGCCCCGGATAAAGAGTTCTGCGCCGGCTGTGCCGGCGGCATTTCAAGAATACAGCCTCCCGTGTGCAATCGATGCGGCAGAGGCGCGGCCGAATGCGATTGCGGCGGCCGGGCAAGCATCTTTACGGCCCTGACAGCGCCCTTTTATTATGAGGGTTCCGTGCGCCGGTGCATACAAAGGCTGAAATTCGGCGGCTATAAGCAAAACGCCGGAATGCTGGCGTATGAAATGGCGCGAACCGTCAACAATGCGTTTCGGGATAAACAAATCGACGGCATTGCCTGTGTTCCGTTGACTAAAAAAGGTTTGAGGGAACGAGGTTATAATCAAAGCGCTTTGCTGGCGGCCAAACTTGGTAAGATCCTTGGCGTTGAAACTTTGCCGAAAACGCTTGTGAAACTTTATGACACGCCGGCCCAGCATACATTGAAATCGTATGAGCGGACCGGGAATGTCGCGGGGGCTTTTGCCGTGCCCGATAATTCTCGCGTAGCGGGAAAATCCATACTGCTGTGCGATGATGTGTCGACGACCGGCGCGACGCTCAACGAATGCGCCAAGATGCTTTTGCTCGCCGGCGCGAAAGATGTTTTTTGCGTAACCGCGGCGCTCACAAAAAAGGAATTAAAAAAATAACCGGAAGGGGAGGCGAGGCTTTGCTCGGGATTAGCATCGGCGTGGATTTGGGAACATCGACGCTGCTTATCTATGTGGAAAACAAGGGCATTGTCCTGACCGAACCCACGGTCGCCGCCTACGACAGGCGAAGCGGAAAATTGCTCGCCGCTGGGAAAAAGGCTTATGAGATGATTGGCCGCAATCCCGACTCGATACGGGTGGTCAGGCCCATGAAAGACGGCGTCATATCCGATTTTACGGCTACACAAAACATTCTGCGCTATTATCTGCAAAAAATCTGCGGCAATATGGTCTTTAAACCGAATGTGATGATATGCCTGCCCTCGACGGTGACCAATCTGGAAAAACGCACAATATTGGATTTGGCGATATCCTCCGGCGCCGGCAAGGCGTGTCTCGTTGAGGAACCGCTGGCCGCCGCTGTCGGCGCGGGCGTGGAAATCAACAGGCCCAAGGGCACTTTGGTTATCGATATTGGCGGGGGCACCACCGATATCGCGGTTATCACGATGGGCTCCATCTCTGTCTCAAAATCCGTTAAAACAGGCGGCAACGCGATGGACGAGGCGATTATACGCCAAATTCGTCGCGAGAGGGATGTTCTCATCGGTGTCAGAACCGCCGAAAAAATCAAAAGACGCCTTGGCTGCGCCTTCCTTCGTGAAGCGGAGCTGGCCATCGGTATCAAAGGGAAAAACTATATTACGGGCATGCCCGCCCGGGTAGAAATCTCTTCCACAGAGGTCTATCTTGCTATGCGTGAGCAGCTTGAGATCATCGGCGAAGCGGTTCGCTCCGTGTTGGAGATCACGCCGCCGGAACTGTCGGCTGATATCGCGGATACCGGTATTGTTATGACCGGCGGCGGCTCTCTGTTGTATGGAATGGATGTTATGGTGCGCCAAAAAACAGGGATTAAGACCTTCATCGCCGAGGACGCCGTCAGCTGCGTCGCGAAAGGTATCGGTAAACTGCTGAAAAACAACGATGCCCTCGCGATGACGGGCTATTCGTTCAAAACGGGGGAGGAAGTCCGGGGATACAGGGAATAGGAAAATGAATACCGGCCGGCATTTCTGTCCATACTCTTTTCGCGATATTTGGTCGCGATTACACAGAGAAAAGGACGGAATTTTTTATGCTCTCTTTTATTAAAAAATTCAAAAAGGTCGAAGTTGCTCTCGCGCTGGCGGTGTTTGCCGCTGCGATAATCAGCCTTGCCGGTTTTCGGACAGCCTGTGAGGATGTCAGAAGGGATGTTTTAAGGCTCCATGTTATCGCGAACTCCGATTCCGAAGAGGACCAGGCTCTTAAGTTGAAAATCAGGGACACGATACTTAAAGAGGGCGCGGCTGTTTTTGACGGTACTCTGACAGCCGATGAAGCGGCCGAGGTTGTCAAGCCGGAAACCGCGCGCCTGCGCGAGGCGGCCGAACGAACCGCTGCGGAAAACGGTTACGGCTACAAGGTTGATGTGGAAGTTGGTGAGGAGTACTTCGACACCAGGGTATATGAGAATTTCACCATGCCGGCCGGCAGGTATATGTCCGTCCGCGTCATTATCGGTGAGGGAAAAGGCAAAAACTGGTGGTGTGTGATGTTTCCGCCGCTGTGCCTGCCCGCGGCAGGAACGGAACATTCCATCGACGCCTTTCTCGATGACGACGAGGTGCGTGTGGTCGAAAGCAGCCCCCGCTACGAACCGCGGTTTAAAATCGTGGAGATTATCGAAAAAGTCCGCGACAAATGGTTTTAATAAATTTCTGTTAACTTTTCAGCGGTTATGGTTTATAATGGTACCCGAAGTTTAAAGCGGAGGGAAAAACCATGACAAAAGTAATCGCCCACAGGGGGGCGTCGAAAAAAGCGCCGCAGAACACCATTCCGGCGTTTTTACAGGCCATCAAGGACGGCGCCGACGGGTTTGAGAACGATGTACACACCACCAAAGACGGGTTTCTCGTCGTCTGCCATAACTATGACATTGACGAAACATCCAACGGCACCGGCGCTATTGAGGAGTTAACGCTCGAAGAGCTTCGCGGTTTTGATTTCGGCTCCTATTTTTCCGAGGACTTCGCGGGGACGCGAATACCGACGATTGAGGAATTCCTCGACCTGTGCGGCGGGCTTTCCGTGATTAACATCGAGATAAAGGCGCCGAAAAAGCCGGGCACCGATGTCGTCCGCAAAGTTATTCAAAAGGTCAAGGATTTCGGTTTGTTTGACAAACTTCTAATCTCCTGCTTCAACAAGGATATCCTGGTTGAATGCAAAGAAGTCGACCCGAAAACGAGGACGGGCATCCTTTACTCCGCCGACAGCCCTTACACCGAGTTGTATGACGATTTCGTCGGGTTCGCGAAATCCATCAAAGCCGACGCGCTTCACCCGTTGGGGATGTTCGTCGATGAGGATTACATCGAGGAAGCGCACAAAGCCGGTTTGATCGTCAACCCATGGACGGTCGACAAGGATTACGCCATCGAAAGGCTTCGCGACTGGGGCTGCGACGGCGTCATCACCAACCTGCCGGATTTGGCGCGGAAGATTATCGGTTAAACAAAAATGAAACAAAAAGCCGTGAAGCAGCACCCTTCACGGCTTAATCTTTTTTATTCGATTCAGCGTCTCACCCTGTCATACCGATTAAAGGTGAATACCAGACCATCGTGTTCACGCGGCTCGGAGACGGCGGTTAGTTTCCACTCCGCCTTTTGGTCCAAATCCGGAAAGAACTTGTCCGCCAGTTTCCCGGCCCGGAATTTCGTAACGAAAACGGTGTCGCAAACATCGAGCGTCAACTCATAAACCGCCTGGCCGCCTATGACGAAGACATCGGCGGGGTTGTAGCCGCGAACGGCTTCGAGAGCTTCACCGAGGCTGTGCGCCACGGCGGCCCCGTCGATCGTCAAATCCCGGTTGTCCGACAGGACGACGTTGACCCTGTCCTTCAGCGGTTTTTGGCCGGGCAGAGAAAAGAATGTCTTTTCACCCATGAGAACGACTTTGCCCGTCGTCATGTTTTTAAAATACCGCATATCCTCGGGCACATGAAACAACAAGTCCCCGTCACAGCCGATACCCCAATTGTTATCCACCGAGACAATCGCGTTCATTTTCATTCCACACTCCGTTCTCCGAACTTTACACCGCCGCGGCTTAAACGGCTACCGGTATCTTTGTTTTAAACTCGTGATGCTTGTAGTCCTTCAGCGAAAAGCTGTTAACAGTAAAGCTGTAAAAATCGTTCACACTTTTATCGATTTCAAACACGGGAGCCTCAAAAGGTTCCCGGGCGATCAATTCCTCGACGAGGGGAATGTGACGGTCATAGATGTGCGCGTCCGCGATGACATGCACAAGCTCGCCTGGCTCGAGGCCGCTTGCCTGCGCGAACATACTTAACAAAACGGCGTATTGGCACACATTCCAGTTATTGGCGACGAGCATATCCTGTGAGCGCTGGTTAAGAATCCCGTTGAGCTTGCTGCCCGTAACATTAAAGGTCACGGAGTAAGCGCAGGGGTACAGCCGCATCTCGCTCAAATCACCGTGCGTATAAATATTGGTCATAATCCGCCGGCTCAGCGGGTTGTTTTTCAAGTCATAAAGCACTCGGTCTACCTGGTCGAATTCGCCTTCGGGGTATGTGTGTTTGACGCCGAGCTGATAGCCGTAGGCCTTCCCGATGCTTCCTGAATCATCCGCCCAGGCGTCCCAGATATGGCTGCTTAAATCGGCGGTGTTGTTGGACTTTTTCTGCCATATCCAGAGCAGTTCGTCGACGCAGTTGGTGAAGTTTGTTTTCCGCAGCGTAATGACCGGGAATTCCTTCGAAAGGTCATAGCGGTTGACAACCGCGAATTTTTTTACCGTGTGGGCCGGCGCGCCGTCTTCCCAATGGGGGCGCACCTCGTACCCCGTGTCCCAGAACCCGTTGTCGAGAATATCCCTGCAGTTTTCAATAAATATCCGGTCCGCGCGGCTCATAAAAATCCTCCGTTTGTGGTTTTTTACCATTTTAACCGTATTGCTGTTTTCTGTCAACGATTGCCGGCCTTGGTTTACTCGCCGGCCTTTTTGGCGCTTTTGACGACTTCGAAAACGAGATTGGCGTTTATCTGCGCAGCAAGGGTAAACATCTCGAGAAAACGCAGGCCGTAATCGCCGAGGTTCTTTTCGAGCGCGCCGGGGTATTTCAGGATAATACGCATTTCTCCCGCCGTGCTCAACAGGTCAAACGCGGCGTCAAGATTGGAGCCGTAATAGGCCGGGAAACCGCATTTCGCCGCCAAGTAGGCGTGCGCTTTAGCGCGGGTATTCATCCTGCGCGCGTCAAGGACGGCGTTCATCATCCGGTCTCCCTCCCGTCATAAAGCATGGTGAAGCTTTGATAATGGTCCCGGGTATAATAAATAAGCCCGTCGTCGGAGAAAACGAGGCGCTCGGAGCCCCTGTCGCCCGCTCCGAGCGTGCCGATGTCGCACTCGGTATAGACCCGGCCCGGTGCGGCGGGAAGCAGTCCCTCAAAGTTGCCGAAACGGTCGCCCCCGATGCATTTGCCCGGCGCGTAGGGCTCGAGTGAACCGCCGGACCAGCCGAGGGCGCGCGCCTGCGTTTTGGTGATGTAATTGGGCGGCAGTTTGCCGAAGGTATGGATATAGAGCGCGACATCCGCCGCGCCGGTGTAGGTCCCTTCCGGATTGGGGGCTTGTACGGTTGCAACCGGTGCGGAAGAGCCGGTTGCATCGGGAGCGGATGTTGCGTTGTCCGTTTGCGTTGCCGTCACGGCGGACGTAACACCCAAACCGGAAAGGCCGGAACAGCCGTTGAACAGAGACACCGTGAACAGCAGCATCGCAACAAGCGCCGCCGTGCGTGTAGAATGAAGGATTCTCTTTTTGCGAAAGGCCAAAGCAATCGTTCCTTTTTTCTATGATATGGATATCATACCGTCCGGTGAGTTGATTTGTCAACGCAGCGGCGGATTTCGGTCGTATGAAATTAATCCCCGGTATGCTGCTTTGTCAGGCGGCATACCATTCGTATGATTGCAGTAATTGAAATTTGTGTTATAATGGAACGGAAAGGAGGTGGAATAAAATGGACTTGAAGAAAAAAGCAGAAGAGATTTTCGACAAAATCAAGGGCGATAAAGACTTCGCAAAGAAATTCGAAGACGACCCCGTAAAAGCCGTTGAATCAGTGATTGGCATCGATTTGCCGGAAGACAAGATTCAGCCCGTCGTCGATGCGGTCAAAGCCAAATTGACCGCCGATAAAGCAGGAGGCATCATCGGAAAGATAAAGGATATTTTTTAATTGATCGCTCAAACGCATAACTTGATTATCTTAATGGGGGTGCGATGATGGGCAGAGGCGGTTCATTCGGCGGCGGCAGCCGCGGGGGCGGAAGCCGCGCGGGCGGCGGCCGGAGCGGGTCTTTCGGTGGCGGACGCAGCCGGGGCAGTTCCTCTTCGGGCGGCAGCCGCGGCGGCAGCATTTTCGGTGGAAGCAGTTCTTCGGGCCGCTCCTCAAGCGGTTCTTCCGGCCGGTCTTTCGGCCGGTCAAGCGGCGGTTCCTCGGGCGGCGGTTTCGGCAGCGGCTTTTTGGGCGGCCTGCTCGGCGGTTCGCTGTCGGGCCGCGGCGGCGGAAATACTTCGCCGGCGGGCGGCCCCTTCGAGGGCGGCGACCCGGGCGGACCCGCGGGCGGCGGCACACCTTCCACGCCTCCCTCTGCCGGGACTCAGGCCCAAAAAGGCTGCGGTAAACCGCTGATCATTATTGCGGCGGTCATCGCGGGGATTATCCTGTTGGCTATCGTATGGAAACTCGCGGGAGGCGACGGTGATATTGTGCGGTCCACGGTGGCGCGCGAAGCGCTGCCCGCCGGGGCGGTAACAGAAACCGGCTACTACACCGATACCATCGGCGTGGTGGAGGACCGCAAGCAGCTTGAAAAAGGGCTGAAGTACTTCTACGAAAAAACGGGTGTGCAGCCCTATGTTTACATGGTGGACGAAGTCGGCGGCTCGGCCAACCCGACCGGCTATCAACTTGAGCAGTTCGCGCGGGAACGGTACGGCGAGCTGTTCAAAGACGAAGCCCATTTCCTGTTGGTCTATTTTGAGCAGGATGAAGCTTATCAATGCAGCTATTATGTCGGTGACCAAGCGGAAAGCGTCGTAGACGCAGAGGCTGCGGAAATTCTTGATGGTTACTTCGGGCGCTATTACTACGACACCGGCATGACTTACGATGAGTTTTTTTCCAGGGTATTTGAGGAGACCGCCGACCGGATCATGGAAGTATCCAAACCCGGCTGGTACGCTTTGATTTGGGTGCTGGGCATCCTGGGCGCCGGAGGTATCGCCGCGATCGGCTTCTTATGGTGGAAGCACGCCAAGAAGCAAAAGAACCTCGAAGCGGAACAAACCGCGGCAATCCTTAATACGCCGCTGGAAACCTTTGAGGACGCGCAAACCACTCAACTCGAAGAGAAATACGGGGAGCAAGCCCGGCCTCCCGACCCGGCACCGACGACCTTCGGCGACGCCGAGGTGGAGGACCTGGCAAAGAAATACGAAGACAGTCAACCGAAACCATAAGAAAGAAACGGAGGAACGCACATGTCAATTCTCGACAGATTCGGGGACATCATCAAGGCAAACATCAACGCGGTCATCGATAAAATGGAGGACCCCTCCAAGATGATCGACCAGTACCTGCGCGATATGATGGAGGACCTCGCAGAGGTCAAGCAGAGCACCGCCGGCGTCATGGCGGAGGAAACACGCACCAAGAGACTTGTCGACGAAAACCAGGCTCAAGTGGAGAAGTACGCCGACCTCTCGAAAAAAGCTCTGCTCGCCGGCAACGAAGGCGACGCGAAAGTTTTCATCGCCAAAAAGCAGGAGTATGAAAACATCGGCGCCGCTTTAATGACCGCCTACGCGCAGGCACATGAAAACGCGGTGAAAATGCGCCAGATGCACGACAAACTGACTAAAGACATCGAGACGCTCAAAGCGCGCCGCGAGATGATCAAAGCCAAGGTTGCCGTAGCGAAAACGCAGCAGACCATCAATGAGGCGACCGCTTCCGTCGGCAAGACAGAAGGCGCGATGAGCGCGTTCGGCCGCATGGAGGAAAAAGCCGACAGGATGCTCGACGAGGCCAACGCGGTGGCCGAACTCAGCGAGCAGCCCAAGGATGAGGCGGCCTCCCTCGAGGAGAAATACGCGCCCGAAGGCTCGGTCGCCGTCGATGAGGAACTGGCGCAGCTTAAGGCGAAACTCGGCCTGTAAACGGCAAAACAGCAACGCAGCGGGGCAACAGAACCGGTGATCCGTTGCCATTTTGAGTTAAAAAACCCCGGCCATGCCGGGGTTTTTTAACTTATTCAAATAAAACCATGATTTACCATTTCAGTGAACCGAATAATCCCCTGGCGACAGACCTGCCCAATTCCCTGCCGATGGTATGGAGGGCAGTGTTGCCCATCTTCTCGAGCGACGATCTGCTCCGGCGGCTTGTTCCCCCGTTAGCGCGGCGCGCGGCAGCATCGCGCTCCCGCTGCAGGCGAGCCTGCTCTTTTTGCTGCCGTTCATATTCCTTTCGCTGCAGTTCAAGTTCTTTCTGTTGTTGAACGGCAGCCTGCTGCGCCTGCTGTGCCGCCATCTCCTGCTTATATTTTGCGGTCAGGATTTCATAGGCGGACTCGCGGTCGATCTCCCTGTTATATTTGCCGTTCATGGGCGAAGCGGCGATGAGCTGCGCACGCAGACTGTCGTCGATGGTGCCGAACATGCTTTGCGGCGTTACAATATAGCCGCGTTCGACAATGCCGGGCCGGCCGTCCGCGTCCAGGCAGGAGACGAGCGCCTCGCCTGTGGCCAGTTCGGTAAGGACCGTTTCGGTATCCAGTTTCGGATTGGGACGGAAGGTTTCGGCCGCGGCACGGATCTGGCGTTGCTCGACGGGGGTAAAACCGCGCAGCGCGTGCTGGACGCGGTTGCCCAACTGACCGAGCACATCGGGCGGAAGGTCAGCGGGGTTTTGGGTGATGAAATAGACCCCGACGCCTTTGGAACGGATCAGCCGGACCACCTGCTCGACTTTATTAAGCAGCGCTTTGGGCGCCTCGTCAAAAAGGAGATGCGCTTCGTCAAAGAAAAAGACCAGTTTGGGTTTGTCAGTATCGCCGGCTTCGGGCAGCGCCTCGAACAGTTCGGATAGCATCCACAGCAGGAAGGTCGAATACAGCGCGGGCATTTGGAAAAGCCTGACGCAGTGGAGGACATTGATGAAGCCGCGACCGTCGGTATCCGTCTTCATCCAATCGAAAATATCGAGCGCCGGCTCGCCGAAGAAATACTCGCCACCCTGGTCCTCCAGAGAAAGCAGGCTGCGCTGGATGGCTCCGGCGCTTTGCGGGGCGATGTTGCCGTAGTCAAAGGCAAACTCTTTGGCGTGGTCGCCGACATAGCGTACCATAGCGCGCAGGTCTTTTAGGTCGAGCAGCAGCATGCCGCGGTCGTCCGCGATGCGGAAAATGATGTTGAGTACGCCTTCCTGCGCGTCGCTCAGGCCCAGTAGTCGCGAAATCAACAGGGGCCCCATTTCGGACACGGTCGTGCGGACCGGGTGCCCTCCCTCGCCGAACAAATCCCAAAAACGGACGGGGAACGAGTGGTAGTTGTGCTTTTCGATGCCGAGCAGTTTGAGCCGCTCAAGCGTTTTGGGGTTGTCGCTGCCCGCAACAGCGAGGCCGGCGAGGTCCCCCTTGATATCCGCCAGGAAGACCGGGACACCCATGGCGCTGAAGGACTCGGCCATCGCCTTGAGCGTGGTCGTCTTGCCCGTGCCGGTCGCGCCCGCGATAAGGCCGTGGCGGTTGGCCATTTTAGGTAGCAGGTAAACGGGTTGTTCGCCCTGCGCGATCCAGATTTTATCATCGATATACAATCAATCATCTCCCTTTGCATTGTGATTGGAATTATAGCATACCTCCCGGCGGATGTCGATGGTGTTAACTTCCTACAATTATTTTACACCGAGCGGCATCGGCCTTCCGCGGAAGATCCCGCGCTTGGAATTCGCACTTGTTTTCAGGTAAAATTAGTTATAATATAATACAAGCGAACGGGAAGCCGTGTTGACGGCGGAATGGAGTAAACAATGCAAAGAACCGAGATAGTGAAAATTCACAAAGCGCCCGAACAATACGCGGGCCAAACAGTCACGGTCTGCGGCTGGGTCAGAACAATCCGCGATTCCAAAGTCATCGGCTTTATGGAAATCAACGACGGCAGTTCCTTCAAAGGTCTGCAAACGGTTTTTGAAGAGAAAAAACTGGCCGATTACAAAGCCGTCGCCGGGCTCAATGTCGGCACGGCCGTGCGGGTTACGGGCACTCTTATTTTAACGCCGCAGGCAAACCAGCCGTTTGAAATCAACGCCGAAACCGTTGAAGTCCTTGGGATGTCCGCGCCGGATTATCCGCTGCAAAAGAAGCGCCACTCACTCGAGTTTTTGCGCACCATGGGGCATTTGCGGCCGCGGACGAATGTCCTCGGCGCCGCCTTCCGCGTCCGTTCGGTCGCTGCGTACGCGATTCACAGCTTTTTTATGGATAACGGGTTCGTCTACGCCCATACCCCGATTATTTCCGCGAGCGACTGCGAGGGAGCGGGGGAGATGTTCCGTGTCACATCGCTTGACATGAATGACCCGCCGCGCAAAGAGGACGGCAGCGTCGATTACGCCGGGGATTTTTTCGGCAAACCGGCTTTTTTGACCGTTTCCGGCCAGCTTCAGGGTGAGGCGATGGCTTTAGCCTTCGGTAAGATCTATACTTTTGGTCCGACCTTCCGCGCCGAGAAATCCTATACTCAGCGGCACGCGGCGGAGTTTTGGATGATCGAGCCGGAAATCGCGTTTGCCGATTTAAACGACGACATGGAACTCGCCGAGTCGATGATCAAGTATGTCCTGAAACGCGTGCTTGACAAATGCCCGGATGAACTTGAGTTCCTCAATAAATTCGTCGACACCGGCCTGCTCGAAAGGCTCAATGCCGTCGTGAATTCGGATTTCGCCCGCGTAACCTACACAAAAGCCGTTGAAATGCTGGAGGAGTACAACGACGAATTTGAATATAAAGCCAGCTGGGGCTGCGACCTTCAAACCGAGCATGAGCGTTGCCTAACCGAAAAAATATTCAAACGCCCGGTGTTTGTCATCGACTACCCGAAAGAAATCAAAGCCTTCTATATGCGATTAAACGATGACAATAAAACCGTCGCCGCGATGGATTTGCTTGTGATGGGCATCGGCGAAATCATCGGCGGCAGCCAGAGGGAGGAGCGGCTCGATGTTCTGACAAGCCGCATCGAGGAACTTGAACTGAACCTCGACGATTACCGATGGTACCTCGAACTGCGCAAGTTCGGTGGAACGGCGCACTGCGGCTTCGGCCTCGGGTTCGAACGGCTTATCATGTATATAACGGGCATTTCCAACATCCGCGATGTCCTTCCGTTTCCGAGAACGACCGGCTCCGCGGAGTTTTAACAAGAACACCGGCAGGCATCATACCGCCTCAATGAAGGCTGTTGAGGCGGTACGGTTTTATCGGTAATGCAGGAAGCTAAAAATGAACTTGCAAAACGCTTGCGAATATATTAGAATATGACCAACATGGTTTGGAGGTTTTTTCATATGCGGTTTCAGGATATGGCCCGCGACGATTTGCGGCGCCGGTTTGCCTCGATGAAAGATGAATACGAACAAATCAAAGCGCGCGGCCTAAAATTGGACATGTCGAGGGGCAAACCTGGCTCTGACCAGCTGGAGCTTTCCCTTGAAATATTGGACGATGTCAGCTCCAAAAGCGGGGCAAAAGCCTCCGACGGGACGGATTGCCGCAATTACGGCTTGCTTGACGGCATTCCGGAATGCAAGGCGCTGTTCGCCGAAATGCTTGATGTCAACCCCGATAACATCATCATTTGCGGTAATTCCAGCCTGAACATCATGTATGACTTTATCGCGCAGTGCATGACGCACGGCTCCGGCGCGGGGCCCTGGATGCGGCAGGGCAAGTTAAAATTTGCCTGCCCGGTGCCCGGTTACGACAGGCATTTCACGATTCTGGAGTATTTCGGCATCGAGATGGTCAATGTGCCCATGCTCGCCGACGGGCCTGATATGGATTTCCTCGAGGAACTTGTGAAAGACAGCTCGGTCAAAGGCATGTTCTGCGTGCCGAAGTATTCCAACCCCGAGGGCAAGACGTTTTCCGCCGAAACCGTCCGGCGCATCGCGGCGATGAAACCCGCGGCGGATGACTTCCGGATTATTTGGGACAACGCTTATTGTGTGCACGACCTTTATGACGAGGGGGATATTCTGCCCGATGTTTTCAAAGAGTGCGCGAAATACGGCAGTGAGGACCGGATCATCGAGGTCGCGTCCACCTCCAAAATCAGCTTCCCGGGTTCGGGCGTGTCCGCCATCATCGCGTCGGATAATAACATCGCCGCCATCAAAAAACGCATGTTCGTGCAGACCATCGGCCACGACAAGCTGAACATGCTCCGCCATGCCCGTTATTTGAAGGATTTAAAAGGTATTAAAGAGCACATGAAACGCCACGCCGATATCCTGCGGCCGAAGTTCGCGGCGGTGCTCGACGCCTTTGAAAAAGAACTCGCCGGCAAGGGGATTGCCGAATGGAACAGCCCGCGGGGCGGCTATTTTATCAGCCTGGATGTTTTGGACGGCTGCGCGAAACGCGCGGTTGAGCTGTGCAAAAACGCGGGTGTTGTCCTGACGCCCGCCGGCGCCACATACCCTTACGGCAGGGACCCTCATGATAAGAATATTCGGATTGCCCCGACATTCCCGCCCGTCGGGGAGCTGAAGACGGCTGTCGCGCTGCTTTGCCTTTGCGTGCAAATCGCCGCCGCCGAAAAACTGCTCGAAGAGTAAGCTGCCGATCGTTTTTAACTTTGCGCCGCGCCAACGCATGGCGCGGCGCAAAGTTTCGCCCGAAAAACAGAAATTGCATTGAAAAACATCTTGATTTCCACGCTCGCTTAGAGTATAATGCATAAAGCCGAAAGGCGACGGGGTGTGGCGAAGTTTGGTATCGCGCTTGGTTCGGGACCAAGAGGCCTCGAGTTCAAATCTCGACACTCCGACCACAAAAAAGCTCTGAAATCGTTTTGATTTCAGGGCTTTTTAACGTGTCCGGCCAAGCAAGCCTTTGCGCGCCAAGGCCATATGCGTTTTTTCCAACGCGGTTTTGTTTAACCGGCTGCCGTAAGCATTCCGCGTTGAAGACTGCTTGAATTGCGGATTCACTCCTCCGCGATTCCGAAATACTTCTCCAAGGCCTCTTTTCGCATCGAAGTGTTTTCGATCGTCGCCTTGTGTTTGCCGTTCTCGTCCCAATACGTCAGAGCGTCGCCGGAAATCGAGTTTTTGCCGCCGAACCGTGTTTGTATAGCGAGCATATCGGCTTTGTTAAAAGGGGAGTCCGGGTGCCTCTCGCAGTAAAACGACGGCATGATGTAATCGATGTCCAACTGCGGTTCGTCCGTAAAAGCAAAGAAACGGTCCCAGACGCCTTCATAACATTGATGAAGGACGGTGCCGAGAAAGTGGTCCTTCGTGACTTTATACTGCTCGTTTCCGATTGCCTGCGCCTCGGGCGTGTCAAGATTAACGGGGTAGATGGGGTTGACCATGCCGACGCCGACGTCGCAGAGATACAGCCCGCCGCCGCATCGTACCTGCAGCACTCTGTGCCGCCGCATCGGAATATCGGCTTCGCCCTTCAGAAACCGCGCCATGCAGTCGGTCACATCAAACCCGAGCGCGCGCAAAAGCGCGTCGAAGGCGCCGTTGAGTTCAAAACAGTATCCGCCCCGGCGCGCGGTGACAATTTTTTCATACAGGCTTTCGCTGTCAAGCTTCAACGGTTTGCCGGCGAGAATATCGAGGTTTTCATACGGGACGGTTGTCATATGACAAAACTGCAGTTCTTTTAAAGTAGCGTAATCGTGGCTGACAGGTCCGGTATACCCGATTCTTTCCAAGTAAAGAGAAGTGTCCATTTAACTCGCTCCAAATGTTCAGTTTGCCATTATATTACTATAATCAACACCGCCGCGCAACAGTTTTTGCTGTATTCGGCCATTGGTTTCCCGCGCGGGATTGCTATTTGAACAGTTTTGCGGCTGGCAAATTTTATTGCATTGTCTCTGATGATCTTCGAGCAATACTATAGAGAGGCTTTAACCAACCAACTTGAATTTAAATAGAGGAGAATGTGAAATGTTTGATCTGAGAGGAAAAGTGGCTGTTGTAACGGGCGCCGCTTCCGGTATCGGTTTAGCGACTGCAAAGATGCTGGCTGAAAAAGGCTCGAAAGTGGTGCTTTCCGACTATGTCGAGCCGGCGGGGAAAGCGGCGGCGGAAGAACTCCGGGCAAAAGGAGCCGACGCGATATTTATAATGGCCGATGTCTCTTCGGAAGAATCCATTAAATCCCTTGTTGCGGAAACCGTAAAAAAATACGGGAAACTGGATGTCATGATCAACAACGCCGGCATCGGCGTTATGAAAGCGTCCGATGAAATGACCCTTGACGAATACAGAAGAGTGATCACCATCAATCAAGATGGCGTATTCCTGGGCTCAAAATACGCGATCATCGAAATGCTGAAAACCGGCGGCGGCGCGATTGTCAACGTGTCTTCTATTTTAGGCCTTGTCGGCCAGCCGCAAGCGATGGCTTATAACGCAAGTAAAGGCGCCGTGACTATTCTGTCGAAGTCACTCGCCGCGGAATATGCTTCGAGAAACATCCGCGTGAATACGGTTCACCCCGGCTACGTCATCACCGGCATGGTAAACCCCGAAGCGTTGGGTCCCGACATGTACAACGGCCTTGTTACCCTGCACCCGATCGGGCGCCTCGGCGAGGCGGATGAGATTGCCCACGGCATCGTCTTCCTTTGTGAAAACGAGTTCACCACCGGCGCCGCTTTGGTTATTGACGGCGGATATACGGCCGTATAGACAAACGCGGATAAAAAAAGCCCGCCCCTGCCAGGGGCGGGCTTCGCTTTTTCGAAAGTTTACCGCGCGCCGGGTCACACGCGGCCGGTAAAGGTAAAATACAACAACACGGCGTTGAACACAATGATCAAAGACACGATGAGGCTGCCCATGGCGTTCACCCAACGTTTGTTGGCGAAAACACCCATATATTTCTTCTTGCTTGTGATAACAAGCATCGGTATCACGGCCATCGGCAGCGCGAAACTCAAAGCAACCTGGCTCAACACCAATGCCTTCATAGGATTGACGCCGGCTAAAATGACAACGACGCCGGGCAGCATGGTGATTAACCTTCTTAGATTCACGGGCATTTTAAAGTCCACAAATCCGTCCATGACGGTTTCCCCGGCCATAGCCCCGACCGATGAGGATGAGAACCCGGAAGCGAGAAGAGCCGCCCCGAACGCGCCGCTTGAGAGCGAACCCAACAACGGTTCCAGTGACCGGTGCGCCGCTTCGACGGAATCAACCGGCAGCCCCTCGCGATAAAACACGGCGGCGGACACGACCACCATTGCCGCGTTGACGACAAACGCGATATTCATGGCGATGACGATGTCGATTTTTTCCATTCGCAGATGCCTTTTTTTCTGTTCGATATTCGCGCTGTGGTTGCGGCATTGCACTAACTCAGAATGCAGGTAAACCACATGCGGCATGACCGTGGCGCCGAGCATGCCCACCGCGATGAGAACCGCTTCGCCGTCGGGCAGTGACGGGACCAGGGTATGCAGCGCCGCCTGCGGCCAATCCGGTTTCGCCAGAAACAGTTCGATGGTATACGCCGCGCATATAATGCCGATAAAAACGGTGATAACGATTTCGACCAGCCGCTGGCCGAATTTTTGAAGATAGAGGATAATCCAGGTAACCGCAGCGGTTAAAAAAATACCGTAAATCAACGGGATGCCGAACAAAAGATAAAAACCCAACACGCCGCCGAGAAATTCGGCAAGGGTCGTCGCCATGGCAGCAAAAGCCGCAGCGCAATATAAAACCAGATTGACCGGTTTCGAAAAAGCGTCTTTGCACATCAGGGTCAGATTTTTTCCCGTGGCTATCCCCAGTTTGGCGGACTGTATCTGCAAAAAAATGGCCATCAGATTGCTCCACAGGATGACCCATAAAAGAGAATAGTTAAATGCCGAGCCTCCGCTGATATTGGTCGCGAAATTGCCGGGGTCAACATAAGCGACGCTGACGATAAAGGCGGGCCCCAAAAACCTCAGCAGGCTCCGAGCCCTGGCTTTTAATTTCGGTCGTTCCACCGCGTTGTTGGATCCGCCGGCAATAGTAACCACCCCATCGGAACTTTGTTTAAGCAAAGATTGTTTGCCTAATACAAGTTATGAAGGATGGCCGAATATGGTTCGCTTCTTACGGGCGCCCATCGATTGACAACCCGGCTGTTCGCTGTATAATAAAAGGTAATTCTTAGCAGAAAACGGGTGATTGCCATGTCCGAAGTCCAACAGGACCTGCCGGCTTTGAAAATGTGGCGGCCGGACAAACCGCTCGCTGTCAGCGCGCCGCCGGAAGGTTTTCGTGTCCGGCCCCTCCGCGATGACGAAGGGGAGGCCTGGTGTTCCTGCCTGCTCGGCGACATGGGCGTTGATTGCCTTTCGCAGGAACTTTTTCACAAGAAAATGCTTGACGATCCGGAAGTCCCGGCTAACTCGATCCTCTGCGTCGAGGACGAAAACGGTGTTCCCGTCGCGACCGCGACCGCGCAGGTTAAAGAAGGAAACCGGGCTTTTTTGCACAATGTCGGTGTCCGTGAGGATATGCGGGGCAAAGGCCTTGGTTTTTTTGTGTGCGCGGCGGTTGTCGGCAAACACCTCACCGAAGGCCGGGGGGAATGCATGTTGACGACGCACGACTGGCGCCTGCCTGCCCTGAAGCAATACCTGAAACTCGGCTTTTTGCCATGTCTGTTCCATGACTCCATGCGCGGCCGCTGGGAAACCATCCTGAAACAACTGCGTATTGATAAAGCGGCGTGCGTCAACGAAGATTTATCGCCTGCCGGAGATCTGTACGCGGCTGAGAATTAAAGAAAGGGAAGCGATTACAAAATGCTTAAAATCGGACTTGCCGGGGCGAGAGGCCAAAGCACGATTCTTGGGTTCAAGGCTCATCCGGACGAGGTGGAAATTACGGCGATGTGCGACCTCAACGAGGAAGTCGCCAAAGCGGCCGCTGAAAAACACGGTATCCCCAAAACATACCGGATCTTTGAGGATATGCTTGAAAGCGATATCGACGCCGTCGTGATATCGACGCCGATGCAGGTGCATGTGCCGCAGGCGATAGCCGCTTTTGAGGCCGGCAAACATGTCCTCAGCGAGGTCACCGCGGGCGTCACGATGGACGAACTCTGGTGGCTTATCGAGGCGGTGGAAAAATCGGGTAAAGTGTATATGTTCGCCGAAAACTACTGCTACATACCCCAGAATCCCGTAGTCCGAAACATGGCCAAAGCGGGCCTTTTCGGGAAACTGTATTTCGGTGAGGGGGAGTATCTTCACTGTATCACCGACAGGCTGATGTACGCCGACGGCAAACGCACCTGGAGGAATTACTGGCAGCTCGGCAAGCGCGGCGCGTTTTACCCCACCCACAGTTTAGGGCCGGTTATGCAGTGGCTCGAGGGCGACCGCATCACATCGATTCTCTGCGCCTCGAGCGGCCAGAACAGGGCGCGGGAACTCGGCCTAAGGCAGGACGATTCCACGCTGACGCTCTGCCGTACCCAAAGCGGGGCGCTCGTGAAAATCCGGGTGGACTGTATGTCGAAAAGACCGCATAAAATGGATTATTATTCTTTGCAGGGCACCAAGGGCTGCTACGAAGCCCCCAGAGGGCTTGGCGATGAGCACAAAATATGGCTCGACTGCATGGAAGGGGACGAGAATAACCCGAAATGGCATCCCCTATCGGAGTTCTATGACGAATACATGCCGGAGCGCTATAAAAATGCAACCGACGAACAGAAAGCAGCCGGCCACTGGGGCGGAGACTTCTTCTTGGTCGACGATTTCCTTGATGCCGTCTTAAGGGGAGCCAAACCGGCCATCGATGTCTATCAAGCCTGCGAGTGGACCGCCGTCGGCCTGCTCTCGGAACTGTCCGTCACCAACAACGGCCGTTGGATGGATATGCCGGAGTTCCGGCCGAATTTGCCGCTTGCCGAACAGGTCATTAAACTGTAACAGTTGAACTATATAGAGACAGCTCCAGGAAAGCATAGTCCTTCCGGGAGCCGTTGTTTTTAAATTTCTCGGTACGCGCGGTTTGATTACCGTTTTCCGGAGCGCCATTTCACATACCGGTTAATCATTTTTTGCGTAACGCGTGTTTTGGAAGCGTCTTCGCCCGGGCTGCCCGGCGCGAGCGCCGCGCTGTCCGACAAATCGATTTCTTTTGCCGACAGTTCATAGGAAGCAGCGAACATGTCCAATACCTGCTTGCGCACCATCCGACGCAGCGGGATGTGCGATATCATGCCATAGGTGGCGGCCTGCCCGCTTTCGGCGAGTTCCGGGTGCCCGGCGACGGTGCGCACCGCGCGCGCGAGGTCTTCCAGATACAAATCGGCGACTTTGCCGTGCGCCGCCGTAACCATCGCGTGCAGAGCGTCCGGTCGTTGCAGGCGGTCGATATGCCAGCCCGCTTTCTCCATTTCGTCGCCGACGGCAAAAATGTTCATATTCGGGTTGTTGGAACGAAACGATAACAGACAGGCCTTGGGCGCGCCGATAATCTCAAGTTCCGGAATCGCTTCGATTCCCTTTTTTAATTTTTCCGTTGTTTCCAAAGCGCGGCGTGCCAGTTCGCGGTACCCTTCCCGGCCGTTTGCCTGAATGGCGGCCCACGCCGCGGCATAAGCGCCGCCCGGCCGGGTACCAAGGAGGGCAGGCGAAGCGAAGACGCCGCCGGGCCAGCTTTCCGAAACGAATACCTGATGCCGGAACGTTTCTCCGGAGCGGTAAAGGATGCAGGACGCGCCTTTGGCGGCGTAGCCGTATTTATGGATGTCCGCGGATACTGACGAGACGCCGGGCACGCGAAAGTCCCAGAGAGGGAGGGCAACGCCGTTTTCCTCAAGGAAGGGCAGCAGGTAGCCGCCCACGCAGGCGTCGACATGGAGGGGTATTTTGCGCTTAACGGCGAGTTCACCGAGTTCCTTGATCGGGTCGATGATGCCGTGGGGGTATTCCGGCGCCGAGCCTAGGATCATGACGGTGTTTTTATTGACCAACCGCTCGACCGCCTTCAAATCGACGCCGTAGTCGCCCGCGAGCGGGGCGCGGCGGATTTTTACGCCGAAATACTCGGCGCCTTTTTCCCACGCAACGTGAGCCGTTTCGGGCAGCACCATTTCCGGTTTTTTAATGCCTTTGCTTCGGCCAAGGTCGCGGTAAGTCTTCACCGCGAGCAGGCAACTTTCCGTTCCGCAGGAGGTCATCACGCCGTGCGCGCTTTCTTCGGCGTGCAACAGCCGGGCCGTGAACCGAAGCACCTCCTTTTCAAGCCGTTTCAGGCTTTTAAAGGCCGTCGGGTTCAGGCCGTTTGCGGAAAAATACCGGCCGTAAGCCTGTTGAAGAAAATCGGTATAGTCCCGGTTTAAATAATAAACCAGGCTCCAGGTTTTCGCGTCCCTGTAGTTCGGGTCGTCCGAACCGAACCGTTCGAGTTCGGCCAGAATCTCGCCGTATGGGCGCCCTTTTTCGGGTATGGTATCCATTGCGTTAGCCGCTTCCCTTCGTCCGCCAAAACTACATTCTTTCAAAAAGCCAGGCGATAAAAATGCCGAGGTAGTTGCCGATGGCATAGCCGATGATGCCGGTGGTCAGCCCGGTAACGAGCACGTCTTTGTTCTTGATAGCCCCGGTGATTACGGGCACGAACGGCGGCGAGCAGATTGTCGAAACCGACACGATAATCAACGTATCCGAGTCGATTTTTCCGATTTTACTCAGAATCGTATGAATCGCCAGAGTCCCGAATATCGACACCGTGACATACAGCAAAATGTCATACCGGATGTGGAGGAGTTCCTTCAGGTCCGTCATCGCGGCGACGGAAAAACAGAATACATAGATCATATACATTCCCGCAGGGAATGTCTTTGGAATCCGCCGGACCGGTTTTATAAACGAGGCCGCTATGCCGAGAGTTGTGATGGATAATATCGTAACCGCCGTTTTGAAACTTTTGGGGAATAGGCCGCCGATAACAAAGGAACCCCCCAGTATCGCGGCGGCGAGGAGAAAGGCCAATCCCAGGCGTTTCATAACAGCCGGTTTAAAGATGCCGGAATACGCTTCCACCGATTCTTCATCCCCCGGATTCTCCTCGGCTTCGGCCGTACCGTTACCGGCGTCAAACGCCTTGAGTTTGACGACTTTCTGTAAAAACGGCCGGGCGACCGACGCCATGAGAAGCAGGTAAAGGAAAGAAATTAGCACATCGTATGTGTTAAACAGAAGGTATGTGTTTTCGTCCACGTTAAGCGCGGTCTTGATTGCGGCCATATTGAATGTCGCTCCGACATACACGCCCACCGAAAGCCCCGCCCAGTCCGAGGCTTCGGGATTGCCCCTGCCGAGCGTCAATTGCAGAATAAAGACCGTGATGACAATCGATATGACGGCGAAAAGCATGCAAAGCAACCCTTTTTTGGCGACCCGAAACCATTTTTTAACATCGATTGAAAACAGCAAAAGTGACAGGGCCAGGCAGACACTTACGCTTTGCAAGGTGTCAAGCATCGAGCCTTCCATCGCGCCCGACGGTCCTGTGAAAAAACTGTCCGGAATCAAGCCGGTGTTCCCCGCGGCCAGGCCGGCTATATAACAGAGTATGACGGGGCCGATTTTATTCATGGCGTGAAACCGGCGGCAAAGCCATACAATCAACGCCGGGAAGGCGACAAAAGCGATAGCGATCAGGATGTTCACAAAATACCCCCTAAAGATTCCGTGCCCGCCGCGCCGTCGGCTATTCCCCGGCGATACGGTCAAAAAAGAATTGTTTCTTTTCCGGCGTGTCAATGACACGGACAGGTTTCACCTGGTTTAGATTCGCGCCGTTTTGCCTTAAAAACTCACGGTATTCCTCATTGGCTCCCGCGCGAAGAAAACGCACCTCACAGTGACCGAGCGCGCCGTTGCGGATTTGCGGGTAAACGAGGGCGTTGGTTTCGCAAAGCCTTTCCTCAAAAATCCGGGCGTATGTTTCGCTTTCTTTCGCCGGCAGAGGTTCGACGGGCTCAAGGAGCACCACATAATGCCCCGGGGAAGTGTCACGGTCCGCATAAAGGCAGTAGCCGGTAAACGACGTTCCCGTTATCCTCGACAGATCGTCGATTAACAGGTCGAATGCCTGCTGGCTGATTTTTTCGCCGGTGATGTTCGCGATTTGGTTGAGCCTGTACATAAAGGTTATTTTCGGCGTCTCCTTGTAATACCCGGTCACCCGGACAACGTCCCCGATGCGGTAGCGGTAAAGCCCGCTGAGATTGGTCAGGATGATTTCGTAATCCGTGCCGGGCGTCAATTCACCGATTGTCAGCGGTTTTGTTCCCTCCGGCGAATCGAGAGGCAGGAACTCATAAAACCCATTTTGCGGCAGCAGCGCGTACTCGAACGAATCGAGTTCCAAAGGAACGGCCATCAACCCCTCCGAAGCGGCGTAACCGAGGTAATGGATGGGCAGATCCTCGCCGATATATCGGCGCAATTTTTTCGCGTAAAGCGCGAGGCTCCCCGTGCCCATACCGTAAAGCCAGCCCACATTCGGCCAAATGCGCGGGATAATCGGCGTGTCAAACCCTTTTTGAAACTCCGCGCGCAGTTGTGCCGCGCGCTCGGGCAGGGGGCGGAGTTTCTTTTCAAGCCTCTTGCGAATATCCGGCGGGACGACGACGCGTTGGCTGATTATCCCTTTTTCAATATCGTCGCAAAGCATTTGCCAGTTGTTTTCCAAATAAAAGAACATGGACTCGAGCATCGTGATAAACACCGTGCCGAGATAACTGACTTTGTTGTCAATCAGGGAGAAACGCAGTTTCATGTAATGCATGTCCATTGGTTCGCGTGATTTCGGAAATAAGATTTCATAGGGAGATGTGGCGAAAAAGCGAACGATCGGCTTAAGGTACAGCAATGGTATCGGCGCGAGGCCGCTGGCTGTACGCCCGCACGGCAACTTGTGGCTGACCGCTTCGACGGTCAGCAATCCTCTTTGCGGCGGCAGCCTTTTGCCGAGCCTTTTGAAATGTTTTACCGCGCACCCGACCGGCGCGCTGAAACTGAAGCATTGGCAAACCCACAGCGACCAAGCTGAAATGGGGACGAGTTTGGATTTCCCCGTGCTGCCCGAGGACTCGGCGTAACGGCCGATATATTTGCTCGTAATCAGATTTTTTTCACCGTTGGCCATACGTCTGATATAGTCCGCATAGTCTTCGTATGCGGAAAACGGGACGATCCGCTGATAATCCTCGATGGAGCGGACATCCCGAAAACGGTTCCTTTTACCGTAATCCGTGTTTTTATTGGTACGCATCAGGTTTTTCAGTATCATCCGTTGCATTTGATTAGCGTGCGCGGCATAAAATCCGAGTTTCGCGTGCTCTGCTTTACCAAGACCGCCGCCGATTTCGGCCATGATACGGCCGGTTACTTTTCCCGCCAAATTTGTATACCCCTTTTGGTTTGTCTGAAGCAGACGTCATATTTATTGCAATTCAGATTATATCATATATTACCTCTTTTTCAATAGAATTAGCGATATAGCATACAAAACTATACAATATATGATAATTTGCTGAGTTTTCTTTGTTTTGTTGATACTGTTTTGCCGCATTACTTGCGAAAACACGATGGCGGTGCTATAATAAACCGAATACAGCGCAATCATTTGTGGGGGGTTTTTCAGTGGTTTATGATGTAGCGGTCATCGGCGCCGGCGTCGTCGGTTCGTTGATAGCCCGCGAGTTGGGGCGGTACAATATAAAGGCCGTTCTGCTCGAAAAATGCGGCGATGTGGCGATGGGAACAACAAAGGCCAACAGTGCTATCGCGCATGCCGGTTTCGATGCGAAACCGGGCTCGTTGAAGGCGAAAATGAATCTCGAAGGCATTAAAATGATGGAGTATGTCTGCGGCGAACTGTCGGTTCCTTACAAAGACATCGGCTCCCTCGTCGTCGCGTTCAACGAGGAAGAAATGGGCACGCTCACCGAACTTCTTGAAAGGGGCAGGAAAAACGGCGTGCCCGGCCTTGAAATCGTCGGGCAGGATAGACTGCGGGAGATGGAGCCCAACATAAACCTCAACGCCGTCGGCGCCCTGTACGCTCCCACCGCGGCGATTATCGGCCCTTACGAGTTGGCCATTGCCGCCGTTGAAAACGCCGTGACCAACGGCGTTGAATTCATCCGTAATTTCGAGGTCAAGGCTGTTGAAACACAAGAAGACGGAACAACCGTCATTCGTTCGGCAGACAATGTAATCCAAGCAAAATTTGTCATCAATTCCGCCGGTGTGTTCGCCGACGATATCGCGGCGATGACAGGTGACGGCGGTTATAAGATCGTTTCACGGAAAGGCGAGTATTTCCTGCTTGACCAGAGCGTGGGCGGTCTGGTCAAGCATGTCGTCTTCCAGTGCCCGAGCAAAATGGGCAAAGGCGTGCTCATATCGCCGACCGTTCACGGCAACATCCTCATCGGCCCGAACGCCGTCGACATTGAAGATAAAGAAGACTGCTGTACGACGGCCGAAGGAGCCGTTGAGATTCTGGAGAAGGCGAGGCGCTCCATCGCGAACCTGAGCACCCGCGATATGATTACCTCCTTCGGCGGCTTAAGAGCCCACAGCGTTACGGAAGACTTTATTATTGAACGCAGCGAATCAAACCCGAACATTATCCACCTCATCGGCATCGAGTCGCCCGGCCTTACCGCCGCGCCGGCCATCGCCGTCTATGTGCGGGACATGCTTCTTTCTTTTGCCGGAAAATTTGAAGAAAATACCGCCTTTGACCCGATTCGCCCGAAACCGCTTCGTTTCCATGAACTCAGCGACGAGGAACGCCGCAAGGCGATTGAGAGGAACAAAGCCTACGGCCGCGTGATCTGCCGCTGTGAGGGCATCACGGAGGGGGAAATTCTCGACGCGATTCACGCGCCGGCGGGCGCCCGCGATGTCGATGCCGTCAAGCGCAGAACAAGGGCCGGCATGGGCCGTTGCCAGGGCGGCTTTTGCGGCTCGAAAGTTGTCGAAATCCTCGCGAGGGAACTCGGCGTTGAACTTAACGAAGTAACAAAATTCGGCGGCGACTCTAAAATTTTGTTTGAGAAGACGAAATGAGGGCTATAGAATGTTAAATTACGATTTGGTTGTTGTCGGCGGGGGACCGGCGGGTATGGCCGCGGCCCTCAAAGCGAGGGAGTGCGGTGTCAAGAGCATCGTCGTTCTCGAAAGGGCCGAAACGCTCGGCGGAATTCTTGAACAGTGCATTCATACGGGCTTCGGTCTTCACTATTTCAAGGAAGAACTTTCGGGTCCGGAATACGCGGCAAAATTCATCGAGCTGCTCGAAGAAACCGATATCGAAGTGAAAACCGACACAATGGTTGTTGAGATAACCAAGGAGAATGTCGTCAAAGCGGTCAATAACATCGACGGATTCGTTAATTACAAAGCGAAAGCGATTGTTTTGGCCATGGGTTGCCGCGAGAGGCCCAGAGGGGCGCTGAACATAGCCGGCTCGAGGGCTGCGGGCATCATGACCGCGGGCACCGCGCAAAAATATGTCAACCTTGACGGCTATATGCCGGGCAAAAAAATCGTTATCCTCGGCTCGGGCGATATCGGCCTCATCATGGCCAGACGCATGGTTCTCGAGGGCGCCGAGGTCAAAATGGTCTGCGAATTGATGCCGTACTCAAGCGGCCTGACAAGGAACATCCTGCAGTGCCTCGACGATTTTGGAATCCCTCTAAAACTCAATTGTACGGTTATCGACATTCACGGCAAGAACCGCGTCGAGGGTGTTACCATCGCGAAAGTCGACAGAAACCGCCGGCCGATTAAGGGTACCGAGGAATATGTCGAGTGCGACACGCTGATGCTTTCCGTCGGACTCATCCCCGAAAACGAACTTTCCCGGGCGATGGGCGTCGATCTTGACCCGATTACAGGCGGCCCCGTCGTTAAAGAAAACCGGGAAACGACACAAAAAGGCGTTTTCGCCTGCGGGAATGTTCTTCATGTTCACGACCTCGTCGACTTCGTTACGCTCGAAAGCCAGACGGCGGGCGAAGGCGCCGCGAAATATATCCTCGGGCTTGAAGAAGAAGAGAATACGGTCGCGACAAAAGGCATCGACGGGGTCCGCTATGTCGTGCCTCAGATGATCAACACCAACTGCGGCAGCGATGTCAAACTGTATTTCCGTGTCGGCCAGGTCTACAATAACGCCAAAGTCTTTGTCGAAAGCAATGAAAAAGTGATATTAAGCCGCCGGAAGCCGAAACTGACCCCCGGCGAGATGGAAGATGTCGTGATTAAAAAAGAAGTGCTCGAAACCCTGCCGGTCGGCAGCGAACTTGTTATCCGGGTGGAGGTTTGAATATGAACAGAGAATTGACTTGCATCGCCTGCCCCGTGGGCTGCCCCTTGGTCATTGAACTTGACGAAAACAATAAAGTCGTTTCCGTCACCGGTAACCAGTGCAAAAGGGGAATCAATTACGCCGAGACGGAATGTACCTCCCCGACGCGTTCCCTGACGACGACGGCGAAGGTCGAAGGCGGAATATACCCGCTGGTGCCCATGAAATCCGCCAACCCGGTGCCGAAGGGTAAAATGCTTGAATGCATGAAAGTCATCAACGCCGTGGTGATGAAGGCGCCGGTGAAAATCGGGGATATCGTCGTCAAGGACATTCTCGGCACGGGCGTCGACATTGTCGCGACAAATATCTGCCCCGAGGCGTAGAAAACGCGTAAAAAAGCCGCTGCTTGTTACAGGCAGCGGCTTTTCGCTCGCATGGGCTTCTATTCGCCGTTGCCGACGTGCCCCTGAATCTGTTGCATAATCATGTCAAGGGCGACGAGATTGTAGCCGCCGTCGAGCACGATGATATCCGCGTAGCGCTTGCTCGGCTCGACATACTGCTCGTGCATCGGCTTGACCGTCGTCAGGTACTGGTCAACGACGGAAACCAGGCTGCGCCCGCGCTTCTCGACGTCACGCAGAATGCGGCGCAGAATCCGCACATCCGCGTCGGTGTCGACGAAGATTTTAATATCCATCAAGTCCCGCAGTTCCGGGTCCTGAAAAATCAGGATGCCCTCGACGATAATGACTTTCGCGGGTTTGATTTCAACGGTTTCGCCGGACCGGTTGTGTATGGTGTAGTCATAAACGGGGCACAATACGCTTTCGCCCGCGCGAAGTTTTTTCAGTTGTTCGATCATCAGCGGCGTGTCGAACGCTTCCGGATGGTCGTAATTGAGCTTGGCGCGCTCTTCGTAGGGCAGTTCGTCGTGCGCCTTGTAATAATTGTCGTGGTAGATAACGCTGATATGACCCTCAAAGCGTTTGACAATGCTCCGGGTCAGCGTCGTTTTTCCGCTGCCGGTGCCGCCCGCGATACCGATGACCATCGTTCCGCTCATGCCGTATCCGCTCCTTTTCGTCATTTAGAATACCACAGGCTTGCCCGGCGCGCAATAGCGCTTGCCTTGACAATCGCGGCGGCGGGGTTATAATGATTAAAGGCAATATGTTGATGAAACCTGGGGCATCTTGACGCTGTCCATGAAATTGATTGAAGCGAGGTTACTATGAATCGGGAAAGACTGGCCCAACGGTTTATGCGTTATGTCCGTTGCGCGAGCGAGTCGGGCAGCGAGGGCGCGTTCTGCAAACTGCTGGAAGACGAACTCCTTGACATGGGGCTCGAGGTGCGGCGGGACGAGGCCGGCGCGAAGTGCGGGTCGGACGGCTGGAATGTTTACGCGAAACTGAAAGGCGAAGGAAACCCCATTTTATTCAGCGCGCACACGGATACCGTTTACCCCGGCAAGAATATTGTGCCCGTTATCGAGGACGGCGTCATTCGGTCTTCGGGCGGCACCATTCTCGGCGCGGATGACAAGGCGGGCATCGCCGCGGTTGTCGAAGCGGTCGAAAGTGTTATGGAAAGCGGGGGAAAGCACCGTACAGTGGAGATGCTTTTCTCCCTGAGTGAGGAAATCGGCATGCTCGGCGCGAAATACGCCGACTATAAAAACATCGAAAGCCGCGAGGCGGTCGTTCTTGACAGCGACCGTATCGGCGAGATTATTAACCGCAACCCCGCCAATGTGGTGCTGCGCTTTGAGATTATCGGCAAACCCTCGCACGCGGGCTTGGCACCCGAAGACGGCATCCACGCCCTGAAAGCGGCCGCTAAAGCAGTCAACGACATACCGGTCGGCAATGTCGATGACATATCCGTGATGAATGTCAGCAACTTCATTTCGGAGGGCAAGACGAATGTGGTCGCCGCGAAGGCTTGTTTTGATATGGAAATACGGTCCTTTGAGGAAGAACGGCTGCAAGAGCACATCGCCGCGAGCGAAAAGGCTGTCAAGGACGCCTGCGGGCTCTACGCGGCTCAATACACGATGGCCCTCGACCGCCACTCCGACGTTCTCTATGTTCCCGAAGAGTCACCGCTCGTCAAAGGGCTCGTCAAAGCCTTTGAGTCGCTGGGTATTCAAAGCCGTGTCACAAGGTCATTCGGCGGTTGCGACGCGACATATCTGTTCGCGAACGGGCTGGCTGTCGTTAACATCGGCATCGGTATGCAGGCGGTTCACAGCGCCGCCGAAAACATCGCGTTGAAAGACCTCGAGACAACGGCCGAAGTGATTCGCAAGTTGATTGTTACCAATGAGTAAGGGAGAGAAGAGCATCATGGCTGTTACCGTTGCGGGCCGACTGCCCCGCGCCAAAACCCCGGAGGAAGCCGGCGTTTCTTCGCGCGCCGTAGCGGAAATGCTTCAAGCGATTGAGGAACGTCAGGCCGAAGACCACGGTTTTCTGATCATACGCCACGGCATGGTGGCCGCGGAAAGTTTTAAAACCCCCTACGCGGCCGATAAGCCCCATATTATGTATTCCGCGAGCAAACCCGTCACCGCCACGGCAATCGGCTTTGCCGTGGAGGAAGGGCTGCTTGCGCTTGACACCGGCGTAGCGGAACTCTTTCCCGAATTTCGGCCCAAAAAACGCGATGAAAAACTGGAAAGCCTGACCATAAAGCATCTGCTGACCATGAAAGCGGGCAAGTTCCCGAGCCTGCTGGCCGACAAGACCAAAGACAAATGGCTCAACCACTTTTTTGACGCCAAATGGGAACACGCACCGGGCGACGGCTGGCGATACATAAACGAAAACACGTTTGTCCTCAGCGCGGTTATACCGCGGGTTACCGGAATGAGCATGGTCGATTATTTGACACCCCGCCTGTTTGAACCGCTCGGCATCAAAAAACCGTTTTGGGAAACGGACCACAGGGGCGTTGAGGCCGGCGGGTGGGGGCTGTTTCTAAGCGCCGAAGACTTGGCGAAAATCGGCCTTTGCTATCTGAACAAAGGTCTTTATGAAGGCCGCCGCGTGATTTCACAGCGCTGGATTGAACAGGCGGTTCTCAACCATAAAGGCGCGGACGGCCCCGATGATAACGAGGGCTACGGCTTCTGTGTCTGGCGCGGTCCGGGCAACCGGATTTACCAACTCGCCGGAATGTTTTCCGAAATGTGCTTTGTGTTTGAGGATTACGACGCGGTGATTGTGACGGTCGGCGGTGAAATCAACAACAGCAAAACACAGGGCATCATCTGCGGCAGTTTTCCCGGCGGCTTCATCGAAAAACAACCGGCCGAAGCGCCAAATAAAGATTTGCCGGCGGCCTTAAATTCGAGGGCCGTGGAACCGTTGCCCGCCGCGCCGAGAAGCGGCCTTGAACGGTTTCTTGACGGCAAGACCATCCGGTTCCGGCCGAATATCCTGCTGAATATCGCCGGCTTTCCGATGAGTGTGCTGCCCTTGGCGGCTACCTATATGACAAGGGACAGAGCCGGCAATATCAACAAGGTTCGCTTTCGCTTTCTCAAAGACGAATGTGAACTCTCCTGGACGGAGGGCGACGAAAAGAACGCGGTTTTATGCGGGATGGACGGCCGATACCGGCAAACGCCCGTCACTCTCGCGACGACGAACTATACGGCCTTTTGCTGCGCCGCCTGGCAAGGCGAAAAAACTTTAAAAGTGCTGATAATCCCCGTTGAAAGCATGGGTCGGCGGATTCTCGAGTTCACCTTTGACGGGAAAAAAGTCCGTATGAAACCGTCGACGGTGCCCGATTTGTCCATTATGGTGAATTCTCTGTCGGGCGGTGTGACGGAATATTTCACCAATAAGATGATGGTGAAATTGGTCCGAAAGGCATTAATGATCGTTGAGAAAATTCTGGAACCCGTGCACAAAGGGCATATACAATAAACCGGCCGACAGAAAACGGGCCCCGTCTTTAAGGCGGAGCCCGTTGTGTTTATCCCTGCCGCTACCGTTCCTCGCGGAAGTAGTTGACCCCGCAGCCGGCCGGCTGCGCGTTTTCCCGGCTCTTGCGAACCGATGTCACGATTAAGACAACGGTGGTCAAAACAAACGGCAGCATTTGCCAAAAAGCGTTAGGTATTTCAATTACTCTTGCCGGAATATAGTTGTTCAAGGAGTTAAAAGCGCCGAAAATAAAGGAGCCGAGGATGGCTTTTGACGGGCTCCAACTCGCGAAGATGACAAGCGCCACCGCAATCCAGCCCATTCCGTTGACGATGCCGCCCGGCTGCCAACTGCCGTTTGCCGTGACGAGCGACATATAAGCGCCGCCAATGCCGCAAATCCCGCCGCCGGCCACGATGTGCAGATACTTCATAACGGTAACATTGATACCGGCCGCGTCGGCGGAATACGGATTCTCGCCAATGGCGCGAAGACTCAGCCCCGGCCGCGTGTGTTTCAGATACAAAGCGCCGGCAACGGCGATGAAAACTCCGAAATATACCAAGGGGTTCAGGCTGAAAAGCAGTTTTCCGATATACGGAATATCCGACAGGTAGGGAATTCTTACGGTGTCCAATGACGCAATGAATCCGGCGGAAAGTTTGGGCGCGCCGCCGGCTTTGTTTGTCATGGAAAAACTCATCGCCAAAGAAAGGCCGATGCCGAAAGTCGTCAGCGTCAGGCCGGTGACATTCTGGTTCGCTTTGAGCGTTACCGTTAAAAACGCGTAGATCAGCGCGCCGAAGGCCGCGAAGGCAAACGCGGCGAGCACCGCGAAGAGCGGGCTGTCCGTTTTATAAGCGGCAAAAAATCCCGCGAAAGCGCCCAGCCACATCATCCCTTCCACGCCGAGGTTGAGATTGCCCGCTTTTTGAGTCGTGATTTCGCCGACGGTGCCGAAAAGAAGGGGAGTGCCGGAAAGAATGGCCGCGTAAAGAAAATTGACAACCGTATCCATCATTTACTCCTTCTCCTTTTGCTGAAAACAATGCCATAGCGGATAAAAAATTCGCAACCGAGAAAAACGAACAGAATAATACCCTGCAGCACATCGGCAATCGAAGCGTCAAGTTTGAGGACTGTTCTCATCTCCGAACTGCCTTTTTCAAGAATACTGAAAAGGACTGTCACGACGGCGACGGCCACGGGGTTTAACTTCGCAAGCCAGGCCACGGTAATACCCGTGAAACCGGTGCCGCCCGTGATACCCGTCGACAGGGTGTGGTCAATGCCGGCGACCTGAATCATGCCGGCTGTTCCGCAGACAGCCGCGCTGATAAACATGGTGCGTAAAATGATGCGGTTTACATTCATGCCGGCGTAACGCGCCGTCGCCGGGCTTTCGCCGACCACGCTGATTTCATAACCGTGTTTGGTGCGGCTCAGGTAAAAGGCGGAAGCGGCTGTCAGTAATAAAGCAAAAATCCAGCCGGTATGGACGCCGCCGACTTCGTTCAGCCAAGAATTCTCGTGAAATATGGCGATGCTTTCAAAGCCGGGCGTACCCTGCCACGGCCCCGCCTCCAAAAACCGGATTATATACAAAGCGATATAGTTGAGCATGAGTGTAAACAGCGTTTCGTTGGTGCCGAATTTCACCTTAAAGACGGTCGGGATCAAACCCCAGAGCCCGCCCCCCAGGGCGCCGGCCAACAGCATAAGCGCGATGAGAAGGATGTGCGGCAGGCCGCTGTAATTGATGGCGAAGTAACTCGCAAAAATACCGCCCATGATAATCTGGCCTTCGCCGCCGATATTCCAAAATTTCATTTTAAAAGCGAACGACAAACCGAGCGACACAATCAGCAGCGGTATAGCGGTTTCCACGGTTGCCTCAATCGATGAAAACGGGTTCCGGACCGACCCGACAAACGCGCCTTTGATAATCAAAGCGTAAGCTTCCAAAGGATTTCTGCCCATAAGGGCGATGAAAATACCGCCGACGGTAATCGCGAGCGCCAGGGCGGCGGTACGCAGAAGGAAGAGCTTTCTTCCGTGCAGTTCCGGCCGTTGGATGATTCGAGCAAAAGGCTCCCGTCCGGTTGTGACCGAGGTGTTGTTATTCATTTTCTTTCACCGCCTCGTTCAATGTAATTCCCGCCATCATCAAGCCGAGCTGCTCCTTTGTCAGTTCATCGGCCTTGACAATGCCCATAATTTCTCCGCGGCAAAGCACCGCGACGCGGTCGCAAAGCTCAAGCAAAACATCGAGGTCCTCACCGATGAACAGCACCGCGACACCGTTTCGCTTCTGTTCGTTGAGAAGGTCATAAATGGTGTAGGAAGAGTTGATGTCAAGCCCCCGCACCGGGTAGGCGGTGATCAGCAACCCCGGCCGCGATTCGATTTCCCTCCCGAGCAGGACCTTCTGCACATTGCCGCCCGACAGCTGCCGTACGGGCGTGCTTATATCGGGGGTGTCGATCTCAAGCCGTTTCACCAGCCGTTCGGCAAGTTCCCTCGCGGGTTCGCGGTTGAGTACGGGGGAACGGCCGTTCCGGTAAGATTTCAGCAGCATGTTGTGGGTGATGTCCATCGAAGCGACGAGCCCCATGCCGAGCCGGTCCTCGGGAATAAAACTCATGGAAATGCCGGCCTTTATGATTTCGGCCGGCGTTTTGCCGATGATGTCTTCCTTTTTGTAGAGTATCGTGCCTTTGTCGGCTTTGACAAGGCCGGCGATTGCCTCACAAAGTTCCTTCTGACCGCTGCCTGCGACGCCGGCGATGCCGAGGATTTCGCCTCCGCTCAAATCAAAAGTAACATCGTTGAGGGCTTTTCGGCCGTCGGCGGCGGTCACCGTCAAATGATGAACCTCAAGAACGCTTTTTTCTGTTTCGGCTTCGGGCCGGTCGATGGAAAGTTCAACCGGCCGGCCGACCATCAGTTCCGTCAGCTGCTTCGCGTTTGTTTGCGCCGTGATGACGGTTTCGACGCTTTTCCCTTTGCGAAGCACCGTGACCCTGTCGCTGATGGCTAAAACCTCGTTGAGCTTGTGCGTGATAATGATCAAGGCGCAGCCTTCGCCGCGCATTTTGCGCAGTATTTGAAACAGCTTCTCCGTCTCCTGCGGTGTCAGAACGGCTGTCGGTTCATCCAATATCAAGATATCGGCGCCCCGGTAAAGCACTTTCAGTATCTCGACGGTCTGCTTCTCGCCGACCGACATATTGTAAACTTTCTTTTCGGGGTCGGCATTGAGGCCGAATTTCCCGCTGATTTCCTTTATTTCTTGCGTCAGCGAACGCTTCTTGCCGCTTTTCGGGCGCGTCTTTTTTGTACCCAACACAATATTCTCCGCGGCGGTCATGATATCGACAAGCTTGAAATGCTGATGAATCATGCCGATACCCAAAGAAAACGCGTCTTTTGGCGAGTTGATAACCGCTTCTTTACCGCGCACAAAAATCGACCCGCTGTCCGGATGGTAGATGCCGGACAGAATGTTCATCAGCGTAGTCTTCCCCGAGCCGTTTTCCCCGAGCAGCGCGAGGATCTCTCCGTTTCGGACGGAAAGGCTGATACGGTCGTTGGCCGCGACTGTGCCGAAAGTTTTTGATATGTCCTTGAGCTCAATGGCAATGCCCGCTTCATCCATATTGATTTCACATCCGGTTAATGAAAATCAAGGGGCACACCGTGAAATGTGCCCCCCGGTCAGGTCAGATAGAAAGGGGCGCGTTATGCGCGCGCCCCTTTCGGCCGGTTACAGAAGTTCCACACCTTTAATATAATAGGTGATGCCTCCGGTGATTTGAGCGTCCGTAAGTTTTTCGCCTGCAGCGATAATTTGTGTGCCGTTCCTGTCGATAATCGGTCCGGAAAATACGAACAATTCGCCGCTTTGAATCTTCGCTTTGGCTGCTTCGACGGCGGCTTTTGTTCCCGGCGCCGCGATGGTTTCGTTAATCGGGGAAATGTCGACAAGGCCGACATTCATGCCTTCGTAGTAGTTCGCCGGGGGCGCCCACTTGCCCTCGATGACCTTTTGCACCGCGTCGGTGTAATACACGCCCCAGTTCCAAATGGGCGCGCAAAGGTGGGCGTTGCGAGCGTTGGGGGTCATGTCGGAATTGTAGCCGCAACCGAAAACATTGTTCTTTTCGGCCGTTGTCTGCACCGTATCGGAATCGCAGTGCTGGCCGAGGACGACGCAACCAGCGTCGATGAGAGCCTGGGCGGCTTCCTTTTCCTTGGTGGGGTTGTACCATTCGCCGGTAACCTTCACTTTGACGATGGCTTCCGGGTAAACGGACTGAATGCCGAGCGCCCACGCGTTGATGCCTCCGGTGACCTCGGACATGGACTCGCCCATCGCGGCAACATAGCCGAGAAGCGGTTTGTTCAGTTCTTTAGCCTTCATACCCGCGGCGATACCCGCGAGGTAGCGAGACTCATAAATGCGGCCGAAATAGTTGTTAAAGTTGTCGTTGTTGCTCTTAAAGCCCGAGCAGTGGGAGAAAACGATGTCTTTATATTCCGGGTTTTTCGCGAACTCTTCCATCGTGTTCATGTAATTAAAACTCGTCGCGAAAATGACATTGCAGCCCGCGTCAATCAGTTCCTGAAGCGCTTTTTTCGTGGCGGGGATGTCGGTGTCGGCAATCTTATCCTTTTCGATAACCTGTTCGTCGCTCAAGCCCAGGTCGCTTTTCATTTTCATAACACCCGAGTGATGGGCGAAGGTGTAACCCGAAGTTTCCTCAATGCTCGTGATATGAAGGACGCCTACCTTGATGCTTTCTTTCGCGATGGGTGTCTTGCCCGCGATGACCGTCGCTTCCATCGTATCCTCGCCCTTGAGGCCGTCACAGCCGGCGAGAACGAAAACCAAGGATGTCGCCAGGACCAGTGCCAACAGTTTTACAATTCGTTTCACTTTCATTCCTCCATAATTTTTATCAATCAAAGACGATCTTGCCGCCGTCCATTGATTTTATGATCGCCAGGGATTCGACGCGAACTCCCTTCTCCCGAATCAGGCGCCCGCCGGGCTGAAACCCTTTCTCAATGACGATTCCGGCCCCCGCGAGAGCCGCGCCGGATTGCCGGACGATGTCAATGAGGCCGTTGAGCGCTTCGCCGTTTGCCAAAAAATCATCGATGATGAGAACCTTGTCCTCTTTCTGAAGAAATTTTTTAGAGACAAAAACATTGTACTCTTCGCCGTGCGTAAAGGAAAACACGCGGCTGGAAAACACATCGGCGGACGAATTTTTGCGAACGCCTTTTTTGGCAAAAACGACATCAACCTGAAAATGCCTCGCGGTCATGCAGGCGACTGCGATTCCCGAGGCTTCGATCGTCAATATTTTGTTAACGCCGGAACTTGCGAACCTGCGGCAGAACTCCTCACCGATGGCGTCGAGCAGTTTCAAGTCGAGCATATGGTTGAGAAACATGTCCGCTTTTACAATATCCGGGCTGATGACCTCGGCGCATTCAGCGATTCGTTTTTTTAAAAAATCCATAAAATCCTCGCCCGATTATTAGTGTCGCGGCCGGTGAGAAGACAACGGTGGATGTATCCAGTATATTTTATCGGGCGCGTAAAATCAAGCAAAATTTAACATATGGACATAAATCTGCGTTTTAGCTAAACGATATACAATATATAGCGGTGTTTTTAAACAATATTTGACAAGCGCCATCCGTCAAAGCCGGATATATTGGGAGCCGACATAGCCTCTGTCGCCCTCGTGCTCAATGAAGTACCACCCCGGCTGGCTCCGGATTACCAGAACCGGGGCGCCGTTGGCGAGCGTTTTAATGACACTGGCGTTTGTGCTTGGGGCGCTTCTCATGTTTAAGGTTCCGCTGCTGATGTTGACGACGCCTTGCCTGTTAATAGAAGGCTCGGAAAGGTTGACGCCGAGAAATTCCGCTGTGGATTCGGCGAGGTTCATCCCGATAAGCGCTGTGTTTTCGGTTATCCATCTCACGTCTTCGGGGTTGTCATGATAAGCGACCTCTACATGAACAGCCGGAGCCGTTGTTTCAACGAGTTCAAGCAGGGTGTCGTTCGGCACCAGCTTAACAAGGTCCGGGTTCGGGTATATATTCCTCAGGTTTTTCGCAAAGATTTCGGCCGCTCTTCTTCCCTGTTCGCTCGTTGGATAATAATATACTTCCGGACCGCGCTTGGTTCCTTTGGCGTTATCCGGCGCCGCGTTGGAATGAACGGCCAGGTAGAGGTCATAGTTGCCGGCGTTCGCGGCTTCGATGGACTGCCGTGTTGTCATTGCCGGCAAATTGCGGATATACTGTATGTTTGAGGCGATAAAGTACGGCATCATGGCGTTGGCCACAAGGTTCATGTAATACTCCTCGCTGTTGCCATCCGGATAAATATTGTATTCCTGTGTGGAAGGGCTTAGATAAATTCTTGGCATGAACTATCCTCCTTTATAACGGTTCAGTTTATCATATGCGGATAACATCAAAAATGATTAATTTATCGACAGAATAAAAAACGCTTATATGAATAATTTGCTTCCGACAATTTTGTAAAATTGCTTGCAAAAAAAGCGGGTCTGTGTTAATATAATTTTCGTTCGGTCAGGGCTTGCTCTCCGACGCTTTTAAAATTGGCCCGGTAGTTCAGTTGGTTAGAACGCTAGCCTGTCACGCTAGAGGTCGACGGTTCGAGCCCGTTCCGGGTCGCCATTACGCTGCTATGGCTCAGGTGGCAGAGCACATCCTTGGTAAGGATGAGGTCACCGGTTCGAATCCGGTTAGCAGCTCCAATTTCCCTTTAAGACTTAATGTTTTAAAGGGAAATTTTTGTCTATAATTACTAAATACTGTTAGAAAAATTAGACATTGTTCTAAATGTTCATAAAAGTGTAATAATTTGTAATATATAATTACTTTAAAGCGGTTTATTGTATAGGATAGTATTATTGGTACATTAGAAATCAAAGGGTGCGATGAATTGCGATACGAAAAAATCGAATACCGGGTTACGGCGAACGAGTTTTATAACGAAGAGACAGGCCGGTATGTGTCTTACGGCATCTGTGCTTTCGCGGTTGCGGGAGAACACCGCCGGCTCATCGAGGAGGTTCTTGATATTTCATTAATACCGGAAAAAGTGCGGCAGCTGGCGGAAATGATGGAAAAACACAATGTTTTACCCGTACATTTTCGAGATGTTCTGGAAGATTTTTTTGTCGATTGATAAGATGATGTTTATATGTACAAAAATTATTGATTTTTTATGATAATAATTTGCAATATTCGGCAAACCGTGGTAGTATAAACAATGAAAAGTGTCTTATGACAGGCATGTTGACAGCGGAATGTTGTATTCTTGAATTCGCTCCAGGAATGAGGGATGGTTCTGTGCTAGGGTTAAGAAAGCGTTTGCAGGACGTTTTTGAAACTTACAGCAAGATCATGCTCTCGGCGGCGTATGGAATTGTAGGCAACCAAGCGGATGCCGAAGACGCCGTACAGGACGCTTTTGAAAAGTTGCTTCGTTATCCCGATAAGATTCAAAGCATACCGTTTGATGATCTGAAAGCCTATCTGACCATCGTTTCAAAAAACGCCGCGATTGATATTCTTAATAAACAAAAATTTGAAGTATTGCCGAATGATGAAATCGGAGATTTTATTTTTCCGGCCGAAAACCGGGTTTTTGAAGCGAACGAACGCTTGGAAAATGAGGATGCTTTTAAACTGCCGGATATGAAACCCATATACCGGGATGTTCTTGTTTTAATATATTATTATGATTTACCGGTTTCTCGGGTGGCTGAAATTCTGAACACAACCGAAGACAACGTACGCGTCAGGCTTCACAGAGCACTCGAACAGTTAAGGGAAAAAGAAAGGGCGATATAATCCCTGAATCGGACGGCAGTGGCTGAGCGCTTGCCGGTTTTTGGCAGCAATAGAAAGAAAATGAAATGGTTTTGCGTTCGCGAAGCCGTTTTTTTTTCTAAATATTGGTGAATACGGTTTGTCAGCCGTTTTCGTGTTCTTGGGCCTCCAATTCATTTTTTCCTCAAATATTCGGGTCGATTTCGGTCAAATTAGTATTGCCTTGATTTTTGTTTCAAGGCGGATTAAACCGCGCGGAGGTGAGAAATGCGAAAGGTATGTAAGGCAATGAGTCTGCTGTTATCCGTGTTTTGCGCGGCGGTTTTTGCCTTCATCGTCAGCGGCAACATCAATATTCCGAATGAGATCATTACGGCGTCGGGACAATCGTTATACTTCGGGGATGTGTTCACCCTATTGCGTACCAAAGCGGAAACCGGAATCCGGCGCGTGGACGCGGTTGAAAAAGGGTATGATGAAAGTTACACCGTAACGGTAAAAATTCTCAATCTATTCCCGGTGAAAAATTCAAAGGTGACCGTAACTCAAAGGGAGTATGTTGTTCCCGGCGGAGATGTGTTCGGTATACGCCTCTACACCGACGGGGTTGTGGTGATCGGTACCGACGAGGTAATGACTGCGGGCGGTTGCGTGAATCCCGCCAGGGAGTCGGGTCTGAAAAAAGGCGACATCATCACAGCCGTTAATGGCGAAAAGGTGAACCGGAACCGAGAAATTTCCGAGGCGTTTGAGAAAAGCGACGGCAAACCGCTGATGCTTTCGGTGATAAGGGACGGCAAGAAGCTGGATGTTATTTTTACCACAGCGCTGTGCAAAGCGGACGGCAAATACCGGGCGGGCATCTGGGTCCGTGACAGCTCAGCCGGTATCGGCACCATGGCCTTCTATAACAAGGAAACAGGGATTTTCGGAGGCCTCGGCCATGCGGTTTGCGATGTCGATACCGGCGAAATTATGCCGCTTTCGGGTGGCGACGCCGTTAAGGCGGCTATAAAGGGCTATTACAAGGGCAGCAGCGGCAATCCCGGTGAACTCTGCGGTGTGTTTGAAGACGGCAAGCTCGGAACCCTGTTAATAAACGGAGACACAGGCATATACGGAAAATTGAATAAAATCGACAAAAAAGCGGAAATTGTGCCGGTCGCTCTGAGAAACGAAATCAAAACCGGTTACGCGCAAATAATCTCGACAATAGACGACAATGGCCCTCGTTACTATGATATCGAAATAACAAAGATTTATTCCGACAAGGATTCGCACAGCAAAAACATGATCATCGAGGTAACAGACGAGGATCTCATCGCGGCAACCGGAGGTATTGTTCAGGGAATGAGCGGCAGCCCGATCATTCAGAACGGCATGTTCGCAGGCGCGGTAACGCATGTTTTCATCAACAACCCTTTGCAGGGATACGCGATTTTCGCCGATACAATGCTGGAAACGGCAGGTTTGGCGAGCCATAACACAGAAAAGCTTGCTTCGTGACAAGTGACTGACAAAAATCAGCAAACATGATGAATAGAATTAAAATTCCCAAATATTTCCTTAAAATATTGTTGACAAATTTACCAAATAATGGTAATATGATGAAAATTAAACAAGGAGGAAAAATTATGGGAAAACAACAAAAAATCATGCTTGCTGAAGAAGGCAACGATTTCGGGATAAGTTGCGCGGGAGTTTTGAGATCTTACGGCAACGAAGTCAGCCTTGTGCCCAAAGACGGCTCCGAGATTGTGAAACTCTTAAAGCAGGGGAACACCCCCGATGTATTGCTCATGGACACCTTTATGCCGAGACTCGATGCCCTTGGTGTCCTGAAAGAGATATCCATGATGAAACTTCACAAAAAACCGATGATTATGCTGATGTCGAGCATCGACAATTCTCGCTTGGAGCATGAGGTTTTGACAGCAGGAGCGGATTATTATTTTTTAAAACCGTTCGATGTGGAAATGATTGCGGAAAGAATTAACCAACTGGCCGGTCCGAGCCGGACCGGCCAGGATAACATAAGGCGAGCCAGTGACAACAAAAACGACCTGGAGGTCATCGTGTCGGATATTATGCACCAAATCGGCGTTCCGGCGCACATCAAGGGTTATCAATATGTGCGCGAGGCGATCATACTGTCTGTCAACAACAACGAAATGATGAGTTCGGTTACAAAGGTTCTTTACCCGACGGTCGCGAAAATCTATAAAACAACCTCCTCCCGGGTGGAACGGGCGATTCGGCATGCCATTGAAGTCGCTTGGGACCGCGGCGATGTGGATGTTTTGAGTTCGTACTTCGGCTACACGATTCAAAATTCGAGGGGCAAACCGACCAACAGCGAGTTTATCGCCATGATCAGCGACAAATTAAGACTCCGTTTGAAAAGCTCATAAAATATAAAAACAAGACAACGCATTAACCGCCCCCGTTTTGGTAATAATTTTATTGCCGGAACGGGGGAGGGTTTTTATTGCAGTTTAACAAAGTGGAAATCTGCGGTGTGAACACCGCCAAGTTGAAAGTCCTCAAAGAAGCCGAAAAAATGGAGCTCCTCCGCCGAATCAAGGAAGGCGACAAGAGCGCGCGAGAGGAGCTCATCAACGGGAACCTGCGCCTGATACTCAGCGTCATCCAGCGTTTCACAAACCGGGGCGAAAACCTCGACGACCTGTTTCAGGTCGGCAGCATCGGGTTGATGAAAGCCATCGATAATTTTGATGTCAATCAAAATGTCCGTTTTTCCACCTACGCCGTGCCGATGATTATCGGTGAGATCCGGCGATATCTGCGCGATAACAATTCCGTGCGTGTCAGCCGTTCTATGAGAGACACGGCGTATCATGCCATGCAGGCGAAGGAACGCCTGGTCAACAAATTGCAGCGTGACCCGACCGTTGAGGAAGTGGCGCAGGAAATGGATATGAAAAAAGAAGAGGTTGTCCTCGCGCTCGAGGCCATTGTCGAGCCGGTGTCGCTTTATGAGCCCGTGTATTCCGACGGCGGGGACACAATTTATGTGATGGACCAAATCGGCGATCAAAACTCCGACGACAACTGGCTCGATGAGATTGTTCTTCGCCAGTCGATCAAAGACCTGAGCCCGCGCGAGAAAAGAATTCTCTATCTGCGTTTTATGACGGGTAAGACCCAAATGGAAGTCGCGAAGGAAATCGGCATCTCGCAGGCGCAGGTGTCGAGGCTTGAAAAATGCGCCTTGGAACAACTCAAAAGCAAAGACTGACAACGCAATACTCACCGGGAAGCCTCCGAATCCTGCAGGTTCGGAGGTATTTTTTTTGGTCAATACATACTCCGCGGGTCAAACTTTTCGAGATATATCTCTTTTAACAGCGCCAAATCTTCACCGAAGCCCTCCGGTGACTGTGCCTCGCTCATTTCAAGTTCTTCAAGCACTTCCAATTCAAACGCTTCCGCGCCGAATGTTTTCCGGTCATCCCGCAGTTTTAAGTTCATACAACCGCCGGAACAGCTGCCCGTTCCGGTTTTACCGCGGGGTGGGGCGCCTATTTACGGTTAACGGCGCAGATCTTGCGGTATTGATGTGACCATTTCGCGACGGCGGAGCGGTTCCACTTTTGGGGCATGAGGGTTGTCACAGTTGCCACTCTGCCTATCCGGGCACCGAGCGCGAGCACTTTTTTGAGAAGATCCTTGTCCTTGCCGATGGCCAGGGCGCGGCGCTTTATTTCTTTTGGCGTTAATTTGAGCATGCCGGCGAGGCTGCTGTTGTCCGAACCGATGGCGAAATCGTCGGCGGTAAGAATACCTTCCTCGAACGCATAATCAAGCTGCGCGGGTGTTATGTTGATCAGCAGCGTCTTAACGCACGCTATCTGCGCAAGCCCCGCGCCTATCTGCCTGTAATACTTTCTCTGATAATCCCAAAGCGTGTCCGCGCTGTATGCTCCCGCCTTATCCGCGAGAACGGTGTCGGAAAGCATCCTCGATGCTTTCAGGCTGTTCGCAATGCCGGAACCGATAATCGGCATAGTCATAAACGCGCTGTCGCCGATAGCCGCGTAGCCGTCGCACACCATAACCGAGAGGGGATGACGCACCGGAATTTTCACAAATTGGCCGCCTCGTAACAAGTCCCGGCCGAGAACGGGATTGGTTTGCCGGTAGCAGTCGGCCGTCCGGTTTGCCTCCTCCAAGTCAAACGGCTCGAACCGCCCGATGAGCAAATCGGCGAATGTATCCTCCGCCGCGACCCAGCCGACACCGGGCTTCCCCTCCGGCAAAAGGAAAACTTTGTATTTGACGGGAGTTTTTTCATAGCCGGCGCGGTTGTAAAAGGCGCGGTAGACATAGAACTGCCCGTACGGGCCGGCCGATTTCTCGATGCCGCACATCGGCGGAAGATTCCCGCGGACAGGGGAATCCAAGCCCGCGGCGTCGATAACAAGATCGCCGTAAAAATCGCCCTCGGAGGTTTGAATACCTGCCACGCGGTTGCCGAGTAAAATTGGAGCCGTAATATCGCAGCCGTAAACAAATCGTACGCCGCGCTCGGCGGCGTGCGAAAGCAAATGCTCATAAATGTCTTTGCGTTCCATCTTCATTTCGATTTCGTCTTCCGGAATATGCTGCTCCAACGGCTTCTTCATATCGGGGCTGTAGAAGGTCATGTTGCTTTTGTATTCAAACTTTTCTGCGGGGGGCATGGCCATTCCGGCCGCTTTCCATGCCGAGGGCGCGAAGATATCCGTCCAGTCATAGCCAAGCGTACCCTTTTTGTTGCGCTCATATACCGTTACGTCAAGGCCGGCGCCGGCCAGAAAAGCCGCCGCCGCGATGCCGCCGTGGCCGGCGCCCGCCACGATTATTTTTTTGCCCATCAGAACATACCTCCGAATTGTTGATTGAAAAGAGTATAGCAGAAGAATCCCTTAATGAAAACCCCGGTCAGCCGGAGCGGTAAAGTTCCTGTTGCCCGCATATTGATAAAGTGATAGAATAAAAGAGCATGGAAGACGTGCGGGCACAATCCGGGAAGTTCCGATTACGGCAGAGTATTGGCAACAAGGAGGGGTGGTTTTTTATGCAAAACGCGCTGAACACAGGCGGTGTGAAAACTCCTTACAATCTTTCTCCACGGGTTGAATTTCTAAGAGAGTATTATTTCAAAGGCTGTTCGAGAAAATGGAACAACGAATTCATACCATTTACGACCGGGACCGACTGGGATGAACTTTTCGATGAAATGACCTTTTATATCGTTCCGGAAGTCTACGCGTTTTTCAACACGTTTAATAAGACCTTTAAACAGTCGGCATATACCATTGATTACCCGAAGGATTTTTACAAAAAAAGCATTCCCGAAAGGCGGGCATGGTTTATTAAAGAAGCCATTGTGAACTATGTGCCGGCGGAAATCTTACCGGGTGATTTGATAGCCGGAGGAAGGTTTAACCTGATGGCGTCCCGCTGCTGGTCAAAGGCGGAAGCGAAAAAGAGAAATAAAAGAGTACACGGCAAAAACGGCATCCGTTATAAAGTGACGGAGTTAAAGGACAGGGGCTTCGGAAACTGCGGGGCTACCTCAGGGCATCTGATACCCGATTACCCCCGGATACTCAAAGAGGGCTTTGAAGGCGTTAAAAATGACATTTGCTCAAAACTCGCCGCGCTGCCGCAAGCCGACAGAAAAGGCCGCAAGGGCGCGCAACTGAGGGCAATGCTTACCGCCTGCGATATGCCCTGCGCCCTTGCCGGCAAATATGCCCGCCTCTGCGCCGATATGGCGGCGGCGGAAACGGATGAGGAAAGAAAAAACGAACTGCTTGCCATGAAAAGCAATTTGGAAAGAGTTCCCGCCATGCCCGCCCGCAATTTCTGGGAGGCGCTGCAGTCTTTGTGGATAACCCATATGCTCGTTTTAACGGATGAAAACTATCCGGGCGCGGGCGTCAGTTTCGGCAGAATCGACCAGTATCTTCTGCCGTATTGGGAAGCGTCGGTCAAAGAAGGCATGGAAAGAGAATTCGGCAAAGAACTGCTGAAATGTTTCTGGATGCATTGCAATTACGCGTACGACGCCATGATCTCCACGGGCAACCAGGGCATAACGGCGGGTTACGGCCAACTGTTCAACATCTCCGGCCTCGGCAAAGACGGCCGGGACATGACCAACGAACTGACCTATGTTTTTCTTGAGGTGATCGACGAAATCAGCCCCATTCTCGAGCCCAAGCCCAACGTCAGGCTCAGCGAGCAATCGCCGGACGAACTGCTTGACAAGGTTGTCGATATGATAGCGGTCAGCCAGGGCGCCCCGTTCTTGCTGAATTTCGACGAGCGGTCAATGGCGGGCATGCTGCGCGAGGCAAAAATGGCGGGCTGCGAAGATCTTATCAATGAAAACAATGTTTTTGATTACGCCTCGGTGGGCTGCCTTGAAAACACGATGTGCGGCAACGACCGTTCCGCTACGGTTGACTGCAACCTGAATTTTTTAAAAGCGATGGAACTGGCTTTGTGCGGCGGGGGCGAATTTGAAAAATACACCGACAGCATTTGGGGCAAGCCGTACGAAAAGGAACTTGACGCGCCGAAAACCGGCGACCCGCGTAAATTTGCGGATTTTGAGGAGTTTTACGAGGCTTTTATCATTCAAACAAAATACATAATAGAACGTATTACAGAGCTGTATGACGAAAGCAGCTCGATAAGAGCCGAGTTCAGCCCGACGCCGTACCTCTCCTGCCTCGTCAGAGGCTGCGCGGAAAAGGGGCTTGACATCACGCAGGGCGGCGCTCAACTGAACTTCATTACGATTGAAGGCGTTACGTTCGCCACGACGGTGGATTCTCTGCTTGCTGTGAAATATCTGGTCTTTGACAAGAAACTCTGTGACATGGATACGCTTGTCAAAGCGTTAAAGGCCAATTGGAAGGGCTTTGAAGTTTTACAGGCGGCCGCGAAAAACAAGGCTCCCAAATACGGCCGCGACGACGACGAGGCGGACGCGCTCTCCATGCGATTCATGAAAGACTGGTCGGCGGAAGTCTGGAAATATGAAACAAAAAGCACACGCGCGAGATTCCGGGGCGGCATGCTCAGCTGGAACTACTGGATCGGCTCCGGTTATATTCTTCCCGCGAGCCCCGACGGAAGAGAAAAGGGCCAATTCCTCTCTAACGCGATTTGCCCGGTGAACGGCGCGGACATCAACGGACCGACATCAAACGCCAATTCCGTCGGCAAAGCCCTCGGCGGCAGCGGTGCGGACGGTGATTATAAAGACAGATTCAATTGCCTGCCGAACGGAGCGAGCCATACTATAACGCTTTCCCCCTCGCTGATGAGGGACACGGAGCATAAGGCGAAGCTAAAGTCCTTCTTAAAGGGCTATATCAAAAACGGCGGAACCGCTCTGCAGATCAACATCCTTGACGCAGAAATGCTCAGGGACGCCCAAAAGCACCCCGGGAATTATAAAAACCTGCTCGTCAGGGTGACCGGCTACAACGCCTATTTCACCGGCATAGGCCGAGAGCTTCAGGACGAGATTATAGCCAGAGAAAGCCATAACAAGTTTTAGGAGCCCGTATGGAGTTAACAATTCTTGACATCCAGAGAATGAGCAGCGAAGATGGGCCGGGCCTGAGAGTGACCGTGTTTCTGAAAGGCTGCCCGCTTCGATGCAAATGGTGCCACAATCCCGAAAGCATATCGGCCAAAGGTGAGGTCGTGTGGCTTGAAGCGCGATGCATCGGATGCCGGAGCTGCGAAAAGAGCTGCCCTTCGCAATGCCTGAAACTCCTCGAAGACGGAATGGTCATAAACCGGGAACGCTGCACGGGCTGCTTCCGATGCGCGGACATTTGCCCGGGCGGGGCGATGGAGCCGAAAGGGCGCAGAATGGAAACGGCCGCACTGTGCCGGGAATTGCTGAAAGACAGAGCGTATTTTGACAATGACGGCGGCGTAACTGTCTCGGGCGGCGAGCCTCTGCTCCAAGCGGGAACTGTCGAGCTTTTGAAGATGCTTAAAAAAGAGGGCGTCAATACCGCTGTCGACACCTGCGGCCTGGTGAGCCCGGATGTGCTGAGAGCCGCGCTCGGATACACCGACATCGTTTTATATGATATAAAATTTATAAACGCGGATCAACATGCCTGTTGGACGGGCCGCGGAAACGCGGAAATATTGGAGAATTTCCGCACAGTCAGCGATTGGGTAAAAAAAGGCGGAAGGCTCTGGGTCAGGACACCGGTGATACCCGGGGCGACGGATACCTGTGAAAACATCTCGTCGATAGGCGGCTTTTTGAGGGAACACGGCGGCACGGAACGCTGGGAACTCTGCGCCTTCAACAACCTCTGCCGCGACAAATACCGCCGGCTCGGCCTTGAGTGGGAATTCGGGAACGCGGAACAGGAGACACGGGAGACCATGGAGCGGCTGCTCGAATGCGCCGGGGAAACCGGAGCGTGTGCGGATATCCGATATACGGGCGCTTTGCGATTGGAGGGCGAATAGATGGACAGGATAAACGAAAAACAAAGGGAAATGCTTGGAAGCGACAGCAAAATAGGCCTTGTTGCCACCGGGGATGCCGAAGGCTGGCCGCACATCACTTTTTTATCATCTCTCGAGTCGCTCGGAGAAAAACAAATGACGTTCGGCAAGTTCAGCGAGGGCTTGTCGAAAAAAAATATTGTTGAAAGGCCCGAAACGGGTTTTCTGGCTTTAAACGGGGATATGGAGTACTTGCGCGGGAATGCGGTTTTTACCCATACGCGGAATACGGGCACCGAATTTGACGCGTACAACGCCAAACCGATGTTCCGTTATAATTCCTATTTCGGGTTTGATACGATTTTTTATATGGACCTCAAGGATATCACGCCGATTGAAAAGCTGAGTATGGGTAAAATAGCGGCCGGCGCGATACTGACGAGAATAGCCGCGCCTTTTAACGCGAAAAGCGAAAAGAAAGCGCTTTCTTATACCGGAAGGGGCCTTTTCGCAAAGCTTGACGGCTTGAAATTTATTTCTTATTTTAGCGAAGAACACAAACTGAAGATTGTGCCGGTCATTCAGGCGGGGCCGGCGGGGACGGACAGGGTCGTCTTTTCGCTGATGCCGTTCGGCAATGAAATAAAACAGATCCCGAAAGGCTGCAAGGCCGCGGTTTTTGCCGTCAACCTGAAAATGGAATCCGTTCTCGTGAAGGGGATTTACAAAGGCATCGGCGGGTTTCCGAAAACCGGTGTTCTGGAAATTGAAAAAGTCTACAATTCCATGCCGCCCAAAAACGGGATCATCTACCCGCGGAAAAACATTGTGGAAGCGGTTACGGAGTTTTAAAGATGAAAGAAATAACGGAACGAACAAAGAAAAAAAACGCGCGCGGCGGTTCTCGTCCCAACGGCGGCTGCCGCGGCTCCGGGTTGGGAGAACGCAAAGAATGACAAAGGATTACGCCAAAACAGAAAACAGGAACTGCTGGCTCAGGCACCCGACACTGGGCGACCCTTCGTTTGACACCTTTGAACGAATTTCCGTCATACATACATCGAGCCCGCCGTACGAATGGGGCGTGAACGGTTCGATCTTCCGGATTGAGTGGAAAACACGGGTTGCCGACAAGGCCGCCGGCGGGAACCCCGCTTGACAGAGTTTGTCGTCAATGTTAGTGTTAGATTGTGAAAATGCAGGCGACTGTGTAAACAAAAGGAGGAATCATCATGGAGAAGATCACGACCCGCGGCAAATCGTTTATCGATGAATACGGCAGGGAACGGATTTTCACCGGCTTTAACCTGGTGGATAAGAACGACTATAACGGCGGCAAGTCCGACCTGTGCTACCCCTTTGACGAAGAGTTCTTTGTCAAATTCAAGGCGAAAGGGTTTAACATCATAAGACTCGGCTTTGTTTGGGACGCCGTCGAGCCCGAGCCGGGGCGGTACAACGAAAAGTTATTGGACGCCCTGGGCGATATACTGGATAAATGCGCCGCCCACGGCGTCTACGCCTATCTGGATATCCATCAGGACTGTTATTCCTCTTATTGCAAAGGGGACGGCGCGCCCGCCTGGGCTACCCTGACCGATAAGTTCAAGCCGAGAACCCCGAAGGTTGTTTGGGCGGAAGGGTATTTCTTCAGCCGCGCCGTTCAGCGCGCGTTCGACAACTTCTGGAACAACAGGATGTATGAAGGCAGGGGCCTTCAGGACCGTTTCGCCGACCTGTGGAAACTTCTCGCCGAACGGTTCAAGGATAAGCCGGCCTTGTTCGGCTTTGACTTTTTAAACGAACCGTACCCGGGAACGGACGGGGGAAAGGTATTCCGGAAAATCATCGCGAAATGCGTGAGGGTGACGCTGGCCGATAAAGCGATTCACCGCGGCAAACTCATCAAAGACGCCCTGCGAAAGGACACCCGCATCCGGGTACTTGACCAATACACGGGTGAAATCTTCTGTAAAATCACAGGTGCGGGTTATAAACTGATCAGCAAATTCGACCTGGAGAAGTATTCGCCTTTCCTGAACAAAATGACAACCGCGGTCCGGGAAGTGACGAATGAAGGCATTGTGTTCATCGACAACAGCTACTGGTCGAACATCGGGATTCCCTGTTCCAATCAGCCGATTGAAGTCAACGGAAAGCGTGAGGAAAAACAGTGCTTCTCGCCGCACGGCTATGATCTGATGGTCGACACGCCGGCGTATAAATACGCGAGCAACTCCAGGGTCGGCGCGATTTTCGCCGAACATAAACGAACGCAGGAAAGGCTCGGCGTTCCTGTTCTTGTCGGCGAATGGGGCGGCAACGCCGAGGGGACCGAATGGTTCCCTCACGTGGAATTCCTGCTTGAGACTTATGAAAAAAACAAATGGAGCAACACCTATTGGTGTTACCTCAACGGCATACTGGACACCCCGCTTATGGACGTTCTTTCCCGCCCGTACCCGAAAGCAGTGACCGGCAGCATCATTGCCTACGGATACGACAAAGCCGGGAATGCTTTTACGCTCGAGTATGATCAAAAAGAGGAGTACGCGGCGCCAACCGTTGTATATGCCCACAAGCCCGTCATAAGCGTTAACATTGACGGCGGGGAAGAACTTGGGCGGTCGGCGGCCATTGAAGGGCACGATGTGTCGGTGAAAACCGGCCCCGGCAGGCATTCTGTGGTTGTGCGATTCGAATAGATTTTCATGAACTTCCGGGGGAGGGTGCGAATTGCTTGCGTCTTTGCTGAAAAAGATTTGCAGAAATACAGGACGCGCTGCTTCGCGAAACCCTCTCCAACAGCGCGTATGTCCCGGGCCGGAGCAATAAACTGGAATACGCGAAAGCGTATCGCGACAAAAGTTATAAAGAAGAAAAAATGGCCGCGCTTGAAGTAAAGTACGGCGATTTGCGGTTCGTAATGGATTCCATATCGTAGATACAGAAATCGAAAATAACTTGAGGGCATGAAAGTTTACCGCTTTCATGCCCTCAATAATGAACAAACCTTTTATCTTACCGTGCCGTAAGGCCAGTCGATGATGCCGCCGAAATCGTTGATATCGGTGTAACCCATCTTGACCAGTTCTGAGCAGGCCATCGCGCTGCGGTGGCCGGACTCGCAATGGACGAGTATTTTCGCGTTTTTATCGGTCAGGACAGCCGGCGCTTTACGGGTAATATCGCTTAACGGCAGGCAGACCGCGTTTTGAATATGCCCCCCGTTGTATTCCGAAAAATCGCGGACGTCGATTACGATGACACTGCCGCCGTCCATCAGGGCTTTGGCTTCTTTCGCGGAGATTTTAAAGTATTTCGGTTTAAAAAACATGTTCTTTCCCCCTTCACAGAATTGTATGACAGGCTTTGCGTTGGTGTGAATCGTTACAGCCAGTTTTTATCGACGCAGTCCCGGATAATTTTCCACATAACGCCTTGCCTTTACCTCGTCGCCGTGAATGGTGTAAACATTTTCGAATCCGGCTCATACCGGTGGTTCAAAAGCTTCGCTCGCCAAAGGGGAAACGTGCGTATTCAGACGAGCCAATTCCCGGATGCCCGCGAAAAACCATATGCCGGTCAAGACGGTGGATAAGATATCGGAAAACGGCGCCGCGTGGAGCAGGCCTTTGATACCCCAAAACAACGGGAAAACCAACAGGGACGGGATGAGCAGTATCGCCTGCCTTGTCATCGTTAAAAACAAAGCGGAAGCGGGCTTGCCGATGGCTTGGAAAAAGTTGGCGCCGATGACCTGAAACCCGACGAACGGCATAGCCATAGTCCACGCGAGCAAGGCGTATCGCGTGTATTCCACCAGTTGCGCGTCACGGTTAAACATGGATATAAGCGCGGTGGGAAATAACCGGATGATCAAAAATCCGGTGAAGGATATAGCGCTGGCTGCCACGATCCCGTTAAGGGCCGTTTTTTTAACTCTGTCAAATTTTTCCGCTCCGAAGTTAAAACTGATAATCGGTTGAATGCCCTGGTTCAAGCCGATAATCGGCATAAACATCAATGTTTGGAGGCTGTTGATGATGCCCATGCTTGAGACCGCGATGTCGCCGCCGTATATGGACAAACTTTTATTAAGAATAGAATTGAGCAGGCTGCCGATGAGTTGAATAAAAAAGTTGGGCAACCCCAGGGAGGTTATCCTGGCGATGAGGCGGGCGTTCGGTTTCAGATAAACAGCGCGCAGTTTATTTTTGCTTTTCTTGCCTAAAAAATAGGACAGGACCCAAATGAAAGAAATGACCTGCGAAATGCTTGTGGCGATGGCCGCGCCGGCCATACCCATATGAAAGACAAGAATAAACAGGGGGTCCAAAACAATGTTGGTGCCGGCGCCCATAAACATCGTAATCATCGCCAGTTTGGGGCTGCCGTCCGCCCTCATGAAATTGTTTAAACCCATGCTCATTATCTGAAAGGGAACCCCCAGAAAAATGAACCGCATATATTCCACGGCATATGGCAGGATGGTCTCGCTCGCGCCGAAAAACACTAAAACGGGCCTTAAAAACACCTGGCCGGCGACCATATAGAGAGTGCCGATAATCATCAGCATCAAAAAGGCGTTGCCGAGGCAGTTTTGCGCTTCCTCTTTATTTTTTTCACCGAGCCGGATGGAAAACAGCGTCGCGCCGCCGATGCCGAACAGCACCCCGATGGCCAGAGGAATCAGCATCAGCGGAAACGATATGGTAATGCCCGCGAGGCCGGTTTGGCCCAAGCCGGGCGTGTTGCCGATATAGATACGGTCGACGATGTTGTACAGGGCGTTGACCATCATCCCGACGATAGCCGGAACCGAAAATTTCATGATTAGCCTTGAGATTTTTTCCTCGCCGAGGGGGTTGGCGTGTTCCATTCTGTAAACTCCTGTGGTTTTCTGTTTTCTGAATTCCGCTGTTTTGTAAAAGCCATTTTGCCGGTGTATTGATAAAAACAGTTTCCGTTCAATGCTTCCATATTCCGCTTTGCGATATACTTGGTAAGTTTTTAAGCGAGCAGACAGATAAAGTGCGGCAAAACATATTACACAGAATACAATATTTATAATCCTGTGTCAAGAAAAGGGCGGTAGTCCGCCTGTGGACGTCCGCCCGTGGATTGCAAGTTTAAAAAATAAATCTTGCATAACAGATTACGAAGTGTTAAAATATTTGCAATTCGTTTTCGCATACTTCAGAGATTATTTTGCAGAAACTATTCAGGAGGAGAGTCAATGGATAGTACCTACAACCCTTTCGCGACCGCTCAGGCTCAGTTTGATAATATAGCCGATAAAATCGGCCTTGAAGAGCCGATTCGTGAATTGTTGCGCCAGCCGAGCCGCGAACTGCATTTTACCATTCCGGTCAAAATGGACGACGGCACGACGAAAATTTTTAACGGATACAGAATAAAGCACAACGACGCGCGTGGTCCCTCAAAGGGCGGCATCCGCTTTCATCCGCAGGAAACCGTTGACACCATTCGGGCGCTATCCATGTGGATGACTTGGAAATGCGCGGTTGTTGATATTCCTTTGGGCGGCGGCAAAGGCGGCGTAATCTGTGACCCGCACGACTTATCACTTGGCGAGCAGGAAAGGCTTTGCCGCGGTTACATTCGGCAGATCGCCAAAGTCGTCGGGCCGGTTATGGATGTCCCCGCGCCGGATATAATGACCAACAGCCAGCATATGGTTTGGATGCTTGACGAATATGAAGCGATTCATGGCGGCCGCTATCCCGGTATGATAACGGGCAAACCGGTCGAAATGGGCGGCTCGCTTGGCCGAACCGAGGCGACCGGATACGGCGTGGTTTATACATTAAGAGAAGCTCTCAAGGAACTGGGCATCGATATCACAAAGACAACCGCGAGCCTTCAAGGCTTTGGCAACGTTGCGGAATATGCCGCTCGGCTGTATACGAGCATGGGCGGCAAAATAACAGCGGTCTCTTCTTGGGATAACCGTGATAAAAAAGCGTATACTTTTAAGAACTCCCAAGGCCTTGATATAGAGAAACTCGTTTCGATCAAGGACTCTTTTGGTTCGATAGACAAGGAAAAAGCGCGGGAACTCGGTTGTGAACTGTCAGACGGCGGCGATTGGATAGCGCAGGATGTCGACATCCTTCTGCCCTGCGCGCTTGAAAACCAGATTACCGCGCAAAACTTCGGCCGAATCAGCGATAGAGTCAAGCTTATCTGCGAAGGCGCCAACGGGCCGACGACCATGGAATGCGACGAGATGATTAAACAAAGGAACATCTATTTAATACCCGATTTCCTCTGTAACGCGGGCGGTGTGACCTGCAGTTATTTTGAACAAGTCCAGTGCAATATGAATTATTTCTGGACAAAAGAGGAAATCCTGGAAAAACTCGATGATAAAATGACATCCGCCTTTCATACTGTCCACAAACTGTCAAAAGAGAAAGGCATCTATACGCGTGACGCCGCTTATGTGATAGCGATTGACCGTGTCGCGCAGGCGGTCAGGCTGCGCGGCTGGGTATAATAAAAAGGCGCTTTACCGGTTTATGGCTATATCTGTTCAGATATAGCCATAAATTCTATTTAGATAAATAAGCCTCATCGTAAGGAGGTATACAATGGACCCCTTGAGAATACGCGAAGCATGAGAGGGCTTTATGCCGAGCAGAAAATGACTATGGCATCCCTCAACAACTCCGCGCAGCCATCGGCGACCTCGTCGTAATAAGCCTTAAACCGTTCGTCCGCGACATACATTTCGCCGAGCGCGCGGTGATAGTCTTTGTTGTATTTCGGGTAGAAAGCGCAAAGCCATTCTTTGTGCAACCGGCAAGCTTCCTGCGCTTCGAAGCACGATGGGCTGCCTTTTGCCACAGCTTCTTTCAGCAAGCGGTTGATTTCAAGCCGCAATCGCTCGGCTTCGTCAAATGCCTCCCGGCCCATTCCTTTTAATTGTTCGTTGGACGCATTGACCGTTTTATCGCCGTATTTTTCCCGTATTTCTTTACCGTATTCTTTCTCGTTGTCGTCGATAAGCTTCTGTTTTAATCCTTCAAACTTTTCGTTATCGCTCATTGAAGTCACTCCTTTTAAGTTATTGATGGTTTTTCTTACATTTGAAATGATGGCGTCTATTTGCTGTTTTTTCTTTAACAATGCCTTTAGGTGCTCGTTCAGCGCTTCTTCCCTGTCGAAACCGGGAGAGTAAATGATTCTTTTAATGCTGTCCAAGTCCATGCCCAGTTCGCGGTAAATCAGGATTTGCTGCAGAAGATCCAACTCAGCCGCGCCGTATACACGGTAATTGTTTGTGCGGATTCTCGCGGGCTTCAACAGGCCGATTTCATCATAATATTGCAGGGTTCGCTTGCTTACGCCCGAAATGCCCGCAAGCTTATTGACGGTATACTCCATTGCGCCTTACCTCCTGTATCAGTATAAACTATCACGCGGCGTTATTGTAAACACATTTTATAAAAATTTATAATTCTTGTTATCTGTTATAAAAAGCGGCATTGAATTGACGGGAATTTTATGTTAATATTACTAAGAATTCATCTCCGGCGGGTGACAAAGGCTTGCTTACTGACAGCGTTGCTTTGGTGAAATACTCAAAAAAAGAAGACCGATTGAACTGCCTGACACATGCCGCCGGCGCGGTCGCGGCCGCTGTTGTTCTTGCCGTATGCCTTGCCTCGTCCGTTACAGCCGGTGATGGGTATAAGATTTTTTCCGCGGCGGTATACGGCTCTTCGATGATTGTTCTTTATACAGCCTCAGCCGTATACCACGGCTTGCCGGAAGGCCCCGCGAAAAAGAGAGCTCGTATGGTGGATTATTCCATGATTTTCGTTCTCATAGCCGGAACCGCCACACCCTGCGCTCTCATAGGCCTTTACGACAAATCTCCGTCGCTTTGCCGTTTCGTTTTTCTCACGGCTTGGGGCTGCGCCGTTATCGGCATTGCGTCGACAGTGCTTTTCTTTCAAAAGACACGGGTGCTTCGTATCGTGATGTATATCGCCGAAGGCGTCGTTATGTTTTCCTCTGTTTTTCCCATCCTGAATGAAATTGATAAAAGAGCGCTTGGAATCCTGCTTCTTGGTGGTTTGGTTTATATTCTGGGCATGCTGTTTTTGCGATGGGGCCAAAAAAGGCAATACGCCCACACCGTTTTCCATTTGTTCGTTTTGGCGGGCAGCGCGATTCATTTCTATGCCATAAATGAATATATGTTCACCTGAATACCTAAACGTTAGGATGCTGGCGTATGCCGGAAAGGTTAATGAGTTGAAAGCAGTTCCCTTCAATCAAACAAAACGAGTGGAATCTTTTCATGAACTGGTCAGCATTCTGGCTGCTGCAACTCCGCATAAGGAATTATTTCGAATCCGAAACGACTGCGGCGGTTATGATGCCGTAACCTGGAAAGAATTCGAGCAGGACATTGCCGCATTCGGGGCGGCACTCGACGGTTTGGGTGTTCTTCGGGAAAGAGTTTGTATCTTAAGCGAAAATTCCTATGAGTGGGTTCTTTCGCTGATGAGTGTTGTCTGCGCCGGCGGTATCGTTGTTCCTGTTGACAAGGATTTGCCGTTGGATGAGATGCAGAATATTATTACGGATTGCGGCGCCAAAGCGCTGGTCTTTTCGCCGTCTTATATAACAATCGTTCATACAATGGCAGAAGGGTTGCCGGGTATCGAGCGCTTTATATGCACAGGCGGTAACGAGGGCGGTTTTGACACTGTTAAAGCGTTGATTCAAGGCGGAAAGGGACAAATCAAGCATGGAACGAACCCTTATGAGCAAAACCCGGTGCCGGCCAACCAAGCCGCTTTGATTATTTATACATCGGGTACTACCGGCTTCTGTAAGGGTGTTCTTCTGTCACAACAGAATTTGATTTCCGATATAACCGCCGCCGCCGCCATGGTTCATTGCGGCCGGGACGATGTCGTGCTTTCGATCCTGCCTTTGAATCATACCTATGAACTGTCTTGCGGAATTTTGGCTGTTATGCTTTGCGAGGGCATTATTTGTTTCAATGACAGTTTAAGGCGTTTGGGGGAAAACCTGAAACTGTTTCAGCCCACATTGGTTTTTCTGGTGCCTTTGATTGCCGAAACACTGTATAAAAGAGTATTGGCCGAGGCGGAAAAAGCCGGAAAAACCAAAAAACTGCGAAAAGCCATAAAAATAAGCGGCGCGCTGACCCGGTTCGGTATCGACATTAAGAAAATACTGTTCAAAGAGCTTTTACAGGCTTTCGGAGGCCGGCTTGAAAAAATCGTCGTCGGCGGCGCTCCGATGAAACCGGATATCTCAAGAGCTTACGGCGATATCGGGATAACGGTGCTCCAGGGCTATGGAATCACCGAGTGTTCGCCGTTGGTTTCCGTTAACAGAGAAAAAGCCAATAAGCCCGAGTCTGTCGGTTTGCCGGTCCCTTGCTGTGAGGTAAAAATTAAAGACGATGAAATCCTTGTAAAAGGGGACAATGTCATGCTGGGGTATTATAACAACCCCGCGGCGACCGAAGCGGCTTTTCATAATGGTTGGTTCAGGACGGGGGACATGGGATACATTGACAAAGACGGGTTTTTGTATGTTACGGGCAGAAAGAAGAATCTTATAGTTTTGGAAAGCGGCAAAAATGTAAACCCCGAAGAAATCGAAGAGTACTTGTTGCGAATACCGGAAATAATTGAAACTGTTGTTTATGAGGAAAACAAGGTTGTTACGGCCGAAATATACCCGAATTATGAGGTGCCGGACACGGAAAAGTCTATAAGGGAACAAATCGAAGCGTTGAACGACAGAATACCCAAGTATAAGCGCATCCATAGCATTAAATTTAGAGACTATGAATTCGAAAAAACAACATCAAAAAAAATCAAGAGATATAAGATTTAATAAAACCGATTTTATGTAGGCGGTGGTATATTATAAACAGCGAAAGAAAATGGTTTAAAGGCGACACACATTTACATACGACTTTCAGTGACGGCCGGCTTGAGACCGCGCAACTGACGCAGCAATGCCGGAATAACGGCCTTGATTGGGCGATAATTACGGACCACAACTGCTCAACCGTTGAAGAGCCGTATTATGATCAAAATCTGCTTGTGATGCAAGGTGAGGAAGTTACCGCGGCAATAGGCCATGTCAACATTTGGGGAATCAAGCCGCCGTTTCAACCGCCATATAAACTGGAGACTTTAGAAGACTATGTCTGCCTGCTTGAGAAAGCGAAGGAGGCCGGCGCGACGATATCCGTGAACCACCCGTTTTGTAAAAAATGCGGGTGGCATTTGCCGTTGGAAGGCTTCCCGATGGATTGCGTCGAGGTATGGAACGCCCCGATGCACATCGATAATATGACCAACATCGAGTGGTGGCACGGCGAACTGCTCAAAGGCCGGCGAATTACCGCGGTCGGCGGCAGCGACTATCACAAAGATTATCTGATTACCAATCTCATCGGCAACCCCACGAACATCTGCTACGCCAAATCCAACACGCAGGAAGACATCCTTGAGGCTTTGAGAAATGGGAGCAACGTCATATCCCAAGGGCCGAATAAAACGATGCTCTACCTGACTTGCGGCGACGCGTTTATCGGTTGCACGGTAAAGTGGGAAGAGGGGTTAAAGGTCAGCGTCAAAGCCGCAAAGCTGAAAAGAGGCCACAGGCTGCTTGTTTATAACAATAAAAATATCATTTATGAATACAAAGCGAAAAAGTTCTGCTCACATGAAGCGGAAGTCGAGGTGAAAGAAAAGGGATTCGTATTTGCCGAGGTTATTTATGAGTTCAAGCCGTTTTCTAAATTTGTATACAAGCAAGTAATCAAAAAAATAATGCCTCTTGATAAAGGCATTCCCATTCCGCCGTACGCTTATTGCCTGGCAAACCCGATATTTTTCGAGTAGACAACAATATCGTAAACAAATACCGGCCGCGCCTTGGGCCTGTGAGCGCGGCCGGTTATCTGTTTATTCGATGTCAACAGACACTGAGGTATCCTTCTTTTCTTTCTTTGGCACGGTAATTTTCAACTCACCGTTGTCAAGCTTGGCTTTAATACCTGCGGGTTCTGCTTCCGAAAGAAAAATGGAGCGCTGCATTGAACAGCATCGCCTTTCCCTGTGGATATAGTTGGGTTTCTTTTCTTCTGTATTCTCGTTTCTTTTCACGGAGATTGTAAGCCTTCCCTCGTCAAGGGAAACATTCAGTTCTTCCTTATTTATTCCGGGCAGGTCGGCGTCCACATAGTAGTTCTTCTCGTCTTCGCTGACGTCGACCTTGAAAGTATCACCGGAAAGACTTCTTTTGACCGGCCATCCATCCGTAAAAAAGTCATCAAGCATGTTGTAGAAGTCCTCAAAACCCGTGGTGCTCAAATCTGCCTTTTTGCGGTTGAAAGGAACGAGCCCTGCCATGAAAAACAACTCCTTTACTTTTTATTGTTGGCACTCTCGGCCCAAGAGTGCTAACCTCATAAAATATATACCTTAAATGAAGTTATTTGTCAACATAATTTGGTTAACTTTAACAATCAATTCACAATATTTTCAACAACAGTTAAAAAACAATCGGCAAGTCGCTTCCTTCTCCTTCAATAGGAGGAAAATGCAGTTGAATAAAGGTTCAAATTGTAATATTATAGTATCAATCAATTGCCTGACCGGGGTGTGGAATGGATAGCGGCGACAGAAGAAGGCTGTTGACAAAGGCCTGCGCGGGTGACATCGAAGCATATAAAGAGTTTTTTTCGATGACTTGCGCCAAGGCCTGTATTGTGGCGCGCTGTATGTCGCAAGGCCCGGGTTTTGAGGCGGAAGTTCTGACAAAAAGTTATACGTCGTCTTTCGACGGTCTGCCCGGGCTCAATAAGGCGGACGGTTTCGAAAAACTGATATTCCGGACTGTTGTTGAAGAAATCGGCAGGAATATAGCCGAAAAGCATACCGCTGCGCCCACCGGCGGTGAGGCTGTGCATACGGACTATGTAACGCTTGCCGAGGTTTCGGGTGATTGCTCGGGTACCGACCTTGCGAAACCGGGTTTGTTCGATACGGCGTTTCACATTGTTACAAGCCTGCCCGAGGATTTAAGGCTTTGTTTTCTGGCCTATTATTTTCTTCAAATAGAGCCGGAGGAGACGGGTCGTGTTTTGGGTTTGGCAAGCGATGCCGTCAAAACAAAACTATATTATTCCGTCAATTTTATTAACTCGGAAGCTGCGAAACTGCGAAAAATCGGTTATGAACTTGCCGAAACAAATAACGGCGTTCTGCCGATGATCATCCGGCTTCTTGACAATGCCGCTCAAAATGACAACACAAGCAGTCCTGACTTATTCAGAGTTATCATGGATACGATATTACCGAACGCGGCTGAAACCGCCGAAACGCCGCGGCATACCCGGCTTACGGCGAATGAACCTGAAAAAAGGACGCCGCCGCATCGAAGGCGAATACTGTATGTGCTTTCGGTGCTCCTTCTTTTGGTGGGAACAGCCGCGGCTGTTGTTTTTCTTCCGGACATAATTACGGGTAGAAACAAAACACCTCAAACTCAAAAACCGGATATCGCTGCCGAAACCGAAAGCGATATTATAACCGCTTCCTTAGGGGCTCCGAACATTATAGCCTATTATGAACTCAACGAAACATGGACCGGGCCTGACGGATTTATCCGCGGGTTTAAAGTCATACTGCCGGCGTTTGAGTCGGACAGTCCGGGGGCAATGGCAATCAATACGAAAATTGGAGATGTTAAAGAAGAAATTGAAAGCGAATACAAATCGATTGACAATTTGCATGATTATAACGCGCGGATTGAATGTTCGTATGAAACTTCGGTCTACGAGACGATTATCGGTATTATAATTACAAAGAAGCGTGTTAACCGCCAAGGTGAAACCGAATCCCTTTATTATTGCTTTTCCTATGATTATTTAGCAGGCAAAGAACTGGCCGCAAACGATATGGCCGAAAAGTTCAACGCGAACGCCCAACAGGTATTAGAGGATGTAAACGATGTTCTGAAGGCAGAGGGCTTCGAACCGGCCGGTGCGCAAGATATCGGGTTATTTATTGATCAAAACGGGTGCTTAACAGCCGCGGTTAACGCGAAGAACGGGGCAGGGAAGACGGTCACAAAACGATTTGCTCTTTCGGAAGGCAATAAATACAAAACACCCGAAACGACAATTGTGACTCGGACGAGCGAAAACACAGCGACGAAACCTATTCAAACTGCCGGGACGACCAAGCCCGCAACAAAGACGACCGCTCCCACAACTAAGACGACTGTGCGCGTAACGCAGACAACATCACAAAAACGGAACTACACCGTCTTAACGAACGGAAGCAATCTCAATCTGCGGGTCGGTCCCGGTCTTGAACACAAGGTCGTTGCGGAAATACCCAACAAGTCAACGCTTGTTGTCGATGAAATCAGCGATGGGTGGGCACATACTGTCTTTAACGGAATCAGCGGATGGGTAACCATGGAGTATTTAAAACCGGTAGCCTAAAGAGTTCGGTTCCGTACCAATACGCATTTATAAGCCGAAGAACGGATTGTTCGCTATCCGTTCTTCAATGTTATAACGGTGAGTCAAAAACTGTTAATATAAAGTAAAATACACACAAACGCAAAAATGAGGTGGAAAATGAGCAACACGGAAAACCTGTTGGGAAAAAAATATTTAACAAAAACAAACATCGCCTCCTTCGCATTGGCGGGATTCGGCCAGAATCTCATTATTGGTTTTGTCAATTCGTATATCCTGTTTTTTTACACGGATGTATTTTTGATCGGCGCCGCGCCCGCCGGCGTTCTGATGATTATTTCCAGAATTTACGACGCGGTCGATGACCCGTTAATGGGAACCATCATTGACAAAACCAGAACAAAATGGGGCAAAATGCGCCCTTACATCCTGTTTACGATTTTGCCTTTGATCATCAGCACGGCGTCGCTGTTTTTTATGCCGCCCGGATTGGGGCAAACAGGCAAAATTATTTACGCGTATATCACCTACATACTTTGGGGCATGATTTATACCGTGAGCGACGTGCCGTTCTGGGGGCTCGCCTCCGCGATGACCCCGAATCCGACCGAGCGGATTTCTTTTATTTCCACCTCCAGATTAGTGCATTCCATCGGCGGCGCGCTGCCGATGGTCATCGGGCCGGCTTTTATCAGCGCCTTGGGTGACAAAAGAGGGTATACGGCCGCCGGCGTATCCATCGCCGTGTTCGGCGGGGCGCTTTTCACGCTTGCGTTTTTCGGCACGGAGGAACGCAGCAAAAGCATTGATAAATCACCGACTTTAAAGGAATGCGTCGGCTTTCTGAAAATTAACAAACCGCTCCAGTGCGTGGTCGGCGCGAATGTTCTCGGGTTTATGCGGTCCGTGCCGATTGTCGCCGGCATGTATGTCGCGACATATGTCCTTGGTGAGCAGACAATAAGCATTGTTGGAAAAGATATAACTCTCAATGGCGCGACGCTGAACACCGTCCTGATCGCCGGCTGGGGCGTCAGCGGCTATTTGGGCATGATTTTCACGCCAAAAATCTGTTCCCGGCTCAACTACCGGCAGATCAATTATTTTTCGAGCGCGGTGGGGGTTGCCGCGAGCGTCGCTTTGTTTTTCATCCCAAAGAATGTCGCGGCTATTTTTTCGGTCATGCTCATCGTTGGTTTTCCCAATGGGATTGTCTCCAACATCAACTATTCGATGATCGCCGACAGCGTTGATTATGTGGAATGGAAAACCGGCAAAAGAACCGAAGGGATAACGGTTTCTTTCCAGACCCTGATGAATAAAACCATGACGGCGCTGCAGTCGAGCCTCGTCTCGCTTGTTCTGATATTCGTCAACTTCGTCGAACCCGTCGAGGTGGCCGGCGAGCTGGTGCCCCAACCGCAAACATCCTCGACACTCAACGGCTTTATCCTGATGTTTACGCTGATCCCCGCCGCGGGCTGGCTAATCAGCGCTTTTGTTATGAAATATTATACATTTATCGGCGAGGAGCGCCGGAGGGCTCATGAGGAGATTGTTCTGCGGCGTACGGGCTTGACCGCAGACGAAACGCGGGAGGATTTATAAACCATCAACGCAACCGGGAGAATCGTTTATGTTAGGCAAACTCGGTAAACTGGCTTTTCAAATATCCGCTTTTATGGCGGGAAGAAACGGCTTGGACAAACTTTCCGTCTTCCTGCTTGTTTTGGTATTCATTATCAACGGCGTCAACTCATTTATAAGGGGCGCTGTTCCCTCCGTTCTGTTATACGCCGTTTCTGTTGCCTTTTTGTCGCTTGCCGTATTCCGAGTGGTGTCCAAAAACATTCCGAAACGACGTAATGAAAACAACGTCTTCCTCAACGTACTCGACGCCTTTGGGTTTAACGAATCGGCGCACCGGTTGAAAAACGCGAACAAAAACCTTGGGTTAAGGTTGCGTTACATCGGAACGCACCGTTTCCGCAAATGCCGCGGCTGCGGCGAGATGCTGCGGCTGAGCAAAAAGCGGGGAAAACGCGAATTCCCGTGCCCAAGGTGCGGTTGGAGGATGAAAACCAGAATTTGGTTTTAACGGTATTTTGTGTGTTTTTGTTGATTGCTGACAACGAGGCCGCAGGTCGTTTCTGACCTGCGGCCTCGCTTTTCGCTTTTAACTTGTTAAGCCGATCATAAGACTGTGCAGTTGACAGAGAGTCCCGTGTCTGTCCACACGGTTCCGGATTTCGTTTTCAATGACCAGGTATAGTGTCCCGGCGAGCCGGTAATCACGGTTATCGTCCATGTATGCGTCCCGGCTTCTTCGTCCTTTACAAAGGTGGCGTAAGACATGTTATAGGTTACTGTGCCGCCAAGCGCGTTGACAAGCTGAATTTTGCTGATGTCAACAGCCGTCGTGACTGTTAACACGATAGCCACGCCCCTAGGGACGGTCGGATTGTTAATGGTGAAGGTTGTATCGATATCAACAATCGTATCCACCGTGTAAGTGACGGAAAGCCCCGTGTCTGTCCATATTTTGCCGACTTTGGTTTTCAGCATCCAGGTATATTCTCCCACCCAACCGGAAGGTCTAATTATGACCCAAGTGCGTGTTTCCTCTGCGGTGTTATCGACATGGACTCCGTCGGACAGATCGTAGGTAATGGTGTTCCCCAGCGCGTTGAAAAGCTGTATTTTGACGACATCGGGACCTGTCACAACCGTAAACAACACGGAACTCCCCAGAGTGACGGATGACTCGGCAACCTCAAAGGTCGTCGGGTACTGGTCATAGACGACGCTCAGCGGTCGGCTTTCTTCCACCGTCTCAAAGGGGGCGCCGTAGTATCTCGCGCGGACGACATAATCATCCTGCGCAAGTCTGACATTGACGATCCAAATCTCATAGGCGAGATTCGAACTCAGGGTACTGACGGGATTGTCTTGGGCATCATAACCCTGAATAGAGATGATTTGCTCATCAACTCCCCGGGCAAAGGTTACGGTTGCACTGTTACAAAGTCTGTAGAATTGAAGTTTCATCGGCCTGCCGGTCACTTTAATGGCGACCGGAGCAAGCTGGCCGTAGTAAGGAACCGGAAGTGTAACCTCGATAACACTGTAATCGCTCGGGTCATCAATAAAGCATGCGTTGAAAGTTTCGTCCGCCGCGCCCATGGTACCGGGCACCGGATCCCAGCCGGTGAAGGTGAAGCCTTCTTTAACCGGGTCGGCCGGAGGTGCGATCGCCGCGCCGAACTCGGTCGGAACCGTGGCATAAAGCGCGCCGTCAACATTGAATATCGCATTGTAGGTGTTGACCGTGAACTTCGCCGTCAGCTCCAGGTCACCGGTCATATCAAACGGGAATGTGTATTGCGTATCGTCCGCGTCAAACCAGCCGTCGAAGGTATAGCCTTCCTTGACCGGGTCGGCCGGGCCCGCGGCTACGCTGCCGTAAACCTGGGTAATGCTGTCGTATGCGTTGCCGTCAACCGTGAAGGCGATCGTGTACGAAACCCTGTCAAAATAGAGGTTCAGAACGATGCCGTCCTCGGTCTGGACGCCGGAGGAATTGCTCGCGCCGGCGTTGTAAATGAAGTGGTCAAACGACGGGATAACCGCCGAAACCGTGTCGCCGACCTGAGCCATATAGTTATTGGATGTCTCAAGGCCATAGGTTCCCGCTGTGTCGGCAAGCCATACGTTCACCGTGTACGCGACGCCGGGGTTGACCGACCATGTCGCGTTGAAGGTCTTGCCTTCGGTGTCCATCAAACCGACGGCGGGCTCCCAGCCGGCGAAATAGAAGCCGTATTTCTCCGGATCGTCGGGAGCAGCGATCGCTTCGCCGAAGACGGTCGGAACGGTGGCGTAAACTTCGTCGTCCACCATGAACACCGCGTCGTAGGTGTTGGCGGTGAATTCCGCGTAGACGTCGATATTTGCCGCGGGCATAGTTTGCGGCAGCGCGGGATTCCAGCCGGTGAAGGTGTAGCCGGTCTTTACCGGGTCGGCCGGAAGCGGAATAGCCTCGCCGAATGAAACGCTTTGGGTGTCATAGGCAGCGCCGTCAACATAGAAAGTGACGGTGTAGTCGTTGACCGTGAACACGGCGTTGAAGGTTTCGTCCGCCGCGCCCATGGTACCGGGCATCGGTTCCCAGCCCGTGAAGGTGAAGCCTTCTTTAACCGGGTCAGCCGGAGCGGCAATTTGCGCGCCGAAGTCGGTCGGAACGGTTTCGTAAAGCGCGCCGTCAACGTTGAAGATCGCGTTGTAGGTGTTGACCGTGAACAGGGCGTTGAAGGTTTCGTCCGCCGCGCCCATGGTGCCGGGCACCGGATCCCAGCCGGTGAAGGTGTAGCCTTCTTTAACCGGGTCGGCCGGAGCGGCAATTTGCGCGCCGAAGTCGGTGGGAACCGTTTCGTAAAGCGCGCCGTCGACATTGAATATCGCGTCGTAGGTGTTGACCGTGAACAGGGCGTTGAAGGTTTCGTCCGCCGAGCCCATCGTACCGGGAACCGGATCCCAACCCGTGAAGGTGTAGCCTTCTTTAACCGGGTCGGCCGGAGCGGCAATTTGCGCGCCGAAGTCGGTGGGAACGGTTTCGTAAAGCGCGCCGTCAACATTGAATATCGCGTTGTAGGTGTTGACCGTGAACAGGGCGTTGAAGGTTTCATCCGCCGCGCCCATGGTGCCGGGTGCCGGGTCCCAGCCGGTGAAGGTGAAGCCTTCTTTAACCGGGTCAGCCGGAGCGGCAATTTGCGCGCCGAAGTCGGTGGGAACGGTTTCGTAAAGCGCGCCGTCAACATTGAATATCGCATTGTAGGTGTTGACCGTGAACTTCGCCGTCAGCTCCAGGTCACCGGTCATATCAAACGGGAATGTGTATTGCGTATCGTCCGCGTCAAACCAGCCGTCGAAGGTATAGCCTTCCTTGACCGGGTCGGCCGGGCCCGCGGCTACGCTGCCGTAAACCTGGGTAATGCTGTCGTATGCGTTGCCGTCAACCGTGAAGGCGATCGTGTACGAAACCCTGTCAAAATAGAGGTTCAGAACGATGCCGTCCTCGGTCTGGACGCCGGAGGAATTGCTCGCGCCGGCGTTGTAAATGAAGTGGTCAAACGACGGGATAACCGCCGAAACCGTGTCGCCGACCTGAGCCATATAGTTATTGGATGTCTCAAGGCCATAGGTTCCCGCTGTGTCGGCAAGCCATACGTTCACCGTGTACGCGACGCCGGGGTTGACCGACCATGTCGCGTTGAAGGTCTTGCCTTCGGTGTCCATCAAACCGACGGCGGGCTCCCAGCCGGCGAAATAGAAGCCGTATTTCTCCGGATCGTCGGGAGCAGCGATCGCTTCGCCGAAGACGGTCGGAACGGTGGCGTAAACTTCGTCGTCCACCATGAACACCGCGTCGTAGGTGTTGGCGGTGAATTCCGCGTAGACGTCGATATTTGCCGCGGGCATAGTTTGCGGCAGCGCGGGATTCCAGCCGGTGAAGGTGTAGCCGGTCTTTACCGGGTCGGCCGGAAGCGGAATAGCCTCGCCGAATGAAACGCTTTGGGTGTCATAGGCAGCGCCGTCAACATAGAAAGTGACGATGTAGTCGTTGACCGTGAACACGGCGTTGAAGGTTTCGTCCGCCGCGCCCATGGTACCGGGCACCGGATCCCAACCGGTGAAGGTGTAGCCTTCCTTGACCGGGTCGGCCGGTGCGGCGATTTGCGCGCCGAAGTCGGTCGGAACGGTTTCGTAAAGCGCGCCGTCAACGTTGAAGATCGCGTTGTAGGTGTTGACTGTGAACAGGGCGTTGAAGGTTTCATCCGCCGCGCCCATGGTGCCGGGTGCCGGGTCCCAACCGGTGAAGGTGTAGCCTTCCTTGACCGGGTCGGCCGGAGCGGCAATTTGCGCGCCGAAGTCGGTGGGAACGGTTTCGTAAAGCGTGCCGTCAACATTGAAGATCGCGTTGTAGGTGTTGACCGTGAACAGGGCGTTGAAGGTTTCGTCCGCCGCGCCCATGGTACCGGGAATCGGATCCCAACCCGTGAAGGTAAAGCCTTCTTTAACCGGGTCAGCCGGAGCGGCAATTTGCGCGCCGAAGTCGGTGGGAACCGTTTCGTAAAGCGCGCCGTCAACATTGAATATCGCGTTGTAGGTGTTGACCGTGAACAGGGCGTTGAAGGTTTCATCCGCCGCGCCCATGGTGCCGGGTGCCGGGTCCCAACCGGTGAAGGTATAGCCTTCCTTGGCCGGGTCGGCCGGAGCGGCAATTTGCGCGCCGAAGTCGGTGGGAACGGTTTCGTAAAGCGCGCCGTCAACATTGAAGATCGCGTTGTAGGTGTTGACCGTGAACAGGGCGTTGAAGGTTTCGTCCGCCGCGCCCATGGTGCCGGGCACCGGATCCCAGCCGGTGAAGGTGAAGCCTTCTTTAACCGGGTCAGCCGGAGCGGCAATTTGCGCGCCGAAGTCGGTGGGAACGGTTTCGTAAAGCGCGCCGTCGACATTGAATATCGCGTTGTAGGTGTTAACCGTGAACAGGGCGTTGAAGGTTTCGTCCGCCGCGCCCATGGTTCCGGGCACCGGATCCCAGCCGGTGAAGGTGTAGCCTTCTTTAACCGGGTCGGCCGGAGCGGCAATTTGCGCACCGAAGTCGGTGGGAACGGTTTCGTAAAGCGCGCCGTCAACATTGAAGATCGCGTCGTAGGTGTTGACCGTGAACACAGCGTTGAAGGTTTCGTCCGCCGCGCCCATCATGCCGGGCACCGGATCCCAGCCGGTGAAGGTGTAGCCTTCTTTAACCGGGTCGGCCGGAGCGGCAATTTGCGCGCCGAAGTCAGTGGGAACGGTTTCGTAAAGCGCGCCGTCAACATTGAAGATCGCGTTGTAGGTGTTGACCGTGAACAGGGCGTCGAAGTTTTTCCCTTCCGTGTCCATCGTGCCCACGGCGGGATCCCAACCGGTGAAGGTGTAGCCTTCCTTAACCGGATCTGCCGGCGCGGCGATGGTTTCGCCGAACACGGTCGGTACGGCTTCGTAAAGCGCGCCGTCAACATAAAACGCGGCGTCGTAAGTATTCGCGTTGAAGACCGCGTTGATATCTATGTCAGCAGAAGGCATCGTTCCCGGCAACGCCGGATCCCAGCCGGTGAACGTGTAACCCGTCTTGGCCGGATCGGCGGGGCCCGCGACAACGGTACCGTACGCTTGCGTCAGCGAATCGTATACGCTGCCGTCGACATAGAAACTGATGGTATAAGAGTTCCTGGTGTAATACACGCTAAGAACAAGAGAACCGTCCGCGGTGATTTCGCCGGAAACCGTGCTGCCGGCTTCGTTGAATGTAAAGCCCTCAACGGCAGATGGCGTGATTGTCACAGTTTCGCCTGTGGTTCCCGCATACTGCTGCGAGTTGGTTAGATCGTAACCGGAAAGTTCGGTGTTCTGCATGTAGGTGTTCACCGTGTAGGTGACGCCCGACGCGGGGGTCCATGTGGCGTCGAAATCCTGATCCGCGGCGCCCATGGCGCCGACAGCCGGATCCCAGCCGGCGAAATCATAGCCGGTCTTGACGGGGTCGGCCGGGGCAATGATTTGCGCGCCAAACTCCGTGGGAACCGTTTCGTAAAGGATGCCATCCACGTAGAAATTCGCGTCGTAGGTGTTGGCGGTGAAAACCGCGTCGAAACTCGCGCCGCCTTCAGGCATGGCTCCGACTTCGGGAGTCCAGCCCTGGAAGGTGTAGCCTTCCTTGACCGGGTCAGCCGGAGGAACGATCGCCGCGCCGAAGTCGGTGGGAACCGTTTCGTAAAGCGCGCCGTCAACATTAAATATCGCGTTGTAGGCGTTGACCGTAAACACGGCGTTGAAGGTTTCGTCCGCCGCGCCCATGTTACCGGGCACCGGATCCCAGCCGGTGAAGGTGTAGCCTTCCTTGACCGGGTCAGCCGGAGGTACTATCGCGGCGCCGAAGTCGGTGGGAACCGTTTCGTAAAGCGCGCCGTCAACATTGAAGATCGCGTTGTAGGTGTTAACTGTGAACAGGGCGTTGAAGGTTTCGTCCGCCGCGCCCATGGTGCCGGGCACCGGATCCCAACCGGTGAAGGTGAAGCCTTCTTTAACCGGGTCAGCCGGAGCGGCAATTTGCGCGCCGAAGTCGGTCGGAACGGTTTCGTAAAGCGCGCCGTCGACATTGAATATCGCGTTGTAGGTGTTAACCGTGAACACGGCGTTGAAGGTTTCGTCCGCCGCGCCCATGGTTCCGGGCACCGGATCCCAGCCCGTGAATGTGTAGCCTTCCTTGACCGGGTCAGCCGGAGCGGCAATTTGCGCGCCGAAGTCGGTCGGAACGGTTTCGTAAAGCGCGCCGTCGACATTGAATATCGCGTTGTAGGTGTTAACCGTGAACACGGCGTTGAAGGTTTCGTCCGCCGCGCCCATCGTGCCGGGCACCGGATCCCAGCCGGTGAAGGTGTAGCCTTCTTTAACCGGGTCGGCCGGAGCGGCAATTTGCGCGCCGAAGTCGGTGGGAACGGTTTCGTAAAGCGCGCCGTCAACATTGAAGATCGCGTTGTAGGTGTTAAGCGTGAACACGGCGTTGAAGGTTTCGTCCGCCGCGCCCATCGTACCGGGCGCCGGATCCCAGCCCGTGAATGTGTAGCCTTCCTTGACCGGATCGGCCGGCGCGGCGATGGTTTCGCCGAACACGGTCGGAACGGCTTCGTAAAGCGCGCCGTCAACATAGAATGAGGCGTCGTAGGTATTCGCGCTGAAGACCGCGTCGACATCGAAGTTCTCCGCGGGCATCGTGGCGGGCAGTGCCGGATCCCAGCCGGTGAACGTGTAACCCGTCTTGGCCGGATCGGCGGGGCCCGCGACAACGGTACCGTACGCTTGCGTCAGCGAATCGTATACACTGCCGTCGACATAGAAACTGATGGTATAAGAGTTCCTGGTGTAATACACGCTAAGAACAAGAGAACCGTCCGCGGCGATTTCGCCGGAAACCGTGCTGGCGGTTTCGTCAAACGTAAAGCCGTCGACCGCGGGAGCCTCATAGTTTACGGTTTCACCGGTGGTTCCCGAATACTGCTGTGAGTCGGTTAAGTCGTAACCGGACAGCTCGGTGTTCTGCGTGTAGGTGTTCACCGTGTAGGTGATACCAGACGCGGGGGTCCATGTGGCGTCGAAATCCTGATCCGCGGCGCCCATGGCGCCGACAGCCGGATCCCAGCCGGCGAAATCATAGCCGGTCTTGACGGGGTCGGCCGGGGCAATGATTTGCGCGCCGAACTCCGTGGGAACCGTTTCGTAAAGGATGCCATCCACGTAGAAATTCGCGTCGTAGGTGTTGGCGGTGAAAACCGCGTCGAAACTCGCGCCGCCCTCCGGCATGACGCCTACTTCCGGAGTCCAGCCGGTGAAGGTATAACCCTCTTTGACAGGGTCGGCCGGTGTGGCGATTTGCGCGCCGTACTCAGCGGGAACCGTCGAGTAAACGGAACCGTCCACGCGAAATACCGCGTCGTAGGTGTTGATTGAAAACACGGCGTTGAAGGTTTCGTCCGCCGCGCCCATGGTGCCGGGGACCGGATCCCAGCCGGTGAAGGTGAAGCCTTCTTTAACCGGGTCGGCCGGTGCGGCGATTTGTGCCCCGAAGTCGGTCGGAACCGTTTGATACAACGCGCCGTCAACATTGAATATCGCGTTGTAAGAGTTTGCGGTCCATGTCGCGGTTGTGCTCAATCCGCCGGAGGGATAGGTTGACGGAAGCGGCGGATTCCAACCCGTAAAAGTGTAGCCCTCTCTCGTCGGGTCAGCCGGTCCTTCAACAGGGTTGCCGACATAGCCGGTTAGGGGGTCGACCGCGGAGCCGCCCGCCGAATCAAAGGTAATCGTGCTCGGCTCGCCTGCAAGCGGCAGCGTCAAGTCGGCCTCGGTCAGATCCATTTCATATTGGTACAATGTCGCGCTGCCAAGGGCCGCCAGTTGATCGGGACCCGTGCATTTTGCGAAATACATAGCTCCGTTAATGTAACTGGGCCCCGCAAGCCACTCGTCGTCCATCCAGATGCGTGCCTGTGAAGCGTCGGTGATATCCTGTTGAACCTGCAGGTCGAAACGGAACAGCCACTCACCGCTGTTCATAATGCCGGGATAGCCGCCGTTAGGAGAGGTAGTGGCTGCATTGTTGCTGACCGCCACCGCGGTATACTCGTCGAAGGTGCCATCCGTAAGCATTGCAGGCGGCCAGCCTACTGTCGGAACACCCGCGCCGCTCGTCCCTGTCGCGCCGCTATAGTTGGAAGCGACTTCGGCATAGAACGGGTTGTCATAGTTTGGGGTAAACGCGGCTTTGCCGTTGCCGACAACTTTAAACATGGACTTGGTGTACATCACTATGTAGCGCGTGACACCAACCCAGAAATCGTTTGTCGGACAAATTCGCACCGTTATGACATCGCCCATCTGCAGTTCCTCGCCGGGCATCAGCGGTGTGAAGGTGGTTCCGTTCTGCCAACCCAGTTCAAGGTTGACATCGACGGAAAGCTCGTTGCCGTCTCCGATAACGGCCGTGGCTCCGATCGCAAGGATGTTCGCGATGAGCGCAAACGCCAATGCGATGCTCAAGAGTTTTCTTCTCTTTGGCATTTGATTGATAACCTCCTTATAAAATTCTAATTTTTCTCCGCCGTGCACAACCGTGCAGTACGGTAAAATCCAAAAAACGTAAGATGCTTAGTATAGTAAGATGCTTAGTATAATTATATACTATCATAGTAAACTAAATTTTACCATAAAGCAATCATTTTTATAAAAATAATTATTTGCTTTGGAATAAATTAATTTGAAAATTTGATAGCGCTTGTTTAATTCCTGAAGAATGATATTAAATTCGAAGCTATTGTGCTATAATAAAAGCTAATTTGTGCGAACTGAAAGAAGAACTGGAGAAAAAGAAAGAAGAGGCCCAAGATTTCGCGTAATCCACACAGAAAACGCGTTTGCTTTTCAACGACACGATCGAGGAGGTAACCATGAAAAAGGACTATGAGGGTTTCTCGGCCGCCCTGGGAAAACTCATGAAAAACTTTGAAAAAGAACAAGCCGTATCCTACGGCCTGGAACTGCTGGGTAGCGGTGCGCTGACCGTCGCAGAACTCTATGAAAGCGTTTTGGCCCCAGCCCTGAATTCCATTACGGTTCCGCGGCAGGAAGAAGACCGCCTTATCTGGAGGGAACACGCCGAAACGGCTATCGCCAGGGCTGTTATTGAATGCGCCTACCCGTATGTAATCAAAGAAAGAGAACGTTTCAATTCTAACGGTTCCGCGGGCAGGGTGATGATCACCTGTCCGGAAGACGAATACCATGAACTCGGCGCGAGGATGGGAGCTGACTTTTTCACCATCGCCAAATACGATACGGTGTATATCGGCTGCAACACCCCTATGAACAGCATACTGTCCGCCGCGGGAGAACTCAGTCCGGATTATATCGTCGTCAGCGTCTCCAATTTCCTGAACTTGGTTTCGTTAAAAAGACTGGTCGGAGAACTCCGGAAAAGTGTGGACAGCCGGATAAGAATCATCGTCAGCGGCAGCGCGGCGGGGCGTTCACGGAAAACGGCGGAGGATTTCGGGGCGGATGCCATCGTCAATTCCTTCGCGGATGTTGTCGGACTCGGGAGGGAAAAACCATGAAACTGGCCTTTAAGATTGCGTGGAGGTTCCTTGCCTCAAGCAAAGGGCAGACGGCTTTAATAGCGCTCGGTATCGCCGTCGGTGTTTCCGTTCAGGTTTTTATCGGTTCGCTCATATCCGGCCTTCAAAAAAGCCTCCTCGACACCACTGTCGGCAGTTCGTCCCATGTGACCGTCAAGCCGGCGGAAAAAGACGGGCGTATAGGCGATTATCGGGAAGTGGTTGATAAAGCGGTCTCGGACAAAGCATCCGTTACCTATGTTTCTCCCGCGGCCGACGCGCCGGGCTTTATCAAGACGGGGGATTCCACGTATCCGGTTTTAATGAGGGGCTTCAATCTCGAGGCCGCCGAAGGCATATACAAACTGGAAGCCGCCAAGACGGAAGGCGCCTTGCCGTCAGAAGGCGAAGTCATCATCGGCAAAGAACTGGCCGAAGAAGCGTCGCTGAAAACCGGCGATACGGTGGAAATACTGACACCGCTCGGCGATTTAACGAAGGCTGTCGTGTCGGGCGTCTACGATTTAAAAGTCGCCAACATCAACAAATCCTGGGTGATCGCGCCGATGGACCTTGTTCAGTCGGCTTTCGGTTTCGGCGGGGACGCGACATCGGTGGAGATTCAGGTGAAGGATGTTTTTGAGGCGGACACCGTGGCAGGCGGTTTGCAGGCGCGGCTGGGCGGCGCGTACAAGGTCGAAAACTGGAAAGACGCGAACGCGTCTCTGCTCAGCGGCTTAAACGGGCAGAGTATATCAAGCCTGATGATTCAGGTGTTCGTTCTGATCTCCGTCATTCTCGGTATAGCCAGCGTGCTGGCCATTTCCGTGGTCCAAAAATCCCGCCAATTGGGCATTTTGAAGGCGATGGGTATCAAAAACAGGACCGCGAGTTTCATTTTCCTTTGCCAGGGGGTTGTCCTTGGCCTTTTCGGCTCGATTCTCGGCGTGATATTCGGGCTGGGTTTGTCCTTCGCCTTTACGACTTTCGCCGTCAATCCGGACGGAACTCCCGTGGTGGCGCTGTTTATCGACCCCGGTTTTATCGCGCTGTCGAGCGCGATAGCCCTGGTTTCCGCGGCGGCCGCCTCGCTGATTCCGGCCAGGCGCTCCTCAAGGCTCGACCCCATGGAGGTTATTAAGAATGGATAGTGTTATCAGCCTGAGAAATGTTAACAAAATTTACGGAACCGAAGTGAAAACGCAGGTTTTAACCGATGTCAATCTTGAAATCGAGAACGAATCTTTCGTATCAATCATCGGCGCTTCGGGGTCCGGCAAAAGTACGCTGCTGAATATTATCGGCACACTCGACAGGCCTACCTCGGGAACGGTGAAGATCGGCGGAACCGAAACGGGCAGCATGAGCAAAAATAAACTCGCGGAGTTGAGAAACGAAACGATCGGGTTTGTCTTTCAGTTCCACTACCTGTTGCCGGAATTCACCGCGCTGGAAAATGTATTGATGCCTTACCGGATTAAACACGGGAAAACGACGCCGGAAGTCCGCGGCAGGGCACTCGAACTGATGCGCCTTTTGGGAATCGACAAAGTCAAGGACAACAATGCCAAAAAAATGTCCGGCGGCCAGCAACAGCGCACTTCAATTGCCCGCGCGCTGATAAACAACCCGAAAATCATTCTCGCGGACGAACCGACCGGGAACCTCGATTCCGAATCCACCGAGGCGGTTTACGGCATCATGCGGGATATTAACGAACAGTTTAAAACTACATTCGTTATTATTACGCACGACCGTAAAATCGCTCAAAAAGCCGACAGGATCGTCGAAATCAAAGACGGCCGGATTAATCTGGATGTGTCTTCCGGGCAATATCCGGGCTGAAAATCGTGAGGATTTGGGAGAACGATGAAAACATTTCTGATTAAAACAATATCGGCGCTGACGATATTCGCCCTTCTCTTGCCTGCCGTTTCCATGAAAACAACCGTCCCGGAAGCGGATTTGCCGGCTGACGGTTCGCGCTCTCCCTCTCAACAGCGGGAAATCCCTGCTAAAGAAAGGAGCGCGCCGGTTTCTTTGCCCTTGCCGCCTTTAAATGACAAGCCGGCGAAAACTCCGGCGAAGATTCCGGCGAAGATTTCGAAGAAGATGAGCGCGGATTGCTGCGCGGCCGGGGACGATGTCGTTTATGCCCATGAGTTTCTTTCGGAATACCTGAAGGCCGCGTTGAGCGGCGGCGAAATCACTTCCGGTTTGGTTGAGACGAGCGCTCCGTACCCCGAATTTGTTTTTTATTATACCGATGATCAAAATTTGACACACAGCATTTTTCTCGGCTTGTATTGGGACGAGGAAAACAAACGCATTATAGGCAGAAGTGAAAAGGGCGTCTTCGGCTTCGGCTTTGATGTGGATGCGAAACAGCGGCTGCTGTATTCCGCGTTGAACGGTTGGGAAAGGAACTTGGGTTATAGCAGCCTGTTCGACACTCTCGCGCCGGCCGCCGGTATTTTCTTCGACACAAAGCGGTTCCGTTTCGAGTATGACGGAATCGATTGGATGATTCAGATTTGGAAAGGTATTTATTTTATCGGTTTTCCCGGCGCGGAAATCGGCATCTACACCAAACCAAAAAACCGGGAGGCGGCATATTATGACACCGCGCTTGACAGCCAGATGCTTTCCATGTCCATGCGCTTGTTGAACAAAGACGGGGTTCTGTTCGAAATGGACGAAAGAAAACACTAGTGGTTGAGCGGCGTGACCCTCAACGGTATGTTTGCTCCGCGCGGCGAATTGGTTCTGGAAGGCAGCATTCTCTTTGAATCGCAGGGCATGATGACGGCGTTTCTCGAAGCGTTCGACGAGCAGGCGGACGGCAGTTCCCTGAAAACGGAAACAGATGGTTTGCGCTTACGCTTCGTTTGGAGCGGCAGTTGACCGAAAAGCATTATAAAAGACCACCGAGAAAGGACGAGATGATATGAAAAGATTGATCGCATCGTTATTGAGCATCATCGTCGCGCTGTTCCCCGGCCTTGTTGCCGGGGAGAAATCCCGCCGGTTTGTATCGCCCCCTTACGGCGAACTCTCCAACGCGAATTCATCCGAAAACACCAAAGCGGTCTACCGGTATATCTGCTCTGTATACAAAAAAAACATATTGACAGGGCAGCAGGAATATTTCCAGAGCCCCGACAATGAAATAAACTATATCGAGTCCGTCACGGGGAAACTGCCGGCTATCCGCGGTATGGACTTCATCAACGATGATTTTGACGGCGTGGTCAGCCGTGCGAAAGAATGGTGGGAAAGAGGCGGCATTCCGACCATATGCTGGCACTGCGGCAGTAATTTCAAGAATGGGTATTGGGAATGCCTGCACTCGGACATCGCGGATTGGGAGGCTGCGCTGACGGAGGGTACGCCGGAGTACGACGCGCTTATCGCCGGTATAGACAAGGCGGCGGCGGCTCTGTCGGAACTCGAAGAAGCGGACGTCCCGGTGCTGTGGAGGCCGTTTCATGAACTCGACGGCGATTGGTTCTGGTGGGGGCGGGGCGGCGCCCGCAATTATGTGAAGCTTTGGCGGATTATGTACACCCGCTACACCGACCATTGGGGTTTGGATAATCTAATCTGGGTGCTCGGCTACCAGGCAAGGACAGAGACGCCGGAACTGTGGTACCCCGGTGACGGCTATGTGGACATTGCCGGGGCGGACAGTTACTACGGAGGGACACAAGTTCTTCTGTACAAACGGGTCGAATTGTTTATCGGCAACCGCAAACCGATCTGTTTCCATGAAACGGGCACCATTCCGGATATGAATAAGTTGCAATTCTGGGGAGCCGATTGGTGTTACTTCATGACCTGGCACACGGATTACATTACGGATGAAAAAAACAACACCAAAGAAAGCCTTGTGAAAATTTACAACAGCGATTACGCGATTACCCTGGATGAGCTGCCGTCGTTCACCGGCGCTTAAACAAATAAAAGTGAAGCATAATCAAACAACCGCCAAGGCGATGCTTTGGCGGTTGTTACTGTCGGCGTTAAGCGGAGGCCGCATACCCATTAATCGAACGGAAACACTAAACGTGATATATAAATTTTCGCCGCTTTATCACAACGGCTTAAAGGCAATCGTCATGGACGGGTAAAACAGGATGGCCGAAAAACTCGGTGAGTATAACAAAAAGAGAAATTTCAACAATACCGAAGAACCGCAGGGCAAAACCGAAGAGTCCGGCGATGGTCTTCGGTTTGTCGTTCAGCATCATATGGCCCGCAAAGAGCACTACGATTTTCGCTTGGAATGGGAAGGCGCTTTGCTGAGTTGGGCAGTCCCCAAAGGCCCTTCGAATGACACTCGCGACAAGAGGCTCACCTTTCCAAAAGACAGAACAGCTGCTTTACAACTACATGACACTGAAAAAGGCCATTTCCGAAAAAAGGCGGCACATTGACTTCATCAAAGAGAGCGGCCTCCAGAAGAAAAGCAAGAGCATAACCAGTTTTACCGGGAATAACCCGCTCGAAGCTAAGCCTGAAGATGAAAAGGTCGAGGAACAGATAGCAACGCTCGAAAACACGATAAGAATCACCAAGCAATACTTAGAGGTAATCGAAACCGCGCTTTCGGAAATATCCGATCATAAGTATTATGACATCATCCGAATGAGGTATTTTGATGGCGTCGCAATGGACAAGATTGCCGAACATTTTGAAGTTGATGTGAAAACGGTCAGCAGAAATAAGAACCAGCTTGTTGGAAAACTGGCGATTTATATGTTCTCCGATGAGGTAATCACCGAAATATTCAAATAAAATGTCCGAAACCATGTCCTTTTGATGCCCTTGCAACACCTTATTTTATGTGATATGCTTGGTACAGTTTAAATTGCGATTAAAGCACCGGGGGTTATCAATTCCCGGCGCTTCTTTTTTTGGGCGTGATTGGATGGACTGTAAATCTTGTTGGTTTAACAACTTAAAGCACACCGACAAGCCGTTTTGCATATTGCCTCGCTGCCCCTATCAAGCGAAAGAGCCTGAGAATGACAAGGAAAGGCAGGTGCCGCAAAATGACTGAAAGGCAAAAAAGGTTCTGTGAAGAATATTTAATTGACTTGAACGCGACACAGGCCGCAATTCGGGCGGGGTATTCTCCAAAAACCGCGCAAGAACAAGGTTCAAAATTGTTATCAAAAGTTATTGTTCGCGCGCGTATAGATAATGAGCTTGCTGAACGCTCGAAGCGTACAGGGGTTACCGCTGACAGGATTGTCCGGGAACTTGCCCGCATCGCTTTTGTCAGCGCTCCGGACGTTATCAACCTCGACAGTGCAACCGTCGTTGACGGGGCAACCGATGACGACCTTGCGGCCATCGCTTCTGTCAAGGTCAAGCACTCGACATCCGATAGCGGCGACATGACTGAACGCGAGATAAAGCTTGCCGACAAAATAAAGGCACTTGAGCTGCTTGGTCGCCATAACGGCATGTTTACAGACAATATTAACCTTGGCGGTAATATGGGGGTTCAGATTATAAATGACATCCCAAAAAATACAGGTTAAGCTTACTGACGTAATTGCTCCAGCATTCTATTCCTTGCATTGGGATATTGTAGATAGGCTTCATACATATTACAGACTCCCAGGGGGCCGAGGATCTACAAAGTCAAGCTTTGTTTCCGTTGAAATAATCCTTGGAATGATGGACGATGCCAATAATGGTAAGTTCACAAACGCTGTTGTATTTCGCCGGTATAAAGTTGACTTGCATGATAGCGTATATGAACAGTTGCTATGGGCTATTGATAAGCTTGAGGTATCCAACAAGTGGAAGGCCACATTATCACCCCTTAAACTGACTTACATGCCAACAGGGCAAGTTATCTTGTTCAGGGGGGCGGATAAGGTAACAAAGGCAAAATCAATTAAAGCATCAAAGGGCTATATAAAATACCTATGGCTTGAAGAGCTGGACGAATTTGAGGGCCCTGAAAAGCTGAGAAGCATAAGACAATCAATTGTCAGAGGCGGTGATGAATTTACCGTCTTTTACACTTATAATCCGCCTAAATCGCAGCGCAGCTGGGTAAATGACCCGGTTCAGTGGAATAGGCCTGACACATTGTCTCATCACAGCGATTATATGAGCGTTCCAAGACAATGGCTCGGGGAACAGTTTATCGCCGATGCTGAGCATCTTAGGGATACAAAGCCTGAAGCATATAAGCATGAATACCTTGGCGAAGTCACCGGCACAGGCGCGGAAGTGTTCACAAACCTTACAAATCGACGTATCACGGATGAAGAAATCAAACGCTTTGACCGTATTCGGCGAGGTATTGACTGGGGTTATGCTGCGGATCCATTCCATTATACTGTTAATCATCTTGATAAAGCCCGCAGGATGCTATACATATTCTATGAAATCCATCAGGTTAGGCTTAGCAATCGCGCATCTGCGGCCCTTGTAAAAGCTGAAAACAGGAACAATGAAGAGGTCGTTTGCGATAGCGCCGAGCTTAAGAGTATTGCCGAATACAATGATGAACATGGAGTAACGGCTTTGCCTGCAAGAAAGGGCCCCGGAAGCGTTGAATATGGCGTTAAATGGCTTTCTGAAGAACTTGAGGAAATTATTATAGATTCTGAACGTTGCCCAAATACTTGGCGTGAGTTCTATGGTTATGAGCTTGACCGGGACGATAATGGTAACTTCAAAGCCGGTTATCCTGACAGGGACAATCATTCGATAGATGCCGTTAGGTACAGTCGTGAAGATGATATGCGCAATGTAAAGGTAAGGTGATTTAATTGCAAATTACAAACATGGAATTAATAAAACAAAAGCTGGCCATTGAAGGTAAACTTTCAATAAGCAATATCATCAAGCAGATTTTAAAGGATGATATGGATAACCATGCCAAAAAGATGATGATTGTCGGCGAAAGGTATTACAACGGACAGCATGATATACTTGATCATGATTTCCGAGCGTCTACCGTTTACGAAGATGATCAAACAGCCTATGGTACTCAAATTGTCAACGAAAACAACAGTAACCACCATAATGTACACAATATATATCAGCAGCAAGTAGACCAGAAAACTGCATATATCATTGGTAAACCTCCGAGCATAACGGTTGAGGGTGCGGAAAAGGATTCAAAACTAAAGGCATTTGAAGACAGGATCACCGCTGTTAGTTCGGATGAAGAGTTTGCTGATAAACTTAACGATTATATAACATCTGCCAGCAATAAAGGCGTTGAATGGCTTCACTTTTATTACGATAAAAACAGTTTATTGCACTATACAATTACGCCGGCAGAAGGGATTATTCCTTACTACGATACTGATTATCAGGAAGAGCTTACGGAATTAATCCGGTATTATTCTATTGTTGTCATAAACAATGGCAATGAAGAACTTCGTAAGAAGGTAGAATGGTGGACAAAGCAAGATGTAACGTATTACGAAGAAACGGAAAAAGGCGAATATGTTCTTGATATAACTCGCCGCCCGAATCCACACGCCCATTGGTACAATATCACAACAGTTGACGGCGTTGAAAAAAGCGTGGAGCCTCAATCTTGGGGGAGAGTACCGTTTATACCCCTTTTTAATAATAGCCGGCATTCGAGCGACTTAATGAGAATTAAGGGCCTCCAGGATGCCTACAATCTGATATCAAGCGCAACAACCAACAATCAGATTGACCTTGTTGAGCTGTATTGGTTAGTGCAGGGTTACGGAGGAGAGACAGCAAAGGCGATTCAGAGAAAGCTGCAAATTAACAAGGCTGTCAATATATCAGATCCAAGTGGAAAAATAACAGCAGAACAGGTGACGTTGAGCGTTAGCGATCGTATTGCATGGCTCAAATTACTGAGGGATGATATGTTCCGTATAGGTCTTGCCGTTGACATTGACGATGATAAGCTTGGAAACGCCCCTTCCGGTGTATCAATAGCTTTCATGTATACACCTCTTGACCTAAAATCAAACATGCTCATTATTAAGCTTAAAAAGGCAATGAAAGGCTTTTTCTGGTTCATAACACAGGATATAAACATTAAGGAAGGAACCGATTACGACAGCTCACTTGTGTTGTTTGATGTCAAAAAGAGTAGAATCACAAACGAGCAAGAAACAATACAAATGATACGGGATTCGCAAGGCCTTGTTCCGGATACTATTCTACTTGCAAAACATCCGCTTGTTGATGATGTCAACCAAGCAATAGCCGACCTTAAAGCGCAGAAAAAAGAGCGCGCGAAGATGTTCCTTGACGATGATACGCCGCCCGGAGATGATGAAGAATGAAATCCGCTGAATATTGGGAAAAAAGGGCGCTTGACAGGGAATCACGAGCAAATAAGGCGGCTGACGCGGTTTTACATAAAAAAATCTATAATTCGTATGACCGCGCTGCAACGCAGATAACTCAGGATGTCAACAAAATATTCACCAGGTACATGGTCGATGGGAAGCTCTCAGAGAATGAAGCTAAGGCGTTGCTCAGCTCCACTGAAAGCGAAGACGTTTTGAAGCAATTAAAAGATGAGCTTGAGTCGATTACGGATCCTGAGGTTAAGCAAAAAGCATTAAACCGGCTCCATGCTCAGGCGTATGCGGCCAGGATAACCCGCCTTGAAGCCGTCAGGGAGCGTGTATATACCGAAATGGCGAAGGTCTCTGATGATCAAATATCAAAGACAAAAAGCCTATTAGGTGAAACGGTCGAAGAAACCTATTACAGAAGTATATTTGATATCCAGCAGGGGACAGGAATGGAATTTGACTTTGCCGATCTACCCAAAAAGAGTATCGATTCTGTCATCAATGAGAATTGGAGCGGCAAACACTTCAGCAAGCGCGTGTGGTCTGATACACAGTTGCTTGCGGATGAAGCCTATAAAACAATATCTACAGGTCTTATGTCTGGCCTAAGCATACGCCGTATGGCCGATCAGCTTGATGATACAATGCTTTCAGGTAAGTATGCAGCGACACGGCTTGTGCGAACAGAAACGAATAGATCTTATAATGCCGCTGAAAAGCTTGCATATGAAGAAACCGAGATTGATGAATATCGGTATCTTGCAACTCTTGACAGCCGGACTTGCGAGGTGTGCGGGGCTCTCGATTCAAAGGTTTACCCGGTCAAGAGCGCAAAAGAGGGCCTTAACTACCCGCCGATGCACCCGAACGATCGCTGCACCACCGTTGCCAATTTTGGGGATGAAACGCTCGATAATCTCAAACGCCGTGCCAGAGACCCGGAAACTGGAGAAACCAAGTTGTTGAATGACAACATAAGCTTCACAGAGTGGAAAAAGAAAAATAATATTGTGTCGAGTGACTTTGAACCCTATGCAGTAGAATTTAATAAATCTGCAACTTTTAACGTTTCAATCCCGAACTATACTAAGGAAGTGAGCGATAGCATTTCGAGTGCTTGTAAAAAGGTTGCTGAACTCGGAGCCTCAGATAAAAAAGAACACTTGATACTTGTAAATTCAAAAACAGGCAAGTGGGAACTTGAGCAAATTGGTGATAAAGGATCTGTAGGTGATGATAATCTATTTGAGCATATAAAAAACAATCCAGACAATTCTTATTCTTTTGTCCATAACCATCCGAGCGGTGAAATACTTTCGCTTATTGACCTAAATACATTCTTTGCTAATACACAAATAACCTCGTTTGTTGCCTCGGGTCACAATGGGAAGGTATATGTTGCACACGGAAATAAAAAACCAATGCAGAAGAAATGCGCAATGTCTGAGGCTTTCACGCATGACGATGAAATATTAAAAGACTTGCGTAAAAGGTTAAAAGAGGGTAAAATAGACATGGCAGATTTTCCAAGGGCAGCAGAAAGGCTGCGAGTTAATTACCTGACAAGTAATTATTGTGATTATATGGAGGTTCAGACGTGAGCAACGTTCTTTACAGCCGGGATAATCCCGAATTAGTCACTGAATATCCCTTTTTTAGGGACGGCATGACCTGTGAAGAATTTGAGAAAGAGCAGAAAGCGTACGCTGAGCATCTGGATAATGGCGGAATGCCATATAATTATATTCCTGTTACATGAAGGACAAACCAGTATAAGTGAATTATGTGAGAAACCACCTTCAGAAATGAGGGTGGTTTTTTCGTGCCAGAAGGTGCCGCGCATTCGCACGGTGCTTTTTATTATGCCAAAAAGGAGCAACTATGAAGATACCAAAATCAATTAGAATCGCCGGCGTTGAATATCAATACTCGTGTGGTTTCGGACAAATAAAGCAATAAGGAGGAATAGTACATGGGAGCAATCAGCCCTTACCGATATCATTGCGGAGAAACAAAGAAGAGGCGCCCGGAAATCAAGAGCAAGCACAAGCTTCCGGCGATTTATCGGCTCCATAACAAAATAGCGCGAATCGCGGTTGTACTTATGGTTATCCTGCTGGTATTGTGCATCGTCGCAACGGCGGTCAGATAACCGAAAATCCTAATAAATTTAGCGCTCTCTCCGGAGGACGCTATTTTTATACAATTTTATCCCTTTGCCCAGGGAACAAAACATAGGGCGCCGCAAACCGGGACTGGCCGGATAAAAAGGATGCGGATGGAGGAAATATGCTCGACTGGTTAAAAACGATCTTAGGCGACCATTACACAGAGGATATCGATAAAAAGGTATCCGAGCAGATCGGCAAGGACTTTGTGTCTCGGACAGATTTTAACACTCTGAATGAGACGAAAAAGACTCTTGACCAAACCATTAAAGACCGCGATAAGCAGCTCGATGAACTCAAAAAGGCCGACCCTGAAAAGCTTCAGGCAGAAATTACCCGATTGCAGGGTGAAAACAAAACCGCTGCGGAAAATCATGCAAAGGAAGTTAATGCCATAAGGCTGAATTCCGCAATTGATTCTGCGATCCATGATGCTAAGGGTAAGAATGCAAAGGCAATCAAGGCTCTGATCGACGCTGAAAAACTCAAGCTCAGGGATGATGGCTCCGTTGAGGGTCTTGACCTTGAAACGATCAAAAAATCCGATCCTTACCTTTTTGAAGTCACAGAGAACCGACAAAAGGGCACCGGTGGAACAGGCGGAACCGGTGGATCTGGAGGCTCCGGAAGCGGAGATGGTGAACCGCCTGAAAACTACGCCGACTATAAAAAGTGGCGTGAAGAGCAAGACAAATAAACTATAATCAGGAGGAAAATTAATCATGGGAAACACTCTTTTAACCCCGACCGTCATTGCCAATGAAGCTTTGATGGTATTGGAAAACAACCTTACCATGGCCGGCCTTGTTCACCGAGACTACTCTACGGAGTTCGTCAAGGTTGGCGACACCGTTACCATCCGAAAGCCGGCAAAGTTCGTGGCAAAAAACTTCACTGGAACTACATCCGCTCAGGATATCACCGAGGGCAGCGTTGATGTTAAGATTGACCGATTCCGTGATGTTTCGGTCAATGTTACGTCTAAAGAGCTGTCCTTGAGCATCAAAGACTTTTCCAAGCAGGTTGTAACCCCTGCTATGCAGGCAATCAGTCAGGCGGTTGACTGTGACCTGCTCGCTGTAGGAGTTGAAAAAGCGGGCAAGACAATTACCGGCACCGCAAACGCTACAACCCTTGCGAATATTGCCGATATAGGCAAGGCCCTTGACCTGAATGCGGTTCCCGCGCTTAACCGCAGGCTTGTCCTGAACCCTACGCATAAATATCGTTATGCGCTGACCGACAACCTATCAAAAGTTTCGTATGCGGGCGATAGCGCGGTTTTGCGCGAAGCTCTGCTCGGCCGCATTTACGGCATGGATACCTATATGTCGCAGAACGCTCCGGATACCCTTGCGGCAGCAGCAGGTACCGCTACTGCCTATAAGATTACTGCCACGGCCGGTGCTTCAAAAGTTGCATTATCTTCGGTTTCGGCTGCCACGGCAACCGTAAAAGAGGGTGACGGGTTTATCATTGACGGTTACCTTTACCGCTTTACGGCTGACGCTACCGCGGTTGCCGGGGCCGTTGAAGAGGTTGCCATTGACCAACCTATCCATAAGGCTTTTGACGCCGTGTCGGCCCTGCTGGTCAACTCGACCAATTCACTCGGATTTCATCGTAATGGTCTTGCCCTTGTCACCCGCAACCTGGAATTGCCGATGGGCGCGGCAAAGGCTGCAATCGCATCTGCAAACGGTATTGCGGTGCGCGTTGTATTCGGGTACGACATGAGCACCAAAACGGACAGCATATCTTTTGATACCATCTACGGTATTAAAGAGCTCGACACCAAAATGCTTGTTAAGCTTGTGGGGTAGTAACCATGTATGAGAACGTAACCTCGACTATGATAGAGCAGGCTAAGGCTTTGCTTGGAAGTGGATGCAATGAGTCCGGTATAACATTCTTGTTGCAATCCATTGAGTCAAAAACAAGGAAGTATTGCAGGCTTGAAGAGCTTAGCGAGGGCCTACGTACTATCGTGGTTGAAATTGCCGTAAGCAGGTATCGTAATCAGCTGCCAGGTACTGCCGAGATTAACCAAACCGTATCAAGTATCTCTGACAACGGGCAATCCGTCAGTTATGCAAAACCAAACTCCGAAATAATACCGTCTACCGGATTCACGCAATCCGAAATGCAAATGCTCAACGAATACAGAAAAGCGTGGTGATTGCAGTACATATTCCGGTTAGTTTCAAGATGAAGCAGGCAGAAGTGTTTCAAGATAAACCGGTTGAACACTATCTGCCTGTTGAAACTAAGGGTTCACTTGGTACAATAACCACAGCACCAGCGACGGAAATGAGTGGTGAGTACCTTGTGAACTTCCAGATGGTTACCGATGCGCTTAAAGCCCAGGAGTGGGGTTTGATAGTAAACAAAGACGCTATAATGACCAAAAGCACTGCGGTTCCTGTCGTAGAAGGCCATTTTATTAAACATAACGGTTCAACATACAGGGTGTGTGGCATATTGAGTTTTGACTCCTATACCCAGTACAACCTGAAATCGGTGGTGGTCTGACTAATGGGAATCGAGATTAACGGCCTCGGGGTGTTTTTAGCGAAGCTTGATGAACTTGGCGGAAACATTGATAAGGCCTTGCTTGATGGTACGAAGCGATCAACAGCAATTGTTCAAAAGTCTGCCAAAGAAGGTTGTCCGGTTGACCTTGGGCAGCTCAGGGCCAGCATCATGCGAGACCACGAAGTTAAAATGAATGTTATAACCGGAAAGGTGACTACCGATGTGGAGTATTCTGCCTATGTGGAATACGGCACAGGGTTATACACCACTAAAGGCACCGGAAGGCAGACGCCATGGAGATATCAACTGCCGGATGGTAACTGGGTAACTACCCACGGAAACAAACCGCAGCCTTATATGTATCCCGCGCTTATCAATAATCGCGAACAGATTCTCAAGGCTTATGAATGGGGGATTTTACGTGAAATAAAAAAGGTGGGAAATAAATAATGGTTGATGTTGAATTGATGGTGTATCCTGTACTCGATGAAAAAGTACCGCATGTTACATGGTCTGTAGGATTTCCTCAATGCTTTGATGAGATAGGAAACGGAATTGGCAGTATAATTCAAATGGACAACTCCGTTAAAACATCAACATCAAGTGGGATTGATCGCATATCAAACATCGCGGTACAGATTCAGACATGGACAAAAACACCTGAGCGCCGGAATGAGCTCGACGGCCTGATTGAAGCTCAAATGCTTAGTTTAGGCCTCAAGCGTGGTACGCCGGCGCACCTTACAGAAACAAGACCAGATGAAATGACGCTGTTCAGATCCGTCTTGCTTTACAGCGGTTCATACGACAATAAGACAGAAAAAATATACTTTTAGGAGGATCATTATGGGCGAAGGAACAACTTCTGTCGGAACCATTCTCAAAATGGGGGCCGCAGCGGGCACCCTTACCGAGGTTCCCGATCTTTTAGACTTCCCGGATATGATGGGATCTGTCGATAAGATCGAAACAACCACCATGAAGGATATACAGCGCAGATACAAGCCCGGTCTGAAAGACCCCGGAGATATGAAATTCACCTTCCTTTATTCCGGGATGGGTACAGGTACAAACTGGGCCGATCTGTCCGCTGCGGAGTCTGCTGGGACGGTAAAATACTTTGCACTCATTTTTCCTGACGGCTCAAGCTTCACATGGAGCGGTACCGTTTCCTTGTCGATGCCCGGAAAGGGAATCGGCGAAGCGTTGTCTTTTGTGAGTACCATACTCCCCGCCTCGGCGATAACTCCTGTGGCGGCTACCTAAGCAATAGCAGACAATTAAACTGGAGGCTGCTTAATCTTAAAGCAGCCTCCTATTTTTTAGGAGGATTATTATGCAAGCTTATTATATGCTCACCGTTGGAAACAAGGAGTTCCGCCTGAAAATGACTACGGCAACCAAAATTGAGGCTGAAAAGCGGCTTGGCTTTTCGCTTCTGGATGCCCCGGAACAAATAACAAAGGCCGAAACATTTGCAATTGTGCTTTGGGCAGCCCTGCAAAAATATCAAAGCAATTATCCTCTTACAAAGGTGTATGACCTTATTGACGATATGGAGGATGAAGGTGTTACTATCGGCGGTAAGGCTGATATATTGCTTGAAATAATGAAGGTGAGCGGTTTTTTTACACCGGAACAGCTTCTGGAGATGGAAGCGGAGAAGGAAAAGGAAGCGGACAGCCAATAATCTATAAAACCGCAACGGAATGGGTAAATTCTCTATATGAAAGTGCGATTGAAGCCGAAATGAATCTTAACCTGTTTTGGAGTTTGTCAGCTGGTGAAGCCGAGCAGATGATAGGGGCAATTAACAAAAATAAGCTCGAAACATTACGCAGGGAAACTTCAATAACATGGAAACTTGGTAACTTAATCGCAATAGCTTTCAACGATCCAAAAAAATATCCTACTCTACAAGCGGCGTTTCCTGGTCTTTACGAAGATAAAAATAAGGAAGAAAAAGAGATCCTGCCAAAGCAGACAGACTGGAGAATAATGCAAGCCAGAATGGCTTATTATGCACACGCAAAGAACATGAACCTAAAGGCTGGTGAAAAAAATGACGGTTGAAGAACTGGAAATTATTATTCGTACCAATAACAAAGACACAAAGCAGAAAATAGCTGAAGTCAAAAAGCAGCTTGACTCACTGAAACAGAGTGCGGACAAAGGGGATAACTCCGTAAATAAGCTGTCGAAAGGTATTAGTTTAATAAAAACCGGTGCCGCCGTTGCCGGCCTTAAGGCTCTTTCTTATGAGATAAAAAAACTCACAAATGCTTATGCTGTGAAGCAAGCGGCGCAGCTCGGTCTTGAAAGTATCCTTGAGTCACAGAATAAAAACGTTGAAAAGGCTAAGGCATTCTTAACAGAATACACAAAAGACGGCCTTATTCCACTTACAAACGCCTACGCAGCATATAAGCAGCTCGCCTCTGCCGGTTACGATGATGAGCAAACACAAAGCATACTTAAAAATCTTAAGGATTCTGCTTCCTTTGGCCGGCAAAACGCCTTAACAATGGGCGAAGCGGTTCAGAGCGCTACCGAAGGAATCAAGAACCAAAACTCTATTTTGGTTGATAATGCAGGCGTAACCAAAAATCTTTCCGTTATGTGGGAAGAGTATGCAAAATCAATCGGTAAGACGGTAGGGAACCTTACCGCCGAAGAGCAGAGAATAGCAACCGTAAATGGATTAATGCGTGAAACTGCATATCAGACAGGTAACGCTGCTAAGTATGCAAATACCTATGCCGGCGCTCAGGCCATGCTTAAAACCCAAACAACGTTGTTATCGGCAGCGATTGGATCTGTTCTTGCACCTGCTTTTCAGACCGTTATGCCGTACATAACAAGTGCTGTTGAAAAGCTTACCGCTATGGCTGAAAGAGCCGGGCAAATAGCGGCTATCTTGTTTAACATAGATAGTAAGAAGTCGTCAACGGAAAATCTTGCTGCTGGTGCGCAGAAAGCAGCTTCAGGTATGTCCACAGCAACGAAAAAGGCAAAAGAGTTAAAGCGTGCATTGCTTGGAATTGATGAGCTGAACATACTTTCAAAGCCAACAGGTGAAGGTTCATCCAGCAAAACAAATTCCACTACAACATCAACTGCAACGGGTGCGGACAGTATAGCAACCGTTGACCCTGCTCTAAACTCAAAGCTTGATGAGCTAAAGAAAAAAGCCACTGAGATCAGGGAAAAGTTTGAGGCGTGGAAACCAACCCTTAAAGGTGTCGGTGCTGCCGGCGCGCTTGCCATTGGTATGGGGATCATAGGAAAGGTAAAAGCGGCGGCAGATAAGGTTCCGTTACTTTCAAAAGGTTTTTCTGTTCTTAAAAATTCTGTCAAAATAGCCACAGATGCAATGAAATCTGGTGTAAATCCAATTAAAGCATTTAGTTCTGGTTTCAAGTCCCTTTGGAGTTCCGCAAAGAACTTCATGGGATCCCTCTCTCCGTTCGCCAAGATGGGCGTAAGCCTGGTTGCGTTGACGGCCCAAACCGTTGTGACAAAGAATGCCGTAAAAGATTATGCACTTGGTAATATCAGCCTTGGTGAAACATTGGGGAATATAATCCCTGTGACGGCGGCAGTCGGCGTGGCCATGTATACCATGCTCGGGCCTTGGGGCCTTGTAGCGGCAGCTGTAGCCGGTGTAACTGCCGCCATTGTTGGTGTTAACGAGGCGCAAGAGCAGTTGCAGCAGAAGGCGATTGACAACGCTTTTTATGACGGTGTCGGTGTTAAAATCTCTGATATAGCGTCAAAATTTACATCAATGAAAGATGCGATTGTAGCTTCGAATAAACCCATCATCGATAATCAGGCTGTTATTGACGCGACAAAGAAAAAAATCGGTGAAACATCAGCTAAGATCGATACCTTGATTGGTGGAGTAAACAACGGAACTATAAGTATATCCGAAGCATTACCAAAGATAACAGCTGCCTTTGACCAGCTTAAGGCTGACACGAAAACCATATTGGATACAATCTATAAAAACATAACCTATTCTCTCGCCGGCAGCATCGGTGATGTCCTTATATCTATGGGCGTGTCCATGCCTGAAGTGCTGAAAATATTTGGTAGTATTGTTGACGAATCAAAGAGTAAGCTGGAAACATTATATGGCCAAGTCGATTTGATCAAGGAACAGCTTAAAACCGCAAAGGGCGACGAAAAATTTAGCCTTAATATGAGGTTACTTGATCTCAAGCAGCAGATCAATAGCTTGACCGGAAGCGACGAACTTAGCAACCTATCTGTATCGCTCGGTATGATAAAAGATGGGATCAACTTTGAAAGGCCGAAAGCCTTTCAAGAAGCTATGAGCAAAATTAAAACGGCTGCTGACGATGCGAAAGATTCTATTGATACCGCAAATGGAAAACTAATAGAGCAGGCAGAAATACTCAGAAAAATAGCAAACCCTGAGCAGATTAAGGTAATAGAAAAATATATTGAAGCCATAAAGTTGGACACAAAAAATCAAAAAGACAAGATAGACGCACAGATGCAAGTGACGGCAGAGGCAATACAAAAATCGTTTGTATCACAATACCAAAAAGCTGTTGAGAAGGCATCGCCAACAATTGTAGAAATTTTAAAAGGTGCTTTCACGGATAATAAAAACACTTATTACTGGGCCGGAATATATATGAAAGGACGGGTGTTAGACGGGATATTAAGTAAAGATGGTGTGGATCTTGAAGCTGAGTTTAAAAATACCTTCGGAGATTATGGTAGATATTCGCTTAAAGGTTATACCGATGGAATAAAAGATGCCACAGCCGTTAAAGAGGCAACGGATGCCACAAGCTCTTTCGGTAAAGTTGTGCAAAATGTATTTAGTGCAATGATGGGTATTGAATCCCCGTCAACCGTCTTCGAAAAATACGGAATTAACACCGTTGTTGGATACGCAAACGGCATTACCGGTAACAGCTCGGCTCTCAAAGCAATATCAACACTGGCAACCAACATATTTACGACATTCAAGAATCACCTGTCAAATGATAAGTTCCGATCAATAGGCGATAATGCCGCTCAGGGTATTACTGACGGGTTGAGAGGTATCCGTTTCCCGCAGATTAAGGTGCCACACTTTTCTATCCAATACGACACACGGGCGACGGATTCCGCAGCATGGCAAACGTTGGGCATACAGGGGCAGCCGAAAGTTGATGTTAACTGGTACGGCAAAGGAGGTATTTTTGGCAGAAAGTCAGTGATCGGTGTCGGCGAAAATGGTGATGAGGCAGTGTTGCCTCTAGAGAATAACACATATTGGATGGACGTACTTGCCGACAAGATAGACGAAAAGATCCCGCGCGGATCGTCCGGGTCGGACGGTGGAGACTGGACAATCATCCTTCAACGTGCAGACGGTTCGGAGGAAAGCAGATATTCAATAACGGCGGCCCAAAGGAAAAACCAGCGTGACGGCAAAACAATCATACCTGTTGGGGTATAAAAAAGCCTCCCGGTCTTGATGGCCGGGAGGTTTAATAAAAGGGCTTTTTGAAATTAGCTATTAATCTCTTTATATTTACCATTGACAAATTTTAGCCTTTCCGAGAGGCATAGTTCAACAACACATTCCCTGTTAATTTTCGAGTGAATTGCAGTTGTCAACATATCAGATAATTTTTCCCCGGGACTGATGAGGTTATTTTCCGCTTCTTGGTCAACGATGCCAATGAACCAGAGAACAGTGATTTTTTCAGGTTTATTAAATTCATTCAGATACACTAAAATTGTTGGGTCTCCCCAATTATTATCATTAAATGCTCCTAAATCATACATCAATGATAACACTTGTTGTTCGTAATCATCTGCAATTTGTTGGTAATTGAATCTATCCGCAACTTTTGTATCAGCAGTAGATGACGAATTATCCTTAACATAACAAATAATCAAAACGACAATAAGCACAGTGACAAGGCTCATCATGGCTATTATTGGTATCAAAATCGGATTTTGTTTATTTTTGACGCTTTTAGGACTTTGACCCGCCCCGCACACATTACAAAATGTAGCCCCTTCGGCAATATCTGCATTGCATTTGCTACAGTTCACGATATCACCCCTTCGTTATCAAAATATATCACATGAATTTATAAATGTAAATATAAAACAAAAAGAAGGTGTTCTCCATGTCGTTTATTCCAGGCGAAAGCCCTATTCGCTCAGTAGATGGCGTAACAACATTACCGGCACCGTCCGATTACCAATGGTCACTTGAAGATGCAAGCCGAAGCGACGCCGGAAGAACCGAAGATGTTGTGATGCACAAAAACAGAATTGGCCAAGTACCTGCCGTTTATCTCAAGTGGAACGGCCTTACAATCGCAGAATCCGCGGCAGTTTTAACAACATTCAATCCGGAATACATAACAGTCGAATACCTTGATCTCATGGCCGGCAATATGTTGACCAAGGAGTTTTATGTTGGTAACAGAACCGCTGCATTGTATAACAGCAAATTGAATTGCGTTGATGGGATATCCTTTAAAATTATAGCAAGAAACGGGTGATATGAATGTACGATCTTCCACGAACTATCTTAACAAAAGCAAATATGACGGACGCGGCGTTTGAAACCTTCAAGCTCTGCCGCCCAATGTATGCCGAGCTGACCATATCCGGAGCAAGCGGTGAAATAACCGTTCGTAACGATGACATTATTCAGGGCAGTTTTAGCATAGATAGATATTGCTCATCTGGAAATAGCGTGGAAATCGGATCGGCCATATCGTCAGAGTTAAAATTTACATTGAATAATACAGCACAAGAACAAAAGCAACAAGAAAGAATAACTATCGAAGGTTCTTATGTCCAAAGCGGTTCTCTTAGAATTACAGTGACAGCCGCAGGAATGGAAGGCGGTACTAAATCATTTGATGTCGGAATTACCGGTACTCGGACGGCAGCCAATACAGCCAACGAAATACGGGCAATTATGCTCGGCGCTACCGGAGAAGAAATTAAATCATTTTTTGATATATCTGGAATTGGAGCAGATGTTATTCTAACCGCTAAAACTGCTGCTCCGAACGACAATTCGATGAACATTTCCGTTAAAAACCTTACGCCGCAGAATGTTGAATCACCAAACTATACAGGATTTATCGATATTTTAACCTCTGACAATACGGTATTGGGAAAAGCTTCAGTTTATGATGACTACATCTTCGAGGGTGCGGATGTATGGGCAAAATTGATATTTTACCGTGACGCGACAACCGCCTATCAAATGTCGCTCGGTCGCTTTGCTGTTGACGCTCCGCCGCGCAAGTTACAGACAATCAGCATATCTGCCCTTGATTATATGATGAGATTTGACAAGCCGTACACTACCACGCTTGCCTATCCCGCAACGCTATACGAAATCCTTACAGACGCTTGTACGAAATGTGGTGTTACCCTGACCACACCCTTATCGGCAATTCTGACGCGCCTGAACGGCTATACGGTTACCAAACGGCCGAAGAGCGATAACCTTACATATCGTCAGATACTGCAATGGATAGGGCATCTGTCCGGGTCGTGTGCGTTTATGGACGCGGATGGACATCTCAATTTGACATGGTTTGATGTCGTGGCGGCATCTCAATTTACCACTGAAGCCAAAAAAAAATACGCGTTTATAACCCCGGCCGAGCGGTACAGCTCAGATATGTTTGAGCAGGACACGGAGATTACGGGCGTCCGAATTGTCGGTAATGATGAGGACAGAACCGAATACAAGTATGGCAGCATGGTATACGCTTTAAACATCGAAGGTAACCTATTGGCGCAGGATAACCTTACCACGCTCGCAAGCAGCCTTGGAGCACGTTTCACTGGGTTTAGGTACAGGGTATACAACTGCACTATAAAGAGCTTTCCTCACCTCTGGCCTATTGACTGTGTTACCTATGTGGACAAATTCGGTGCGTTGCACATGTCCGTTGTCACGCATCATACATTCAGGCTCAATGGGAATTCGATTTTAGCCGGCAAAGGCGAAACGTCTGTAATGAAAGGTTATGCCGCTGCAAACCCGCTCACACCGCAACAGCAGGCTATTCTTGCCAGATTGGCACAGAAAACAGAAACACAGCTAACGGAGATACAACAGGCACAGCTTGACTTGAATCGCGGAATTACAAACGGCGCTGGTCTGCATATTACAGAAATAACCATTGACGGAATCACAAAAAAATACTGGCACGACGGAGAAACGCTCGAAGAAAGCACGTATATCAGTACATACAATTCAGGCGGTTTTGCATGGACGAAAGACGGATGGAATAATGGTAACCCCGTATGGCAATACGGTATTACCGCTGACGGTAACGCAATATTAAGTGCGTTGAGCGTCTATAAAATAAGTGCGTTACAGCTCGCCGCCAATTCAATCACCGCCGATAAGATAGCTGTTGGCGCGTCAGACAAAAACTACATTGTACAAATGGATTTAAGCAACTGGATTGATAGCACATATGTTACCCCGTCTGTTATGGTTGATATTACCGATTCACCTGTTGGCGGCATCATAAAGGCAAGAAAAGTGTACTCGACCGATTCATCTGCGGTAACGGTTTATGCTCCCTCCGCCGATACCTTCAACGCGGCGGGTGGGGAAACCTATGTGTACGAAGGATATTTCAAAGCATCGGTTTCGGGAATTAAGGTGCGCACACAGATATCGGAACGAGACGCGATTACAGGCGCGTCAACAGGCAGATGGATAGTCAGCGATTATTTTTTAGACTACATTCCGGACACATGGACAAAGTTTTCCTCGAAGCTGAAAATTCCCGCCGATTGGTCTGGAAGAGTTAGAGCATTAATGTACCTCGGATTGGCGGTAAACGGTAATGTGCAGTTTACAGGGCTTACTTTGCGTAAAGCAAACTCGGGAGCAATCATTGTCGATGGGCGCGTTGAATCGGTTGATAGACGGACATTTTTTGATTTGAGCAACGGGACATTTCAAATACTTGGCGATGAAAGTAAATTAGTTTTGTCGGATTATACAAATGATTACCCGGAACTTCCGATTTATGTTTATTCCCAAGGCTTATTCTATTTACCATCTGACTATACAGGGAACGATGTATGGTCGGATTCCGATGCCTATATTGCTTTTCTGCGAAGATATACTCGACAAGCAGGGCTTGTTTCAAGAAATATTGAAATCAATTCTCCTACTAACATCGGTGACATCAGCTTAAATGCCGGTAGAAAAATGTATTTATTCGCTGCTCAAGGTATAGATGTGCAAACAAATTTAGTGTTAGATAACACAATCCAAGTCAAAGGTAAAACAACAGGTGGCGACCCTGAATTGCTTGTGCAAAAATCATCGGCTAATAATACAGTTGTCGGTCAAAGTTACCAAACCGGAAATACCAACATTTATACAAAGTCAGGCGGAAGAATCAACTTCTATGTCGGAGGAACGCTTGCAGCGTATGTCGATTCGGACGGATACCATGACGCATAAGGAGGAAACAGTATGGCATTCAGCAAACCATCTTTGGAGCACAAAGGATTGACCGTGTCAAATGCATACCTACGTGTAAGCAATGTCGAGTACATACACAACGGCAAGCGTGTAGCATTTCTTATTTCGTCATATGCCAATAAAGCGGCTTCAGACGCCAATATGCGTCTTGACGATGTATTTGTCGGGCAGATGGACATAATCCTCGGCGCGGATGTTGCCGATATTTTGGCTCAAATTTATGACGATATTAAGGACAAGCGCGGAACAGATGAAAAGTATGCAATTTTCAACAATTGCACAGACGTATAAGGGGGTATAGCATGAAGCGAACTATTGAACTTAACCTCAATGTAGAACCACCACTCATATATGCAGGTTACATGGGCGAACACAATGCCACGGTATTGCATATAACGCCGCCAACGATGCTGTCAGATTCCGATTACTTCCGAGCGGCATTTGACCTTTCAGGGATTGTTATCTACTCCGAACAGCTCACAGGCGACACGCTTACTGTGATACTTTGGAAGCAACTTACACAACAGAAACAAATATCCATGACCCTGGAGGGTTATAAGGATGACGGATCCTATATCGGCAAGTCGCAACTGGTTACGCTGATGTTTCGGGAGGCGGTATTCGGCACGGATGGTGAATCCGACACTGATCCGCACGGCATGGCTGTCGATGTCGCGGCCAATACGGCGGCAAGGCACACACACGATAATAAGCCCACACTGAACAAACTGTCAGAGGTTGACGCGACGTTAATGTTTGACGGCCGGCCAATCGGTGGTTGGACAAGCATCGCTTTAGTTAACAACTTTGATGACCTCGACCCAGATGCTGCCGATGGAAGCATCGGATTCATCCGTGACGACCCTGATGCGTTAAATGTACCGGACGAGCCTTACGATTTCGAGGCGAATATTCAAGCTGCGACGCGCCTGTTTCTGCACCCTGATGCAAAGCCTGACGACAACCTTGACGACTTGGACGTTCAGTTATCGTTTTTCACCGGCACAGCGTTTTGGCTGTTCTACGCCATCAGAAGCACAGATACAGATATTCAGCGCTCTTATTTAGCAAGGTTCAACATCTCCCAAGAGACCAGCAGTATCGACAAAATGTCCATCTATTTCCGGGCATGGGAAGCCGGTTCAATCAAAAACCCTGCGATTGAAACAGACACAATAGCTCTCACGAATGGCTGGACAAGGGCCGATTTTACGACTATCGAGGGTGAAGGAGATTTGACGTTCATACCCGGCGACGTAGTCTCCATAGAATACGGCGACTTGCCTGTGATTCCGTTCAGTGCAATAGGCGAAGATGGTATGGTGGACACCCAAGCTGTGGATATGTTCGGGTATTTTGCAAATATCGACCCGTATCTCGGTGGACGCCCTTCGTTTATTGCTATCAAAGATGAAATTTGGAAAAAGGTTGGTGACAGAACATGAACATCAACAAAATTATCAGAACTGAAAAAATCAGGTTGTTGAAGGAAAGGCTCGCCGCTACCGATTATAAGGTTCTGAAAAACACTGAGGCACAGATGGCTGGTGATGCTCTCCCCTATGATCCTGTGGCATTACATGCGGAACGACAGCCATTGAGAGACGAAATTAACAGATTGGAGGGATGAGCATGATTAAATGGCTTATGACCGCCGTGCCGCTTCATTTATCGGCAATAGCGCTGATCATCGGACTCATCGTGTCGGCCCTGAAAATCCTCATTTAACATGACATCGGAGGCGTAATAATGATCGAAGTTACGGACTTAATAATCATCATGGGTGTGCCGTCAGCAGTGACGGCGCTTGCTTTTGGGGCCTTGCAGCGCCGGATAATTAAATCCGAGGAAAAACGCGAGAAAAAGGATGCGGCCAGGGAAAAGAGTCAAGTTCTTATTATCAAAAGTGTTGGAGCCGCTATTGCCCTCGGTGAATCAACGGCTATCGCCCTGAAAAACGGCAAGACAAACGGTGAGACAGAAAAGGCGCTGGAATATGCTCAACAGGTTAAGCATGAACAGAAGGACTTCCTGACCGAAATAGCAGCAATGAACCTGTATTGAAGGTGGAATACATGAAAAAGGGATGGACATCAAGGATAATAATCCTGCTTGTTATCGGCCTCAATGTATGGTTTGCCAATAAGACACTCAACGTATTTGCCGCAACCGGTGTCGAACCGGTCGCTACTGTTGCTGCATTTTTTTCTTTTACGACCGGTGAGTTATGGGCATTGACTTATATCAAAAAATTAAAATTGAAACGAAAGGAGAACCTGCAGGATGACGCTCAAGCAAATGATTGTGAAGAAAGTCACGAGCCGTAAGTTTTGGATTGCGGCAGCTGCATTCATCGCTGGTATGGCTATGGCCTTCCGGCAGTCAAACAACAAATGGCTGCAGCTTGCCGGCGTGGTTATGTCATGTTTGTCCGCATTGGTCTACCTGATCATTGAGGGACGGATCGACGCCCGGGCCGTATCTGATACCGTCGCTGAAATGCTGAGGAGTCTCGAAAAGGAGGAAACAAAATAGTGGCTACATATCTGAAACCGGATAGAATCCGCACTGAAAAGGTTAGCACGGGAGCCATTACGATCAAGGAGAAGATCATTCCGGACAATGCAAGGGCCACAAAGAATGTCGCCCCATGGTGCAAAACCGGACAACCCATGAAACCGTGTGCCAAGCTCAATGACAGTACCGGAAAGCCCCGCGGGATTACAATCCACAATACGGTGGATATTAAGACCGCACCCGAGACCAACCCGGCCGAACAGTACAGCCGGGCCACCTGGCCGAACTGCAACATGTCCGGCGTGGTCGTACACTTTTATGTCTACGGTACCGAAATTTGGCAGAACCTTCGTGAGGATGAGCGCGGTTGGCATGCGTCCGACGGTCAGACGCGCCGGGCCTCCCAGCGTAAGGGCATGACGATCTGCGGCAACACCGATACCATCGCGATCGAGTGTATCGGGAATGGCAATGGCACTGAAGATACCGTGCGAAAACTTACCGCGTATCTGCTGTACAAGTATGGCCTTTCGCCTGACACCGATGTGTACACTCATAATTTCTTCATGGGCCGCGGGAACAGCATAGTCCCCGGGGCATCGAAGAACTGTCCCATTTATATCCTGCCGCACTGGACAGACTTCCTGAAGGGAGTCAAAGCATACTACAGTGCTATGGTCGACGCTGCGAAAAAGCCAACGACTCCCACGCCGGCGAAGCCCCCGGTCGTGATTCCCCCTGCCCCGAAGCCTCCGGCAAAACCTGTTCTCAAGGCGGGAACGAAGATAACCCTCAACAAAGCATCGTTATATCTTGCCGCTGCATCATCCAAAAAAATCCGTTCCGTGAGCGGGCACTATTGGCGTTATGATGATGCTGAAATCAACGGCCGAATCCGGGTTACCAACAGCGAGAAGCGCGTCGGTAAAAAGCCGTTGGTGCTGAATGTGACCGGGTGGATCGACAAGCCTGCTATCACTTGATGCCGCCATAAATGGCGGTAATATTTTGCCCCCTCTGCGTATGATGCCGCGCAGAGGGGGCTTTTTTTATGCCCTAATTGATATTTCCAGTGAGCTTCCGTCAGGTGTGATCGTTGTTACGGTTCTGTCGAGCAAATCAGTTGGTACAGCAGCCAGATCCGGGCCGACAAATAACAGGTTTTCCCGCTCATAGATCCGGACAGATTCTGCGTTGATAACCGGCAGCAGGTCTTTTACTGTCATTTGCTATCACCTGCTTTTCCGCGTTCATTCTCCCATTCGTCACGTGCCTTCCGGCACTCTTCAAGGGACTTTCTTATGCAGCTGAACAATTCGCCATCGGGGGAACGGTAGTCATACTGGCAATATTTCTTTGCCTTTCTGCCTACTTTGCGAGTGAAACTTTCGTACTGCTCTTGCCCGGGTTTGTTTGTGGTCGTTACTCCGTTTACTGTCATTGCCATTTTATTTGCCACCTTTCTGCCTGGCATTTTAGGCGGCCAGGCACGCCTTTTGTCTTATATTTCGTAAATGTGTACTAAGGTGAATATTTCCGATTGTGATTGGGTGATTGATACGCCTCCGGCTTCTCCGATCTTCAGTATATTCGTGATTTCTGCTGCCCAGGCCTCGCGCTCTGCTTTCTTCTCCGCTCGGTGTGCCTGCCATTCCTCATCTGTGCTGTAGCAATCCCGGCAGTTCAAACACTCTGACAACAACCATTTATTGAGCGCTATGTGGTTCATTCGCAACGTAATGACTTCGATTTTCCAGGTCTTTCCGTCCCCTGTGGAATTGTCCAGATAGCTTCCTCGGCTTATAACCTCAACGTCAAATTCGTCTGATATAATCCATATATTTGTTACGTTTTCGCCATATTCGCCAGTAAGGACTTCAAGCCTTTCTCCTAAATCACAAATTCTGGAATAGTAATTAAGTGACGGATGCCTATAAATGTCATAACCTGCTCTGATGCTTGACGCTTCGTCTTTTTCATAATCGGTAGGGAACAATTTGTTTGCCTCTTCCCACGCCTTTTCTTTGCTGTTGACCTTCATTGTTGACAACTCCTTTTCTTATCGGCGGTTTCCCGTCCCTGTGCTACAAATATACACTATAAAATAGTGTTTGTATACTGGTAAAATACACAAACTTTTAGTGTATAATTTGTTGATATAGTACACTTTACATTAGTGTACACAGCTGATATAATATCCTTAACTGAATGGGGGTATAGATATTGGCTATCAAATATAGAATTGATGTCATGGCAGCTCTTAAGGATGCCGGATACTCAAGTTACAAGATCAGAAAGGAAAAAATACTTGGGGAGGCAACTCTTCAAAAGATTAGGAATGGCGAAATCATCTATTGTGACGGGCTTGAAAAGCTTTGCAAGTTGCTAAACTGTCAACCAGGTGACATAATTGAATATACCAATGATTAATATAGAAGCCGGCAAGGATTAACTCCTTGCCGGCCTTTTTTTGTTATTTGACTTGCATTTGACTTGCATTTGACTTGCATTTATATTGTTTTCTTGTGTTTAATTGTGTGTTTTAGTGTGTTAATAATAACATGTATATAAAGCAAAATAGCCAAGATTCCTTGATATACAAAGAGCCTATGGCTATTAATTGTGGTGGACGTTGAGGAACTCGAATCCCCGACCCTTCGCACGTCAAGCGAAAGCTCTACCGGCTGAGCGAAAACGTCCAAGCGTCAGCGGGAGCGATACAGGCGAGAATTAATGATATTTATGAGATCGGTAGCCGCGGCAATGCGCCTGAATTCCATTGGCATTGAAATAAGTGCTCATTGTAACACTGTTGTCCACCCCAGAATATTCTGATATTGGACAAAAAGGAGGTGGAATCAATGACCCCAAACCAGGAATCCAGAATGTTGTACACCATTAAACCGAATGACAGCCTGTGGGCGCTGGCGAACCGTTACGACACGACGATTAAAGACATCGTCGACGCCAACCCGGGCATTAACCTGAATATGCTGAGAATCGGGCAGGGGATTTATATTTGGCCGGGCAGAAGGTATAACAGGCCCGGTGCCCCCGGCAGGCCGGAACCTCCAAGAAGACCGGAACCTCCGGGAAGGCCGGAGTTTCCCGGCAGACCGGGCGTGCCCGATGACCGCGGGCCGGTCAGCAGGCGGCAGCTTGACTTAAACAATCTTTTCAGAATGCTTTGGGAGCAGCACAGCGCGTGGACGAGGATGGCCATCATGAGCATCGTCTTCGGCTTGCCCGACGCGGAGGCGGCTACCGAAAGACTCTTAAGAAACCCGAGGGATTTCGAGCGCGCTTTGAGGCCGTATTACGGCGACCGCGCCGCTTCCGAGTTTTCGCGGCTGCTGAGGGACCATTTGGTAATAGCGGCCGAACTCGTGAAATCTGCCAAAGCAGGCAACACCAAAGCGGCAGCGGACGCGGAGCGGAGATGGTATGAAAACGCCGATGAAATCGCCCGCTTCCTTGCCCGCGTTAACCCGAACTGGAACGAAAGAGAGTGGAGAACACTCATGCGCCATCATTTAGACATGGTAAAGGCTGAAGCGGTTCAAATGCTGAATAAAAATTATGCCGGATCGGTCAATGAATACGACGAAATTGAGGCGCAGGCGTTGGAAATGGCGGATGAAATGTCCCGCGGCATTGCCGCGCAGTTCCCGAACAGGTTTTAGAAATCCGTACGCCGGCTCCGTTTGGAAAAATGGGGCCGGCGGCATTGTATAACAAAGGAACATGTGCTACAATTTGCCTGACAGGCGGAATAAAAAAAGGAGGAAGGAAAATGTTTACGCAATGGAAAAACCTATTGAGGGCGGTGGCTGTTTTGACAGCGGCCATATCGTTTTTCCTCGGTTCAACGGTGGGGTATACGGACGGTACACCGATTCAGGCGACCAGGCAGGACTATTGCTTTGACAACAGCGGCATCCTCATCGGCGGTTACTGCTTCGATTTGAAAAACGCCAACAGCACGCAGGTCGGCTATATCAAAGAGGCCGGAATCGATTTTATGATATCCTCGGTCAACGAGCCGTTCCTTAACCTTTGCGACGAATACGGCATCGGGGTCATTGCCAAGAATTACAACGCCGCCTCCATGTACTACATGACCTACGGCAACACAAGCTGGTACAATATTACCCCCGAAACCTACAAAGACCACCCATGCCTTTGGGGCGACGATTTGATTGACGAGCCGACCTCCCAAGAATTTGAGACATTAAACGCCATGGCCGCCCACTATTTCGCCAACACCCATGGCAAACTGCCGTATATCAACCTTTTCCCGATATACGCCAACAGCGAGCAGCTCGGAAACGAACCGGATATTCCGTTCTACCGCAAAGTTCTCTCTTTCGGCATCGGCGATTCCTCGGACGAAGCCGTCGACCGGTATAAAAGGCATGTTTCGGACTATATCAACGCGATCGACACCGACTATATATCCGTCGATATCTATCCGCTCGGGTGTAAAAACAACGCGCTCGGCCGCCAAAAGACAACAAACGAGCTATGGCTGAGGAATCTCGACATTCTGGCGGAAGCCTGCAGGGCGACCGGCCGCGACCTCTGGGTTATTACGCAGGCCGCCGGCAACGAGATCAATGAAGGGGGAGGTATGCGTTACTGCGACACGCCGGAAGACATCCGCTGGCAGGCGTATGTCAGCCTTTCGTTCGGTGCCAAAGCCATCATTCACGCCTGCTACAACTCCGGCTGGTGGGATAGCGAGTCGCATTTGATTGACCAAAACGGCAATCGAACCGACACCTACTACGCCGTTCAAACGGTCAACCCCGAAATCAAAGCGATATCCGATATTTATGCGGGCTATGAAAACCAAGGGGCGTATTTGGTCAACCGGCTGCGCGCGGCGGGTACGAAGACCGGCTATCTGCTGCCGGTGGACGAGGCGATCAAACCGTCGGTTCAATGCGCAAACCCGCTGCTCATCGGCTGTTTCACCGAAAAACAGGGCGAGGGTAAAGCGTATACGGTCGTCAACATGACCGAACCCCAACAGAACAAGACGGTCAGCGCCGCGCTCTCTTTTGAAGGCGCGTCGCGGGTCACCGTTTATAAAATGGGCGTCGAAACGGTGTATGACGCCGCCAATGTCGATTTGGAACTCGCGTCGGGCGAAGGCGTTTTTATCACCGTTGAGTAAGAGGTTCTCGAATGAATATACAGATCTACGGCGTCAAAAAATGCTTTGACACCCAAAAAGCCGAGAGGTTCTTTAAAGAGCGCCGAATCAAATACCAGTTTATCGATATCCTGCGGTACCCGCCGAGCAAAGGCGAGCTCGAGAGCATAAAACGGGCGGTCGGTATCAACGGCCTGATTAACACCGATGCGAAAGAATACAGGATGTTGAACTTGCACATCATCGCCTCGCTGGACAGCAGGGCGGAAATTTTGCTAAACAACCCCAAACTCTATATTACCCCGGTTGTCCGCAACGGCAAACAAGCCACGGCCGGCTATAAACCGGAAGTTTGGAGTTCCTGGGAATAAAGCCCCTAGGGTGTTTTCATGGAAGCTTCGACCGTTTTCCTTCTTGTGCTGCTGGGCATTTGCACCGGCGGGATGACTTCTCTGATAGGCGCGAGCGGCGTGATGATATTGATTCCGGCTTTAAGCCTCAGCATGAAATTCACCGAGCTCGAGGCAATCGGGACAAGCCTGATGGTGGATGTTATCGGTTCACTCGCGGTATCGTATACTTATTTTAAAAACAGCAATATTGATATTCGAAACGGAAAATGGATAGCGCTCGGCTCGGTAGCCGGGGCCCAACTCGGCGCCGTGTTCGCTTCGCGCATCCCCGATACCGGCTTGGGAGGAGCGTTCGGTATTTTCCTTATGCTTTTCGGCGTGATCGTCTTCGCGCGGGGAGCCAACGCGAGCACGGGGCCGGGCGCGCGCAAACCGTTAAGCTTTCAATCCAAATGGCGGCGAATCGCCGTTTCGGTAATCATCGGCTTTCTGCTCGGAGTTAACAGCGGCCTGCTCGGGGCCGGAGGAGGCATCAATTTCCTTCTCGTTCTTCTTTTTGTTATGAGGATCCCTTTGCATAAGGCGATCGGGACATCCACGCTGTTGATGGCAATTACGGCCCTTTCCGGAGCGGCGGGCCATTGGGAGCATATCGATTACGCGGCGGGGCTGGTCATCGGGGCCGGGACGATAGCCGGCGGCCTGCTCGGCGCGCGTTTCGCCAACAAAGTCAGTGAGAAGGTGCTCGGCAGGGTGGCCGGAACCGTGTTCGTGGCCCTCGGCGCCGCCATGACGGTGATAAAACTTCGAGGCTGAACCCTCGAAAAAAAACAGCCGCGGCCATTCGACATAAACGTCGTTGCCGCGGCTTTTTGATACCTTGCTGTCAGTCGATTTTTACCGCGCCGACCTGCCCGAGAAGCCGGTCGAGGTCGTTTTGAACAAAGAATCCGATTTCTTTTCTCAACGCGTTGGCGGTCGACACGGCCATGGCGAGTTTTATCGCGTCCTCCAAAGGTATTTTACGCCGGATGCCGGTCAGAAAACCCGCCACCAGGGAGTCGCCGCAGGCAACGGTGTTGACGATTTTAATATCGGGCGTCTTCCCGCGGTAAACCCGGTCGCCGACGGCAAAAACGGCCCCGTCTTTGCCGAGGGAAACGATGACGGTTTCAATCCCTTTGGCTTGGATTTCCCGTGCCGCCGTGATGACCTCTTCGACGGTCTTTATTTCCCTGCCCAGCAGGCTGATCAATTCGTCCCGGTTGGGCTTGATCATGTCCGGGCGGGCCTCGATGCCCTCCTTCAACAGGCTTCCGCTTGTGTCCAAAACGACTTTTTTACCGGCGTCCTTCGCGATCTTTATGAGTTCGGGGTAGAAACGGTCGTCAACACCGGCGGGAACGCTGCCGGATAGAACGACGGTTTCGCATTGCCCGAGCAGTTGCGTATAATGCGCGGTGAACGCCGCGCGTTTCTCGGCCGTCACGAACGCGCCGGCCTCCAAAAGCTCGGTTTGGCGGCCGCTGCTCTCGTCGTTAATGCTGACGCAGGTTCTTGTTTCGTCCGGCGTCCTTACAAAACTGGTGACGATGCCCAGCCCTGTCAAAACGGATTCGATATAGTCCCCGTTGCGCCCGCCCAAAAAACCGGTCGCGACGACGTCTTCGCCGAGCAGCTTTGCCACCTTCGCGACGTTAATCCCTTTGCCGCCGGCCGCCTCCTTTTTGTCATGGACGCGGATAACCTCGCCGGGCGTCAGCTTTTCCACATAATAGGACTTGTCAACCGTCGGGTTGAGCGTAACCGTCAGTATCATTTTCAACTCCGTTTTCTCCGCCGGGGGAACGGTTGCCTTTTGAGCCGGATGGCGGCTGCCGGCTCAAACAATTTTTGCCCTGTATTCATTATATACAAAAATATGCCTATGAATATTACCTTATTAACACTGTAACCGCTTATCGCCATTGTGTCAATCGAAATATTGACAAAAAAATGCAGGCGCGGATGGTTGACATCGGCGCGCTTTTTGGGTACAATAACAGTTGCGACCGAACATTTGTTCTACAAGGCGGCGGCTCTGCGATGGAACGCTCGATTTTGCATGTGGATTGCAACAAATTTTATGCCTCGGTGGAATGCCTTTATCGGCCCGAGCTCAGAAGCCTGCCCGTCGTAGTGGGCGGCGATGTTGAAAAAAGGCGCGGCATCGTGCTGACCAAAAACGAAGTCGCGGCCAAATACAACATCAAAACGGGCGAGGCGATATGGCAGGCAAGGCAGAAGTGCCCTCAACTGGTTTGCCTTCCGCCGAATTTCCCGCTGTATTTGCGGTACTCAAGGCTGGCGCGGGATATTTACGCGCGGTACACCGACCGGATAGAACCGTTCGGACTCGACGAGTGCTGGCTTGATGTCACCGGCAGCGGCCTGTTCGGCGACGGCCTGCAAATCGCCGAGGAAATACGCGAGCGCGTGAAATTCGAACTCGGCATTACGGTCAGCATTGGGGTCAGTTATAACAAAATATTCGCGAAACTCGGCAGCGACTATAAAAAACCGGACGCCGTGACCCTGATCACAAAAAAAAACTTCAAATCGATTGTCTGGCCGCTTCCGGCTTCCGACCTTTTGTATGTGGGGCGCGCCACAACCGGGAAATTAAGAAACTGCGGTATTTACACTATCGGCGACCTCGCCTGCCGTACGCCGGAGTATCTGCATACGGTTTTCGGCAAGGTGGGCTATATGCTCTACGCGTTCGCCAACGGCCTTGACGCGGAGCCGGTGTGCGCCCTGGGAGACACGGCGGTCATCAAGTCCATCGGCAACAGCACCACGGCCCCGCGCGACCTTGAAAACGAAACGGATGTCAAGATCGTCTATTATGTTCTTGCCGAGAGCGTCGCGAGGCGTATGCGCGAGCAGGGCTTCCGCTGCCGCACCGTATGCGTCAGTGTCAGGGACAACGAACTGGTTTCGTTTATCCGCCAATGCAAACTCAAACGCTATACCGCCAACGCCAAAGAAATCGCCGAAAGCGCGATGGACCTGTTCAGGCAAAACTACACCTGGCCAAAACCGATTCGCAGCGTCGGTATCAGCTGCACGGACTTTGAACACGAGAACAGCCACTTTCAGCTCGACTTCTATGAAAGCTACGAAAAGCGCGCGAAGATGGAAAGCCTGGATAAAACCGTCGATACGCTCAAATCGAGGTTCGGCAACTACTGTATCCAAAGAGGCCTCATGCTTTCCGACGCCGGCCTGTCGGGGTTTAATCCCTACGACGACCACACCATTCATCCGATAGCGTATCTCAAATCCAAGTGAAAGGGGAGGCACCTGTGAGCCGCAAGGTTTTTGTGGATGTGCTTATCAGGCAGGATAAAGACGGCAAGATAACCCCGCTCGCCGTAACATGGGAAGACGGCGCGGTTTACGAAATAGACCGCGTGACGCGTGTTTGCCGGGCGGCCTCGCTGAAAGCGGGGGGCGCGGGGATACGGTACACCTGCCGGATACAAAACCAAGAGACCTATCTTTTCAACGACGACGACAAATGGTTTGTGGAAGCGAAAAATTAAGATTTTTGTTAAAACTTCCTCCGCCGTTGCGGAGGCTTTTTTGTTTGTGTTATGATATGTTCGAAAAGCGCGAAGGGGGAGTTTGATGTCTCTCAAATTCAATTACAGCCTCGGTTCGGGAATGGTCCTTACGGACCCGGCAGTCGGGCAGCTGATTGCGGATATGAAAGCGGCGGGGGTGGGAACCGTCTGGCTTCACGGTTATTTTTTCGGCAAACTCAAAGATTCGCCGGATGATATGGCGAAAGCCAAAATATAACTTTTCTATTGTATGTTTCTGTGGTATATTGTCAAAGGAACCAACAGAACGGACCGATTTAATTCAACGGGGATGAATTTGCTTGAAAACCGAAAACAAAACGATTGAGTTTCAAGTAAAAAAAGAAGACGAGGGGAAATATCTTCGCCTGCCGCTCGATATTCCGGATCATGTGGAAATATTGGAGATTAAGCCGTCTTACACCGGCGATGAGGCAGACTCGACGCTGACGGACGAAGAAAAGAATGTCATCGACTTTGCGTTGACCGATGAGAACGGCGACGACCTCGGCGCAAGCGGTTCCAACACAAGGCCGGTCAAAATCAGCCGGAGTTTTGCTTCGGCAGGGTATAAACGCCGCGAACCTAAAGGGAAATGGACAATTATAATCGGCTGTTATCAGATAAAAAAAGAAGGCTCGACTGTTCGTTACGACATCACATTCCGGTTTAAAGAGTATCGTTATCTCAAAGGCGATATCCATACCCACACGCTTAACAGTGACGGTTCGATGTCTTATGACGATTTAGCTCGAAAAGCTGCGAAAAAGGGACTCGATTTTCTCTTCATCACCGACCACAACAACTCGACCGAAGACTTAAAAATGCCTGCGGTTGCGGGCTTGACCGTGATTGATGGCCTGGAACTGACGAACTACAAGGCCCATGTCAACCTTTTAGGCGTCAAAAAGCCGTATAACGGCTCCTACGCCGTGGGGAGCCTTGCCGAACTTAACGAAAAATTGGAACAAGCCCGTCAAAACGGCGCGATGAGAGTGGTCAACCATCCGTTTTGCCATATGTGCCCCGTGAAATGGAACATCGATGACATCGCCTATGATGGAATTGAAATCTGGAACGGCCCGTCGAATCGAAAAGAACTCAAAGCGCTGGACTGGTGGCAGAAAAAGTTGGAGGCCGGCGAGCGTATTCCTGTTGTCGGCGGCTCGGATTACCACCGAGATTACTATATAACCGATTTGCTCGCGTCCCCGGCGACGAGGGTCCGGTGCGACAGCAACGACAAGGAAACGATATTGAAAGCCTTGAAAGAAGGGCGGTGTGTTGTCACAAAGACAACCGATTCCCCGATGATTGATATCCGCTGCGGCGGCTTGACGATAGGGGATACTGTGGAGTTTTCCGGCAGAACCGAGGTCGAAATCAGCGTGGACAAACTCAAAAAGAACCATGCGTTGCAGGTTTTCAACCAAACCGGTATGATATATGAAGAAACCGCGGTGAAAAAAGGGCGCTTTGCGAAAGTTTTCCCCGTCGAGGAAAGCGGATTTATCCGGGCTCAAATACTCTATAAGCCGGGTTTTATCGTCCGGTTCGTTTATAAAAAAGTCATGGGTACGCTTTCAAAGGAAGAAGCGAAAAAGCCGATTCCCGCTTTGCTGGAGGCAATAACGAACCCTATCTATTTCAAGAAGAATTAAATGATATGAGGATGCGCCTATTTAACCCAAAGGCTCTAATTAAATAAAACATGGAGGAACCAACATGATTTCACAGACCGAAAAGCCGCCGGCCGGCGAAACCGTCGCGATAATGGAAACAGACAGAGGAACCATCAGAATCCGCCTTTTTCCGCAGGCGGCGCCCAAAGCGGTTGAGAATTTTATCACGCATGCCGGAGAGGGGTATTACGACAACCTGATTTTCCATCGGGTTATCGATGGGTTTATGATTCAAGGCGGCGACCCCACCGGCACGGGGCGCGGAGGCGAGAGCATTTGGGGAAACGCGTTCGAGGACGAGTTCTGCGAGGAACTTCACAATATACGGGGCGCTTTGTCTATGGCGAATTCCGGCAGGAACACCAACGGCAGCCAGTTCTTCATTGTCCAGGCCGGCCGCATCGAAGATTCCATGCTCAGACAAATGGAAGGGCTTGAAGACAAGGGCTTTCCGAAAGAAAGCCTCGAGAATTATAAAAAGATGGGGGGGACACCGTGGCTTGATTATCGTCACACGGTATTCGGCCAGGTTTACGAGGGGATGGACACGGTCGATTCCATAGCGGCTTCCAAGGTCGGCATGAATGACAAGCCGGTCGAGGATATCCGAATAAAGAGCGTCACCATAGCTGTTGCCGGCTAACGGTTTCGCTCGACCTGTTCCGGCAAAAAACAGTTTACAAAAAGTCAAAAAAGCTTTATGATTAGTAGGCGGATGACTGATAACACGGGAACCGCTATAAATAACATGGGTCATGACTGCGTGATTATCGACTATGTCAATCCCGCGCGTTCCGCGGCGTACGACATGAAAAGCCAGATTAAACAATTATTGAAAAAAATGATCCGGCGACCGCCGATTTTCTTTGCGAAGCGACGGGGGTGAAGGCCGACGCGGCCGCGACGGTATAGTCAAAAATAAAAAAATAGGGGTGACGGGATGCGAAGAGTAAAAACAATCGCGGTGTTAATGGTTGTGGCCGTTGTGTTTGCGGCAATGGCGTCCGGCTGCGCGATGAATCCGCAAAAACAACTGTTGGGTAAATGGATGGATTCGTCGGGGCTGAGCGGTTACGAGTTTCTCGAAGACGGAAAGGTTAAGAGAACCATGTTCAGTTTCACCGTTCCGATTGTAGAAAAAGAGGTTAACGGAACATTTGACGGATTTTACACCCTTGACAAAAAAGAGGACACGCTGAAGATCGTAATAACCATCAGTAACTTTGGCATAAGCGTCGACAGCACCTACAAGTTTGAGATTGACGAAGATACCCTGACTTTGACCGATACCAAAACCAACAAAACAACAAGTTACACAAGGCAAAGCGCGGAATAAAAAAGACCTCCCGGCAGCGTAAGACTGCCGGGAGAAAATTTTTCAGCGCTTTGCTTCCCTTTAACTGCTATAGTTGGAAGCGTATTTCGCTTGTTTGATCTGGTTGTCGATGGCGTCGAGCGCGTTTCGCATCGATTTGCCGATGTTCGCGTTGTTAGTGACCACCTTGTATTCGGCAAGTTTCGGCAGAGATTCTTCGTATTTCGCGTAATTATCCTCGGCCTGCTTTTGGGAGATCGCATCCTTATAAGCGAATTCATTCGGATTCTTTTTGACGAAATACATAATGTGATAACCGTATGAAGTTTCAACGATACCGGTGTCACCGGGCTTTCTTGCGGAATCGAAACTCCAATTCTCAAACGGCGCTACCATTTGGCCTGTAGCCATCTTGTCATAGAGACCGCCCTTGGTATTGGAACCGGTGTCCGTCGAATGCTTCTCGGCAAGTTCGGCAAAGGCGTCTTCGGTCTTTTTGCCTTTGTTGTAAAGCGCGTAAACCTCATCGGCCTTTTTCTTGGCGGCGGCTTTTTCTTCGGCGGTTGCCTCGGACTGGTCTTCCGGATCCGCTTTAAAAGAAAGAAGGACGTGGCGTACATCGACTGTGGCCGACGGGAATTGGGGCGTTTTCACCCATAAGACGACATAATCGGTATCGGTCTTAAATACCTTTTTATCCCCCGCGGCCCGGCCGTCCGCGAAAGCCCAGTCAGCGGCTTCCTTGGAAATGCCGCCTTCAACTGCGGATTTGCTTTTATAAAAATAATCGGCGGATGTCTCGGTGTCTGCATTATAGGTTTTTCCTTTGGCAACGGTGGTATTCTTTTCAGCCAGACGAAGGAAAGACGCCTCATCGGTTATGCCGGCGAGCATCGCATCGGCCTTCTTCTTCGTCGCGTCATCTTTGCCCGTGAAGCTGAACGAGCGCAGGCTGACGACATCATAACTGTCCTTGTCTTTGTTGTAAATGTCGCTGATGACTTTGTCGGTGCTGGCTTTCTTGAGTTCTTCGTACTTGTCTTCATAATACTGCTGAACAATCGTCTCTTTTTCCAGCTGGCTTCTTAAAAACTTTTCATTGATACCCTTGCCGTAGTTACCCTTCAGGTAAGCGTTGAGAGAGAGGCTGCCGCCGGCGGCAATCGTCCGGATTTTTTCGATTTGCTCATCGATGGTCTTTTTCTCTTCATCGGTCAGCTTGTATTTGCCGGTTTTCATCGCTTCTCTGTAGAGCATCTCGTATTTTTGGGCTCTGTCAAGCGCCTGTGTCCGAAGTTCTTCCGCCCAGGTTTTTTGGGGCTCTCCCTCCTGAGTAGGGTAGTCCTGCTCGTCGGGCGGAACGGTATCGTCAAAACCCATGTTATAGCCTTGCTGGGCGGCCTGTTTCGCCTGGCCGGCATAGTAGCTGTACATAAGAGTGTAATAGTAAGTAAAATCGCGGACGCTGAGTTTTTGATCGCCTATCGTCATAGCGGTCGTGTTTTTTTGTATGAAACCGGAAGAATCAGCGAACCTCCAACCGATGAGTCCCACAATGGCAACTGCCAATACAACGGCTGTGACCGTTTTGAGAAGTTTTGACACTTTGCCGTTCTTCTTTGCCTTTCTGGCGTTCTTTTTTGTAGCTTGAGCAAGCCTTGCCTTTCGCTCCTCGCGGTAGATTTCGGCTTTGCTCTTTCCGTTATCCTTATTGGCCATCCTATTCATCCTTTTCATTCAAATCTTGCCCAAACCGGCATAATGTCAATATTTTAACCTATTTCAATTTTTTTTACAATAGAGTTTTATTAATAATTAAATGTTTTGAATTTGTTTACAATTCACGGAAGCCTTTGGCAAACCATACGTTGCCGGCTTCGAAACTCCGGTTGTTGAGGTAATTCAGGCAACCCGCGTCTGTTTCAAACGCGAACGCCAGTTTATACGAGAAAAGAAACTGTTTCTTGTAACCCGGTACACCGGCGGTGTTTTTCCCGTACTTACCGTCGCCCAAAAGGGGATGGCCGACAGAAGCGAAGTGGGCTCTGATTTGATGTGTTCTTCCGGTCAGCAGAAGAACCTCAAGCAGGCTCAGGTTGTTATACTCGTCCAAAACGCGGTACGCGGTTTTTATCTCCTTCGCTCCGGCGGCCGGACGGTTCAAAACGGTGACCGTGTTCTTGTTTTCGTTCTTAACAAGCCATCCTTCCAGCGTGCCGTTCTTTTTTTGGAAATAACCATGTGTGACGCAAAGATAGTATTTGCGGATTTCGCGGTTTTTCATCTTTTCATTTAATATTCGCAGGGCTTCGGCCGATTTTGCCGCGACGACGATACCGCCGGTATTCCGGTCAATGCGGTTTACCAAAGCGGGGGCGAAGGAGTGTTCGTCATCCGGGTTATAAGCTCCTTTTTCAAAGAGATACCGCTTGACTCTGGTTATCAGCGTATCGGTGTATTCGACATCGTCGGGATGAGAAAGAAGGCCGACGCGTTTGTCAAGAAGCAGAATATTGTCATCTTCGTATAAAATGTCAAGCTTTTTGGAGGCATGCAGAAAGTCAAAGCGCCCGGCCGGCTTATCAAAAAACTCGTCGCCGATATACATGTCCACGGTGTCGCCTTCGTTGAGCTTCGCCGATATCTGCGAGCGTTTGCCGTTGACCTTGATTCTCTTAAGGCGAATGTATTTGTACAAAAGCGCCGCCGGAAGGTTTGGAAAGCTCTTTGAAAGAAACTTGTCAAGCCGTTGGTTTGCGTCGTTGGATTGAATAATGATGCTTTTCAAAACGATGCCTCATTTTATGTTTATTAAAATATGGTATAGTATACCATAAATGTGTCCTATGCAAAAGGTTGAAAACAGTGTATAATATTGACAATATTTTACGGGGGTACGGGAATGATAAGCGAAAAAAGAGTCGTGGAAGTGTTGAAGGAAGCGGGCGTGCTGCTGGAGGGGCATTTTCTTCTGACATCCGGCAGGCACAGCGATAAATATCTGCAATGCGCGAAGATATTCCGAAACACGAAATACAGCGAAGAACTCTGCAGCGCTCTGGCCGAACTTTTTGAGGACGAGCGGATAAATGTTGTTGTCGGGCCGGCGATGGGCGCGGTTCAAATGGCCTATGAAGTCAGCCGCCATCTGGGTTGCGAGAACTTCTTCACCGAAAGAGACGAAAACGGCGCGATGGCGTTGCGGCGCGGGTTTTCGGTTGAGCCCGGGCAGCGGGTGCTGGTCGTCGAGGATGTCGTCACAACGGGCGGTTCCGTCAAAGAAGTCATCGATTTGTTGGAAAAAGCGGGCGCAACCGTCGCCGGCGTCGGTTCGATTGTCGACAGGACGGGCGGGAAAATGGACTTCGGCGTTCCTTTCAAAGCCGTGTATTCCGCCGATGTGTTGTCATGGGAAGCGGACAATTGCCCCCTGTGTCGGGAAGGCAGGCTGGAATTGATCAAGCCCGGAAGCCGAAAAAAATAGGTTGATTTCCGGCTGTTGCCGGTGAAGCAAGCGGAGTAAAATATGAACCAATTTGTTCTGCGCTCAAACTATATACCGACGGGCGACCAGCCGCAGGCGATCGACGAACTCACGGAAGGGTTAAACGAAGGTTTCGGGGAGCAAACGCTGCTCGGCGTCACGGGTTCCGGCAAAACCTTTACCATCGCCAATGTCATCGCGAGAGTCAACCGGCCGACGCTTGTCCTGGCGCACAACAAGACGCTGGCCGCTCAGCTCTGCAGCGAATTCCGGGAGTTTTTTCCCGAAAACGCGGTGGAGTACTTCGTCAGTTATTACGATTATTACCAGCCGGAAGCGTATATTCCCTCGACCGACACCTACATCGAGAAAGACTCCGCGATTAACGATGAAATTGACAAACTCCGGCATTCCGCCACCTCGGCGCTTTCCGAAAGGCGCGATGTGATTATTGTCGCGAGCGTTTCCTGCATTTACTCTCTGGGTGACCCGATCGATTACCGGAGTATGGTCATATCGCTTCGCCCCGGTATGAAGAAAAAAAGAGACGATTTGATAAAAAAGCTCGTCGAGATACAGTACGAGCGCAACGACCTGAGTTTTACCCGCAACAAGTTCAGAGTGCGCGGCGATGTCGTCGAGATTTTTCCTGTCTACTCCAATGAAAACGCTGTCCGAGTCGAGTTTTTCGGCGACGAGATTGAGCGCGTCAGTGAAATCTACGCGCTGACGGGTGAGATTAAGAGCAACCTTTCGCACTGCGCGATATACCCCGCCTCCCATTATGTGATTTCGCAGGAAAAAATGGAGCGGTCAATAACCGCGCTCCATGAGGAAATGCTCGAGAGGGTAGCATTTTTTGAGAGCAAGGGGAAACTCATCGAAGCGCAGCGAATCCGCCAGCGGACGGAATATGATATCGATATGTTGAGGGAGACGGGCTTCTGTAAGGGCATCGAGAATTATTCCCGCGTGATGTCGGGAAGGCCGGCGGGGTCTCCTCCATTCACGCTGCTCAATTATTTCCCCGACGATTTCCTGCTGATTGTCGACGAGTCCCATGTCAGCATCCCGCAGGTCAGGGGTATGTACGCGGGGGATCGGTCCAGAAAAGAATCGCTCATTGAATTCGGTTTTCGCCTGCCTTCCGCTTATGACAACCGGCCTCTGACCTTCGATGAGTTTTACGAACGGGTCGGCCAGAAAATTTTTGTCAGCGCGACCCCGGGCGAATTCGAGAGGCAGAAAAGCGTTCGCATCGCCGAGCAGGTGATTCGGCCGACGGGGCTCCTTGACCCCGTGGTTACGGTTAAGCCGACGCAAGGCCAGATCGAGGACCTAATCTCCGAAATTAATACCAGAACACAGCGCGGGGAAAGGACGCTCATCACCACTCTGACGAAAAAAATGGCGGAAGATTTAACCGATTATTTGGATAACTTAGGCATAAAGGTCCGGTATATGCACTATGATGTGGATACCATCGAACGCATGGAGATTATCCGTGACCTGCGTCTCAGGGAGTTCGATGTCCTCGTCGGTATTAACCTTCTTCGTGAAGGCCTGGATTTACCCGAGGTTTCCCTTGTTCTGATTCTCGACGCCGACAAAGAGGGCTTCCTGCGCTCCGAAACCTCTCTGATACAGACGATAGGCCGAACGGCCAGGAATGTCAACGGCGAAGTCATCATGTACGCGGATTCGGTGACGCCGTCCATGGAAAGAGCCATCCGTGAGACGGAAAGGCGCCGGGCGAAACAAATGAAGTATAACGAGCTCAACGGCATTGTGCCGAAGACCATTGTGAAAGACGTTCGTGACATTCTCGAGATTTCAAGCAAAGCCGACGATGAGGAAAAAGCGTCCGGAAAGCTAAGCGCGAGGGAACGCGAACAACTGATTGCGAAGCTGACCGCGGAAATGAAGGCGGCGGCGAAGATACTGGAATTTGAACACGCCGCTTATCTCAGAGACAAAATCGAAAAGCTTCGGCAGAGGAAAATTCAGCGCTTGCGCTCATAAGGGCTGCCGCCCTTTTTCTCTTTACCTTTCGCAAATCACCATCCGGAGGAGTCATCTTGCCGCAAAAAAAATTAGTCGTTAAGGGCGCCCGCGAGCACAACTTAAAAAACATTGATATAGAAATTCCAAGGGACAAGCTCGTCGTTTTTACGGGATTATCCGGCTCGGGCAAGTCTTCCCTGGCGTTTGACACGATTTACGCCGAGGGCCAGCGCCGCTATGTCGAGTCGCTGTCGTCCTATGCCCGCCAGTTTCTCGGCCAGATGGAAAAGCCGGATGTCGATTATATCGAAGGGCTGTCGCCGGCGATTTCCATCGACCAAAAAACCACATCCAAAAATCCCCGTTCCACGGTCGGAACGGTTACGGAGATCTACGATTATCTGCGTCTGCTTTACGCGAGAATAGGGATTCCGCACTGCACCGAATGCGGCAGAGAAATCACCCGCCAGACAGTCGACGATATCGTGGACAGCGTCATGGCGCTGCCGGAAAACACAAGGTTTCAGGTGATGGCGCCTGTGGTCAGGGGGCGAAAAGGCGAACATGCCAAGGAACTCGACGGCGCTAGAAAAAGCGGCTTCGTCAGGGCGAGAGTCGACGGCAGCGTTTATGACCTGTCCGAAAAGATTGAACTGGATAAGAATAAAAAACACAATGTAGACATCATCGTTGACCGTCTGGTCATCGCACCGGATATTCGAAGCAGACTTGCCGATTCCATCGAAACAGCCACCTCTCTTACCGGAGGCCTTCTTCTTATCGATATTGTGGACGGGGAAGAAATGCTCTTCTCGCAGAATTACGCCTGCCCGGAACACGGCGTCAGCGTGGAAGAACTGACCCCGCGCATGTTTTCGTTTAACAATCCGTTCGGCGCTTGCCCCACCTGCGCTGGCTTAAGCGTCTTCATGAAACCGGACCCAGATTTGATTATTCCTGATAAGAACTTGTCCCTGCGGTCGGGCGCGATAAAAGCGAACGGCTGGTCGATTGCCGAAGGCGGGACAATCGCGCAGATGTATTACGAAGGCCTGGCGGCGCATTACGGGTTTTCCGTTGACACGCCGGTTAAAGACCTTTCGGCGGATGCCTTGAACGCTATTCTCTATGGCACGCAAGGTAAAAAAATAACATTGCACAGGCGCAACGAATACGGCAGCGGAACCTATCTGACCGAATTCGAAGGCCTTGTCAACAATATGGAGCGACGGTACAGGGAAACGACAAGCGACTGGGCAAGGGCAGAAATTGAACAATGTATGTCCGCGGTTCGGTGCCCCGCCTGTAACGGCGCGCGGCTTCGAAAAGAATCCCTTTGCGTTACCGTTGGCGGAATTAATATTGATGTGCTTACACATAAGCCCATCAACAAAGCTCTCGAATTCATTAAGAATCTGAAGTTGACAAAGCGCGAAGAATTGATCGCGCGCTTGATTATAAAGGAAATAGCGGAAAGGCTGGTTTTCCTCAGCAGTGTCGGCCTTGATTACCTGACTCTCTCGCGCTCATCGGGCAGCCTCTCGGGCGGCGAAAGCCAGCGTATCCGGCTGGCCACGCAAATCGGCTCGTCGTTGGTGGGCGTCTTGTACATTCTTGATGAACCGAGCATCGGCCTGCACCAGAGCGATAACGCGAAACTGCTGGCCACGCTGCGAAAACTGAGAGATTTGGGAAACACGCTCATCGTTGTCGAGCACGATGAGGAAACGATGTACGCGGCCGATTATATTGTCGACATCGGCCCGGGAGCGGGCATTCACGGCGGTGAGGTGGTATGCGCGGGAACGGTTGAGGACATCAAACGCTGTGAAGCATCCCTGACCGGCCAATATTTAAGCGGTAAACGGACGATTCCTGTTCCGGACGAACGAAGAAAAGGGAACGGCAGGGAACTCGTCGTTTACGGAGCGAGTGAAAACAATCTTGACAATATCAATGTGGCGATTCCCCTCGGCGAGTTTGTCGCGGTGACCGGCGTGTCGGGGTCCGGCAAATCGTCCCTTGTCAATGAAATACTCTATAAAAGGCTTGCCACGGAACTCAACGGAGCCAAAAAGGTTTCCGGCGCTCACAGAGACATGAAAGGTTTCGATGCTCTCGACAAGGTTATTGATATTGACCAGTCGCCCATAGGAAGGACACCGCGCTCAAACCCCGCCACCTATACGGGTGTCTTTACCGATATCCGCGAATTGTACGCGTCCACCACGGACGCCAAGACGCGCGGTTACAAAGCGAACCGGTTTTCTTTCAATGTGAAGGGCGGCCGCTGCGAAGCTTGCCAGGGCGACGGTATCGTAAAAATTGAGATGCACTTTCTGGCCGATGTGTATGTGCCCTGCGAGGTGTGTAAAGGTGCCCGCTATAACCGTGAAACGCTTGAAGTCAGATACAAAGGCAAATCGATATACGATGTGCTGGAAATGACGGTTGAGGAAGGCCTGGCTTTTTTCGGGAGTATTTCGAAGATTCAGCGAAAATTGCAGACGCTTTACGATGTCGGCCTCGGCTACATCAAAATCGGCCAGCCCGCGACAACGCTGTCCGGCGGCGAGGCGCAAAGAGTGAAACTCTCCACGGAACTGTCAAAACGCGCCACGGGCAAGACCATTTATTTTCTCGACGAACCCACGACGGGCTTGCACGCCGCGGATGTGCACCGGCTGATCAATGTGCTTCAGAAACTTGTCGACGCGGGCAATACGGTGGTTGTCATCGAGCATAATCTTGATGTCATAAAAACAGCCGATTATATCATCGACCTGGGGCCTTACGGCGGCGACAGGGGGGGCAAAATTGTGGCGCAGGGGACACCGGAAGCCGTTGCCGCAAATCCGGATTCGTTGACAGGCCAATATTTAATAGAATACCTCTCGGACAATAAGCAAAAGGAAGGATTCACAACGCATGAACATGCTGATTAAAAGAATTCTCTGTATTGTTGCCGTTTTTTCGCTGTTGTTGCCCGGCGCTGTTTGCCCGGCAGCCGAACGGGCGGATTCTTCCCTTTCCATTTGGGTGGCCTCCGACATCCACTACAGGCCGCCGAGGTTGCTCGGCCCGATCGCGGAGCAGGACGGCCTGCCGGGAGATCCCTTGTATGCCCATGTCAACACGAAAGGAATGCTTACATACGAAGCCGACGCGATTATCGGCGAATTCCTGTCAAGGTTTGAAAAATCAGATGCGAAATACCTTCTTATCCCGGGTGATTTGAGCGAAGACGGCTACTGGGAAGAACACCTCGCTATGGCGCAAACGTTGAGGGACTTTCAAAACAGAACGGGCAAAAAGATATTTGTGGTTCCGGGCAACCATGATATCCGGACTTCGGCCTCTAAAAACCGCCTGAACCTGTCCGACTTTCTTACGGTTTACGCGGATATTGGGTATGATGAAGCTTTGGCCGGTCACGACGGTTCCGCGTCTTATACCGCCGATCTTGACGATAACTATCGGCTTCTGGCCATTGACGCGTGTATTTACCGGGAAGACGGCAGCCGGATTACGCCCGATTTGCTCGCTTGGATTGAACAGCAGGCGAGCCGTGCCGCGCTTGACGGCAAGAAGCTCATCGGTATGGTTCACCACAGCGTGCTTGACCACCTCGGCGTGCAGGAGATTGCCGGCAATATGCTCAGTATTGAAGACTCGAGATCTCTTGCGGAGCGGTTCGCCGACCGGGGGATTCAGGTCGTGCTGACCGGCCATGTGCACGCGAACGATATTTCGTCGGCCGTGTCGCAAAAAGGCAACAGAATATACGACATTGAAACATGCAGCCTGATAACCTATCCGAACGCTTACCGGCAGATTGATTTTTCGGCCGGCGGCATTGAGGTGAAGACCGATATCATCGATGCCATAAACATCTCGCTTCTGCCCGTGGGATTTAATCCGGCGCAGCTTGCGTTGCTCGGCACGGATTTTCCGTCGTACAGTTACGGGTATTTCAAAGCGGCGTTCAGGAGTTACGCTAATGAGATTCCGTTTGCGACCGGGAAGCTTGCGGGTTGGCTGAATATCGAGCGAAACACCGAAGAATACAGAGCGCTCGAAGCGGTAACCCAAATCCTCGGCGAAGCGTTGTGCCTGCCGCTGTATGATACAAAGAATACAGCCGAAACAGACAGTGTTGAAGAAATCGCCGCGCTGGCCGGTATCGGCATTGAACAAAGCGAATACGAAAGTTTCCTTGAGATCGCGGCTGTGATTTTTGCCGGGCACTACGCGGGCGATGAGAATCTGTCATACGACTCAAAGGAAGTGCGGCTTGCCGGCCAATGCCTGAACGCGGCGCTCGTGTATTCGCTGACAAATATTCCTTTGAGCGGCGCGAACGCGCTGTTTGAAAAAATGGGCTTGCCGGGCTTCGGGTTTCAAGTCGATGACCGTATTTACACGGCAGCCGCCAAACGGGTTTATATGAAATCCGCCGCAAAAACGATTTTTAACGAGATTTTAAAGCCGCTTGTCACAACCTTGACAACGGACGCTTACGCTCCGGCGGACCGGAATGCAACGCTGGAACCTTACGGAACCGCCGGAGACTTGCAAGGCCCTGCCGTAATTCTGCCGGATATTCTGTTGGCTTGGAATCTTATCGGCAGGCTTTTCGCTGTTGTGCTCAGCGCTCTGAAAGCGCTTACCGTTTTTTGACTGTATTGATAAAAAGAGGTGTTTTTCATGAAAGTAAGTTTGAAAACGCTACTGTGTTTCGTTCTCGCCATTTCCATTTTGGCGCCTGTCGTTTTAGCGGTGAACGCGCGAACAACCGACCCGGTTTCGGTTTGGGTCGCTTCGGATATCCATTACAGGCCCCAAAGTATGCTGGGGCCGCTCGAAGAACAAAACAACTTTCCCGCTGACCCGCTCTACCGTCACGCGAACACCACCGGCCAGCTGACTTATGAGGCAGAAGCGGTTACAAATGCGTTTTTTAAGCGGTTTGAAGCGTCTTCTTCGCGAATTCTGCTCATTCCCGGGGACCTGACCGACGACGGCTACCTGCCCGAACACATGGCTTTCGCGCAAAAACTGAAGGATTTTGAAGCGAAAACCGGGAAGCAGGTCTATGTCATCAACGGCAACCACGACATTCGAAGGGCTGTGTCGGACAGAAGCATCGATTTAGACGAGTTTAAAACCATTTATGCCGATTTCGGTTTTGCGGAAGCGCTCGCGTGCCATGAGAATTCGGCGTCCTACACAGCCGATCTGGAGGGGAATTACCGGCTGATAGCCATAGACGCCGTCGTTCACGGCACCGACACAAGCGTCATCGATTCCGGGTTGTTGTCATGGATACAAATTCAGGTATTGGCGGCGAAAGAGGACGGGAAGCATTTAATCGGCATGATTCATTACAGCATTCTTGAGCACTTTCAAAACCAGAGCATAGCCGAAAAATATATTATGGTGGAAAACTACCGCGGCATCTCATCAAAACTCGCCGATTGGGGCATAAAGTATGTTTTTACCGGCCATGTGCACGGCAACGATATTTCGGCTGCCGATTCCGCGAACGGCAACCGTATCTATGACGTCGAGACAAGTTCATTGCTGGCTTACCCCAACACATACAGGGAAGTGACTTTCTCGGAGGAATCGATAAAAATAGAAAGCCGGAATATCGACGAAATCAATGCGGCGGATTTGGTCGCCGGGTATTCGGCGCAACAACTCGATTTGATTGAAAACAACTTTCAGGCATACAGCTTGGGCTTTTTTAAAGCCTCGATAAACTATTTTATAAACCGGTATGCCGGCTCACCCGGTTCCGTCGCGGATGCCTTGAACATCGAAAAGGGGACGGCTGCTTATGTCGCTCTTTCGGCCGTGATGACCACACTGGGCGCTGCGCTGAATCTGCCGATTTATGACGAGGGCACACCCGAAATCGACAGTGTTGGGGAAATCGCCGCCGAAGCCGGTGAAACCATAGACCGGAGCGAGTATAAAAATCTCTCGGATATTATCGGCTCCATTCTCGCCGCACATTATTCGGGTATCGAAGACATCCCTTACGATTCCCCCGAAATCAGGCTTTTTAAACAATGCTTTAAAGCGGCTCTGATACATTCGCTTGTCAATATACCCGACGCCGCGGCAAAAGCCTTGTGCGAGGAACTCGAAGTGCCCATGCCGGCTGCCGGCCCCCCGGATAACGGCGCTTATACGAACGCGGCGAAGCTGATCTATATGAAAACGGCGGCCGGAAAAATCATAAACGAACTGGTCGAGCCGCTCCTTCGCGGTTTCACTTCCGATTCGTACTCACCCGGAGATTTGAATGTGACGCTCGAAGCGTACGGCGCGCCCGGCGAACCGGCCGCTCCGAAAGTGCCCATCGCCGGCATGGATTTCATTATAGACATTTTGACCCGGCTGACGCAGCTGATCATCCATATTGCAAATACGCTTTTGATCTTTTAACGTCCCCGTACTTACAAACAGCAATATAAACAATCGGGAGGTTTTCGCATGTCCAAATACCCCATCAGCTTTTGGAGCACGGTCAATATGAAGAATAAAGGTCCCGACACACCGGACATGTGGCGGGACCTGGGTATCACGCTTGCCATGTCGCCAAGCTACGCGGCGGAGGACAAACAGGAAGTCATCAAGCTGCTTGACCGCTCCGCGGAACTCGGTATCCGGGTCGTCATGCGCGACTACAGGACGCACTGGCGTCAGCTGACCAAACTCGGCGAGGAAGGATACAAAACGCTTTTCAAAGAAGTCCTCGCCGATTACGGCAATCACCCGGCGGTTTTCGGCTTTTTTGTCGGCGACGAGCCGGACGCTCCCGAAGCCTCGGACGCATTTGCTGCGATGAGAATTCAAAACGAGACGGCACCTCATCTGAATGCTTACCTCAATCTTTTACCTTGGTTTACCTGGATTCGTTCCCGCATCGGCGCCGATTCTCTTTCAACTTACCTCGACCGCGTCGCGGCGGAAGGCAAGGCGAAGCTGCTGTCGTATGACTGCTACGCGCAAATGCAAACGGAGTTCGACGGGCTGGACTCTTATTTTGAAAACCTCAAGGAATACGGGCTGGCGACAAAACGGCTCGGTATTCCCTTCTTCAATATCGTCCTTTCCTGCGGCCATTACCGCTACCGCTGCCCGACGAAGGACGACCTGCAGTGGCAGCTTTGCACTTCGGCGGCACACGGCGCCGCCGGTGTTTCCTGGTACCACATACAGCTGACCGGCATACAGGACAATTACAGGAACGCCCCCATCAACCAAATGGGGGAACGCACAAGCGCTTTTCATGACCTTTCGGAGGTAAACAGGCTGTTCAACAACTACTGTGGCGAAGTCCTCGCGTCGCTGAGATTCGACACCTGTTATCATGTCGGCAAGGCATACGGCGGTGTGCCGCTTTTTAAGCCGTTCGGTAATGTTCTGGAAGTGGAATCGAACGACGATGTGCCGCTTATCTTCTCACGCTTTTATGACGCGGAAGGTAAAACCTATTACGTCATCTGCTGCAACTCACCCGTGGAGACGACCTATGTCAGCGTGACGTTGAAGTCGGGCTGTGAGTTAAAAAAATGTGAATACGGCAATGTGTTCAGACCCCTGAGCGTTCACAAAGACCCTGTGGGAGAAAAGGATGTTCACGCCGGCCAAACCGCGGGTATTTGGCTGTCACCGGGCCAATTAGCCGTTCTGAAAGAGGACTGATTTTTATGGCTGACGCGTTCTGCCCCGTATTCAAATGCGAGCAAGCGGCTTTTCGCGAGAGGATGGCTTAATCCAATAGCGTCATTAACAGCAAAAAAACAGGCGGCCGAAACCCTGTCCGGATTTCGGCCGCCTAATGCATTTTAATCACCGTTCGCCGTAACGCGCGGGCGGTTTCATTTTGTGCGCGCTTCGCCTGTGATAGCTTTCAATCTTATTCATTGTTTCGGGTTCGGCCTCGCCCGTGAGCAGATACCTGTCCAAATCCGTGTATTTTAAGCCCATTTCGTCCTCGTCGGTTTGCCCTTCATACAACCCGGCAGAGGGTGCTTTCTTGATAATGTTCGCCGGCGCGCCAAGAAATTCAAGAAACTCATAGACTTCGCTGACGGTCAAGTCGGCAATCGGATTAAAGTCGTAACCGCCGTCGCCCCATTTCGTGAAATATCCCACATATATCTCGCTGCGATTTCCTGTTCCCGCGACAAGGCAGTTCAGGCTCTGCGCGACGCAGTAAAGCGCGGTCATTCTCAAACGGGGGGCGATATTCGATTTTGCCGCGTCGCTTGCGGATACGCTTTTTTCAATTTCACCGCAAATTGAGCTTTTTGCCGAACTCAAATCGACTGTCAGCGTTTTTATACCGAATTTTTCAGCCAATTCGTCAGCGTCCCGCAAATCGTCGCCGTAATTGCTCGAGGATTGGCAGGGCATCCTAACGCCGTAGACGGCATCACAGGCTTTTTTGCACAGGATACCGACGAGCGCGCTGTCCTTTCCGCCGCTGTTCCCAAAGACGATTCCCTCGCAGCCGGCCTGCTCAAGGATGTTTTTTATAAACTCGGTTCGCTGTTCGAGTTCGGTTTGATAATTCCTCATATTGTCACCCGCATTCTGGAATTCTTTCCGGCCTACTCTTCTTCGCAGTTTTCAACAATGATTTCCATATCGTTCAAGTTATCGGGAGATATGGGTTGTGTATCACCGCTCGCAGGTTCGGCAGCCGGCTGGTTGCCGGTCACATCGTTTTCTTCCGCTGCGTTGTCCGCGGAATCTTCCGGGATACTCAAACGGAAGTCGCCGGATGAATAACTGCCCGGTTTAATAGAAGATAGACTGCCGCTGTCAAAATCCGGCTCGGTCGAGAAATCGCCCGAAAAGTAATCGGCTCGTTTTCTTTTTCTCTTCACCGTTTTTATTATAATCAGAACGAGCAGTGCCAGCACAATGGCGGCCAGGGAGATGAATGTGCCCGCCCAAAGCCCTTTGGGCATATAACGGAGTTCTATGGTGTGACTGCCCTTGCTCAGGTGAAAACCAAGCAAGCCGCCGCCCAAGGCCACTAAGTCGTTTTCGTCCACAGGGCTGCCGTTGACCGTAACCTGCCATCCCTTGTCAAAAGGAATCGACGAATAAAGCAGACAATCTTCTTTTGCGGTTACATTGCCTTTGATATAGGTTTCCTTAAAAGTCTCAATATTCATTTGGCCTTCGAGAAGTTTGCGGTAACCTTCGTCAAATTTCTCGTTGTCAAGCGAATAGCAAAATAGATCAATGCTGCCGGAATCGCCGGATGAAATCGGCAGTTCGACAGAAATCTCCTCACCGGCCTGGCGAACACCCAGGTCGATGATGTAGGAGGAATCGTTTTTGGACAGGTTGAAATCGTAACTTGAAATATTGACTGTCTCAACATTATCCGAGCGTACATATAAATAGCAGTTTTTGGTTTCACGAGGCGTAACGATAAAGGTGACGGAAGCGTCGGAACCGGCTTCTGTTTTAAAATAGGTGAATTCACCGGTGTCATAACCCGAATAAATCTCATCGATATTGTAATAATAGGCATCCGTAATTTCGACGCGTTCAAACACATCGCCGATTCCCGTTGATTTTAAGAAATAATCCGTTTGCACATCAAAAGGATTATCGGTCGAGTGCTCCCATCGCAACAGCTCGGAATCGACACAATAGGCAATCGGCAGATACCGGAGGTTCTTGTAGGCGGTAAACTTGCCGTTCTCCGCCAGCTTTGAATAAAAATTATCGGGCAGTTGAATGCTGCTGTCGTTGTTAACAACATATTTCAGAGAGCTCATCATATTGTATACCGGCGTCTGCGGGTTGTAGGTATAACTGTTAATATAATTGCTGTAGAGACCGAGCCGGCTTTGAAGATTTGCTGTTTTCTCATAAGCCATGGATGAAAAAGTCGAGACACCGTTATAATCATACCACGCGGGGTCCATTCTGGTTCTAAGGTTGGTGAGCTCCATTCGATAGAATCCGCCGTCGAGCTTGTCCATTTTCTTCTTAAGCTCTTGAAATTCGGCAAGGTCGCCGGCATAAGCCGATTTTGTTTGGTTGATGGAGTAATTATCTGTGTTGGCAACGCAGACCTCCGCGACGACGCTGCAAAGGAAAAGCACGGTCAAAGCCGAAGCCGAGTACTTCCGGCTGCTTATCATGGAAAACACAAGGGTGTACAGGACGGCGAAGCTGATGCTGGTCACGACGGTAATATCGCTTACATTTTTGGAACCGATTTTTTGTATGATGACAACAGCACAAAGCAGGGCGATGCCCGTTCCCAATATTTGTTTGCCGCTCAACTCATGCAGCCTCGTAAAAGTCTTGTAGGCCAGCAACAGAAGCACGAATGAATACATAAAAGAAAATCGATAGGGCAAATCGTTCGGGAAGTGAAATCCGTGCCAGACGAAGTTTGGCATATTCATATTAAAACTGAAATAAAACAAGCCAAGAAGCAGCACATAGGCGGCTTTCTCCCGAACTTTTACGGTCTTTGTAAACAGGTAAAGCGGCAACAGCAAAACGGTGGCGATACCGCAATACACATTTGGCAACACATCCGTTCCGCTGCTTCTTATGGTCGGTTCGACATTGGCAAGATGGTTCGCCAAAAAATCGAAAATTTTATAATAAGAAATCATATTTTCCGGCTTCGGGTTATCGGTCGCCGAGCTGGCTTGAAGGATATAATACACAGGCAAAAGCGCAAAGGCCGTGATGCACAGCGACAGTACGCTGCCCCACGCGAATGCAAAGCCGCTTCCGAGCAGACGGGAATGCCGTATTTTTTGGAATATGGTTTTCTTTGTATGATTTTCTTCGAGCGCGCCGGTCTTCTCGTCGCCGTAGAAGCTCCCGGGGGCATAGGAGCCGAAATAACTGACAAAGTAAAAGAGTACCGAAAAGAGACAGAGCATAAAAGCCATGTAATAGTTCGTGAGTATGGTCATGGTTAACGAAAATATATACAGACCTGTTTTTCTCTCTTTTATGATTTTTTCGATTCCCAGCATGGCTAACGGAAACAAAACCATGGCGTCAAGCCACATCACATTCCAATAGTAAGCTATGAAAAAGCCGCATACGGAATACAGAACGCCGAAGGCCGCCGTGGAATAATCTCTCTTTGACTGGCTGCGGCCGAGATAATGGCAAAAGGCGGCGCTCGCCAGCCCCGCTTTCATCAGAATAAGAGCGGCGATGGCTTCGGGAATGTTTTTGTGACCGGCAAAAACGATAAGCAGGGAGAGCGGGCTCGACAGATAGTTGTAAAAATTGCCTAAAAAGCTGCTGCCCAGCCCCGTGTTCCAGGAGTATAAAAAACTCCTCATCCCCACAACGCGCTCATAAAGCTCAGCGAAAAGAGGCCCGTATTGATGGTACAGGTCCATTCTTAATATGACTTTTTCACCAAAAGGATACATGCCAAAACAGTAATACACAAAAATCATAATCACCGCCGTGCATGAAAAGGCGATGATTGTATATTTATTGCCGGCAAACCAACGGGATAGCAGCGATTCTTTTTCGGTTCCCGCGGATTTTAAACGTTTTCTCATTACCTGTTTTGTCCCTCCAAAAACTCACCGAGTCGATGGAAAACAGTTTACCATATAAATACTGCTTTTTCAAGAATAAGCTTATATCTCGCGGCGGTATAGCTTATATCTCGCGGCGGTATAACAACAAGAATGATGGGGCGAACAGTTCTATTTTCGGACAAGAAGCCATAAGAATTCAACAGGTGATAAATCATGGAAGAAGTGAATGTAAAAAGATTTGAAAAAGCGGTTTCCTATGTCACGCCGATCGTGAAGAACCTGCTGCTCGGCTTGCCCGACGGTGTGAAGGCGGGCATTCGTGAAATCAGGATGAGGAGCGGCCTGCCCGTTATTGTTATCAATCAAAGAGGCGCCAACTTTTTAAACGTCAACGGCCGGCTCAGCTGCATGTACGGAGAATCGGCTGTCAGAATGAACGCCGCTGATATTAATGATACGTTTAACAGGATCTGCGGTTATTCTGTTCACAGCCATAAAGCGGATATCCTGAATGGTTTTATTACAATAGAAGGCGGGCACAGGGCGGGAATATGCGGTACGGCGGTCAGCGAGAACAATGCGGTGACGGGCATCCGGGACATTTCCTCTATTAATCTGCGAATAGCGGGTGAATACAAAGGCGTTGCCGATGAAATTGTGCGGTTGCTTTTTTCAGAATCTCTGTGCGGATTGATCGTCGCTGGGTCTCCGGCGTCGGGTAAAACCACTTTTCTCAGAGACTTGGCCAGGCAGTTATCGAACGGTTCCTGCGATGCCTGTTACAAGACGGTGGTCATCGACGAGAGGGAAGAGATTGCCGCCGTCTGGCAGGGCGTGGCTCAAAACGATATAGGCTGGAATTGCGATGTGCTCAACGCGTACCCGAAAGGTGAGGCGATTCTTACCGCGCTGCGATGCCTGTCGCCCGAGATGATCATTTGCGACGAGGTTTGCCGTCACAACGAGATTGACGCCATCGAATCGGGAGTCAACGCAGGGGTAAAATTCGCGGTCAGCGTCCACGCGGCCAGCCGCGACGACATTATTAACCGGCCACAGATAAAAAGGCTGCTGGCGACGGGCGCGTTTGACTACCTTCTGCTTCTCAAAGGCCCGGAAACACCAAGCGCGGTTGCAGAGATATATGAAACAGGTGATTTAGTCAATGAAATTTGCCGGTGTGATTTTGATCATGTCGTCCTTCACCCTGGCGGGACAATACGGCAGCAGGAGGCTTGTTTCACGGGTTAGATCGCTTGAACGCATTCAAATTATGCTGTCGGCAATCAGGGCGAATGTCGAGTACAAAGCGCCGCCTGTCCAGAACCTGATGGAGACGCTTTGCGCGAGAGAGGATCTTTCGATATTAAGGTTTTTGCCGGCGTGCAGGGAATTGTGCCTTCGTGGAATGCCGTTTCCGGCAGCATGGAGGAAAGCGCTTGACAACCGGAATGTGACGGCGCCGCTGAAACCGGAGGATATCGGTTTATTAAAATCGTTTGGCGAATCACTTGGCACCACGGATTTAAACGGTTTAATCGGAAATTGCCGGTTGCACCAAGCCCTGTTTAACGACAACCTCGACGCCGCGCGGCAGGCAGACGCCAAGTACGGTAAACTCTTCCCGGTAATGGGGTTCTTAACAGGGCTTGCCGCTGTCATCATTGCAGTTTGACGGAGGATGCGCATGGATGTCAACTTTATTCTCAAAGTGGCAATGATCGGAATCATTGTTGCTGTGCTCAGTCAGATCTTAATAAAAACAGGCCGAGACGAATACGCCATGTTAACAACTTTGGCGGGAATCGTCGTGGTTCTGATGATGCTTCTCCCTCATTTTTCCACGCTGCTTTCTTCCATCAAATCCGTATTCGGTTTTTGAGATGGATATTTTAAAAATTGCGGCTATGGCAATCATAACGGCCGTTCTCGCATTGATTGTCAAGCAATACAAGCCCGAGTACTCGGTTTTGATTCAACTGTCCGGTATAGTGGCGGTTACTCTGCTCGCCGTTTCCTTTATCGGCGGCCTGACGGCGGCGGCCGGTTCCATGCTGTCTTTCGCCGGTCTTGACGCGGGGTATCTGAAGGTGTTAATGAAGGTGCTCGGGGTGGCGGTTATCACCGAATTCGGTTCGGATATATGCAAAGACAACGGGAACACAGCGCTGGCCGGCAGTGTGGAGCTGGCAGGGAAAATCGTAATCCTGACATTGTCCCTGCCGATGATAAAGGCGATTGCCGAACTGGCTGCTGGCTTGATTAACGCTTGAACGGCAGGGAAACAAAAATGAAGGGTATTCAAACCGTGTTGGTTGTGCTTTTTTTCACCGCTGTTTTATCGGTGCCGGCCTTCGCCGCCGGCAGAACCGATTATTACGCCGACCAGCTCGAAGCCTCCGGAGCGAACGAACTGTATCATAAACTTCCCGGGGAAACGCGGGAACTGTTAAAGGAACTGGGCATTGATAAAGTGGATTTCTATTCCATTTACGACACATCTCCGCGGAAGTTTATAGATTTGTTGATTGACACGGTGAAGCAAAAATCGGACGGTCCGCTCAAATCCGCCTTCAGGCTGACGGGGATCATCATCCTGATCTCGATAGCCGAGAGCTTTGTCCCGAAGGATGATAAAAGCAAAAAAGTGCTGTTTTTTGTTTCCGGGTTGTTGATAGCGGTCAGTATCGCGGTTCCTCTTTCCCAAGCCGTGTCGCGCGCGGCGTCATCAATCTACGTAAGCGGAAGCTTTATGCTTCTTCTTATTCCTGTTCTGGCCGGTGTTGTCGCTGTCAGCGGAAACCCGATGCTGGCCGTGAGTTACAACTCCATCGCCTTTGCTTTCGCGCAGGCTGTGTCTCAGACAGCGAAGAACATCGTTGTTCCTTTTACCGGTATTTATATGGCTACGGGAATAGCCGGTTCGCTGATGCCCGAATTTAAAATCGGTGTTTTAACCGAAACGATTAAAAAAACCGCGGTAACCGTTCTGTCGTTCAGCGCCGCGTTGTTCGTCGCCTTTTTGTCAATAAAAGGCATTATGGCAAACACGGCCGATACGATGGCTTCCAAAGGAATAAAACTGGTTGTCAAAACGGTTGTGCCCGTGTTGGGGGGCGCCCTGAGCGACGCGTACTCATCGATTGCCGGCAGCTTGTCGCTTGTCAGAAGCGCCGTTGGCGTGTTTGGCATTATCGCGGTGGCGCTTATCGCCGTTCCGTCTCTCATCGAGCTTATGCTTTGGGCGATTCCGTTGAAGATCGTCGCGGCTTGTTCGGACATGTTCGGCCTCGAAGACCAGGCCGAGATGCTCAGAACGCTTTCTTCCGCAGCGTCTCTTTTGGGCGTGGCCGTTTTGTTCAACGCGGTTTTGCTGATAGTCGCAACGGGGGTAACCCTTGCCGTAAGGGCGGTGGCATGATATGGAGGCTTTGCGCCAGTGGGCTTTGTGCATCACATTCAGCGCTGTCGCGGGAGCTGTTGTGTATATTCTTTCTCCGAAAGGCGCAACCGATAAAACGGTTAAGACCGTCGTTTCCCTATTCTTGATTACGGCCATTCTCTCGCCGTTTATTAAACAGAAAAGAATACATACCGATTTTTCTGTTTTTTCGGCCGACGGCAGCGCGCCGGCAGCGGGGAATCTCGGCGATACGGTGAACAGGCAACTCGACGACACGGTTTGCGCCATACTGACGGCTCAAATACAAAGCGTTCTGAAGGAAATGGGCATAACGGGCGGACAAATTACCGTATTAACGGATATCGACGGACAAGGCAGCATATTTATTAAGCAAGTGACTGTTCAAATCCCCGAAAGACACGCGGAGATGAATGAAAAAGCGAAACAAAAAATCAAGGAGGCGACCGGATTAGATATCGAAACCGGCGTTCCCTGACCGGTTCACGAATTCGAACGGCGGCAAAGGAAAGGACGGTGGCAACAATCAAAAAACTGACAGAACGCTTAGACGGAATCGCCCGGCGATTGAAGCTTGACAAAAAACTGCTGATCATTCTTGCGATCGGTTTCGCCGGTATGGCTTTCCTGCTGCTTTCCGAGTTATGGAGCGGAAAAGATAAAAGCGCGGATACCAAAAATGCAAAATCGATACAGACAGCGGACAGCGTGAGCTATTCGGAGGACTTGGAAAGAAGACTGACCGACATTATTTCGTCCATAAACGGGGCAGGCAAAACAAAAGTTATGGTGACATTGGAAAGCGGTCTTGAGAGTGTTTACGCGGACAGGGAGACCATACGAAACGGTAAAACGGCTGCCGGCTCATCCGACCGCAATGAAAGCTATGAAAGCGACAGGGAGTATATCGTCATTCAAACCGATGAAGGCGGAGAAGGGGGACTTGTTATTAAAGTAATACAACCAAGGGTAAGGGGGGTCGCCATTGTTTGCCAGGGCGGGGACTCGGCTGTTGTCAGGCAGCAAATCGCGGAAACAGTTTCCGCTGTGCTGGACATCAGCTCCGCCAGAATCTACATATCAAAATCCGCATATTAATTGAATTGGAGGAAAGGCAAAAATGATAATAAAGAAAAGACAATTGGTAATGTCTACCCTGATTGTTGCTCTGGGAGCGGCGGTGTTCGTGAACTGGTATTACACCAGGCCGGATACACAGCCGGCGATTGAAAACGAGCCGACTTCCCGTTCCGCCAGCGTGGCTGACGATACCGACAATCTCGGTGAGGCGAAGTATGTCAACTCCCAGAAAAGCGAATATTTTTCCGCCGCCGAGATGAAGAGAAAGTCGGCACACGACAAGGCTATGGAGGTCCTCAACAAAACCATCAAGGACAGTTCGGCGACACCGGAAGCGGTGAAGAAAGCGAGCGAAGAACTCGCGGAACTTGCCAAGGCCATCAAACTCGAGGCGGATATCGAAAGCCTGATAACCGCCAAGACCGGCAAGGACTGCGTGGTGCTGATAAACGACGGCAAAACGGAGATAATAGCCGAAAAAGGCGCTGTAAACAGCGCATCCATTCTTCAAATCACCGAAATCGTTATGAAACAGACGGGGTTAACAGCCGATGATATCACAATAATTGAACTTAACAGTTGAGTATTTTCAACATTATGCTATAATATAGGGCAAGAGGTGGTGCGCCCTATGCAGAAAAAAGCCGCAGAAAGCAAAGGCACAGGCGGTCTCGTTATATCGGAAGAAGTCATTGCCACGATAGCCGTAAACGCGGCGAAGGATGTCGATGGAGTGGCGGCTGTCGCGAGCCGGGCACCCGAAATGCTTTCCACGATTCTGAAAACGGATAGCCCCCTCAGATCGGTGAAAGTTACAGCCGTTGACAATGACATTCAACTTCATGTTTATATCGCGATAAAAGACGGCAAAAAAATCCCCGCCGTTGCCTCCGAAGTGCAGCGCAGTATGAAAGACGCCGTCCAAAGCATGACCGGCAAGGTGGTCACGAAAGTGAATGTCAATATTGCGGATATCGATTTCGCTGATTCCGCGGCTGCCGGCACACAATAAAGCAACAAGCCCTCCATAACATGGCGGAGGGCTGTTCGTGTTTTTTATTAATCATGCGGCAGTCCGCGTGAACATGCACATTGAAAGCGAGGCTTGTACCATGACAAGAAGACAGGCGAGAGAACAGGCTTTTATGATATTGTTTGAAAAGTCCTTTCATCCCGAAACCGAGGTTGAGGAGATATTGGATGTCAATGTCAAAAACGGTATTATGGAAGACGATGAGTTCGTGAAACTGCTCATCAAAACCACATGGGACAAGCTTGCGGAAATAGACGCTGTCATAGAAAAAAACTCGATAGGCTGGCGCATAAGCAGAATATCGAAGGTTTCGTTGGCGGTTCTGCGCCTTTCCCTATGTGAAATATTGTACATCAGCGAAGTGCCTGTCGGCGTTTCGATCAACGAGGCCGTGGAACTGTGCAAAAAATTCGCCGACGAAGAAGACGCGCCGTTTGTCAACGGCATTCTCGGCTCGGTGGCTCGTTCACTCGAATCCGGTTCGAATCCGGATACGCAAGGGTAATCGGAGCCATGAGTTTTTTTTTAGGGATCGATACGAGCAACTACACAACCTCGGCGGCCGTTTACGACATCGGTTCGGGCGGGATGCTCAACCGGAAAACGCCTTTGCCGGTAAGGCCGGGCGAGAAGGGAATACGGCAAAATGACGCTGTTTTTCTTCATACACTCGCGCTTCCGGAACTCACGGCGGATAGTTTCAGGCAATACCCGTCCGGCATGGCGGCAATCGGCGTTTCATCACGCCCGAGGGATGTTGAGGGTTCGTATATGCCGTGTTTCCTCGCGGGTGTCAATTCCGCGTCTTGTATTGCTTCCGCTTTGGCTGTTCCCTTGTACTCTTTTTCCCACCAAGCCGGCCATATCGCCGCCGCGCTTTATTCGGCGGGGAAGTTAAGCCTTGTCAATGAGAAATTCATCGCGTTTCATGTTTCGGGTGGTACGACGGAAGCGCTTCTTGTGGAGCCCGAGCGGGATACTGTATTTACCGTGAAAATCATCGGCAAAACAAATGATTTGAACGCGGGTCAGGCTGTGGACAGGGTCGGCGCTATGCTGGGCTTGCCTTTTCCGGCCGGAACGGCGCTTGAAGAGCTTGCCTTGCGAAGCGCGGCGGCCGGAAAGGCGAAACCGGCGGTTGAAAACGGAAATGCCAGTTTTTCCGGTCTTGAAAATCTTTGCGCAAAAATGATGAAAAAGGGAGCCGCGAAAGAGGATGTCGCCGGATTTTGCCTGGAATACATTTCTGCAGCGCTCGAGAAAATGGTTCTCGCTGCCCTAAAATCATACGGACCTTTGCCGTTGGTGTTTTCCGGCGGTGTTATGTCAAACCGCATTATACGCAAGAGAATTACCGGCAATTTTGAAGGCGCGCTGTTTGCCGAACCCGATTATTCCAAAGACAACGCCGCCGGTGTTGCCGTTCTTGCCGGAATCCGGCATACAAGATACGATAGGGGAACGTGACGGGGATGAAAACGCCGGTTGTTTTAACTGTGAGCCAACTCAACACATACATTAAGTCCGTTATCGATTCCGACGGGAATCTAAGCAATGTGTATGTTTGCGCGGAGATTTCGAATTTGGCGGACCGCCATGTCTCCGGCCACTTTTATATGACTCTCAAAGACGGCGCGTCGTCTATAAAAGCGGTCATGTTCAGAAACGCCGCGCAACGGCTGAAGTTCAGGCCCGAAAACGGGATGAGCGTTATCGCCCGCGGAAGAATATCGGTTTTTGAACGAGACGGGCTTTATCAACTCTACATTGACGATATGCAGCCGGACGGCTTGGGAGCTTTAAATCTCGCGTTTGAACAGCTCAAGAGAAAGCTTGAAGCGGAAGGGTTGTTTAACAGCGACAGAAAAAAACCAATCCCGAAGTATCCTGCCGTTATCGGCGTGATCACATCCGCGACCGGCGCCGCTGTCAAAGATATTCTCCATATATTGTCACGCCGCTTTCCGGTTGCGCAAGTCGTTCTCTGCCCCGTACAGGTTCAGGGCGCCGCTGCCGCGGCGCAGATAGCCGCCGCGGTCAAACTCTTTAACTCCGGGCCGTTTGCCGATGTTTTGATTGTCAGCCGAGGCGGCGGCTCGATTGAGGATTTGTGGGCGTTCAATGAGGAAATCGTCGCCAGGGCTGTGGCCGCAAGCACGATCCCGGTAATTTCGGCCGTCGGCCATGAAACGGATTATACGATATGCGATTTTGTTGCCGACCTCAGAGCGCCGACGCCGTCAGCGGCGGCGGAATTGGCTGTCCCCGACAAAGCCGAACAGCAATCGTATTTGTATTCCTTGCGTTTCCGCTGCCGTAACGCGGCGGAAAACCGAATTCGCGAACACAGGGCGCGCCTTGAACAACTTACGGCGTCCCCGAGTTTGGCGAGCCCTTTGACCGCCGTTAATATCGGCAGGCAAAACTTGGACGCCATTCTTTCCGTGATGAGATACAAACTCGATGCCGTAATCGGGTCGGAAACAAAAAGACTTTCCGGGCTTAGCGGCAAACTCGACGCGATGAGCCCTTTAAAAGTTCTGTCAAGAGGGTACGCTATCGCGCTGTATCCCGGCGGTTCGGTTATTAAAGACGCGGCAAGTGTCAAAAAGGGCAGCGAAGTGGATGTGCGGCTTGCGAAAGGTATTCTTCGCTGCGCCGTGAAGGACATTGTTTCTACAAAACCAAAGGCGGGAGAAAAGTGAAAAAACTATCCTATGAAGCGGCGATAAAAAAATTGGAAGATATTGTGCGTGCGTTGGAAGAAGGGAACCATCCTTTGGAGGACGCACTGAAACTTTTTGAGGAAGGGACGAAACTCGCGGCTTTCTGCAACGCATACCTTGACAATGCCGAGCAAAAGATAACCGAACTGACATTGGCGGATGCGGAGGAGTCGAGCGATGAGCAATAAACCGCTGGTTTCCGGCCAATACGCCGAGATGATTGACTGCGCTTTGGAGAGGTATTTGCCCAAACCCTCCGGTAACGTTGTCAGCGAAGCGATGAGATACAGCGCGCTCAACGGAGGGAAACGGGTCAGGCCCTTTCTTACCCTTGAATTCTGCAGGGTTTGCGGCGCAAGCGTTGAACGCGCTTTGCCGTTTGCGTGCGCGGTTGAGATGGTGCACGCCTATTCACTGATACACGATGACCTTCCCTGTATGGATGACGACAGTTTCAGAAGGGGGAAACCGTCGTGCCACAAAGCCTTTGGCGAAGCGAACGCGCTGCTTGCGGGTGACGCGCTTCTGACACTCGCGTTCGAAACCGTGCTTGGCGCCGATCAGATATCGCCCGAGAACCGTGTGGAAGCGGGTTTGGCGCTTTCGCGCGCCGCCGGGTATGCCGGAATGATAGGCGGACAAGCCATTGACATCCGTATCGACCAATGCGGAACGGATGTGAACACACTAATCGAAACCGACAAACTGAAAACCGGACGGCTTATTGAAGCGGCCGCTGTTCTGGGGTGCCTGGCCGCCGGCGCGGACGGCAAAAAAACAGACGCTGCGGGAAAGTACGCTTCCCATGTCGGGCTGGCCTTTCAGATCGTCGATGATTTGCTTGACAGCGGGCAGGAAGACGGCGAGCGGGACGAAAAACCGACTTATGTGACGCTTATGGGAGCTGAAAAAGCCGCTGAAAAAATCTCGGAATTAACGGCGAAAGCCCGTGAAGCGCTGGAAATATTCGGCAGCGAAGCCGAAATTCTAAAGGAATTTGCCGAAAAACTCGCGCAAAGAAATAGCTGAAGGAATTGTTTAATGAGTGAAACAAAATACCTGAAAAGCATAAAAACTCCAAAAGATTTGAAGAAATTGAGCGATGCCGAGATCGAAACGCTTGCCGCGGAGATCAGAGATGTCCTCATCGAGACATTATCCAAAAACGGAGGGCATTTAGCGTCAAATCTCGGGGTGGTTGAGCTTACTCTCGCGCTGCACTCCGTATTCAATTCACCATATGACCACATCGTCTGGGATGTAGGCCACCAGATCTATACACATAAACTCCTGACCGGCCGCTTTGAAAAGTTTAACACGATACGGAAACAAGGTGGGTTGTCCGGGTTTTCACGGCCAAACGAGAGCGAATACGATGTTTTTTTCAGCGGCCATTCCGGAACGGCTCTTTCTTCGGCGCTTGGCATCGCGCAAGCCAAACAGCTGAAAAAAGATAACAGTGTCACAGTCGCCGTGATCGGCGACGGATCTTTTACGGGAGGCCTTGTTTACGAGGCTATCAACAACCTCGGCAGAGTAAACGGGCGATTTATCGTTGTGTTAAACGAGAACGAAATGTCTATCTCTAAAAATGTCGGCTCTCTTGCCCGGTATCTGGCGGTAATCCGCTCCAAACCGCGATACTATCGGCTCAAAGCCAAGACCGAAAGCGCTTTGTCGCACATACCGTTCATCGGAAAACGCCTCTCAATGTCCGTTTTCAGGTTGAAAACATTGATTAAAAACGCGATATACAAAAGCACTTGGTTTGAGGAAATGGGTTTTCGCTACATCGGCCCGATTGACGGCCATAACATTCGTCAATTGACAGAGGCTTTAAACAGCGCGAAAATGGTCAATCACCCCGTTTTGCTCCATGTATATACGGTGAAAGGAAAAGGCTGTGATTTCGCCGAACGCGAGCCGACCGCTTACCACGGTATTTCCAAATTTGACATAGAAACGGGCGAGCCGATACCTGCCGGCAAGAATTTTTCCGCGCAGTTCGGCGAGTTTCTTTGTGATGCCGCGTCTAAGGACAGGCGAATATGCGCGATTACGGCGGCGATGTCTTTTGGAACAGGCCTCGATCCTTTTAAGGAAAAGTACGAAAACAGATTTTTTGATGTGGGCATTGCCGAAGAGCACGCGGTTACATTCGCGAGCGGTTTGGCGAAACTGAATATGGTTCCTGTGTTTGCCGTGTATTCCACTTTCCTGCAACGGTGTTATGACCAATTGCTTCATGACGCGGCGCTTCAAAAACTCAAGATCATCATCGCGATTGACCGTGCCGGCTTTGTCGGCGAAGACGGCGAAGCTCACCAGGGAATATATGATGTCGCTTTTCTCAACAGCATTCCCGACATAACCGTCTATTCGCCTTCCACTTACGATGAAATGAAACAATTCTTCGCCGACGCCCTGTATCGGGATAAAAATGTTGTGGCTGTGCGCTATCCGCGGGGAAGCGAGGGCAAAATACCCGCGGACTTTGAATCATCGTTCGGCAGCTATGATATATACGGCGAAGAAAACGCCCGGACCGTTCTTGTCGTTTACGGAAGATTGTTTTCCTATGCCTGCGTAGCAGCCGGCATTCTGCGCGGCAAAGGGATAAATACACGGATTTTGAAACTCAACCGGATCAAACCGATTGACAAGGCGGCTGTTGAGGCTGTCATGGGCAGCGATAGAATCTTTTTCTTTGAAGAGGGTGTCCGGAGCGCGGGCGTGGGCGAAAAAATGGCTTTGGAGCTGCTCGAGAGAGGGTATCGAGGCTCTTTTTCTCTTACGGCCGCGGATGATTGTTTTGTTGAACAAGGGCCGGTTTCAACGCTGTTGGGCCGCTTCGGCCTTGACACCGAGGGGATCGTATCCGCCGTTATCGGGAGTGAAAACATTGACACCCAAAAAGAGACTTGATGTCGCCGTGCATGAAAAAGGCCTCGCGGAATCCCGTGAGAAAGCAAGGGCGCTCATCATGGCCGGCCGGATTTATGTAAACGGAAACAAAGCCGTCAAGTCCGGGATGCCGGTGAAAGAGGATGATGCCGTTGAAATCCGGGGAGCCGGCAACCCCTTTGTCAGCCGGGGAGGGTTAAAACTTCAAAAAGCGATTATTAATTTCGGTATCAACCCGGAAGGCCTTGTCTGTCTTGACATCGGCGCTTCCACCGGCGGATTCACCGACTGCATGCTTTCGCTCGGCGCGAAAAAAGTGTACGCGGTTGATGTCGGGTACGGCCAGCTCGCCTGGAAACTGAGGAATGACAACCGGGTTGTAAATTTAGAAAGAACGAATTTTCGCTATGTTACAACGCAACAGATTCCCGAACCGGTTGACTTCGCGGGAATTGATGTTTCTTTTATTTCCCTGACGCTCATTCTTCCGGTTCTGCGCCCGCTTCTGGCGGAAGGCGGAACAGCCGTTTGCTTGATTAAACCTCAGTTTGAAGCCGGGAAAGACAGGATAGGCAAAAAAGGAGTTGTCAGGGACGCGTCGGTTCATGCCGAAGTCATTAACAACATCGTGTCATTTGCCTGCGGCGCCGGTTATTCGGTCCAAAAACTGGATTATTCCCCGATAAAAGGTCCCGAAGGGAATATTGAATACTTAATGATGATCAAAAAGGACAACCGCGGGGAGCGGACAGACGAACAACGCACCGGAGAAATTGTTGAACAATCACACAAAGAGCTTGACGGGGGTGAAAGGGAATGAAACTGGCGCTGCTGCCGAATCTAACAAGGGACAACGCGCTCGAAGTCGCGCTGGAAGTTTGCTCGGAGCTTGATTCCATAGGCGCTTCTTATATGGTCGACAGCGCTGACAAATCGTTGTTCGCGGAAACAAGGGCTGAGTTTGCGCCATTGGATGTGATGCTGCAAGAGTGCGGCGCGTTGATTCCGATAGGCGGTGACGGGACTATCCTTCACATGGCGAAATACGCGGCTAAAAACGGAAAACCTGTTTTGGGAATAAACGCCGGGCGTCTGGCGTTTATGGCCGGTCTTGAAAGCCACGAACTGCATCTCTTGGGAAACCTTTTTAACGGAAACTACACGGTTGACAAGCGGATGATGCTATCCGCCTGCCTTTACAAGCGGGGCGAACTGTTTGAATCGGACTACTGCATTAACGACGCCGTTATATCGAGAGGCGTCAACATGAAGCTTGTTGAACTCGGTGTCTTGTGTGACGGAAAATTCGTAAACGATTATTCGGGAGACGGTATAATTTTCGCTACACCGACAGGCTCCACGGCTTATTCTCTTTCAGCCGGAGGGCCGGTAGTCGATCCGCTTATCGAAAGCATCTTGTTGACACCGATTTGTACGCACTCGCTTTTCTCGCGGTCGCTGATTTTTCAGGCGAACGCCCGGTTCGAAGTCACCCACCGGGCCGGCAGTGAATTTCTTCTTTCACGCGACGGCGAACAAGTTGTTCCCATACCGGAAGACTGCTCGGTTATCATTGAGAAAGCGGATATCTCCGCAGAATTTATTCGAATTAAATCCGACAGTTTTATGGATGTGCTCAACAGTAAACTCGCTCAAAGAAGAGCTTGACTATAACGGAAGGAACAAAGCCATGAAAACAAAAAGACAGAACTTGATTCTTAAACTGATTGAAAAATACATAATATCGACTCAGGATGAACTCCTTCAGAAACTCAAAGACAATGGGTTCGAAGCGACCCAGGCGACTGTTTCAAGAGATATCAAGGAACTGCGGCTTGTGAAAGTATTGGGACCCAACGGCGTATACCGCTACGCCGTAACGAGAACCGATTCCGATGAACTCGTTTCCAAATTCAACGCAATCTTTGCCCAGTCCGTTATCCGCTGTGATTATGCCGGGAATATCCTGTCGATAAAGGCTTATCCCGGCATGGCGAACGCGGCGTGCGCCGCGCTTGATTCTATGCGGTGGGACGGCTTGGTGGGTACCCTGGCCGGGGACGACACCATTTTCGCGCTGTGCAGGACCGAAGGGTATGCTTCGCAAATGAAAGATTCCATACAAAGACTGTTGGGGAAATAAAACACCGGTGATTCTATGCTCTATAAGCTGAAAATCGAAAATATCGCGGTTGTCGAATACGCTGAGATCGATTTCGGAACCGGTCTGAATGTTTTGACCGGTGAAACCGGCGCCGGCAAATCGATTATTATTGATTCTCTCAACGCGGTTCTCGGCGAAAGAACCTCACGGGAACTGATTCGTACGGGGGCGGAAACGGCCAAAGTATCGGCGGAATTTCACCCGGTTGGTCCGACGGTTAACGCGAAACTGCTGGAATACGATATTGAAACCCAGCACGACGGCAGCCTTCTGCTTCAGCGTACCATCAGCGCCGACGGCAGGAATGTCTGCCGAATAAATGGCTGCCCGGCTACGGTCACAATGCTGAAAACCATCGGGGTTCTGCTGGTTAACATTCATGGGCAGCACGACGGGCAGGCTCTTCTGTCACCGCAGGAACACTATAAATTCATCGACCGGATCGGCAGCCATACCGACCTGCTCAACCGCTATATGGACGCCTATTCACAATTAAAGGAACTGACCCGCAAACTCAATGACATGAGCATGGATGAAGCGGAAAAGTCGCGGCGCGTTGATATGCTGGATTTTCAGATAATGGAACTCGAATCGGCAGGCCTTCGAGCCGGGGAACGCGACGAACTCAACGAGAAAAAAACCCTTTACCTGAACGCGGGCAAAGTCGCCGACAGCTTGAGGCAAGCTTACGACGCTATTCGGGGAACAGAGGACGCGCAAGGCGCTCTGCCGCTTCTGGAGCAGGCTTCGCAGAATCTTGATTATTCCTCGCGCTACAGCGGCGCAATCACAAAAACAGCCGAAAGCTTAAGAAATATGAGTTATGAACTCGCCGAAAATGCGGAAGAAATCAGGGAACTGCTGAATTCCCTTGATTTTGATCCGCAGGATTTGAATGCGGTTGAGGAAAGGCTCGACGCTATATACAGACTGTCGCTGAAATACGGTTCGACAGAAGAGGACATGCTCGAATACCTCGAAAACGCGATATCCGAGAAAGAGAAAATCTCTTTTTACGATGAGACGATTCATAAATTGACGGCCGAAACGGAAAACGCGAAAAAAGCGGTGACGGACATTTCCACCCAACTGACCGCGAGCCGGCAGCGCGCGGCTCGGGTGTTCTCCGAAAAAGTCAAAGAAGAACTCGTGTTCCTGGATATGCCGCATGTTCGTTTTCTTGTCAAACAGATGCCGATACAACCGGGGCCTTCCGGCGCGGATGAGATCGAGTTCCTCATTTCTGCCAACACCGGCGAGGAACCGAGGCCTTTGGCAAAAATCGCCTCGGGCGGCGAACTCTCGCGCGTTATGCTGGCCATAAAAAATGTGTTGTCCGCCAAGGACGATGTCGGAATACTGATATTTGACGAAATCGACACCGGCGTCAGCGGAAGGGCGGCGCAAAAAGTCGCTCTCAAACTCAGGCAGGTTTCCAAGGAAAGGCAGGTTGTCTGTGTCACGCACCTCGCGCAAATCGCCGCGCAGGCCGACAGCCATTTGCTTATCAGCAAAACCGTGAAAAACGAAAAAACCTATACCGAGGTGCAAAAGCTCGACACCGACGGAAGAAAACATGAACTCGCGAGGATTATCGGCGGCCTGACAATCACACAGCTTCAAATTGACAGCGCTGAGGAGATGCTCGCCAACGCCGGAAATTTATAAATCATTAATGAGGAGGATATTTATGCGATTCGGAATTTGTGCCGGGGTGAAAACCGATTATATTCAGGTGATGAAGGCTTGCGGTTACGATTACTTCGAAACGAACATGACGGAAATCACCGCGATGAGCGAAGATGAATTTTCCTCGTTTCACGGTTTTGTGGAAAAATGCGGCCTGCCGTGCGAGGCGTCCAACTGTTTTATCCCCGGCCAATACAAGTTGACCGGCGCGGATATCGACTACGGCGCCATAGCGGCCTATGTTGCTAAAGCCCTGAAAAGAGCGTCGGCGCTCGGGTTGAAAACGGCGGTTTTCGGGAGCGGAGGAGCGAGGCGCTATCCGGACGGAACGAACCGGCAGGACGCCCAACGGCAAATCACCCGTTTCCTGAAAGAAATCGTAAGTCCCGAAGCTTTCAAATACGGTATTCAAATCGTCATTGAGCCGTTGAATAAAAACGAAGACAACGCGATTAATTCCGTTCCCGAGGGCGTTCGAATCGCGAAAGCCACTGGCTGTGATAACATCAAAACCCTCGCCGACCTGTACCATGTTTATATTGAAAACGATCCGTTGAACGCCATAAGCCAAATGAAAGGCGACATCCTGCACTCGCATATTGCCAACCCGGTGAAAAGAAAATACCCGCTGCCGGGTGACGGTTTTGACTTTTCGCCTTTCCTTAATGCTTTAAAAACGGCGGGGTGTCCGCGCTGTTCCGTTGAGGCGGGAACAGACGATTTCATTGCTGAGGCGCCGAAAGCCCTGGAACTTTTAAGATCGCTGTAAATTAACAATAAATAACACGGCTTTGCTTATCGAGTGTTTGGAGGAAAAGAAAATGAATGTTTTTGAAGAATTGATAGCCCGCGGGCTCATCGCCCAGATGACGGATGAGGAAAAAATCAAGGAGCTTTTGACAAAGAAAAAAGCGGTGTTTTATATCGGTTTTGACCCTACGGCCGACAGCCTTCATGTCGGGCACTTTGTTCAGATTATGGTCATGGCGCATATGCAGCGCGCGGGCCATTTGCCCATCGCGTTATTCGGCGGCGGTACGGGCATGGTCGGGGATCCGTCGGGTAAGACGGACATGCGCAAGCTGCTCGACAAACAGACGATTGAGCACAATATACGATGCTTCCAACAACAAATGGAAAAGCTCGTGGATTTCTCGGAGAACCGGGCGATTATGGTAAATAACGCGGATTGGCTGCTCAACCTCAACTATATCGACTTCCTTCGGGAAATCGGCGTTCATTTTTCTGTCAACCGGATGCTGGCGGCGGAATGTTACAAACAACGCATGGAGACCGGCCTTTCGTTCTTTGAACTCAACTATATGATCATGCAGAGTTATGACTTTCTGGTCCTTGCCCGAAAATACAACTGCGTGATGCAGTTGGGAGGGGACGACCAGTGGAGCAATATTATCTACGGCGTCGAACTCAACCGCCGGGCGGACGGCAGAGAAACCTTCGGCATGACCTTTAAGCTTTTGCAGACAAGCGACGGCCGGAAAATGGGAAAAACGGAAAAAGGCGCCGTTTGGCTCGACCCGGAAAAAACATCGCCTTATGATTTCTACCAGTATTGGCGCAATGTCGACGACGCGGATGTTGTCAACTGCATGAAGATGCTGACATTTATTCCCGTCGATGAGATAGAACAATACGCGAAATTGGAAGGCAGCGACATCAACCGTGCGAAAGAAGTCCTCGCTTATGAGGTAACAAAGCTTATCCATGGCGAAGCCGAAGCCTCAAAGGCGCAAGCCGCGGCGAAAGCCCTGTTTTCCGACAATATCGATGCAGAGAATATGCCGACGACTGTTCTTGACGATGAGGATTTTGAAGAGGGGAAAGCCAATATTCTGAATGTGCTGGTGAAAACCGGCCTTGCCAAGTCAAAAGGTGACGCGCGCCGGCTTATTGAGCAGGGCGGCGTATCGGTGAACGATGAAAAAGTATGTGATTTTGGATTTGGCTTGGAAAAGCGGGAACTGGAAGGCGGCAGCGCCATTATTAAAAAGGGTAAAAAAGTGTTTCATAAAGTCACGGTATAACGCGAGCAGGTGATCAGACAAAGCGGCCGGGCGCAAAGGCAAAACCTTGGCGCCCGGCCGTTATTCTTACAAAAAACGGAATGCTTACAGAAATGTGTGCTCAACGGTGATTACTGCGTAATAGGTCTCGTCGAGTTCCCGTATCTTGTTTTCAAGTTGAAAAGCGATATCCCGTCTTTTTATGGAATGCTTATGGGGGATAACCAGATCAAAAATCAAGTTGGTGTGCGAAGGGCTTTCGACAATCCTGAAGTCATGGATTTCGTACCTTTCGTCGATTAACCCGACAATGTCGGCAACCCGGCTTTTCAGATAATTGGTCCTCTCGTCGCTAACGGCGATCGGGTCGATATGAACGACCATACTGATGCCGTATTCGCGCTTTATGTCCCTTTCAATCAAGTCCGCCGTGTCGTGGCCTTGTATAATATCGATGTCGACCGGTACCTCCGCGTGGACGCTCCCGAAAACCCTGCCGGGTCCGTAGTTATGCAAAATTAGGTCGTGTAATCCGCTGATATCCTCATAAGACAGAATCTTTTCTTTTATCCTTATCACCAAGTCCTGATTAGGCGATTCACCGAGCAGAGGACCTATGATACTTTTTATAATGCCGATTCCGGCAGAAAATATAAAACCGGCTACTATAATCCCCATATAACCGTCGATAGAAATTCCGGTATATTTTGATACGATCAGCGAAACCAATGTCGCGCTTGTGGCGGCGATGTCGTTTAAGCTGTCTTTTACGACCGCTTGCATCGTGGGCGAATTGATTCGTTTACCTAAACGCCTGTTAAAAAAGGCGAGCCAAAGTTTGGCAAGCATTGTGGCTATGAGAATGGCAACCACCGGAAGGCTGAACGTCAGGGGCTCCGGATGAAGTATCTTGTCGACAGAGTTTTTGGCCAGTTCGATACCCATGGCCAGAATAACGAATGAGACGATAAGAGCCGATATATATTCAAACCGGCCGTGGCCGAACGGATGTTCATCGTCGGAAGGTTTGCCGGCAAACCGAACGCTTAAAAGCGTCAAGGCGGAAGAACCCGCGTCGGACAGGTTGTTGATAGCGTCCGCGGTAATACTTACGCTGTTCGTCAGCGAACCCGCAGTGATTTTTGCCACGAATAATATGACGTTCAGAAATATGCCGACCCAGCCGCTTAAAAGGCCGTATCGCGTTCTGACCACTTGGCTTTGTACGTTGCTGCTGTCTTTAATAAACAATTTAACTAAAAGATTCGTCATTAATAAAACACCGCCTTGAACTGCCGAAAAGGAAATTGAAAGTATTGTAACGCTTGAACGAAAAAATAGCAAGAACAAATGCATTATATAAATGCAAAAGGGTGGGAGATAACAGTAAATGTCCGGTTACGCATTGACAAAAAAGTATCCGTTATCGTATAATGCAATAGCATCGTGCAAATGTCGGTGTGGCGAAATCGGCAGACGCAAGGGACTTAAAATCCCTCGGTGGCAACACCGTACCGGTTCAAGTCCGGTCACCGGCACCAACCTCAGAGCCTTGTATATCAAGGGTATGGGTTTTTTCTTTTGCTGTTTATTTGAAATAATTACCGGAAAAATACAGCACATGCGGCGTTCTGTGCTAAAGGCCGTCTTTATTCTTTTAACTATTGTAAAAAAATAACTAATATGGTATAATACTTATAACAGCTGAAAGACGGTAAACTAAAAAATTGAAGGAGAAAAAGCCATGAAACGATTATCCAAAATTCTCGCATCGATTCTCGCTGTTCTTATGACGGCATCTCTTCTCTTCGTTCCCTCTTTGGCGGCTGAAGCCCAAGAAGACCCGTATGCGCAGCTCAAGGAAGGCACCGGATATGTGTCTATTGGTGACAGCTTCGCCCGCGGCTACGGAGCCAGTGACCACTTTCAGGACCAAATCTACCGCAACGACAGCTACGGCGATTTTGATTGCCGCAATGTTGACGGCTCTTATCCGAAATTAATTGCTGATGCTTTTGGCTTAAATGCGCCGGATGACATCCGCGACACAAGTGCTAAGACGTGGCCCTTAGCTCATGACGCTGTATCCACTGCATATGTTCTTGACCTTCTCGGAATTGACGACGGCTACCGCGACGATGAGTTTACTTATAAGTACTCCTACATGACAGAGCGTTATGAGACGGACCTGCGGTATTTCGGCGACCCGCTGAGCTACTCTCTTGACGGGAATTCAACCTACGGCAATACCGGCGAGGTAATGAGCGTCCGTGAAATGATTAAAAACGCGAGCCTTATCACTATCGGGGTAGGTCAGACCGACGTTATATACAAGGCACAGATTTTCGGCCTGAATACGCTTGACCTGAGCGACACCGCAAGCCTTCCAGCCGGTATCGCCAACATCATCAGTCTGCTCAACAGATACTTCGATTACTGGAAGGATGCGTACCCCCTTCTGCTTGACTTTATCAAGGAAAACAACCCCGACGCGAAGGTCGTTCTCGTCGGAACCCTGAATCCCATTAAGGACGCGACGCTGACGGATGATATTGCGATTAAGATAGGCTCATTAATCAATATTATCTTTGATAAGATGAATGCATATACGAAAGCGTGCGCCATGAAATACGGCTATATGTACGTCGATATTTCCGATGTTGATACACCCGCCTCGGTGACGCAGATGTCCATAGGGCACATTCTTTCCATAAGCGATGCTACCGAGTATGCGCTCATAGCGCATCCCACGCCGAACGGATATGCTCAGGTAGCCGATAAAATTATCGCCGCTGTGAATAAGGATCTTGCGACAGACCCATCATGCTGGCTGAATAACTTAACCGAAGTAAAAGATTTCTTACTTGAGATCATTCATCTGCTCGAGTCCTTATTCTCAGATATTTTCACAAGTGTCGGAGCATAAAAATCTCACAAACCGAACCGGGGCTGTGATGAATGTAAAAGTATCATCACAGCTCCCTTTTTCCTTGTATTATCAAATCAGCATTAAGAATGTTCACTTTATTCACTTTGCAAATGTCAACATTTAGAGTATCGGCATTGTACATACTGCTGTTTTGTGATATTTTGGTTTTAGTCTATTCTAATGCCTGCTGAATGATTCAGGTGCAATTGTTTTTGAACGAAAACGGCCAAAAACCTTGCACTTCACCTTTGCGGCATGTGACCGCAAAGACAGAAAAGGCAGTAACCAATGGACATGAAACGTCAAAACAAGCCTGTTGTGACGTTAAAAAGAGCAATTTCTGCTCTTTATGCAAATGCATTTTGCGAAACGCATTTGTTCAGTGGACATTTTCAGGAGGCGCTTTGATGCCGAACCTACTCCCCGATTATCCCGACGCATTACACACGCTGAATGATGCAATGCGTTACGCCGAATCGAGAAAAACCTTTGAAATAAATAAAACAACGCTTTTCACCCCCGGTGAAGAGGCCCGTGAGATATACCTTGTTGCGCTCAGAGGGACAAATAATTCATGGGACAAGAATGATGTGCTCAGCATTCCTGTTTGTTTGAGAACCTTTCTTAACCTTAAAAGCATTTATTTCAATGAAGTAAAGGACGCAATTATCAATACCGTTCCCTGCGGTTCTTCCCTTGCGCTTGTCGGACACAGCCTTGGAGGAATGATTCTGCAACAGATTGCCGCGGACAAAGAAATAAATGAAAAATATATACTACTTAACCTTCTGAATATTGGCTCGCCTTATGTCAGAACCATCGGGCGAACATGTCCGTTCCGCCGTTTCGCCGATAGGGCGGATATTTTTCCATGGCTCGGATTCTCTGTGGTGGCAAATATTTTCACGCACAAGCCTGTTTACAAAAGCAACGGTTATTTCGGAAATCCCCTGGGGGCTCACACCGATTCTTACAGGATGTCCGGGGCATGGCTTGATTATGACTGCTTTGGGATATACAAGGGCGGAAATGTTATTGTCTTTTTGCGTTGATCTTATCGTTGATCTTATATTTTATAGGGTATTAGGCGTTGGAATGTAAAAAGTTCATTTATTTATATAAAGTATTGTATAGTTGTTCCCATGGTGCCATAAAGATAAATATTCAAAGAAAGTGCCGGTGAAAACCATGAACAATAAACTGTTAAGTCAGATTGCGATGCGTATAATGGTTGCCAAGGGACGAAAGAGCCTCGACCATCTTGAGTCATCCGCGCATAACGCCATGCGTGAAAACCAAGCCCTTCTTATGCGCATTCTTAACGATAATAAGGATACCGAATTCGGAAAATCTCACCGATTTGCAGATATCCGCAGCGTTGAGGATTTTCGCCGCGAAGTGCCTATGTCCGTTTACGAAGACTACGCGCCATATATTGAGCGCATGAAAAACGGCGAAACCAATATCCTAACCGCTGAAAAAATACTCGGTTATTCGCGTACCTCCGGCTCCTCGGGAGTGCCTAAGTATATCCCCGCCACTAAAACTTCCCTCAATGCCTATGTCAGATATACATGGACACGCGCACTTGCTTTGGCGGCCGACAGACTAAAGGAACAGGGCAAGGCTTATAAGCCGGGGCGAGGTGTCTACCTGTCACCGGCTACGAACGAGTGCCTACCAAACGGTGTTATGTGCAGCAATATTGCCGAAATCGCCGCCCATCATTACGGCGCGGTTTACCCCTTTATCCTTGCCATACCGGATAGAAATCTGTTCAGTATTGAAGATGGTGATTATATATACAATATCTATCGCTTTGCTCTCGCTGATGAGGATGTGACCTTCCTTTTTTCTGTATTTTTCAGCATCAACGTCAGTCAGTTCGCATATTTGCAAGAGAACTGGCCGCTTATTGTTGATGATATTGAAAAGGGGACAATCAATGAAGGCATTGATATGAAGCCTGAGCTTCGCGCAAAGCTTCTCAAAAAAATCCGTCCCATGCCGAAACGCGCTGCATATCTTCGCCGCCAGTTTGAGCAGGGCTTTGACAGCACTCTTTTCAAGCGCATATGGCCGAATCTTTCCTTTCTGTGCGGCATAGGCAATGCCTCCTTCAAGCCTGCCGCAGATTATATTCGCCGCTTTGCCGAGGGGATACCCTTTGATTATTCGATATATGGGGCTTCGGAGGGACTGGTTGCGGCGTGCAATCAGCTGGACAGTACGAATATGCAGCTTTTGACCGACAGTTGCTTCTTTGAATTTATCCCTGCCGAGGCTTTGGATGATAAGACCGTCTTCACTCTTGATCAGCTCAAAGAAGGCGAGAAATATGAAATTCTTATCACAACCGCAGCCGGTTTATACCGCTACCGCCTGAAGGACGTTATCCAGGTCAACGGCTTCCGCGGTCAGTGCCCGATGCTCAACTTCGTTTATCGAAAGGGGCAGATGTTCAATATCGCCGGTGAGAAGTTCAGCGAGGAAGACGCGCGGAAGACAATGGAAATGTTCGAAAAGGCTCACGGGATATCCGTGGAAAACTGGATTTTTTATCAGGATGAATCTGTTATACCCAATCGCTACTGTTTAGCGGTTGAGACCGATGCGGACCTTGACGGTGACGGCATAATCGATGAGATTGAGGATTATCTCGGACAATGTAACAAGCGCTATCCATCTCAAAGACAAAAGAAATTTATCGGACGCCTCATCCTCCGTAAACAGATTCCGGGCACGCATAAGGAGTGGCAGGACAAGTGTGTGTCTCAGGGGGCGTTTATCGCTCAGGTTAAGCCGGTACATTCCCTTGACAATGAAGAGAAAAAAGACTTTTTCCTAAGCAGACTGGAATAAGAGCCACCTCGAATACTACAGAAAAGATTGTGCCACCGATTCGTACCAACCTCAGAGCCTTGTTCATCAAGGGCCTGGGGTTTTTCTTTTGCTGTTTATTTGAAATAATTACCGGAAAAATACAGCATATGCGTCGTTCCGGGGTAAAGGCCGTCTGTGGCGGCATATTGATTTCAAAGGAAAAATCATGTACTATTTCAATGCGGGATTGCATTTCTTTTTTATGAAAGGGTAAGGTGAATAAGATGATGTATATCTTGTTGGCCGCCATAGCTCTTGAAGCGGGCTGTGTGGCTTGCTATCTGTACGCCGGTTTCTGCCGGGGAGGAAAAAGGCCTCTAATTGCCAAATGCGTCTGCGCGGCTGTGTTTATCGGTATAGGCGTGCTGTCTGTTTTTCTTAAGGAAAACTACAGCGCGTACGCGAAACTGATGTTGTGCGGTCTGTTCTTCTCCTTTTGGGGCGATTTTTTCCTTGGCGTGAGCATGAAAGGCAAGATGTTTATTGCCGGCCTGCTCAGTTTTTTGACGGCGCATCTATTTTACATCGGGGCCTACATAAAGGCCTGTAACCGCCTGCTGCCGGGCAGCGCTCCGGCCACGGTTTTTGAAGTATCCGCGCTCGTGGTTGTTCTGTTTGTGTTGCTACTCTATTCTCTGATTACAAAAATTGATTTGCAGAAGTATAAAATTCCGGTTTACATATATTCGATCGTCTTATTGGCTATGATGGTCAAGGCAGTGTCATTAAGCCTCGATCTGTATAAAAGGGGCTTTGAAATTGCCGCGTTGGTTTTGACATTGGGCGCCGTATTCTTTGTCATCTCCGACTTTATACTGATGTTGAGCCTTTTCGCCGGCAAGGACACGAAGAACATGACAAGATTGAATCTTTGGACATATTTCGGTTCACAGACCATGCTGGCTTTCAGCATCTATTTTATTGAAAGCTGAACAGATAAGTTTTTTAAGGGAGAGTTGTTAAAATGCGTATTCTACGCGGAAGCACGGCTGTTGTACTTGCCTACCTGATCGCTTTTGGCTGCATGGTTTCTTTTTTTGCCGCGCAAAATGTTTCGGCAAAAGTGCCCGTTATCAATGTCAACGGCATAGCCACCAAAACGCTGTACCTGAACCCCGGAACCGAAGGGGAGCGGCAGTTGTTTTATCCCGCGAACGAGGATTTGAAAAAAGCGCTTTTAGGCCTGGCTCTACCGGCTGCCCGGCTGCTCATTGATAAGAACTGGGATGCGTTTGGGGACAGGTTTATTCAAACCGCTCTGAATATATTTGAACCGCTGGCTTGCAATGCGGATGGGACGTCGAAATACAATGTGGCGATCAAAGAGGATTGGAGCCTTCCGGAGGGCTACAATTTTGACCGTACTTTGACTTTTTATTATGACTGGCGGTTAGATCCGGTGGAAATTGCCGGGCGTCTGCGTGAGTACATTCAGTACCTGAAAACACAAACGGACTGCGAGAAGGTCGATTTGATTCCCAATAGTATGGGGTGCAATATTGTCGCGGCCTACCTCAAAGTGTTCGGCGCCGCAGATGTCCGCTCCGTGGTCATGCGATCCGCCGCCTTTCAAGGCGTTTCCCTCGTCGGCGAGCTGTTCAATGAAAATGTCGATGTGGGAAAGGACGCGGCGGTGGGTTATCTCGGCGCTTTTCTCAAAGACGATATCACAGGCCGCGCCATATCCGTCATGCTTTCGGTTTTTGACGCGGCCGGTGTGCTTGACACGGTGGTCAAGGGAGCCAACGGTTTCGTCGCGAAACTGAAGGACAGAGTGTATGACGAGGTTCTGAAGGGAACTTTCGGCATGATGCCGGGCATATGGGCTCTCGTTCCCGACGAGTATTATGAAACAGCGAAGGACATTATGCTGGACGAAACGGCGCATGGCGAGTTAATTCGTAAAATTGACTTCTATCATTACGAAGTTCAGAGCCAAATCGGCGCTATTTTGAAGGCGGGGCTCCAAAACGGCCTCCGAACCGCGATTATCGCCAACTACGGCTTGCACGGGGTGCCGCTGACTCCGAACAGCGGAGTTCAAACGGATTATCTGATTGATACAAAATACGCGAGCCTCGGCGCTGTTTGCGCGAACCTGAACGAAACTCTCGGCAACGGGTACGAGCAAGCTGTCGTCTGCGGCCATAATCACCTGTCGCCGGATCGCGTGATTGACGCCTCAACTTGCGTTTTGCCCGAATACACATGGTTCGTGAAATATATGATTCATACAAAGTACTGTGACGATTACCGTAATCTTGTTTCATGGATTCTAAACGCGGAATCGCAGCCGGATGTGTTCACCGAACCCGCTTACCCTCAATTTATGCAATTGAACAAAACAAAAAACACGCTTGAGCCCGTCACAGCCGGTCTAACGGATGCCGCGCGCGTGATATGGTGATTTGGACATGGTCTTGACAAATAGAGCGCTTTTTACTTGAAAATTATGTTGTAAATGCCGACTGTGTTTGTTATAATTGCGGCATAGGCGCAACAGGGAGGTTGTCAATGAAAGTTCAACCGCTTCGTGAAAAATGGAAAGGGACCATGACCGACCGGGAACGGTTTAACAATCAAATGCATTACCGGTCTGTCGACCGTTGCTTCAACATGGAATTCGGTTACTGGGACGAGAATTTTCGCGAATGGAAGATGTTCAAAGACAACGGCATCAAATCCAATTGGCAGGCGGATGTCTTTTTTAACTTCGACCGGATAGAAACCATCGGCGGGAATACCTGGCTCAACCCCGGGTTTACCACGACGGTTCTGGAAGAAACGGAAACAACAAGAACCGTACGCAACGGCGACGGCCTTATCGCGGTGGAAGAAAAGAATTCCAGTAGTATTCCCCATTACATAAAATCCAGCGTGGTGACCCCTGACGATTGGAAAAAAGTCAAGGAAGAAATGCTCAATATCGACGACCCCGACCGTATCATAGATGTGGAATACTTAAAAGAGAACCACCCGGAAGACCGTGATTATCCTCTGTGCGTTTCCTGCGGCTCCATGATCGGAAAAATCCGTGACATGCTGACCTTTGAAGGCCTCGCCTACGCCTGCTATGACTATCCCGATATGGTTGAGGATATGGTCGAAACTTGCTGCAGGCTTGTCGAGCATTTTCTTGACCAGGTTTTGCCCCACTTCGATTTTGACCTCGCGAGCGGCTGGGAGGATATTTGCTTTAAGAACGGCCCGATTGTCAGCGTCGATTTCTTTAAAAACGTAGTAACGCCGCGATATAAAAGAATAAGAAATAAACTTGACCGATACGGAATTGATCTTTGGTATACCGATTGTGACGGTGATGTCCGCCCGATTTTACCGTATCTGATGGAAGGCGGCATCAACTGTTTGTTCCCGTTTGAGGTCAACGGCTGCGCTCATCCGGCGGAACTTCTCAATGAATACGGCAAAGAGTTGCGTATTATGGGCGGTGTCGATAAAATGGCTCTCGGCTCGGGAAGAGGAGCCATCGACGCTTACTTGAAAACACTGGTGCCGTTGGTGGAAAGGGGAGGTTATATCCCTTTCTGCGACCACAGGTGCCCTCCGAATGTCCCGGAAGAAGATTACCTTTATTATCTTGACTTAAAAGAAAAAATGTTTGGAATGAAATAACGATAAAACAGGGGGAACAGTGATGGGCATTTTTGAGGAAATCAGCGGCGCTTTACAGCAGGGACGCGCTCCGAAAGTCAAGGAACTCGTCCAACAGGCATTGGATGACGCCAACAGCCCGAAGGCAATACTGGAAAACGGGCTTTTATCGGGGATGGCTGTCATCGGCGAAAAATTCAAAAACAATGAGGTCTTCGTTCCCGAAGTGCTCATCGCGGCTCGTGCGATGAAGGCGGGCGTTGAGGTTCTTCAGCCTCATATGACCGACGCCGACGCCGTCAACAAGGGTAAAGTCGTAATCGGCACCGTGAAGGGCGACTTGCACGACATCGGTAAAAACCTGGTCAAACTGATGATGGAAGGCAGAGGCCTGACCGTTATCGACTTGGGAGTGGATGTTTCGGCCGACAAATTCGTGGACGAAGCGATCGCCAATGAAGTTGATATTATCTGCTGCTCCGCGCTGTTGACAACGACGATGAATGAAATGAAAGCGGTTGTTGACCTCGCCAAACAAAAGGGAGTCCGGGAAAAAATAAAGATTATGGTCGGAGGGGCTCCTATAACCGACACATTTTGTTCCAACATAGGTGCCGATTGCTACAGGGTGGACGCCGCTTCGGCGGCTGACGCGGCGCTGGAACTCTGCGCCGGTTAACTGTACTTGTACTGTATGGGGCAAGAGCGGCGCTCTTGCCCCGATTCTTGTAAGGAGTGTTCGTGAATGACGGAGAAAGAAAGGTTTATCAGGGCTTTAAAAAGGGAACCGTTAACCGGTCATGTGCCGACATTCGAGCTGGTCTTTTTCCTGACCATGGAATCCATTGGCAAAGTTCACCCGTCACAAAGGCATTACGGCCAATGGAACCAAATGAGCGAGAGCGAAAAAAAACTTCAGATTTCCGATATGGCGGACTGCTATATTGAGATAGCGAAAAAATATCACCACAGCGCGATTTTTGCCCACCCCAATCCCGGTGATTTCGAAAACACCGTACGGCTGCTCGAAACAATTCGCGAAAAAAGCGGTGACGAGTACTTTATCATGATGCACGGCGACCCGACTTTCAGCATTCCGGACGGCACCAATATGGTAGAGTTCACGAGAAGATTGTATGAAGACGGCGACTCGTTGAAAAACGAAGCCGAACTGAGAATGTTCGAGAAGGTCTCGTTTGCCGAGAGGATGGCCAAACACCCCGGTTTGCTTGACGGATTTGCCCTTTGCTCGGATTATTGTTTTAACGTCAATCCGTTTTTCAGCCCGGCGATGTTCGGAGAGTTTATCACGCCCTATCTGTCGCGCGTTATCGCGGAGTATCGCGGCATGGGCTTTTTTTCCATTAAACATACGGACGGAAACATCATGCCGATCGCCACGCAGATGGTCGATTGCGAACCGGACGCGATTCATTCGCTGGATCCGCAGGGCGGGGTGTCCCTTGCTGAAATGAAAAAACTCTACGGTGACAAGGTGACCTTGATCGGCAATGTCAACTGTGGCCTGCTTCAAACCGGAACGGAAGAAGAATGCGTTGCCGATGTTTTGCGCTGTTTGAAAGAGGGGATGGAAGGTTGGGGCTATATATTCTCGACATCCAATTGCGCGTATACCGGGCTGCCACTCGAGAGATATGAACTGATGAACCGCATATGGTGGGAGAACGGGGTTTATAAAAACGCGGAATAAGGACTGTATGTTATGAAAAGAAACATGATTCAATGGCGCGATGATGTCATAAACGACCAACACAAAAAGGCGTTCCCGATTTTATCCTTTCCGGTCACCCAACTGATGGGCGTTACCGTCCGCGAACTGATAGCCGACAGTGAAAAGCAAGCGGAGGGCATGCGGATTATCGCCGAACGCAACGACGCCTACGGCTCCAACAGCCTTATGGATTTGTCGGTCGAGGCGGAATGCTTCGGCTCCCCGATTAAGTTTTCGGATCATGAGATACCGACCGTGTCGGGCAGCCTTGTTTTCTCGCATGATGACGCCGTAAACTTAAAGGTGCCCGAAGTGGGAAGCGGCAGATCGGGTATTTATGTGGAAGCGGTGTCGAAAGCGTCTGCCCGAATAAGCGACCGGCCGGTCTTTGGCTGCGCGATCGGCCCGTTTTCTCTTGCGGGAAGGTTGTGCGGCGTGACCGAAGCGATGATCATGTGTTATGAGGAGCCCAAAACGGTTCATATGTTGCTTGAAAAGGCGGCCGAGTTCAATAAAAAGTATTGCCTTGCCTATAAAAGCGCCGGCGCGAACGGAGTGGTCATCGCGGAGCCTCTGGCCGGCATGCTTTCTCCGTCTCTCGCGCAAGAGTTTTCCTGCGCGTATGTAAAACGAATTGTCCAAGAAGTACAGGATCCGAGTTTTATAGTGATTTATCATAATTGCGGCAACTCGACGATTCAAATGATCGACTCTATCCTTGGAACGGGAGCCGCGGCTTATCATTTTGGCAATGCCATCAATATGATTGAAATGCTTCCGAAGATACCGGGAGATGTTTTGGTTATGGGCAATCTTGACCCTGCCGGGCAACTGCGTGACGGTACGCCCGAAACGGTTGGAAGCGCTGCCGGTGAACTGTTAAAAGAATGCAGCCGGTATAAGAATTTTGTTATCTCAACCGGCTGCGATATACCGCCATCGGCAAAATGGGAAAACATAGACACTTTTTTTAATACCGTAAAAAACTATTACGGATAATGCGAAAGAAGTTGAATTATTGCGCGTTGTAACTCCTGTCGGGGTAGACTTTTTTAACGACAAATTTATGATAAAATATTTCAAAGACTCCGATAGCCGCCGCGCATATTAACGCGTCATATACGCTGATCCATTCGATATCCGCCCAGTAGTTAAAAAGATATATGACCACGAAAGACAACGCGGCATCGACTATCGTTGCTACGGTATTGTTTGTTCTTGACAGCAAAAGCAAATCACCGACAAAATAAGATAATGCCGTCACCACCGCCGAAATCATCAGGATTTCCGTGCCCTCAAGGCCGGTAGTCAGACGCAGAATAACGCCCAGAATGAACGAGAACAAAACAAATTTTACGAGAACAGCCGAAATGTGCTTCATTTTTTCACCCCCTCTGAACTTTAAATCGCAGTATCGTTCATAGTATTCGCGCGGGGTTTTCAAATATTTTAGCAATAAGCGGTCAGCATATGGATTAATCATTAAAAATTACCGCCTCCGTAAAAAAACGGAAGCGGTATTTTATTAAACATTTACAAAGAATTATAAAGAATACAAACCGGACTCGAGCAGCGCGTATTCGCCGTCGTAAACCCGGAAGTATTTATAAACGGGCTCCTGAAAAGTCTTATAATCCTTAACCGAATAATCTTGCAGTTTCATTACCCGGATATTACAGGAATCGGCGTTGCATATGTAAAGGCTGTCCAAGATTTTTGTAATACTCACGGGATTGTTAAAAGCCTTTGAGCGTCCGCCGCCTACCCGTAACAATACCCTTTGCTCCGACGGCGAATAACTGACAACCGCATTTCGTTCGGGTACGACAAACCAAATGTGTTTTTCGTCAACAGCGGGGCTTTGAGCCGATGCGTCCTGGTACCGGACTGTACAATTCAGAACCATTTCGCCGTTTTGGTTGAATATATATGTATCCCCGGTGTCATATGCCACGGTCAGGGCGCCGTTTTGAAAAAAAGACACAGAGCAAGTGATAAAATCACCGACGGTCTCCACAATTTCACGGTAGGAATCACCAAACTTCAAGGCCAGATAATCCCTTTTCGCAACAGGAGTAGTAGATTGCAGTTCCCGATCATAATAAAAAAAAGAAACTTTTATGTTTCCGTTGTCAAGAGTGTCTTTTTTGGAATATATAAAACCTTGTTCAAAGGGAAAAATGTCGAGCGGCTGCGTGTTCAGGACAAGTTGCAATCATAACACCTCTGCAATAATATACCCCGCCAAGCCGGATGCGGCCGATAATAACCTGCTTTAAGCAGGTGGGTGCCCGCCCTTCAGTTTTACGCTCCCTTCGTCCGGCCGTGAAGCCGGGAGGTCTGCAATCCGCTGCCGGAGTAGGGCTCCCTAAAAATCCTTGTTGGGTTAATATAAGCCGTATTTGTCGCACAAGGCAGGGGGTTTTTCAATCAATCGTTATCGTCCGGGGTTTCATCTTCAAAATCAAACAGGTCGGCCAATCTCTCTTCAAATATGGAGCCTATTTCGTTGTACTCCTCATCGTTTTCAATCGGCGAGAGATAGGTTTCGCCATCCTCTTCCTCAACCTTGAGAATAATCAGTTCGCCGTCATCCTCAAGAACATCTTCCACACCGTCATAAAGGGGAGTAAGAGCGATATACCGGCCATTATCTGTTTCTATGCGGTCAAGCTCTTCAAAAACATGCTCTTTTCCGTCTTCGTCGACAACGCTGACGATGTCGGGATTGTAATCGTCCTGCATGCTTTACCTCCCTGTTTTCACATTGACTATATTTTAACCGTATAGAATCCAATAGTCAATAGAAAATAATGAGAAGTATAAAACAGTAACTTGCAAAGTTAAATTCCACTTTTAGGGCAAGAAGCGGAAATAAGTTTCGCGACAAATTCCGGTTGCAAAGTTGCGAGAGTAGAATCCAGTTATGGTAGAATAAAGGTGTGTACGGACCAAA